>FWWL01000019.1_pt1 | contig 464063 bp, 404 predicted proteins | sample 2228331 | NCBI WGS metagenome assembly FWWL01 (sample SAMEA103939775, study PRJEB20133) | metagenome
ACCACCACGTAGTGCCCTGCCGGCCACGCCGCCGAGTCCAGCGCCTCCCGATGCCAGCCCGCCGCCACACGACCCAGCCAACGACGCACCAGCTGAAGCTGCGCTACCATCGGAAGACGTTGCAATACCTGGTGGCGTTGCTGCGCCTGCGGCCCGAGCGCCTGCAGCGAAACCGAAGCAGCTTCAAAGAGCGGCACCGGTTGGGCCTGCAGCGTCGTGCTCAGTGCCAGCCAGAGCCCCAGCAGAAGCATGGGGGGGTAAGACGTGTTGCGTACATGGCTTCCTCCGTTTTCGGTCGATGAAAGGAGTTCCGGTCAACCGAGAACGGCACGTGAAAGAAGGGTCACCACATCGCCGTGGACGATGAAAAAAGAAATAACGGCCGCGAGCGGTTGTCAAGGGTAAAAAAACATCCCCTTTGGGGAGAACATAGTCTTTTCGGATGAAGACGGTGGTGCCCGCATTTTAGGCCCGTGCTAGTAAAAGGATTAGGGACTGCCGGAAGCAGCATAGTCGTCAATCGAAGCGTGCCTGGATGCGGGCGGCCACCAGCCCACCAATCCGAAACGACGCAGTGGCGGCCGGTGAGGGGGCGTTGATGACGTGCACCATGCGTGGCGACTCCAGCACGAGGAAGTCGTCCACCAGACGGCCTGCGGGATCGACGGCCTGGGCCCGCACCCCGGACGGTGCCGGAAGGAAGTCTTCCGGCACCACTTCGGGGACAAGCCGCCGGGCCTGACGCAAATAGTATCGCTTGCTAAGCGATTGCAGCAGCTCCTGCACACCCTTGCGCCAGTGCCAACGAGCCAGTTGCCAGAAGCCCCGATAGGAAAGCATATCGATCAGCTCGGACAGGCACACGTCGATCAGCCGGTAGCCCTCGCGGGCAAAGGCCAGCACGGCGCTGGGACCGCATTCAACGCGGCCGTCGATCAGGCGCGTGAAGTGCACGCCCAGAAACGGATAGGCCGGATCGGGCACCGGGTAGATTAGGTTGCGGCCCAGGTGTCGCCGCTCGGCGCGCAATTCGTAATACTCACCGCGGAAGGGCAAAATGCGGACGCCGGGCTCCAGGCCGTCCATGCGGGCAATCCGATCGGCATAGAGGCCGGCGCACCCTACGGCCACATCGGCCCGAAAGGCGCCGACCGGCGTTTCGAGCACCACGCCCCGGCCGTCCGGCACGATGCCCGTGACGGCCGCCCTGCACACCACGCGGTGGCCGGCCGCTTCCAGCTTTGTGCGGAGCCGCTCGGCTACCGCCCGGTAGCTGACAATCCCCGCCTCCGGCACGTGGATAGCTGCCACGCCGCGCGCGTGCGGCTCCAGCTCCCGAAGCTGCTCAGCACCAATCAGCGTGCAGGCCACACCGTTCTGCTGCCCGCGCTCATAGAGCGCCTGCAGGCGCGGCCGCTCGGCCTCTTCGACGGCCACGATTACCTTGCCACAGAGCTCGTAGGGAATGCCTTCAGCTTCGCAAAAACGGATCAGCTCCCACTTGCCTTCGCGACAGCAGATAGCCTTAAAGGAACCTGGACGGTAGTAGAGGCCCGAGTGAATAACCCCAGAATTGTGCCCCGTCTGGTGCGCCGCCACCCGGTTTTCTTTTTCCAGCACGGTGATCGTGGCTCCCGGCATACGCTCCATGAGCCGGTAGGCCGTAGCCAGCCCGACGATGCCGCCGCCGATGATCGCGATCGTCGGCTGCTTCATGAGCCCGTTGCATGCGATTCGGCCTGCACCCGTACCAGCAACAGGTGGGCCACATGATGGCGGCCGTGCCAGGCGTAGAGCGCCAGCGCCTGATCCAGCGTCAGGGGTCCATGCTCCGGATGGCGGAACGTGCGCTGGAAGTCCTCCGGCTTCAGGCTCCGGAGCAGGACTACCCAGCGGGCGTGGAGTCCTTCCAGCAGGGCAATCGAAGCCGAAACTGGCGCTGAGCGGGCATCGGGAAGTTCGGCCCAGTGCTGCTGGTCATAGGTTTTGATCAGCGGTGCCTCCTCGGTTAGCGCCAGCCGAAAGCGCACGTAGCCGTTCAGGTGGCTATCGGCCAAGTGGTGCACCACCTGGCGGGCCGTCCAGCCACCTGGCCGGTAGGGGCGATCCAGATGGTCTTCGGTGAGCTGCGCCACGGCCTGCCGCACCTGTACGGGAAGCTCGGCCACTTGCGCAATCAACCCTTCCCGCTGCTCTGTAGTCAGCGCCTTTTCGGGCCACTGAAACGGCCCGATCGGATAGCGTAGCGGATCAGCCATGGCAGGTTGTGGTCCGGTCCGGATCTCTGGGAACGCTCTAGGGTGAATCTATAAGAAAAATTTTGCCTGCCTGCAATCCGTCCCCAATGCCGCCGCGCAAGACGCACCATACGGCCGTTGTCGTAATGCCGCCCGCGGCGCTCTGGCCGCCCATTCAGGCCATTCGTGAACGCTACGACCGCCAGGTACGGCGCTGGATGCCCCACATCAACCTGCTCTACCCTTTCCGACCGCCCGAGGCCTGGCCAGAGCTGGTGGGGCCTATGGTCGAACGAATCCGACCGCTGCTGCCTTTCACCGTACGGCTGGCCGAGATCCGATACTTTCGGCATCCAAGCGGCCGCTGCACGCTTTGGCTGGCGCCCGAGCCCGCCGAGGCGCTCGATGCGCTCCAGCAGGCGCTGCTGGCCGTAGCGCCCGAGTGCGACGACGTTCGACGCCACCGAGGTGGCTTCACACCGCATCTGAGCATTGGCCAGGCGTCCGACGCCGCCGCCTGTGTGGCGCTGCAACGCATGTTGCAGCAGCAGTGGGAGCCCCTGACGTTTCCGGTTACCCACGTCAGCCTGATCTGGCGCAATGCACCACCGGACGACGTGTTTCGGGTGGGCTGGGAGGTAGGCCCGGAAGGCGCCCGACCCGTCAACCCGCCCGCGACATAGCGGCACGCGGTGGCACCGGGAGCGTCCGACGAGCCGGTGTCGGACGGTTTTCCGGGGCGGCTTCGGATGTCTCGGGAAGACGGGGCGTTTCGAGCAGCCGCCCCCACTCGTCGATGTGTACCCACTGGTTCGGAAGCCGGTAGAGATAGCGTCCGATGCCCCACTGTACGGCCGCCCGGCGCATGGCCGACGAGAGTCCGCCTTTGACCGGCTCGATGTCCGTGTTTTCAGCTCCGTCCCACTTTGTGATCCACGCATCGCCCACCCGAATCGCAATGCCACAGAGTACGCCGCTACCCGGTCCGGGTCGGAATTCGTTGCGCCAGTTCTCTGGACCACACACTTCGTCGAGCCGGTCCATGATGGTCCGGTTCGTCACGTAGGGCGCCACCAGCGCCTTGCCTGCCTGCTTCGAAATGGCGATCGGCTTCCACTCGATGTCCTCCGGCGCAAAGGGCGTCTGCAGACGCTTCAGATCAATCCGGTGGTTCATGATCGCTGTGGATTGTTCTCGATGGCCCTGGCAATTTCCCTTGCCGTGATGACTTCTGTCTGTCACCGCCCCCTTTTAGCCGTTCAACTCAGAGCTGAACGACGCGCACCAGCGCGCGCAACGGAAAGCAGGCATTGATTTTTTATCGAGTTCTGAAATCGCTTTCTAAAAATTAAATTCTAAAAAACGATTGTTTAAGTTTATTGACTTAATCGACAATTATTTTTAAATAATAATCCAGCAAACCAATTTAAACCTAAAAAACTAATTAGGACATGCGTACTCGACGGATACTGTTTGGGCCGCTTCTACTCCTGGCGCTACCGGCACAAGCCCAAGATGCGACTGAGGCCACGATGGCAAGCGGAGATACAGCCTGGATGTTGATCGCCACAGCCCTGGTCCTGCTGATGACCCCCGCCTTGGCGTTTTTCTATGGTGGCCTTGTGCGGGTCAAAAATGTGCTCAACACGATGATGATGAGCTTCATTGCCTTGGGCATTTCCGGGGTGTTATGGGCGCTGGTAGGCTACTCGCTGGCGTTTGGGGAAGGCTCGGCCTGGGTGGGCGACCTTTCGCGGGCGCTCCTGCAAGGCGTTGGTTTAGAGCCCAGTGGGGCTATCCCTCACCTGCTCTTTATGGCCTTCCAAGGCACGTTTGCTATTATCACGGCTGCTCTGATCTCGGGGGCTATCGTTGAGCGTATGCATTTTAAAGCCTACCTTTGGTTCATAGGCTTATGGGGACTGCTGGTGTATGCCCCGATCGCGCACTGGGTCTGGGGCGGTGGGTGGTTGGCCGACCTGGGAGCGCTGGACTTTGCCGGAGGGGCGGTGGTCCATGTCAATGCAGCGGCTGCTGCCCTGGGGGCGGTTTTGTTCTTGGGTCCACGCCGGGATTACGGCCGGCAGGCTATCCTACCGCATAATGTACCCTTTGTGCTGTTGGGAGCTGGCTTGCTATGGTTCGGTTGGTTTGGTTTTAACGGTGGCAGTGCCCTTGCCGCTAATCAGAGCGCCGCGCTGGCTTTTGTCAACACCATGCTGGCCCCTGCTGCTACGCTGACCGTCTGGGCATTCCTGGATCTTATCCGCAACGGGAAGGTGACAGCTGTAGGCGCTGCGACAGCCATTGTGGTTGGACTGGTGGCCATTACGCCCGCTGCAGGATTTGTTGCCCCGTGGGCTTCCTTGGCTATTGGAGCTTTATCGGCCCTACCCAGCTATTTCGCTATCCTCTGGCGGCCGCGCACCCGCTTTGATGATTCATTGGATGTGTTTGCTGCCCATGGACTCGGAGGGGCTAGTGGCGCCTTACTGACCGGGGTTTTTGCGCAGGCCTCCTGGAACGGTATAGCCGACGGTCTGCTCTTCGGCAATCCAGGCCAAGTTGTGGTACAATTGCTGTCGGTTGTGGCTGTGCTGGTGTACAGTGGTGCGCTTTCGTACCTGATCCTGAAGGTGCTCTCTGTGTTTATGCCGGTACGTGCAACGACGCAGGCTGAAGCACGCGGCCTCGATGTCGCACTCCATGGCGAAGAGGCCTATGCCTACGGTGAAGGGGCCGTGCTGCTGCTTGAGCACGAGCGGGCCAATGGCTCCGTGCCAGCTCCTGCCCCTCAAACGCGTCCAGCTACTACCTAAAAAACGAAACAGCAGCCATGAAACTGATTCGCGCAATTATTCGCCCCGAAAAACTCAGTGATGTGCTCAAAGCACTTTTTCAGACTGAGGTCTATGGACTGACCGTTACGCGCGTCCAGGGCCACGGGGGAGAAACTGAACTCGTGGAAACCTACCGGGGCACCACCGTCAAAATGGAACTACACGATAAAATTATGCTCGACATCGGCGTATCTGACCATTTTGTAGAGCGCACCGTGCAGGCCATTCTCCATTCAGCCCGCACGGGCGAGGTGGGCGATGGCAAGATCTTCGTGATCCCCGTCGAGAAGATCTATCGCATCCGCACGGGCGAAGAGGACGAAGCGGCTGTCACGCCGGTCACTGTGACCTCCTGAGCGATCGACCCCGCCTTTAGGACCCCGCGCTCTTCCGGGCGCGGGGTTTTTTGTTGCAGAAACGCTACGTTTCTTCTGAAACTCCTTTCTGTTTTTCGCGCTTTTTTTGAAGCAGGTATTCCAGAACCAACAGACCGGGAAGCAACCTTGGCAACCGAAACCATCATCCCCTCGTGGAAAGCTGTGTTGGAAGGCGATCGAGGTGCCTTCCGGCGACTGATCGAACCGTATCTGGACGAACTGCTGCGCGCCGCCCACCGCGAACTGGAACATTACTGGCGGCTCAAAGCGCTGCGTCCCGATGACCTGACCATCGAGGAATTGGTAGGCGAGACGCTGATCATGGCCTGGCGCCAGCGGCATCGCAAGCCCAAACGGCTGAGCGTGCGGGCCTGGCTACTGGGCCTGATGCATCGCGTACTTCAGCGCTACCTGCAGCGCGAGCGCACCTTCCGCCGGCTCTGGGAGCTGTCGCTCGATGAGCCGGTACCGCCTGAACCTATCTACGACGACGAGGAATCGTTCTGGGAATGGTACCAGCCCGACGATCTGGAGCGCTGGGAAGATGTGCTTCCGGATCCGAGCACGCTCGAAGCAGCGCGGCTTATCGTGGAAGAGGTACCACCCGAAGCGCTGGAGCCCATCGAACGCCAGGTGTTGCTGCTGCACGATACGCACGAAGTACCGATTCAGGAGGTGGCCGTGATCGTGCAGCGATCCGTGCACGAGACAGCCGAAATCCTGCAGCGCGCCCGCCAGCGCGTGCAGGCCATGCGTCCCTGAACCTGTGATCACCCAAACCCAAAGAACCCTATGGTAAAATCGACGGTGCACCTGACCGAAACCCTTTCGCCTGAGCTGCAGGATCGCATTCTGGCTCGGCTGGAAGCAGAACGCACCGAGCCGGCCTATCGGCTGCTGACACCCGCCGCCCTCCGGCAACTGGGTACGATTCAGTCGAGCGGCTATCCAATTGTCAGCCTGTACCTGGAGCTGACGCCGGAGCGGCGGCTGAAGGACGCCTGGCATGTAGTCTTCAAGGATCTGGTCCGCGCCAAGCTGGATACGATCGAAGACAGCCGCTTGCGCGAACACGTGGCCGGCGAGCTGGAGCGCATCGAAATGGCACTGAAGGAAGGGCTGCCGGCCATGGGCCGAGGTGTGGCCTTCTTCGTGTGCGAGTCGCTGGGCCTGTGGCGTCAGATCGCCCTGCCGATTCCGCTACCTGATCGGCTGGAGCTGGCCTCAACGCCCTACACGCGTCCGCTGGTGCGCACGCGTGATGAACACGACCGTTTTGTTATCGCCCTGCTTTCACGCGAGCACAGCCGCTTCTTTATCAGCCAGATCGGTTACGTCGAAGAAGTGCTGACGTTGACCGGTCCCAAACTCCGCGGTCTGGTCACCGACTGGATCGACTGGAACCAGCGCGACGATATCGAGCTGCAGCTTCTCCATCAGGAAGGCAAAGCGCTGGCAACCATCGCCGCGTTAATCTTCCAACAATTTGAAGCACGTTACCTGCTCTTCTCGGCGCCCGAAAAACTCCAGCCGAACTTCCTGGAGCATCTACCCAAGGCCATCCGGGAGCAGGTGGGCGATACGTTCAAGGTGGACGTGCACGCGCCGGTGCATCAGGTGACCGAGGCGATCGAGCCCGTGCAGCGGGCCGTCGAGGCACGCGAGGAGGTGCATACGCTCGAGCGCATTCAGGAAAGCCTGCCTGTGCGCAGCGTCTGGGGCGTCGAACACGTCATCGATGCCATCAACCAGCGGCGCGTCATGACCGTGGCCGTGGACGACACCTTTCAGGTGCCGGGCGGCTACTGTACACGTTGCGACCTGCTCGTGCTGGACGCTTCGAAGCCCTGCCCTGTCTGCGGCAATTCCGTGGAGGTCGAATCGGATATTGTCGATCGGGCGCTCGAAATAGCACTGGCCCAGGATGCTACGATCGAGCTGGTGCGGAGCGAGGCGGCCCGCACGCTCATGGCGCAACACGCTCCCATGGGCGCCCTGCTGCGCTTCTGAGCGCTTGTATTATGGCACCCGGCTTCTAACCCATTATACCGCCGTACCATGAATAGCAAGCAAATCTGGGTATGCAAAAAGGCCACGGGCAATCCTACCCGTGGCTTTTTTGTGGGAGGTCGACGCAGTAGTGCTCTTGCGCGAGGCCGAGGAGACGATCAAGGGCAAAACCAGCCACGCCGCACCTAAACGATCGGAACTTCTACACTGGCTTGCAGCTTACCTGGATGGCAACCCAGGTCGTCGATCTCGTGCTGGGCGGCTGGCTGGGCCAGGGCGACGAACTCAGCGAGTACGGCCTGTTGCCCGATGTGCTTTTCCTGCGCGTGCGTGTGTATTTCTGACCAGCAGATCCGCGTTGAGGTATCAGCCTGCGAGGGCGCTAGGTCTGTTTTCCAAACATTCGGATAGCTTTTTCTTTCCAAGGGGTGCTCGCCGCTAGCCCGTATGGCTTAGGGCTTTCGCCTTGGCACCATAAAGAAGCGCCCGGTCCGAAAGCTCGGAGCCGGGCGCTTCGTCCCGCGCAAGCAAATCCTTGATCAGCCGCAGCCGCTCGAGCTACCACAGTTCGGGCACACGTAGCAGGCGCCTGAACGCACGGTGATCGAACCACAGTTGGAACAGGCCGGGGCATCTTCCTGGTTCTGGAACGATACCGTAGGCAGCGCAGCGGCTTCCGGCGCGGCGACTGCACTCTTTTGCTGCGCCTGCAGGAAGGCCTCAATCGTCTGTCCTACCAGCGGTGTCACCTTGCCGGTCGGCTGTGGATCGAAGCTCAGCTCCAGTTGCCGCTCATCACGCGCTGGACCGCTCCGCTTCACCTCGGTCGCCACCCCATCGCGCAGATTTTCCTGCTTTTCTTCCTGCGACCGCCCCAAAAACTTAAGCGAAAGGTAGCGGAAGATGTAATCCATGATGGACTTGGCGATCGGAATCTGCGGGTTGTTTGTGAAGCCGGCCGGCTCGAAGCGCAGGTGGCTGAACTTGTTGCACAGGTCCTCCAGCGGCACGCCATACTGGAGCGCAATCGAGATGGCCGTCGCGAAGGCATCCATCAGCCCTGAGATCGTCGAACCCTGCTTGGCCATCGTGATGAAGATTTCGCCGGGCATACCGGTGTCGGGGTACAGGCCAATGTGCAGGTAGCCTTCGTGCCCGGCCACCGAGAACTTGTGCGTGATCGAAGGCCGCTCGTCGGGGAGCCGCTTGCGTACCGGCTTGTAGACGATCTTCTCGACGATCTTTTCGATGACCTTGGGCTCGCCGGTCGCCATCCCGTCGCCGCTCGAGGCTCTCTGCTTATCTTCTTTGCGCGTCGAGAGTGGCTGGCTTCGCTTGGAGTTCTCGCGGTAGATGGCCAGTGCCTTAAGCCCGAGCTTCCAGCCCTGGATGTAGGCGTCCATAATCTCCTCGACTGTCACGTGCTCAGGCATGTTGACGGTCTTGGAAATGGCGCCACTGATGAAGGGCTGGCAGGCGGCCATCATCTTGATGTGGCCCATGTAGTGGATGAAGCGCTCGCCTTTATAGGGCTTAAAGGCACAATCGAAGACCGGCAGGTGCTCTTCTTTCAGGTGCGGTGCGCCTTCGATCGTGTCGTTTTCTTCGATGTAGGCCAGCATGTCCTTGATCTGCTCCTCACTGTAGCCCAGGCGGCGCAGAGCGATGGGAACCGTGTTGTTGACGATTTTGAACATGCCGTCGCCCTTGCCAGCCAGCAGCTTGTACTTCACGAGCGCGATGTCCGGCTCGATGCCCGTGGTATCGCAATCCATCATAAACGAGATGGTATTATGGCTGATAAAGCCATTAGCCGTGTAGGTGACGTTTTCGGGCACCGAGAGGTCGTAGGTAAACTGCTCGCCGCCCTCCTCGTTAGCCTCGACGACATCGTAGAAGTAGCTCATGTACTGGACGAGCCGCTTGTCGCCGGTTTCTTTGTAGAGCTGCTCGACACGCTGCCGCGGAATGGCGCCATAGCGACGCACCGAAAGCATCACCGCATCACGATGCGGGCTGCCGGCTGGAACCAGTTCTTCAACCAAGGCTGGCTCCAGGTAAATACGATCCCGTCTAGCGCTACTGCGTGTAGTGGCCTCGGCGACTGCCTGGCGCTTACGCGCGCTGATAAAGCCGATCTCCTGAAGGAAGCGAGCATTGAAGCCGTGATTTTTCAGGCGAAGCACGAGCAGGGATTTCTGGCCACGGGCCGACCGCCGATCTTCTTCCACCTTGGTTTGGGTCGGGTAGCCGAGCGCCAGCAGAAGTGTGCGGACTTCCTGAGCCAGCGATTCCGAAGCGGTGGAAAACGCCGGCACGCCCTCAATCACCGTGCCATCCGCCTCGAACAGTCCGCGCAGGAATGCTCGATAAACGGCCGGATCATTGGTGTAAAGAATGGCGTCCGGAATGTAAGGTTGATAGCCCTTGCCCTCGTGCGCATCCGACGGCTTGCGCTTGGCAAACCCACAGGCCTCCCACCAGAGGACCAGCGGCACCGAATGCACACCGACCTCTACATAGCCCTTTCGCTGTTCAGTATAAGCCTGCAATCCGAACAGTCGGTAGATCAACTGTTGCAGATGCGCCACCACACCATGGTCCCGCTTATCCACACAGAAGCGCAATCCTTTGGCATGTAGACTGCCATTTCCCATGAAGTACCCCACCAACTCGGCCAGCTCCGGCGTTACGGTCCGCGGGACGTGCACATGCCAGTCGGAATTCCAGTGAAGTTCACCCAGTGGCGGTAAGGTTACCGTGCACGGCTTACCGATGATCGTATTCATGGCCAGCGGCACAATGTCTCCCGGCCGAATGTCGCTGAACCGTTTCCAAACCCACTGGCCAGTATCGGGGTCCACCACCTTGATGCGATGTTGCAGCGTTCCCTGAATGGTATAGCCGGCGCGCGTGCGAATTTTTCGAGTTGCTTCGATACCGTTCACATAGAACTTGGTAGCCAGCTTTTGGCCCTCGTCCGTGAAGACCCGGAAGGACACGTCCTGCCATTGCGGTCCCTCTGGATTCCCTAGGGTCTGCAGGCGCACCAACCCACGGTCTGTGGCAATTAGCGAATCTCCCACAAGGCATCCCGTGGGGGCCAATACGGTGGCCTGGGCGTTGCGGTAGCCGTAGCGCTCGCCCAGTGCTACCATGCGCGCCATGCTTTCGCGGGCGGCTTCCTTCAGGTAAGCCGGACAGCTCGGGTGAATGTCCTCGACGGCCGCCTGGTGCATGCGCATCACCTCGAGCATGGGCTCCCGGTTCTTTTCGAAGCCCGGGAACGGCCCGATGTGCTCGATGGCCGCGATCTCGGCACTCCGAGCATAGGCTTCTGCGTGCATGATCGCCGTGATGGCGCCGGCCACGGCCCGTCCTTCGTCGCTGTCGTAGGGCAGACCCATGGCCATCAGCATCGCCCCCAGGTTGGCAAAGCCTAATCCCAGCGGCCGGTAATCGTGGCTGTTTCGGGCGATTTTCTCCGACGGATAGCCGGCATTGTCCACGAGGATTTCCATGGCCGTGATGAAAATCCGCACGGCTGCCCGGAAACGCTCGACGTCGAACGACCCGTCCTCCCGCTGGAACTTGCGCAGGTTCAGCGAAGCCAGGTTGCAGGCCGAATTGTCGAGGAACATGTATTCGGAGCAGTTGTGGACGGCGATCCCGTTCGCCACGAAGTGGTCCGTAACTGGCTCCGTCAAATCGTAGACAGGCTCTTCGCCCAGAAGCTCAAGCGAGACAACCTGATCAACCAGCGGCTCTTCGTAGGCCGAGACCGTAGCGTTCAGCGCGCGCAATGCTGCCACCTTTGGACTCTCCGGAAGGAATCCGATCTCGCGCGCAAAGCGCACCCGACTCGACCGACTGATACGCAGACTATACATGGGCTGCACGCAATACTCCTGCACCCCCCCTTTGCCGTCCGGTAGCAGCGCGCGATTGGCCAGCCGCCGATTTTCATACAATTTGCTCTTGATGCCAAACCCCAGCAGCAACAGCTGAACCTGCTTCAGTAATTCCCGAGAACTCGAATCCAGACTGATGTACTGGCTTTTTCTGCCGTAGTTGGCCACCGTACCATCAGCGGTGAACAGGCCGCGCAGCAGCGCAGCAATGCTCTGGCGATCCAGCTGGAAAACCTCTTCGGTAAACCGTTTGGCTTCGGCCCCCTGGTCCAGTATGGCAAACTGCTTCAACACCTCCTGTACCGTCCAGGCACCGGTAGCAACGGCGACACTGGTAGGCCGCTCGGCGGCCTGCACACCTTTACGATGCGTCTGCCAGTCAAACTGATTGACTACCCGGGCCATTTTTTCGGCCACAGCCCTTTCCCGTCGATCCAGTGTCAGGATGGCCACTTCATGCGAAAGGCATCCGTCCCCCACTATCAGCCCGATATATTCGGCCACCTCCGGATCCAGATGCTTCCGGCCAAACCGCGGTGGCACCAGGCGCACGACGTCGTCACGGGTCAACTCGGCGGCCGGCACATCGCCCCGGTTTTCTGTCCATACCCGGTGATCGGCTGTCAGCTTCACCTCGTAGCCGCACCGGGTACGCAGCCGGTAGACTGGTTTGATCCCCGTTTCGATCACCCGGGTTGTGCGGTGCAGGCGGCCGTCCAGTCCCACCACGCGTGGCGTTTCCCCCACCAGACTGTCGATGCGGCGCAGCCCGTCCTCGGTGGCTACCAGCGTATCGCCTGTCACACATGGGTTGCTCGAGTTGATCGGCCCGCTGCGCTTGCAGGTGTGCCACCGCTGAATGGTGTCCTCATACTGCAAGCCTGGGTCGCCGCAGATCCAGGTGCCCTCGGCCACCTTGTAGAGCAGTTCATAGGCGTCAATCTCCTCGATGACCGCACCCGTCGTCACAGCCTTGAGCGGGAATTTCTTGCGGGCCAGCACCGCTTCCATGAACGCGTCCGTGACGCGCACAGACTGGTTCACGTTCTGGAAGGCGACCGAGCCGTAAGCCTCGCCATTGAACGAACCGTCGTAGCCTTGCTCAATCAGGGCCCAAGCCTTTTTTTCCTCTTTGGCTTTGGCTGTGACGAACTCCATAATGTCGGGGTGCCAGACCTTCAGCGTTTGCATGATGGCGGCCCGGCGCGTCTTGCCCCCCGACTTGATCGTAGCACCTGTGGCGTCCTGCACGCGCATGAACGAAACCGGACCCGAGGGCCGCCCCCCACCCGAGAGTTTCTCCTTTGTCGAGCGCAACTTGGACCAGTCGGCGCCTACACCCGAACCAAACTTGAACAGGCGAGCGCTTTCGGCCATGAGCTGCCAGATGTCGTCGATCGAATCCTCTACGGAAATGATGAAGCAGGCCGAGGCCTGAGGCCGCTCGTAAGGATCGACGGGCACCACCTGCTGCTTTTCGAAATCCCAGCCGTAAATCGTCTTGCCTCCCGTATCACGCACGCCGTACTGGTGGAAAAGGCCTACATTGAACCAGACCGGCGAGTTGAAGGCACCGTATTGATGCAGGCAGAGCCAGGTCAACTCATCGTAGAAGCGCTCAGCATCTTCTGGGGTAGCGAAATAACCCTGCGCCTTCCCCCAGTCGGCAATCGTGCGCGTCACCCGGTGGATAAGCTGCTTCAGGCTGTATTCACGCTTGCCTTTACGGGGATCGCCGTTGCCGGCCGCCAGGTCGCCGTAGAAATACTTGGACGCAACCACGTTCGTGGCAAGCTGGCTCCACGTCGCAGGGAATTCCACGTCTTTTTGCTCAAAAACCGCTTCGCCTTTGCTGTTATAGATGGCGGCTGTCCGGCGCTCCCAGGTGACTGTGTCGAACGGATGAATGCCTTCTTGAGAAAACACGCGCGCGATGCGCAGGCCGCGACGAAGCTCCTGGATGGCTGCCGACGACTTGTGGGGGGACTTTGCCATGACTGCCTCCAAAAAAAACCTGTACGTTCTGGTGATTGACCCACTTGCCCAATGCCGGCGACTGCATAACGGCAATACCGAGGGCTTTCGCTACCGCTCACCGGCACAGATGCGGTTCTCTAATAAAGCGACCTGAGGTCCGTTAAATCAAGGACAAGTTAGTCACAACTTATCCACAGAAAGGCCAGTGTTCTTGAAAATAACAGACTTTCACCCCACCTGTTCTCTCAAGGCCGCGCTATTTCCGTTATACATTAAAAATCTTCCAGTTTCAGCCTCCACAATCCACCTGTCCACACCTTTTAAGCTTTCGAGATGTATAACGGAAATAAAAAACCCCGGTCCACCAACCGGGGTGCTCCACCTGGCGCGGTGCAACGCGGCTCGTCTTCAACCCTCCTGCCTAAAATTCTTCTTCCTCATCAAGATCATCGAAATCTTCGTCAAAATCGTATTCCTCTTCTTCAAAATCTTCTTCTTCGTCCTCGAATTCGTAATCGTCCTCGAACTCGTCGTATTCCTCCTCGTCGAAGTCTTCTTCGTAGTCCTCGAAATCCTCCTCTTCGAAGTCTTCCTCCTCAAAGTCGAAGTCTTCTTCTTCCTCATCGTAGGCCCAGAGAGGCTGCAGCGGCAGCCGGTCCGGCGCAAAGGGTGCAGTACGCATGGTCGGCGAGCTTACTGGTTTGGTGAACAAGAATTCGACCGGAACGCCCGGCCACAACTTCAAAAATACGCAACAGCGTCGTCAATGCAACCCCTTCCCGCTGGTCTTAAAGTATGAAATTTTCCACGTCGAACCGATCATCCCTTGAGCGAGTACATGCTAGGCCTGCATTGCCTGAACACAACCTGAAGTGAACCATGTACGACGCAGACCGCAGTGCTTACCCTCATCCAGACGAGTTCAAGGTAAAGCGTCCGGAATACACGGAACTGGAAGACGGCTACTACCGGGCGACGATTGAGATTGCGCCCTTCAAGGTTGTAGGAGAAAGTCGCACCAAAGCAGGCGCCCGCCGCTTAGCCCTCTATCGCGCCGCGCTGACCTACCGCTCCTACCATCCGTCCTACCGGGTCGAAAATCCGTACCCCGACGAGTTCGTCGATCAAGAGGGCACGCGCTGGCGCCGGCTGCCCTCCTCTCAGCAAGAACTTGGCGATTATGCGTTCGTCGGTCCCGACGGCGAGGAAGACTACGCCACCATCGAACAGATGCTGATGTGGGATATCCGCCCGGCTTCCAGTCAGGAAGAAGACTGAACATCTCTAAAACCGAAGGCGCTCTGGAGTGAGCGCCTTTTTTGTTGCGCAAAAAGCACCTACGCAAAACTACTTAGAACTTTCTTCATTAAATTCCCGAAATAATTAGATTTTAAATTTTTTATGCCGCCATGCAGGCGCATGTCCTGCTTAGCACGCCTTTCGATCGGCTGGCAACCCACGCGTGTGGGTTTGTCGGCTGGATGGCCGAGCTGTTGCTGGGGCCCCTGGCCTATCAACATACGCTGTTGGCCGTCTGCCCCAATTCGAAAGCGGTTGCAAGAGCCGCCCTGGAGGCTGCCGCCGAGGCCAACACCCCGCTGCTATTTGCTGCCACGTTGAACCAGGTGGACCTCGACGGCGGCTATACTGGCTGGACGCCCTTTGCGCTGGCGCAATTTGTGGCAGACGAGCTGGCTCGCCTGGACCTGCACATCCCTGTTGTGCTCGGCCTGGACCACGGCGGACCCTGGAAGAAAGACCTGCATGCCCGCCAGCGACTGGCCTTCGCAGAGACTTTCCAGGCCGTGCTACGTGCCATCGAGGCCTGTCTGGATGCCGGCTACGGTCTGCTGCATCTGGATCCGACCGTTGATCTGGAGCTACCATCCGGCACCCCGGTCCCCATCACGCGCATCGTTGAACGTACGGTGGCGCTGTTGCGACATGCCGAGACCTACCGCCTTCGACGCAACCTGCCGCCGGTCGCCTACGAGGTGGGCACCGAAGAAGTCGGTGGCGGCCTGCAGGCCGAAGCACGCATGGCAGAGTTTCTGGATCGACTCTGGACCGCACTGGACCAGGAAGGCCTGCCCCATCCGGTCTTCGTGGTGGGCGACATCGGCACACGGCTCGACACGCGCACGTTCGATTTCGAGCGGGCTCGCCGGCTGGACGCGCTGGTGCGCAGCTACGGCGCCCTTATCAAAGGGCACTACACCGACGACGTGGACCGCCTCGATCTGTACCCGAAAGCCGGCATCGGAGGGGCCAACGTAGGCCCCGGCCTGGCTGCTATCGAGTTTGAAGCACTAGAGGTGCTGGTGGACGAAGCCCGGCGCCGCGGCCTTTCGGTGACGTTTGACCAGGCCATCCGCCAGGCTGTTATCGAAAGCGAGCGCTGGACGAAGTGGCTGCAACCGGAAGAAAAAGGCCAACCGTTTGAGGCACTGGATCCCGAGCGACAACGATGGCTGGTGGCTACCGGCAGTCGTTACGTGTGGACCCATCCGGCCGTCCTGCAGGCCCGTCGCGAACTCTACGCAGCGCTTGCCCCCTGGCTCGATGCCGACGCCTTCGTACGCGAACGCATCAAAACGCGTCTGATGGATTACTTCCGGTCCTTCAACCTGATCAACTTCAACGAGCAACTGCAGACCTTTCTGCCTGAATAACCATTCAGGCCGGTTCCTCTGCCTGCGCCAACGCTTCTTCCTTGACTCGGTGCAGATAAGCCAATGCCTCTTCGCGATCGGCCGGCACGGTGCCTTTGAAAATCACTTCTTTAATGGCACCCAGTGCTCGCCGTTCAGGCCCTTTGAGCGAAGCGGCCATCTCTTCAAAAAGCGCCGCGCGCCGCAGCGCCTCGTCCTTGATCTCCATCATGTACTGAAAGGCTGCGTCGTGTTCGTTGGGAATGCGTCCTTCCAGAATGGCTTCTTTGATGGCCTCTTTGAGGATGCCCACGGCCACGCCCTCGCCAATGCCCAGCGTCCGCATGATCTCTTCGCCATCGACAGGCGGTTGGAAGTTGCGGATCCGGTCCTTTTCCTCCACTTCGGCCATGCGGGTCTCCAGCCGATCGAAAGCCTCCAGGTAGCGACGCACGCGCCGGGGATTCTTGGAGGTAATATCGGCGCGCACCAACAGCATGAGGTCTTCCAGGTCGTCGCCGGCCTCGAAGAGCAGCCGCCGAATGGCCGCGTCGGTCACCTGTTCGTCGACAAGTGCCACAGGGCGGTGGTGCAGACGGACGAGCTTCTGTACATAGGCCATGCGTTCGTCCACGGGCAGCTTGAGCCGGCGAAAGATGCGGGGGACCATGCGGGCGCCCAGGTCTTCGTGGCCGTGGAAGGTCCAGCCCGTACCCGGCACAAAGCGTTTGGTGGCCGGCTTGGCGATGTCGTGCAGCAGGGCCGCCCAGCGCAGCCACACGGCTTCGTCCTCACAGGGGCGGTCGGCCGTCAGACGGGCCACGTTATCCACCACCTGCAAGGTATGGTAAAAGTTGTCCTTGTGGCGGTGTCCGTCGATGGTCTCAACGCCCTTGAGCGCCACCAGCTCGGGGAAGATGTGCACCAGGATGCCCGTAGCTTCCAGAATTTTGAAGCCGATGGAAGGCTGCGGCGCGCACAGGATCTTCTGAAGTTCGTCGGTGATGCGCTCCTGGCTAAGGATTTCAACACGGTGGGCTTTTTCCTGCATAGCCGCAAACGTGTCGGGCTCCACGCGGAAGTTCAGTTGTGCAGCGAAGCGGGCCGCACGAATCATGCGCAGTGGATCATCCTCAAAAGTCTGGCGCGGATCGAGCGGGGTGCGCAGCAGCCGTTGCCGGAGATCGCGCCGCCCGTGGAAGGGGTCGATCAGCGTCCCCCAGCGCGAGGGCCACAGGTCGATGGCCATGGCATTGATGGTAAAGTCACGGCGACGCAGGTCGTCGTCGAGCATGCCGTCTTCGACGATGGGCTTGCGGGAGTCTTTGCGATAGCTTTCGCGGCGGGCTGCCACGAATTCGAGCACGAACACGCCGCTGCGATCCGGTGTGGGGACCCGAATGGCGGCCGTACCGAAGTTTTCGTAGACGTGCACGGTGCGGCCGCCCAGCGCCCGCGCCACCAGCCGAGCCAGCTGGATGCCCGTCCCGGGTCCCACTGTTACAAAGTCGATGTCGGTAGTCGGGCGATCCAGAAACAGATCGCGTACGACGCCACCCACCGCATAGACCGGGATCTCGTGCTGCTGTGCGAGTTCGCCGATACGACGCAGCAAGGGCGCGTAGGGACGCGCCTGCAGGCGCTCTTGCATACGCAGAGGTAGCGGCCGGACGATTACCTTCATGGACTGCCAATTGTTGTGGCGGGCCATACTTAACGCAGGCGGCTCATCAAACGTTCGATGATGCGAAGCACCTGCATCGTTTCCAGCAGCGAGACCGGAGCCGGCTGGTGTCCGGCCAGCGCCTGCAGAAAGGCGGCCACTTCGGCCCGATGCGGTGGCTCGTCCTCCGCCTCGAGTCGGAGCCAGCGATGCCAGCCGGTGCGGGCTAAGTATAGTTCGGGCGTGGTGTCGCCACCGTCGCGCCACATCAGCACCTGGGCATAGGTGCCGCTATGAAAGCGGAGTCCGAAAGCCACCGCTTCGAGCCAGGTAGGACCGCCCCGGATGGCCTCTCCCTCAATGCGCAGCACGCTGCTGGAACAGGCCAGGGCGCAGCACAGATCGACAGCTTCGGCCAGCCGGGCATGCCAGGGTACCACGCCATGCCCGCCCACCTGTTGTCGGTAGACAAGCAGCTCGGGCGGGGTGCTTTTCCAGACGTCCTGAAGTACCGGATGGAAGCGCAGCGGCCGGCTAACGCCCACTTCCACGCGGGCCTCTTCGGCCAAACGGCTCAGTCGCTCCAGATCCTGCAACGCCGGGGCTGGTGGCCAGGCCACAAAGCAGTGGACTCCCTCACGCAGGGCGATCTCCGTCACCCGGAAACGCTCGGCCGGAGGTGTGGCAATAAATGCCACCTCCAGTTCTCGCATCCAGGCAGCCAGCCGTGCGTCTGGCACGTCCAGCGTGCTCTCCGAAAAGCGGGCAATGGAACGATCCGGATAGAGCGTACGCAGGGCAGCATACAGGTTGCGGGCTTCCCGGCCGCCGCCGATCAACCCAATCCGAAACGCCGGTGCCGACTCAGTAGCCTGTGGCTTGTCCATTCTTGCGCATTTATCCGTGATAGACATCTGTTGAATCGCGCAGAATAGCCGGGTAGCCGTCAAACATAAAATCGTCCCGGCGCTCCAGCTCTTGCACGCGGGCTGGCGCCAAACCGCTTTCGCGCAGCAAAACACTCGTGGCTTCGGCGATGCCCAGCGACAGGCGACTACCAATGTGCCGCCAGCGGGCTGCTTCGCCCACCTCCTGCACGTTTATATCGAAATCAATGCCTGGAACCATCATGCCCAAGGAGTCGACCTCGGTACACTGCACGACAAAAAATAAATCTGAGCTAAGGCGGTAGGGATTGTGAGACCAATCGCAATCCGCCACCTAAGGCCGACTCGTTCGCTATGTCTTACGCCCCCTTTTCTTACCTCCTCACCCTGGCGTGTCAGGCTTCTACACAGACCGCCTCCAACTACCGCCGCATTCAACGCTTCATAGACGGCTTACCGCCTGTTCCTGCGGCGCTTGCCACAGCAAGGAGACTACCTCGCCGTCAGCGACCGCGAGTTCATTAGCGCGCCGTGGCTGGCCTTTCTCGAGGAGCGCCGGATCCCTTTGGTGATCCGCCTCGCAAGCGCCGCTACCCTGCCCTGGCCAGCCCTGAGGGACCCGCCTTGCCGGCCGAGCTGCTCTGCCGCGCCGTGCCTATCGGGCAGCAGCGCCGGCTCAAGGATCGCTATCTCGGCGCGGTGACCGTCGATGTGGTGGGGCTGCAGCAACGTGACGAGGACGAAGCACATGGGCCTGTCTCACCGAAAGCCTCTCTTCTGTGTTTCCCCTCGCTGCTAGGGGGAGGGTCAGCATAATCGGCACCCCCTCAGGCCCTTCGGGCCAGCTCCCCCGGGAAGGGGAAGCGTGCGCGAGAATCGGCGCAGTGCTGATTCTGACGCCAACGGGTAATGCCACCCCCAAGGCCAGGATGACCTTCGCACTCAACCCAACGCGCTCACCCTCTACCGGCGTCGGGAGGAGATCGCGACGCTCTTTGCGGCACGCAAGCGGTGGGGTTTTAAGCTGGGGCGACGCACCTGTGGCATCTGGGGCGAGTGGTCAAGGTGATCAGGCTGCTGAGTCTGGCCTTTGTCTGGAGTCATCTGATTGGGGAGGAGCGTTTGGGGCGTGAAGGGCCCCTACTGTAGAAGAAGTACGGTTACCGAGCCGGAGTCTGCTCCGCTACGGGTTGGACTACCTGCAGGCGATGCTGCTGCATCGGCCGGAGCGTCGCGCCGAGCGCAGGCAATGGATCAGGGCACTGGTCCATCCCGCTCAATTTTTGTCGTTAGCGGGTGGGATCGTCCCTCCTACGATAGGGATAGCTTCGATAGATCAAGCATTCCTCTCAGCCTCAGATATGGCCAGTCAAACCGATGACCATCGCCAGACCCCGACGGCAGGCGAAACGCCTTGACCAGCGCCCCCGTGAGGGTCTCGGCGTGTTGAGCCGCCTGCTTCAGCCCCCGCCCGATGGTTTCGCACTGGTGGCTGGTGCCTCCTCGGCGGCACACAAGCTCCCCAACGCACGCTCCCAGCACAGTGCGGGCTAGCTCGGCAAGGGCGCGCACAGCCCGGCATCCCAACGCTCGATCCGAAGGCACGCTGGTAACTTTGGCAGATCTATCGAGGGACGTCCGCCTTTGCTTTTGTTTTTGATCACGTGGACAGTGCTGCAGTAGTAACACGGAGGGGTGTCGGAAGCAGGCTTTCAGGTCATCTGATTATTGAATCACTACTCAGGAGCGTTACGACAGCGACCTCGATCATGATTCGGGGGAAGCTTGCAAGCGGGCCAGTACCGCTTCATGGATGCTGCAGGCGCGTTCATCGAAGAGCACGAACCGCACATGGCGCACGTGCCGGAGATTCGGCGCTTCCTCAAGGACGGTTTTCAGGGCCACCTCTGCAGCCTCTTCCATCGGATAGCCAAACACGCCGGTAGAAATGGCCGGAAATGCCACCGCGCGGATACCATGCCCATCGGCCAGTTTCAATGCATTGCGATAGGCTGTGGCCAGGATCTGGTCGGAGGGCACGTCGCGTCCATAGGCTGGTCCCAGCACGTGGATCACGTACCGGTTGGGCAGCCGGAAGCCTGGCGTGATCACGGCCTGACCTGGACGGATCGGGGCCAGCGGCCGGCAGGCTTCGGCCAGCTCGGGTCCTGCCGCCCGGTGGATGGCTCCGGCCACGCCACCACCGGGCATAAGCTCCGCATTGGCTGCGTTGACGATAGCCTCCATGTCGGGCTGCTTGGTGATGTCGCCCTGGCTGATCTCCAACGTAAAGTCGCCCCGCTGCATCCGCATGACTATCCCGTTTTGCATCGATCAGAAAGTGCTTAGGGAAGATAAAACACCCCGAACCAATTTGCTGCGTTTGCTGGGAGCTGATTTTTATGCGACTTTTTCGTTTTTTACGCGGCGGTGCAGGGCGGAAGCCTTGCCTCCGGCGTACAAAGGTTCGTCTTTTCCAAAACCTAATAAAATCGGATGATCCCTATGCAGCCGACTCATATGGTTACGCCCCGACGGGTGGTCGTTACAGGACTGGGTGCTGTCACACCGATTGGGCTTTCACCGCAGGAATTTTGGGAAGCCATGATGCGCGGCGAAAGCGGAGCCGGTCCGATCACCCGCTTCGATGCCTCTTGCTTTGAGACGCGCTTTGCCTGTGAGCTAAAAGGGTTTGATCCGCTCAACTACATGGACCGCAAGCTAGCCCGCCGGCTGGATCCGTACGCTCAGTATGCGCTGGCGGCTGCGCGGCAGGCACTCAGCGATGCGGGCATTGACACAAGCACGCTCTCAGACGAAGCGCGCGAGCGCTTCGGGGTGGTCTTCGGGAGCGGTATCGGCGGACTGCGTCTGTTTGAGGAGCAGACGGCGCTGTACTTGCGTGAGGGGCCACGTCACCTCTCCCCCTTCTTCGTGCCCATGATGATCTCGAACATGGCGGCTGGGCTGATTGCCATCGAGCACGATTTGCGCGGCCCCAATTATTCAGTGGTTTCGGCCTGTGCCACCGGCAACCACGCGCTGATCGATGCCACGATGCTGCTGCGACACGGCCACGCCGACGTCGTACTCTGTGGTGGCAGCGAAGCGCCCATCACACCGCTGGGCATCGGCGGCTTCAACGCCATGAAGGCCCTTTCCACCCGCAACGAAGACCCCAAAACAGCCAGCCGGCCCTTTGATAAGAACCGGGATGGATTTGTGGTAGGAGAAGGCGCCGGAGCGCTTGTCCTGGAAACGCTGGAGCACGCGTTGGCGCGGGGTGCCCGCATCTACGCCGAGTTGATCGGCTTCGGGATGTCGGACGACGCCTACCACTTCGCCGCACCGGAGCCGACCGGCCGGGGTGCCCGCCAATCGATGCTGCACGCGCTTCAGGATGCTGGCATTGCACCGGAAGCGGTGGATTACATCAACATGCACGCCACCTCGACTCCGTTAGGTGATCCGATTGAGTCGGAAGCCATCAAGGGCGTGTTTGGGGAACATGCCTATCGGCTGAGCTGCTCGGCCACCAAAAGCATGACAGGACACTTGCTGGGCGCAGCTGGCGCTGTCGAGGCGGTTGCGACGGTGCTGGCCATCTGGCACCAGACCGTCCCGCCCACGATCAACGTCGAGGAGCTGGACCCGGCCTGCGATCTGGACTACACGCTGCACAAGCCGCGTCAGCGTGAGATCCGCGTGGCGCTTTCCAACGGGTTCGGTTTCGGCGGCCACAACGCCACGGTAGCCTTCCGGCGCTATGAAGAATGAGCGCGCGAAGCAGCAGGAGACCGCCTCTCCGCTGCGCATCGTCTTCATGGGCACGCCGGAGTTTGCCGTGCCCTCGCTCGAGCGGCTGGTCGAGGCCGGTTATCGTCCGGTGGCGGTAGTGACCGGCCCCGACCGCCCGCGCGGACGCGGCCAGCGTGTGCAACCCACGCCGGTCAAAGAAGCGGCCCTGCGCCTGGGGCTGTCGTCCATCCTGCAACCGGAATCCGTGCGCGATCCGGCCTTTGCTGAGGCCATCGCCACTCTACAGCCGCATATCATCGTGGTAGTCGCCTTCAAGATTTTGCCGCCCGAGGTGTACACGCAGGCGCGGCTGGGGGCGTTCAACCTGCATGCTTCTTTGTTGCCACGTTACCGAGGCGCCGCGCCCATTCACCGAGCCATCATGGCCGGCGAGACAGAGACCGGTGTTACCACGTTTTTCTTGCGCCCCGAGGTAGATACCGGCGCAATCATTCTGCAGAAACGCACGCCCATCGGCCCCGAGGAGACGGCTGGCGAGCTGCACGATCGGCTCATGCATCTGGGCGCCGAGGCCGTGCTTGAAACCGTCCGGCTAATCGAGCAAGGCGAGGCGCATCCCCGACCACAGGACGACAGCCAGGCCACGCTGGCCCCTAAGCTCACCCGTGAAGAGGCGCGTGTGCCCTGGGATCGTCCGGCCCAGGTGGTCCACAACCACATCCGAGGGCTCTCGCCGCATCCGGGCGCTTGGACAATGCACGATGACCGCCTGCTCAAGCTCTACCGCTCGCGCCTGGCCACAGGCGCAGGGCCTCCAGGCAGCGTGCTGGAGGCCAACGATCGGTTAGTTGTAGCCTGCGGCGAAGGCGCTGTAGAGATCCTGGAATTACAGCAGGAAGGGCGCCGCGTGCTCCCGGCCGATGCATTCCTGCGCGGCTATCCGCTCCACCCCGGCGATCAGCTACATTGAACTGTTCGCAAGGCCTAACGTATTGATAAAACGGGGATTTCGCTTCTGATGAGCTCCGAGACTTGAGGGTGACGCGTATATGGACCTTCCTCCTACCAGTGGCCCCAACAGCCACCTGCTGCGCACTTACCAGGAAGTGCTTGCCCGACTGGAGGCCGGGGCACCTCCCTCGCCGGAGGAGCACCGGGCGCAATGCCAGAGGCTGCTGCAGCGGCTGGGTCCGACCGAGGTCGCCCATACGGCCTTCGTGCACGGGACGCCGGGACTGCTGGCCGCGCATACGCATTACTTTGAGGGCTTTGCCCTGTTACTGGCTGCTCCGCATGGAACGGCTGTGAGCGTGTGTCCGGCCCACGAAGGCATCAGTCGCCTGCTGTTTTTCACAGACGAGACACCCTGGATGCTACGGCTTGACGAACCCGTACCCCCGGACTGGCCCCTCGAAGTGGTGCTGACCTTTTCGGTGCTGCGCCACTACTGTCCCGAGCAAGCCTTCGACGTGGCAGTGTTCAGTTCGGTGCCGCCGTTTGCTCGGGAGATGCGTCTGGCTTCGATAGCTGTCGCCTTGTCGCATGCCCTACAGCCTGGCGCCGACCCATCGGGCGAGCACCTCCGGGCCCTAACGGAAGTCATTGAACGCTGCACAGGCTTCCCTTTCAGCATCGCCTATCTGCTGGCCACTTCGGTAGCTCGGCCCGGCACGTTTGTGTTGATCGATGCCGCCACGCTTGAACATCTCGAACTGGAAGCGCCCCCGCCGAACGTGCTGCGCTGGCTGCTGATCGACGCTGGCTGTACCCTGCTGCCACCTCCTGCGTACCATCGCCGACAGCGCATGCTGGCTCGCCAGATTGTCGAGATCCTGCAGCGACGGGGTTTTCGCGATCTCACGTCGCTACGTGAGCTGGTCTACCGCGAGCTTTCCCGAGCTCAGGCCCTGCTACCCCGCCGGCTACATCCGGTGCTCCGCTACCTGGTCTCCGAAAACCACCGGGTACACCATATGGTCGTGGCCATCCGCCAGCAGAACTGGCAGAAGCTGGGTTCATTGCTGCTCATGTCGCATGCAGCGCTGCGGCGCGAAGCACAAGCCTCCTGCACCGAGGCCGACCTGATCGTCGAAGTGGCCGAAGCCATGAGCCTGGAAGGTATCTTCGGCGCCAGTATGAACGGCTATGGCAACGGCGTACTGGTGGCCGGCCGCCCCTTCCAGCTGCACGTCTATTTGGAACGCCTGCAGCAAACCTTCGAAGCGCACTTTGGCCGCACGCCCGAAGCACTTCTGATTTGATGGGAACCCCTGCGTTGGCCACGACTTCGATAGGGCGGTCTATCGAAAATCTTTTTTATCTATGCCTTCGTTCGACCTGGCGCGTGTCAATGCCCGCATCGAAGCGGATGGTGCCTTTCTGGACGCCCTGCGGGCCGAAGTGGGTCGCGTAATCGTCGGCCAGCAGTACCTGATCGACCGTCTGCTGATTGGCCTGCTCTGCGGTGGGCACGTCCTGCTGGAAGGCGTGCCGGGTCTGGCCAAAACACTGACGGTCAGCACGCTGGCCCATGCGCTGGGGGTGCGGTTTCAGCGTATTCAGTTCACGCCCGACCTGTTACCGGCTGATTTACTGGGTACACTCTATTTCAACCAGAAAGACGGCACCTTCTCCATCCGCAAAGGACCAATTTTCGCCAACCTGATCCTGGCCGACGAGATCAACCGGGCCCCGGCCAAGGTGCAGAGTGCCCTGCTCGAAAGCATGCAGGAACGTCAGGTGACGCTGGGCGACACGACGTTCCGGCTGCCTGAGCCGTTTCTGGTGCTGGCTACCCAGAACCCCATTGAGCAGGAAGGCACCTATCCATTGCCCGAGGCCCAGCTCGACCGCTTTATGCTCAAGCTCCACGTCGATTATCCCTCGCGTGACGAGGAGCTAGCCATCATGCGGCGCATGGCACGCACGGACGAGTTGCCCGAGGTGCGCACGGTTGCCACGGGCGACGACGTACTACGGGCCCGCCAAGCGCTTAACGAACTGTACATGGACGAACGCGTCGAGCAATATATCGTGGACCTGGTGGTGGCCACGCGTACGCCTGAGACGTACGGTCTGGCTGAACTCCGGCCATATCTGGAATTCGGCGCCTCGCCCCGCGCCACGATCTACCTGAACCTGGCTGCGCGGGCGCATGCATTCCTGGAACATCGGCCCTACGTAACACCCGACGACGTGCGCGCCGTGGCGCCCGAGGTGCTCCGCCATCGCCTGGTGCTCAGCTACGAAGCCGAAGCAGAAGCCGTCACCAGCGACGCGCTGGTCGAGCGCCTGCTGGCCCATATCCCCGTACCCTGAAGCTCGAAGCCGGCCATGCCCTACCAGCCCAACCGCGTCTACCGCAAAGAGTCGATCACAGTCGCCTTCATGGTCGATCAGCTTCAGAAGGCGGTCGGCCTTCCCGTGGAGCGCGTCAACCAGGTAGACGACACGCTACGCCTGGTGGTCGAAAGTGAACTGAACCGACCCGGCCTGGTGCTGGCCGGCTACACCGAGTTGTTCACCTACCAGCGCGTTCAGATTCTGGGCAACACCGAGAACCGCTACTTGCGCCACCTGTCTCCAAAACGACGCCGCCGGGCCTTCCAGAATCTGCTGCAGTTCCCCATTCCCTGCATTTTCTTGACCGACAACAACGAGCTGGATCTCGAGCTGGTCCAGATGGCCACCGAGGCCGGCGTTCCGGTCTATCGCACGCCGGTCCCTTCGACGCGCTTCATGGCGCTGCTGCGTGACTTTCTTAACGACCAGTTCGCTCCCCAGATGACCGTCCACGGCTCGCTGGTGGACGTCTACGGCATCGGGCTGCTGCTGATCGGCAAGCCGGGCATCGGCAAAAGCGAAGTGGCGCTCGACCTGGTCGAACGCGGCCATCGCCTGGTGGCCGACGACGTGGTGATCGTCACGCGCAAGGAAGAGACTGTGCTTATGGGCACGGGCACCGACCTGGTGCAGCATTTCATGGAAGTGCGTGGCCTGGGCCTGATCGACGTACGGACCATGTTTGGCGTACGCGCCATCCGCTTTCAGAAACGCATCGAAGTGGTCGTGAAGATGGAGCTGTGGGATCCCGAAGAGGAATACACCCGCCTGGGGATGGTCGAGGATACCTACCGGCTGCTCGATGTGGAACTGCCCATGGTGAAGGTGCCCATCACGCCTGGCAAGAACATCACGGTGCTCTGCGAAGTCATCGCCATGAACCATCTGCTACGGCATTACGGGTACGATCCGGCCGAAGTTTTCGCGCAACGCCTGAGCGAGCGGATTCGCCAAAAGGCTTCCTCGGTCCCCCTGCGAGGTACCGAATATTTTGAGCAGGATTACGAATAAGCCATTGGCGCGCAGAAAGGAAACCAAATCTACCCTTTCGTCCACCTTCTCCTTGTTGACACAATGAGAACCGACGTGTATTTTCCAGTGCGTTTTTGGTTAAAAGGCAAGGCCTCACCTGCCTTTGACCATCCATGCATTGCAGATTGCTCCGCCGGGCACGATTTTTAGACTGGTGGATTGTTGTGTGAAGTTCTAATGCATGGAAGGGGTGGTATCATGCCGAAGAACCGGTACTATTATTTCGACCACACGACCTGTTCGTTCGTAGAGGTTCGTCCACATCCTCTGCGGCGTCTGCTGGTGCTTGCTGGCCTAGCGGTCTTTCTGTTCGGGGTCGTTGGGTTGCTTTTCTGGTACCACACGGGTTGGCTGGCCACCCCACGAGAGCTGGCGCTGGAAGCCGAAAACGAAGCACTTCAAGCGCAGTTGAGCCGCCTGAGTAAGAAGCTGGATCAATTTTCGGCGCGACTGAACGAACTGGCGGCACATGACCAGTCGCTTTATCGCACGCTGCTGGATGCCGAGCCGATCTCGGAGGACATCTGGCAGGTGGGTGTAGGGGGTACCGATACCTATGCCGAGTTCGACCGCTTCAGCAAACCGACGGCTACGCTGCTGCGGGAAACCGCTCAGAAGCTGGATGCCCTGGAACGCAAAATCGCCCTGCAGAACGCCAGCTACCGAGAACTCATGAAACTGGCCGAGGCGCGTGAAACGTGGCGTCGGCAGATGCCGGCGCTGCTTCCGGCCGATGGCGTGATCGTATCGGGCTTTGGAATGCGCCTGCATCCCATCCTGCGCGTGCGTAAGATGCACGAAGGCATCGACATTCTACTTCCTTACGGCTCGCCTATCTATGCACCAGGCGATGGCATCGTGCGCGAAATCGGCCGTAGCGCTGGCTATGGCCTCTACCTCATCCTGGAGCATCCAGCCACCGGCTACCAGACGCTCTACGGCCATCTGTCGAAGGTTCTGGTGCGACATGGGCAGAAGGTCCAGCGTGGTGACCAGATCGCCCTCAGCGGCAACTCGGGCTTCTCGACCGGTCCACACCTGCACTATGAGGTGCGCGACAGCCGGGGCCGCGCCCTAAACCCTCTACAATTCGTGGCTCCCAGCATGACCCCCCATCAGTATCAGCAACTACTTGAAGCTGCCGCAAACTCCAAAATTTCGCTGGACTGAAATTTCATTTCGACCGCCCTTGGCGGGAACTCTTGTCAACTTTCGCCGATAGGGAAAAAAGCCGATATAAGCAAGCGCACCCACTTGCATTTTTCGGGTCGGTGTGCTATTGTGCCGGCCCATAGCAAGGAAAGGGAAGCGATTGTTTCAACCAAACCTGTGTGCCGACGATGGGGTACTGGACGCTTGAGCTGGCCTCCTACCTGGAGGACGCACCCTGGCCGGCCACCCGTGATGAACTGATCGACTATGCTGAACGTACGGGTGCGCCGATCGAGGTGATCGAGAACCTCAAGGAGCTGGAGGACGACGGGGAGCCCTACGAGAGCATTGAAGAAATATGGCCGGACTATCCCACGGCCGACGACGACTTCTACTACGAGGAAGAGTAACCCGGACGACCGTCGGCTGTCCGGCCACTCCCTGTCTTCGTGCGGGATTACTGCTCTGTTTGATTGGCTGGGGGCTGCTGGGTAGGCTTCCGGTGTGGGGGCAGACCCAGCAGCAATTTTTTTCGGAGCCCTGGCTGGTGCGTGACGTCCGCCTGGAAGGCAACCGCTCTTTTTCTGACGAAACCCTTCGCCCCTACATCCACACAACGGCCAATCGACGCTTTCTCGGCATTCCCGGCCTTACCTGGTGGCTGTGGCTCTACGAACTGGGAGCCTCCGAAAAGCTGGGCGGACTGCTGAGCCGCGCGTTGATGGCCAGCGGTGAGCCGCCAGCCTACTACGAACCGGCCGTCACGCAGGCCGACGTCGAACGTCTCACGCTCTTTTATCGCCAGGAAGGCTTTCCAGGCGCTCACGTAGAAGTTCGGCTGGACACACTACGGCCCGGACATCTGCGCGTGATTTTTCATATCGACGAGGGCTCCCCAACTTACTTGCGGCACATCCACTACGAAGGCATCGAAACGCTCCCTTCGGAACTGCAACAGACGCTACTGGCAGGCTCCCGCCTGCGCCATACGTCACCGGTTGTTTCTTCCTATCAGCTCCAGGCTCGCAACCAGCGCTACTCGGAGCTGACGCTGCTGGAAGAGCGCCAGCGACTCTTGGAGTTTCTGTGGGATGCAGGCTATGCGGCCGTCACGCGCGACTCTATCCGTGCCATCGTGATTCCGGTCCTTCCGGATTCCTTCGACGTAATCTTTCAGATTCATCCCGGTCCCCGCTTTCGCTTTGGCGACCTGGAAGCCGAAGTGGACGGTCCAGAACCTGACCTGTCCTTCCGGCGCGATACGCTCTGGCTAGATGCAGCTGTCAACACCCTGACTCCTGGCCGGCTGGTGGTCACGCGCCGTCAGGAGCGTCGGCTGCGTCCGTCTTTCCTGGCCCGCATGCTGCGCTTTCGGCCAGGCGATTGGTATAATCGCTCCCTGCTACTCAATACGCGCCGACGCCTGGAGGCCACCGGCCTGTTTTCTTACGTTCGCATCGAACCAGACTGGCGCGACACACTGCGGCCGCCTGGCGAGATGGCCCCGCCCCTGCCCCTCCGGCTTACGCTGACCACCCGACCACGCCACCGCATGCGGTTGGAAACCTTCATGCTGCAGCGCAACGGCTTGCTCACTGGCAGCGAAAACGAACTCGGCACAGGCGTGGCCATCACCTACGAAAACGCCAACCTGCTGGGCCGTGCCGAGACGTTCAGCCTGCGGACGGCCGGCTCTATCTCGGGCAACTTTGAAGAAGGCCTGCTGACTTCGGCGCAGCTTGAGATTACCGCATCGCTGGTCTATCCGTATGTCGTTCAACCCTTCGGCACACTCGAACGCTGGCTGCAACTCTACGACGCTCGCACCCGGCTGTCGCTGAGCCTGCTCACGGCCCGGCGCGACGCCCTCCGGCTGATCATCCGAGGGCGTGGCACAGCCCGCTTCCGCCTCGAACTCCAGCACACGCCCACGCTGACATCGTTCGTGGACCTACTCGACCTGAGCCTGAGTAATCCGGATACGCTGAACGGCTTCCGGGCTGCCTTCCTCGACGAGGTGCTCCGACCCATCGCGGACCCGGTGCAACGCGCCCAGATCCTTGACGACTACACGGTTCCTCAGATCAACGACGTGGTGCGCTACACCTTGCAAAATGCCCGCTTCAACCCCCTACGCCGCGATCGTGGCTACGCGCATGAGCTGTCTGTCGAAGTAGGCGGGTTGCTGTCCGACCTGCTCGACCGCACCGTATTCACTCCGAGCCAACACGAAGGCACGCTGCCGGGACTGCCCCTTTTCCGAAGTGGTTCGACAGGCAGCCGCCTGCTTTACCGTCCCTATGTGCGCACAAGCCTGGACCTGCGGCGCTACCGGCCGCTTCGCTCGGGCACCGTGGTGGCTGGCAAGCTGCAGCTTGGCATAGCCTACCCCATCGGCTGGCCGGACGTGATCCCCTTCGACCGCCGTTTCTACAGCGGCGGCGCCAATAGCGTCCGAGGCTGGCCGCTGCGTGGACTGGGTCCCGGGCGCCTACAACTGACGGGCAATCTGGACGGTACCAATCTGCTGGGCGGCGAATTCAAGCTGGAAGTCAGCCTGGAATTGCGCCAGCGACTGCTGCGGCGCGTGCTGGCTGCGGACTGGATCGCTACGACCTTTACCGACGTGGGCAACGTCTGGCTCGGCCCACGCAATCCAGGTCCTGAAGCCGGACACTTCCGTCCTGGCCGCTTTATCCAGGACCTGGGCTGGAGCGGTGGGGTGGGCTTGCGTCTGGCCTGGGAATATCTCCTGCTGCGACTGGACATGGCTTTCCGGCTACACGATCCGGCCCGGCCAGAGGCCGGCCTGCTGCCCGACGGCCTGCACCGTCCAACCCTGCACTTTGGCATCGGTCACGCATTTTAACCGGATTCGACCATGCGTATCTGGCACACCCTGCAACACGGCTACCGGACGCTGTTTCGCTCGGGCGAAGACGCCTACACCCGCGAGTTGCTGCACGTGCTACGCCACGTCCCCATCTTTCAGCACCTGCCCCGGCGCGTTCTGAAGACAATGCTGCCCTATCTGCACACCCGTACCTACCGCCGCCACGAGGTGATTTACTTCGAGGGCGACCCCGGCCTGGGTCTGTACATCATCACCCGGGGTACCGTGCGTCTGCTCATGGAAAACGAAAAGGGCCAGTTCGAGGAGCTGGCCCGACTAAGCGAATACGACACGTGCGGCCACCTTGCCCTGCTGGGGGAATTCCGTCGGATGGAGACAGCTCAAGCAGCCACCGAAGTGCAGGTGCTGGGCCTGTTCCGTCCCGATCTCAAGCTGCTATTGCGCCGCCATCCGACCTTTGGTGCGGCGATCCTGCAGGCCGTGGCCCGCTACGTGGCAGCCCGTCAGGTGGAACTCGTCAAATTACTGGGCAACTGCACCGACCGCCGCCAGGCACTGATGTGGCTGCTGGAAGCCGGCCGCCGTGCCGAACACCACCTGCCTTCGCTGCTCTCGGAACGGTAACGCCGAACCGTTTCGCCGCTCGGTGGTTTGTTGAGGCCGATCGTTGATTTATCCCAGAAACGTCGTGCTGAAAAAAGGCGCCGAGCTGGAGTTGATCGTCGAAAAGTTTGCCGACCGCGGTAAGTCGCTCACCCGTGTGGACGGATACGTGCTGTTCGTCGAAGGCGGAGTGCCCGGCGATCGGGCACGCGTGCGCATCATCAAGCGCCAAAAAAACTATGCCGAGGGCCGCATTGTCGAGCTGCTCGATCCAAGCCCGCTCCGCACCGAGCCACGCTGCCCCTACTTCGGCACCTGCGGAGGCTGCAAATGGCAACACGTGCGCTACGAAGCCCAGCTCGAAGCCAAACGCCAAAGCGTCTATGAGGCGCTCGTTCACCACGGCGGCTTCAAAGACGTGGCGGTGCGCCCCACGCTCCCCTCGCCCCGGCTCTACGGCTACCGCAATAAGATGGAATTTTCCTTCAGCGCCGATCGATGGCTGATGCCCGACGAAATCGCCAGCGGCCGACCACTCGACCGCCACTTCGCCGTTGGATTGCATGTGCCGGGCAACTTCTACAAAGTGATCGACCTGGAAGAATGCCACCTGCCCGAACCAATCGCCATGCGGCTACTCAACGAACTGCGGGCGTTTTTCAAGGCAAAAGGCTGGAAGCCGTGGGACATCCGGCAGCACGCGGGCTACCTGCGCCATCTGGTAATCCGCACCGGCACACGCACCGGCGAGGTGCTGGTCAACCTGGTCACCAGCCGTTACGATGAAGCCCGCATGGCTGAGCTAAGCGCCTTTCTGCAGGAGCAATTTCCGGAAGTCACCACCCTGGTCAACACGATCAATTCGCGTCCGGCTCAGGTGTCCTACGGAGAGGCCACTTACACGATCTTCGGTCCAGGAGTTATTCACGACTGCATCGGACCGTTTCGCTTCGAGATTGCACCCGAGGCCTTCTTCCAGACGAACACCGAACAGGCCGAACGGCTCTACGAAGTGGCCCGCGAGCTGGCTGCGCTACGCCCGGACGATCTGGTCTACGATCTCTACTGCGGCACCGGCACGATTTCCATCTGCATTGCCCCGCATGTGCGACACGTGGTGGGCGTAGAGCTGGTGGCCACGGCCGTCGAAAATGCTCGGGCCAACGCAGCAGCTAATGGCATCACGAACTGCACCTTTGTGGCCGGCGACCTGCTGGAAGTGCTCACGCCGGTGTTTGTGCGCACGCACGGCCGCCCCGACGTCTTAATTGTTGATCCACCACGGGGTGGCATGCATCCGAAGGTGGTGCACCGCATCGGCCAGCTTCGACCGGAGCGATTTGTCTACGTAAGCTGCAATCCCCAGACCCAGGCCCGCGATCTGAAGTTGCTCCGCGATTTGTACCGGATCGAGGCCGTGCAGCCCGTCGATCTGTTTCCACACACCGATCACGTGGAGAGTGTCGTCGCCCTGCGGGCCCGTTAACACTGCTGTGCCATGAACCGAGGCGTTGCATTTGTTACCGGCGGAACCGGCTTCATCGGCAGCCACCTGGTGGAAGAGCTGCTGCGGCGGGGCTACCGCGAAGTGCGCTGTCTGGTGCGAAAGGAGCTGCGCTGGCTCAAAGGGCTCGACATCGTACCCGTTCGCGGCGACTTTTCCCAGATCGAAGTGCTCTGGGAAGCCGTGCGCGACGCGGACGTAGTCTTTCACGCGGCGGGCGTCACGCGGGCATGCGACTGGGCCACCTTCGAACAGGGCAACATCACAGCCACGCTGAACCTGCTGGGCGCCGTGCTAACAGCCAACCCAAACGTCCGCAAGGTGCTCATTACGAGCAGCCTGGCGGCCGTGGGCTACTGTCCGGGTGGCATAGCCACCGAGGAGTCGCCCTTGCAACCTATCAGCGCCTACGGCCGGAGCAAGGCGCTCATGGAGCAGGCGCTGCGGGCGCCCCGTACCGACGGCCCGTCGTTTGCCGAACTGCTCCCCATCGTCGTGGTGCGTCCGCCGGCCGTCTACGGCCCCCGCGAAGCCGACATCTACACGTTCTTCCGCACAGTCAGTCGGGGGCTGTGCCCCATTGTGGGAAGCGGCCGCCGCCCTGCGTTGAGCCTGGTGCACGTGCGCGACCTGGTGCGCGGCATGGTGGACGCCGCTGAATCGGACGTTACGACCGGCCAGACGTATTTTATCGGTAGCGAGCAGTTCTACACCTGGCGCGAAATCCGGGACGCCACGCTAAAGGCCCTGGGTCGCCGGGCGCTGACCGTGCACATTCCGCCGTTTCTGGTGGAGCCGATCGGTGCGCTGGTGGAGCTGGCCGGACGCCTGACGGGCACCTACCCGCCGCTCAACCGCGAAAAAGCCCGGGAAATCCGCCACGCCTGCAAAATGTGTGCGGTGGATAAAGCCCGCCGCGATTTCGGCTACCGCCAGCAGATCGACCTCGAAGAAGGGATTCAGGAAACCATTGCCTGGTACCGACAACAGGGCTGGCTGTAGCTATCCTTCTTCCACCGAAGTCCGTAGCTCGGGCTCAGGAAGGCCATAGCCCACCACCAGCGCCATTAGCACCAGCGCGAGCGCACCCAGCAGCGCATTACTGAGGTAGCCGTACTGCGTGTAGAGCCAGCCTGCGGCCACCCCGCTGATTCCGATGCCGAGCTGACCCAGTGCGATTGACAGGCCCATGAGCGAGCCACGTCGCGCGCCCGGCACCAGCGCCGTCAGCAGCGACTGGAGCGGACTCATCCGCATGCCCACCAGCGTCATTGCCAACGCAAACAACGTGTAAATGGCCAGATCGCCCCGCATCAGCAGCGGCGCGCCCGCCATCAGCACGGCAAGCCCAAGGGTCGCGCCCACAATCAAAGGCTTGCGTCCCACACGATCCGAAAGTCGCCCGGCCAGGGGTCCGGCCACCACGTTTGCCAGCCCGCCGATGAGAAAAAGCAGCGCCATCTCTTCAGTCTGGAAGCCCTGCATGTGCTCCAGCCAAGTGGGCAGGTAGATTAGAAAAAGCCCGAGGCTAAAAAACATCAAAAAATACACAAGCGGCGAACTGGCCGTAGCCGGCCGGCGAAGCAGTTCATAGTAGCGCCGAAGGACGTTGCGAAGCGAAAGCGGCAGCTCGGAACGCGCGCCGAGCGGCTGCGGCACGAAGCGCCAAATCAAAAGCGTGGCCAGCGCCATCGTAAGCCCGAACATCAGAAACGGCCAGCGGAAGTCGGCCAGTCCCGCCAATAGCGTTCCAACTGGGATTCCTACGATTTGGCCGAAGGCAATCCCGCTCATCACCCAGCCGTTAGCCCAGCCGCGCCGCTCATACGGGAAGTAGTCACCCACGTAACTGACAGCTGCGCCGCTGAGCAATCCACCGGCTGCCCCGGCCAGCGCCCGCACCGCCAGCAACGCGGCAAAGCTGTAGGCGACGCCATGCAGCAGCAGTGCGCCCGTCATGGCCCCGCTTCCAACCAACAGGATCATCCGCCGCCCCAGCCGGTCCGAGACAGGTCCAGCCACCAGTGCCATCACGCTAAGCATTACAGCATAGGCCGTGATCAGACTACCCTGCTCGACTTCGGCAATGCCCAGCGTGGCACCAATACGCGGCAGCATAGGTGCCATGATGACCACCTGACTGCTGGCCGAAAAGACCATCAGCCAAAGCGCCAGCAGAATTCGCCCTTCTGAACGGGCCGCCATGCCATTCCGGCCTGTTTGCGACATGCGTTCGGGTAGTCCCCCCGGTCGCACCACCACGGCCCACGCCTTCTGGATCGCACTGGGGTGCACCTGCCCGCTCCAAAACGTCTCTTAGCCCTTCGGCCCAACCGGTAGCGTTGGCGCTTTGTTTCGTTTTCTACTGACAAAAACTCGGCCATTTAACACGCCAGGGCTTTATGAAAAAGCCACCAAGCGCATCGTTAACGATTCGCTAACGCTCCGTTAATGATCAGCTAACAGGCGATAGCTACCTTGGCCGACGATCTTACAAGGATACACCGTTGGCTTATGCAACGCCTGCTTCTGCTAATCCCTGTGCTGCTGACGGCCTGGAGCGTCCGGGCTCAGACCGGACGTATCGCCGGGACGGTGGTCGACGCCGAAACGGGCGAGCCGCTCATTGGCGTAAACGTGCTCGTGGTGGAAAAAGCCACCGGCGCCGCCACCGACCTTGAAGGCCGTTATGAAATCGCCGATCTTGCCCCGGGCACCTATACGCTGCGCTTTTCTTACGTGGGCTATGTGACCCAGACGGTGAGAGACGTTGTAGTGCATTCGGGCGCAGTTGCACGCGTCGATCTGAGCCTGACGCCGGAGTCAGTGGGCCTCGAAGCAGTGGTGGTCGAAGCGCGTCTGCTGCGTAACACGGAAGCGGCGTTGCTGGCCGCCCGTCAGCGGGCTGCCGCCGTCAGCGATGCGATCAGCGCCGAGATGATCAGCCGCACGGGCAGCAGCGACGCGGCCGACGCTATGGAGAAAGTAACAGGCGCCTCGGTACTCGACAACAAGTACGTCTACGTGCGCGGCCTGGGCGAGCGCTATATGAACGCCCAGCTCAACGGATTAGACCTGCCCAGCGCTGACCCCGACCGCAAGACCGTGCCGTTCGATCTGTTTCCCGCTGCCCTACTCGACAACATTATTACGGTCAAAACCTTCACGCCCGACCGGCCTGGCAGCTTTACCGGCGGCAGCGTCAACCTGAACACACGGGCTTTTCCCGACGCGCTGTCAATCAGCTTCGCTACCTCGATCACCTACCGGCCTCAGGTGGTGGGTTTCGGCAATCCGATCCTGGCCGTACCAGACGCCAATCCGGGCGTCTGGGGCTTTCGGGCTAGCCGCCTCGACGTGCCCACATCGCTAAAGATACATCACCTCGAAAATATCCCGTCGCTTAGCGAGGCCATTCTAAACCCGGAAAATGCCCGACTGCTGGACCAGCTCTCCCGGGCGCTCACACCCAACATGGCACCAGGCTACCGGCAGGCACCCCTCAACCAGAGCTACACGCTTTCGGCGGGCAATCGCTTCGACCTAGGCGGCGATCGACTGCTGGGCCTGGTGGCCAGCTTCAGCTACCGACGGCAGGCCACCGCCTACAACGACGGCATCTGGGCACGCTACCGGCTAACCGGCCGCAACGAAGCGGTCCTTTCGGAGGATAACTACCTGCATACCATCTCGGGCACCGACGAAGTCATCTGGGGCAGCCTGTTCAACGCGACGCTGCGCCCGCATCGGCGGCACGAACTGGGTTTCAGTTTTATCCAGAACCACAGTGCCGAAAGCACCGCCCGCTACCAGCGTGGCCGTTTTCTGTATCAACTGGAACCCGACGACATCTACGAAACACGCACGCTCGTTTACATCGAACGCGACATTCGCACCTACCAACTCCGCGGCAAGCATGCCCTCGGCGACGGACGCCAACCCGCTACGCTGAGCTGGGACTTTTCCACAACCGGCACCTGGCAGGACGAACCCGACCGTCGCTTTTTCACCAACCACTACCGCCTGCGCAACGGCGACACGCTCTACACGATCCGCACCACCACCCCACCACAGCGTTACTTCCGTTATCTGGAAGAATCGAACCAGGTGGGCAATCTGGCCCTGGAGGTACCCCTCACGGCCGACCTACGCCTCAGGGTGGGCGGTTACCTTGAGCGCAAGACGCGCACCTATCGCGAGCGTAAATTCGTGCTGCGCCAGCAACAGGGCAAGCGCTACGACGGCGCTCCCGAGGTCTACTTCGCACCCGAAAATCTGGGCATCATTCAGAAACGCGACCTGAACGGTGACGGCGCATCTGATCTGTTCACCTTTGGTCTGTATCTGCAGGAAGACACGCAACCCTCTTCCAACTACGACGGCCAGCAGGACATCCAGGCCGGCTTTGCCATGATCGACTGGATGCCGCTGCGCCGGCTGCGCCTGATCACGGGCCTGCGCTACGAAACCACCAACATAGAAGTAGTCAGCCAGGACATTACAAAAGACATAGGGCAGCTCCAGAACGGTGACTGGCTTCCAGCCGCCACGTTCATCTACCGACTGGCCGACGACATGAATCTCCGGTTAGCCTACGGTCGCACGCTGGCCCGACCGGTCTTTCGCGAGCTGGCACCTTACTCAACCTTCGAGTACGTAGGTGGCTACCTGCTCACCGGTAACCCCAACCTGCGCCGCACGCTCGTAGACAACTTTGACCTGCGGTGGGAATGGTTCGTGCGTCCGGGCGAATTACTGGCCTTCAGTCTGTTTTTCAAGTACTTCGACGATCCCATCGAAGTCGTCTACCAGCCCTTTGCGCCCAACGACAGCCCCGAGGTACAGTACCGCAACGTTGAGGACGCCACGCTCTACGGGTTGGAGCTGGAGCTGCGCAAGCGGCTGGACTTTCTAAGCGGCGCATTGCGGCATTTCGAAATAGGCGGCAATGCGACGCTTGTTCATTCGACTGTGCGCGTGCCTGCCGAAGAATTGCAGTCGATCCGGGAGCTGCGGCCTGATGCACCGGCCACGCGTTCACTTCAGGGTCAGTCGCCCTACCTCATCAATGCCGACCTGAGCTACGTGCACAACGGCACGACGGTCAGCCTCTACTATAACGTCTTCGGTCCCCGCCTGAAAGAAGTTGGATTGGGTGGCACGCCTGATACCTACGAGCGCCCGCGCCACACGCTGGATCTAAACGTCAACCAGCAGCTGCTGACGAACCTGTCGCTCAAGCTATCGGCGAAAAACCTCCTGAACGCTCGCTATCGCGTCTCCCACAGCTACAAAGGACGGGAGTACGTGACACGCGACTACGGCAGCGGGCGATCGTTCTCCATCGGTCTCAGTTATCAGTACTGACAACAACCCCTGCACATAGCGAAGCGGCGGCCCTCGGGCCGCCGCTTCGCATAAGTAACCACCATTAACAAACCATAAACCCAACGTAATCCCGCCATGAACAAACGGCTTACCACCCTGTTGCTCCTGCTGGCATGGCCGCTGCTAGGCCGCGCCCAGAACGTGGTGACAGTGACCGATGCCGACATCGGTCCAGGCGATCAGGTCACCTGGACCAGCGACAACGTCTACGTCCTCAATGGCTTCGTCTTCGTCGAAGAGGGTGCCACGCTCACCATCGAGCCTGGCACCGTCATCAAAGGCAAACCCGGCACCGGCGAAAACGCCTCTGCCCTCATTATTGCGCGTGGGGCTAAAATCTACGCTGAGGGAACGCCCGATCGCCCTATCATCTTCACAGCCGAAGCCGATCCGCTCGATGGTAGCTTCGACGCTTCCATCCGCGGCCAGTGGGGCGGCCTGATCATCCTCGGGCGGGCCCACACCAACCTCGCCAATGGCGAAGCCAACATCGAAGGCATTCCCTCCACCGAAACGCGCGCCCGCTACGGTTGCGTCCCGAACAACACCACCGCCACTACTATCGACGACTGCGACGATAACGACAACTCCGGCGTGCTCCGCTACGTCTCTATCCGCCATGGCGGCTCGAATATCGGCGCCGACAACGAAATCAACGGCCTCACGCTCGGTGCCGTCGGCAGCGGCACGACGATCGAGTACGTCGAAGTTTTCGCCAACGAAGACGACGGCTTTGAATTCTTCGGCGGTACCGTCAACACTCGCTACCTGGTGGCCGCCCTCTGCGGCGACGACGCCTTCGACTATGACGAGGGCTTCCGCGGCAAAGGCCAGTTCTGGTTTGCCATCATGCCTTCGGATGTAAGCAACCGCGCTGGCGAACATGACGGCGGTCGCGATCCCATAGACGGCCAACCCTATGCCATCCCCGTGCTTTACAACGTTACCTACATCGGCTCGGGTGCAACCTCCGGCAATGCCGACAACAACACGTTCGTCTTCCGTGATAATGCGGGCGGCAAATACTTCAATTCCATCTTTACCGACTTTGGTAACATCGGCATTCAGGTCCAAGACGTTGCCGATGTCGCCGTCGACAGCCGCCAGCGTCTGGAACAAGGCGATCTGGTGCTGGCCCACAACATCTGGTGGGACTTTGGAGCCGGTAACAACTTGGCCAACTTTGCACCCCAGGATTTCGTGCAGCAACACCTGCAGGCCAACAACAACTTTGTCGAAGACCCCATGCTACGCGGCATCAGCCGCGAGCCAGACGGAGGCCTGGACCCACGTCCGGCCCCAAACTCCCCGGCACTGACGCGTCCGCGAGCCCCCTACCCCGAAAACGACCCCTTCTTCACGCCGGTGGACTACATCGGCGCCTTCGGGCCAGACAGTCTTTGGATCAAGGGCTGGACCAAGCTTGCCGAACTCGGCATCCTGACGGCGCTAGCGCATGACGCCCGGACGATCCCGGCCAGCGCGACCCTACAGGCCAGCTACCCCAATCCGTTCCGGTCCACCACGACGGTTGTGTTTGCGCTGGATCGGACGCAACACGTGCGGCTGGCTGTCTATGACCTGCTTGGCCGCGAAGTGGCCCGACTTGTCGAAGGCGTGCGCCCAGCTGGTACTTACCGTTTCTCCTTCGACGGCGCCCGACTGGCTGCCGGCACCTACCTGGTCCGGCTCGAAACCGAATCGGGCGTGCAGGTTCGGACGCTGACGCGCCTACCCTGACGCAGCGAACCACTAAAACCAGTGGGGAGCAGGTTTTCTGCTCCCCTTTTCTTTTTGAAAGACAACGATTTGCTAACCCTATGCTAATCGTTTGCTAACGGTTAACCTGTAAACTTCGGGCGAATGCTGAGTTTTCGTCCGACAGCCATGCGCACTATTAACAATTACCGCACCATCTGGATTTCGGACGTCCATCTGGGTACGCGGGCCAGCCGCGCCGACTTTCTCTACGACTTTCTGCGCCATAACGATGCCGACTACCTCTATCTGGTGGGAGACATCTTCGACGGCTGGGCGCTACAGCGCAACTGGTACTGGGATCCTTTCCACAACGGCGTACTGCAGCAGATCCTGCGCAAAGCCCGTAAAGGCACACATGTCGTTTACATTCCGGGTAACCACGACGCATTTGCCCGCCAATACTACGGGCTGAAACTCGACGAGATCGAGGTGCGGCCGAGCGCCCTACATACGACCCTAGACGGCCGCCAGCTTCTGGTGTTGCATGGCGACGAGTTCGACGGCATCATCCGCTATGCGCCCTGGCTGTCGCGCCTTGGGGCCCGCGCCTATGAGCTGGTGCTCGTACTCAACCGCTGGTACAACCACGTGCGCCGACGGCTGGGGCTTTCGTACTGGTCACTTTCAGCCTATCTGAAATATCGCACGAAGCAAGCGGTCCAGTACATCGCCGACTTTGAGCGGGCAGTGGTGGCCGAAGCTCGCAAGCATGACGTCGAAGGCGTTGTCTGCGGTCACATTCATCACGCCGAACTGCGCGAAATCGGCGGCATCCTCTACGCTAACACGGGCGACTGGGTGGAAAGCTGCACGGCACTGGTCGAGCACTTCGATGGACGGCTGGAAATCCTGCACTGGACGCCCGCCGAGGTGTTTCTGAATCCGTCTGGCGACGGCCAGCTCCTGGATGAACTTCCCGCCCTGAGCGTACCCGCCCAGTCATGACGGACCGTCCGCTCCGGGTGCTGTTCGTAGTGCAGGGCGAAGGCCGTGGGCACCTGACCCAGGCGCTGACGCTGCATCGCTGGCTGACCGACGCCGGATGCGAAGTGGCAGCTGTGCTGGTAGGACGAAGCCAGGCGCGTCGGTTACCTGCGTTCTTTCTGGAAAAAATCCAGACGCCTGTTTACGAATTTGCCTCGCCAAACTTCGTTTTCGATCGGCGCTTTCGTGGCATTCAGCCCGGCCGCACCATCGTTCATAATCTGCTGCACCTTCCGGAATTTCAGCGAAGCCTGCATCGGCTGCACGAAGCTATTCAGGACGTGGCCCCCGATCTGGTTGTCAATTTCTACGAGGTGCTAATCGGTCTGCTTTACCGCCGCGAAAAACTTCAAACCCCGCTGGTCTGCATCGCCCACCAGTACTTTTTTCTGCATCCGGACTATCCTTTTCCACCGGGCTATCCACTACAGCAGCGGCTGGCCCGGCTGTTTACGCGCCTGACGGCCCCACCGGGCGCCCGCAAGCTGGCACTTTCGTTCTACGAAGCGCCCGATCTGCCCAACCGCAGGCTCTTTGTGGTACCACCGCTGCTGCGCCCTGAGCTGGTCCAGCTTCCGCTGGACCAGACCGAAAACTTTCTGCTGGTCTATCTGCTCAATCGGGGCTATGCCGACGACCTGATTCGCTGGCACACCCGCCATCCTGAGATCGGCCTGCACGTCTTCTGGGATAATATGGAGCGCCCCGACGGCTGGTCGCCCCGTCCCGGACTGGTCTTTCACCACCTAAACGATCGGCTTTTTCTGGAAAAAATGGCCCGCTGTCGTGGCGTGGCCACAACGGCCGGCTTCGAGACCGTGGCCGAGGCGCTTTACCTGGGCAAGCCCGTGCTGATGGTCCCCGTCGCAGGCCACTTCGAGCAACGCTGCAACGCACACGACGCTGAACGCCTCGGCGCGGGGATCTGGAGCCCTCGCTTCGAGCTGGACCGTCTGCTGGCGTTTTTGCCGCGCGATCCGAGCCCTTGGGCTGCATTTCGGCGCTGGGTAGCCCAGGCCCCTGTAAAAATTCTTCCCCACCTGATGGCCTCCGCCCTGCGGTCGGTTGCGTAAAGCGAAGTCCACCGGTATCTTTGGCGTTGCGTACCTGCATTGAACGCGACGCACGCCATGCGCAAGTACCGGTGGGTTCGCCGCCCCCTTCCTGATCCGAACGCTGTGGCCACGCTGATGGCGGCCGCACGCTACCTGCCCGAGCCACTGGCCCGCGTGCTGGTGGCGCGGGGCATCACCACGGTAGAAGCGGCACGGGCTTTCTTCCGGCCGGCGCTTGATCTGCTTCATGATCCTTTCCTGATGGCCGACATGAAGGTGGCCGCCTGGCGCCTGGCCCGCGCCATCGAAGACCGCGAGCACGTGCTCGTCTACGGCGACTACGACGTGGATGGCACGACGGCCACGGCGCTGGTGACCTCCTTTCTGCAGGAGCGGGGCGTACCTGTCCGCTATTTTGTCCCCAACCGCTTTCGGCATGGCTATGGCCTCACCCAAAAGGCGCTCGAAGAAGCGCTGGAAGCCGGCACGCGCCTGCTCATCGCGCTGGACTGCGGCATCACAGCCGCTGAAGAGGCGGCCTACGCCCGGGCGCATGGCGTCGATCTGATTATCTGTGACCACCATACGGCCGGTGCCACCCTGCCCGAGGCAGTGGCTGTGCTCGATCCCAAACGCCCAGACTGTCCCTATCCCTTCCCCGAGCTTTCGGGCTGTGCGGTGGCCTTCAAGCTGGTGCAGGCCACCCTTCAGGTGCTGGGCGAGTCGCCCAAGGCGGCCTATCGGTATCTCGATCTGGTGGCGCTCTCGACGGCAGCCGACATTGTGCCGCTGACCGGCGAAAACCGCATCCTTATGGCCGAGGGCCTACGCTACCTGCAGCGGAGCACACGGCCAGGCCTTCTGCAACTGGCTGCCCGGGCCCGCTGGCCCTTAGAGACGCTCACCATGCACGGGATCGTGTTCGGGTTAGCGCCGCGCCTCAATGCAGCCGGACGGCTGGGCGATGCCAACCGGGCCGTGGCGCTGCTCCTGGCCGAAGACGCCACCAAGGCCGAGGCGTTGGCCGCCGAGCTGGACGCAGCCAACCGCGAGCGTCAGCAGATCGACCGCCAGACGCTCGAAGAAGCCATCGTCCAGGCCGAACGCCAGATCACGGCACGCGACGACTGCCACGCGCTCGTGCTGTACCATCCCGACTGGCACCTTGGCGTCATCGGAATCGTGGCCAGCCGCATCGTCGAGCGCTTTTATCGCCCCACCATCCTGCTCTGCGCCGTCGATTCCATCCTGAAGGGCTCGGCCCGCTCTATCGCCGGCATCAACATCTACGAGGCGCTGCGCGACTGCGAGGACCTGTTGCTGCAATTCGGTGGCCATACCTATGCCGCCGGCCTGGCCCTGGAAGAAAACCGGCTCGAAGCCTTCCGCGAACGCTTCAACGAAGCGGTGGGCACCCAGATGACTCCTGAGCTGCTTGTGCCCCGCCTGGAGATCGACGCGCTCCTCGACCTGCATACGCTCGACGAACGTTTCTGGCGCGTGCTACAGCGCTTCGGACCGCACGGACCTGAAAACGAAGAACCTCTGTTTATGGCCCGCGATCTGGAAGTGGTGGGCGAGCCGCAACTAATTGGCAGCGAAAGCAGGCACCTGAAGTTCTACGTACGCCAGCGCGCACATCCCGACGACCCGCCCTGTGAGGTGATCGGCTTCGGAAAGGAACGCTTCCTCCCGGCCGTGCAACACAGCCGCCGTACTGGCCAACCGCTTGCCCTCGCTTTTACGCTTCAAGAGAATACCTGGCAGGGCCAGACCCGCATCCAGCTCCGACTGCGTGATCTAAAGCTGCAGCACGTCGAGACTCCTGTCGGGCAATAAAATTTCTTGAAAAGGAAACCCCGCAAACGTCGGGCGTTGCATTTCTGTGCGCGGACATTTAGACTATGTCTAAGCTAAAACCATCGGCCGGAGGTAGGAAGCCATGCGGAGTGATGCGGCCCCGCTGACCTGTTTCCAGCAAGGGCAGTACGTGCAAATCGCGTGGTTGGCCCTCGACGAAGAGCAGGCACAACGGCTTCGGGAGCTGGGCGTGCGCGAGGGCTGCCGGGCCTGCGTGATGCTCAACGCCGACAAGTGCATTCTGGGCGTTGGCACCTGTCGGCTGGCACTACAGCGTGAAGTGGCCATGCGGCTGTTTGCCGTGCCCGCCTGAACAATGACGACGTTGCGTGATCTCCGGCCGGGCGAACGAGGCCGCGTGACAGGCTACGTCAGCGACCAGTTGCCACCGCGCCTCTTCGAAATGGGCCTGCTGCCCGGCACCGAAGTCGAACTGGTCCGGCTGGCCCCTCTTGGTGATCCTATCGACCTGAAGGTCCGAGGCTTCCACCTCTCCATTCGCAAGCACGAAGCAGAGTTGATTCTGGTGGAGCGGTTATGAGCGGAAGCTGCCACGAACCGGCTGTTGCCCTCGAAGCGCCCCGGGCGCCGGCCATTGCCCATCGCATTGCACTGGCTGGCAATCCGAATGTGGGCAAGACCACGCTGTTCAACCTGCTGACCGGATTGCGTCAGAAGGTTGCCAACTACCCGGGCGTGACGGTCGAGCGCAAAAGCGGCCGGCTGGTCGGGCACGAAAGCATCGAAGTCGTCGATCTGCCCGGCACCTACAGCCTCAGCCCCCGCTCCATCGACGAACGCGTCGCCTACGAGGTGCTGGTTGGGCGCATGCGTGGTGAGCCGGCGCCCGACGTGGTCGTGTGCGTGGTAGACGCCACGAACCTGGAACGCAACCTCTATCTGGCTTCCCAGATCATGGACCTGGGCCTGCCGGTCGTGGTGGCGCTCAACATGATGGACGCACTGGCCGAAAACGGCCTGGAGCTGGACGTCGAAGGACTGGCACGGCGTCTGGGCGTGCCGGTGGTACCCATGGTAGCCCGCAAAGGGCAGGGCATCGATCGCCTGAAGGAACTGCTGCTGCGCGGCGTGCCGCCTCCGCCGGCCAAGCGGCGCTGGACGCTCATGCCGGCCGTGGCCTCCGTCGTGGAAGATCTGGCACGACGGCTGGACGAGGAGGCATCGGAGGTGCCCGAGCGCCAGCGTTTCTTTGAGGCACTTAGCGCCCTGACCAGCGATACACTGCTCGAGGCCTGGAAGCGCCGTGCACCGCGCTTCTACGAAGCCGTCCTGGAAGCCCGCCGGGACCTGGAAGCCCGCAAGGTGCCTTACCGCCAGGCCGAGATGATCGGCCGCTACGGCTGGCTGAGCCCGCTCGTGGCCGAGGTGCTGCGCAAACGCCCGGATGCACAGGAGCGTACGCTTTCGGACCGCATCGACGCGGTGCTCACGCACCGTGTGGCCGGTCCGCTGATCTTCTTTGTGGTGCTGCTGCTCATCTTTCAGGCCATCTTTTCCTGGGCCGTACCGTTCATGGACGCCATCGAAACGGCCGTGGCCTGGACCGGCAAGCAGGTGCGCGCCATCATGCCCGATGGCTTTCTGGAAGATCTGCTTGTCGATGGCGCCATCACGGGTGTGGGCAACGTGCTCGTCTTCCTGCCCCAAATCCTGCTGCTATTCTTTTTCCTGGGGATCATGGAAGACACCGGTTACATGGCGCGCACGGCCTTTATCATGGACCGCCTCATGCGCAGACTGGGCTTGAGCGGGGCTTCCGTAGTGCCCCTGCTGAGCGGCTATGCCTGCGCCGTGCCCGCCATCATGGCCGCCCGCACGCTCGACAACGAGCGCGACCGAATCATCACGATCATGGTCACGCCCCTGATGAGCTGCTCGGCTCGCCTGCCCGTCTATACGCTCTTCATCGCAGCCTTCATTCCGAATATTCCGATCTTTGGCCCGTTCAATACTCAGGGGCTGGCAATGTTCAGCCTCTATCTGCTGGGCACAGTGATGGCCTTCGCGGCCGCCTGGGTGCTCAAGACTTTCGTCTTTAAGGGCGAGAGCGCTTACTTTGTCATGGAGCTGCCGCCCTACCGAGCGCCTCAATTCAAGCAGATCATCTACCGAATGATTGATCGGGCAAAGGCGTTCGTCAAGCGAGCCGGGAAGATTATTTTCGGGCTGAGCATCGTGATCTGGTTTTTGGCGAGCTTTCCGCGGGCCGAGCTGGATCCGGAGCTGGCGGCCGAGCGCCAGGCCTTGGAGATCTGGTACGCGCACGCCCGCGACAGCCTGGAAGCCATCGGTGCTCCGGCCACGGCGTTCGAGGAGTTGGAGGCCACCTACGAGGAGCGTCTGGCTCCCATCGCCGACGCCGAAGCCGCCCGCCAAATCAGCCAGAGCTTTATCGGACGCCTGGGCCATACGCTGGAACCGTTCATGCGGCCGCTGGGCTTCGACTGGAAGATCACAGCCGGGATTATTTCTTCGTTCCCGGCCCGCGAGGTGATCGTGGGCACCATGGCCACGATCTACGGCGTGGCGCATGCCGGCGAAGATGAGCTCATTCTGCGTCAGACGCTGCGGGCCGATCCGACCTTTTCGCCACTGGTGGCCGTCAGCCTCATGGTCTTCTACGTGTTCGCGCTTCAGTGCATGAGCACGCTGGCCGTGGCGCGGCGCGAGCTGGGCACCTGGAAGTGGCCGGCCGTCATGTGGCTGTATATGTTCGCACTGGCCTACCTATTCTCGCTGCTCGTCTACCAGGGCGGCCGCCTGCTGGGACTGGCCTGAGCCTCCCGAGAATTCCCGCCAGCATTGCCTATTGCTGAGGTCCGGTTCGTATCTTTCTGCGCGTCTCTGAGAAATTCAACGCCGCAACCGTCATGCGTACCGTAATGCGCCACGCCGGAAGGATTGTCCTGTTTTCCTTGGTGCTGGGATGGAACGCCCTTGCTCAAGACGGCAACGAGCCGATCACGGTCACGGATCTGCTGCGCATTCGCCAGCTTGAAAGTCCGACGGTCTCGCCCGACGGCCGCTGGCTTGCCTACATCGTGCGCCAGATCGATACCGTCGAGACCGAACCCGACGTGCGCTACGCCTACCGCACACACCTGTACCTAGCACCCAGCGACGGAAGCACACCGGCCCGAGCCTACACGCATGGCGATCGGACGGCCAGCCAACCTGCCTGGCATCCCGAAAGTGACCGTATTGCCTTTGTTCGACCGGTCGGCGGTAAGCCCCAACTCTTCGTGATCTCCATCTACGGCGGCGAGGCCGAGCAGCTCACCGACTTTCCCCACGGGGCCAGTCGGCCCCGCTGGCGCCCAGACGGCTCACTGCTGCTCTTTACGGCCACACTCTCTGAAAAAGATGTGCGCCGCGCCGAAGGCACGCCACCCTGGCCCGACGAACGACCGGCCCGCACAGCAGCCGACACGGCCGGCGCCCGGCCAAACCCCAATGGATCGCTCGCCGAAGTCCGCGCCTGGCTGGCCCGCAATGAAGCCGACGGCAACCCACGCGTCTTCCACCGGCTCGACTTTCAAGGCGAGCAGTCGCTGGAGCCGCAGTTGCGTTTTCAGCACCTGTACGTCGTTGAACCGCACCCTGGCGCAAAGCCACGAGCGCTGACCCACGGGTTCTTCTCGTTCTCCGGCGCCGAATGGCTGCCCCACGGCCGCCAGATCGTGGCCGCCGCGCTGCTCGACTCCACCCGCCACCCAGACCGCACGCGGGGGAGCAACCTCTACCTGATCGACGTCGACACCAGCCGCATTAACCTGTTGCTCCACATCGACGGCTACGCGCTCTTTGCGCCCACACCATCACCCGATGGTCAGTGGATCGCCTTTCTGGCTTCGCCGCTGGCCGATTCAGGATACGCCCAGACCGAGATCGGTCTCTTTCGCCTTGACGGCCGCCGTCCACCTGAGTTGCTCACGCTGCATTTCGACCGTTCGGTAGGTAACCTGAAATGGGCGCCCGACATGCGCTACCTGTACTTCGTGGCCCCCTCGAACGGCGGCTTTCCCCTCTATCGCATTCCTTTTTTCGACCTGCATCCGCTACGCCCCTCGGAGACAACGGTGCCGGACACCAACGCTTCGCGCGCCCGCTTCACCGCCGACGAGGTGGTGCAGCTCAAGCCAAAAATCGAGCGCCTGCTCGACTACAACAAGGGCGTGCGCGATTACGAACTGAGCGAAGCCACCGTCTACTACGTGCTCACCGAGCCGACAAATCCGTACGAACTTTATGCTGCGGATCTAGCCTTCAAGCGTCCACGCCGCCTTACCGAGCACAACGCTTCGTGGCTGCGCACCAAGCGGCTGAGCCGAGCTGAGTCGTTCACGCTCCGGCGCGATACGCTGGAGATCCAGTACTGGGTAATGAAGCCAGCCTTCTTCGAGAAGGGCCGGCGCTACCCCATGCTGCTGGAAATTCACGGTGGACCGGCGGCCATGTGGGGGCCGGGCGAGGCTACCATGTGGCACGAGTTTCAGTTCTTTGCAAGCAAGGGCTTCGCCGTCGTGTTCTCGAATCCGCGTGGCTCAGAAGGCTACGGCCACGCCTTCCGTCGGGCCAACTACCAGGACTGGGGCGACGGTCCAGCCGGCGACGTGCTGGCTGTAGCGAGCGCGGCGGCCCGGCTTTCATGGATCGACCCGAAACGCCAGGTGGTAACCGGCGGCTCCTATGCGGGCTATCTGACCGCCTGGATTGTGGCACACGACCACCGCTTCAAGGCAGCCGTGGCCCAGCGCGGCGTCTATGACCTGCAAACGTTCCTGGGCGAAGGAAACGCCTGGCGGCTCGTGCCCTGGCACTTCGGCGGCTATCCGTGGGATCGCGAAACACCTGCCCTGCTCAAAGGCGACACGGTCTCGGTACGCGACCTCATCCTGTACAACACACCAATCACCTGGGTGCATCAAATCCGAACACCCTTGCTGATCATGCACAGCGATCAGGACCTGCGCACCGGCGTCTCCCAGAGTGAAATGCTCTACAAAAGCCTGAAAATTCTGGGCCGACCCGTCGAGTATGTACGCTATCCGGACGAAGGGCATGAACTGTCGCGCTCAGGCGATCCAAAGCGCCGAATGGACCGCATCCTACGCATCTACGAGTTTTTCATGCGCTACCTACCGGCCGAAACGCCGCCGGCTTCGGAATGAGCGACCGCCTCGCCTCAGAGGTTGACCGGCTGCGGCGGGTGCTGCAACGGCTCGACCGCCAGACCGTCGCGGTCCTGCTGGTCGCGCCGCTGCTTGCCTACCTGCAGCTGCTTTTTGGCCACCGCACGTTCTACCTCGACACGCTGGCGCCAGCGCTGGCGCTCCCGGCTAAGCCGCTGGCCGCCTGGGCGTGGTGGACCATCCTGCAGGGCGTGCTGGGCTTCGTTGTGCCCGTTTTGCTGCTCCGGCTGGGTTTTCGGCGCCGCACTGCCGAGATCGGGCTGGGCACAGGCGACCTACGTTTTGGACTGCTCGTGCTGGCGCTCTACGTACCCGCAGTGCTTGTCGGGACCTGGGTACTCTCAGCCAATCCAGCCTTTCAGGCCATCAATCCACGCCTGCGGACCGCCGTCCACGACTGGGACCTCTTTCTATGCTACGAACTGCTGTTTCTGGTGTACTGGATCGGCTGGGAGTACCTGTGGCGAGGCTTTGTGCTGTTTGGCACAGCGCCGGCGCTGGGACTGTACGCGATCTTTGTGCAGATGCTTCCGTTCGCCACGCTGCATTTCAACAAGCCGGCAGCCGAGGCGCTGCTTTCAATACCCGGCGGGGTGTTACTGGGCGCACTCGTGTGGCGCTGCCGCTCGTTCTGGATCGCCGTCCCCATCCACTTCGTACAGATGCTGGCACTGGACTTCTGGTGCACACTGCGCCTGCGCACCGGCCTTAACGGCCTGGATCCGGCTACCCTATGGCACCTGCTGCAGCAGGGTCTCTGACATAACGAATGTGGGGAAGCTTGGAAGTCGCGCCCTGGATGCTCCCAAAGCGTGGGCAAAGCTGAAAGCCGAAACCATCCTGAGACGTTGCGGGTAACGCAAAACCTTCTGCTCTGCAGAGGGGCACCGCACGCTGCGTAACCCAACCCTTTGCAAATAATTGCGCAATGCGTCCTGAACTTTGGAATCAGCGCTTTGCAGACCCGGTGTTTTTCTACGGCACCGAGCCCAACGCCTTCGTGGCCGAAGTCGCGCCACGCTACCTTTGGCCCGGTGCTGAGGTGATCGAACTGGGCGCCGGCGAGGGCCGCAATGCCGTCTGGCTCGCCCGCCAGGGCTTTCGCGTAACGGCCGTCGATTATGCTGAGACCGGCCTAGAAAAAACGCGCCGACTGGCCGAGCAGCAGGGCGTTGCCGTCGAGACCGTTCAGGCCGATGTCACGCAATGGCAACCGGATCGCACGTGGGACGCCGTGGTGATCACCTTTCTGCACCTGCCACCCGAGGCGCGTCCCGCACTCTATGCGCTGATCCATCGCATCCTGTGCCCGGGCAGCTACCTGATTGCCGAGTGGTTTCGTCCCGAGCAGCGCACCGAGGGCTACACGAGCGGCGGCCCACCCGACCCAACCTGGATGGTGACGGCCGACGAGCTGCGCCAACATTTCGATCCCAAAGGCATTCATCTGCTGGAAAATGCCACGCCCGAACTGAACGAAGGGCCAGGCCACCGCGGTCCCGCCGCCACCGTGCGCCTGATCTGGCAGCGGCGGGGTTAAAGGCAGTGCGTGGGATCGTCGGGGTCCAGGTAGCAGGCGTCGGACTGAAACTGTCGGTCAAGCATCACCTCATGAGACAGCTCCTCCAGAAAGAGTTGAATGGCCTCTCTCCCTTCATAACGCTGGGTACCGGCTTCGAGCACCGGCCAGGCCGTTGGCGTCACCCCATCAGGGAGCCTCACGCCGTCGGTCACGTACACGATGCGATGGGCTACCACCAACTCCCGAAGCTGCTCAGCCACCGCGTCGGCAACGGGATCGTTAGGGTGCCGATACAAAACGAACATTTTCTTGCAAGTTTATTTCCCCGGCGCTGAGTAGATTCTACGTGTTTACCCCGGGTGGGTTCATGACACGCCCTGCGGCAACGGTATGCTGCCAACCTAAATGCTGCACCGATGAAACAACGCGTATGCATCATTGGCGCTGGCCCGGGTGGCGTGTCAGCTGCTAGGCGGTTGCGCGACCGCGTAGGCGAGCAATTGGAGATTGTGCTCATTGCACCCGATGGCATCGCCGAATTCTTACCAGGTACCGTTGCTACTGTGCTTGGTGCTACGCCGGCCAATCACTGGCGCACACCCGTACGCCTACACAGCGTCAACGTAGTAGCGGGCGAAGTAAAACAGGCTACGGGCCAAGGCGTCGTGCTGACCGACGGACGCACGCTGGAAGCCGATGCGGTCATTGCGGCACCCGGCCTGCACCTGGAGCTGGTGGCCGTGCCCGCCAGACCGAATGTGTTTGCCTTTTGGAGTCCCACAACGGCCGAAGCCGCCCGCGAAGCCGTCACGCACCTGCAGCGCGGCCATCTTGCCGTAGTCATATCTGGCCTGCCCTACCGCTGCCCGCCGGCTCCGTATAGCCTGGCCATGCAACTGGCGATTTTCTACCGCCACCGGCACCGTGATGTGCAGATCACGCTAACCACACCCGAGGAGATGCCGCTGGCTGCACTGGGTCATGGAATTCCGGAATTTCTGCTCCGCTCCTGTGCAGAGACCGGCGTCGAAGTGCAGCTCAATCGCCGACCCGACTGGTCTGCCAGCTCTGATGGGGAACTTGCCTTTACCGATGGAAGCCGCCTTGGCTTTGACCTGGCGCTGGTCATTCCACCACACAGACGTGCCCCCATGTTGGCGGCACTGCCGGACGATGGCGTGCTGGTGTCTGTCGATGAACGGATGGAGACGGCCAGCCCTAACCTGTTCGTCGTGGGCGATGCAACGCACACGCCGCTACCCCGCGCGGCTGGCGTTGCCACAGCGCAGGGGCAGACAGCTGCCGATGCCGTGCTGGATCGCTTCGGGCTGGTCCGCTTCGAGGGACCGCATCTGCCCACGCCCGAATGCTACATTGGCCACGGCGAAGGCCGGTACAGCCGCATTACGATTCGCTTCCCGAACGGACTTCCGCCAGCTGGCCAACCGGAAATCCGGCTCGAAGGCCCTTCGCCCGAACTGGCCATCGGCTTTGCCTGCTCGTTCGACGAATGGCGGGCGCTGCGTGTTGAAGACAACCGCTAAGCCTTTCCTCGCAACATCAAATTCCAGTACAGCCAGGGAAGCACATACTTCTTGAGCAGATACATCGAGCGCCGCTCCTTCGTGGTGTCGAACGGAAAAGACGGCATGGGCCGGTTGTCGTAGTCAAACTCGGCTAGCACGAGCTTTCCGTAGCCCGTCACCAGCGGGCATGAGCTGTAGCCATTGTAGTGCTTTGGGTTGACGAGCGCGCCGTGTTCTCGAAGCTGGAGCAGGTTGTGCACCACCACGGGCGCCTGCTTACGCACGGCCGCACCGGTCTTCGCATTGGGCGTGCCCGCCGCATCCCCCAATGCGAAGATGTTCGGGTAGCGCACGTGTTGTAGCGTGTACTTGTCTACATCCACCCATCCCTCAGCGTTGGCCACCTTACTGTGCTTGATGAAGTCCGGGGCGCTCTGTGGCGGCACGGCATGTAGCATATTGAACCGGTACACCCGCTCTTCAAGCACGTTGCCCTGCTCGTCCTTCAGGTGAAAGACGGCCTCCTGCTGAGGTCCTCGCACCTCAGCCAGCTCATGCCGAAAGTGCACCTGAATGCCATAGCGCTCGATCACCTTTTTCAGCGTCTGGGCAAATTCTGGAATGCCAAAGATCAAAACACCCGGCGTAAAGAAGTGAATTTCCACCTGGTCCAGGATACTCCGGCGGCGCAGATAGTCGGCCGTCAGGTACATGATCTTCTGCGGCGCACCACCACACTTGACCGGCGTTGGGGGCTGCGTGAAGAGTGCCCGGTCGCCGGGTTTGAGCTGCTGCATTACCTGCCAGGTATAGGGTGCCAGCTCGTAGGCATAGTTGCTCGTAACGCCGTACTTGCCCAGCGATTCTTTGAGGCCGGGGATTTTGTCCCAGTCGAGTTGAATGCCCGGCGCCAGCACCAGATAGTCGTACCCGATGGTCCGGCCGCTGGCAGTCTGCACCCGGTCGTTGTCCGGGTCGAGCGCCACCACGCGATCCTTGATCCACGTGGCGCCCGGCGGGATGTAGTCGGCTTCATCGCGCACCGAAGCCTCCGGTGGAAAAACGCCCGCGCCCACCAGCGTCCAGAGCGGCTGATAGTAATGCTTTGCAGAGGGCTCAACGATGGCAACTTCTGGCGGATTTTTAGTGCGGCGCAACTGGGCAGCCACCGTGAGACCAGCTGTCCCCCCGCCCACGATGATCACTTCGTAGTGCGTTTTTTCTGCCATGGCATTGTCTGTTTTTTTGGTTTGCGATCCTGTAATAACAAGATATGTACAGCCCAGCTCTGAGACCACCCGCCCCTCCCGCATCGGACCGTCAGGGAAAGCCTAACTTGCGTTGTCAGACAAATCCCTACAGCGGTCGGCGCGCCCGCACCTGCAGCGCGCCAATGGGCCCGGTGCTAATGTTACGCTCCACGTATTCCACTTGGAAACCGGCTGATTGAATCGCTGCCAGATAATCCACTTCGGGAATTGTACCTGCCAGACAACGCGCATAGGCTTCGGGATTGGCTTCCCGAGTAGCCTGGAAGTCCCCCGCTCGTACCAAATCGGCCACCAGCAACAGGCCGCCGGGCTTCAGCACCCGAAATGCCTGTCGAAAGGCCAGCGCTTTATCAGGCACTAAGTTAATCACACAGTTTGAGATCACTGCGTCAACGGAACAGTCAGGAAGGGGCAGCGCCTCAATGTCGCCTTGGATGAAGGTGACGTTCGCCGCGCCCATTTTCTGGGCATTTTCGCGGGCCAGTGTGATCATCTCGGGCGTGAAATCCACGCCGATCACCTGACCTTCTGGCCCGACCTCCTGAGCGGCTAACAAGCAGTCCATCCCTGCACCCGAGCCCAGATCCAGCACCGTAGCCCCGCGGGGCAGCTTGGCCAGCGACAGGGGATTCCCACACCCTAACCCTAACCGTGCTTCAGCCGGTAAGGAGGCCAATGCTTGCGCGGAATAGTCACTACGGCAACCACAGGAGGTTGGCACGCCAAATGCGCGTTTTTGAGCGGCGTGGGCATAGTACGCCCGAACGGCCTCTTTCATTGAGTTCGACATAGGCTTTTTCTCATTGATGTTTATCGATGACTCCCTACAAAAAAATTCAGCCCAGCATGTAACGCATCACGCGACTGCTCGCCGGGCACAGGTGCGTAAACTGTGACGCCTGCCTGACCGAAGGCGGAACGGTCTCTCGTGTAATCGGCTCAAAGCCCAGGCGGGCAAAAAAACCAGCTGCTGTTTCGGTAAGCAGAAACACCTGGGGTATTCCTTCCTTGCGCGCCTCCTCAATAAGCGCCGTGACCAGCAGCGTTCCAATACCTTGGCCCTGCCAGGCGGGATCGACAGCCACCGATCGCAGCAGACCGCCTTCTGCGTAACGCTCAAGCATCGCCATGCCTATGGGCTGTCCTTCGTGCCGCACCACACGCACGTGATGCAGTTGTTCAGCAACACCCGCTTCCGTCAGATGACAGACGCGAAGCAAACGACGCAATGCCGGCCATTCTTCTGGTTGGGCTGGATGCACCTGGAATTCTGGTTTCTTCATAGACGTTCATCGATTAGTTAGTGAAAAAAATTATTCGGTCAGTTTCTTAAGCCAGGTAGTTAGGGCTTCCAGTGCCTCGGGCTTCAGGCAATAATACGTGTAGGAGCCGCGCACTTCTGCCTCCAACAGGCCCGCTTCTCGCAGCCAGCGTAGGTGGTGCGAAATTGTCGGTTGTTTCAGATTGAAATAGGCTTCAATATCACACACACAAAGTGGACCCGACGCCTGTGCCAACAGCGCCACAATCTGAAGCCGCACCGGATGCCCCAGCGCCTTAAGTTGATACGTCCGCTGACGTATCACCTGCTCTGGCAGGTGCGTCACCTGCGGCGGCCGGCAACAAACTGTCTGCGAGGCTGAATGCTTTTGGACAGAACGAATGGTGGACATATTCATCGAAGTTTGTCGATGAAACACCCCTTTATCCTTTCCGTTCCGCCATGGCGTGCAGCGCATACAACACAACGCAAGTCCTTGCATCAAAGAAGTTGGCTACCGAGACCATTTAGACTTTCATTCAATTTTCACCAATTCTAATACCACACTCCAGAGGATATTTTTATCCTAAATTCATTTGGACGGCTTACTGCTTCTCTGTAGTTTAGATTTAGTTTAAGCTATGACCGGTCTATGTACGAACCCCGATGGCATCGGCAGGTAGCCTTTGGATTGGTGCTGCTGTTGATGGGGCAGCAGATGCCACTGGTGGTATCGTTGTCTGATGCTCCCTCGCAGGTAGTGTGTCATCATGGAAAGGCAGCCGTACCATCGGAAGTAGTGGCCTGCCCGCACCATAGGAACCAGGCTCATGCGGGGGTTACGGTGCAGATCGGGGCAGTTGCCCTGCTCGTTTGCAGCTGCCGCCACGACGCTCCGATGCAAATTTTTACGTTTGTTGTAGACCGGTGGGTACTTCCTAACACGTGGACGCTTCCCTGTCCTGAACAGCCCACGCACCAATGCTTAGCGGCCTCTGAAAGGACGCCGCTGCTTCGCCTATCGGTAGACATTTTCCATCCGCCTCGTCTGGTTGGATAAGAGACCGGCTTGAGCTCGGTCTAGTGCGGCCTATCCCGAGGATAGTCCGCCAGAAAGGATTGGTATGTCGTATTCGGTTTATTATCCAAACCAGACGAGAACTTGTAGCCATGTACTACCGCATAGGAATGGCCCTTGGGCTATGCGCTATACTTTTAGTAGCGTCGGTCCGCGCACAATCCACAGCGATTCTGGAAGGGGTGGTACGCATCGCGCACACCGCTTCGCCTCTACATGGAGCCCATGTCATCCTTAAAGAGATGCACCGAGGGACAACAACCGACGCCGAAGGTTACTTTCGGATTTCAGACCTTCCAGCAGGCACCTATACCCTCACCGTACGCTTTTTGGGTTTTGAGCCCTACCAGCAGTCCGTCGCACTTCGGCCGGATTCCGTCACACGCCTTGAGATCTGGCTGGTCGAACAGACTGTCGGACTCAAAGAGGTTGTGGTGACTGCCAGCGGGCTGCCGCAGTCCCGCACGGATGTGGCGGCTTCGGTGGAGCTACTACGTCAGGATCAGATTGCGGCGATTGGCGCAACGCATCCTGCAGAACTCTTAAATCGACTGGCCGGTGTGTGGCTGATGCCCCCTACCGGTGAAGGACACTTGACAGCCATTCGCCAGCCGCTTACGACCGATCCGGTCTATTTGTATTTAGAGAATGGTGTTCCGATTCGTTCGACAGGCTTTTTCAATCACAATGCCCTCTATGAAGTCAACCTGCCTCAGGCGGAAGCAGTCGAAGTCATTAAGGGGCCAGGCACAGCGCTATATGGTAGTGATGCCATTGGTGCTGTAGTCAACGTCTTTACGCCGTCTGCGCCGGATCGCCCGTTACTGCAAGGGAAAGTGGAAGGAGGTTCTTATGGCTATGGCCGTGTTCTCCTAAGTGCTGGTACGCGAATCGACAAACATCGCGTGCGTCTGGACGCCAATGTAACCCGTACAAGTGGTTGGCGCGAGGCCACCCGCTATGCGCGGCAAAGTTTAGTAGCTCGCTGGGACTGGGGTCAGACAGGTAGTCGTGCACGGCTCAACACGGTAGTATCCTTTTCCCATATTGATCAAAATCCCGCCGGATCTTCAGCGCTTTCTGCTGAAGATTTTGAAAGCAACCCACGGCTGAACTACACGCCTATTTCCTACCGTCGTGTCTGGGTGTTTCGACTTACTACAGCTTACACCTACCAGACAGGTCGCAGTCGGTTAGAGCTGACGCCCTACGTGCGCTACAACATTACACAGCTGCTGCCCAATTGGACCCTAGCATTTGATCCGGCCATCTGGGACCTACGGCATCGGTCGCTAGGCCTGATGGCCCGCTATCACAATACGCTGCAGCCCGATTGGCTCGAGCTGACCGTCGGGGTAGACCTTGAAAGCAGTCCTGGAAGCCATTTTGAGCAGCGTGTGCGCCCTACCCGGGAAGGCAAAATCTTTACTGCTTATACCCTCGCCGATACGCTCTACGATTACCATGTGACGTTCTGGCAGGCATCACCATATGCCCAACTTGGGATGAAACCACTCAAGCAGTTGGAGTTTAACGTAGGTTTGCGGCTTGACTGGACGCGATATGACTATGATAACCAGCTTAGCGTTGTTACCATAGGATCCCACCGCCGTGCCCCCGATACCAGCCGCACCTTCGTGCATGCCAGTCCTAAATTAGGATGGGTGTACCGGTTAGATCGAAGGTTGACATTATTTGGTTCTTATCGGCATGCTTTCCGTGTGCCTTCGGAGGGACAGCTTTTCCGACAAGGTGCAACGTTCAATACTACTCATCTAGCGCCGGTACGGGCCGATCAATTTGAATTAGGCATCCGTGGAGCCTTTTGGGGCGACCGGTTGGCTTATGAGGTTACTGGCTATCAGCTCGAGAAACATAACGACATTGTTTCGTACGTAGACAACCAAGGGATTAGCCAGGTGGGCAATGTGGGCCGCACACGCCACCGTGGACTGGAGCTTTCGTTACGCATCAGACCTATTGAGTCCCTCCAATTTGAGGCCGGCTGGTCTTACGCTGGCCATTGGTATGTTTCCTGGGCAACAGCACCCCAAAGTGATTTGAGCGGGAAGGAGATGGAGATCGCGCCACGGCAGCTAACTAGCCTGGTTTTGCGTTATACGCCTTCCTTTTGGAAAGGAAGTCTGCTACTGTTAGAGTGGCGCCGTGTGGGGTCCTACTGGATGGACGCAGCCAACACCACGCGTTACGCGGGTTACAACCTGGCGAATGTGCGACTTAGCCTACCGTTGCATGCTCGGGTAAACTTTTCTGGACGCGTGTTGAATTTATTGAATCAACATTATGCTGAACGAGCCACCTATCACCCAGTACGCGGCGCTGAGTTCTCGCCAGGCATGCCACGGAGCTTCTATCTAAGCCTTCAGTACCTTTTCTAATCGCATCCAATAGGGGAGGTGCTCGTTATGAGCGCCTCCCCTCCATTATTTTAGTAGGTTGCCATGAAGTCATTGAAACTTGTGCTTGCCAGTATAATACTGGGTGCAGGATGCTCAAGAGGTATAGAGCCTCTTCAATTTCAGCTTGTACGCTTAGACAGTGGTCGCGTGGGTGCTATTACGACGGTGCTTGATCCCCAAACGCACACCATTTACTGGAGTTGGGTGGCCATGCGGGATAGTCTACCGGATGTGTACCTGGCACGTATGGGACCTAACGATACGGTGCCTTCCGCTCCAGTACGTGTCAACCACCGACGAGGGGAGGGGAGTCTACATGCTCAAGCTCCTCCGCAGGTACGCGTTGGCCCCGACGGCACCGTATATGTGCTCTGGAGCAATCGCATTCCGATACCTGAACGCCGCTTCCCTGCCAGCAACCTGTACTTGGCCCGCTCAACAGATGGCGGCAACACGTTCGAGCCCGCGCGCCCTGTGAATGATGACTTCGGGGGCGTTCCCTCCAGCCATACCTTTCATGATCTGGCCATCGGTCCGGATGGCACCTTATACGTCTCCTGGATCGATGCTCGCCGAAGCGATGCCCGGCATGCCAACAGCCATGCACCTCACGGAGCAGTCGGTCCGGATCTTCGGGTGGCCCGCTCGACCGACGGAGGACAAACCTTTACGAATATTGTGGTTGATACCACAAGCTGCCCCTGCTGCCGTACAGCCCTGGGGGTGGATCTGAGAGGCTCCGTTTATGTAGCTTGGCGCAAGGTATTGCCCGAAAGTGTGCGCGATATCTTTGTGGCGGTCTCCCAAGACGCTGCGCGGATATTTACTGAGCCGCTTCGCGTTGCGACCGACAACTGGGTGCTTAATGGTTGTCCTCATGCTGGGCCGGCATTAGCCCTTGATGATCGCGGGCAGCTCCATGTAGCTTGGTACACCGGGACTCCTGAACACGCAGGGATTTGGTATCGGCGTTTCAATGCGCAGCTCGCGCCCGAGACGGCTCCCTGGCCCCTCGCCCAGGCGGTGCCTGTAGCGCAGACCCGACTGGCTTGGGATGGACAACGGCTCTGGGTGGCTTGGGAAGATCCTCCTCGTGGCAGGATCCGCTTACTGGCAGTTGAGCAGAATGCCCTGCCAGATACCACGCAAGCACTGTCGTTTGGAGGCCAGCATCCTTCCCTTGCAGCCCATAACGGATGGGTGGTACTGGCCCTGGAGACCAAGGATGAGGTTCGGGCCTACATCCGACGCCCTAACCCATAAACCACACGCTAACTGGTCTATCTCCCCAAGCCTTTGATCGACTTTGATCAAAAAAAGCCCTGCTGACTTGAGCCAGCAGGGCTTTTTCTGTTGAAAAACCAGCGGAATGACAGCTTCCTTATGTGCCCGGGGAGGGATTCGAACCCCCACGGGGTTACCCCCACATGACCCTGAATCATGCGCGTCTACCAGTTCCGCCACCCGGGCCTTGGGTTTGCGGATTGCGATGATAACAAATCATTGATTGCTTTGCAAGTTCCCGACCTTGAGCTTCACGACCTTTTCGTCGCAAGACACCCACAGCGAAGTGGTTCATTAAATGCCCGAGCTGTAGGAGCGATCTCTTGTTGGGTTGCGGATTGTTTTGTTGAAGCGAACCTGGCGCGTCTTCAGGCGTTTGAAAAGGTCGTCAAACAAAGGCGCAGTGCCTTGACGGCAGCTACGTGGTCGTTGTAATTTAGGATCCACTTTCACTCCTCGGTAGCTCAATTGGCAGAGCACCTGGCTGTTAACCAGGGGGTTGCAGGTTCGAGCCCTGCCCGAGGAGCTCTGCCTCACCGGATTATCCGGTGGGCTTTTTTGTTTTCATCACATCTTTTCACGGAATTATTGGTGCCGCTCTTGACAGTGCACGGGCTGATGTTTTCTTGATGGATGGGTCCTAAAACGGGTAGCTTTTCTTTTGCTATGAATCGGACACGTCGTGCTCCAAGAGCGGCCGCGTGGCGCTGGTTGCCGGTGTTGCTGCTTGCGATGCCCACGGTAGCGCTGGCCCATACAGGTGCTGTGCCCCCCATCGGTTTCGGGCATGGCCTGCTGCATCCGCTGACCGGCCTGGATCATCTGCTGGCCGCGCTGGGCGTGGGACTCTGGACCACGCTGCAACCGGATGTCCTGGGCCGTCGGTTGCCCGTGGTCTTTCTGGGCGCGCTGCTGATCGGGTTGCCGCTGGGAGCTACCTGGCCTACCCCAATTGGCGAAGCCGGCGTGCTGGCCTCGGTGCTGCTGCTCGGCGTGGCACTGGCGCTGCTGCTGCGCGTGCCGGCTGCCCTCAATCTGATGCTAGTAGCCCTGTTCGGCCTGTTGCACGGACACGTGCACGGCACCGAGCTGCTGCCCGGCGCCGGCCTATTATACATCGCCGGCCTACTTACCAGCACCGCCCTGCTGACCGGCGTGGGCTATTTGACTGGACAGCTCCTGCACCGATGGCAACGTATCGGAGCGTTCCGCTATGCCGGCCTAGCCCTGCTGCTTGGACTCCTGTTCTGATCCAAACGCCATGAAACCCGAGGTCAAGATCGTCCAGGTGGCCCGCCGCGTGCAGGCCAACAACGATGCGCTCGCCCACGCCTTGCGCCAACGCTTCGACGAAGCCGGCGTGCGCGTCTTCAACTTGATTGCAGCCCCGGGTGCCGGTAAGACCAGCCTGATTCGTCGAACCATTGAGCAACTTGGCGTCCGCTACCGCATCGGCGTGCTCGAAGGCGACGTCGCCGGAAGCATCGACACAGCCCAAGTGCTGGCAGCCGGCGCCCACGACGCCGTCCAGATCAACACAGGAGGCACCTGCCACCTGGAAGCCCGCATGATCGACGAAGCACTGGCGCAGCTGGACCTGGACGCGCTCGACCTGCTTTTTATCGAAAACGTCGGTAATCTGATCTGCCCCACGCACTGGGATCTGGGCGCACACTATACCATCTGCCTGGTCAGCGCGGCCGAAGGGCACGACAAGCCGCTGAAATATCCGGCCATTTTTACCCGCAGCAATGCCATTGTGCTCAACAAGATCGACCTGGCGTCGCTGTGCGACTTTGACCGCGAGCAGTTCTACGCATACCTCCGCGCCCTTACACAGGCGCCTGTCTTTGAACTCTCCTGCCGGACTGGTGAGGGATTAGGGACTTGGGTTGCCTGGTTAACCAATGTATTGTGATACAAAAATTACCCACATCTTTTTGTCATTCTATTCACATCTATTTTGCCATATCGTACTTGCCAAGCGCAACAACTACGCGATTTTGTAGTCAGTAATCCTGGCGACTCCAAAACGCCTCCCTAGGAGGCGGGGCAGCCGCCGTACGAAGTGCCACCAACCGGAGGCCGCATCATGGAACTGACGGCAAACATTCGTACGGTTTATGAAGAGGAGCGCCCCCGCCTGACGGACGAACAAGCTCTTCTGGAGGCTGCGCGCTGTCTGGAATGTGGAAGAGACGGCCGACCGGCCCCCTGTATCGAGGCCTGTCCCACGCACATCGACATCCCAGGCTTCATCCAAGCCATTCGGGAAGGAGATCCATTGCATTCGGCCTGGATCATCTTCGAGGCAAACGTGCTGGGCGGCACCTGCGCGCGCGTCTGTCCGGTGGAAGCGCTCTGCGAGGGCGCCTGCGTGCTGACCCATGAGAAGCGGCGGCCCGTAGCCATCGGTCGTCTGCAGCGCTACGCCACAGATGCCGCACTGGAAACAGGCGCCGAGATCCATCCACGTCCTCTGCGCGTGCGCCAGCCGCTCAGCGTCGGAGTAGTGGGCGCTGGTCCGGCGGGCCTGGCCTGCGCAGCCGAGCTGGCACGCCTGGGCCACGAAGTGATCGTCTACGAAGCCGCGCCAAAACCCGGCGGGTTGGTTGTGTCGGCCATTGCCCCCTACAAGCAGATGGTCGATCCCATTCCGCAGGAAGTCGAGGCCATCCGGCGGCTGGGCGTCACTTTCCGTTTTAACACCCGGGTCGGCCGCGACCTGTCGCTGGCCGACCTTGAAGCGCAACACGACGCGCTATTTCTGGGCGTGGGCATGGACGGCGATATGCCGCTGGAGCTGGCGGGCATCGACCTAGAAGGCGTATGGCCGTCGCTACGCTTCATCGAGCGCATCAAGGCAATGAACCCGCCGCCAATCGGCGATCGCGTAGTGGTAATCGGCGGGGGCAACACGGCCATCGACGTAGCGCGCGAGGCCGTGCGACTGGGGGCCCGGCACGTCACGGTGCTCTACCGGCGTACCGAAGCCGAAATGCCGGCTTTCCGGCACGAGGTAGAAGCCGCTTGTGAAGAAGGTGTGCGGTTCGAGTGGTTGACATTGCCGTTACGGCTCGTGGGCGAGGTGCGTGTCTTGGGCGTCGAATGCGTCCGCACGCGCCTAGTGCCCGATCCGTCGGGCGGGCGTCCGCGGCCTCAGGTGGTCGAAGGGACCGAATTCATAGTGCCCGCCGATACGGTTGTCTTTGCTATTGGACAGCAACCCCGTACCGACCTGCTATCTAGCCTACCAGGACTAAGGCTGGAACGCGGGCGCGTATGGGTGGACGAAAACTTCCGCACAAGCCATCCCCGAGTGTTTGCCGGCGGCGACTGCGTCAACGGCGGTGGCACGGTGGTCGAAGCCGTGCAGCACGGCAAGCTGGCGGCACGCGCTATCGATCGGCTGATCGAGCCCCGTCGGCGCAGTATCCCGGCAGCCAACGGGAGGGAGGAAAACTGACATGCTCGAGATTCGCTGGCACGGGCGTGGCGGCCAGGGCGCCATCACGGTCTCGAAGATGCTGGCACTGGCTGCGTTGCGCAGCGGCAAATATGCCCAGGCGTTTCCGGAGTATGGACCGGAGCGGAGCGGTGCCCCGGTGCGGGCCTACAACCGGCTAGACGATCGCCCGATCGTGCTGCACGCGGGCGTCTACACACCCCACCGGGTGGCTGTGCTGGACGAAACGCTGCTCGAAGCCGAGGACGTGTGTGAAGGGCTGGCCCCGGATGGCGCGCTCGTGATCAACACGACACGTCCACCCGAGGCGATCCGGGAGCAGACCGGCTATCCTGGCCGCATCGTGTGCGTCGATGCAGCGGCGATCGCCGAGGGAATGGGCTCGCGGTTTGCCAACGTGCCGCTGCTGGGTGCACTGGCCAGCACGCTGGAATTCATTCCGCTACCCACGCTGGAGGCGGCACTGGAAACGTTCCTGGGCAAGCTTCGGCCTCAGGTCGTCGAGACCAACCTGGAAGCGCTCCGACGGGGCTACTACGAGACTGTTGTGCTCGAAGCGGTAGCGCCCGATACGCTGCCGCCGCGTTCTCGCTCCGAAGGAAGCCGGGCACTTCCACCCTACTACGCGCTGCCCATCGGCGGCGTCATCACCCCGGAAATCCGCTGGTTCCCGAAGACCGGAGGCTGGCGCAACGAACGGCCAGTCTTTAACGAGGCGCGCTGCGTGAACTGCCTGCTGTGCTGGGCGCACTGTCCGGAACCGGCCATCGTAGTGCACGACCGCCTGATGGAAGGGTTCAACTACGACTACTGCAAAGGTTGCGGAATCTGCGTAGCCATGTGTCCAACGGGTGCGCTGACCATGGTGCCTGAAGGCGCTGCTGAACCAGTGGCTGCGTCGGTTTCGCTTAACGCAAGGTGATGCCATGACACTCGTGGTCACTCCTCGTCTCGAAGTCGCCCAGCTATTGACGGGCGCGCAAGCTGTGGCGCATGCCATGCGCCAGATCGAGCCCGACGTCGTACCGGTCTATCCAATCACGCCGCAGACGCCAATCATTGAGGAGTTTGCGCAGATGGTGGCCGACGGCCGCTGCGCCACCGAGATCATCAATGTCGAGTCGGAGCACTCGGCCATGAGTGCAGCCGTGGGCGCTTCGGTAGCCGGCGCCCGCGTGATGACAGCCACGGCTTCGCAGGGGCTGGCATTGATGATCGAGGTGCTCTACATCGCGGCCTCCATGCGCTGCCCGATCGTAATGCCGCTAGGTAACCGAGCACTAAGCGGGCCGATCAACATCCACTGTGATCACTCCGATGCCATGCTGGCCCGCGATGCTGGGGCCATTCAGATCTTCACCGAGAACGGCCAGGAAGCTTACGATTATACGCTGATGGCTGTGCGCCTGGCTGAAGATCAGCGGGTGCTGCTGCCCGTGATCGTCAACCTGGATGGCTTCACGCTTACGCACTCGGCCGAGGCCGTTGAGCTGCTGCCCGATGAAGTGGCCCGGGCGTTCGTAGGCCACTACCGACCGCTTTATCCGCTGCTGGACGTGACGCGTCCCACCACGCAGGGCCCATTCGACATGCCCGACTTCTACTACGAGCACAAGCGGCAACAGGACGAGGCCATGCGGGGCGTGCTGGAGATCTTCCCCGAAGTGCAACGCGCCTACGCCGAGGCCACCGGACGCAACTATCGTGGCTACTACGAAGCCTACCAGCTCGCGGATGCGGACTTCGCCGTAGTTGTGCTGGGATCGACAGCCGGCACGGCAAAGGTCGTCGTCGATGCGCTTCGGGACAAAGGGCAACGGGTGGGCCTGCTCAAACTGTGGCTCTTCCGCCCCTTCCCGCATGCCGCCGTGGCCGAAGCGCTGCGCGGCAAGCAGGCCGTGGCCGTGATGGACCGGGCCCTGTCGTTTGGAAGTTGGGGAGCGCTCTTTATGGAAATTGCATCGGCCCTATACGGGCTGCCCGAAGCCGAGCGGCCACGCCTGTACAACTTCACCTATGGTCTGGGCGGACGCGACGTTACACCCGACCAGATTGCCGAGGCGCTGACCCGCATTCAGGATCCGCGTATGCCCTCCGTCATGCACTACCTGGGCGTGCGCGCCTAACCCAAGAGGAGCTGCCATGATGACCGGGCTTTTATCCAACGGCGAAGCAATTCGCCTGAAGACGCTCAAAGAGCTGGCCGAACGCGAACAGCGTGAGCTGCGCTTCCAGGGAGGCCACTCGCTCTGCGCAGGCTGCGGCGTGCCGCTGGTGGTGCGCACCGTGCTGAATGCTATCGACACGCCCGTGGTGGTGGTTAACGCAACAGGCTGCCTGGAGGTAGCCACCACACGCTATCCCTCGACCGCCTGGAACGTGCCCTGGCTGCACGTGGCCTTCGAAAACGCAGCGGCTGCTGCCAGCGGCATAGAGGCTGCCTTCCGGGTACTCAACCGCAAGCGCAAAAACGGACGCCCCATCCCCTTCGACCTGCCCGAAGACGTGCGCATCATCGCCTTTGGCGGCGACGGCGGCACCTACGACATCGGTCTACAGGCCCTCTCAGGCGCCCTGGAGCGCGGGCACCGCTTCACGTACATCTGCTACGACAACGAAGCCTACATGAACACGGGCAACCAGCGCAGCGGAGCCACGCCGCCGCTGGCTCATACGACGACCACGCCCGTGGGCGAACAGAGCTTAGGGAAACTCCAGCAGCGCAAGGACCTGACTGAGATTGCCGTCGCCCATCACGTACCTTACGTGGCCCAGGCTTCGATCTCGAACTGGCAGGACCTGGTACGCAAAATTCAAATAGCTGTGCAGGTAGACGGACCAAGCTTTCTCAACGTATTGGCGCCTTGCCAGCGCGGCTGGGGCTACGACCCGTCCCAGACCGTTGAGATCGCCCGCTTGGCCGTTGAAACGTGCTTCTGGCCGCTTTATGAGGTGATCGACGGTGAGTACTGCCTAAACTACCGGCCACGCAAACCGCTACCCATCGTCGAATGGGTCAAGACGCAGGGACGCTTCCGCCACCTGCTTCGCCCAGAGAACCGACACCTGCTCGACGCGCTGCAGATACAGGTCAACCGCGAATGGGAGCGGCTGTTGCGCAAATGCGAAGGACGCCTACTGGAAGTGTAACTCAGGAATCGACTACCCAGCAGAGGCCGTCCGCTATGTCTGGGCCGTGCCTCTGCACGCCAAAAACAAGTGCAATCATTGAAGAAACAGCGTGCTCTGTAACCGAAACGTTACCTCTTCGATCTTGCGAGAAGGGACTTGTGGGTGCTCTTTGAAAGCGAAGCAGGGCCGGGCACGTCGGTGCGGACGTTTCTGAAGCAGGAGGCGTGTCCAAAGAGCGCGTTTCGGTCTGCCTGTTTTCACATCAACCATCGGGAAAACATGCGTCAAACCATGGCCTGGGTCCTGGAGCGCCGGGACTTCGATGCGCTGCTTGAAGCGCTCACCCGGCGTGGCTACGCCCTGATCGGGCCGCGTGTGCGCGACGGCGCCATCGTCTACGACCGCATTCATCGGAGCGAAGAGCTGCCCGTAGGCTGGACCGACGAGCAGGGCGGCGGCACATACCGCCTGCGCCGTCGGGACGATCCGGCCTTGTTTGGCTACGTAGTGGGTCCACACAGCTGGAAACAGTGGCTTTTTCCGTCCACGCTACGTCTCTGGCGGGCCACCCGAAGCGAAGGAGACGGCGCGTTTGTGGTAGAAGAGATGCTGCAGCCGGACCAAGCCTACGCCTTCATCGGCGTGCGTGCTTGCGAGCTGGCCGCCATTGCTGTACAGGATCGTGTCTTTCTGGAGGGCCCATATGCCGATCCGTACTACCGAGCCGTACGTGAGCGGCTATTCCTGCTGGCCGTCAACTGTACCGAGCCCGGCGGTACCTGCTTCTGCGCCTCGATGCATACGGGGCCCCGCGCAACATCGGGTTTCGACTTGGCCCTGACTGAAGTGCTGGAAGGCGAGCGCCACTACTTTGTTGTGACCGTCGGAAGCGACAACGGCCGCGCCGTGCTAACTGACCTACCTCACCGCGAGGCCCATCCCGACGAGTTAGCCGCCGCCAACACGCGCCTGCAGGAAGCCGCCACCCGCATGAGCCGTTATCTGGAAACAGACGGCCTGAAGGAGCTGCTACAGCACAGCTATGAGCATCCGCGTTGGGACGAGGTGGCCCAACGCTGCCTAAGCTGCGCCAACTGCACGATGGTATGCCCAACGTGCTTCTGCCACACCGTCGAAGACATCACCGACCTGACCGGCCAGACGGCCGAGCGCGTGCGGCGCTGGGACTCCTGTTTTTCGGTAGATTTCTCCTACATCCACGGCGGTAGCGTACGCCAGAGCACACGCGCCCGTTACCGCCAGTGGCTCGTGCATAAACTTTCGACCTGGGTGGATCAATTCGGCGTAATGGGCTGCGTGGGATGTGGCCGGTGCATCACCTGGTGCCCGGTCGGCATCGACCTGACCGAAGAAGTGGCCGCCCTTCGTTCCACCCACAAACCTGCTCCGTCGCCATGACCACACAACGCTCACTGAAAGACCTGCTGGCCGCGCACCCGTTCTTTCAGGGGCTCGACGAGCCGTACCTGGAACTGATTGCCGGCTGTGCCCGGAACGTACGTTTCCATGCCGGAAGCTACATCTTTCGCGAGGGTGAACCGGCCACTGAGTTCTTTCTCTTGCGCTACGGCCGCGTCTCGATCGAAGTGCATCTGCCCGAGCGCGGCACGGTGGCCATTCAGACGCTGGGCGAGGGCGATGTGCTGGGCTGGTCCTGGCTGGTGCCCCCCTATCGCAATCAGTTCGATGCCCGGGCGCTGACACTCGTGCGAGCGCTGGCCTTCGACGGCGCCTGCATTCGAAACAAATGCGCCGAAGACCCGCGCCTGGGCTACGAAATCTTCAGCCGCTTTGCCCGGATCATCGCAGAACGACTGCAGGCCACCCGCCTGCAACTGCTCGACGTGTACGGTACTGCCCCCCGTCGTCAACCCCTGCATGCCTGAAGCCTATGACCGAGACGCTTCTGGTCCAACCAGAAACAATGCTGGCGCCTGCGCCCATGACGCCCACCCGCTGGCGGGTCGTGCGCCGGCGGCGCGAAACGCACGACACCTGCACCCTGGAACTGGAACCGCTCGAGACGGGCGGCATGGCATTTCGTCCCGGCCAGTTCAATATGCTCTACGTCTTCGGAATCGGCGAGGTGCCGATCTCGATCAGTGGCGATCCGGCCCAACCGGACCGACTGGTGCATACGATTCGGGCGGTGGGCGCGGTCAGTGCTGCCCTGTGCGCATGTAATGTGGGCGACGTGATCGGCGTGCGCGGGCCGTTCGGAAGCGCCTGGCCTGTGGAAGCCGCCGAAGGCTACGACGTAGTGGTCATGGCCGGCGGCATCGGCCTGGCCCCTCTGCGCCCTGCCATTTATCACCTGTTGCAGCATCGTGGCCACTACGGCAACCTGGTGCTGCTCTACGGCGCGCGCACGCCCCGCGACCTGCTTTACGTTCGCGAACTGGAGCGCTGGCGCGGCCGCTTCGATGTGCAGGTGGAAGTAACCGTCGACCATGCCAGCGAAGGCTGGTTAGGACACGTAGGCGTGGTAACCACGCTGCTACCCCGCGCCCACTTCGATCCGGAAGAGACCGTCGCGTTCGTGTGTGGCCCCGAGATCATGATGCGCTTTGCGGCCAAGGCACTGATGGAGCGCGGCGTGGCCCCGGAGCGCATCTACCTTTCGATGGAGCGCAACATGAAATGCGCCATTGGTCTGTGCGGCCATTGCCAGTTCGGCCCGGTCTTCATCTGTAAAGATGGACCGGTGTTCGATTATGCCCGCGTTGCTCGCCTGCTGACCATCCGAGAACTCTGACGCCATGGCCCGACGCAAACCCAAACTCGCAGTCTGGAAGTTTGCCTCCTGCGACGGCTGCCAGCTCAGCCTGCTCGACTGCGAAGACGAACTGCTGGCAGTGGCCGGTGCCATTGAAATTGCCTACTTTCTGGAGGCCTCCCGGGCGACGGTGCGCGGTCCCTACGACCTGTCGCTCGTCGAGGGCTCCATCACCACACTGCACGACGCCGAGCGCATTCGACAGATTCGGCGGCAGTCGCGCTTTCTTGTGACCATCGGTGCCTGTGCCACGGCCGGCGGCATCCAGGCACTGCGCAACTTCCAGGACGTGGAAGAATTCACACGCATCGTCTACGCTCGGCCGGAATACATCGAGACGCTGGCTACCTCAACGCCGATTGCCGAACACGTGCCCGTCGATTTCGAGCTGCGCGGCTGCCCGATCAACAAGCAGCAACTGCTGGAAGTCATCACGGCGTTTCTTCAGGGCCGACGCCCCAACATCCCCACCTACAGCGTCTGCGTCGAGTGCAAGCGGCGGGGCACGGTGTGCGTCATGGTAGCCCGCGGCACGCCCTGCCTGGGACCGCTCACGCAGGCTGGCTGCGGCGCGCTGTGCCCTGCTTACAACCGGGGCTGCTACGCCTGCTTCGGTCCGAAAGAAACACCTAACCCGGCCGCGCTCATGCAGTGGTGGCAAGGGCAGCTCGGCGTGTCGGTTCGCGATGCCGAGCGGGCACTCCGCACCTTCAACGCCTACGCGCCAGCCTTCCGAGAAGCAACGATCGCCCAACCCAACCCGTAGCCAGCAGCCATGTCGGAAGTTCGCCCGATCCGTACGATTCGCGTCGATGCCCTAGCCCGCGTTGAGGGCGAGGGAGCTATGTACGTCCGCATCCACAACAACCAGGTCACCGACGTTCGGCTACGCATCTACGAGCCGCCCCGCTTCTTCGAGGCGTTTCTGCGCGGTCGCTCGTTTTTGGAGGCGCCTGACATTACGGCCCGCATCTGTGGTATCTGTCCGGTGGCCTATCAGATGAGCGCCTGCACGGCCATGGAAAACGCCTGCGGCGTGGAAGTGGCTGGTCCATTGCGACTGCTGCGCCGTCTGCTCTACTGCGGCGAGTGGATCGAAAGCCATACGCTACACGTGTTCATGCTGCACGCGCCCGATTTTCTCGGCTACGAAAGTGCCCTCGACATGGCCCGTGACTACCCGGACCGGGTACAGCAAGGCCTCCAGCTCAAGAAAATCGGCAACGAGCTGATGCGCGTGATCGGCGGCCGGGAGATCCACCCGATTAATGTGCGTGTGGGGGGCTTCTACCGGGCACCCCGCCCCGAAGAACTGCGCACGCTGATTGAGCCGCTCCGCTGGGCCCGCGAGACGGCCTACGACACGGTGCGCTGGGTGGCAGGCTTCGAGTTTCCGGACTTTGAACAGGATTACGAGTTCGTGGCGCTGCAGCACGAAGATGAGTACGCCATCCTGGACGGTCGGCTCGTCTCGAACCGGGGACTGGACATCCCGATCGCGGCCTTCAACAACTATATCGAAGAAGAACACGTGCCGCATTCCAATGCGCTGCATGCCCGCATTCGCGAACGCGGCGCCTACCTGGTGGGGCCGCTGGCCCGCTTCAACCTGAACTTCGATCGGCTTTCGCCACTGGCCCAGGAAGCCGCCCGCGAGGTAGGCTTCCTGCCCGCGTGCCGCAATCCTTTCAAAAGCATCATCGTCCGCGCCGTCGAGATCCTGTACGCCTGCGACGAGGCGCTCCAGCTGATTGAAGCCTACGAGCCACCGGGGCAGCCGTTCATCGAGGTGCCGCCCCGCGCTGCCACTGGCTATGGCTGCACCGAAGCGCCGCGGGGCATCCTCTACCACCGGTACGTGATCGACGACGAGGGTACCATCCTGGAAGCCCAGATTGTGCCACCGACGTCTCAGAATCAACGGCGCATCGAAGAAGACCTGCGGGCCTTCGTTGCGCGCATGCTCACCCTACCTGATGGTGAGTTGCAGTGGCGCTGCGAGCAGGCCATCCGGAACTACGACCCATGCATCTCGTGCGCCACGCACTTTTTGAAGCTGCAGGTTGAGCGTACATGAAGGTGGTAATCGGGCTCGGCAACACGCTGCGCGGAGACGATGCAGCGGGTGCAGCGACGGTAGAACAGCTCCGGCCCCGACTGGACGATTCGGTGCGGCTGCTCGTGCTGCCCGACCCCCTGCGTCTGCCTGACTACTGGGAAGGGGCCGAGTTGGCCATCGTGTGCGATGCTGTCTGCTCCGGCGCGGCGCCGGGCACGCTGCATCGGTTCGAAGCGCATGCGGTACCCCTGCCCGCTTCGATACGCCCGGCCATCTCGTCGCACGGGATCGGACTGGCCGAGGTTGTCGAATTGGCACGACGGCTTGGCCGGCTACCCCGCCGCCTGATCGTCTACGGGATCGAAGGCCGTTGCTTCGAGCCCGGCACTGCACGCTCACCCGAGGTGGCGGCGGCCGTACTGCGCGCCGCCGAAGCCATTGTGCAGGAACTGCGCAATGCATGAACTGAGCATAGCCCGCGAGCTCGTCCGGCTCATCGAGGCCGAGGCTCGGCGTGCCGGTGCCCGGCGCGTTCGCTCGGCACGCGTGGTGCTGGGCGCCCGCTCGCACGTTTCGGCCGAGATCTTGCAGTTTTACACAACGCACCTGCCCGACCCCGAAAGTCCGGCGGCAGGTCTGGTGCTCACCTGCGAATGGCGACCCATGCGCTTTTGGTGCGCGCACTGCCGGACCGACTACGAACCGCCCGAGACCGACTGGTGCTGCCCGTATTGCGGCCACATCGGCGAGCTCCTCGAAACGGGCGATGAGGTCATTCTGGAAAGCTTGGAGATCGAATGCGCACCGCAACCAAACGTCTGACGCGCTGGCGCCTGCACGTCGAGGGCGCCGTGCAGGGCGTCGGCTTCCGGCCGTTTGTTTACCGGCTGGCCCACGAACTGGGCCTGACCGGCGAGGTACGCAACGACCCCGCCGGCGTTACCATCGATATCGAGGGCGACCCGGAACGCCTGACTCGCTTCCGGGAGCGCCTGGAGCATCGGCCTCCTCCGGCCGCGCGCATCCGACGCATCACTTGCACGGAACTGCCACCCCACGGCTATGCGACCTTCACGATAGCCGCCAGCCACACCGAAGGCACCTGCCAGGTGTTTCTGCTACCGGATCTGGCCACCTGTCCCGACTGCCTGCGCGAGCTGTTCGACCCGAGCGACCGCCGCTATCGCTACCCGTTCATCAATTGCACCAACTGCGGCCCACGTTTTACGATCATCGAGCGACTGCCCTACGACCGGTCCAACACTACGATGCGGCACTTCCGCATGTGCGCGCGCTGCCGGGCCGAATACGAGGATCCACTGAACCGACGCTTCCATGCCCAGCCCAATGCCTGTCCCGACTGCGGCCCCCATCTGGCCCTCTGGGATCGAAACGGGCACGTGCTGGCCAAGCGGGACGAAGCGCTCCGTCGGGCAGCCGAAGCGATTCGCGAAGGGCAAATCGTGGCGGTCAAGGGACTGGGCGGTTTTCATCTGATCGTCGATGCGCGCAACGAGGTGGCCGTCCGGACGCTCCGACTGCGCAAGGGACGCGAAGCCAAGCCGTTCGCCCTGATGTATCCCTCGCTGGCGGCGGCTCGGTCGCACGCCTGCGTCTCAGCGGCCGAGGCCGCCCTGCTAACGTCCCCGGCAGCGCCTATCGTGCTGTTGCGCCGCACCGAAGCGGGCCGGGAGGCGCTGGCCCCGTCGGTGGCACCCGGCAACCCGTACCTGGGCATCATGCTGCCTTACACGCCGCTGCACCATCTGCTGCTGGCCGAACTGGGCTTTCCGGTGGTGGCCACCAGCGGTAACCGCTCCGAAGAGCCCATTTGCATCGACGAACGCGAGGCGCTGGTGCGGCTGCATGACCTGGCCGATCTGTTTCTGGTACACGACCGGCCGATCGCTCGTTACTGCGACGACTCGGTGGTGCGCTTCATCGACGGCCAGCTTATCTTCCTGCGACGTGCCCGCGGTTATGCCCCCCTGCCGGTGGAGCTGGCCGACGACTGGCCCGCGCATCCCGAGCAGGTGCTGGCCGTCGGCGGCCATCTAAAAAACACGGTGGCGCTGGCTTCGGGTCGGACGGTCTGGATCAGCCAGCACATCGGTGACCTGGAGACGGCCGAGGCCCGCGCGGCCTTCGTGCGCGTGATCGACGACTTCACGCACCTGTACAAACGCGCACCCGACGTGGTGGCCTGCGACGCCCATCCTGACTATGCGTCCACACACCACGCCCACCGGATGGGCCGACCGGTCACGCCGGTGCAGCACCATCTGGCCCACGTATGGGCCTGCATGGCCGAGCACGGTCTGCAACCGCCCGTCCTGGGTTTCGGCTGGGACGGCACGGGCTACGGCCCCGACGGCGTGGTGTGGGGAGGCGAGTGCTTTTGGGTAACGGCGGAGCATGCCGTGCGCGTCGCCCACCTGCGGCCGTTCCGACTACCCGGCGGCGAGGCGGCCGTTCGCGAACCCCGACGGACGGCGCTGGGACTGCTCTACGCCTGGAAAGGGGAAGCAGCGCTGTCGCTGCTGCCATCCGAAGCATTCACCGAGACCGAACGCCGGCTCCTGCTCCAGATGCTGGCCTGCGGCCTGAACGCGCCCCAGACCACCAGCATCGGGCGGCTCTTCGACGCAGTAGCCGCCCTGCTCGGCTTGTGCCTACGCAATCGGTTTGAGGGCGAAGCGGCCATACTCCTGGAGTTTGCTGCCGAAGAAGTCGATGCGTCTGACCCGCCCTATCCGCTGACGCTCCAGGAGCAGAATGGCCGGCTGGTGCTCGACTGGGCTCCCCTGCTCGAAGCGCTCCAGACCGACCGTCTGCGGGGCCTTCCTGTAGGGATCATTGCGCGGCGTTTCCACGAAGGACTGGCAGCTGCCATCGTGGTGGTGGCCCGGCGCATCGGCTGCCCAACCATCGTGCTCAGCGGAGGCTGCTTTCAAAACCGCCTGCTCACCGAAACAGCGCTTCGGCTGCTTCGCGCAGCCGGATTTCGCCCGTATATTCACCAGCAGGTATCGCCTGGCGACGGCGGTCTGGCGTTGGGCCAGGTGGCCGCCCTCCGCTGGGGCCTGACCATGCCCGAGCCCGTCAACCATCCATGCTGAAGCCATGTGCCTGGCCGTACCCGGTAAGATCGTTACCATCCTGGATGAAGACCCACTCACCCGGCGCGGGAAGGTGGACTTCGGCGGCATCCAGAAGGAAGTCAACCTGGCATTCGTCCCGGAAGCCCGCGTGGGCGACTACGTGATGGTGCACGTGGGCGTCGCCATCAGCGTGGTGGACGAAGCCGAAGCACACCGCGTCTTCGAGTACCTGCAGCAGATCGACGAACTGGAAGAACGCAATCCGCCCGAAGCGCCATGAGATTCATCGACGAATACCGCGACCGTGAGGCCGCGCTGCACTACGCCCGGCTAATTGCGAAGATCACCACGCGGCCCTGGACGATCATGGAGGTGTGCGGCGGCCAGACGCACGCCATTGTGCGCTTCGGCATCGACGAACTACTGCCGCCAGGGGTGACGCTTGTTCATGGCCCCGGCTGTCCGGTCTGCGTCACGCCCGTCGAACTGATCGATAAGGCTATTGCCATCGCGTCGATGCCCGGCGTGATTTTCTGCTCGTTTGGCGACATGCTGCGCGTGCCGGGCACGCGGGGCGATCTGTTTTCGGTTAAGGCTCAGGGCGGCGACGTCCGGATCGTCTATTCGCCGCTCGACGCCGTACAACTGGCCGTCCGCAACCCGGATCGCGAGGTGGTCTTTTTCGCCGTCGGCTTCGAAACAACAGCCCCAGCCAACGCGCTGGCCGTGCTGCAGGCCCATCGGATGGGGCTGAAAAACTTTTCCATTCTGGTGGCGCACGTGCTCGTGCCGCCGGCCATGGAGGCCATCCTGCAATCTCCAAACAACCGCGTGCAGGGGTTTCTGGCGGCCGGCCATGTGTGCACAGTAATGGGCTACCGAGCGTATGAGCCTATTGCAAAAAAATACCGAGTGCCGATCGTGGTGACGGGCTTTGAGCCCCTCGACCTGCTGCAGGGCCTCTACCTGTGCATCCGCCAGCTCGAAGCAGGACGTCACGAGGTAGAAAACCAGTACACGCGCTCGGTGCGCCGACAGGGCAACGTTGCAGCCCAGCAGCACATCCAGGAGGTGTTCGAGATCGTGCCGCGCAAGTGGCGGGGTATCGGCGAGTTGCCGCAGAGCGGGCTGGGCCTGCGGGCGCCCTATCGAGCCTACGACGCCGAGCAAAAGTTCGGCGTGGTGACGTACACGGCCGAAGAAGCGTCGGAATGCATGGCCGGCGAGGTGCTGCAGGGAGCGAAGAAGCCAACCGAGTGCCCGTCTTTCGGCACGCGCTGCACGCCCGAGCATCCGCTGGGCGCCCCCATGGTGTCGTCCGAGGGCGCCTGCGCCGCCTACTACCGGTATCGTCGGTCTACCGAAAAACAAACCGCCACGCCATGAGCGACGGAAACGGCTTCGTCCCCACCTGTCCGCTTCCCATCCAGCAGTATCCCTACGTGCTGCTGGCGCACGGAGGCGGCGGTCGCCTAATGCACCAGCTCATCGACGCTATCGCGACCACGTTCGCCAGCGCGGAACTGGCCCGCCGCCACGACGGAGCCGCGCTGCGCATTGGCAATGCACGGCTGGCCTTTACAACCGACGCGTTCGTAGTGCAACCGCTGTTCTTCCCCGGCGGCAATATCGGCAAACTGGCCGTCTGCGGTACGGTGAACGATCTGGCCATGTGCGGTGCCCGTCCGCTGTACCTGAGCGCCAGCTTCATCCTCGAAGAAGGGCTGTCCATGGAAACGCTCGGGCGCGTGGTGGCCTCGATGCAGGCGGCTGCCCGCGAGACCGGCGTCGAGATCGTCACCGGCGACACAAAGGTGGTCGATCGCGGCAAGGGCGACGGCATCTTCATTAGCATGGCCGGCATCGGAGTCATCGAACACGATCATCTGATCGGTCCCGAGGCCGTGCGCCCGGGCGACGTGGTGCTGCTCAGCGGCGACATTGGCCGCCACGGCATGGCCATCATGGCCGTACGCGAGGGACTTGCGTTCGAGACCGAGATTGAGAGCGATTGCGCCCCCTTGGCTGCGCCCGTGCTGAAGCTACTGGAAGCCGGCGTCAAGGTGCACTGCCTGCGTGATCTGACGCGGGGCGGTCTGGCTGCAGCCCTGGTGGAAATCGCTCAGACGGCCGGCCTGCACCTCCAGCTCGACGAGGAGGCTATTCCCGTACGCCCGGAAGTGCAGAGCGCCTGCGAGCTGCTGGGACTCGACCCGCTCTATGTGGCCAACGAAGGGCGTTTCGTGGCCTTCGTGCCCGAAACCGACGTAGAACAGGCGCTGTCGATCCTGCAGACGGAACCGGTCAGCACCAACGCTTGCGTAATCGGCCGCGTAATGGCCGGTGGTCCGGCCGGACTGGTCACGCTTCGCACGGCCATCGGCACCACACGCGTGCTTGACCTCCTCAGCGGCGAACAACTACCCCGGATCTGCTGAAGTGGCGCCTGAAAGCGTCTCGAAGGAGACAGGCGGAAATTAATGCCTGGAAGAGCGTATCTGTAGCCGGTATCATCTATCCTCCCGCGGTGCAGGCCCATGACGACGTTATCCATGGCCGATCTGCCAAGCACCGCGCCTGCAATGCCGCCTGATAACGCTGGCTCCGGCTGCTGCCAACACTTTAGATCTTTCGCCCACGCCGGCACTTTTGGGCTTACCTACAGCGTCCTGCGCCCGGATCCCAAGCTGCCTGCAAGGGTTCGCTTTTTCCTGGACCCCAAAAGCTGTTCTACCGTTCTTGCTTTTCGGTCAACAAGCCCGTTCGTTTCGAAATGAGCCGCTGGCGACATCTGCTGATTGGACTCTTGCTACTTGGAAGCCTGAGCGGGCACTCCGGCCGCTCGCAATCGGCCCCAGCCGTCTCCGTGCTCGACGATCCACTGGTGCGCTCTGAAGGCCATGCCGGCCTGGAGCTACTCTACGACTTAGACTTTGCAGGCGCTCAGACACACTTTGCCCGGATCCTCCAGCGCTACCCAGATCATCCGATCGGCCCATTTCTGACCGGCCTGAACCTCTGGTGGCAGATCTTGCTAGATCTCTCGGACCGCTCTCGCGACGAGGCTTTTTATAAACTGATGGATGCCGTACTGCAACAGTGCGAACGCATCCTACGCCACCATCCGGACAACCTGGATGCGCTCTTCTTCAAAAGTGCGGCACTGGGCTTTCGGGGTCGGCTGCGTGCCAACCGAGGCGACTGGTTTCAGGCGGCACTCGACGGCAAACGCGCGCTCGATGCCGTCATGGCGCTGGCGCGGCGGCGCCCCCAGAACCCGGACTTCCGTTTCGGCAAAGCACTCTACGATTACTATGCGGCCGTCATCCCAGAGCGTTACCCCTTCGTCAAACCCGTTATGGTTTTCTTCCCCTCCGGCGACCGCGAAGCCGGACTGCGCCAGCTCGAAGCGACAGCCCGACATGGCTACTACATCCAGGCCGAAGCTGTCTACTTTCTGGCCATGATCTACTACCTCTTTGAGGAGGACTACACGCGCACAATCGAACACGTGCGCTGGCTGCGCACGCATTTTCCCAACAATAGCTACTTTCACGCCCTGGAGGGGCGCGTCTACGTGCGCTGGGGTCACTGGCAACAAGGACGCCAGACCTTCGAGGCCGTGCTGACCCGCTTCCAGGAAGGGCACCGAGGCTATAACGCCGCAATAGCCGAGCAGGCCCTCTACTTCATTGCCCTCTCCTACATGCTGGAGCGACGCTACCAAATCGCGCTGGACTACCTGCTCAAGCTGGAGGCGCTCACCGCCCGCCGCAAACAGGACACCTATTTCAAAGTGATGGGCCGGCTGCGCCAGGGCATGGCCTATGACGCATTGGGTCAACGTAAAATCGCCATCCTTCGCTACCGTGAAGTGCTTCAGATGAAAGACTTTGGACGCGCCCACGAACGCGCCCGCCAATACTTGAAAACGCCCTATCGAGGCTGAACCTCCTCGGATCCATGTCGTACTTTCTTGAAGCCCGAGACCAGCCGCAATGCACCATGTGGATACGCTATACCCAATGGGATCCGAAGCGGCACAGCCGGAAGCAATCGACCTTCGAGCGGCTTTTTGAGCTGTTCAAACAATTACTGCACTTCACGGCGGGCGATGCGGCCGAGGCGCTCCGGTGGCTTAGCCAGCTTGATCAGGAGTACGGGCTGACCGACGAAGAAATGGGCCTGGGCGATTTCATCGAAGAACTCAAGCGCCGGGGCTATCTGCAAGACGACGAGCAAACGGGCGCTGTACAAATCACACCGCGCATGGAGCGCACGCTGCGCCAGAGTGCCCTTGAGGAAATCTTTCGCAAACTGCGCCGAGGTAGCCTGGGCCAGCACAAAACACCCTACGCTGGCCAGGGCGACGAGCGCCTGCCCGAAACCCGCCCCTGGCAGTTCGGCGACGACCTGCACCTGCTGGATCTGACGGGCACGCTCTCGAACGCCTTTCGCCGGAGCGGCCTCGACCAGTGGTCGCTGCACGAGGAGGACCTGGAGGTGTATGAGACTGACCACCACACGAGCGTAGCAACGGTGTTGCTGATTGACCTGTCGCATTCTATGGTGCTCTATGGCGAGGATCGCATTACACCGGCCCGCAAGACAGCGCTGGCGCTGGCCGAGTTGATTACCACCCACTACCCAAAGGACACGCTCGACATCGTAGCCTTTGGCAATGATGCCTGGGAGGTGTCTCTCAAGGAGCTGCCCTACCTGCAGGTAGGTCCCTACTACACAAACACGCGTGCAGCCCTGCAGCGAGCCCGCCAGATCCTACACCGTCGCAAAAACCGCAACAAGCAAATCTTCCTGATCACCGACGGCAAACCGAGCTGTCATTTCGAAAACGGCCGTATGTACCGTAATGCCTTTGGCCTGGACCGCCGCATTGTGAACAAGGTGCTCGACGAAGCCGTGCGCTGCCGCCGCGAAGGGATCACGATCACCACGTTCATGGTGGCCCGCGATCCCTATCTGCAGCAGTTCGTGCAGCAACTTACCCGGGCCAACCGTGGCCGCGCCTACTATGCCAGCCTGGACCGGCTGGGCGAGTACCTGTTTGAGGACTACGTGCGCAACCGCCGCAAGCACCTGCGCTGAATGATATGGCTGCGCCGTTTCGTCCCCACAAGCGACTGGGCCAGCATTTTCTGGTGGATCCCAACATTGCCCGCAAGATCGTCGCAGCGCTACAGGCCTTGCCCGAAGACCCTGTCGTCGAGATCGGCCCGGGCACCGGCGCACTAACTGGCCTGCTGCTGGAGCGCTACCCGCACCTGACGGCCATCGAGATCGATCCCCGGGCTGTGGCCGAACTGAAAGCCCGCTGGCCGGAGCTAGACGTGCGTCAGGAAGATGTGCTGAAGGTGAACTGGGCGGAGCTGGCCGAGGAGAAAGGCGGACGTCTCTACGTCGTCGGCAACCTGCCCTACTACATCACCAGCCCGATTCTGTTTGCGCTGCTCGACGCCCGCGCGGTGCTGGCCGAGGCCGTACTCATGATGCAGCGTGAGGTGGCCGAGCGCCTGGTCGCACCGCCCGGTAGCAAAACGTACGGCATTCTGAGCGTGGCCGCACAGCTCTGGTCCAAGCCTGCGCTGCTGTTTTCCGTCTCCCGCCACGTTTTTCGCCCGAAGCCCCACGTCGAAAGCGCCGTCGTACGCCTGACCTTCGAACGACCGCTCCCAGAGGTCGATCCGGAGCTACTGCGCTGGATTATCCGCACAGCTTTCAACCAGCGCCGCAAAACGCTGCGCAACAGCCTGCGTCGCCTGCTACCGTCTGGAGCGATACTGCCCGAGCCCTGGGCACAGGCTCGCGCCGAAGACCTTTCTCCCGACGACTATGTCGCTCTGACCCGCTGGCTGCACGTTACGTCTGGCTCGAGTGAAACGGCGTACCGCCGCTCTTCTCACAAAACGCAAAGAGCTCTTTAGCTTTTGCCGCTATAAGCTTATCTTGGAGCGATTTTTTACAGATGCTCCCCAGGGATGACGTCTCGTCTATACCTAACCGCAGTGCATTTTTAAATCAACCCGGAGGAAGCTCTATGACGGTACTGGACTGGTTGATTGTAGCGGCCTATTTCGCGATTCTGGCCGGGATCGTCTGGTGGTCGGCCCGCCGCGTCAAAACCGCCGCGGACTACTTCCTGGCTGGCCGCGACGTGGGCTTTTTCGTCATCGGCGCCTCGATTTTTGCCTCGAACATCGGCTCGGAGCACATCGTGGGGCTGGCCGGAAGCGGCGCGGCCAACGGTCTGGCCCAAGCCCACTGGGAGCTGCATGCCTGGATTCTGGTGCTTCTGGCCTGGGTGTTCGTGCCCTTTTACTACCGCTCGGGGGTTTTTACGATGCCGGAGTTTTTGGAGCGGCGTTTTGACAGTCGGGCGCGGTGGATTTTGGCTTTGGTGTCGCTGACGGCCTACGTGTTTACGAAGGTGTCGGTGACGGTGTATGCGGGGGCGTTGGTGTTTCGGACGTTGTTGGCCGACGTGTTTGGCTCGCCGGACCAGGCGTTTTGGGTGGGGGCGATTGCGACGGTGTTGGCCACGGGGATTTACACGATTTTGGGGGGATTGCGGGCGGTGGTCTACACGGAGGTGTTGCAGACGGGGTTGTTGATTTTGGGGAGTGTGTTGATTACGGTGTTTGGGTTGTCGGCGCTGGGGGGATGGGAGGAGGTTCGGGCGGTGGCGCGCCTGCAGGGGGAGCAGTGGGCGCTGTGGCGCTCGAATGACGACCCGGTGTTTCCCTGGCTGGGCGTGATGATTTCTTCGCCGATCGTGGGGATTTGGTACTGGTGCACGGACCAGTACATTGTGCAGCGGACGCTGGCGGCGCGTTCGCTCAAGGATGCGCGTCGGGGAGCGCTCTGGGGTGGTTTTTTGAAGGTGTGGCCGGTGTTCATTTTTCTGGTGCCGGGGATGATCGGTTATGCGTTGCATTTGAAGGGGGTGATTCGGATTCCGGAGGATGCGTCGGGTCAGGTGATGGGGGACATGGTGTTTCCGACGTTGGTGGCGGAGTTGTTGCCGTTGGGGTTTCGGGGGTTGGTGGTAGGGGGCTTGCTTTCGGCGCTGATGTCGTCGCTTTCGTCGCTTTTCAATTCGTGTGCGACGCTTTTCACGGTGGACATTTACGAGAAGCTGCGGCCGGGACGACCGGAGGCGGAGCTGGTGCGGGTGGGTCGGATAGCGACGGCGGTGGTGGTGGGTTTGGGTCTGTTGTGGATTCCGATCATGAAGGTGATGGCGGAGTCGAAGGCGGGGTTGTATGATTATTTGCAGAACGTGCAGGGTTTTTTGGCGCCGCCGATCACGGCGGTGTTTTTGTTGGGGTTGATGAGTCGTCGGATTAATGCGAAGGGAGCGGTTTGGGGGTTGGGGGTAGGTTTTGTGTTGGGGATGGTGAAGTTGACGTTGCAGTCGATGGTGCAGAATGGGGCGCTGGATCCGGGGACGTTGCTGGGTGCGATCGGCGCGTTTAATGGCTATTACTTCTCCGGACTGTTATTTTTTGTGAGCGTGGCGATTGTGGTAGGGGTGTCGTTGTTGACGGAGGTGCCGCCGCAGGAGAAGGTTCGGGGTTTGACGTTTGGGACGGTGTCGGCGTTGGATCGGGCCGAAAGTCGGCGGACGTGGGACTGGCGGGACGTGGCCTTGACGGTGGTGGTGCTGGGCTTGGTGTTGGCAATCTATCTGTATTTCTCCTTCTGGGTGTAAATCAAAAGATATAGACCATGCAGGAACAGAAGGTGACGGAGGCAATCCAGGAGACCGATTTTTCACCGGGTGAATTGGATAACCTGTGCATCAATACGATACGATTTCTGGCTGTCGATGCCGTCGAGCAGGCGCAATCGGGCCATCCAGGCATGCCCATGGGTATGGCTTCAGTGGCCTATGTGCTCTGGACCCGGCATCTGCGGCACAATCCAAGCGATCCGAAGTGGCCGAACCGGGATCGGTTCGTGCTTTCGGCCGGTCATGGTTCGATGTTGCTCTATGCGCTGCTCCATCTGACCGGCTACGACCTGCCCATGGAGGAGCTGCAGCGCTTTCGCCAGTGGGGATCGCGCACGCCGGGCCATCCGGAGTACGGGCTGACGCCTGGCGTTGAGACTACGACGGGACCGCTGGGTCAGGGCTTTGCGAACGCCGTCGGGATGGCGATCGCCGAGCAGTACCTGGCAGCGCATTTCAACCGGGATGGATTCCCGCTGTTTGACCACTTTACGTATGTGATCGCCTCCGATGGCGACCTGATGGAGGGCATCTCGCACGAGGCGGCTTCGCTGGCCGGACATCTCGGGCTGGGGAAGTTGATTGTGCTCTATGATGACAACGACATTTCCATCGACGGCTCGACCGACGTGACCTTCACCGAGGACGTCGGCAAGCGTTTTATGGCCTATGGCTGGCATGTGCAGCGCGTGGACGACGGGAACGACCTGGTAGCCATTGATGCGGCGCTTCGGCAGGCAAAAACCGAGACCGAACGCCCTTCGCTCATCATCGTGCGCACGCACATCGGCTACGGAAGCCCGAACAAGCAGGACACGCCCGCTGCGCACGGCGCACCACTCGGTCCTGAAGAGGTACGCCTGACCAAGCGTAACCTGGGCTGGCCTGAAGACAAGACCTTCTACGTGCCGGAGGAGGTCTACCAGCACATGCGGCAGGCCGTTACACGGGGCCAGCAGTGGCAGGCCGAATGGGAGGCGCTGCGTGCTCGCTATCAGGAACGCTATCCTGCCGAAGCCGCCGAACTGGACCGCTGGCTGAGCCGGCGGTTGCCTGAAGGGTGGAGCGAGGGGCTCCCGATCTTCGAGGCAGGCAAGGCCGTGGCCACACGCAATGCCGGCGGTGCCGTGCTTGAAGTACTGGCCGCCCGCATTCCCGAGCTGATCGGCGGATCGGCCGACCTGGCCGAATCGAACAAAACGCACCCAAAAGGACGTGAACCCTTCAGCCGCAAGAGCCGCAGGGGCGGGTACATCCACTTCGGGGTGCGCGAGCATGCCATGGCAGCCATCTGCAACGGGCTATCGCTGCACGGATTGCGAGCCTACGCGAGCACCTTCCTGGTCTTCAGCGATTACCTGCGGCCGTCACTGCGGCTGAGTGCCTTGATGGAACAGCCTGTCATCTACGTGTTCACGCACGACTCGATTGGGCTGGGCGAGGACGGCCCCACGCATCAGCCGATCGAACATCTGGCCAGCCTGCGCACCATCCCGCATGTGGTGGTGCTACGGCCGGCCGATGCAACCGAAACAGTGGAAGCCTGGAAAGTAGCGCTCGAACGCGAAGACGGCCCCACCGTGCTTGTGTTGACGCGCCAGAACGTGCCAGTGCTGGACCGGAGCCGACTGGCGCCGGCCGAAGGCCTCCGACGCGGCGCCTACGTGCTCAAAGAAGCACAGGGCACGTTGCAGGCGATCCTGCTGGCTTCAGGTAGCGAAGTGCATGTGGCACTGGCGGCCGCCGAGCAGCTCGAAGCCCAAGGTATCGGCACGCGCGTCGTCAGCGTGCCTTCCTGGGAGCTGTTCAAAAAGCAGGAGGCGGCCTATCGGGACGCGGTGCTTCCGCCGGAGGTAACTGTGCGCGTGGCCGTCGAGGCCGGGGTCGGACAAGGATGGGAGCAGTTCGTAGGCTGCCGGGGCCGTATTGTCAGCATCGAACGCTTCGGTGCTTCAGCCCCTGGTAAGGTCCTGTTTGAAAAATTCGGCTTTACGCCTGAACGGGTGGCCGATGCAGTGCGTGCGCTGCTGGCGCAGAACCATTCAGCTTGGTAAGACGTAAGTCTTGAAAATACATGATAAAAAAACAAAAGTGAGCCATGAAATTCTTCCTGGACACAGCAGACCTGGACGAAATCCGAGCGGCGGCAAGTCTGGGCATTCTCGATGGCGTTACCACAAATCCCACCCTGATCCGAAAGGCAGGGGCTCGTGATTTCCACGAGCATATTTATCAGATCTGCGAACTGGTCGAGGGCGATGTGTCGGCCGAGGTAACGGCTACCGATTACGAAGGGATGCTACGCGAGGCGCGGGAACTAGCCCGGATCCACGAACGCGTGGTCGTGAAGATCCCGCTGATCGCCGAAGGCATCCGCGCCATTAAGACGCTGACAGAAGAAGGCATTCGCACGAACTGCACGCTGTGCTTCTCGCCCACGCAGGCCCTGGTAGCGGCTAAGGCCGGGGCGACCTACATCAGCCCGTTCGCCGGTCGCCTCGACGACGTGTCGTCCGAAGGCATGCGCGTGATCGAGCAGATAGTTAAGATTTATCGAAACTACGGCTTCAAGACCCAGGTGCTGGCCGCCTCGCTGCGTCATCCAATGCACGTGCTCGAAGCAGCTCTAATGGGCGCCGACGTGGCCACCATGCCCTTCAGCGTAATGATGCAACTGCTCAAGCACCCGCTGACGGACGTTGGTCTGGAACGCTTCCTGAAAGACTGGGAGGCCTACCTGCAGGCAAAACAGGGCGTGCAGACAGCCTGATCTCTACCGCGACAAAAACCATCGAAAAAAGCTCCGGCCCAACGCCGGGAGCGAAAACGACCGGCACTTTCCCCTCCCTTCCAGGGAGGGGAAAGTGGGGGGCAGCGAGCGTTGGCACTGAAATGCGCCTAGCCGCCCGCATTAACCAACAACCGTAGCCCATAGACACCGATCCCCTTTCCGGGGGGAGCTTTCGCGAAGCGGCTGAGGGGGTATTGATCATCTGACCCTCCCCCCTTGCCCCCTCCCTAAAGGAGAGGGGGCAGTTTAGCTTAACACCAGGAAAAGCGGCAGCTGTGAAACGGACACATGTGCCACACACACCCGAACGCCTTTCTGCAGAACAGGCTGTGAGATAGCGCAAACACCTGAATCCACCACCAGCCCCCGACCTGCTGAACAGGCTCCCCTTAAAGGGAGCAAGCCCAAAGGATCTAAGGACGACGGGAAGCTATCGACGCCAAGGGACCTGCTGATTGCTAGCACTACTTCGAACGTGCGTTTTTTATAACGGGTGGGCCTTGACTTGTTTTTGAATAGCTGCTATTTTCGAAAAAACGATTCGATTTTAAAATAAAATCGTTTTGAAATGAGGAAGTTGTGAAAAAAATAAGTCCTGTAGGGGAGTGAGTGTGCTTTTGCGTCCACTATCTTAGAAGCAGCTATGCGAACGTTCTGGCTCGTGCTCTGCGGAGGGCTGCTGTTTGGTTGTCAGCCTTCATCCAACGAAACCCCTTCGTCTGTGGAAACGACAACGGTAACCGTCACAGAAGAGTCGTTTGGCCAGTTACCCGATGGACGCTCTGTCACGCTTTTCCGGCTACGCAATGCCAGTGGGATGGAAGTCGAAGTCCTGAATTACGGCGCGATTATCCGCGCCATTCGGGTGCCCGACCGTGATGGAAACATGGGGGATGTAGTGCTGGGCTTCGACAGCCTTTCGTCCTATCTGCAACCTCATCCCTACATCGGTGCGGTGGTCGGTCGCTATGCCAACCGCATCGGTGGCGCCCGCTTTGTGCTTGACGGCCAGACCTACGAGCTGGCGGCCAATGATGGGCCCAATCACCTACACGGCGGACTGCAAGGCTTCGACAAGGTGCTCTGGGAGGCCAAGGCGTTCACGAACGGAAACGAGGCCGGCGTGCGCTTTACGTACGTGAGTCCCGATGGTGAGGAAGGCTATCCGGGCACGCTGCGGGCGACGGTCACTTACACGCTGGCCGACTCGAACGCGCTGGTGATCGACTACGAGGCAACCACCGACAAACCCACCATCGTCAACCTGACGCAGCATGCCTACTTCAACCTGGCTGGTGGCGGGGACATCCTCAACCATGAGCTGCAGCTCTTTGCCGATTTCTACACGCCGGTGGACGAGCGGCTGATTCCTACCGGCGAGATATGCCCGGTGGCAGGCACGCCGCTGGACTTTCGCACCCCGCAGCGTATCGGCGCCCGCATCGATGCCGATCATGAGCAGATCCGCCGCGGCCGTGGCTACGATCACAACTTCGTGCTACGCCGCACCGAACGCGATGCGCTGGAGCTGGCTGCCCGCGTCTATGAACCCACCAGCGGTCGTCTCATGCGCGTCTACACCACCGAGCCAGGCATTCAGTTCTACAGTGGCAACTTCCTCGACGGCTCGCTGACCGGAAAGGGCGACATGGTTTATGCCCAGCGCACTGGCTTCTGTCTGGAGACGCAGCGTTTTCCGGACTCCCCCAACAAAACGCATTTTCCGTCGCCAGTGCTGCGTCCGGGTGAGACCTACCGCTCGCGTACGGTCTATGCCTTCGATGTGGCCGAGTAGCACATTGCACAAGGTTCGTTTGTTCGTCTTCAACACAATCCGAGCATTGCCATGGGTGGACTGTTTTCGAAAGGGCTTTTGCTGCTGATGATGCTGGCCTGCATCAGCAACGCATCGCAGGCGCAGCCAACGCACCGGCTTGTCATTCATGCGGATCAGGGCCAGGTGCAGATCAGCCGGCACATTTACGGACATTTTATCGAACACCTGGGCTACGGCATTTATGGCGGCTTCTGGCAGCGGGACGCGCAGGGACGCTGGCACCTGCGGCAGGACATTATCGACGCCCTCCGGCGCATTCGCGTCCCAAACCTGCGTTGGCCCGGTGGCTGCTTTGCCGACCTGTACCACTGGAAAGACGGGATCGGTCCGCAGGAGCAACGCCGGCCAATCCTGAATGCTTTCTGGGGCCAGGTGGTCGAAGATAACAGCTTTGGCACCCACGAATTTATGGAGCTCATCGAGGCCCTGGGGGCAGAGCCTTACATCGCCGGGAACGTGGGCAGCGGCACGCCCCGCGAAATGGCCGAGTGGGTCGAATACCTGACGGCCGAGGATGGTCCCATGGCCCGCCTACGCAAGCAGAACGGTCGCGAGCAACCCTGGCGCGTACCCTTCTGGGGCGTGGGCAACGAAAGCTGGGGCTGCGGCGGACATATGGATCCAGAGCATTATGCCGACCTTTATCGCCGATTTGCTACTTATCTATTTAACTATGGTGGAAACCGACTGTATAAAGTAGCAGCGGGTCCGTCGGATGCTGATACTACCTGGACAAGCGTGCTCATGCGCGACGTTTTTCTACGCTATCCCTGGTTGATTCAGGGTATTTCCGTCCATTACTATACGTGGATCTCAAAAACGGGCAACTGGAACGATAAAGAGCCGGCCACCGGCTTTGATGAGTGGGGATGGTTTCATGGATTGAAAAAAGGCCTTTTTTTGGATGAAGTGCTCCGTCGGCACGAGGCAGTCATGGACCGCTACGATCCGGAAAAACGTGTAGGTCTGGTCGTCGATGAGTGGGGCATGTGGCATGCACCGGAGCCGGGCTCGAACCCGGCCTTTCTGGTGCAGCAGAACACGCTGCGCGATGCGCTCGTGGCGGCTGTTTCGCTCAACATTTTCAACCATCACGCCGAGCGTGTCCACATGGCGAACCTGGCGCAAACCATCAATGTGCTCCAGGCGCTGGTCCTGACCCGGGAAGGAGAAAAGACGATCGTGCTGACGCCCACCTACCATGTGTTCGACCTCTACAAAGAACATCAGGACGCGACGCTGCTCCCCATCGAACTGGAGGCTGGCGAATACCGCTACGGCGACGAAGCTATTCCGGCGCTGAATGCTTCGGCCTCGCGCAATGCGGAAGGGGCTGTGCATCTGACGATCGTCAACCTGGACCCACACCGGGAGCGGGTCGTGCAGGCCCGACTGGAGGGCGTGCAGCCGGCCCGTGTGGAAGGGCGTGTGCTGACCGCCGAGGCGATGGACGCGCACAACACGTTCGAGGCGCCCGATCGGGTGCGGCCGGTCGCCTTCACCGCCTACCGCGCCGTGGGCAATGGCGTCTATGAGCTGCGCCTTCCGGCCAAATCGGTCGTAGCGCTTACCTTCCATCCGCGCTGACATGCGGAGCGCCTTGCTGTGGTGGATGCTGGCGCTGCTGGCAACAGCCGCGTGTCGGCCGGCCACAGAGCCCCCGCTTGCCAGTCCGGACGGGCAGCTCACCGTGCAGGTGTGGCTGCAGGAGGGGCGGCTGTTTTATCAGGTGTGGCATCAGGGACAGTCGTTACTGGAACCCTCGAGGCTGGGGCTAATCCGCTCCGACGCCGACTTTACAGGCGGACTTCGGCTGGAGGAGGTCGGACCAATGCGTCGGGTGGCCGAGACCTACACACTGCTGGCCGGCAAGCGCCGCATCAATCACTATGAGGCAAACGAACGCATCTACCGGTTGCGTAATGCGCAGGGCCGACCCCTGGAGGTGGTGTTTCGGGTTTCGAACGACGGCGTGGCCTTTCGGTATCGCTTTCCGGAAAACGATCCAACGCCCCGGGAAATCCTTGAAGAACTGACCACGTTCGACTTTCCCGACAGCGCGCGGGCCTGGCTCCAACCGCTGGCCGAGCCCAAAAGCGGATGGCGTCAGACAAACCCTTCCTACGAAGAATACTACCTGCAGGATATTCCGGTCGGCACGCCCTCGCCCATGGCTGGCTGGGTCTTCCCTGTGCTGTTCCGAGTGGGCCCGCACTGGGTGCTGATTACCGAGGCGGACGTCGACAGCACGTTCTGCGGTGCACGGCTGCGTCCCCAAGCACCGGGCGGTGCCTATCGGATCGGCTATCCGGACGCTCGCGAGGCCATTCCCGGTCAGGGACATCTGCCGCGCAGCGCGCTTCCCTGGCAGACGCCTTGGCGCGTGCTTGCGGCGGGTGATCTGAAGACGATTGTCGAATCGACGCTGGGCACCGATTTGGCCGCGCCGGCCATAGCCATCGACACGACATTCCTGCGCCCGGGCCGCGCCTCCTGGAGCTGGGCGCTGCGCAAAGACCCCTCGATTACCTACGACGTACAACGCCGCTTCATCGACTATGCGGCCGAGATGGGCTGGGAGTACACGCTGATCGACGTTAACTGGGATTCGACGATCGGGTACGATCGGGTGGCTGAGCTAGCCCGATATGCCGCCGCCCGGGGGGTGGGGCTCTGGCTCTGGTACAATTCGTCGGGCGACTGGAACACCACGACCTATCGACCGAAAAGCCGGTTGCTAACCCATACAGATCGGCAGCGTGAATTTGCGCGACTGGCCGCGATGGGCATTCGGGGTATCAAGGTGGACTTTTTCGGAGGCGACAGCCGCTCAATGATCCGCTACTACCACGAAATCCTGCAGGACGCGGCCGCGCACCGGCTGATGGTGAACTTTCACGGCTGCACGTTGCCGCGCGGCTGGGCCCGTACCTATCCCCACCTGATGACGATGGAGGCGGTCCGGGGCTTCGAGTTTGTCACCTTCACACAGGAAGGAGCCGATCGGGAGGCCAACCATGCGGCCATGCTTCCGTTCACGCGCAACGTGTTCGATCCGATGGACTACACGCCGTTGAGCCTGGGCGAAATTCCGGGCGTGGTGCGGCGCACGACAAATGGCTTTCAGCTGGCGCTTACTGTGCTGTTTACGTCCGGCGTCCAGCACTTTGCCGAGACACCCGAGGGTATGCGTGGGATGCCTGAGGCAGTTCAGGTATTTTTGCGGGAGGTGCCAGTAGTGTGGGAGGAGACGCGCTTTGTGGACGGCTGGCCCGGTCGATTCGTGGTGCTGGCCCGACGGGCCAAGGATGGACGCTGGTATGTGGCTGGCATCAATGGCGAGGCGACGTTGCGAACGGTCTCGCTGGCGTTGCCTTTTCTGCAGCCCGGGCAGACGGGCCTGCTCCTGACCGACGGCGAAACCGCACGCTCTTTTCGGATCGATACGCTGCGCTACCAGTCGCCGCTTACGGTCTCGATGCGGCCGAACGGCGGCTTTGTGCTCGTCTGGTCGCCCTGACTCACTTCAGCGGGCGCGTCGAGCGCCGCACGATCAGTTGTGCCTGCAAGAAGATACGCTCGACCGTCTCCGAACCGCCTCGCCCATTGGCCCCTTCAATCTGGCGAATGAGCAGTTCGGCCGCTTTGGCGCCCATTTCCGTTTTGGGCACGCGCACGGTTGTCAGCGGGATGGGCAGGTATTCGGCAATGGCAATGTCGTCGTACCCAACGATAGAGACCTGATCGGGCACCTTGATCCCGAGTTGGTGCAGCGCCCGCATCAGCCCGATGGCCACCAGGTCGTTGTAGCAGGTGACGGCCGTCGGCGGATCGTCGTGGTGCTCCTGGAAGTAGGCCAGACCTTTTTCGTAGCCATCCTTCAAGCGGGCGCCAGCGTAGACGATCATGTCCTCACGAAAGATCAGATTCGTTTCGCTGAAGGCGCGTCGGAAGCCCTCAATGCGTTCTTCGGTGTGCAGGGAGTAACGCGGGCCGGCAAAGTGGATGATGCGCTCGTGACCCCCTTCGATCAGGTAGCGTGTGGCTTCTTTGGAGGCCGCCACGTTGTCCACGTCCACGATATTGGCCTGCAGGCCGAGGACGTTTTCAATGAGAACGAAGGGAATGTTGCGACGCTTGAGCTCAAACAGGTGGGACAGATCGGCCCGTTCTTCCAGGAGTGGGTTAATGATCAGGCCATCGATGTCCTTATCAGCCAGGAGATCCACGATGCGGTGTTCGGAGGCAAAGTCGCTTTCTGAGCTGGTAATGAGTACCGTATAGCCGTGTCTGTTGGCCACTTCGCGTGCACCCAGAAAGATGTCGGCGAAGTACGGGTTGTCGACTTCCTTGACGACCAGGCCGATCGTCCGGTGCAGTGTGGGCTGTAGGCGACGGCGGGCGGCGCCGCTGGGCCGGTAGTTCAGCTTTTCGATAGCTTCCAGCACGCGACGGCGGGTGCTATCCTTAACCGTGCCTTTGTTGTTGAGCACGGCCGAGACGGTGGCGTTCGAGACGCCCGCGTAGCGGGCGACGTCTGAGATGGTGACGCGCTTTTGTGTGGAGGATTCTAAAGGCATAGGACTTCCCTTGGCTACGTGCATCCTAAATCCTTGCTGAAACGTGCCAGCTCTGCAAAAAGATTCAACGAACATTTGGGCCAGCAGGCAGACGTTGGTTTGTGAAAATCGAAAGAACCTTAAAAATTTGATTTTTGCGCAGCATTTTTTCGATGAGGAAAAAGCGGTTTTCTATGGATGGTAGGATAATCTTTTGTTATTTATTGACAAATATATGAAACAATCTTATATTTTTAGAAAAATATAAAAACGATTAGATTATTGAATGCCTTAAGCATCACTCAGTCATGAAAGTTCGCTTTGCACGACCGCTTCTAAGTAGAAACGGACCATGGCGCAATCTGCAAAAGGCAAGCGTTAGTGCAGAGACTACCTTTCAACAACGACCATCCGCCAGGTTGTGTGGTACGAATCCTCCGGTCAAGAGGTGGACCGCTGGACGCCAACTGCTTCTGCTCTTTTAGACCAATCCTAACCTGTTTGCCATGCGCCCACGTATCTGCTGGATCTTGCTACTGGGACTGCTGCTGAGCCACACACTGCAGGCGCAGCCGCTCACGGCCAATACGGACGCCCGCTACCGGGAACGCCTTCGGGCCTTTGCATTCCCTCCACGGGCTGTGCGGCTGCTCGATAGTCCCTTCCGCGAAGCCATGCAGCGCGACGTGGCTTACCTTTTCACCTTAGATCCCGACCGGCTGCTTAGCCGATTTCGCCGCTTTGCTGGCCTGGAGCCCAAAGCTCCGGAGTACGGTGGCTGGGAATCGCTGGGGATCTCAGGGCATACGCTGGGCCACTACCTGTCGGCGTTGTCCATGTACTACGCGGCCACCGGCGACGAAAAAGCCCGCGCCCGCATCGACTACATCGTAAGCGAACTGGCTGAGGTGCAGCGTGCGTACGGAAACGGCTACGTGGGAGCCATCCCCGAAGGCGATCGCCTGTGGGCAGAAATCGCACGAGGTGAGATCCGGCAGGCTGAGCCTTTCTCACTCAACGGCGTCTGGGTGCCCTGGTACACCATGCACAAAATCTTCCAGGGACTGATCGACGCGTACTGGTACGGCGGCAGCGAGCAGGCGTTGGAGGTGGTCAACCAACTGGCCGACTGGACCTACGAAACGACAAAGAACCTGACGCCCGCTCAGTGGCAACAAATGCTCCGCACCGAACACGGCGGCATGAACGAAGCACTGGCCAACCTTTACAGTATTACAGGAAATCCGAAGCATCGTGCGCTGAGCGAAAAGTTTTACCACGCCGCCGTGCTCTCGCCGCTGGCCCGCGGCATTCCGAACCTGACCGGCTTGCACGCGAACACGCAGATTCCGAAGGTCATCGGGGTGGTGCGGCAATACGAATTGATCGGCAGTGACTCGCTCAAGGCCGTAGCAGCGTTCTTCTGGGAAGAGGTCGTGCAGCACCACACCTATGTCATCGGCGGCAACTCGCATAGCGAGCACTTCGGGCCGCGCGACAGCCTCTCCAACCGCCTGGATGAACGCACAGCCGAGACCTGCAACACCTATAACATGCTTCGGTTAACGCGCCATCTTTTTGCGCTTAACCCAGAAAAAGTGCGTTACGTCGATTACTACGAGCGCGCCCTCTACAACCACATTCTGGCTTCACAGGAGCCGGAGCACGGCATGTTCACGTATTTTATATCGCTTCGCCCTGGGCACTTCAAAACCTACGCGACGCCGGAGAACTCCTTCTGGTGCTGCGTTGGGACCGGGATGGAAAATCATGTCAAGTATAACGAATTCATTTACTTCTACAACCGCGACACGCTGTATGTGAACCTGTTTATTCCTTCGGAGCTGCGTTGGGCGCAGCGGGCGCTTCGGATTCGTCTGGAGACGGCCTTTCCGGAAAGCAACCGGGTGCGGCTGGATTTCAACCCGGAGGTGGCGCAGCGGCTGGTGGTGAAGGTGCGGCATCCATCCTGGGCGCAGGGTGCCCTTGAAGTCCGGATCAACGGCACAGTGCAGTCTGTGACGAGTCGACCGGGAAGCTACTTGACGTTAGATCGTGTCTGGCATCCAGGCGACGAGGTGGAACTTACACTTCCGATGCACCTGCGCGTCGAAACCATGCCGGACGATCCCGACCGCTTTGCCATTCTGTACGGCCCGATTGTATTAGCTGGCGTTTTGGGCAGCCGGGGAATGCCCGAGGGCGGTGCGTACGCAAAGGATCAGTGGGACTTTTTCGGTTGGCCGGCCCCGCCAGTTCCGAAGCTCTGCGGCGACCTCCGTCGCATAGAAGACTGGGTGAAGCCGCTGGCCACCAGCGGCGAGCTGCGCTTCCACACCGTGGGCGTTGGGCAACCCGCCGACGTGCTGCTCAAGCCCTTCTACGAAGTCCACCACGAACGCTACACGATCTACTGGGACCGCTGCCACTGAGCACTGACGATTAGGGTGTCCCTGCACCCGCGGGGATAGTCCCTCAAGGGCATCATCCAGGGCATCCACCGCGAAGGTGTCCCCGCACCCGCAGAGCTCGCAACTGCTAAATAAAATTGGATATATCTTGATACTCTCACTCACTTTGTGTAGCATTTGGACATGCAGAGTTCATTCGGAAAAGCAGCCAGAGAACTGGAAGGGTCACCGGAGACGTTGCGCCGCCGGGAAGCGCAAGCGCGCGGCTGGATGCGCTATGGCGGGTGCGCCGAGAACAGGCCAAGGTGCATGTGCGCACGGTGGTAGGCCGGCAGAGCCGGCCTGGCGCAAGTGATGAAGAAACTTCAGGTGCCCTGCTCGGGCTATCTGGGAGGTTGCAAGACCGTTCATACCAGGCGGGCTTGGCGGTTCGACGGTTTAGGCATTCTTGAGATGCCGGGGATCGTCGGCGGGCGGGTGCGCGGACATGCCGCCAGCCGCCAGGAAATTAAATGAGGGACATGACAGTCCCGAACCCAATCCTGCGCAAAGTGAAATTTGGGTAGGTTTGGGAGAGCGGGAAGAGCCCTCTCGGAGGGCTTTGTAGCCGACACGAATGATGAGAAAAATGCTGACTGTGAACAAAGACACAATCCTTAAGAAACTGCATGCCCACCGTGAGGAATTGGCCACTCGCTTCGGTGTGAAAGTCCTGGCGCTCTTCGGCTCCGTAGCCCGGGGCGAGGCCCAACCAGACAGCGATGTGGACATCCTGGTAGAGTTTCAAGGACCAGCTACCTTTGACAGCTATATGGATCTCAAGTTTTTTCTGGAGGACTTGCTGGGATGCAAGGTAGATCTGGTTACGCGAAAAGCCCTGAAGCCGCACCTGAAGCCTTACGTAGAACGTGAGGCCATCTATGTCTCGTGACTTGCGGTTATTTCTCGAAGATATTCGGGAAAGTTGCGCCAGGATACGCCGCTACACTGCCGGCCTGGACTTTCAGCGCTTTGTCACAGACGAGAAGACGGTGGACGCGGTGGTGCGCAATCTCATCGTGATCGGCGAGGCCGCAAAAAAGCTTCCGCCGGATTTCAGGCAGCGGCATCCCGAAATCGCGTGGAGAAAAATCGCGGGGTTGAGGGATATCGTGGTTCATGAATATTTTGGGATCGATGAAGACATCCTTTGGGATGTGGTACAAACCAAGATTCCGGAATTGGAAAAGGCCATACAGAACATTCTGGCCATGGAGTTTGGAAAGGATGCATAGCTTCAGCGGGCGCCCTCTCGCGAAAAAAACCTCTTTCTCCGCTACGCCCAGGAGGCTGGCTGGACCTACCTGTAGAAGCTTGACCGCTCCCTAATCGTATCGGTGCGAAATTAAGGGCGGATCCAACGCGTCGGGTTCGCTTCTTTTTTAAAGAACGGCGCATGTGGTGTCTTTACGGCAGGAGGAAGTTGGATGGGCTATCTACCCACCCCAAAGAGCCGCAGCTACCTACGAGGCAGCCCTATGGCAAGGCGATCCTGGAAGAACAAGCCAGGCGGTAAAAATGAAGTGCACTATTGCCGTGCGCCTTTCTTGGGTGTCCCCGCATCCGCGGGGATAGTCCCAGAAGTTCGGATCGCTTTTTAACAAGACGAATAGCTTGACTTTTAGAACCGGTTTATTTTGTTTTGTACCGATACTGCAATATATTTACACGAGTATGCTGCCCCGCACCGCTTTGCTCCTATGCTTAGGGGTGGGAATGGCCCTTATGGCTGCCCAGGCCCAGACGGGTTCGGAGTCGTCAACACTGGTGGATGCGCAGGGCGTCTGGCGCTGGACCAGCACGGGCGCCGAGGTGGCTCGCTTTGGCGTGAACTACACAACTCCGTTTGCCCACGCCTATCGAGCGCACCGGCGTCGGGATATCGATCTGCGGCAGGCTATAGTAGCCGACGTAGCCCATCTCGCCCGGTTGCGTCTGGATGCCTTCCGCATCCATGTATGGGATCGTGAACTTACCGATCGACGGGGTAATCTGATCGAAAACGAGCACCTGGACCTGCTGGATTTCCTTATTGCCCAACTTAAAGCGCGTGCGATCGATATTATCCTCACACCGATTGCTTGGTGGGGCACCGGCTATCCGGAGCCAGATCCTAAAACTGGGGGCTTTTCAGACTATTACACCAAGTGTGAACTCACAGCTGATACGGCTGCCTGGCGTATTCAGGCAAACTATCTGCAACAATTTATTCTCCACGTCAACCCTTATACGGGCTTATCCTATCGGGATGACCCCGACATACTGGCGATTGAACTCTTTAATGAGCCCTGTCACGAGACGCCTCCTGAGATAACCACTCAATACATCAATTTCTTGGTTGACGTACTTCGCGGGGTCGGGTTGCGCAAGCCGATTTTTTACAATGTCAGTCAGGGCTATACGGAGGCGCATGGTCAGGCTGTCTGTGCTGCAGCCATTCAGGGCATTACGTTCCAGTGGTATCCAACGGGTCTGGTACGTGGGCGCATGCTGGAAAGCAATATGCTACCCAATGTAGACCGCTATCCTATGCCAGCTGCGGAAATTCCAGCCTGTCAGGCTAAAACACGTATCGTGTATGAGTTCGATGCGGCTGATGTCGGCGGTTCGTATATGTATCCGGCCATGGCGCGAAGCTTCCGCGCAGCTGGTTTTCAGTGGGCTACGCAGTTTGCCTATGATCCACTTTATATCGCTGATGCGAACACGGAGTACCCTACACATTACGTAAATCTGGTCTACACTCCCTCGAAGGCTATTAGCCTGATGATTGCTGGCGAGGTGTTTCGCCACATTCCACGCGGCGCCTCAGAGGGCATCTACCCAGAGAGCACTCAGTTTGGGCCGTTTCAGGTAAATGCGGTGCAGGACCTGAGTTTGATGGTTACGGATACCGCATTTTACTACAGCAACACGACGGACGTAGTACCGCCGCGTCCGGAGCTGTTGCGACATATCGCAGGCGTCGGCAGCTCTCCTGTGGTGAAATATGAAGGGACTGGCGCCTACTTTTTGGATCGGCTGGCGGCCGGGGTGTGGCGCTTAGAGGTGTATCCCGATGTGTTTTGGGTAGCCGATCCATTTGGTCCGACTGGTTTACATCGATCAGTGGCACGTCTGGTGGCACGGGAGCGGCAGATGATGCTGCGACTCCCGGATCTCGGAACAGACTTTTCGGTGTGGCCGCGCAATGCCGGCAACACGCATCGTCCGGCTGTTATGAATGGAGCATTTGGCATTCGTCCAGGTGTGTATATACTGGTGGCGCGCGATACAGACCATTTAGATATAGTAGATATGGTCGAAGTGGAACCATTCTATGTACCTCCTATCTACAAGACACCACTGCAGGTGCTCCATACACCGCCCGAAGCGCTGGTGGCCGACACAACCGCTTCCCTTAGCGTACAGGTAGTGGCTGATGCGCCGGTAGATTCGGTGTTGCTTTTTGTGCGACGTAGCGGATGGCGAGGCTTCCAAGCAGTGCGCATGCAAGCTGTAGGAGGCGATCGCTACCGGGCTTTTTTGCCTGCTTCAGTTGCCCGACCTGGACGGTTGACCTATGTCATAACCCTCTACCAGGCAGGACAGCCCCGCACGTTTCCGGCCAATGAACGGCGCGACCCACGAGCCTGGGATTTTGCCGGCCGAGTGTTCTGGCATACCACCCTACTGCCTGCAGGAGCCCCGCTGGTATTGTTTGATCCCGCCCGTGATGCTGATCGGCTGCTGCTACCGCGATTCCAGCGAAACTTTCGCTTTTCGGTCGAAGCTGTACCTGATAGCGAACCGGAGCAATGGGCGCTACTCGTAAATACATCTGGGCCCGATCCAGAGTCAGGGATTTTTGCCCTGCGCATTGAGCGATCGCGCCTTCGGGCTGAAGGCCTGCACCAAGCTGAGGTATTTACCCATTTGCGCGTACGGGCAAGAGCCTTCGAAGGGATTCAAACATTGGAGATTGCGCTTATTGATCAGGACGGCACTGCCTGGGGAACTACGCTACGTCTAAGCAACTCTTGGCGCGACTATAGAATTCCAGTGCAGACGTTGCAACCTGTGCCGCTGGTTTTGCTTCCCAGGCCTTATCCCCAGTTTTTACCATATTTTTTCAGCGCCACTCCTCGCCTCTCGCGTATCGATTTGACCCGCATAGACGGCCTTCAGATTGTGGTGCGTCCGGCAGGAGGGGCCGCCTTTGCGTTGGGTTATGTGATACTGGAACGTTAGATGTTTGGTATGATGGAGCCGTCTTTGTCCGTTTTGGGTAGGCGCATCGACGCTGGCCAAATGGGGCTGGCCGTTACATTATGGTCGAGGGGATAAAACGCAGGTATGGTGCCAAAATGTGCTTCATAAACCCGACTGACGTGGACTTCAAGCGTCTGGAGTGCATCGCGGTGGACGAGCACCACCGTACAGCCGCCAAAACCCGCACCTGTCATCCGGGCGCCCAGTACGCCTTCCACAGCTCGAGCGGTTTCGACGATCAGGTCTAAAGGCGGCGCGCTGACCTCGTACAGGTCCCGCAGGCTATCATGTGAGGCATTCATGAGCTGGCCAAATGCCTCAAGGGATCCCTGCTCTAAACTGCTTACGGCCTCGAGCACACGCTGGTTTTCTTCTACAACGTGCCGACACCGGCGCCAGATAAGGGGTGAAGGTTGTTCGGGATAGGCCCAAAGCAGCTCAGGTGAAACGTCACGCAGCGCATGAATTGAAGGATGAAGGCTTTGGAAAAAGGTAACCCCGGCTTCGCACTCCGCCCGGCGTTCGTTGTAGCATGAAGCTGTCAGTGTACGGGGAGCTTTGCTGTCAATGATCACAAACAACCAATCTTTCAGATCTACCGGTACATGTCGATAGGCCAGGGTGCGACAATCTAAAAACAACGCATGCCCCTGACGTCCCAGTCGGGAAGCAAACTGATCCATGATGCCACAGTGCACACCGACGTAGGTGTGTTCAACATACTGGCACAGACGCGCGGCCTCTTCACCGGACATGGTAAAGCCGAACAGGCTCTGCAGCGTGAGCAGGATAGCTACTTCCAATGCTGCAGAGGAACTGAGACCAGAACCCAGAGGCACATCGCCATAGAGTATCCCTTCAAATCCAGAAGGGAGTAAGTGGCGGCGGTGTAGTTCAGCTACTACGCCACCCACATAATGAACCCAGCGCTTTCCTGGACCGGGCAGTTGATCCAGGGAAAATAAAGCCCATTCGTCGAAGTTCAGTGAATAGAGTTGGATATTCCGGTCAGTTCGTTGGCGAAGGGCCACGTAGCAAGCCTGCGCCAGCGTCATGGGGAGCACAAAGCCGTCGTTATAGTCGGTGTGATCTCCGATCAGATTGACGCGGCCGGGCGCGCGGGCTACGACCACTTGCTCCAACCCCCCGAAGTGTGTTTGGAAGGCGGTAAGCAGTCGTTCGAGGAGGTAGGCTTCCGTTACTGAGGAGCGTGTCATTATATCTTCAGCGGTGTCGTTTACCAGAAGAGCCCGTACAGCAAGGCTGTTAGGGCTACAATGCCTACACCATACCAGCGCAGGATGGGGCTGGTCTCCATAGGGATGGGAGGGTTGTTGGGCAGGCGGGGTGGCTCAGAGAGCGGCCGCAGCTTTGTCATCGTAGCCATAAAGGCTGCCAGCACCAAAAAAGTAATCATCATATGGTGCAGAAAGGCCACATCCGGGAGTTTCCAGAGCAACAGGCCGTATACAGGAATGCCCAGCAGCATGGCTCCGATGGCCGCTTCAGGTGGCGTGCGCTTCGAAAAGAGTCCAAATAGGAAGGCTGCCGTGATGCCTGGCGAAATGAAGCCCCAGAACATCTGGATATACTGAAAGACGCTGCCTGTACGTGCGACGATCGGAGCCCAAAGACAGCCAAAAATCATAAAGGCAGCAGTGGCCAGTCGCCCCACGGTTACCAGCTGTCGGGGTGCAGCTTGTCCACGCTTCCAATGTCGCTGATACAGGTCAATAGTAAAAATAGTCGCTGCTGAATTGAGGAGGGCTGCCAGGGTACTCATTACGGCACCCATCAGGGCGGCCAACATGAACCCCCGTAGTCCCAGGGGGACGAGTTCTCGGATCAAAATGGGATAGGCTTGATCAGGCTGCGTGACCTCGTTGGGATAAAGCAGCGCAGCCATAATTCCCGGGAATACAATAATGAATGGAATGAGAAGCTTGAGTAGCGCAGCCAATAGAATGCCCTTCTGACCTTCTTCGAGGCTGCGGGCGCCCAGTGTACGCTGCGTGATAAACTGGTTCAGCCCCCAGTAGAACAGGTTAGGAATCCATAGGCCACCAACAAAGACGGCCACCCAAGGCATTTCAGGATGATCCCAAGGCAGCACCGTATGGAGTTTATCGCCTGCCTGGGCAAAGAAAACATCTACACCGCCCAGCGCCCGGAAGCCCAGGGCGGTCACCAGCACGCCCCCTAATAGAAGTAGAATGCACTGTAGCATATCAGACCAGGCGACCGCTTTTGAGCCGCCATACACTGTGTACAGGCCGGCTAATAATCCAATAATCCAGATGCCTTCCACGGTTTGCAGACCAAAGACAGCTTCCATTGCCAGCGCACCGGAATACAATACCGTGGCCAAGGCAACAAAAACATAAGCCAGCATCATAAAAATTGTCATCACTGTGCGGGTGGCCACATTGTAGCGGTATTCAAGGTATTCTGGCATGGTGTAAATGCCAGCTCGCAGAAACTTGGGTAGAAAGAAAAAGGCCACCAGCACCAGCATAACCGCAGCCATCCATTCGTAGCTGGCAATGGCTAAGCCTAGTTCAAAGCCGCGTCCGGCCATTCCCACGAAATGTTCGGTCGAGATATTCGAAGCAATGAGCGAAAAGCCAATAATTCCCCAAGTGAGTTTGCGACCCGCCAGAAAATAGTCTTCTCCCGTTTCTTCTTTACGGGAGGCATAAAGGGAAATTACAATAACCAGGGTTGTAGCAGCGGCAAAAGCCAGCCAGTCCAGTCCGGTAAACATAAGGGTGAATCGTTAAAGGGTGCTTGAGGTTAGGTGGCGTGATCGTGCTGTTCCGGGAGCGCGCGTAGCTGAGCGGCGGCAGCTTCAGGCGTCAGGTCGCGCTGCGGCATACCCAGCATTTCGTAGCCTACCATGAACTTACGGATCGTGGCTGAACGCAGTAGCGGGGGATAGAAGTGCAGGTGCAGATGCCACTCGGGATGCAGCCGGCCGTCGGTGGGTGCCTGGTGAAAACCGGCTGAGTACGGGAACGACACGTGAAAAAGGGTATCGTAACGGACCAGCAGCCGCTTAAGCAGGTCGGCCAGACCGTCGCGTTCGGCTTCTGTGAGCTCAAGCAGGCTGGGCACCGGACGACGACTTACCACCAGGGTTTCGAAGGGCCAGACAGCCCAGAACGGGACCAGCGCCACGAAGTGATCGTTGGCACAGACGATCCGTTCGCCCAGACGCAGTTCGAGTGCCAGATAGTCGGCCAGGAGCGTGCGGCCCGTGCGTTCGAAGTAGGCCAGCTGCTGACAACTTTCTTTGAGCGGCTCGTTAGGTATGGTTTCCTGCGCCCAGATTTGACCATGCGGATGGGGATTACTGCAACCCATTAGCTCGCCTTTGTTTTCAAAGATCTGCACATACTGGATTTCCGGATAGCTTCCCAGTTCAGCGTATTGCGTGGTCCACACTTCGATGACCCTCCGAATAGCGGCCCTGTCCATTTCGGCCAGCGTCAGGTCGTGACGTGGAGAGAAACATACTACGCGGCATATACCACGCTCTGCATGGGCTTCGAGTAAGCCATTTATGACTTCTTGGGTTTCAGGAACGTCCAGGCAGAGCGCAGCAAAGTCGTTGTCGAAGACAAACGTGTCGGTATAGGGGGGGGTGCAGTGGCCTCTTGCCCGCTTGTTGCCCGGGCATAGGTAGCACGTTGGATCGTAGGTGGGGCGCGTTGCTACAAGCAACGACTCAACCTGCCCTTGCCAAGGACGCTGCGCACGATGAGGTGAGACAAGCACCCACTCACCGGTGAGTAAGTTACGCCGCCGATGGGGATACTGGGTTAGCCAACTTGCCACCGCCCAATCGTATTAATTTTATTTTAAACCGGTATATATCCTAATTGAACGGTAAAATATACAGCCGAGATCAATCCTTCAAAGCAGAGATGTTAAGTATACGTGAAAATTATGATGAAGGCCTTGAATTTGCTGCATCCGTTTTGCCTGCCGCACCCAGGCCGGGGAAACGGCTAGGATGTTGTCTCGTTGATGCGGCTCCTGACCTGCATGCTGGTTGGGTTAGCAAAAACAAGAAGTGGGCTATGAGTCCTGTATTTCAAACCATTGGACTTTTGATCCTGTCCAACCTGTTCATGACCTTCGCCTGGTATGGGCATTTGCGCCATCTGGGCGATCGGCCCTGGTATATGGCCGTGCTGGTAAGCTGGAGCATCGCCCTGTTCGAATACATGCTGCAGGTGCCGGCCAACCGCATCGGGTTCACCGTGCTGAACCTAGCCCAACTTAAAATCCTTCAGGAAGTGATCACGCTTAGCGTGTTCGTGCCCTTCGCCGTCTTCTATATGAACCAGCCGATCCGGCTGAACTACCTCTGGGCCGCCCTGTGCCTGATGGGGGCCGTGTACTTCATCTTCAAAGGCTGAGCTGTGGTTCGCCAGCACAGACCAGGTTGCTTTTCAACATGGAATCTGATATATTACTGATGTTTGAAGTGGTGATTCAGAAAAACAAAAGCGTACATGGCAGCCCCTGGATCAAACTGGCAGGGCGTTTTTCCTGCCGTAACGACGCCGCTAACCGAGGATGACCAGGTCGACGTGCCCGGCCTGCACCGGCTGGTGGATTTCCTCATCAAAGGCGGCGTAGACGGGCTGATCATGCTGGGGACGCTGGGCGAAGGGAGCGTGCTGGGTCCGGAGGAAAAGGAACGGGTGCTGCAAGAGGCGCTGGCGGCGGCCGACGGACGTGTGCCTGTGCTGGCTGGAGTGGCCGAGACGACCACGCGCGCGGCCTGCCACTTTGCCGAGCGGGCAGCTACGCTGGGCGTGCAAGGGTTCATGGCACTACCCGCGCTGCTCTACAACGCGCTGCCACATGAAACGCTAACGCACTTTCGGACACTGGCGCAGGCGACTGACCTGCCGCTCATGCTTTATAACAATCCGGTACTCTACGGGGTGGATGTGACGCCTGAGATGCTCGCGGAGCTGGCCGACGAGCCATCTATCGTGGCTGTCAAAGAATCTTCGGAGGACGTGCGGCGCATTACGGACATCCGCGTGCATACAGGCGACCGCTACCGGCTTTTTGTAGGTGTGGACGACCTGGTACTGGAAGGCGTGGCCGCCGGTGCCGATGGCTGGGTGGCCGGGCTCGCCAATGCTTTCCCGCGCGAGAGCGTGGCGCTGTTTCGATTGGCCCGGGCAGGGCGGTTGGACGAGGCCCGGCGGCTCTGCCAATGGTTCATGCCGCTCTTGCATCTGGACGCTTCGCCACAACTGGTGCAGCACATCAAACTGGCGCAGGCCATGGTAGGCGTGGGGAGCGAGCAGGTGCGGCCGCCCCGCCAGCCGCTGCGGGGCGCCCAACGACAGGCCGTGGAAGCCGTAATCCGCCGGGCGCTGGACACACACGCGGAGATTGAAGACCTGCTCTGAAAGCCCAAAAGCAAAGCCATGCAAATGAAAACCTACGGACATTTTATCAACGGCGCGTGGGTGGCAGGTACTGAGACGTTCCCCAACATCAACCCATCCGACACACGCGACGTCATCGGCTACTATGCACGGGGTACGGAGGCCGACGTGCAGGCAGCTGTCGAGGCGGCTGCGGAGGCCTTCCCGCGCTGGGCTGCTGCGACGCCGCAGGAGCGCTTTGATGTGCTGGATCGCGTGGGCAGCGAGATTCTGGCACGCACTGAGGAATTAGGCACGCTCCTGGCTCGCGAAGAAGGCAAGACGCTGAAGGAGGCCATGGGTGAGGTGCGGCGATCCGGGCAGATCTTCAAGTTTTTTGCAGGCGAAGCGCTTCGGATGGGGGGCGAGCACCTGCGTTCGGTGCGGCCTGGCGTGGAGATCGATCTGATCCGGGAGCCGGTCGGCGTGGTGGGACTCATCACACCCTGGAACTTTCCCATCGCCATTCCGGCCTGGAAGGTGGCACCGGCTTTGGCCTATGGCAACACGGTGGTGCTGAAGCCCGCCGAACAGGCGCCGGCCAGTGCCTGGGCGCTGGCCGAAATCCTGTCGCGAGCTGGATTGCCGCCGGGCGCCTTCAACCTGGTGCTAGGGGACGGCTCGGTAGGCGCGGCGCTGGTGGCCCAGCCAGGCGTGTCGGCCATCAGCTTCACAGGCTCGCGCGAAGTTGGGCGCCAGGTGGCCGAAACATGCGCCCGCCGCATGATTCGTGCCCAGGTGGAAATGGGTGGCAAAAATCCACTCGTCGTGCTGGACGATGCGCCCCTGGAAGCGGCCGTAGAGGCCGCCGTGAATGGGGCATACTTTTCGGCCGGAGCGCGCTGCACAGCCTCCAGTCGGCTGATCATTACCGAGGGCATCTATGAGCGCTTTCGCGCAGCGTTGCTGGAGCGTATTCGAGAGCTCCGCGTTGGGCCAGCGCTGGATCCAAGTACCGACGTCGGCCCGGTCATTGACGAAGCCCAAATGCAGCGTATCCTGCATTACATTGAGTTGGGCCGGCAGGAGGGCGCCGTGCTGGCCTGTGGCGGGCAGCGGCTGGAGCTGGAAACGCCAGGCTTTTACCTGGCGCCCGCGCTGTTTGACGAAACGAACAACCGCATGACGATCAACCGCGAGGAAATCTTCGGGCCGGTGGCCGCACTCATTCGCGTGCGCGACTATGAGGATGCACTGGCAGTGGCCAACGACACGGACTACGGGCTGTCGGCCGGGATTTTCACACGCTCGCTCAAGTATGCCCACCACTTTCGCCGCCACGTACAGGCCGGCACCGTGATGGTCAATCTCCCGACGGCCGGGCTGGACTATCACATTCCGTTCGGGGGGCATAAGGCGTCTGGCTACGGTCCAAAAGAGCAGGGACGCTACGCCCAGGAGTTCTATACGGTAGTCAAAACCTGTTATGTTGCTCCAGAACCATGAAATCCCGCCATGTCAGCCTGGCCGATCGGGCCTACGAAGCCCTGGAGCATCGAATCGTCACCCTCCAGTTAGCGCCGGGTTCGGTGGTCACCGAAAAGGAGCTGATTCAGGAGGTTGGCGTGGGGCGCACCCCGCTGCGTGAGGCCGTGCTCCGGCTTGCTCAGGAGCAACTGGTAACCGTGCTGCCCCGCAAAGGCATCTACATTGCTGAGATCAACCTGACCGACCAACTGGCCGCCCTGGAGGTGCGGCGGGAGCTGGATCGACTGATGGTGCGGCGGGCAGCCCGACTGGCGCGGCCACCGCAGCGGGCACAGTTCGCGGAGTTAGCCCAGGCAATGCGCCGGCTTACGGAGCCAGATCTGGACATCTTTATGCATCTGGACCGGCTGTTCGATCGTCTGGTTGAGGCGGCCTGCCATAATCGCTTTGCGGCTCGAGCAGCCGCCCCGCTGCATACGCTGAGCCGCCGTTTCTGGTATGCCTATCATCACGAAGGAGATCTGGAAACGTCCATCCAGCTGCATGCGAAGCTGATGGAGCAGATTGCGGCGGGCGACGCGGCGGCGGCCGAAGCGGCGGCTGTCGAGCTGGTGGACGCTATGCAGCATTTTACGCAGCGAGTCCTTCAACAAACGATCGCACCCCGATGAGGATGCTTCGATGGACCTGGCCATGGCTGCTGGTCGGTATGCTGGGCGCCTGTCGGCCCACACCGGACCCGGCAGCCCAGTTTCGCGCGCTGCTGGATGAGAGTTGGGCGTTTCTGTTGCGCGAAAATCCGCTAATGGCAACTTACGTGGGTGTGCACACCTACGATGACCGGTTGCCGTCCATGACACCGGCTGATCTGGCCAGGCGCGACACTTTTTGGGGCCAGGTAGCACAACGCCTGGACACCATCGATCCGGCACAGCTTCCCGAAGACGACCGGATCACTTACGACATCTTCCGGCATTGGTTAACGCACCAGCGGGCTGTTTATCGCTTCCGTGGATATTTGATTCCGATTACGTCGGATGAAGGATTTCACATCGCACTGGGTCGTCTGCCGGAACGGTTGCTATTGCGCGCTGAGGCTGACTATCGCAACTATCTGGCTCGGCTGGAGGCTGTGCCCACCTACATGACGCAGCACATAGCACTGATGCGTGAAGGCTTGCAGCAGGGCATTACGCAGCCGAAGGTAGTGCTGCAGAACTACACGGCTACGATCACGGGCTACATCGTAGACGATCCAGCTCAGAGCGTGTTTTTCCGACCGTTTCGAGAGTTTCCGGCGGGGATGCCAGACTCGGTCCAGCAGCAGTTGCGGGCAGAAGCGTTCCGAGTGATCCGGGAACGGGTGATTCCGGCTTACCGGGACTTTCTGCAATTCATGGAAACGGAATACATCCCCGGAGCCCGGACGACCACGGCGCTTTCAGCATTGCCCGACGGGCGGGACTTCTATGAGCACCTGGTGCGCTACTATACGACGCTGGACCTGACGCCCGAAGCAGTGCATGAGATTGGGCAGCGTGAGGTGGCCCGCATTCGGGCGGAGATGGATTCGGTCATGCGTAGCACTGGCTTCCGAGGGAGCTTTCAGGACTTCCTGTATTTTCTCCGGACCGATCCGCGCTTCTATGCGCGCTCGGCCGATGAGCTGCTGCGCGAGGCAGCCTGGATCGCCAAACAGATGGACGGGCGCCTACCCGCGCTGTTCCATGTGCGCACACTGCCCCGCCAGCCCTATGGCGTGGCACCGGTACCGTCGCATCTGCAGCCCCGCTACACGGGTGGCCGCTACATCCCGGCTCCACTGGAGTCGCACACAGGGGCGTACTACTGGGTCAATCCCTATCCTCTGAACGGACGGCCGCTCTACGTGCTGGAGGCGCTGACGCTGCATGAGGCCGTACCCGGTCACCATCTGCAAATTGCGGTGCGCCAGGAACTCACCGGCGTGCATCCCTTCCGGCTGTGGGTATCCTTCTCGGCTTTTGGAGAAGGCTGGGCGCTCTACGCCGAAAAGCTGGGCAAAGCGCTAGGCTTCTATGCCGACCCCTACCGGGAGTTCGGCCGGTTGACCTACGAAATGTGGCGGGCCTGCCGCCTGGTGGTCGATACCGGGCTGCATGTGCTGGGATGGACGCGCCAGCAGGCCATCGACTATATGGCCGCCAACACGGCGCTTTCGCTCCACGAGATCACGACCGAAGTGGATCGCTACATCAGCTGGCCGGGGCAGGCGCTGGCCTACAAAATGGGCGAACTGACGATCTTGCGCCTGCGCCGGAAAGCCGAAGCGCGGCTGGGTGATCGCTTTGACATCCGAGACTTTCACGAAGCGGTGCTGCGCCAGGGCGATGTGCCGCTTGGCACGCTGGAGCGTCTGGTGGGCGCCTACATTGAACAGGCGGCAAAGTGATGGCACGCTATACGTTTTGCTGCATCGATGCGCATACCTGCGGCAACCCGGTGCGCGTGGTGGTGGGCGGAGCGCCACAATTACAGGGCGACACCATGGCCGAAAAGCGCCTGGATTTCATGGCGCGCTACGACTGGATCCGCACCGGGTTGATGTTCGAGCCGCGCGGACACGACATGATGTCGGGCAGCCTCATCTATCCGAGTCGGCGGCCCGATTGTGACATCGGCCTGGTCTTCATCGAGACGAGCGGCTGCCTGCCCATGTGCGGCCATGGGACCATCGGGACGGTTACCGTGCTGCTGGAGCATGGGCTCGTGCATCCCCGGACAGAAGGCATCGTCGCGCTGGAAGTGCCCGCCGGCCGCGTGGAAGCCTACTACCGAAAAAGCGGGGAGTACGTCGAGTCCGTTCGTATCGTCAATGTGCCCTCATTTCTCTACGCTGCAGGGCTTCGGGTGGAATGCCCGGATCTGGGCGAGCTGACGGTGGACGTGGCCTATGGCGGTAACTTCTACGCCATCATCGAGCCACAGGAAAACTATCCCGGGCTGGATGCCATCCCGGCATTGGACATCTTGCGTTGGAGTCCGGTGATCCGTGAGCGCCTGAACGCGGCCCATTGCTTTGTGCATCCTGAAGACCCCCGCATTGCCGGGCTCAGCCATGTGATGTGGACAGGCCCGTCGCATCATCCAGAGGCCCATGCCCGAAATGCCGTCTTCTACGGGATGAAAGCCATCGATCGTTCGCCCTGTGGGACGGGCACCTCGGCCCGGATGGCTCAACTTTATGCAAAGGGGAAGCTCCGCGTGGGCGATACCTTTGTACATGAAAGCATCATCGGTAGCTTGTTTGTCGGGCGCGTCGAGGCGGCTACGCAGGTGGGCAACTTTTCGGCTATTGTGCCCAGCATTGAAGGCTGGGCACGGGTGACCGGGTTCAACACGATTTTCATCGATGAGCGCGATCCCTATTGTCATGGATTTCAGGTACTTTAAGAGCAACGTGGATCGCTTCGGGTAACCATCGAGCCGACAAGACATGCCATCGGTTGTGATCATCGGAGGCGGCGCTATTGGACTGGCGTCCGCCTTTTTTCTTCGGCAGCGTGGCGATTTCGCGATCACTGTGATCGATCAGGGGTCCATCGGCGATGGTTGTTCCTATGGCAATGCCGGCTTTATCAGTCCCAGTCACGTGATCCCACTGGCAGCCCCTGGCGTGATTGGCAAGGGTTTGCGCTGGATGCTGGATCCGGAGAGCCCGTTCTACATTCGGCCCCGGTGGGACCCAGAGCTGTTTCGGTGGCTTTGGCTTTTCCGACGTTCGGCCACCGAGGCCCATGTGGCCCGGAGCGCTCCGGTATTGCAGGAGTTGCTGGAGCGAAGTCGCGCGCTGACGGCGCAGCTTCAGGAAACGGTAGGTGATTTCGAGTTTCGGCAGGAGGGGCTGCTGATGCCGTTTCAGAGTGAGGAGGGGCGGCACGAGTGCGAGCAGCTGGCGTGCGAAGCCAGGCGGCTGGGTATGGCGCACGCGTGGATTCCGGCCGAGCGGCTGGCAGAGCTGGCCGGCACTGAGGTGCAGGCGGAGGGGGGCCTGTTCTTTCCGGAGGATGCACACCTGCGGCCGGATCGCTTTACTGCAGCGCTGCATCGCTACCTGGAACGGCAGGGCGTGCGTTTTTTGGCAGAGACGCCGGTGACCGAGCTGGAGCGTCGGGGAGGGCACGTGACGGGCGTCCGCACGTCCGACGGTTTGCTTGCGGCCGATCAGGTGGTGGTGGCGGCCGGTGCGTGGTCGGTGCGTCTGGTGCAGGCTGTTGGGTATCGGTTGCCGCTGCAGCCGGCCAAGGGCTACAGCCTGACGTTCACGCCACCGCCAGAAGGAATGCCCCGAAGGCCGCTGCTGCTGACCGAGACCAAGGTGGCGGTAACGCCATTCCGGGAGGCGTTTCGGCTGGCAGGCACGTTGGAACTGTCGGGACTTAAGCTGTCCATTCGCGACCGAAGGGTACAGGTCATTTACCGGGCGGCCGGCCGTTACCTGCCGGCGCTTCAGTTGCCCGCCCGAGAACAGGCTGAACTCTGGGCCGGATTGCGGCCCTGCACGCCCGACGGTCTGCCCGTGGTCGATCGGGTGCCGGGTACCGATAATTTCTGGCTGGCGACCGGCCATGCCATGCTGGGCATCTCACTGGCAGCCGTTACGGGCGAGCTGGTAGCAGCGCTGATCTCCGGCGCCGAGCCGCCTGTCGATCCGGCACCGCTGCGGGCCGACCGGTGGCGCTGACGGCGGTTGCATTTAAGAAAAGGTTCGTACTGGCCGATTCCAGAGACATCCTTTCGGCAAAAATCGCCTGTCATGACACTGCACATGTCTGGAGCACCGCAGGTGGCAATCCGTGAGGAAGTTCGGTTCGACGCGCCGGGCTGCTACCGCACGCAGGCCTTTCAGGCATTGCTGGCACGCCATCCGGAGGCGTTACAGCTCTATGCTCGGCATGTGGAAGCGCAGATGCACGTTCCGGCCTACCTGCAGCGGGTGCAGCAGTTCGTTCCCCGACTGGTTCGCTGGCTTGGGGAAGAAGTGGCAGCCGACGGGCGACCTGGGCTGTGCGTGCAAGTTAGCGCGCTGCTGAGTCGTCTGCTGGAGGAGCTGGGCATCTGGAATTACGTGGTGGCCGGAGGCTGTGTGCTCTCGTTTGTGCCGGCCGATGTGCGGCCGCGTGTTTTCTATCTGTTCGATCTGCAGCCGGCGGAGGTCCCGCACGCCTGGGTGGTGGCGCCGCCTTTCGACGTGATCGACCTGACGCTGCGCCAGCAACGCTATCCCGGTTCGGAGGGGCGGCGCATTCCGGCGCAGGTGCTGAGTTGCCGAGCGCCGCAGGTGGCCATAGAACCCGAAGACGTGTGCACGCCGGCATTGCTGCAGGGATTGTTGCTTCGCGGATGGCCCCGGCAGGTGCTGTTGCGCCGGGCCTTTCCGGAGTTTTGGCATTTTCTGAAGCAGTTTCCGGCGCGTCAGGTGAGGATGCCGACCGTGTCTGTCAAGTACATTCCGGCCCGGCTGTTGCTACCGCCCTGGCATGAAGCCTGGGAACGCATGCCGCTGATCAACGGCAAGTCGTTTGTCCAATTCAGAAGCGAAATGGCGCTGGTGCTGAGCGGCAACGGAATCGGCTAACAAGCAAGCTGCCTTAGGAGTTGTTCCACGGCCATGCGCCAGCCTTGGGGGCCGGGTGCCGGGATGGGTACCAGGCCGGGTACATCGACCGATTCCCAGGTGCCGTCCGGCCGCTGCACCAGAAACGGTCGATCAACGGCGCGGAGCATGGGGATGTCGTTGGGGCTGTCGCCCAGGCCTATCGTGAGGATATCGCCGTGCTGTAGGCGGTAAAGTTCGGCCAGCCGGCGCACCGCCTGTCCCTTGTCGGTGCCAAGTCCTACCACTGTGTGAAAGCGCCCGCCGGCAAAGCAGACCAGCCCGTGTGCTACCAGCGCAGCATTGAACTGTTGCCAATCGGCTGAGCCAAAGTTCACAAGAATTGTTTCGCTGTATTCACGGGTCATGGCGCGGTGCGCCGCTTCAGGCGGCAGGCCGGTCAGTTTGGCCACCTCCTCCACGGTCATCTCGTGATAGCCTCGGAACGACAGGCCGGTCTCTTTGCGGATTTCCCGGAGGGCCCGACGGATTTCGGCGGCGGGCCTTCCCAGTTCGATTACCTCCAGCCCGTGGGAGGTGAGACGCGCCTCATGCGGGACGGTAAAATAGTTCCGAGGGATGAAAATAGCGGCACCATTTTCGACGATGAACGGTTCCCGGATGCCTAACTGTCGCCGGTAGGCGAGTTGCTCGGCGCGCGTCTTGGAGGAGCAGAACACGATCGGGATGCCGTGTGCCTGCAACCAGGTAACGGCTTCACGGGCCGGACCGGGATCGTACGTGCGCAGATCGAGCAGCGTCCCGTCCAGATCCGTAAAAACGATCGGCAGGAGCGTGGGTGTCCGGTTCATGCGGGTGGGGCGACCTATTCAGAGCCGTCACCTTCAGGAGGCGTGACCATCGGGTGGGGCAGACGGCGACGATAGCCACGCACCTGGGCAATTGTTTCCAGTTGCTCGCCGTAGGGCGCCCGCATCAATGCATCGCGGAACGCCTCCAGATCCACGTGCAGCAAGGCTGGGTAGATACGGGGTGGGGGCGGCTCTTCGCCTTTCGAGAGAATGCCTCGGCGGTACAGTTCGCGCAACACCTCGCGTTTGATAGGTTCCGGACAGATTTTCGAATGATAGATGACCTGCATTGAGGCGAGGATCATGTCGTCGATGTGCTCTTCGCCTTTCGATTCGTGCAGGTGTGGGTTGCGCGATTCGATCTGGAAGACATTGACCTGATGCTGCATCACTTCCGGATGAGTGCTTTCGATCACGCCGCCATACTTTTCTAACAGGTCGATGTAATGATAGGGTTCGATGGCATAGCCCGTCGCATAATCCAGAAGCATCGCCAGTTCTATGGTCATGGCGTGCTCGCCCGCGTTACCCGTGCGAATCACTTCGGTTTCAAAGCCCGTGTAGTAGCTAATGAGCTGGTTTAGGAAGCGGTTGGTCACCACCGACGTGCGGCCATATTTGGCGAAGAAAAGCTGCGACTGGATCACCTTGGGCTTGCTGTGCCAGGCGATGCGGACCATCGTGTAGGGCGACTTGCTCAGCGCAAAGCCGGCCGCGTACTCGTGCACGTACTCGTAGACCGCGCCGGGGAAGTAGTTGTCCGCGTCGATGAACCCGATGTAGCGCTTGCCCAGGATGCGCGCCAGGAGCGTGGCTACGATCATGCCCTCGGCCTTACCGTTGGCCACCAGGTCGTTTTCGTCGAGGATGTACGGATAGCCGGCTTCGGCCAGCGCGCGGGCGATGAAAGGATCCTTCTGATGGACGAGCAGCAGCTGCTTCTGTGTGAAGCGCGACCAGGTCTCGATGGCGTCTTGCTCCATCTTGAAGCGATCGACCGGCGTGCGACGGCTGTTCGACACGATGATCACCGTGCACTGATGGGGAATGCCGAACAGCACGCCTTCCAGAAGCTTGAGCCGTTCGTCCCGAATAGGGACGACGATGGCCATGTCGCGTTCGATTTCGTAAAGCGTCTCGTAGGGAAGGTTCTGAATCACACTGTTTTCCGAAGCCGGCGCATCCTGACGCAAGCCCGAATCCAGTTCGTAGACTTTCTGCACGCCGTAGATGTGATTGGCGCCAAACCGTTCGGCTTCCCGCGGTATCTCGATACGCATGGTGATTTTCCCGTTTGGTGACCGCCTGCAAGGAATGGGAGAAATAGCGGTATGCCTTTCAAAAACGGCGCAGCCTACCTTCCGGGTTCCGATTTGCCAATGCGCCGCGACCTGAACGGAATCTCGGCCCGGCTGTTAAAAAAGGGCGTCCATCTTCCGAATGGAAAAAGCCATGGCGGAACTACGCTTTGTCAAGATCCACGACTTTCTTTGGGAAATTCCCAAGACGGGCGGCATGCGGGTGCCCGCCCGCATCTACGCCAGCGAGAAGATTCTGCGTGAGCTGAAGGAGGATCAGGCGCCCCAGCAGGCCGTTAACGTGGCGCATTTGCCAGGTATTGTCAAGTATTCGCTGGCGATGCCTGATATTCACTGGGGCTACGGCTTTCCCATCGGTGGTGTAGCCGCCTTTGATATGGACGAAGGCGTGATCTCGCCCGGCGGGGTAGGCTACGATATCAACTGCCTTACCGGCGAGGCGCGGGTGCTCCATGCGCATGGCTACTATCGCACGATCGCTGAAATTGTCGAAGCCGGCACGAACGATCCGCTTTGCAGCTATCGCTTTACAGTGCGTCGACCCGAGCCGGCCCGGATCATTTATCGTTTCGGGGAGGCGCCGCGTACGCGCGTCTGGCGCGTCTGGACCCGGAGCGGCGATAGCGTAGAGGCCACCGAGGACCATCCGTTCTGGACGCCGCAGGGGATGGTGCCGCTGCGGGAGCTGCGTCCCGGCGATCGGGTAGCGTTCTGTCCCTTTGAAGGCGTGCCCTACGAGGCCCCGTCATCTGAGACAATCCTGAGCCCCGAGGCTTTCTGCGAAGCGCTGCGGCAGCTGGGCATTCCTGATCGCGGCCAGCGTTACCGGCAGCTCGTTCGCTATCTGACGCGTCGTGGTCTGCTACCGCTTCGCTACGATTCGCCCGCGTTGCCGCTACTCTGCAAGCTGCTGGGCTATCTTCTGGGCGACGGCACCTGCTACCGGGAAAGTGGCGGCCGTATCCGACTGGTCGCCTACGGTCCCGTGGAAGATCTGGAGACGATGCAGCGGGATCTGGAGGTACTGGGAGTCCGTGGGGCCCGACTGTACCGGCGTCGCCGTCGACATCGGGTGCAGACGTTTTACCGTACCTATGCCTTCGAGCGTGAGGAAGTCAGCCTGCACATCACCAGCCGGGCGTTTGCGTTTCTGCTGGTCTCGCTGGGCATGCCGATCGGCGATCGGACAGCGCAGGACTTCGAAGTACCGGCCTGGCTGGAGGGGGCGCCTCGCTGGCAGAGACGGCTGTTTCTGGCCGGTTTGTTCGGGGCAGAGCTGTCGGCGCCGCGGCTCATGAGCGGGCATGCGCGTACGTTTGCGGCACCGGTACTGACGCTGACCAAACGGGCACCGTTTGCCGAAAGTGGCCGCCGTTTCCTGGAGACGCTGGCGCGCTGGGCGGCCGAACTGGGCGTGCGCACACAGGCCATCGAAGCACGCCGGGAGTTGCTCGCTACCGGCGAGCGCGTGCGCTGGCAATGGCGGCTGGCAGCCGATCCGGCCAGCCTGCAGGCGCTCTGGGGCCGCATTGGCTACGAGTACAACCTCCGACGGCAGCACGAGGCGGCCTGCGCATTGCAGTACGTCAAGTACAAGGCACAGGTGGTGCGGCAGCGCCAGGAGACGGTGCGGCTGCTGCGTCGCTGGAAGGCGGCCGGTGTCTCGGTCGGAGAAGCGACGAGGCGGCTGACCGCCCAGGGTATCAGCCGGCGCTTTGTCGAATGCACCTATTACGAGCAGCGCGGTGGCATGCCTCGTATTGGCGATGCGGTGTGCAGCTATGCGGCATTTCGCCGGGAACGGCGGGACGGACGGGAGCCCCTGGGCTGCGTCTGGGAAGAGATCGTGCGCATCGAGTCGGTGGAACGGCCTGATCTCCGGGTGTACGATCTGACCGTCGATCATCCCGATCACAACTTCGTCGCCAACGGCTTTGTGGTCTCCAACTGTGGGGTGCGGCTGCTGGCCAGCCGGCTGACCTATGAGGAGGTCGCGCCCCATATGGAACGTCTCGTTGAAATTCTCTTCCGGCGCGTGCCCACCGGTGTGGGTGCGTCAGGTGCCCTTAAAGTCTCGAAGCAGGAGTTGCGGCGCGTGGCCGTCGAAGGTGCGCACTGGGCGGTGCGCCATGGATTGGGTTCGGAAGTCGATTTGGAGTTTGTCGAGGAGAACGGCCGCATTGAGGGGGCCGATCCGGCGGCCGTCTCGGAGCGCGCCTACGAGCGGGGTGTGGACCAACTCGGCACCCTGGGGTCAGGCAACCACTTCCTGGAGGTCGGCTACGTGGCGCAGATCTTCGACGACGAGGCGGCACGGGTCCTGGGGCTGTTCCCGGGGCAGGTGACCGTCATCATCCACACCGGCTCGCGTGGCTTTGGCTATCAGATCTGCGACGACTATTTAGCCATTATGGATCGTGCGCTGGCCAAGTACCACATCCGGTTGCCGGATCGCCAGCTGGCCTGTGCGCCGTTGCGCTCGCCGGAAGGCCAGCAGTACCTGGCCGCCATGCGCTGCGGGATTAACTTCGCCTTCGCCAACCGCCAGATCATCGCGCACAACACGCGCAAGGCGTTCGCCGAGGCGCTGGGCATGCGCGAAGAGGACGTCGGGCTGCGAACGGTCTACGAAGTGGCACACAACATCGCCAAGATTGAAGAGCACACGATCGACGGCGAGCGGCGGCGCGTGTGCGTCCACCGCAAAGGGGCAACGCGGGCGTTTCCGCCAGGCCATCCACAGATTCCGGCGGCTTACCGCAGCATCGGCCAACCCGTGCTGATTCCGGGCGACATGGGGCGCTACTCCTATGTGCTGATTGGCACCGAGCAGGCCATGCAGGAGACGTTCGGCAGTACGTGCCACGGGGCCGGTCGTCAGCTCAGCCGCACAAAGGCCAAGAAGGTGGCCAGTGGCCGCCGTGTGGACGAGGAGTTGCGTGCCCGGGGCATCCTCGTGCGGGGTGCCAGCATCCGCACGATCAACGAGGAGATCCCAGAAGCCTATAAGGACGTGGCCGAGGTGGTCGAGGTGTGTCATCGGGCAGGCATTTCCCGCAAGGTGGCGCAGCTCCGACCGATCGGCTGCATCAAGGGATAAAATTCGAAAGGGGATCCCAGGTGCGGGATCCCCTTTCGCGTGCTCCCTCATCCCGGCTTGCGGCGCGGGACAGGTCGATCACCCCCCTTGCGCCATAGCGACACAAAGAACATGCCAGCATGTGCATGGGAAAAAACGCCCGGTAATATGGGATCGTTGATTTACCGGTGCATGAGGGTGCCACACCCCGTTTGGCGGACGTGATTCGGCGGGTATGATCGGGCGGACACAGGGGTACGCCCCTACGGGATAGGGAAAACGTCAAGGATTTGGTAGGGGCGTACCGCCTGTGGGCCGTGCTTTCTCACATGCACTATGATTTCCCGCAGATCGGTATAACTCGGGGGCGGTGTGCATGTCGCGGATCGCTTTTGTGCAAAATGTGTACGCTCAGAAGTGCCAGCGCATTTCCAGCCCGGCTCCCGTCCCCGACACGTAGGGGCGCACGACTGGTGAAGGGGTTGGCGTAACAGGTTGCAGCAGGGCGTCCAGATAGCTGTAGGCCCATACGGCTGCCAGGCCCATAAGCAGCCCGTTGCGGACTTTGAACCAGCGGTTGGCCGTGCGATAGTGGGCTTCGATGTGGGCGGGGTCGGTTTCATGATGATAGCGGTCGTAGGCGCGTGCGTACTGCAGATGAGCGGTCAGGCTTGTGCCGAGCAGCAGCCCCCAGCTTCCGGTCAGGATCCACCCTTTCAGGTGCTGGCCTTTGTAATGCTGGCCCCAGCCAGGCAACAGCAGCGAGCGCAGTGCTGCTTCCGGACGTGGGTCAGGGCGCACCACATACCGAACGGTTGCTTCCAACGGTGCCTTAATCGGCGGGGCTGATTGCATTTCCTGACGAATCTGTTCGAAGAACTCCCGAACTTTGGGCGAGGCCAGCACTGGATCGAGCTGAAGTTCAGGATTCAGCGAAAGAGCCGCCTCGAAGTGGCGTCGGGCTTCGGCGGTTTCGTTGCGCGACATGGCCACCAGGGCCAGCACGGTATGCAGTTCGACGAGTTGGTTTGGGGTGAAGCGCAGATAGTCACGTAGCGCATTCCGGGCCAGACTGTCGGCCTGCTCGTAATCCAGCGCCTGGTAGGCCCGCCAGACGGCCTGCAGGAGTTGCTCCGGCGCACGGACGGGCTGGGCCAGGGCGGTTATCCCGAGCAGGATCCCCGGCAGGATCGGCAGGCAGCGGCGTACGACCCGGCACATGCGCTCAGCGAATCCGAATCAACAGGTGTTCCCGATGGTAGGGCCCCTGGGTGAGGCGTACTAAGTAAACGCCGGCGGGCACCGGATGTCCCGCTGCGTCGGTGCCGTTCCAGGAAAGCATATGACGTCCGGGTGGCAGCGGCCGATCCAGCAGTTGGGTGATTGGGCGACCCAGTAGATCGTAGACCACGAGCCGTACCGGTGTGCCGGGCAGCCGGGCACTGACGCTTAGTGTGAAGGTGACCTGTTCGCGGAAAGGATGTGGACTGGGGGGCGCTAGGTCGAAGTCGGCAGGCAGCGTCGGAGATTCGCGCGGTGTCAGAATGGAAGCGGAAGCTGCCTCGGCCGAGTCCAACGGGTAGCTTTCGGGCTGATCTAAGCCTCCAAATACAAAAATCGTGTCGTTGTACGAGGCAGCTGCGAAGCTAAAGCGCGCCTGTTTCAGGTCGGGCAGGTCGCGGAATTCCAGGCGTCCGGAGGAGAACGTCAGGGCGTAGACGTTGGCCAGCGGGCTGCCCCGAGCACCACCCAAGCCGCCGAGCAGGAGGATCTGGTCGCGATAGGTCAGGGCAGCTCCGGCCCACCACTCTTGGGGCAGGGCGGTCGTCAAGGGCACCACTTCGTTGGTGGCCGGACGGTAGCGCTGAATCAACGTAACCGGAATGTTGCTGTGGAGTCCGGCAATCACATAGACATCCTCGCCCAGGAGCGCGGCGGCTGTAAAGGCAACGGGTTGCGGCAGGTTGGCCACCGTCTCCCATTCGTCCTGCTGCGGGTCATATGCTTCGATTGTGTTGATCGGAGCAGGCTGCCTGCTTAGCCGGTCGTTGAAAATCTGAGTTTCCTGGGACAGGCCGCCGATCGCGTAAATCCGGCCTTTGAATGCGACAGCTGCCAGGCCGTAGCGGGCTTCCTCAAGCGAAGCTACTTCCTTCCAGCCGCTTTCTGGATCCAAAACGAGCACATCGTCGGTTGCCTTGGCGTTTGCTAGCGTGTCGCCTTCCAGCCCACCGATCAGGTAGAGGCGGTTTTCGAGCACGACGGCGGCCGCGTACGCGCGGGGTTCGTCTAACTGGGGCACCTTATGGATCCAGACGCCGCGCACCGGATCGTAGGCTTCAACAGTGGGCAGCAAGACGTTGTTTGCGCCAATACCACCGATGACGTAAAGATACCCGTTCAGCTCGGCGGCAGCGGCGGCATAGCGCGGCGTAGGCATAGGGGGCAGTTCTTGCCAGACCTGCGCGCGCAGCGGCAGGACAATCAACAGCAAACAGCCGAGCGTTGTCAGGCGCATAAACCTCGTACTCCCTGCGCAACCCGGTGGCAGTGACTGCGCAAGCTTTGCATAACGATTGCGACTGTTTTTTAGCAGATCCAGCATGTGAATGGGTAGGCGAAACAATTAACGTTCCGGTTATCGTCGCCGCAGCAGGTCGATCCGAAGTGTCTGCTCCGTGCCGGCCTGAAGCTGAATGAGCGTGTCGCGAGCGCCCAGCTCTGGATGTACCAACTGGAGGCGGTGCAGGCCTGGTGTTAGGATAAACGGCCGCTGCTGGGGTGGCACGACATCGTAATAGCGGTTGTCGATGTACACATGTGCCCATGGATGAATTTCCAGCCACAGACGGGCCACCTGCATCCAGAGCGAGACAGTCGCCAGAGTGTCCTGGCCGGGCTGGAGCGTCAGCTGCAATTGGTAGGGTGGAAATTCCGGGTTGTGTAGGTGTAGCGTGTAGCTTCCGGGGGGCAGTGTCAGCGGGGCTTCCAACGGGGTAGCGCCCAGCGAGTCGCGTCCGTCAGGACGTTCCAGCACCACGTATGCCCAGGGGGTGACCTCTAGCCGGAGCCGGGCCGGACGGGGAGGCGTCCGGGATGAAGGCGCAGCGGTCGAGACAGGAGCACGGGATGGGCCTACAGACGTTTGTGTAGACTCGGATGGCCGATCTGAGGCAGGACCGGAAGCTAAGGGCCGAGGGGGTAGGGCGGCTGTGTCTGCCGCCGAGAACGATCCGGAAGCCGACGGCGGTTGCTCCGGTGGTATCTCCGGCGATTCACCTTCCGGCATGGTGCGGGTGGAAGCAGCCGATAAGGGAGGGGACACACGTTCTCGCCTGACGGACAGCTGCTCCCAGAGCAGCAATCCCGGGACGAGCAGCAGGGCCACGGCAACGGCCGTGGCTATCAGCCACCGACGGCGAGGCCGCGCAGGAAGTGGAGAGGAAACCTCGGGTTGTGTCGGTAGGGCAGGAGCGCGTGGAAAGGCTTTCGGATCTTCCACGTAGGCTGCGAGATCTTCGGCGGTGGCGTGCAACTCAGGTCGACGGCGTAGTGCCTCCACGTCCTGCAGCAGGGTAGCCGCATCGGGATAGCGCGCCGCTGGACGTTTGGCCAGTAGCCGGGCGCACAGGGCCACCACGTCGTCCGGCACGGCTGCCAGGTTGCGCAGGCGCGGGATGGGATCGTGATGCAGCAATGCGTCGAAGATTTCGCCAGGCGTCTCACCTGGAAAAGCCGGCGTGCCCGTCAGCATTTCGAAGAGCGTGGCGCCCAGGGCGAACAGGTCGGCAGCCGGTCCGGGCGCTTCACCCAGCACCTGTTCGGGTGCCAAGTAGCCGGGTGTGCCGCGCACTTCGCCGTTGCCGCACGAAAGCAGCGAGGCCATGCCAAAGTCGGTCAACTTGACCTGGCCTTCGAGCGAGACCAGAATGTTGGCGGGCTTGAGGTCGCGGTGCAGCACGCCTTTTTCGTGGGTGGCCTTTAGGCCACGGGCTACCTCGGCCGTGATGTACAGCGCCAGCGCGGGGGGCAACGCACCCCGCGTCAGTAGCTCGCACAGGGAGACGCCCTCGACAAACTCCGTGGCGAGGTATACGTGCGGCCCTTCGCGGCCAAAAGCGTAAACGGCTACCACGTTCGGATGCTGGACGCGTGCCGCCAGCCGGGCCTCTTCTTCAAAACGCTGCACAAAGGTCTCGTCTTCGGCCAGCTCCGGCCGCAGAATTTTCAGCAGTACGAAACGGTCCAGCGACGCCTGATAGGCTTTGTAAACGGTGGCCGTGGGGCCCGAGGCCAGCTCCGCAAAGGGTTGCAGGTCGCCTATGCGTTCTGGACGTCCCATTCCTTCAACTTGTAGTGCAGCCAGCGACGCGATACGCCCAGCACGCGCGCCGTCTCCGAAATGTTGCCGCCGTGTCGTTTCAGCGTGCGCAGTACCACGCGGCGCTCGACTTCCTTCAGCGGCAGGTCTGGCTCGAAGGGATCGGCGCCGTCCATGTTAGGCAGGCGCAAGTCTTCTGGCGTGATCAGTTCGCCGCGTGCCAGCACGACGGCTCGCTCGATCGTGTTTTCCAGTTCGCGGACGTTACCCGGCCAGTGGTAACGTTCCAGCAGCTCCAGCGCCTCCGGCGTGAAGCCTTTGATGTGGGCCCGTTTTTTGACGGCGTATTTGTCCAGAAAGTGATGGGCCAGCAGTGGGATGTCGCCGCGCCGATGCCGTAGCGGGGGTACCGTGATCTGGATCGTATTGAGGCGATAGTAGAGGTCTTCACGAAATTTGCCCTGCTGGACCAGTTCGCGCAGCGGTTTATTTGTGGCCGAGATGACCCGGACGTCTACTTTGCGTACCTGCGTGTCGCCCACGCGCCGGATCTCGCCCTCCTGCAGCACGCGCAGCAGGGCGGTTTGCATCCGCGGGCTCAGGTCGCCCACTTCATCCAGGAAGACCGTGCCACCGTCGGCCACCTCAAAAAGGCCTTTTTTGTCGGACAGGGCTCCGGTGAAGGCGCCCTTCTTGTGGCCAAAGAGTTCGCTTTCCAGTAGTTCATCAGGCAGCGAGCCGCAGAAGACCACCACGAACGGCCCGTTTTTGCGTTCGCTGTTGTAGTGGAGGGCGCGGGCGATAAGTTCTTTACCGGTGCCGCTTTCGCCCTCGATGAGCACGGTGGCGTCGGTGTCGAGTACGCGGGCCATGGTATCGAACACCTCGCGCATGGCCGGGCTCTGCCCGACGATTTCGTCGAAGCCATGCAGGCGCTGAATTTCGCTGCGCAGCCGCCGGTTTTCCTCGCGCAGGGCCTGATAGAGCTGGGCGTTTTCGATGGCGATGGCCGCCTGGTGGGCGAAGGCCTCCAGAAACGGCAAGTTGTCCCGGGTGAAGCGACCACGCTGGGAGAGGCTGTCGAGGTAGATGGCGCCGATCAGTCGCTCCTTGATACGCAGTGGTACGCAGGCGATCGACTGGATGCGTTGCAGGACGATGCTTTCGGCCTTTCCGTAGCGCTCATCCTGCTGGGCTTCGTAGACCAGTACGGGTTCGCCCCGGCGTAGCACTTCGTGCACGACGCTGGTCGAGATACGCACCAGCTCCCCCAACTGCTGTTCGGTAAAGTTACGCTGGCTCCGGATGGCGAACCCTTCTGGTTGCTGCGGTGCCTTCAGCAGAATGAAGCCGCGCTCGGCTTCGAGCGCCCCCATGGCGATCTCCAGCACCTTTTCCAGCACGGCCTCCGGATCCCGGAGCGTATTGATCGTCTGGGCAATTTCGACGAGCGCATCGAGCGAGGTCTGCATGGGCGAAGCGTTCATGGCACCTGAAATCCTGCTTCCTTGGAGCGACTGCGGTTCCCGAATTTATCGACCACAGAAACCATCCAGTAATATACGCCGGACGTCAGCGGTTGCGGCACGCGCACCGAATCGAGTGTGGAGGCCAGTCCTTCGAGCGTCAGGATCGGAATGTCCAGGTCGGCTTCGCGCCGCACCAGGTCGATGCGGTAGGTGAATGCAAAAGGCAGATTCATCGGCTCCCAGCGCAGTGTGGGGCGGGTGGTATCGACGGCGGCCAGTCCGCGTGGATCGAGCGCGACGGGTACGGCATCGATCACACGGACAAGCTGAAAGGCCGGGGTGTAGACCGTGTCGCCTGTGCGATCGTGCGCCCCGAGCTGCAGCTCATATCCCAGCAGGTTGTGCAGCGAGCCGCCTGGCAGGTCTTGTTGAAGCAGTGCTTTGAAGAAACGGCCGGGCAGCTGGGTGGCCTGCAGCGTATCGGCAAAGCCCAGCGCAGGAATCTTCAACCACACGCGCACGACGTCGCGCACGTCGTCGGGATCGGTAACGTTGGCTTCGACTTCGAGGCGGTACAGGTCGGTGGCCGGCCACCAGCGGCTGATGTGCACGGTAACGGCTGTATAGGCGATAAAGCGGGGCAGGGCGTTCATGCGCAGGGTGACCGATTGCGTCTGGCCAGCCGCAATCGAGACGGCGACTGTGTCCTGCAGCGCCCGAAAACCCGCGGCCTTTGCCACCAGGCGGTAGTCGCCCGGTGGCAGTTCGTCGAAGGCAAAGCGTCCGTTCGGACCGGTGTAGGCCAGGCGCCCACCTTGTAGCGAGTCGGCAGCGGGCAAGAGGCGCACGGCTACGCCCGCCAGCGGCGGGTAGGGCGGATAGAGCCGGGTAACCACCCCTTCCAGGCGGCCTTTCGGTTCATAGTGGTCCGATCGTGGGTCCAGCGGATTGTCTCGGGGCAGATCCCCCAGGCATCCGGCCCACAGCAACAGACCAGGTAGTACGAGCAGCCAGCGCGCGGACATCTTGGATGTTCAGGACGTACGCCCCACCTCACGCGTCAGGATACGAATCGGACGGGGATAGGACAAGGGACCCAGCGGCGTCTCGATGAAGGGCCGCGCTTCGAGGCTGACGCGCTTCGTGACCCCTTCGGTGCCGGCCAGCGCCAGCGCAAGCTCGACCAGGTCCTGCCCGTTCTTTTCGAAAAAGTCCAGCAGATCCAGTTCGAAATCCAGCGGAATTTCCTGCGGAATGCCCGGCCGCAGCCGATAGGTCTGGTTCAGCGTGCCGCTGAGCGTGGAGTGGTCGTCCAGCAGCAGCGTCCATTCCAGCCGTTCCAGGCGGGCAGTGACCGGGTTGTCGGCCGGATTTTCGGCAACGAGGTGCAACCGGAAGCGCAGCGGCAGGCTTCCCTGGGCCAGCGTCCGGGTTATCTGGATGAGTTGCTCCGGCGTCAGGTCTTCGTAGCCACGCACAGGGTCCAGTTCAACGCCGGCCAGGTTGACGCCCGAGACGCGATCGATGTAGAAATCGACCTGTCGGAGCGCTTGCCACGCGCGCAGCGTGCGGCACTGCCAGTTCAACACAACGATGGCCGCCAGTAGCACTATGTATCCGACCGTTTTGTATATTGGAGCACGTCGAATGGACATAAGCTGAATGGTTTTAAAAATGAAGAGCAATCGGAAGATCGTTGCGCAATTCGTGCTGGTATGGCTGCTGGCTGCATGTAACGGCATAAACAGCCGATCGGTTCAGCAATCGCATCTGGCGTGTGATCCGGACAACGGCGGAATCACGCTCCCCGAAGGCTTCTGTGCGCTGGTGGTGGCCGACAACATCGGCCGCGCCCGCCACCTCGTGGTGCGCGACAACGGCGACATTTACGTGGCGCTGATGCGTCTGCAAAACGGCCATGGTATTGCCGCACTGCGCGACACGAGCGGCGATGGCCGGGCCGACATGATCGCCTACTTCGGGGACGTGCCCGGCACTGGGATCGACATTCGGGATGGCTACCTATACTTTGCGCCTGATACCGCATTGCTGCGCTATCGGCTTGTTGAAGGTGAGCTGCTTCCGCAGGAGCCGCCCGAACTGGTGGTGGGGGGATTGCCCGAACGAGGCCAGCATGCGGCTAAGACGTTTGCTTTTGACAAAGCAGGCCACGTGTACGTAAACATTGGGGCGCCCTCAAACGCCTGCCAGTCGCGCGACCGCCAGCGTGGTGTGCCGGGCATGGATCCCTGTCCGCTGCTGGAGCGCTACGGAGGCATCTGGCGCTTCCAGGCTGACCTGCTCGGCCAGCGTCAGGAAGATGGCCTGCGCTACGCCACGGGCATTCGCAACGCGGTGGCCATCGCCTGGAATCCATTTGCCAACGCACTCTACGTCGTGCAGCACGGCCGCGACCAGCTCGACACGCTCTGGCCCGAGTATTTCGACGCCGAAGACAACGCCAATCTGCCGGCCGAGGAGTTCTTCCGCGTAGACGAAGGGGACGACTTTGGCTGGCCTTACTGCTACTACGATCCAATCCAGAACAAAAAGGTGCTGGCGCCCGAGTATGGTGGCGATGGCCAGACGGTCGGGCGCTGCGATCAGTTTGAGGATCCGATCGTAGCCTATCCGGCTCACTGGGCACCCAACGACCTGATTTTCTACGACAGCACACAGTTTCCCGAACGCTATCGGGGGGGTGCCTTCATTGCCTTCCATGGCTCCTGGAATCGCGCGCCGCTCCCGCAGGCCGGCTACAACGTGGTCTTCCAACCCATGAGGGCAGACGGCATGCCGGCCGACGACTGGGAAGTGTTTGCCGATGGCTTTGCCGGTACCGACCAGATCCGAAGCACAGGAGATGCAAGATACCGGCCGATGGGATTGGCCATAGGCCCCGACGGCTCGCTCTACATCTCCGATTCGGTCCGCGGCCGCATCTGGCGTGTCATTTATCAACAGGATTAAGTGGGCTAAATTTATGAATGCTGCTCATGTACACCTTTGGGTGAATCACCTGCCGCTGTTTGCGGTGCTGCTGGGTTTGCTGGTCGGACTTTATGGCGCCAGGCAGCGCGAGGAAAACGTGGTGCGCGTGGCGCTGATGCTGTTTGTGCTCGGCGCACTGGGTGCTGTGGCCGCTTACTTCAGCGGCCACGGCGCCGAAGAGATCGTCGAGGAACTGGGGCGCTCGCACGATGCCATTGAGGCGCACGAAGAAGCAGGTAACCTGGCCGCCTATCTGACGATCGCTTTGGGGGTGCTTTCGCTGGGGACGCTACTCCGCCGGGGACCTGTGGCGCCAGCCTGGCGCACGGCGCTTTTTGTGCTGGCGCTGGTCGTGCTAGGTGTGTTAGGGTATGCGGCCAACCTGGGTGGCCGCATCAGCCATCCGGAGATCACCGGCACCACGCTGCAGGAAACGACGCATGCCCTGGCCTCTTTCCCGGAGGCGGTTGAAGAAGAGCACGAGAACTGAGAGCACGAAGACTGAGCGTCCGGGTTGGCAAAATTCAGCGGTCAATATCCCGCCGGTGGCCAATAGCCAGAATCGTGACGCGCTGTTGCGTATCGTCTACTTCATAGATGACGCGGTACGCTCCGATACGCAGACGCCAGCCTTTGCGGCCGGTCGTGGATTGTCGCGCAGTGCGATAATAGCCCGGCATACACGCTGGTAGTCGCGCTCGGGCAGTCGGCTAACGCTTTCTGGACGCTTCGGAGGATGAAAATTTCGTACGGCACCGACGCTGCGCTTCTATTTCACGGAGTGCCTGCTCGAAAGGAATGGCCTCGTCTTCTGAAGCCCTGGCCTGGTCATAGGCACGAATGGCTTCGAGCTCCTCTTCGGCTTCTAGAAGCTCTCGATACCGCTTAAGTGGCAAAACGGCTCGAATACGCCGTCCGCGTTGATCGATAATGAACTGGATTCGTGCTTTTTCGGAAGGCATGGGCTTTTCCTGCAGAAAATTTTTACGCGGAAAAACCGACAACCTCGTTCCTTTCGACATCTACTCACCCTTCCCGAAGCCAGCGCAGGTAGGCGTTTTCCAGGGTGTCGGCTTCGGGCAGGTGGTCGCGGAAGTCGGCGACCGATCCGGCAAAGCGCACGCGTCCCCGGTGTAGCACGACAAGGTGGTCGCAGAAGCGTTCGTGCTTGTTGAGGCGGTGGGAGCTGATCAGAAGCGTGGCACCTTGGCGGTGGTGCGCCTGGAGCAAAGCGATGGTTGCTTCGACCGCCTGCGCGTCCATGGCTTCGAAGGGTTCGTCGGGCACAAGCAGCCGGGGCCGATGCAGCAACGCCAGCAGGAAGGCAAGCTGGCGGCGCATGCCGTGCGAATGGGTTTCGATCCAGCGATCGAGCGCCACGGCGACCTCGAAAGGCGCCACCTGTGCTTCGATCGTGGCCGTCGCCTGTTCCGGTGACAGGCCGTAGAGCCGGGCAGCCAGTTCGAGCTGTTCGCGACCGGTAAGCCGCTCCATCAGCGCCAGATCTTCCAGCATGAAGCCCACCTTTCGCTTGTAGGCGCGCTTTCCCCACCGGAGCGGTTCGTCCAGCACCGAGATCCAGCCCGCATCGGGTTTCAGCACGTTGGCCAGGATGGGTTCAGCGTGCTTTTGCCGGCGCCGTTGGGCCCCAGTAGACCACAGCATGCCCCCTCGGGCACCTGAAAGGTCACATCCTGCAGGGCCTGCCCGGTGCCTTTCCGGCTGTGGAAGCCTCTGGAGCAGCCCTGAACTTCCTGTGCGATCGTGCTCATGAGTGTTCAACAGGCGGTTCCATCTGATCCAGCGCGCGGGCTGATCGGGTAAACATCTGACGGCCGTAGTACCAGCAGAGCAGCAGCGCGGCGGCCGCGTGTCCCGGCAGCCACAGCGTCGGCGCAAGCGCAGGCGCCCCGCTCAGCATGGCCGCCATGGCTTCGCCGTAAGGTCCCAGCAACGGCACGTAGCGATACAGCGCGAGCAGCCAGGCCGCGAACGCCCGAACGGCTGGGATCAGGTCAGCCGCTATGACCGGCAACGTGACCAGCCAGAAGGAGAGCAGGAGGATTGAAACCAGCTCGCGACGGAGGGCCCCATCGGCACCAGGCGGCGAAAAGCAGCGCCGTCATACCTGTCAGGGCCGGCAGCGTCAGCCCCACCGCAGCCAGCGCCTGCACCGGCGGGAAGAACGCCAGGAATCCAATGGCCGGTCCCAACAGATAGAGGACGGAAAGCGCCAGCAGACCGGGCTCCAGTGCAAAAAAGTCAGGGCATGGCCCGGCATGCGGGGCGAGCACACCAGTACGTTCCGATGCCAGTCGGTCCGCCGCGAGCGTCGGAGAGCAGGATATAACAGCAATGCGTAACCGTACAGGAGCGTAGCAAAGGTACAGGTGGCCGCATTGCCGGCGTTCTGAGGGTTCTGGTGCTGAAACAGGGGCAGCATGAAACCCAGCAGGAAGACGGCAATGCCGAGCCAGACGACAGATGCCCAGAAGCCCGGCGGCGACCACCCCCGCCCGATCAGCCGGTAGTTGAGCCGAAGCCATTCGCCGACCCGAAGTGTATCACGCACGCTCGACATGGCTGAAAAGTGAGAACAATTTGACGCAAAAATATAGCCTCGGTTGGTGAGGGTACCGCGGGACTGAATTAAATTCGGATCGCCTCTAAATTACGCAAAGTCAGCATCTCTCGGCACGAGTGTGCGTTAAGGTGCGGAGTGGAGCGATGTTTGAGTCGGTTAGAACAGACGCTCGACGCTCACGGAGTGAATCGCAACGGTATAGCTGCGGCAGGTTCGATGGAAGCTCGGGAAAAAGCCTGTGCGGAGCTGGTTGAGCAGTCGGCGGCCGAAGCGGACGGGCTGGTTCAGGTGGAGGTGGATCCGGCTTCGGGGCGGCTGACACTCACCTACGACCGGGCGCGGCTCTCGGGGGCCGAAGCCGAACGACTGGCGCGGCGCCTGGCGGCGGCCTTCGAGGCACGTCCGGCCCGCTGCACGCTGCACGTGCAGGGGCAGGGCGGCCGCAGCTGCGAAACGTGCTCGCTGGAGCGTCGGTTGCAGGCGTTGCCGGGTGTGCGGCAGGCACGTGTGTCGTTCCGGGGAGGTGTGCTTCACGTCATTTATGATGCCGCGCAGACCACGCCGGAGGAGCTGGCTCGTGTGGTGGAACGCTTCGGCGCGCGCACGCTGCCTCCGAAGCCGGAGGTTTCCTGGCGTCTCTGGCTCGAGGGCACGCGGCGCGAGGCGCTGTTTGTGGCGCTAACGCTCGCCGGACTCGTCGCGGGCTGGCTGGCGGGACGGCTGGGGGCGCCGCTCGTGGCAGCCGTGGCCTATGGCGTGGCGTACGTATTCGGCGGCTGGGACGGCCTGCGCAACGGGATCGACGCGCTCCGGCACCGGACGGTCGATGTGGACCTGCTCATGGTGCTGGCTGCGCTCGGCGCGCTCGTGATCGGGGCGCCGGCCGAAGGCGCCACGCTGCTTTTCCTGTTTTCACTTTCCAACCTGCTCCAGCATTATGCGATCGGCCGGTCGCGCCGGGCCATTCAGGCGCTCATGGAGCTGCGGCCCGATCGGGCCCGCGTGCTGCGTGAGGGGCAGGAAGTCGAAATGCCCGTCGAAGAAGTCCGGGTGGGTGAGGTCTTCGTGCTGCGGCCGGGCGACCGTGTGCCGCTCGACGGCGTGATCGTTCGCGGCGAGAGTGCCCTGGACGAATCGTCCATCACGGGCGAGTCGATGCCCGTCGACAAGGGGCCGGGTCAGGAGGTGTTCGCCGGTACGATCAACACGACGGGCAGTCTGGAGGTGCGCGTGACGCGTCCAGCTTCGGCCTCGACGCTGGCCCGCATGATCAAGCTGGTCGAGCAGGCTCAGAGCGAAAAGGCTGTCACGCAGCGGCTCATCGATCGGCTCGAGCAGCCCTACGCGCTGGGCGTGCTGGCGATGACGGTGCTGGCCATTGTGATTCCCGCGGCCTTTCTGAACGAGCCGTTCGCCCGCGCTTTTTACCGGGCCATGACGCTGATGGTGGCCGCTTCGCCCTGCGCCGTGGTGATCTCGACGCCGGCCGCTGTGCTTTCGGCCATTGCGGCGGGCGCCCGGCGGGGCGTGCTCTTCAAGGGCGGCGTCTATGTGGAGGCGCTGGCGCGCGTGCGGGCGATCGCCTTCGACAAGACCGGCACGCTGACCGAGGGACGCACGCGCCTGGTGCAGGTGGGCGTGCGGGAAGCGGCCGGACTCTCCGAAGACGAACTGCTGCGGCTGGCCGCGGCCGTGCAGCAGCGCTCGGAGCATCATCTGGCGCGGGCCACCGTGGCGGCGGCCCGTGAGCGGGGACTGACAATTCCGGAGGCCGAGGGCTTTCAGGCCGTGGTGGGCGGGGGCGTGCGGGCCGTGGTCGAAGGCGCCACCCTGCATGTGGGCAACCTGCGCTACTTCGAGGCGGCGTGGCGGGCGGCGGACGGATTCGACCAAGGTCGGGCGGCCGTCGAAGCGCTGGCGCGGCAGGGCCGGACGGCCGTGCTGGTGGTCCGCGAACGCGACGGGCAGCGTGAGGTGCTGGGCTGGCTGGCCTTCGCCGATCGGTTGCGGCCGGGCGCAGCCGAAACGATCCGTCGGTTGCGTGCGCTGGGCGTTGCACACGTGGCGCTGCTGACCGGCGACAACCGGCACGTGGCCGAGGCGATCGGGCGCGAAGCCGGCGTCGATGCGGTGCACGCCGAGTTGCTTCCGGCCCAGAAGGTGGCGCGCGTCAAGGCGCTGGTCGATCACTACGGCGCGGCGGCCATGGTGGGCGACGGCGTGAACGACGCGCCCGCGCTGGCGGCGGCCACCGTCGGGATCGCCATGGGCGACGCCGGCACCGATGTGGCGCTGGAGACGGCCGACGTCGTGCTCATGCGCGACGATCTCGCAGAACTCCCCTACGTGCTGGCGCTCAGCCGGGCCACGCGTCGCACGCTGCTGGTGAACTTTGCGATCGCCTTCGGCATGATGGGCCTGATGATTGGCGCCATTCTGCTGCAGGGGTTGCCGCTGCCGCTCGCCGTGGTCGGCCACGAAGGGTCCACCGTGCTCGTCTCGCTCAACGGATTGCGTCTGCTGCACTTTCGGGCGTTGTGATCATCTATGGGCAAGTGCAGCAGGAGGAAGCAGTCGGCGAAACAGACCGGAGGGTCCGGCCAGGTAGAGCCAGCTTCCCCGGCGATCCAGGCGCGTGATCGGCTCGTCGGGCAGATCGAGGCTGGCTGGCGAAAGCGGCCGGGCCAGGTCGTATTCCATCACGCGCAGCTCCCGTAGACCACCGTGCGCTTCGAAATGCGGCAGTTCGCGTAGCCCGACGAGCCCTTCGTCCGTGGCCAGCAGGTAGCCGGATCCCGGCAGGTCCACCACGTCGTGGATGCGGTTGCCCGGGTGGCCGAGGTAGGCGAACTCGACCGGATGATCCGTCGCGTCGATCGGAAAGAAGCTCACGGCCTCGCTCATGATCACCCAGAGTCCTTCGGGCAGGGCAACGAGCCGTTCGACGATATTGTCCGGCAGGCCATGGTTGGCCGTGCCCTCTTCCGAATAGACCAGCCAGCCGTCGGGCGTCTGCCGGAACAGGCCGACGCCGGTCCCCACCCATACGGTGCCGTCGGCCGTGGTGGCCAGCGCGTACACCGGCGTAGCGGCCAGTGCCGGACGCCAGCTCGTGTCGGCGCGTAGGAAGACGCCATGGTATAGGGTACCGACCCAGAGACGCTGCTGTGCGTCCAGCGTCAGGGCGGTCACCGAAGGAAAGCGGTCCAGCGCCGGCAACGGAACGCGTTCGGGCTGGGCCGCCGGTACCGCCAGCCGAAGCAGACCTGCCCTGGTGCCCAGCCAGAGGACGCCTTCCGGATCGACGACCCCGCACTGCACAGCCGCGGGCAGTGTCCAGCGATGAATCGGACGTTCGTCGCGCACCCACCATAGCACCTTGCCCCCGCCCAGCAGCCAGCCGTCGTGCCAGGGAATCAGGACGGTCGGCGGCTCGGGGAGTGATTCGGGCAGCGTGACCGTGACGGGTTGCGTCGTGCGGCACCCGGCCATAACCAGAAGGGCAATCCAGAGGAGCGCGCGGGACGTCATAGCGGCTCGGTTTTTCTCACAGGGAAATACGGACGACTTGAAGCGTCCTGAAAGATGCAGCGTGCAGGCATTTCTTTTTCCGGCGTTGCGAGTTTAGCATGCACGATCCGATCAGACAAGTCGCTGCAATCGGTTTAACGATTTGACTATAGTCTACTAATGGATCTCTAACGGACTCCTAACACTCGTTTAGCAGCAGTGCTGTAGGTTGCGGGCACCGGAAACACCATTCACCCAACCTTCAGTAAGCCCTATGAGACACATGGTACAATGGGCCCTGATGCTGCTGCTCTGCCTTCCGGGGAGCCTGACGGCCCAGACCCGTAAGCAAGTGATCCTGTACATCGGCGACGGCCACGGCATTGCGCCACGCACGGCCACGCGGATGGCGCTGGGACAGGGCCTGCCTGGCAGTCGCTTCAGCGACGACCCCAACTTTCACCTGCTGGCGCAGGACCGCCTGCGCTACAACGCCATGGTGACCACCCACTCGCTCAACTCGTGGATCACCGACTCGGCACCGGGCGCTTCGGTCTATGCCGTGGGCAAGCGCGGCAAGATCGACAACGAGTTCATTTCGCTCGATCCGGAGACGTACGAGCCGCTGGAAACCATCCTGGAAGCGGCCAAAAAGGCCGGTTATGCGGTGGGACTGGTGACCACGACGCGCGTAACGCACGCCACGCCAGCCGCCTTCGCCGCGCACATCTGGAATCGGGATCTGGAAGACTATATCGCCGCGCAGTACCTCTCGGCGAGCCAGCAAGAATACGAGGCCATTTTTAACGCCGGTCCCGGCTACAATCCGGCCCGCGACTGGGTGCTACCCGAACCGAAAGTGGGGGTGGAAATCGATGTGATTCTGGGCGGTGGCGCCCGTCACTTTCTGCCGCGTAACAACCCCGACGTAAACGGCAACGCCACGGTGCGCGACCGCAACGGCCAGCCCATCACCAATGGCAACGGCCAGCCGGTAAAGCTGAGCGGCCGCCGCAGCGACAACGTGGACCTGATCGAAATTGCAAAGGATCGGGGGTACGTGTACGTCAACAGCCGCGACGCGCTGCTGGGCATTCTGGATCGCCTGGACGAGTTCACCCCGGAGAACGACGCCAAACTGCTGGGCATCTTCAGCAGCTCGCACCGCAGCTACGAGGCCGAGCGCCAGCGGCTCTATCCCTGGGAGCCGGCCCTCTGGGAAATGACCAGGGTGGCCATCGAAGTACTCAAGCGCAAAAGCGACAAAGGCTTCTTTCTGATAGTCGAGGGCGGCCGCATCGATCATCTGGAGCACGCCAACGCTGGCGGCATCGGCTACGAGGGCGATCGGTACACCGTCGTGGCCGATGTCGAGGCGATCATTGCCGACGACGTATATGGGGGCGGAACGGATCGGCTGGCCGGCGTCTATGGCTCGGATTACATGATCAAAGAAGTGCTGGACTTTGACTATGCCATCGAAGAGGGGTTGAACCTCATGAACGACGCCACCGCAGGGCAGACCCTGATCCTGAGCACCTCCGATCATGAATGTGGCGGCTTTGCGGTGGTCGGGCTGCACGATGCCGAAGACGCGCAGGGCAATGGTACGTTGATCCGCACCTATGCCCGCGAGCCCAAAAAAACCGATGGCCAGTTCACGCCCGTTCCGGAAAACATCGACCGTGGCGATGATGAAATCGGTGGCTGGTTTCCGGAGTATGAGCTGGTGGAGTTTCAGGGTAAATTGTGGCCCGAGCCGGCTGGACCGAACGCCCGGCGTATCGTGATCGCCTATGGCTCGAACCCGCTCGTCAACGGCAACGGCGGTACGATCGGGACCACGCCGGGCAACCACACGCCGCAGGACGTGTGGGTCGGGGCCGACGACAACGTGAACGGGGCGTTTGCCAGCCGCATCACCGGCCGCGGGCTGCTCGACAACACGGATCTGTTTCCGATTATGCGGGACTTTCTGGGCGTGACCACCACCAGCAACGAGCGGCTGCCGGACGAGAAGCGGTCCGGGCTGGGCGCCGTGGAGGCTTTCCCGAATCCGTTTGGTGAAAAGCTGGCCGTGACGCTGGCGATCGATCAACCGGAGACGGTCAGCCTCGAGGTGTACAATGCGCTTGGCCAGCGCGTGCGCGTGCTGCAGCCGTCGGCGCGGCTGACGCCGGGCACGCATACGATTGCCTGGGACGGACGGGACGACACGGGCGCCAGCGTCGCGTCGGGACTCTATCTGGTGGTGGCCCGTAGCGGCGAACAGTTCGTCTCGCGTCAGGTCGTACGTATTCGCTGAGCTTTGCTTGCTGTTTTGACGAAAAAGGGGCGGCTTGCGTGAGCCGCACCTTTTTCTTTTTCACAGCGCTTCGGACTACCATGCGTGCGGTGGCCGCCAGTGAAGCCAGGCGGGCGTTTTCGCCCTGTCATCAGGGCGCTGCTTCCGTGTTGTGTGGAAAGAAAAAGGCGCTGTAGCGGCGGCCGGTGGTGTTCTGCACGAGCTGGCGGGCGTAGCCGAAAGGATTGACAACCTCGCGGGTGATCGCCAGCTCGAAGTGCAGCGAGCGCCAGACTGCTTCCAGTACGGCCGTACGCCGGCTCGAATCGGCTACGGTCAGATAGTTGAGCAGGCTGACCACGGGTAGCCCGGCATCGGAAGGATGAAAGAACGGCCGGTCGGTGTCGTCGGCCCGCCAGTAATCCCGGTAGGATTTCCATGCCGTGAGGCGTTCCAACAGGCGGTCGGCCCGACCGATCGGCGGCTTCCCGGTACAGCTCGGTAGCGGCCAGCAGTGGGCTGTAGTCGTCGAGAATGTTCTCGCGGCCGTCGTTGGTGAGCTGGCGGTTGTGCTGCTTCAGAAAGGCAAAGGCCGCCTCGGCCATCTGCAGGTAGGTAGCCTGATCGAAATCGCCATGCACGGGCAGCGTGCTTGCCCGCGCCAGTGCGGCGATGGCCAGTCTGCCCCGGCCCGTAGCTGACGTCGTACAGGGCGATCGAGTCGTTCATGGCCAGCACCTGCTTGGTGCGAGTGGATGGATCGGCCAGTGCATAGGCAGCCCGCATGGCCGCAATCGCACGGTCTTTCGGACGCTTTTCCGGACCGGGTGCCGCCACTGACCGGAAGAACGAACCGTACGGATCGCGCATGCGCACCAGAAAGTCGGCGCCGTAAAGGGTCTCGTCGGGCGCCCGGATGCGGTACTGGTGAAAATTGGGATCGTTACGTTCGGTGAGCAGCCGGTACGTTTCCAGCAGGACCCAGACGACCAGCGGCGTCTGCCGTGGATTGAAATAGGTGGAACAAGGACAGATGCGAGAGGTGTTTGCCGTAGTCGCCCGTGGCGTCGTACCAGCTGCCGTGCACGTCCACGCAGCCCTTGCGGAAGCCCCCTTGGAAAGGCAGGCACCGATCGGCCCGGTCGTAGCGTCCCGAGCTTTGCTGGCTTTTGAAGTAAAAGAGCACGTCCGAGAGGGTTCGGCGCTCCAGCAGGTTTTCGCGCAACTCGAAGGGGAAACAGGTCACCGGACCCCTGATTCGTTTCGCACCGCAGCCGGTAAAAACCCGGCTCGGTCACGGCAGCGAAGTCGATGCGCCAGAAGTGCCAGGCCGGCCAGTCGGCCAAGCGCCCGAGCGGCTCCAGCATGAGGGAGATCACCGGCTCGCGGGCATTTTCTCGGTAGAGCGCACAGCTGGTCGGTTGCAGCGTGGCCGGTCCCTGTAGCAGCGCCTGTTTGGGGCCGTGGACTTGTTAGCCCACCTGGTTGGTCAGGATATGCGGCGTAAAGGCGGTGTCGGATACGATACTGAAAACCAGTAGCAGAAACATCATGATTCGTCTGGATCTGGTGGATTGACCGTGTAGCATAGCGGTAGCGTGGGAGGGGATGCAATGCATGCCGGACGTGTGAGCGGTCTCAATTTTAGCCCGTGATTTCGCGGCCGAGTTGTCTAGAAGTTATCCGAAAAATAGTGTCGAAGGAGTTCGTGATATCGACCTGTATTGAGCTTTATAGCCCGCCGTTTGAAGCACGACCAACACGCTCGTAGTCCGACGCGGAGCGAAGTGCCGTCTCGGGTGACGCCTTCGTGGCTTACTACAAACCCGTGCTTCTGATACGCAGCGCAAAGTACTGGCTTGCCAGGTGCCCTTGTTTTCCGGATAATCTAGAAGGAGGTACGGGGTTCAGTCCTGGCGCGGTGCCGTTTGCCTAGAATGCGATGCATCGTTCGGGTCGTGTGCGTGCAGATCGGGTACGTAGCGGTGGACCAGTGCGACGAAGTCCCGGAGTTGCGCGTTTATCCAGGTGCTGTCGCGGCCCAGTTCGGCAGCAAGGCGACGGGCCACGGCCGGGGCCGCTTCGAGCGCAGCGGCTGCGTCCAGAAACAGCGCCCGCGTGCGTCGGGCCAGCACGTCTTCGACGGTGCGGGCCATTTCGTAACGGGCAGCCCAGACGACCTCAGCCATCCAGTAGGGAAGGCGGGGATGCAGCGGCGCTGCCAGCTCGGGCTCGGCTTGCATGAGCTGGCGTAGATGTCGGGCATCGGTGCCGTATACATGCCATGGATCGGACATGCTGATGTGTCGTGTGGCACCGTGTAGGCGCAGGGTGGCGGTGGAGGAGGCGCGGTGCGGCAGGCCGGCCACCTTCAGCGCCCGATCCACCGTCTCCTCAGCCATGATCCGGTAGGTGGTCCATTTGCCACCCGTGATGGTTACCAGACCACGTTGGGAGACGACAATTACGTGTTCACGTGACAGGTGGGCCGTGTCGTCCTTTAGCCCGCCACGCTGTACCAGCGGCCGGAGTCCAGCAAAGACGGCACGGATATCGGTGTGGGTGGGCGTCGGCTCCAGATAGCGGCCAGCGTGCGTCAGCAAATAGGAGATTTCCTCCTCGGTAGGCAGCGGTTCCAGCTCGGGATCTGGCACTGGCTCGTCGGTGGTTCCGAGCAACACCTGGCCGTGCCAGGGGATCATGAACAACACGCGGCCGTCGTCGGTGCGGGGAATGAGCAGGGCCGCTTCGCCGGGCAGAAAGCGTCGGGGTAGGACCACATGCACGCCCTGGCTGGGCACAATCAGTGGCGCGGCGTTTGGATTGTCCAGGCGGCGCACAGTGTCGGCAAAAACACCCGTAGCGTTGACGATCACGCGGGCCCGCACCTCAAAGCGTTCACCCGACTCCAGATCGCGCACGACGGCACCTTCCAGGCGTGACCGCGTGCCAAAAAGCGCCTCGACAGGCATGTAGTTGAGCACAACGGCGCCCTGTTCAGCAGCTGTCCAGGCCAGATGCACCAGCAGCCGGGCGTCGTCGAACTGTCCGTCGGTGTAGGCCAGGCCACCGCGCAGATGATTGCGCTGGAGCGTTGGCAATAGGGCCTGCGTCTCGAAGGGGTCGAGTTGGCGGGTTATCCCTAGGCGCGTCTTTCCTGCCAGGCGGTCGTAAAGCCAGAGCCCGGCCCCGTAGAAGGGCTGCTCCCACCACCGGTAGCAGGGCACCACAAACAGGCGCGGCCAGACCAGATGCGGGGCATTGTGGCGAAGCCGGCCGCGTTCGCGAAGCGCCTCGCGCACCAGCCCTAAATCGCCTTCTCGCAGGTAGCGTACGCCTCCGTGGATGAGCTTCGTGCTCCGGCTCGAGGTGCCCTTGCCGAAGTCGTGCTGTTCGAAAAGCACCGTGCGAAAGCCCCGGGCTGCTGCATCCAACGCCACGCCCAGTCCTGTGGCCCCACCCCCAATAACAAGTACATCCCAGTGTGCTTGCTGGCGCAGACGCTCCAGAAAAGCTTCTCGGTTCAGAAGAGGTTGCATGCAGTCAGGGTAGAGCCAACTCGCAGGGATCCCTTTTTCAGGAGGTTCTTCCACCGGTAGGGAATTACCCGGTTCCGGAGGTCTATATCTAAAAACAAGCTTTCGCAGATGCGCGCGTTGCTTTTGCTGTTGACGGGTCTGCTGCTGATCGAATCGGCACCGGCGCAGCCCGTGCCGTCGTACGTGCAGGACGCCTGCCCGGACAACTGCTTTGCCCTGGCCGAAGGCGGCCGCGTCGTGTCGATTGTGGCGAGTCGAGCCGATGATCCGGTGGTGCTCCGGGCCGTCGAAGACCTGGCGGCCGACCTGGAGCGCGTGACGGGGCGGCATCCCGCCGTGCACTACGATGTATGGCCCGCCGGACCGTCTATCGTCGTGGGCAGCTTGGCCCACAGTCCCCTGATTCGGGAACTGGTGGAAGCAGGGCAGCTCGAGCCAGGCGAAATCGAAGGACGCTGGGAGGCGTTTCTGTTACAGGTTGTGCCCGACGTCCGTGGGGCCGACCGCCTGGTCATCGCCGGCAGCGACCCGCTCGGTACAGTCTTCGGCATCTACGACCTGTCGCGGGCGATGGGCGTCTCGCCCTGGTACGAATGGGCCGACGTCCCTGTGCCGCACCGGCCCACACTTTACGTGGCGCGTACGCTTCGCCGCACAGACTATCCACGCGTGCGCTATCGGGGTATCTTTATCAACGACGAAGATCCCGCACTTTCGGGCTGGGCCTACGAAAAATTCGGCGGCTTTAACCACCGCTTCTATGCGCGCGTTTTTGAGCTGATTTTGCGACTGAAAGGTAATTATCTCTGGCCGGCCATGTGGGGCCGCTCGTTTTTCGAGGAAGACAGTCTGAACATCCCCACGGCTGCCCGCTACGGAATCGTAATCGGCACCTCGCACCACGAGCCCATGCTTCGGGCGCATGTCGAATGGCAATGGCATGGCAAGGGTCCCTGGGATTACACAAAAAACGCCGCGACGCTGCAGGCTTTCTGGCGGGAGGGGTTTCGGCGCATGAAGCACAACGAGGCGATCGTGACGGTGGGCATGCGGGGCGACGGCGACGAGCCCATGAGCGAGGAAACGGCCATCGAACTGCTGGAGCGCATTATCCGCGACCAGCGGCGGATTCTGGCCGAAGAAACCGGCCGCGATCCCGCCGAAATCCCCCAGATCTGGACCATCTACAAAGAAGTACAGGACTATTACGGAAAGGGAATGCGCGTCCCCGAAGACATCACGATCGTGTTCACCGACGACAACTGGGGCAACGTGCGCCTGTTGCCGCCGCCCGCTAGTCCGCCGCGAAAGGGCGGCTACGGCATGTATTACCATTTCGATTATGTGGGGGCGCCGCGCAGCTACAAATGGATCAACACGGTGCAGATCGAACGTACCTGGGAGCAGATGCGCCTCACCTACCGGCACGGCGTGGATCGGCTCTGGGTCGTGAACGTAGGCGACATCAAGCCCATGGAGCTGCCCCTCACGTTTTTTATGGACATGGCCTGGAATCCAGAACGCTTCACGGCCGCCGAGCTGCCCCGCTACTACACAAGCTGGGCTGCTGAGCAGTTCGGGCCGAAGTATGCCGCCGAGATTGCGACGCTACTGGCCACCTACACAAAGTACAACGCCCGTCGCAAGCCGGAACTGCTCGACGCCGACACCTACAACCTGCATCACTACCGGGAGTTCGAGCGCGTCGTCGAGGACTACCGAGCACTGGCCGCCCATGCACAGGCCCTCTTTGCACGCATGCCCGCTGCCTATCGCGATGCGTTCTACCAGCTTGTGGCCTATCCGGTAATAGCCAGCGCCAACCTGTACGAGATGTATTATGCGCTGGCGCTAAACCGCCTGTATGCGCGCCAGCAGCGTGCTGCCACAAACCGCATGGCCGAGCAGGTGGAGCGTCTGTTTGTGCGCGACGCTGAACTGGCTGCCTACTACAACCGTGTGATGGGCGCTGGCCGCTGGAACCACATGATGGACCAGCCGCGCATCGGCTACACGAGCTGGGACGACCCGGACGAGAACATCATGCCGGCAGTCGAAACGATAGCCGTGCCCGACACGGCGCTGCCGGGCGTGGCCGTCGAGGGACAGGCCGAAGCCTGGCCCGGACCCAATGCGCCCGCCACGCTGCCCGCCTTCGACGACTTGACCCGCCCGGTGCATTACCTCGAAGTGTTCAACCGGGGACGTCAACCGTTTCGCTTTCGCATTCAGACCAAGTCGCCTGGACTTGCTTTCTCCGCTATCGAGGGCGAGGTGACCGAGCAGCAGCGCATCTGGGTGACCGTCGACTGGGAGCAAGTGCCGCCCGGAACGAATCAGCTCGTTTTCTATGTGGAAGGGCCGGGCATGCGCGTGCCTGTCGTGGCGCCGCTGGAATGGATAGTGGACCGCATTCCGCCGGACTTCGTGGGCTTTGTGGCGCGTGACGGACACCTGGCCATCGAAGCCCATCATTTTAGCGGACAGGTGCCGGCCGGCGGCGAAGCTGCCTGGGAAGTCATCCCCAACCTGGGGCGGACGGCCTCGGCCGTGACACCGCTGCCTGTAACAATGCGGGCGCGAACGCCCGGTACCGATAGCCCGCGCCTGGAATACGACGTGCTTTTGCCCGCGCCTGGGCGCATCCGCGTGCATCTTTACCTGGCACCTACCTACAACTTTGTCAACAGACCCGGTGGGCTCCAGCTGGCCGTCTCGCTCGATGATGCGCCGCCACAGCTCCTCAAGGTGCACACCGCCGACACGATTCCAGACTGGCGCTATGGCCGCGTGTGGATGGATGCCGTCGCCCGCAACGTCCGCGTTGTCACGTCCGAACACGAAATTACCCGACCCGGCCCCCACACGCTCAAGCTCTGGGCAGTGGACGGCGGCGTCGTGGTGGAGCGGATCGTCATCGACACGGGCGGTTTGCATGCGAGTTACCTGGGCCCGCCCGAAAGTCCCTTCGTGCGCAATCGTCGCCCCCTCTGGTCTCCAAAGCCCAAAGCTGATGGGCCGCACCTACCCGGAGATGACCGATAGGCAAGCGTCATCTGGAGTGCGCTGGCGGCAGTTACGACCCCTTCAGGCCCTTTGGGCCAGCTCCCCCTGGAAGGGGGAGCGTTTTGGTGGGCTGCGGTTGGCGGTGGTTGTGGGCACTTACGCTTATTGCTGCGCCGAAGCCTGTTGCCACCATACTTCCCCCTCCCTTTTAGGGAGGGGGGCAGGGGGAGGGTTGTCTGATCAACACCCCCTCAGTCGCTTCGCGGCAGCTCCCCCTGGGAGGGTGAGCGTGTTGGGGGAGTCAGGCTGGTGCCGGATTCGAGCGCAGGTGTCACCTGTTTGCCATAAGGAGCGGTCCGATGCATGTTTGGGATAGCCGAATACGGGAATTGTTACAAACCAGTGACGCCCTAAAAGGCAAGGCCCGTCTCTTGACTGAATGACGGAAAATTTTTAATTAACTGGAGGCGAAGTTATGGTGAAGCAATGGTTTCCGTTCTTCGGAAGCGCTTTTTTTAATCAATAAAAACGCAGGGGGTGTCATGCGGCACACGATTCAGGTTACGGTTAACGGACAGATGCACCGGGTGGAGGTCGAACCCCGCCTGCTGCTGGTCGAACTGATCCGGGATGTGCTGGGGCTAACAGGCACGCACGTGGGCTGCGACACGAGCCAGTGCGGTGCCTGCACGGTGCACGTCAACGGCGAGGCTGTCAAGTCTTGTACCATGTTTGCCGTGCAGGCCGACGGTTGTGAAATCACGACGATTGAAGGGTTGGCCGAAGATGGCCACCTTCATCCGCTGCAGGAAGGCTTCTGGCAGGAGCACGGCCTGCAATGTGGCTTCTGCACGCCGGGTATCATCATGGCAGCGGCCGACCTGCTTCGGCGCAATCCGGATCCAACGGAAGAAGAGATCCGGCATGCGCTGGAGGGGAATTTCTGCCGGTGCACAGGCTACCACAACATTGTGCGCGCCATTCAGTATGCGGCCGCTCGTATGCGGGGCGAGATGGTCGTACCACGGGGCGAGGTGGCGCCTACAGGTGCTTACTGATTGGCCCCATTCACGAACCGGAAAACCTGCTTGGAGCCATGGAAGCCAAAGCCTATATCGGAGCCCCCATTCGGCGGGTCGAAGACCGGCGCTTTGTGACAGGACGGGGGCGTTATACCGACGACATTGTCCTGCCGGGCATGCTTTACGCCTGGATTGTGCGCAGCCCTTACGCCCATGCCCGAATCCGCGCCATTCGTACGGAAAAAGCACGCCAGCATCCGGGAGTGGTGGCTGTCTTTACGGGCAAAGACATGCTGGATGACGGTGTGGGATCGTTGCCCACAGGCTGGCAGATTGGTCCCGACATGAAAGAGCCGCCACACTACGCGCTGGCCGTCGATAAAGTACGCTACGTGGGCGATGGCGTGGCGGTGGTGATCGCCGAGACGAAGGCGGCCGCCCGCGATGCTGCCGAACTGGTGGAAGTAGACTATGAGGAGTTGCCGGCTGTAGTGGATGCCGCCGAAGCGCTCAAGGAAGGAGCCCCGCTTGTCCACGACGACGCGCCCGGCAACCTGTGCTACGTCTGGGAGCTGGGAGATCGGGAAGCCACCGACCGCGCCCTGGCTGCAGCGCACCACGTCACCAAGCTGGAGTTCGTCAACCAACGGCTCATTCCAAATGCCATCGAGCCCCGCTCGGCCATTGGTCATTACGATCCGGGGCGTGATGAACTGACGCTCTATACGTCGTCACAGAATCCGCACCTGATCCGGCTGCTGCTGAGCGCCTTTGTGCTGAAGCTTCCTGAGCACAAAGTGCGTGTGATCTCGCCGGATGTGGGCGGTGGCTTTGGCTCGAAAATCTTTCACTATCCGGAAGAGGTCATCTGCGCCTGGAGCAGCCGCAAGCTAGGTCGGCCCGTAAAGTGGACGGCCGTCCGCAGTGAAAGCTTTGTGAGCGATGCGCACGGCCGCGACCACATCACGACGGCTGAAATGGGTTTCGATCGCGACGGTCGCATTGTGGGACTGCGCGTGCGCACGATTGCGAACCTGGGGGCCTACCTTTCGACGTTCGCCCCGGGCGTGCCCACCTGGCTCTATGGTACGCTTCTGGCCGGCCAGTATAAGACACCGCATATTCACGTCGAGGTTAAGGGCGTTTTCACAAACACGACCCCGGTTGATGCTTACCGCGGGGCCGGTCGGCCCGAGGCGACCTACGTGGTTGAACGCCTGGTGGAACTGGGCGCCCATGAGTTGGGGATCGACCCGGCCGAACTCCGGCGTCGAAATTTCATCCAACCGGACGAATTCCCCTATCAGACACCCGTCGTGTTGCAGTACGACAGTGGCAACTACGAGGGCGCACTGAACAAGGCGCTGGAGATGGCCGACTACTGGAAGTTGCGTGAGGAGCAGAAGCGAGCGCGTGAGCAGGGGCGGCTTATCGGTATTGGATTTTCCTGCTACATCGAGGCGTGTGGTCTGGCGCCCTCGAAGGTGGCCGGTGCCATCGGCGTGCGGGCTGGCTTGTACGAGAGCGCGGCCATCCGAGTAATGCCCACCGGCAAGGTGCAGGTCTTCACCGGTACGCACTCGCACGGCCAGGGGCATGAGACCACCTTTGCCCAGATCGTAGCGCATGAGCTGGGCATTCCGCTCGAAGACGTGGAGGTTATCCACGGCGACACGGCTGAGATCCCCTTCGGGATGGGCACCTATGGTTCACGGAGTCTGGCTACGGGCGGCAGTGCCATTTATCGCGCGCTTGAAAAAGTCAAGGCAAAAGCCCGGAAGATCGCCGCGCACAAGCTCGAAGTGGCTGAAGAGGATCTGGAGTTTCGCAACGGCCAATTTATCGTAAAGGGCACCGACCACGCCATCAGCTTCGGCGACATTGCGCTGACGGCCTATGTGCCCCACGACTATCCAGAAGGGCTGGAGCCCGGCCTGGAAGAGAACGCCTTCTACGATCCGGCCAACTTCACCTTCCCCTTTGGGACGCACCTGTCAGTGGTGGAAGTCGATCCGGAAACCGGCAAGGTGAAGTTGCTCCGCTACATTGCCGTGGACGATGTGGGGCGCATCATCAACCCCATGATCGTCGAGGGACAGATCCACGGTGGCGTAGCGCAGGGGATCGGTCAGGCGTTGCTCGAAGGAGCAGTCTACGACCGCGCCAGCGGCCAGCTTCTGAGCGGATCACTACTGGACTATGCGTTGCCGCGGGCCGACGACCTGCCGTCGTTCGAGGTTGGACACCAGGAGACACCCTGCCCGCATAATCCGCTGGGAGCCAAGGGGGCCGGCGAGGCCGGCACAATTGCGGCCACGGCCTGCATCGTCAACGCCGTCGTGGATGCGCTCTATCATCTGGGCGTGCGCGACATTCGCATGCCACTGACGCCCGAGCGTGTCTGGCGCGCCATGCACGGGTTGCCCACCAATGGACATGGTTCCTGACCAACGAAAACGATCGGAACGGCCATGATTCCACAGAGCTTCGAATACAGGAAGGCGCAGACGATCGACGAAGCGCTGGCCCTGCTTCGGGAACACGGGGATGAAGCCAAGGTGCTGGCCGGCGGGCACAGCCTGATCCCGCTCATGAAGCTGCGGCTGAGCACGCCAGAGCTGCTCATTGACATCGGCGGCATTCGGGAGCTGACAGAGATCCGCGAACAGGACGGCCGCATCGAACTGGGAGCACTGGTCACGCACCGGAAGATTGAGTTTTCTGAACGACTCCGGCAGAAATGCCCGGTGCTACCCGAGACTGCTGCGCAGATTGGCGATCCGCAGGTGCGGAACAAAGGGACGATTGGGGGCAGCCTGGCCCATGCCGATCCGGCAGCCGACTACCCGGCTGTTGTGCTGGCCCTGGAGGCTGAGATCGAGGCGACGGGGCCGGACGGCCGTCGTACCATCCCGGCGCGTGACTTTTTCCAGGGGCTGTTCACCACGGCCCTCCAACCCGGCGAACTGCTCACGCGCGTGCGCGTGCCGGTGATGCCGCCACGTAGCGGGGCCACTTATTTCAAGTTTCCGAATCCGGCCTCGCGCTATGCGGTGGTGGGCGTGGCAGCTTTTGTCAAGCTGGCGCCTGACGACACCTGTGCCGAGGTGCGCATCGGGATCACAGGCGCTGCAGGAGCTGCTTTCCGGGCTACCGAAGCTGAAAAGCAGCTCGTTGGCAAGACGATCGACGACAGGACGCTGGCTGCTGCACTCGAAGATCTGGTCGATCCCGACGACCTGCTCAGCGACCTGGCCGCCAGTGCCGAATACCGGGCGCACCTGTGCCATGTGCTTGCGCAGCGGGCGCTCCGACAGGCCTTCGAGCGGGCACGCGGCTGACTATGGTTGCGGCCCGGGCTGGCTCAGGCAATGACGTCTTTGGGGGACGCACACGTCGACTTTCAACCGGTCCGCGCCGTCTCGCGTTGGAGTGCCTTGTAGGCCAGGCGGGCCAGCCCGCCGGCAATGTGCACGTTGTGTTCCGACGGCTCTTCCTGCTCCAGCCGCTCTTTGACGGCCTCGGTCGAGGCCCGGAGCAGGTTGCGCGTGGCAGCGGTCGAAAGTCCAAGGAAGCGGGCAATTTCGTCCAATGAGCGGTTGTGCTCGGTTTCCAGCACAACGGTATAGGGGGCTTCCATCAGACTGGGCAGCTAGTTCAGGCGTTTACGTTCGATCAAGCCGCGTGGGCCACCCGCCAGTTCGATGGCCTTCAGGAACACCTGCATTGCCCGCGGATCCAGATCGACCGGCTCAGGAGTGACTTCGATCGGCATGGCTACACCTGTGGGTTGGGTTCGACAGATGCTTCCTAATGGAAGGCTTGCAAGGCGGGGCCGATGCGGACCAGCCCCACTGGAGTGATTTCCAACAGATGCGTGCTGGTGTCGTGTCCACACAGTCGGCAGCCGTCGATGCGAAAGAGCCGGACTGTTTCGCCGATGGGCATGCGGTAGAGCCGGGCCTGCTGAGTGCTGGTGATGGGTTGCTTGGCCAGCACCAGCGTGCCGTCAAGAATGTGTCCTACTGCGTAGCCACCGGCCGCTTCGGCCGTGAGCAATTCGTGGCCACTGCGCTTCTGCGAGACGAGTAGCGCCGTTTGGTGCCATTTTTTGAGAAATGTGAAAATCGGCCGCACCACGTCGCGCGCCAGCATCTCACGGGCTTCGTAGAGACCCGTGAGCGAGTCGATAACCACGGCCCGCACGTGGTAAGTTTTAATCGCGTGGGCCAGTGTGTTGAATAGGGTTGGCAGGTCCTGCGCCAGGATCGCGTGTGTGGCTGCATCGACCAGCACACTGCGGTCTTCAACCACGTTCCAGTCGGCGCCCATAGCGGTCGCACGCGTGCGCAGACCCATTGCTACGAATGGCGCCGGGCTTTCGGTCGTCAGAAACAGACACACCTGCCCACGCCGTGCCTGCTCGATGGCGAACTGCTCGACAAGCAGGCTCTTGCCGGTGTCGGCCACACCAGTTACCTGCAAAACGGCATAGCGAGGAATGCCGCCCAGCGGCTTGCGCACCAGATGGCCATCCCGCCATGCCGTCGTGAAAAACAAGGCATCCAGGCCTTCGACGCCTGTCGGAATCCCCTCCAGATCCGGTGTGGCCGCTGCTGCCTGCCGCAACGACACGACCGCTTAGCGGTCCGACTTCGTGCGAAACAGGTCCGGCCATAAAAAAGCTACCGGCTATTGGACAACCGGTAGCACCAACATCGTCGCACAAAAATCGCTTCAGTTTCTATGTAATGGTTTGTAATACATTAGGTGGTGGCTGCTTCTTCGTCGTTAAAGATATCGCCTTCGACGGCCACATTTTCCAACGCGGGCATCCAAAGCAGCTCGATGCGATGCAGCGCCGAGTAGTACCAGGGACGTTCGGGAAGGCGGTGAGTGGGCAGCCACTCCCAGGAGCGCATCGATTCAATGTAGTCCCAGTTGACGTAGGCGCTAAAGTCATCAATCAGATCGGTGAGCACAGTGCCGCTTTCGAGCAAAAAGCGCTGGATTTGAGCCCATTTCTCATAGCTCGACTCCACGTGTGTCAGCCCAAAATAGCCTGCGCCTCCAGGGCCTCGCAGCGCCAGCAGCCCACGCTCAATTGTCGTTTTGAAGCCCAGAAAGCTTTCGGTCGGATCGGTCATAAATGTGTCGAACTGCCGCAGCCACGACGTGGGGAGTGGCTCGCGCAGATCGTATCGGACGGCTTCGAGGCGGTCGAGTCCCTCGCGTCGGGCTGCGTCGTTGATAAACTGAACCAGCCGCTTGTCGATGTCAACGGCCAGCACGTAGGCCGGTGCACCGGTCAACGCTGCGGCGATGCTCATCAGATCGTCGTCGCCCAGAATGAGAAGATGCTTGCCTTCCAGATCGCCCCGGTGCCAGGCAAACGCAATGCGTGCAAGGGTAGTAGCTTCGGTGACAAAGCCTTGGTCGTAGTCCTGAATGGCCTCGGGGCGATGCCGACAAATTTCTGCAAAGCGCTTGACCACATCCTCGGGGAGCGTGCGATAATCGACACTCCGACCCTCGCAATGCAAACAGGCGGCCTCGCGCACAGGAGCCACGCCCAGCGCCTGAGCCAGCGCCCGGCCGCTTTCGGTCAGGCGCAGCGCGCCATCATGCGCCTCCAGCAGACCCTCGGCAATCAACTGATGCCAGAAGGCACTGAGCGTCCGCAGCGGCACGCGGCTCAACCGGATAGCTTCCCACAGGTTGTCGGCGGTCAGCAGTGCCGCCAGTGCCCGTTCGGCGTCGCGCTCGGTGAAGGGAACCGGCACCTGCTGACGGACCGTTTCCAGCAGACGATCCCGCAGTTCGACCGCTGTGGTTTCCTGGAAGGTTTTAATATGTGGCATAACGCAGACCGGTTGTTTCGAGGGTACGCGAAAACGAATGTCTTAAGGTAAGGATGGCAAGAAAGCCATGATCGACAGGAGAATTCGTAACTTACGGACCTTCACCGCCTGAAACAACCGACTGTATGACCATATTTCGCATACGAGGCGAATTTTTCCGCAAAAGTGGATTAGAACTTATCCGGAACACAAGGCGACAGCGCAATGATTTCTGTGGCGTCTGCATTCGAAGTGGCTTCGGCAAGCTGCTGGGCGTAACTGCTTGTAATCGCTCAGAGCAAACAGAAGGGAATCAACAGGCGAGTCATGGCAGACCAGGGGTTGGTTGCGGCTGGATACACTACAAGCATAGCCAAAAGCGCTCGAAGCGAGGTATAACAATTTTCCTGAAATCTTGCATGATCTTTCATATCTCACTGCAGCAGATAGGGAAAACGGCAACGTGGCCTGTCTCCTGAAAGAGGGCTTGCCGGAGTGAGCGTGGGACGTTAACCTTTCTGATAGCCATCTAGACTGTCCTTCAGAATGCCATGCGCACGTTGCGACTGCTTACCCTGAGCCTGCTCTGGAGCGGCTGGCTGCTTACGGCCATGGCGCAGCCGGTGGACCGAGCCCGTGAGGATTCGCTCATCGAAGCGCTACTGGCCCGCATGACGCTCGAAGAGAAGCTCGGCCAGCTCACGCTCTACAACGGCGGCATGGCCGAAACCGGACCGGTCGTGCGCGAAGGCGAACCCGACGCCATACGTCGCGGTCGCGTGGGCGCTGTGATGAATTTCTTCGGGGCTGAGGCGGTCTGCGCCATGCAGCGTCAGGCTGTCGAGGAAAGCCGCCTGGGTATTCCGCTGTTGTTTGCGCTGGACGTGATCCATGGCTTTCGGACGATCTTTCCGGTGCCGCTGGCCGAGGCGGCCACGTTCGACCCGGCGCTGGTCGAGCAGGCGGCCCGCGTGGCGGCCGTGGAGGCCTCGGCGGTGGGGCTCAACTGGACGTTTGCACCGATGGTCGACATTGCGCGAGATGCCCGCTGGGGCCGGATCGTCGAGGGTAGCGGCGAGGATCCGTATCTGGGCGCGGTGATGGCGGCGGCGCGCGTGCGGGGTTTTCAAGGACAGGATCTCCGGGATCCGACCACGATTCTGGCCACGGCGAAGCACTTTGCGGCCTATGGGGCGGCCGAGGCCGGTCGCGACTACAACACGGTGGACGTTTCGGAGCGGACGCTTCGGGAGGTGTATCTGCCGCCGTTCGAGGCGGCGGTGCGCGCCGGGGCGCTCTCGATCATGTCGGCCTTCAACGAGATCGGGGGCGTGCCGGCCACGGCGAACCGCTGGCTGCTGACTGACGTGCTCCGCAACGAATGGGGTTTCGAAGGCCTGGTGGTGAGCGACTGGACGGCCATCTGGGAGCTGCTTTTCCACGGGATTGCGGCCGATAGTGCCGAGGCGGGGCGCAAGGCGCTTGAGGCGGGGGTGGACATGGACATGGTCAGCGGGATTTATGTGCGGAAGCTGGCCGAGGAGGTGCGTGCTGGACGGCTTTCGGAGGCGGTGGTGGACGAGGCGGTGCGGCGCGTGCTGCGTGTGAAGTATCGGCTGGGGTTGTTCGAGGATCCCTACCGCTACTGTCGAGACACCAGCCGCGAGCAGGTGTTGCTGTCGCCGGAGCACCGGCGGCTGGCGCGGGAGGTGGCACGTAAGGCGATCGTGCTGTTGAAGAACGAGGGAGAGTTGTTGCCGCTGGCAGACAAGCTGCGGCGGGTGGCGGTCATTGGGGCGCTGGCCAACGATTCGGCGAGTGTGCTGGGGCCGTGGTCGGCGGCAGGTCGGCCGGAGGATGCTGTGACGATTCTGGAGGGGATCCGGGCGGCGCTTTCCGGAGCGACGGTGCGCTACGCGCCGGGTTATGCGGAGGTGCCTTCGGGGAGTTTTCAGGAGATGGTGGCGGCGGCGTTGAGCCCGGACACGAGCGGTTTTGCGGAGGCGGAGGCGGTGGCGCGCTGGGCGGAGGTGGTGATTCTGGTGCTGGGTGAGCACCGGGAGTTGAGCGGGGAGGCGGCCAGTCGGGCATCGGTGGCACTTCCGGAGGCGCAGCAGGCGCTGGCGCGGCGCATTCTGGCACTGGGTCGGCCCGTAGTGGTGGTGTTGATAAACGGGCGGCCGCTGGCGATTCCGGAGTTGGCTGCCTGGGCGCCGGCGATTCTGGAGACGTGGTTTTTGGGGACAGAGATGGGGCATGCGGTGGCGGACGTGTTATTTGGGAAGGCGAGTCCGGGGGGACGGCTTCCGGTGTCGTTTCCGCGGGCGACGGGTCAGGAGCCGCTTTACTACAACCACAAGCCGACGGGTCGGCCGCCGCGGGCCGAGGAAAAATACACGTCGAAGTACGTGGACGTGCCCTGGACGCCGCTGTATCCGTTCGGGTACGGGCTGACCTACACGACGTTTGCGTACGACAGTCTTCGACTGAGCCGGACGCGGCTGGGCCCTGATGACACGTTGGAGGTGGTGGTGGCGGTGAAGAACACGGGTCGGCGTCGGGGGGAGGAGGTGGTGCAGCTTTACGTGCGGGACGAGGTGGCATCGGTGACGCGACCGGTGAAAGAGCTGAAGGGGTTTGCGCGGGTGGAGTTGGCGCCGGGCGAGACGAAGGCGGTGCGGTTTCAGTTGCCGGTGCGTGCGCTTCGGTTCTGGGGTCCGAAAGGGGGTTGGGTGGTGGAGCCAGGGTGGTTCACGCTGTGGGTGGGTCCCTCTTCGGCCGAAGGCCTCCAGGCTCGCTTCGAGGTGGTTAGCCCATAATCAAGCTGGATCGGGGCACTGCTCTGAGCCTCGTTCATTTGCAGCCCTCGACATAGGGTCAATCGAGAATGAATGCCTTCCGGCTGGCCATCTTTGCGCTGGCCATGGGTTCGGCGCGGCGGATCACGTCGGCCAGCAGAAAGCCCAGCCAGGGAATTACCATGGACCAGCCCTCAACACAGCAGCGTCGGTAGGCGCATTCTTGGCTTTTTAGGGGCAAAGCCCGCTCGGCTTCAGCGTTCCTGACCAGGGCCGGTTTGTTACAGCAATCAATCGACAAAGTGTGGGCGTGAAGCGGCCACACCAAAGCCCAGCATCAGGAGCGTAACGCCCAGCAGCATCCACAGGGACGCGGCAAATCGATGCGTCTGGTCATAAAGGAAGCCAAAAACCGTCGGACCGAGGGCAGCCAGCAGATATCCGACCGCCTGTGCCATGGCGGAAAGATCCGCTGCCCGCAGAGGAGTACGTGTGCGCAGAGGAAATAGCGTCATGGCCAGCGAAAAACCCACGCCTGCCCCAGCTCCGGCCAAAATTGCAGCGCTCCAAAGCACCACCCCCTTGCCGATCATAAAGCCAACCACGCCGGCTACGGTTAGCAGACCTGCTGCCAGGGCCAGGAATTGTTGATGCGGCCGTCGCTCGGCCAGCATGGGCGTGATGAATAGAAGCGGAAGTTGCGCCAGCAGAAAAGCAAACAGGATCCAGCCAGATGTTGTGGCAGCAAACCCACGATTCTGCGCCAGCACGGGGATCCAGGTGATCATGCAGTAAAAAAAGAAGGACTGCAGCCCCATGAACAGGGTAACCTGCCAGGCCAACGCAGAGCGCCAGGGGAGGGTGCGCCGCGTTGGTTCTGGAGACGTTGTTATGGAAGCGCGACGTGCCGGCGGTATCCAGAGCAGGGCCGCCACGAAAGCCAGCAGGGCCCAGCAGCGCAGCGCGCCTTCCCAACCTAATCCCCAGCTTTCAGCCAGCGGTACACTGATCCCCGAAGCCAGCGAAGCCATCAGGTGCATGGTGGCAAGATACAGACCGGTCAACACACCCAGGCGGGTAGGGAACGATCCTTTGACAACCGCCGGCAAGAGCACGTTGTTGACGGCGATAGCAACACCTACCAGCAACGTTCCACTAAACAGGTAGAAAGGAGTGGGAAAGGGCCGGACCAGCTCACCTACAGTCAGCAGCAACATCGAAAGCAGCAGCACGCGCTCCATTCCGAACCGTGCAGCCAGTCGGGAAGCCCCGAACGAGCCCAGTCCGAAAGCCAGCAACGGTAATGTCGTCAGCAGGCCTACGGCCGTATGGGAGAGCGACAGGTCTCCTTGTAGGTGTGGGATAAGCGGGCCCACCGCCGTGAGCGGGGTGCGCAGATTGGCAGCAGCCGCCAGAACACCTGCCACGATCCATGCACGCTGAAGCTGAACGTTAGATTCCGTAAACTGCATGGTCCGTGCGAACCTGCTGCGCTCAAGAGGCACTTCGAGTCTGCCGGAAGAGCTGTCGTTCCAGCACGGGGCGCAAGACGCGCCAGACGTTTTCAGCCACGATGCGCTGACCTTCGGCCGTGGGATGAATACCGTCAGCCTGGTTCAGCTCGGGCACGCCTCCGACGCCTTCGAGCAGGAAAGGAATCAGGTGTGCATCGTTGGCGCGGGCCAGTTCGGGATAGATGGCGCGAAAGGCGGCCGTGTAGTCGGGGCCCAAGTTGGGAGGCAACTGCATGCCGGCCAGGATGATGTCGGCGTCTGGATAGCGGGCGCGCACTTTGTCGATGATACCCTGCAGGTTGCGACGCGTCACTTCAGGGTCGATGCCGCGCAGGCCATCGTTGGCGCCCAGTTCCAGAATGAGCACGTCGATGCGCTCGCGTAGCAGCCAGTCAATGCGGCGCAGCCCCCCGGCCGAGGTCTCGCCGCTCAACCCGGCGTTGATGATGCGCACAGGCCATCCCAGCGAATCCACCTTGCGCTGCAGCACAGCCGGAAAGGCATCGTCGGGCGACAGGCCGTAGCCGGCGGCCAGGCTGTTGCCCAGCACAAGCACATTGATTGTGCGCATTGCACCGGCAGTGTCGCGAGCGACCGGGGCCGTTGTGTCGGGCGAAACTTCAGATTGGGGCGATTCGGACGCGCTACCGCAGGCGGCCAGCAGCATGAGCAGCGGCAAGAGCAGCAGTTTCAGAACCGAATCGATCGGACCGGTTATAAGGAGGTCGAATCGGAGCATCAGCCTAATGTTTGCATGCTACAGGTTGCGCATCTGACAAAAACCTACCGAAGCGGCACCCGGACGCTGACCGTGCTTCAGGAGGTCTCATTTTCGGTAGCCGAAGGGGAAACCTGTGCGGTGGTCGGCCCCTCGGGCAGCGGTAAAACGACGCTGCTGGGGTTGTGTGCCGGACTGGATCTGCCCACGACGGGCAAGGTGTGGCTGGACGGCCAGGACCTGACCGTGCTCGATGAAGAGGCCCGTGCCGCGCTACGCAACCGGCTTGTGGGCTTTGTCTTTCAGACCTTTCAACTGCTGTCCACGCTGACTGCGCTGGAAAACGTCATGGTCCCGGCCGAGCTGCGAGGTGACCGCACGGCCCGCCATCGGGCTATCGAATTGCTGGAACGGGTGGGGTTAAGCGACCGCCTGCATCACTATCCGCGCCAGCTCTCAGGCGGTGAGCAGCAACGGGTTGCACTGGCGCGGGCCTTCATCAACCGCCCCCGTCTTCTGTTTGCCGACGAGCCGACCGGCAATCTGGATGCCGACACCGGGAGGATTGTCGAAGACCTGCTCTTCGAGCTGAACGCGACGGCTGGCACCACCCTGGTTATTGTCACGCACAACCTGGAGCTGGCCCGGCGCACCGGCCGCATCTTGCACCTGCGGGCCGGGCGTATTGTGGCTGATGAGCCGGTCCACGCCCCCATCAATGCGACACGTTATGGCTGAGCCGCGTACGGGGACGCTTCGCTGGGCCCTTCGCATGGCCTGGCGCGATAGCCGGGGCAGCCGACGTCGGCTGCTGCTGTTTCTGTCGGCCATGGTGCTGGGGTTGGCCGCGTTGGTAGCCATCAACGGCGTCGGAGGTAACCTGCGCCGGGCTGTGGATGAACAGGCCCGTCAGCTGCTGGGCGCCGATCTGCGCCTGGAACGGGAAGCCCCCTTCGACGAACTCGAAGCGCTTATCGACTCGATCGGCGGCCGTCAGAGCCGCGTGGTCTCGTTCGCTTCGATGGTCTACTTTCCGAAGGCTGACCAGGTGCGGCTGGCGTCGGTTCGGGCTGTTTCCGGCACCTGGCCCCTGTACGGACAGCTCCAGACCAATCCGCCGGAGGCAGCCATGCGCTACCTGCAGGAAGGCGGAGCACTGGTCGATGGCACGCTGCTCGACGCCTACGGCGCCCGCGTGGGCGACTCGGTACGGGTTGGACGTCGGAGCTACCCGATCCTGGGGCGACTGCTGGCCACGCCGTCGGAGTCGGCCGCTATGGCACTGGCCGCACCGCGCGTGTACATCCCGCTGGCCGGAATCGATACACTGCTGCTCAGTTTCGGTAGTCGCGCTGAATACGCGGTTTACTTTCGTTTTGACGATGGGCGGAATGCCGAAGCGCTGGGCGACCGGCTTCGCCGGGAATTGCGGCCGCTGCGCGTGCGCGTTGATACTGTCGAAGAAATCCGGGAGGACTGGGATGAAGCGCTGACGAACCTGTATCGCTTCCTTGGGCTGGTGGGCTTTATTGCGCTGATGCTGGGTGGAATCGGAATTGCCAGTGCTGTGCACGTGTACGTTCGCCAGCGTGTCGATGCGGTGGCTGTGCTTCGATGCCTGGGGGCGACACCTTCACAGACCGTGGCGGTCTATCTGCTGCAGGCGCTGGCAATGGGACTGGTGGCCGGTGCGGCCGGTACGCTGCTGGGACTGGGGTTGCAGGCGCTGCTGCCGCGGCTGCTGGCAGCATTTCTTCCGGTTGCGGTACCGCTGCGCATGGAACCGGCCGCTGTAGCGCTGGGGTTGTTGAGCGGACCGACCATCACGCTGCTTTTTGCGCTGCTTCCGCTGCTTCCAGTGCGTCGCGTAACGCCGCTGCGGGCGCTTCAGGCTTCGGTCGATCCTGTGCCAGCCGGATGCGATCCGCTGCGCTGGTTGGCCTGGCTGTTGCTGGCGGGCGGACTGACCGCGTTCGCCATGCTGCAGGCGCCCACCCCGATTATTGGGGTCGGCTATGCCGTCGGGTTAATGCTCGTCTTCAGTGCGCTGACGCTGCTGGCCCACGGGCTGATGCGCCTGCTCCGGCGTTTGGTCCCGGATCGCTGGCCGTACGTCTTTCGCCAGGGATTGGCCAATCTCTACCGCCCGCACAACCAGACCCTTGTGTTGATGCTGGCGCTTGGACTGGGGACGTTTCTGGTGGTGCTGGTGCTGCTCGTCGAACGGACGCTACTGGCGCAGGTCCGGCAGGCTGGAGGCGGTGAGCGTCCCGATCTGGTCTTTTTTGACGTGCAACCCGATCAGCGCGACAGCCTGATCGCCTTGATCAAGGCGCACGGAGCGCCGGTACTCGAAAAGGTCCCGATTGTCACGATGCGGCTGGCGGCTGTCAATGGCCGCCGGATCGATGCACTTCGCGCCGACACCACCGTGCGGCTGAGCTGGGCCTTTCGGCGCGAATACCGTTCGTCCTATCGCAGTTATCTGACCGACACCGAGACGCTGCTGGCCGGCACCTTCACGCCCGCGGTGCCACCCGACACGGCCGTGGCGCCTATCTCCCTCGAGGAGGAGATCGCGGCCGAGCTGGGCGTGACGCTTGGCGACACGCTTGCGTGGAACGTGCAGGGTGTCGAAATCCCCACCGTGGTGGGAAGCATCCGGCGCGTGGACTGGCGGCGCTTCCGGACGAACTTTTTCGTACTGTTTCCGCACGGTGTGCTGGAGGAAGCACCTCAGATGTTCGTGCTGCTGGTTCGGGCCGGGGAGGCTTCGCCTCGCATTCAGCGGGCTGTCGTCGAGGCATTCCCGAGCGTGTCGGCCATCGATTTGCAGCTCATTTTGAACGTGGCTGACGAAATCTTCGGTCGGGTGGGGCTGGTGCTGCAATTCATGGCCCTCTTCAGCGTACTGACGGGCGTGATTGTGCTGCTGGGAGCGATTGCCGTGACGCGCGTAGCCCGCGAGGAAGAAACTGTGCTGCTCAAGACGCTGGGAGCTTCGCGGCGTCAGGTGCTCCAGATCACGGCCGCAGAGTACGGACTCCTGGGCCTGCTGGCAGCGACAGGGGGGCTGGTGCTGGCCGTGGGAGCCACCGGATTGCTGGCTGGCCTGGTGTTCAAGGCGCCGCCTACGGGAGCGACGGACGTGCTGGTAGGCGCATTGCTGAGTGCCGTGATGCTGACGCTGGGCGTCGGGCTCCTCGGTAACCGACGCGTCTATGGTCGTCCGCCGCTCGATGTGCTTCGTGCGGCGGGATAGGCCAAGATGCGGCAAAGCGATCGATGGGCATGCTGGTGGAGCGTTAACGCACTTCAGGGCGCATCTGGGGCACGAAGCGCCAGCGGCAATTGGGTTCGGGTTGCAGCGAGCGCCGCAGTTCGAAAAGCAGATGGTAGGAATAGGCTTGATCCGGCTCCAGCGTCAGTGCCACGGGCAGGGCCAGCGTGTCGGTTGCGACGGTCAGCGTACCGCCGGCATTGGGGCCGAAGCGCACCGACACGTCAGATAGGCTGATCCATAGCGTGTCGTAGCGGCCGGACGGAACAGGGACAGCTTCGAGCAGGGTCCAGGTGCTAAGGGTCGTGGCAGAGAACGTGAGGGTGCGTTGGGCGAAGGGAAGCGGCTGTCGGTGGCCGTCCGTGTGGCGAAGCGCCAGCGGATGCAGCGTCAGCATGAGTGTCTGAAACGGCGACGGCAGCGCGGAATCGGCCGCAACGGTCAGTGACAGACGGGCCGGGGCGGCGGTGTCGGGCATGCCCGGCATGGCCGGTCGGGGCGGCGCCATCACGATTTCGCGGGCGCCTCCGCATCCTGCCAGCAGGCCAGCCAGCAATGTGATCAGGTATCCGCAGCGTCCCATCCGAATGCCAGCAAAGGCAGCACGGTTTCGGCAAAGTGGAGGACAGTCTGGGCAAACTCGGGGCGCAGCACGGCGGCATCCGGCACATCCTGCGATACCAGAAACGAGTTCCAGCGCAGGTATTCGGCCACCGGACTGTTGGCGGCCTCCTCGAAGCCCCGGGGCATGCGCTTGAGCGCCGTATCGGTTTCAAGGATCAGATCGGCCGCATGTGCGGCCGATTGCGCCCGGAGTTGCTGGAGGATTTCCAAAAACGCCGTGGATTCCTGCACCAGCTTTTGGCGCCAGCGCCGCAGGAAGGCCGGACCGGGTTTCCAGAAGCCAGCACCCAGAAACGATTCGCCGGGCTCCACATGGATATAGACGACACCCAGATCCCGGCGGCTTCCCGTGCGCGAGAGCACGGCGCCGACGTGCGTTTTGTAAAGACGCTTGTCTTTTGAGAAGCGCGTATCCCGGTAGATGCGAAACAGTCCCTGTTCCGGGTCGCCACGCAGCGGGAGACATCGCCGGGCCAGTTCGCGACCCACGTCGGCCACCAGGCATTGCATGGGCCAGCGCAGCTCGTCTTCGTAGATCGCCTTGCGCGGTCGGAACCAGTCGCGGCGATTGTGTTGCTTGAGCGCGCGCAGAAAGTCCAGCGCTTCAGGCCGAAAACCCGGAAACGGTGGAAAATCGTAGGGAAGCGTCATGCCGCCAATTGCAGATAGCGCCAGGTCAGGTAGGCCATAAAGCCGGGCGCGATGCGCAGGGCTTCTTCGTCGATCGTAAAGCGCGGGGTATGTAGGCCATGCACGATACCCTTTTCCGGGTTACCCGTGCCAATGCGGTAGAAGCAACCCAGTCGCTGCTGTAAGAAGTAGGCGAAGTCTTCGCTGGCGAACCAGGGTTCAAGTTCCACGACGCGCTCGGGTCCCACGTACTCACGGGCAGCCTCGCGCACCAGTGCCGTAGGCTCTTCGTGGTTGTAGAGGGCCGGATAGCCCACCGCGATCTCCACGTCGGCCTCGGCTCCGAAGGCGCGGGCCGTCTGTTCGGCAACACGTCGGATGAGCGTGTGCGCCCGGAATCGCCAATCTTCGCCCATGGCCCGAAACGTGCCCTCCATGCGCACGATGGGGGGGAGCACGTTCGTGGCGCCTTCGGCAAGCACGCGCCCGATCGAAAGCACTGTGGGCACGTCGGGTGGGGCATTGCGGCTGATTACGGACTGCAGCGCCACGATGATGTGGGCGGCCACCAGCACGCCATCGGCTGCCAGCCGGTGGGGGGCAGCGGCATGGCCACCTTCGGCCCGGACCGTGATGTAGAGTTCGTCGGCCGAGGCCATGTACATGCCGCCGCGTACCCCAATCGTCCCCACCGGTAGGTCTGGCTGCACGTGTTGGGCAAAGACCACCGAGGGAGCCGGTACGCTGTCGGATGCTTCCAGCACGCCTTCACGGAGCATGGCCTGTGCGCCGCCAGGTAGCTTTTCTTCGCTGGGTTGAAAAACAAACCGAACCTGGCCGCGCAATTGGTCACGCAATCGTGCCAGGATCATGGCCGTGCCCAGCAGCGAGGCCGTGTGCGCGTCGTGGCCGCAGGCGTGCATCTTGCCTGGATTTCGGGAGCGAAATTCGAAGTCGTTCTCCTCCTGAATGGGCAGGGCATCCATGTCGGCGCGCAGCAGGACGGTCGGGCCGGAGGCAACACCGCGTAGCGTAGCCACTACGCCGGTACGGGCTACGCCGGTTTGAATCTCCAAGCCCAGCGGCTGCAGCGTCTCGACGACCAGCTGGGCTGTCTCGTATTCCTCGAAAGCCAGCTCCGGGTTTGCGTGGATGGTCCGCCGAAGCCGGACCACTTCCGGAAAGATCTCCTCACTCAGCGCCTGAATCTCGCGCAGCATGGTTCGTCGCTCAGTTGAAGCCGGTGCCCGTGATGGCCGGGCGGTTGTCTTGGTTGACCACCTGCCAGGCCGTTCCAAAGATCAACCGGACGATCCGGGCCATTCGTTCATAGTCGATCTTGTGCGGCTCGTCGTCTACGCCGTGATAATCTTCGTGGGTACCCGTGAAGAAGAAGATGAAAGGAATGCCATGCTTGCCAAAGTTCCAGTGGTCGGAGCGGGCGTAGAACCGGTTGGGGTCATCCTTGCGGTTGAAACGCTCATCAAGTACGAGGCGCGTGTCGGTGATTTCGTTCACGCGCAGGTTGATCTCGTGCAGCTCCTGGGAAATCAGCTTTGAACCGATGATGTACACGTAATTGGGGTCGCCTTCTCGGGTGGGATCGTGGCGGCCGATCATGTCGATATTTAGATTCGTCACGGTCTGCTCGCGTGGGAAGACCGGTTCGTAATCGGTGTAGTATGCTGAACCAAGCAGGCCGTTTTCTTCACCCGATACGTGCAGGAACAGAATGGAACGGCGGGGTGGGTAGCCGTCCCGAACAGCCTGCATGAAGGCTTCGGCGATTTCGAGCAAGGCGACGGTGCCCGTACCGTCGTCGTCGGCGCCGTTGTAGATGCCGTCGTCTTCGGCCGTCGGATCGACGCCCACGTGGTCGTAGTGTGCCGAAAGCACCACCACTTCGTGCTTTAGGAGCGAGTCGGCGCCTTCGATGTAGGCCAGCACATTTTCGGTCTGGGCCTGATAGGTTTCCTGTGCGAGCCGGCCGTGGACGGTAACCTCTGGCACGGCGAATACGATGGGTCGGAGGCTTTTGTCGATCTGCTGCTGCAGCTCGGCGATGGTGTGGCCGCTTGGAGCCAGCAGGGCGTCAGCTACCTGGCTGCTGACCACCCAGATCGGTGGCAGTTGAAAGCCGCCCTGTTGTGGCGGCGTAAGCGAAAGGCGCCCGATGCTGGAGCGCACGCGCAACGCAGCACGGGCGGCGCGTTCGGCCAGCGGTTCGTTGGTCTGTGGGGAGCGGTCGCCTACCAGGATCACGCCGGCTACGCCGGCTTCCAGTGCCCGGCGCAGTTTAAGAAACGGCTGGGTCGTCCACTGTGAGAGGTGACCGTCCGGCGTCAGCAGGCTGGTCGAATCGTTGGCCAGCGGCTCGTCGGCCAGGATCAGCAGCCAGCGGCCCACCAGCTCGATGCTTTCGGCCGCCAGCGCCGCGTAGTCGTTATAGCCTAGCTCAGAATCGGCGATGCCGTAGCCGCCAAAGACCAAGCCGCCGGCGCTTTCGGGCCGGACGCCCAACCACAGGTAGCCGTTCGGGTCGGCCTGCTCCGGACCAAACGCCAGCGCGGCCAGCGTGTCGGCGCCCTGCACGGCGATCAGATGCGCTTCCTGCAGCCGCTGGCCATAGACGGTGAAGGGCTGGAAGTAGACCTCCGGGGCGTAGGGATGGTCCGGTTTCAGCGTGCCGGCAGGCTTGAGGCCCAGTTTGCGATACTGGGAGGCCAGATAGTAGGCGGCCAGCTTCTGCCCGCGCGTGGTGGTTTCGCGTCCCTCAAAGTAGTCGGAGGCTACAATGAATAGGTGCGCCGCCAGATCTTCAGGGGTAATGGTAGCCTGATAGCGCTGCACGAGTGCGGGCTGGTCGAATACGGTAGGGGTGGGCGTGGGACGATGGCTTTGTGCCTGCAAGAGCAAGGGCCAGCCCGCCAGCAGGATTCCGAAAAACGTCCGTGCAATACGTTGCCGCATGGGTTGCGCTGTATCGGGTGAACGAATTCGCTACGTGTTTGAGATAGTCCAGCGCGGCTCCGGCGCATTGTTTGGCGCTACTTCGCTTCGTGGCTTACAAATCGAGGCACGCCCGTTGAGGGTACTCCAGCCAGGAGTGTAGCCCTTTGCTTTTGGTGGTGTGAAGGAAGATAAGCACGGCGAGGGCACCGATGCACAGCGTTCAACGCAGCCGCTGGCGTTTGTTCAGATAGGCCAGCAGGGCGTTCTCGTAGGGTTGGTCTGTGTCGAGTTCGACGAAGTCGATTCGATGCTCTAAGCAGCGGCGGCGGAATTGCTCGGCAAACGCCTGCACGGCCCGCACATAGGCGTCACGGTATTGGGCCGGGTGCAGCGTCATTTCTTCGCCGGTCTCCACATCGAAAAGACGCAGCGGGCGGTCCGGCAGCTCGAAGCGTCGCTCGGTGGCGCCTTCCAGCACGTGGAACACCAACACTTCGTGCCCGCGGTGCCGCAGGTGCCGCAACGCACGTAGTAGCTCGTCGTGCGCCGAGCGATTATCGAACAGGTCTGTGATCAGCACTACGAGGGACCGTCGGTGGATGCGTTCGGCCACTTCGTGCAGGACCGAGGCCATGGCCGTACGGCGCGTCTCGGCTGCTTCCATGCGCACCAGTCGCTCCAGGTGGGCCAGCAGCGTGTGCAGGTAGCCCGGCTTGCTTTTGGGTGGGATCAGTGTATGCACGCCTTCGTCGAAAGCAATCAGTCCGGTGGCGTCCCGCTGGCGCAGCATCAAAAAGTGCAGGGCAGCCGCCAGATAGGCTCCGTATTCCAGCTTGCTCAGGGGTGCCCGGTAACGATAACGCATCGAAGGAGACGTGTCGAGCACTACATAGTGACGCAGGTTGGTCTCTTCTTCGTACTGCTTGACATAGAAGCGATCCGTTTTGCCGTAAACCTTCCAGTCGATGTGGCGCAACTCGTCGCCCGGATTGTAGGGCCGGTGCTCGGCAAATTCCACCGAAAAGCCGTGGTATGGGCTGCGATGTAGGCCTGTGATGAAGCCCTCGACAATTAGCCGCGCCCGCAGCTCCATGTTTTTCAAGCGCGAAAGCACGGCTGGATCGAGGTACTGCAGTGTCGTTGGACGGGTCACGGGGAGCCTGAAGGTTAGTAGGAGGTATCAGAAGCCAAGCCTGTTAGAGCCTTCGGGCGTATTGGAGTTCCAACGTAGCTTGGCCGTTTTTGGAATAGCAGAAACCATGGAAGCGCAGGATCGCATCAAGGCACAACTCATGGATGCAGCCGACCTGGACCGCACGCTTGAGCGTATGGCCCGCCAGATTATTGAACGGGCGACGCTCGATGCGGGCAGCGAAGAGAAGCTGGCGCTGGTCGGCATGCAGACGCGCGGCGTGTATCTGGCACGCCGCCTACAGGAAAAGATTCGGAAGGCCGCCAGTTTAGAGGTCCCCATCGGCATCCTCGATGTTACGATGTACCGTGACGACGTGCGGCTGCGGGCGCATCAGCCTGTGGTGCGCCCCACACACATTCCCTTTGATGTGACAGGCCGCCCCCTGGTGCTCATCGACGACGTGATCTACACAGGCCGCACGGCACGGGCTGCGCTCGATGCGCTCATGGATTTGGGTCGTCCGGCTGCTATCTACCTGTTGGTGATGATCGACCGAGGGCTACGGGAGCTACCCATCTGCCCGGACATCGTCGGCCGCCAGGTGCCTACGTTGCCCGGCGAGGAGGTGCGTGTGCGTTTGCGCGAGGTGGACGATCGCGAAGGGGTCTGGCTCGTAGAGACCGCCTACACGCCGATTCTGTGATCTTTACGCGCCCTGCCACGTACCGCCAATTCGGTGGTGCACTTGTTTAGAGGACGGAATCGAAACAGGAATGACGCGTCGGCAAAGTCTGGTAAGATGGGTCGGAAGCTTCGGGCTGCTGATGCTTGTGGCGTCCGGGTGTGGGAAGGAGGAGCCCACGGAAAGTCCGGTCAAAGTGGAAGACTTTCGCTATCAAGAATTGCCCAGTGGCACGCGGATCGTGACCGGAGTCGTGCGTAACCTGACCGATCAGCCCATCGCGAATCTGCAGCTCGAAATCGGCCTCTACGACCGCCACAATCGCCTGATCGGTACGATGCAGGTGCCTGTGCAGCACGTTCCCCCAAAAGGAAGCAAACGTTTCCGGCAATCGCTCGATACCGACCAGGACGTGCACGGAGCCCGTGTGCGCAGCGTACTGGTGCTCTGAGTCATGGTGATTGTTGTCATGGGAGTTTCGGGCGCGGGCAAGACAACCGTGGGCCGCGCCCTGGCCGCAGCGCTCGGCTGGCCGTTCTACGACGGCGACGACTTTCATCCGCCGGCCAACATTGAGAAAATGCGTCAGGGTGTGCCGCTTACCGACGTCGACCGCAGACCCTGGTTGGAGACGCTCCAGGCACTGATCGCGCAGCATCTGCAGGAAGAGCGCCCGGCTGTTGTGGCCTGCTCGGCCCTGAAGCGCCGCTACCGCGACGTGCTGCGTCGTGCCGGCGCGGGCATCCGGTTCGTCCATCTGGCGGCCAACTACGAGACGATCCGCCGACGACTGGAAGCGCGGCAGGGACATTTCTTCGATCCAAAGCTATTGCAGAGCCAGTTCGACGACCTCGAAGCACCCAACGCCGACGAGGCGCTGATCCTCGAGGCTACCCAACCCGTGAACGAGCTGGTGCGCGCGATCATCGCGCAATGGGATTTGCAGCGTAGTTGCTAAGCGGCTACACCGCCAGGCTGAGCAGAAGCACTACGATCAGTCCACTCACGCCGAGAATCGTTTCCAACACGGTCCACACGCGGAGCGTGTCCGCCTCCGAGAGGTCCAGGTAACGGCTCACCAGCCAGAAGCCCGAATCGTTCACGTGCGAAAAGGCCGTGGCGCCGGCGGCGATGGCGAGTGTGGTCAGGGCCAGCATTGGTTGCGAATGGGTGCCGGTCTCTACAACGGGCGCAATCAGTCCAGCAGCCGTCACCATCGATACGGTGGCCGAGCCCTGCGCCACCCGCGCGGCCAGTGCAATCCCGAAGGCGAGTACGACCAGCGGAAGCCGCGAGGCGGCCAATTGCTCGGCCAGTGCCTGCCCGACGCCGGTTTCGATGAGCACGCGGCTGAGCACGCCGCCCGCACCAGTTACCAGCAGGATCAGGCCTACCGGCTCCAGCGCCTTTGAGGTGATCTGCTGCACGGTGCGCATCGGGTAGCCCAGCCGTACGCCCAGCAGGTAGCAGGCCAGCAATGTGCCCAGCACGAGCGCTGTGAACGGGTGCCCGAGCAGTCGAAGCGGCGGCCGCAGGGCATGATCTTCGGGTAGGAAGGCGCCGGCCGCCGTGCCCATCAGGATCAGCATCAGTGGCACCAAAATCACGCTCAGCGCCTGAAAGAACGAAGGCAGGGGGCGGGCCTCGTCCGCCGGTTCGTCGAACAGATGGGCTGGGACGGGCACATACAGCCGGGCGGCCATCCAGCGCCCAAAGATGATTCCCCCCAGGATCGTGGCAGGCAGCCCTGCGATCACGCCAAACAGAATAACCCAGCCCAGGTCGGCACCCAGCAGGCCGGCCACAGCGACCGGACCGGGCGTTGGTGGCACGAAGCTGTGCGCCACGGCAATGCCAGCCGCCAGCGGTAGGGCGTAGTAAAGCAGGGAACGCCCTGTCCGTTGCGCTAAGCTGTACACCAACGGTAGAAGCAGGATCAGCGCTACGTCAAAAAAGACCGGGATGGCCACCAGAAAGCCCGTCAGCGCCAGCGCCCAGGGTGCCCGGCGTTCGCCGAGGCGATCGAGCAGCGAGTGGGCAATGCGGGCCGTGCCGCCGCTGTGCTGAAGCAGTTCCCCGATCATGGCGCCCAGCCCGATCACCACGGCGATGTAGCCCAGCGTGCTGCCCATGCCCTCGCGCAGCACATCGGCCACGCGCTCAGGTGGGATGCCGCCGAGCAGGGCCATGAGCAGACTGGTCAGCAGCAGCGCCACGAACGCATGCAGGCGCACGAGCAGGACCAGGATGAACAGCACGGCAACGGCCAACAACACCAGGCCGGTCAGGGCAAGCGTGTTCATTGGTTCCTCTATGGGCACGTGAACCGAAGCGTCTCAAGATCGAAGCGCCTCCGGGCAGATGCAAGACACGGCAAAGAGTGAGTAGAGGCAAAGATCAGGTTTCAGGCGACAGGACATGGCCGTCGGTAATGCACCAGACGCCTCGTTGCGCGGCCAGCGACTGTACGTCATCGGGAAGCGTATCGCCGGCCACGGCGGCGATGACTGGCCGATCGGTCGCCCGCGCCAGCGCCTGTGCCCGATCCACGGCCCGGCGTACATCGTCTTCGGAAATCAAACCAGAAATCTCAGCTACTAGATACACGGCCTGTTCTTCACGGTGTCCTTGAAGTACCAGGTCGGTCAGTAGCAGATCGCGTCGGTCCGTCTCAGTAAGGCGTCCGGCTTCCAGCGCTTCATCCAGGAGCTGTACCAGTTGATCGCTGCTGATCACCCGAATGCGCGACAGAATCGGTGCAAAGTAGGCGTGCGCCCGCTCTCGATAGCGACTTTCCAGAAAGCCACCCCATACTTTCGAGAGACGGTCTTCGGTCTTTTCCAGGCGCTTTTCGACCCCGTCCAGCCGAACTTCGACCCTGTCCAACCGAATTTCTACAAGCTCCAGCCGTTTTTCCACACGTTCCAGGCGTTTCTCAACACGTTCCAGCCGAGCTTCAGCACGCTGGAGGCGTTCTTCGGCTTTGCGTTGGGCTTCGATGAGTTGGGCGACGATAGCCTCCAGGCGTTCGAGGCGTTCTTCGACATGCTGGAGGCGTTCTTCGGCTTTGCGTTGGGCTTCGATGAGTTGGGCGACGGTAGCCTCCAGGCGTTCGAGGCGTTCTTCGACATGCTGGAGGCGTTTTTCGGCGCGGCGGTGCGCTTCGATGAGTTGTTGTACCAATTCAGGTAGCCTGAGCAGTTCTTCACTTAGGACAAGCCGCCGCAGTTCGGCCCGCCATTCCGGGTGGGCCTCCAGGAGTCGGATAAGGTCGTGAAAGTCCTGAATTTCGAAAGGCATGGCCTGTCGTTGAAGGACCTGTCGGCCCACAAAATACGCAGGCGCTGACGGGCGGTTTCGGTGTCCCTGCAGGGGCGTGCCCGCGTGTGCGCCCGATGGTTTGGGGTGGGCGGGCAATGGGGCGGACACGATGGTCCGCCCCTACCGAATGGGGGCGTTGTGGTTTGGGTAGGGGCACACCTGTGGGTGCGCCCGATGATTGGGCAGACATGGGGGTCCGCCCCTACCGGGATGGACGTTGGGGTTTGGGGTGGACGATTCGTTTTGAACAGGGCCGATTACCTATCGTAACGTTCAGAAACGGCCGGTCCTGGTTCATACGGGCTTGAAAAACGCATTTCTGGAGGGAATGGGCCTCCGGTGAAACGGACCGGGATGGCTGGCACGGCTTGTGTTTCCGACGCTGAATGGCTTTCGGAAAGGTTGGGTCGGGTAGGGCACGTCGCCCACGGCGCTTAAGACGCGCAAGCGGCCGCCGATACTATCCCGGAAGTCTATCCTGATGGAAATCCTAACATCCATTAACCAACAAAACGGAGGCTCGTTATGGGTCAGCAACAACTTCTGCTGCTTGTGCTCGGCATGGTGATCGTCGGGATCGCCGTCGTGGCCGGTATCCAAGCCTTCTCAGAAGGCAAGGCTAAGGCAGATCGGGACGCTGCCGTTAGCGATGCGATGCGGCTCATTTCTGACATTCAGGCATGGAAGCTGAAGCCCAGTGCGTTTGGTGGTGGAGCAAATGTAAGTGGATTTACGAGTGTTAGCTTTGCTGCAATTGGGATCAGCGATACTACTCAGGGGGGGCTATACAAAACAGTAAATGGCTGCTATGATCTCGAGCCTGGCACAAACGCAACATTGAGAATTTATGCGGATACTACTGGCTCGTGCAGTAATCTCATTGCTACGGTAACTATACGTGGTACTACAGTAGAAGATATCCACTGGCAATACTAAACGTGAGATGGTTTCTCGGCGGCGCCCTCTCAGGGCGCCGCCGGGTTATCTGGTTATGCTCCCCAGTATCCCAGCCGCTTTTTAAGCCTCTGAGGGTCGCATGCCTGTTCGTGAGTTTCGCTTCAGTGGGATCAGCGTGAGTGGGGTGCCCGTGCAGGGTACGGTGCTGGCCCCCTCAATGCGATTGGCCCGCAAGAAGCTCGCCGAACTGGCCGAAAAACACGGCTTCCGGCCTCAGCTCCTCCAGCCCCGTCGCACCTTCCTCTATAAGGTACGGCACCCCAGTGGCCGCGTCATCACCGGTGAGCAGAAAGCCTACACGGCTGAGGAGCTGGCCCAGGCCCTGCGTAAGATGGGCCTGGAAGTGCTCCGCGTCGAGCGCAAGGTGCTCGATTTCCAAATGAAACCGCCGCGGACCGACATTATCATGTTTGTCCGACTGGCGGCCAATCTGCTCCGTGAAAAACTGCCCTTCGACGAAGTCCTCAACCTGCTCGTCAATGACGTTTCCTCGAATTCGCTGCGCCAGGTTATTCGCGACCTGAATGCCGACCTGAAAGCAGGCATGGAGGCGCAGCAGGCCTTTATGAAGCACCAGCATGTGCTGGGCAAATTCACGGCCTACATGCTCGGCCTGGCCTCGAAGAGCGGTAACATGGCCGAGATCTTCGAGTCGACCGCGCGCTTCCTGGAACGCCAAAACGAGTTTCGCAAGAGCGTCCGCAGCGCCATGATCACCCCGGCGATTACGGTGATCGCGCTGGTTGCGACGTTCATCTGGTACGTCTGGTACATCTTCCCGATGACAGCCGGACTGCTGGCCGACCTGGGCATGGAGCTGCCGTCCATGACGGCCGCGACGCTGGTCTTTTCCAAATGGCTTGACCGCAACATCCTGTGGCTGACGCTTGGGTTTACGGCTGCCGTAATCGGCTTTATTGCTTTTGCCCGCTCGCCGAAAGGTGAACTTGTCGTCCACCGCTGGCTGATCAAGTTGCCTATTATCGGCGGTCTGCTGCACAAGCTCAACATCGAGATTTTCTGCCGGGTGTTCGCCATCCTGTATTCGAACAGCGGCGAAAACATCAGCGTGATCAAGATTGCCGCCGAGGCCTGCGGTAACCGCTACATGGAGCACCGAATCAAGACGGTCACGGTGCCGCTGATGGTGGCGCAGGGGATGGACCTGGTGCGGGCTATGGAAGCCAGTGGGGTCTTTACCCAGATGGCGCTGGCCCGCTTCCGCAGCGGCTCGGAGACCGGTAATGTGCGGGGGGCAGCCGAGCAGATGGCTAACTATTACGAAAGTGAAACCACGCTAAAGCTAAAGGCGGTGGTCGAAGGCATTCAGACGATCATCGCCATCCTGATAACAATCGCCATTGCCGTCCTGACCATCATTTCCTCGGAGGTCGCCCTGATTCAGCCATCGTCCACCGACCTGATGCGGATTGGGCGATGAACAGGACCTCAGGGGAGGATACCGAGGCCGCGGTTTCGGTGGCGGCAATTGCCGCCCGGATTGTCGGACGGACACACGATAGGACGGACACGGGGGTTCGCCCCTACCGGGATGGACGCTGAGGGTGTTTCCTGGCGTTTGGGCAGACACGATGGTCTGCCCCTACCGAATGGGGACGTTGGGTTTGGGTAGTTTGGGTAGGGGCGCACCTATGTGTGCGCCCGATGATTGGAACGACCTGCAATCACGCGCAAGTGCGCCAGAACGATCGAGCCTATGAGCTGGAGTGATCTGTTCGGGCGCCGTCGTTCGCCTCGTGAATGGAACGAAGAGCTGCGGCGGCTGAAGTTTGGAGCAAATCAAGAAAAATCCAGCAAGGACCATGGGGCCGAGGCCACCAGGAAGGCACCCCCCGAGGATTCGCCGGACGTGCCTAGGCAGGAACCGGCTTATGAAGATCAGCCGATAACGCAGCTTTGGCTGGCGTTGGCTGGGGATGGACACACCCAAGATGCGTTGCCGGAACTACCGGAAACGCCGCCGGAGCCGGACAAAGCCGAGGCGCAAACTTCGGAGGCCGAAGTTTGGGATCAGGCTGCTGCGCTAATGGACGTGACCGCTGAAACAGCGTCACCCCAGCCGCAAGCCAGCCTGGCCGATGCTATGTCGGGACGTGAAGGGGCGCGGCAGGAACCGCCTCGTCCAAAGCAGGAATCCGCTACTGAACAGGTAGGCGGTTCGTTTGATCGGGGCGGCGTGCCGCCAACCGCCCGCGATTCGCGGACCGTTTCGCTGCCGGAGGGCGCCTTCATGCCCGAGCTGGCTGAAATGTTCGAAGACGACGTCGTGATGGCGCTGCTCTACGGCGGTGCGCTGCGGCTGGATCAAATCGCGCGGGCTATTGTGCTGCGGCGGCGCCATCCAGAGCAGCAGCTTTGGCGCTGTCTGCTGGAGGTGCCCGGCGTCGATCGGGAGACCGTGCTGGCCGAAGCGGCCCGCATAGGCGGTATCGCACCGGCCCCGGTCGATGAAGAACGTCCGTCGGTCGAATTCATCAAAGCCATTCTGCTGCTCCTGCCGCCTTCGGCGCAGCATGCGCTGTTCGAACAGCAGCTGCTGCCCTGCGGATTTGCCCAGAACAAAGAGGGTGGCCGCGTGCTCGTGCTGGCCACGCACGATCCGCTGCGACCGCAGCTCAAGGAAGTACTGGCAAGGCTTCAGCTTCCAGCAGAACTCCGGTATGCGCCCGAGCGCATTCTGACAAAACGGCTGGCCGAGCTGGAAAGCTTCCGACCACCCGTGTTTGAGCCCGCGTCGCCGATTTCCGAGCCGGAGCCTGAAATCAATACGAGCTCGCTACCAGAACCTGAGCCGCCCCAGCCCGTTGCCGAGGCAACGAAGCTGGACGAAGCAACACGCCCAGAACCTTCGGAGGACGACAGGTCGGACGAAGGGGACGCCCTGCAGGAAATCGGAGCAGCCGCGACGTCCGAGCCAGCTGCTCCTTTGGAAGAAACGCCGGCTATCTTTGCACGTCCGACGCTCAATGAGCCACCAGCGGAGCCCTTATCCGAATGGTTGCACTCTCAGGAAGAACCAAAGGCGGAAGCTACCCCTGAGGCCCAGGCTGCGGCAGCGCTCGAGACCGCGCCCGAAGTCGCTGTGGAGACGCTGGGCGCAGCCTCCGACGCAGTGGGCGACGAAAAGCAGGCCGCCGAAGCGTCGGAAGCAGCGGATGACGGGGAAGACGTTCCCCCACCGGTCAAAATCGTACTGGACGACCTGCCCGAGCTGAAGGCGGCCATTGCACGCGACCGGGTGGTGAGCCGGCTGCTTGAAAAAGACGTGGTGGCGCTGCATCAGGTCTACCAGGCCTACCAGCGGCAACAGGACGAAGCGCTCAAAGAACCGCTCTGGCGCGTGCTGGCGCAAAGCGACCACGTGCCGCAGGATGCTATCTATGAAGAGGCGGCCCGACTGTATGCTTTTCCTGTTGCCAGGCTGGAGCCGGGCAAGCCCAGTCCGGAATTCGTGCGCTCGGTGATGGACACCTTCGAAGAGGAGGTGCGCGAGCGCCTGATCGAACTGCGCGTGGTGCCCTTCGAGGTTGATCTGGATGCCCAGACCGGTGCCGTCAAGCTCGTGCTGGTTACGCACGATCCCATGCGGCCCGAAGTGCATCGCATCGTGCACCGACTCAAACTCGAGCGCTTCGAGCTCCAGTACGCCCCCCGGGGTGTGATCATGCAGGCCCTGATGGAGGCCTACCCGCGTCGCAACGAATACCTGGAGCGCGTCAAAGAAGAGGCCGCCTATGACCTGGGTACCAGTTACGACTCCGAGACCGAGCTGATTGACGAGAACGCCCTCGAAGCCGAAATCAATCGCTCAAAGCTCATCAATCTTTTCGAGGCCACCCTCGTCGAAGCCGTCCGCCAGGGTGCCTCCGATATCCACATCTTCCCAAATAGCCAGAAAAAGGTCGAAATCCACTTTCGCATTGACGGTCGGCTCTCACGCTGGCACGTGGAGGACAAGGTCCACCCCGAGGCGCTGATTGCGGTGATCAAGGACCAGTCGATGAACGTGGACCGCTTCGAGCGCGATGCGGCCCAGGATGGCTTCATCCAGCGCTGGATCGACGATCACCTCATCCGCTTCCGCGTCTCCGTGCTGCCGATCGCCAACGCACTCGAAGATCTGCGCTCGGAGTCGATCGTTATCCGCGTGCTTGACGACCGCAAGGTCATTAAAGACCTGCGCTTGCTCGGGCTCAATAAGAAAGCGCTGGAGCGTTTCGAGCGGGCCATTCGCCAGCCCTACGGCATGGTGATCGTCACCGGTCCCACAGGAAGCGGTAAAAGCACCACACTCTACGCCGCTCTCCACCAGGTTGTTAGCCCCGAGGTGAACGTGCTGACCATCGAAGATCCGGTCGAGTACATCATCCCCGGCGTGCGCCAGATCAAGCTTAGCCACAAGCTGGGGCTGGAAGACGCACTGCGGGCCATTTTGCGGCACGACCCCGACATCGTGATGGTCGGTGAGATGCGCGACCGCCAGACGGCTGAGCTGGCCATCAAGCTGGCCAACACGGGGCACCTGACGTTTTCGACGCTGCACACGAACGATGCGGCCAGTGCGGTAAGCCGGCTCTACAAGATGGGGATTGAGCCGTTCCTGATTGCCTATGCGATCAATCTGGTCGTGGCGCAGCGCCTGATCCGCAAGGTATGTCCGGCCTGTAAGGTGGAAGACAAAGATCCCGATTACGTGATGCTCCGCAGACTGGGCTTCACGGACGAAGAAATTGCGCGCACCACCTTCTACAAAGCTGGCCGCGACCGCAATTGCAAGGTCTGCAAGGGGGTTGGCTACAAAGGCCGCCGGGCGATCGTTGAGACCATGCACTTTTCGCGGACAATCCGCCATATGATTGTCGAGGCGCAGGGCGCCATTGACGAAGATGCGCTGCGGGAGCAGGCCATCAAGGAAGGGATGCAAACGCTACGCGATGCCGCCCGCGAAGTCGTGTTGGCTGGCGAAACAACTATAGAAGAAATGATCCGGGTAACCACAACGGAAGAGTAATTCCCTCAGCACCATGGTGCGGTATCAACACAAAACGCGTAAGCGTTGTCCGTTGAGCGGCAAACTTAATTAACAGCAGAAGGCTACCATGGGTCAGTCACTTTTTGCTTTGCTGGGATTGGTGCTTACGGTGAATCTGGCGCTGTCAGTGAATCACTGGTATGTTACACTTCAGCGGGCTACGATCTTTCGGGAGGTGCAAGAAATGGCCCAGTCCGTGGCTGTTGAGACGATTGAAATTGTGCGTGCGCGGGCGTTTGACCAGGCAGTTGTTGATGGTACGGTGACGGGTACCATTGCGGATATTTTGCTTTTTACTGATCCAGCAGCTTTTGGCAGTACAGGTGGGGCGCTTTGCCAGTCGTTTGGGGGGACGGCTGTCTGTGATGACATCGATGATTTTCATAATCAGGTGGTGCGTCGCCCATTTGTGATGGGACGAGATACGGTGTGGTTCAGGGTGCAGCTTTCGGTGCGTTATGTGCATTACGATGCCATTTCAGGTATTGTACAAGCTGTAACCGGGAAGACAGCTTATAAGGAAGTGAATGTGTCGGTGCAAGACGATTGGGGAGGGACCATTACGCCGTTTGTGGTTACTCCTATTCGTCTGGGACGTGTACTGGCCTATGGCTTTTAAAACCATGTGCCTATGTGGTTCATTTTTGACAACCTGAATGCGCTGATTGTAGGTAGCATGCTCTTTTTGATGCTGCTTACGGTGCAGCAGCGTGTAGCCGAGATCAACCTGGAGCAGTCCGTAAACTACATGGTGAAACGCCAAGCTGGGGACTTAGCTACCTGGATGGAAAAAGATCTGTTGCGCCTTGGAGAGGGCGTCGATTGGTCGAATGAGACTCCCTTTGAAAACCCGGTTGATTCCGCAGGGGTGACGGTTCGCTTTGTGTTTTTCCGGGACTCTATCGATGCGAGTGGGCAACCGATCAGAATCTACATACGCTACCGTTTGCATGCGGAAGGGCATCGTCTTGTGCGCTCCGATTCAATTCCGGTCTACCGGCTGCGGCGAGAAGAATGCATAGGGAGCGGGTGTTCGGTAAGCAGTGGTCCCTGGCAGTCCAGCGGCGGCAGCCTAACGCTACTGAGCTACTTTAAAATCGATTTGCTGGATCTCGATGCAGTACCCATTTCAGATCCCCAAAACAACGCAGATCGGGTGCGCAATACCCGTGTGCGTTTTACCATGGTGGCTCCCTTTGAGGTAGCCCGATCGCAGGTGCTGCGGCAGGTGTACTATGGCTCGACACTTCTAATTCAGCGTCAGGCTAACACATAGAAGGTTATAACAAAAACAAACGTGGGAAGGACCATGGGCAAGCTCGCATTACTATTGGTTGCTGCTGTGGCGATTGGTAGTAGCGTGCTGCTTTTGCGGAGCGATAGCAATCGCTTGCGGGCCGATGAGCTACAGGTGGCGCGTCAGGAAGAGGCGCTGGCACGTGAGATTGCGCGTTCGGCCTATAATCTGATCATTTCTCGGGCTCGTCAGCTCGAAGTGGAACATAGGCAGTGGACGGTTGCCCAGCTGGTGGAGGCCGTGAATGGCCCAGCAGGTAAACTCTCTGGAGAACTTAAAGGGGGTAGCTATGAAGCCTGGCTGTATATGATCGGAGGAGCTAATGGCGCGTCTTATGGTGCAATCGCCGTAGGGTATTATGGAAAGGCCCAGCACCAGATTGGATCCCAGCGTGTATTGCGTAGCGTACTGGAGGTGGATCAGCCCAGTAGGGTGAAGGTAAAGTTTTTAGAGTCCATGGCCGGTTACTGCTCAGCTATTTATCTGCAGCGCTATGTCCCGCGGCCCGATGGCAGTTACGAAGCCTTGGAGCCAGAGTTGGTCTTTGCTCCTGGCAACAACAGGGATGGCGCAGAAGCCCTGCATACCACAACGCTTAACCCGGGCGAACGAGCAAATTTCATCCTGGCGGTAGATGCTGATAATCAGTGTGAGCGTCGGGGTGATCGGACGGTCCCCTGGAATGATCGCTTTTATGAATACCATCGGTTTGCCCTGCAAGAAAGTATTGATGACTTCAAGCATCTTCAGGAGGGACCTTACGTGTTGATCCAGCCTCATCCCGATCAACCCAATACCTGGCGACTGGCTTTTGAAGATCTAGATTTTGATCGCCAACCGATGGGTTACGATAAGCTCCTGGATATTAAACAGTATGGCTATGGAGATATGAAATGGCGGGTACGCTCGGGAATGCAATGGGGAGAACGTAATGGAAAATACAGCTATGGTGGACCAGGATGGCACGAGAGGAATAGTAATGGCTACTATAAACTTCGAGACTTTTATACGGAAAATGGAGGCAATCCTTCCCCACGCAATCCTATAGTGCCTGATTTTAGCGATCAAGTTATTGAAGTTACATTTATTCCTAACGCAGCCATATAGAGCGCCCACGCTGTACTGGTTAAAAAGTGGAAGGCTGTTACGTTTCGTAACGGCCTTTTTGATACTGAGTTGACGGTTCTGATCAAAAAACTCAGATAATCATTTAGGCATGCTTTTCGTGGGCAAGTTACTCTGACAAAGGTAGCTTAGCCATTAGCTAGGGGGGTGCCATGGGTAAGGTAATTCTACTCCTTGTAACCACCACAGTGGTCGGTTCAAGCGTTTTGCTGCTTCAAAGCAGCACCAACCGGCTTCAGTCCGACACGCGGCAGGTAGCACGTCAGGAAGAGGCGCTGGCGCGCGAGATTGCGCGTTCGGCCTATAATCTGATCATTTCGCGCGCGCGCCAGCTTGAGGCTGAGCATACAAGCTGGAGCCTGACGCAACTGGTCGATGCGGTTAATGGGGCAACCGGCAAGCTGACAGGGCAGCTCAACGGAGGCACCTACGAGGCCTGGATCTATCCGATCGGGGCTTCTTCCTATGGCGCCGTGGCCATTGGCCGCTATGGGGAAGCTTCGCATCAAATGGGAACGCATCGGGTGCTGCAGCGCGTGCTGGAAGTTCCGCAAAACCAACCCAGCCAGGTGAAAGTGACGTTTTTGGAGTCGGTGGCGGGCTATTGCTCAGCAATCTACCTGCAGCGCTATGTACCTAAAAACAATAATGGTATGGGCAATAACCCGGGTGGCTGTGATCCCAGCAACCCTGCGCATGGCAGCTCCTGCGAAATCCAGGAAGATATTGAGCTGCATGGGAATAATCGGTATGTAGCCCTGGAGCCTGAAATGATCTTTCCTCCCGGGAATAACCGAGATAATGCCAGTGCGACAACCACCATCGTGCTGAATCCAGGCGAGCGCGCCAACTTCATTCTGGCAGTAGATAAAGATTGCAGCATGCGCGGACGTACGGACATCCCAGCTAAAGGAAACCGGAGATATTTCGATTATCTGCGGGATGCGCTTGTCCAGAGCACGGATGATTTTTATCAAATGCAGGAAGGTCCTTATGTGATGATTCAGGCCCACCCAGTAAAGCCCAACACATGGCGGCTGGCTTTTGAGGATCTGGATTTCGATAAGGAGTTCATGGGCTATGATAAGCTGATGGATGTCAAACGCTATGGCTATGGAGATATGAAGTGGGAGGTGCGCCGTGGAGCAAGCTGGGGGGAGCGTGATGGAAAGTACAGCTATGGGGGCCGTGGCTGGACACGGATAGATCAGTGGGGATATTATGAGACGCGGGACTACTATATGGTGAATGGGAAGATTGTACCGGACTTCGACGACCAAGTCATCGAGGTAGAGTTTATCCCGGCCCCTGCTTCATAAGCAGCAGTGCTAAAATTACTCGAAGCGGCGTTGTTTCGGCATGGGTGCTCCGATGCAACGCCGCTTTTTTTTCGGGGCCAGACTTAAGCCTGTCTTCGGTGACACGATACTAATAAAGCCCAAACTGCTTGTCGGATATGTCGACCTCGAATCCTGCACTGGCAGAAGTGCTGGCTCAGCATGCCAGTGTGGCCCAGCAACGGCCGCGCGTGCGGCCTGTGCCGCCGCTGCCTAAGATTTGTAAGACGGTACTGGACTCGGTGCCGCCCGCTCTGGTGGGCGAAGATCGGGCGCGTTACCTGGCCGAGCAGGTCAACGCACTGCTCGACAAGGACCGCACCTTATTGCGCGAGCATATGCAGCTGCTGGTCAAGCGTATGCTGGATCTGAACGCCAGCGACCTGGACATGGGCGGTCCGGCCTCGAACGGCTATGTCTGGTACCGTGTGCACGGCGATAAGCGGCCCTATGAAGAGATGGGCACCTACTCCTGCGACGAGGCCGCGCTGCTTATTTTGAACCTGCTTACCGAACGGCAGCTCCAAATCTTCTTTGAAGACTGTTCGCTGGACTTTTCCTATGAGCTGCCCATTGAGGGACGCAACGGCATGCCCCGGCGGTTCCGCGCCACGGTTTACTTCGACATGGACCACGTGGCGCTAAACATGCGCGCCATCAGCGACGAGATCCGCCCGCTCAAAAGTCTGGGCTTTCATCCGCTAATCGAGCGCGGCCTGATGTTCCGCCACGTGCGCGACGGGCTGACGCTCGTAACAGGCGTTACCGGCTCGGGTAAGAGCACGACGCTCGATGCCATCATCGATGCAAATAACGACGACGTCTACGCGCATGTGGTCATTATTGCTCGACCAATCGAGTACGTGCACCGCTCCCGTAAGTGTTTGATTCGCCACCGCGAGGTCGGGCGCGACGTGCGCACCTTCAAAGACGGTATTGTGCAGGCGCTCCGCCAGGACCCCGACATTATTGTCATCGGCGAGATGCGCGATCCCGAAACGATCTCGGCTGCGCTGGAAATTACCGACTCGGGCCACAAAGTCTTTTCCACACTGCATACCAGCTCAGCGGTGGAGACCATTGATCGTATTGTGGCAGAATATCCACCCGAAGAGCAAGACCGGGTGCGCAACCGACTGGCGGATGTGCTGCGCTGCGTGATCTCCCAAAAGCTGGTGCCCAAGATCGGCGGTGGACGCATTCTGGCCAAGGAGGTGCTCTGGATGACACCCTCGGCGCGTGCCGCTATCAAAAACAAGAACACCAGCGAAATCTACCAGATGATGTGGGAGGGCGCTGCCCTGGGCATGACGACCCTGGAACAGGATTTGTGCCGCTTGGTCCGGCAACAATTGATTACGCCGGAAGTGGCGTTCGATTTTGCCAACAACAAGCGCCGCCTGCAGCAATTGCTACAATAAGCGGCTGTTCGGTATTCCAAAACGTTACGGTAATGATGGTTTCGTAATCCTATGAAGGCGAAGCAGCAGAAGGTCGCGCGCACGAAGGCCCCTTACGTACTGGGCGTTACGATGGCGGGACGTACGGTTTACGCCGTGCTGCTTAAGCGCGAAGGAGACAGGTTAGAGATCGTGCGGCGCTTTACGCGTCAGCGCGTAGCCCGTTTTGCCAGCGTGCAGCAGGGGGTGCCGGAAGTCAAAGGCCAGGAAGCCGGCGGCGACTTCTCCATCCAGTTTGGCGGTGGAGGAGGGGGCGTGATGCCGTTCCTAAAGTCGGAGTTTGATATAAGCGGCGATGGGGCTGGTAGCGAGCAGGCACCGCCTGCTTCGCTCTTCACGATGGAGCTTACCGACATCCTGGCCGAATGCCGGGAAGCTGGCTATGGCGATCCGGAAGTGGCCTTCTGCCTGCCCTCGGTAGATCTGGCCTATGTGGAACTTCGGCTGCCGCGGCGGACACAGATGAAAGAGCAAGAGACTGGCCCAATCGATCGCAAGGCACTGCTGGAGCTGCTGGAGCAGCAGGTAGGAACGCCGTTCGAAGGAGAGCAGGTGGCCTTTCTACCGATGACACCCTCGGACGCTGAGACGCATCGCTTTCTGGCGATCTATCCGCGTCCCAGCGAGCCGGTGACGGCTACGCTCCAGGCGTTTAAGGCGGAAGCGAACCGTAAGCTACCCCGCACGCGGCTATTTGAGACCGAAGTCTCGCTCTATCTGGGCCTGCTGCGAACGGCCCTGCGTCAGCTTGCCCCGCAGACACCCGAGACGCACTCGCTGGTGCTACGCGTGGGGACCGACGATACGCTGGTGCTTTTTGTGCAGGGCGAAACGCTCCAACATGTCGAAAGCCTGCGCTCGCTGACCGTGCACGACACGCCCGAGACGATCTGCAGCCGCATTCTGCTGCTGCAAGACGAATACGGCATCGGCGAGGTGTCGCACGTCTTTCTGGTTGGCGAGCAAGGGGAAAGCGAAATCCATCGAAGTCTGGAGGTCTTCTTTCCGAATGCCCACATTGAAAACCTGCGGCGCTACTTGCCGCTGGATGATCAGGAGATTGGCCCTGGCTCGCTGGCGGCGCAACTGGCCGCGTTGCGGCTGGTGGGCGATCCGGCGTTCCTGAAGGCCTTTGAGCCGGTCAATCTCTTTCCGTCCAGCCTGCGGCGGCGCTGGGAGCTGCCTTTCGGTTGGCACGTGTGGGCGCTCTATGCGCTGCTGTTCATTACCACGCTCTTTTTCGTATGGCGCTACCTGACGCTCGAAGCCGAACTCAGCGAGCGTCAGGAACGGCTGCGTCGGCTCCCCCCAGCCATTGCCGAAACCGACGCGCGGGCGCTGCAGGCCCGTATCGACAGCCTCAATGCGCGCACGCAGCAGGCGCTGCGGGCGCTCGACGTACTCGATTCGCTGCTGGTGGGCAGCGACCGCTGGAGCCGTGCGCTGGCCCAGCTCTCCCGCGAAGTGGCCGCTGTCCGGGGCATCTGGGTCGATAGCTGGAGCCCACGCACCACTGACGTCGAACTGAAAGGTAGCGCTATCGCGCGTGATCGGGTTGTCGAACTGGCCCAGCGGCTCAACGGCATCATCCGATCGCTGACTTTCTCTGAGATCCGCGAGTGGCCGGTCTACGCCTTCGTAATCGAAATCCCGTTGCCTAACGAGCTGCCTGAGCCGGCCCGCTATCTGCGCGAGCAGTTTGCCGCTAACACGCAGGCTCCCCAGTCGAAACCATCGAATCCGTAAGCGGCTATGTGGAAGAAGTACGGAAACGCCTTGCTGCTATTTGTCGTCTGGCTGATTCTAACCGGCGTGGGTGTCTATCTGACGTATTTCAAACTACCTGATAAGATTGCGCACTACGAGAAGCTGGAAAAGCTGGCGCACATGCGCGAGACCGAGATGGGCTCGCTGCTGGCCGAATACAGCGCCTCGGAAGAGCGGGCCCGTGAGGTCGAAAGCCGCTGGCGCTCGCGCTACCGCTACATCCCGGCCTCGCTGAGCACGCCAGAGGTGGTCGCCCGCCTGAACGAACTGTCGCAACAGGGCTTTGAGACCTTCAACGTCCAATTCCTGGAAAGCGGCCAGACGCAGAACGCCAATTACTACACCTTTCGGATCGAGGGGCGCGGCTACTTCTACCATCTGTATCGTTTTGTATGGGAGATCGAAAACAGCCCCGAACTGTACCGCATCCGCAATCTTTCGCTGGACCACATCGACCTGGTTAAGGCTGATCGCGCAAGCGGCAAAGCGCGCATGATGATCATGGTGTCGTTCGACATGCAATTGGAGGCTTATTACGGTGGGTTGCCCGACCTGCAGGTGGCTCGCATGGCCGACAGCCTCTACCGACAGCTCCCGCGGGCAGTCTTTCCGGAAAAGAACCCACCGGTCAATCCCTTCTATCCGGGCATTTTGGAACAACTTCCACCCAATTCGGAAGGCCTGATCGATATCGAAAACGCAAAGCTGGTATCAATCGTAGGGGGCCGGGCGGTCTTTCAGGATGGCTCTGGCCTGCGTACGGTGGGCGTGGGGGAAAAGGTATACCTGGGACAGATCACGGAGGTTGATCCCATTGAAGGGCGTGTGGTAGCCCGGCTGAACCGCGGAGGCATCCTGGACGAAGTCGAACTCCACCTGGAAACCGGTGAACGCTATCGTCAGGCGCTGGGCCCTGTGCTACTCACGCCGCTGAACCAGTAAACGAAGCCAACCTGAAGCGTTGCCATGGAGCATGTGCAGACAAGAACCTGGATTGCGACGGCGCTTGGTCTGTTGCTGATCGGTAGCCTGCTGACCTGGCCCGGTCTGTCGCAGGACCGGCCGCCCCAGCGGGTTATGCGCACCTACGTGCCCCCCGATCAACTGGTGTCGTTTCTGCCCACAACGCCGCTGAGTCAGTTCTTCGAGCTACTCAACCCGATCTTTCAGCGGGTGACGGGCAAGCAGATTGTCGATCCCGAAGAGCGCACCGACCCGATCGGCGTTTCTATCTCGGGCATGCACTTTTTCGACGCTTTCGAACTGGTGCTGCAGACAAAGGGACTGACCTACCGGGAGACCGAAAAGTTTTTCATCATCGAGAAAGCACCAGAGAGAACTGAGGTGGTAATCGGACCGCGCCGAGCCACTGAGGAAACCGGCGCCGTTCAGGCTGGGACGGTGCTACCAGCCACCGTCGATACGCGCGAAATCCAAATCAACGCGATTCTCTTCAGCGTAAACCTGACCAAAGCACGAGACATCGGCATCAACTGGGATCAGTTTTTCGGATTGACGACCGCTGCGGGCACCGGAGGAACCTCTGGCGGAGGAACGGGGGGCACCGGTGGTCAGAATGATGTAGAGTTTTATCTCAATACAGAGGATATTTTCGATCCGCTGGCACCTCTGATCGAAGCCCCTAACCGAATCAGCTTTCGCCAGCTCACCAACTTTCTGCGCTTTCTGGAAACAGAGGGTATTGGTGAAACCATTGCCAGCCCGCAGATCACGGTGCAGAGCGGCGAGCAGGGCCGCATTCAAATCGGCTCGGACGTGCCCATTCAGACGCGGGACTTTGCTGGCAATACGATCACGCAGTTTGTTTCGACGGGTATTATTATCGATGTGAAACCCACGCTGCTGGTCGAGCCGGTGGCCGATACGGCTGGAGCTCCACTGCTCGAATTTGTGCATCTGGACGTCATGGTCGAAAACTCCAGCGCCACGCCCTCGGCGGCCGGCCTGATCATTGATCGCAATACGGCCGACACGCAGGTGCTCTTGCTCGACGGTGAACAGACAATCATCGGCGGACTCTACTCAACGCGCGAATCGATTTCTCGCAAAGGCGTTCCTTTTCTGAAAGACCTGCCCTGGTGGTTCTTCGGCCTGCGTTACATTTTTGGACGTACGCAGCGCACCATTACGCAGTCGGAGTTGCTGATTGTGTTGCAGGTGAAGGTGCTCGATCCGCTGACGGCCCGGGCAAGCCGGCCATTGGAACGAAACCTGCTGGAACGCAACCGGCGTGAGCTGATGGAACGCCTGGAGCGGTTCAGCGAACAGACGGCGCGTCAAACACCCCTGCCACGCAACTGATACGTGCGGCAGCACCCTCCGTGCAGGCGGGAAGCCCCGAGCGGCTTCCCGCTTTTTGTTTACGGGCAGATCGGCGAAACGCAGCGAAGGTCCTGAGGGTTAAGGCCTGACCGTTGTGGATTGAATGGGTCGCATGGATCGTCTGCTGGTTATTTTGGGGCTCACGCTGGGTCTTTCGGCCTGCGGGCCGGCGCCCTATCCAGCCGAAGAAGTTGGAGGTCGGCTTCAAGAACCGGACAATCCGCTGTTGCTGGCCGAGCACCTGGACGTGCTGCTGCGGCCGGAAATACAAGGGCGGGTGACGGGCTCGCGCAGCTTCGCGCTAGCAGCGCAGTATGCGGAGGATCGCATGCGGGCGTTTCGATTGCAGCCGGCGCTGGAGGGACGCTACCGAATCGTCTACGAAGCCCGCGTGCACCTGACCTGGCCAGCCGTACTGGGATGGGCCGATCAGGACACGGCAGCCTTTCTACCTGGCCTGGAATTCTGGCCCGACGCACGCAGTGATACCGGCCGCGTGGTGGCCGATCAGGTGGCGCTCTGTGCGCAACCGAGAACCTGCCTTGCCGCGCCAGTTTGGGTGCTGCCGACTGCGGTTGCGGCGGAAGCTGCGGTCCTGGCCCAGACGCGTTCGGTGCGGGCTGTGTTACTGATAGGACCGCTGCATCCCGCTTTGGCTGATGCACCGATTTCCGGACTCCGCCTGCTGCAGATAACGCCAGAGGCAGCCGCCCGCTTACTGGCACTGCCCGTGTCTACGCTGCAGGCGCATCTGGCCGATACGACGTCCGTAATGTTGCAGCTCCACCGCCCAATCTTCCTCCGGGTGCATCGCATGGGTGAAGCGCACGTGGGTGCGCTGAACGTGTTGGGCTTTGTCGCGGGCAAAGATCCTGTGCTGCGAAATGAATTGGTGATCATAGGTGCCGATCTGGACGTCATTGCGCTGCCGGGTAGTTCGTTGCTTTTCGATGGAGCCCATTTGGGCGAAGGAGTGGCGGCGCTGCTGGAGCTGGCCCGTTTATACAGCACGCTGGCTACCTACTGGCCGCTGCCCCGCCGCACGCTGCTGTTTGCCGTCTGGTCGGGCGCCCGACAGGGGCATCAGGGGTTGCGCGCCTATCTCCGGCAGCCCCTGTGGGACCCTGATGCCACGCGTCGGATTGTGTATCTGGACCCGGAGCCCCAAACGCTTGCCGAACTGCACCAGTTGGCCGAGCAATATGGCGTGGCGCTTGCGCCAGTGCTACCGCCCGATTCGCTGCAGGTGGACCGGCGGGTTTTTTGGCGGGTGCCTTCCGACTGGCTGCAGGCCTACCGGCGGATCTACAACGCCCCGGCTGCTGTTTCAATACCTGAACCTGAAGCGCTTCGCACGCGCGCATCGCAACGTGCCCGTGCGTTGGTCCGAGAGGCTCAGGCAATCCTGTTACCTGAGGCGATCACACCGGACCCATGGGCACCTGTGCGTGAGGACACGCTGCGGCTGCCTGTAACCGGAAACGCCCCATGATTCCCGCCCTGCTGACCGACACGGTGACACTGAACCTGGATCGTGCACTTTACCTGACATTGCTTTGGGGCCTGGAAGGGGTGGAGTTGCGCACGATCGGGGGGGCATCGGATCGCGTGCCGTTTGTCAACGAAGAAAAGCTGCGGCGGCGCTTGCTGGAAAACGAACTGCCAGCGGTAGCCGTCGTGCCGGGCATGTTCGAAGGACCGGTGCGCGATCGCCGCACATGGATGAACGAGGTCGCTGCCTTCGATGAAGTGTTGAGCTTTTGCCAACGCATCGCCTGCCCCTGCGTGGTGGTGTCGGCTTTTGCAGCCGAAGAAGAAACAACCCCGTTGGAAGAAGCGGCGCGGGCGCTGCAGATGGCCGGCGAGAAGGCGGCCGACTACGGTGTGCGTGTGGCTGTGCTCAATGAGCCGGGTAGTGCGTTTCCCACAGGGCGAGCGCTGGCCACGCTGCTGGAAGCTGTGGACCATCCCGCCGTGGGTGCGGCCTGGAATCCTGGTACGGCACTCCAGGCAGGTGAAAATCCAACCGAAGGGCTGCGGGCACTGGCGGGACGTGTTTTGCTGGTACGCTGCAGCGATTGGCGGATCGATCCGGATCGGGGTGCCTGGGAGCCAGCCCCTTTCGGAGAAGGGGCCGTGGGATGGCCCGCCCAACTTCAGCTATTGCGGGAGATGGACTTTGCCGGGCCGTTGAGCCTCGAAGTGCATGCCGAGCCGCGCATGAAACGGGGTCTGCACGACGCAACCCGCCTGCTGCAACTGCTGCGTCAGATTCGGAAGCCTTCATCTGCAACTGCCGAGCGCTGAGCTACCATGGCTGAAGAAGTCCGAGAAACCTCTTCCATTGCACCGCTGCTGGCACCGGCGCCGGTCGATGCGCCGGTTGAGGGCGCCCCACCGGCTACGCTGAAGACCCGGCTGCATTTCTTCTGGTTCATGCTGGTAGGGATGTTCAGTACGCTGATCATCGCCCCATTTCAGGTGCTCACACACCGCTGCCATCCGACAGCGGCCAATTTCAAAAAATGGGCACGGCGCTGGGCCGGGTTCATCCTGAAAGCCTGCGGCTGGCGGGTGGTGTGCGAAGACTGCGCCCACCTTCCTAAAGGACAACCCTGCATCTTTGTGGCCAACCATCAATGCGCACTCGACATTCTGGCGCTGTCCTACGCCCTTCCTTACCCCTTCGGATTTGTCGCTAAGGCAGAACTGGAGCGGGTGCCTGTGCTGGGGTGGGCCATTCGGCATTCGGCTTCGCTTTTTATCGATCGCAACAATCCGCGTCGCTCGCTGGAAAGTTTGCAGCTGGCTGGCGAACGCATCCGCCAGGGGCATTCCGTGCTGCTTTTTCCGGAAGGTACGCGTGGCTATCGGAAGGAGCTGCGGCCGTTCAAAAAAGGAGCGTTTCTGCTGGCCGTCGAAGCCGGGGTGCCGTTGGTGCCTGTGGTCATCTTCGACAGCTACCGTCGGCTGGACGAGCGTCGGATGGTGTCGCGGCCGGGTACGATCCGGATGGTGATCGGCGAACCTGTACCGACAGCGGGACTGCGGCGGCGGCATCTGGAAGCCCTGATGGAAACCGTGCAGGCCCGGATGCAAACCCTGCTTTGGGAGGCGGGGAACTCTGCGTAGCGCTGCGCGGTAGCGGTCGCGCCCGACGTTTGCTATCTTTGCAATACCGATAACCTGATCACCGATAAGCGATGGCGATCTCTGTCGAAGAAGTGCGCTACATTGCCCGCTTGGCTCGCCTGGAGTTCTCAGAAGCGGAAGAGCGGATGCTGGCCGAACAGATGGGCAAGATTCTGGACTATGTGGCCAAGCTGAACGAGCTGGACACGCGCGACGTCCCGCCTATGTCGCATGTGCTCGACCTGTACAACGTCTTTCGAGAGGACGTTGTCATGCAGCGCATCTCGCACGAAGACGCGTTGCGCAACGCACCCGATGCCGACAGCGACTACTTCCGGGTGCCCAAGGTGATTGAATAACCCGTCACATTACATTTATGGCTGCATCAGCCCGCCCATCGCGTTCTCGAAAGGCATCGGCGGCTACCCTACCAACCTGGCATAACCTCTGGGATCGCCTTCCGGAGCTGCATCGGCATCTGCTCTGTCTGCTATTGCTTCTGGTGCTCTCACTGGCCTTTTTCACGCCGATTCATTTTGGCGGTAGGCGACTGATCGGGAGCGACACAGTCAACTGGCGGGCTATGGCCCAGTCGGTAATCGCCTACCGTGATTCGACAGGCACCGAACCGCTCTGGGCCACGAATGCGTTCGCCGGCATGCCGGCTTATCTGATTTCTTATCCGGCCGAGGTGCCCCAACTCGATAGCCTGCTGGGATGGCTGCGAGGTTTTTTGTGGCCGACCTCTCACTTTTTCTTTCTGCTGGCCGGCACCTACTGGCTGGTGGTCTACCTGACGCGACGGCAATGGACAGGCATGCTGGCAGCCGTGGCCTACGGATTGACCACCTACCTTCCGGTCATTCTAAAGGTAGGACACAATTCGAAGTTTATCGCGCTCTGCTTTGCACCCTGGCTGGTACTGGCTTTTGTGTACGTGCTGTGGCGACCCCGGCTGCTTTCGGGATTGCTTTTTGCCGTGGTGCTGGCCGCCAACCTGCGGGCCGGGCACGTGCAGATCACCTACTACGTGGCGTTTCTGCTGGGGCTCTGGTGGCTGGTGGAGGGCGTGGCCGCCTGGCGCGAAGGTCGCCTGCCGTCGTTCGGCCAGGCAACGGGCTGGCTCGCACTGGGGAGCATGCTGGCGCTGTTGATGGCTGCCCAACCCTACTGGCCAATCTACGAATACAAGCAGTATACGATTCGGGGCGGCAGCGAAGTGACCGGAGGCGGTGATGGGCTGGATTGGAGCTACGCGATGGGCTGGAGCCAGGCGCCCGGTGAACTTGTCACGCTGCTGATTGCCAATGCTTATGGCGGTGGCAGCCCCACGTACTGGGGCCCTAAGCCTTTCACCGAAGGCCCGCACTACGTGGGGGGGATTGTGCTTTGGTTGGCCTTGCTTGCACTCTGGCGTTGTCGGAAGCGCGCCACCTGGGTGCTAGGCGCCGGCACGCTGTTGATGATCCTATTCTCGCTGGGTAGCTATTTCCCGCTGCTCAACCGCTTCATGTTCGAGTATTTCCCGCTCTTTGACGCCTTTCGCGTGCCGGAGACCTGGTTGAGCACGGCGGCTATGGGGCTGGTCCTGCTGGCTGCGTTAGGCGGCAGCTGGGTCCTTGAACAACAGCCAGAGCGGCCCCAGTCGTTACGGCCGGCCTATCAGGTGTGGTTGGGGTTGATCGGACTGGTGCTTGTGCTCTGGTTGGCACGGGGCAGCCTGTTTTCCTTCGAGCGACCGGGCGAGGTGGAGCAGATCGCCCAGCAGGTGGCGGCTGCCAACAACGTGGCCCCGGATGATCCGCGATTGCTTCAGGCGGTGCGACAGTACGTGGCCGAACAGCGCGCTACGCGCGCGAACCTGTTTGGCCGCGATGCGCAGCGCACGCTGGTATTCCTGCTGCTGGCGGGTGGCCTGCTGTGGTTCTACGACCGGCGCCGGCTGCCCGGATGGGGGCTTATGGCCGGACTAACCCTGCTGGTGACGATCGACCTCTGGGGGGTGGGGCGACGCCACCTGAACGACGAAGTCCTGACAGACGCCCGGGAGATCACCGATCTGATTCCCACCTATTCGTTCGATCAGTTCCTGCTGGAGCGGCAACGAGAGGCCGGAGGACCGGGCCACTTCCGGGTGCTGTCGCTCGAAAGCAGTAACCCCATGACGAACGCCCGGCCGTCCTACTATCACGAGTCGATCGGCGGCTATCACGGTGCCAAACTGCGCCTGTTCCAGGACTACATCGACCATCTGTTTGTCGATCCGGCGACCGGACTGCCGCGTTCGCGGGCGTTGGATCTGCTGAGCGTGCGCTACGTGGTGGTGCCGGCTGGTGCTTCGCTGCCCGGCATGCGCGTGGCGTTCGAGGACGAGCGCTGGCGCGTGCTGGAGAATCCCTCCGCGCTACCTCGGGCATTCCTGGTGGGGCAATACGAGGTGGTGTCTGATCTGGCTGCGCACCGACAGCGGCTGTTGGATCCGGCGCTGGATCTGCGCCGGACCGTGCTGCTGCGCGAAGAGCCTGGCGTAGAGGTCGCCCCCATCGATTCGTCCAGCACGGCCTTGGTGCGGCTGGTTCGCTTCGGCCCGCGTGAGATCGTCTGGGAGGTGCACACCGACGCACCGCGGCTGCTGGTGGTGGACGAAGTGTACTATCCGGTCGGGTGGCATGCTGCGGTGGACGGCCAGCCTGTCCCGATCCTGCAGGCCAACTATCTGCTTCGGGCCGTGCCGGTGCCGGCCGGCACGCATACTGTGGTCATGCGCTTCGATCCGGCCAGTCACGTTTGGGGCGTGCGAATCACCGCGCTGGCGACCCTGCTGGCGTACGGGGGCGTCCTGTTGCTACTGGGACTGGGCTGGTATCGACAGAGGCGGAAAGGATGAGTCGGTCGGGGAAGCGGTGGGTGCTGCTGGTCACGTATTACTTTCCACCGGCGGGTGGCGCGGCCGTGCAGCGGTTTTTGAAGTTCGCGCGCTACCTGCCGGCGCATGGCTGGCAGCCGGTGGTGCTGACTGTTCGCCCCGAAGATGCCGCCTATCCAGCCCGCGATCCAGTGTTACTGGCCGAGGTGCCGGCCGACGTGCCGGTGATCCGCACGCGTGCCTGGGATCCCTATGCCGCCTACGCGCGCCTGCTGGGTCAGCGCAAAGAGGAGGCAGTGAGCGTGGGCTTTGCCGGACGTCCCCACCAGAGCTGGAAGGAACGGCTGGCCCGCTGGATTCGTGCCAATTTGTTTTTGCCGGACGCCCGCGTGGGCTGGGTGCCGTTTGCGCTTCGGGCACTGCCCCGGCTGCTGCAGCACTATCCGATCGAGGCCGTGGTGACAACCGGACCACCGCATTCGACACACCTGATTGGCTACTGGGCACACCAGCGCTATGGACTGCCCTGGGTAGCCGACCTGCGCGACCCCTGGACCGGCATCGATTATTACGAAATGCTCCCCATGACGCGCTGGGCACGTCGGATGGATGCCTGGCTGGAACGGCGGGTGCTGCAGGCGGCCTCGCATCGGGTGGTGGTGACACCGGCCATGCAACGGGACCTGCAAGCACGCAACCTGCCAGCCGCTTTGATCCCGAATGGCTATGATCCGGCTGATTTCGAAGGGTTGCAGCCCCGAACGTCCGAATACTTCTGGCTGACCTACGCCGGCAGCATGAATCCGGCGCGCAATCCGGAGGCGCTCTGGCAGGCTTTGTGCAGACTGGACAAAGCCACGCAGCTCCGGGTACGGTTGATCGGAACGGTGGACGCCTCCGTCCATCAAACCATTGCGCACCACGGACTGGCGGACCGCGTAGAAGTGCTGCCATTTCTGCCGCACCGGCAGGTGCTGCAATACCTGCTCGATAGTGGGCTGTTGCTGCTCGTGATCAACCGCGTGGCTGGCAATGCCTGGATCACCACGAGCAAGTTGTACGAATACCTGGGGGCCGGGCGACCCGTGCTGGGCATTGGTCCGGTAGCGGGCGACGCGGCGGCCGTGCTGCGCGAAACGAAGGCCGGAGAGATGTTCGACTACGACGACGTGGAAGGCATTGCCGCCTACCTGCGTCGGCATTATGAGGCGTGGGTGGCTGGGCGACCGCTGCCGGGTGCCCCGCCCGAGCTGGCCCGTCGCTACAGCCGTCCCTACCTTGCAGGCGAGCTGGCTCGCCTGCTGAACGAGGTAACCCACCCCGAGCCATGCGTGTCTGCAGTGTCGTAGGAGCACGTCCTCAGTTTATCAAAGCGGCCATGGTCAGTCGAGCGCTGGCCGAAGCCGGCATCGAAGAAGTGCTGATCCACACAGGCCAGCACTACGATGTAAACATGGATCGCGTCTTTTTTGAGGAACTGGGGCTGCCCATGCCCCGGGTGCATCTGGGTGTGGGCTCTGGTACGCATGCCGAGCAGACCGGACGGATGATGATCCGGCTGGAGGCGGCGTTGCACGAGATGCGACCAGCACCCGACTGGGTGCTGGTCTATGGCGATACAAACAGCACGCTGGCCGGCGCCCTTGTGGCGGCCAAGCTGAAGCTGCCGCTGGCCCATGTGGAGGCCGGACTGCGCTCGTTCAACCGGGCCATGCCCGAGGAAATCAACCGCGTGGTGGCCGATCACCTGTCGCAACTGCTCTTTGCGCCGACACCGACAGCCGTCGAGAACCTGCGGCGTGAGGGAATCACGCAGGGCGTGTACCTGACCGGCGACGTGATGGAAGAGGCCGTCCGCTGCTATGCTGACCTCGCACGCCGCCGGGTACCGCTGGCATCGCTGACGACCCATGCGCCGGGCAGCTACTATGTGGCGACCGTGCACCGCGCCGAGAATACGGACGACCCGGTCCGACTGCAGAATATTTTTGAAGGACTGGGACGGCTCAAGCTGCCGGTGATTCTTCCGCTGCATCCGCGCACGCGAGCCCGTCTGGACGGCAGCATTCAGGTGCCGGCCAATATTGAGCGCTGGGAGCCAGTGGGTTATCTGGCCATGCTCACCCTTGTGCAGCATGCACGCGCCGTATTGACCGACTCAGGTGGGTTGCAGAAAGAAGCTGTCTGGCTGGGGGTGCCCTGCATTACGCTGCGCGACGAAACCGAATGGGTGGAAACACTCGAAGGCGGCTGGAACCAACTGGTAGGGGCTGATCCGGATCGCATTGCAGCTGCCGTTCATCGTCGTCCCGAAGGGCCTTCCACTTTCTGTCGAGATCAATCCGCCAGCCGACGTATTGCCGAACTGCTGCAACAGGTCGCCGCATGAAACCCCGCCTGCTTTTCGTCTATTTGCATCCGAGTCCGTTCGTGCTGGACGATCTGGCGCTGCTGGAAGCGCATTACGAGGTGCGTCCGTTTCACTTTGACGTGCGGCAGGTGCGCGCTCCGGGTGGCATGCTCCGCATGATACGCGCCCAGCGGGCGTGGCTGCAACGTGAATTGCCAGGGGCTGCCCTGGTGCTGGGTTGGTTTGTGGACTACCACATGGTGTTGCCGGTGCGTATGGCACGGCGTCGAGGAATTCCGGTAGCCGCGGTGCTGGGCGGATTTGATTGCCGCTGTCTGACCGATCTGAAGGATGGCGTTTTTTGCAGCCGCTGGCGAGCACCGCTGGCCCGATACGTCTATCGCAATGCCTCGCTGCTGTTTCCAGTGGCCGCCTCGCTGATGGAAATGCCGGCCACGCCCTGGACCGGCAATCGGCCGCAGGGCGTGCGGGCCTGGGTGCCCGGACTGAACACGCCGTTTCGGGTCATTCCCACTGGTTACGATCCCGAGCAGTGGCCGTTTGGTCTCCCGGAGCGCCCAGGCATCGTGCGAACCGTTGCTTTTATCGACTCCGAACGGGTGCTGCGCCTGAAGGGCATTGATCTGCTGCTGGCAGCCGCAGCCCATCTGCCGGAGGTGCAGTTTGAAGTGGTGGGCGTGACGTCCGAGATGCAGCGGATCGTTCGGGAGCGGTATACTCCGCCGCCGAACGCCCGACTCCGGGAGCCGGTACCCCGTACGGCGCTTCCGGCCATTTACGGGGAGACGTCGGTGTACGCGCAGCTTTCCCGCGCCGAAGGATTGCCCAATGCGCTGTGCGAGGCCATGCTGTGCGGGTGCATTCCGGTGGGCAGCCCGGTTTTTGGGATTCGAGAAGCCATTGGCGATGCCGGGTTTATCGTGGAGCGTCCGGAGGTTGAGGCCGTCGTAGCCGCTATTGGTAAGGCGCTGCAATGCAACGCAGCTTGGCGCATGCGAGCCCGATCTCGTATCCTGCAATTATTTCCCAAGACACGAAGAGCCCATGAGTTGTGGGAAGCTCTGGAGGGACTTCGACAGCCCGGACATGGCAGGCGAGAGACCGACCGTTAGCGTAGTGATTGCCGCCTACAATGCCGAGCACTGGATTGCCGAAGCGATTCGGAGTGCGCTTGAACAGGACATCCGGTACTGGGCCCCCAACTCAGTTCTTCCGTCCTCATTTTATTGGACGAAGTCGGGCGCCCGGAGAAACAGACCCTTGCGCATCGCTGGACGGCCGAACTCGGCGGCACGATGACCATTGAAGGCGAGCAGAAACCCTACGCCCGCATCGAAGGCCCCGGATGAGCCGTACCGCCTTGCAGAACACGCTGAGCCGCCTGCTCCGGCAGGGCAGCATCTATGCGTTGGGAAATCTGCTGTTGAAGGCCAGCGGACTGCTTCTGGCACCGCTCTACCTCAACACCGCGTTGCTTCCGCAGGCGGCTTACGGTTATCTGGTGCTGCTGGAGGCTACGGCGCAATTGCTGCTGCCGCTGCTGGGATTGGGGCTAACGACCGGCCTGCTCAAGTTTGCCACTGATCCGGTGCAGCGCGACCGGCAGGAAGCTTTGCCTTTCACCGTGCTGAGCGTGTCGCTGGGCGTCGCCCTAAGCGTGCTTGTGCTGAGCTGGTTAGTGGCACCCCAGGTGGGTGTGCTTATAGATCAGACAAACGGTGTGGCAATTTTGCGCCTGTTCGGGTGGTACTTGGCTGCAAAGCTTTTAAGTAGCGTTCCACTGGCGTTCCTGCGGCTTCGGGAACGGGCGGCGCTTTACACAACGGCTATCTTGCTTGAGACAGCGCTGCTCATTGGCGGCGTGTACTACTTTCTGGCGCATGCGCGCCTGGGGCTCCGAGGCGTTGTGCAGGCCATGGCGCTGGCTTCCGGTACCAGTGCCCTGGTCCTGGTGGTGGGTATGGCACGTGCGGTGTCCTGGCGCTGGGATCCCCGTCTGGTGGGCGCTCTTATACGTTTTGGGCTGCCACTTGCGCTGGCCGGTGTGGCCCTCCCTGTGCTGCATGTGGGGGACCGTTACCTGCTGGGCTGGCTTGCCGATTCCGAGACGGTGGCTGTCTATGGCTGGGCAGCCCGTCTGAGTGGCGTGCTCAACATGCTGCTCGTGCAGAGTTTCCAGCTGGCCTTCGCTGTGATTGGCCTAAAGGCGCTGGGCGAGCAGCCGGAAGGCGAGGCCACGCTGCACCGCCGGACGTTCCGACACTACACAATCTGGGGTGGCTGGATTGCCCTGGCACTCTCGCTGGGCGCCTACGACGTAACGGCGCTCCTGGCATCGGATGCGGCCTATCTGAGCGCCGATCCGCTGGTACTGCCCCTGAGTCTGGGCTACCTGCTGTTCGGGCTGTACAATATCTTCGTAAATGTGCTCTATGCGGCTGGGGAGAGTCGGTTTATCGCCAGGAATGTAGTGACGGCTGGGCTGCTGAACATCGCGCTGAATCTTTGGTGGATTCCAAAGCTGGGCGCTATGGGCGCGGCATTGGCAACTGTTGTGGCCTATGGTGCACTGGCCGGAGAGGCTGCTTGGCGAGCGCTCCAGGTGCGCCCTACAACCTATTCCTGGCGGACATTGTTACTCGTTCTGATTCTGGTGGTGGGGTTGGCCCTGCCAGGATTCCTGACCACCTCCTGGCCGGCAGCGATACGCCTGGCGGTGCGGGTGCTACTGGTATTGCTCTACGGGCCGCTGGTAGTAGCCTTGCGGCTCTATCGCCGGGAAGAATTGCGCGAAGGTTGGCAATGGCTGTGCCGACGATGGCAGCAGCTGCGAACTCCTTCCGCGTGAATTGCAAAGAGCCGCCAAAGCGCTCTATATTGCAAAGCCTGCGTTTAATTTCCCAAGAACCGTGTGGAGCGACATCGCCCAGCGCTTTCCGCTGTTGCAGCAGCTTTTCAGCCGTCGTGTGCCCGTTGGGGATGGGCGCCGTCCAGAAGGGGGGCCGTCGAAGGGTGTGGTCATCACGATCTGCATTCTGATTTCCACGCTGCTCTGGTTTACTTTCACGCTGCAGGAGACCTATACGGCCACGCTGGATCTGCCGGTACGCGTGGTCAATCTGCCACCTGATCAGGCGCTGGCCATGCCACCTCCGCGTTTTGTACGGGTACAGCTTCGGGGCGAAGGGTATCCGCTGGTACAACTCTATTTTAATCCGCCGACCGTAACACTGGACGCCCGGCAGGACGTTATCGATCTGACTACGCTCGATCTGAACCTGCCGCGGGGTGTGACTGCGGAAAGCATCACTCCGCAACGGGTGGAGTTGCGCAAGGAACCGCGCATAGCACGGCGGCTGCCGGTTGAACTGCGCGTGGTTTTCGAAACACCCCCCACACACGATCTGCTCTATCCACCGCGCGTTGAACCCGACAGTGTACAGGTTGCAGGAGCTGCCTCGATTGTGAGGGAACTGGGTGCCTGGCCGACTGTGTCCATGCGGCTGCGCGACGTGCGCGACTCGATCGCAATGCGGATACCTCTTGCCGACACGCTGCAGCCGTTGGTGACCGTCACGCCTGAGGCCGTGTGGGTGTACGCGCGCGCGGTTCCTTTTACCGAAGGGGTCCGTGAGCTATCGGTCCGCGTAACAGGCGTGCCCTTCACCGAACGCATGGTGACGCTGGAGCCGGCTACCGTGCGCGTGCGCTTTCGCGTGCCGCTGTCCCAATACGAGGCCGCCATGATGGCTTCCGACTTTTTTGCAACCGTTCCCTACGAAGCCATTCGCGCCGACACGACCGGGCGCGTGCGGCCTATCATTCACCTGCCTGACGGCATCGCTGTGCGCGACGTGGTGATCATTCCTCCGGCCCTGCGTTACTACAATGTGCTGATTCAGTAAGCTTTGCTTTTGTCGCTTTTTGCTGAAGCCGAAACAAGGGCCGAGACCTCTCGTTGGACCGAGCGGCACTGAGATCGGAGAGAGGCCTATGACTTTCGCTGCCGGGCAACGTACGGGGTACTATGTGGATACGCCGCGCGGGCTGTTTACAGCAGCAGGCCACTGGTTCCGCACCACCGAGGTCTTGCTGCAATCCTATGCCGGGCCCCTCCTCGAAAAAGAGCCACTGGACCGACTGCTGCGCCAGGCCGACGTGTGGCTGATGCTTCCTTCGTTGCTCATGCTATGGGCGTTGCTACCGCTGCTGTGGGCAAGCACGCCTGGCGTGGCTGTCGGTATTGCACTGGGGCTGTACCTGCTGGGGCATCTGCTACTGCCTCTGTTGATTCTTCGCCCGCTGACCCCGATACTGGCGGTGCTGGCCAATCCCTGGCTGCAGGGGGCAGCCTACGTGGTGGGGCTGACCGCACTGGCCTGGAGCGAACGGCTACCGGCCGTTTGGGTAGGACTGGCGGGTTTTTTAGGGGTACGCTGGGGATTGCTCGACCGCCTGCTCCGGCCCCTTCGGGACCGGCTGCATACGGCGCTCTATCCGCTGCCGTTGCCTGATCAGGTGCTACGCACGCTGATCCTTCGAGCAGCGCTGGCCCACCGCATTACGTTGCCCGAACTGGCGGCAATCGAGCAGGAAGTACTCCGACGTCTGGGCCAGCTTCCCTGGAACTAAAACTGAATTGAATGCATGCCTGCGACCACGTTGTATTTTGTGCGGCACGGCGAGACCGATTATAACCGCAACAGCATCGTGCAAGGGCGTGGTGTCGATGCGCCGCTCAACGAGCGGGGACGGCGCCAGGCCGAAGCGCTCGCGCGACGCTTTGCTGCGGTCCCACTGTGCGCCATCTATGCCAGTCCCTTACGGCGCGCGCTGGAGACGGCCGAGGCAGTGCGTCGGTATCATCCGGAAGTGCCATTCTACCAGCTGAGCGATCTCGAGGAGATGAGCTGGGGAGATCTGGAAGGCAAACCCTACGCGCCACCTTATGATGCCCAGATCCGAGCCATCTACGAGCGCTGGCGGGCTGGTGCCTATGATCATCCGGTGCCTGGGGGTGAGTCTATCTTAGATGTGCAGCGCCGCGCATTGCGAGCCCTGAAGACCATTCTGACCCGCCACGAGGACAAGACCGTGCTGGTTGTTACACACGGCCGGTTTCTGCGTATTTTGCTGGCTTCCATTCTGCCCGAGTATGGACTGGCTCGCATGGAGGCCCTTCCGCATACGAACACGGCCGTCAATCATCTGATCTATGAAGCCGGTCGTTTCCGGGCGCTCCGACTGAACTGTACGGCGCACCTGGAGGAAGCGGCGGTGGACGACGGACTTCCGACGGAGGTGGCGGCATGAGGCGCACGGATCCATCGTCGGTGGAAGGGGCGTTGCCCGTATGCGCGCTGGAGGAGCTGCCCCGGCTGCTGGGCAGCCGCATCCGACGGGCCCTGCGTCAGCCCAGTGCAGAAATTGTCCAGCTACGCTGTTCTGTCGCGCCGATTGATCTGCTAACGTGGCTGGCTGCCCAGTCGGAGCCCGTCAAATTCTACTGGGCCGATCGTGAAAACGCTGAGGCCGTTGCTGCTCTGGGTGTGGTGATGCTGCAAGAGGCTGAGCATCCGCTTACCCACAAGGCGCTTGCCTCCCTCGAAGATCGGCTTCAACGAGCCGGTCCCGGTGTTCGGTTCTACGGTGGAGGGCGTTTCGACAGCCGGGCGTCTGTGGCACCGCACTGGAAACCGTTCGGCACTGGGCGGTTTTGGCTGCCTCGTTTTGAACTCCGGCGCGAAGGGAGCCACTACTGGCTGGTCTGCAATCTGGCGCCCGAACTGGATCGGGAACGCCTGGATGCAGTAATTGAGGCACTCCGCGGGCTTTGCTGGCCTGAAGTGCCGCTAACGCCGGCGTTGCCGCTGCCGCTGGATCGCCAGGACACACCGTACCAGGCAGGCTGGGCACGCAACGTTGCCTGCGCGCTGGATGCCTTCCGTCGGGGCCAGATGGAAAAAGTTGTGCTGGCCCGGCAGGTGCAGTATACCTTTGGCGAAGCGCTCGATGGACTGGCGCTGTTGCAGCGTCTGCAGGAAGCCACGCCAGGCTGCTTTCACTTTTACTATCAACCGCGGCCGGGCACGGCTTTTCTGGGTGCCTCGCCGGAGCGACTGTTCCGGCGCGCCGACGGACACGTCTGGAGCGAGGCCATCGCCGGCACCCGTCCCCGCGGGCGTACGGAAGCCGACGATGCCCGGCTGGCCGCCGAGTTGCTCCAGAGCGAAAAAGATCGCCGCGAGCAGTACTACGTGCAGCAGAGCATTATCGAAGAACTGCGGCCACTGTGCGAAGCGCTGGACGCCGACGCACAACTTTCTGAAATGACGCTGGCCCGCGGGCGCCATCTGTATACGGGCATTCGTGGAAAGCTACGGCCGGAGGTCCCCACCGGCCTGCTGCTGGAAGCGCTACATCCTACGCCGGCCGTCGGCGGCTATCCGCGCACTGCGGCCATGGAGGCCATCCGTGCCTGGGAGCCCTTCGACCGTGGCTGGTATACCGGCCCGATTGGCTGGCTGGGCGCTGACGCGGCCGAGTTTGCCGTGGCTATCCGCTGCGGACTGGTGGCCGGACGCCACCTGTACCTGTACTCCGGCGCCGGGATTGTAGAAGGTTCGGTGCCCGCGCTGGAGTGGGATGAGATCGAGCATAAGATCAGCGACTTTGTGAACGTGCTGGGCCTTGAGCTTCGACGTTCGTAACCAGCAAGACTGGGCCGATCGGCTTATCGACGAGCTGGTGCGCTGTGGCGTGACGCACTTCTGCATCGCACCCGGCTCGCGCTCTACGCCGCTGGTCACGGCGGTGGCCCGCCACCCGGAAGCCCGCGCCATCGTCCACTACGACGAACGGGGGACGGCCTTTCTGGCCCTGGGCTACGGCCGCGCTACCGGACGCCCCGCCGCCTGGATCACTACCTCAGGTACGGCTGTTGCTAACGGCTTCCCCGCCGTCGTCGAAGCCAGTCAGGACGAAGTCCCGCTACTGCTGCTCACAGCCGACCGCCCACCGGAACTGCGCGACACGGGCGCCAACCAGGCGATCGACCAAGTCAAGCTCTTCGGCAGCTACGTGCGCTGGCAGTTCGATCTCCCCGTGCCCGATCCCAATCTGGACGTGGCGCTGGTACAAACTACGGTGGCCCAGGCCGTCTATCGATGCATGCGGCCTCCTGCCGGCCCTGTGCATCTGAACTGTTCGTTCCGTGAACCCCTGGTGCCTGCGTCTGGACTTCCACCGTTTGAAGTCGCCAAGGGGCCTCGCACGCGCTATGCGGCACCTCTCCTGGCCCCCGACCTGAATGCCATCGCCGCGCTGGCTGCAATGCTTCGATCCATAGAACGTGGGCTGATCTTGGCAGGCAGGCTGCGCACAGTCGAAGCGGCAGCTGCCGTCGCTGCGCTGGCCGCACATCTGGGCTGGCCACTGATGCCCGACGTGACCTCCGGATTGCGTCTGGGCGAGGTAGCATTTCCGCGGGTGCCGTTTGCTGAGTTGCTGCTGGCTGAGCCGGAGCGGGCAGCCCGCACGCTGCAGCCAGAGGTTATCCTGCATGTAGGCGGGCGCTTTGTCTCCAAACGCCTGCTACAGTTCGTGAAAGCCGCCCGGCTACGTGCTTACATCCATGTGCACGACAGCCCGGTGCGACTCGATCCGGAGCACCGGGTGACGTTTCGGCTGGAGGCGGACGTGGCCCAAACCTGTGCGGCGCTGCGCGAAGCATTGCCCGCGGCGACCGGACCGTCCGCCTGGGCGCAGCATTGGCAACAGGCCAACGAAGCTGTTCGGGAGCGACTGCAACAGCAGTTCCAGGCCAATGAGCTTGCCGAACCGGACGTTGCCTGGCATCTGGCCCGGTGGTTACCCACTGTGCATGGACTGGTACTGGCCAGCAGCCTGCCTGTCCGGCTCGTGCACACCTGGGCCGCCCCCAACGGCGCACAGCCGCCGATAGCTGCCAACCGAGGCGCCAGCGGCATCGACGGCACGGTGGCCACAGCGGCCGGCTTTGCGCTGGGACTGGCGCGCCCCGTCACGCTGCTGATCGGTGATCTGGCCCTGTTGCACGACCTGAACAGCCTGGCCCTATTACGCGACCGACCCGTCGTGGTGGTGACGCTGAACAACGACGGCGGGGGAATCTTTTCATTTCTGCCAATTGCCCACCATCCAGAAGTATTCGAGCCGTTTTTCAGCACGCCGCACGGATTGCAGTTCGCGCACGCAGCCCACATGTTCGGGCTGACCTACGAAGCACCCCGGACGCTGACGGAACTGGCCCAGGCTTACCGGGCTGCCTGCACACGTCCAAGCGCCACGCTGATCGAAGTGCGCACCGGACGCACCCGCACCCATGCCCGCTGGCAGGAGCTGGAAGCCTCGCTGGCCGACCTGCGCGAAGCCTTCTACGAGCCGCTCAGCTCCTGATAGACGGCCCGGATGGCATTCGGAATGCCCTGCGGCCAGCTTTCGACGTAATGCTCCGGGAAGTCCGGCAGCCGATCCACGGCCAGCTCATCGGCCGTCTTTCCGGCCCTGATCCCGGCTTCGACGTAACGCCGCAAACCCTCCAGAAAGTCGCGCATTACCAGCAGATCAGCACGGCTGCCGATCACCCCGTACTTCGGATTTCCGTGGCCGAAGATGAATTGCGTCTCGGCGTCGTAGGTGGCATGCAGGCGCTCCAGCGCGACGATCCAGCCCTCGGTGGTGGCACCACCCGGCAGGTCGATGAAGCAGGGCATCCGGTTGAAGACCAGGTCGCCCACGTGTACGATGTTGGCCTTTTCAAAATGGATGATGGCATCGCCGCCGGTGTGGGCCGGGCCGTAATAGACGATGTGCACGCGCTCGTCGCCGGCTCCGAGCGTGAGCGACGTGTCGAACGTCCGGTCAGCGTAGGCCTGCTGGTCGAGCGTGCCCTGCTGCTCGGCAGCGCGGCGCTGCAGATCCGGTACGTTGCGATGGGCGATGATCTGGCGCGCATGTGGCTTCAGCGCGATGTTGCCGGCCGTGTGATCCCGGTGGTGGTGCGTGTTGATCAGCGCGTCGATCGTGCGTTTGGTGCGGGTATGAAGGCCTTCCCAGCACTGCGTGGCCGTTTCAGGAAATTGCGCATCGATCACGATGAGAGCATCGGCCGTGGCCAGCCAGCCGATGGTGCCACCACGTCCGGTAAAGATGCCCACGTTGCGACGAAGTGAACGGAATGGATCTTCCTGCAGGCGAAAGCTTCGGGGCGAAACAAGTGGCAGGAGCGCTGCAGCCAATGTCTGTTGCAGAAACGTGCGACGATTCATGATGATGGTCTCCGTTAAGTGCTGCTTATGGCTTCCAAGGTGCTGCTGACAAAGTAATTCTTGCGCAATACGCGACAATTTCGTAAAAATATACTAAATAGAAAACGCACACCTGACCGCATGCGGCTGTCAGGATGAGCTTTCCGTAGCAGGAGAGAAAATTCGCGAAAGACATGGCACGCTTTGAATTGCTGGTCAACGGAATCCGGCACACGGTCGATGTGCCGCCGGACATGCCGCTGCTCTGGGTGCTGCGGGATGTGCTGGGGCTGACGGGCACCAAGTTTGGCTGCGGCAAGGCGCTTTGCGGCGCCTGCACGGTGCATTTGAGCAGTACGCCGGTGCGCTCGTGCGTGCTGCCGGTCTCGGCCGTCGTCGGGCAGCCCGTTACGACCATCGAGGGGTTGGATCCGGAGGGAAATCACCCACTACAGCGGGCCTGGCGCGAGCTGAACGTGCCGCAATGCGGCTATTGCCAGGCCGGTCAGCTCATGACGGCCGCTGCGCTGCTGCGGCAGAACCCGAACCCAACCGACGAAGACATCATCGCTGCCATGGGCGGTAACCTATGCCGCTGTGGCACCTATCATCGGATCCGTCAGGCGATTCATCGGGCCGCAGAGATTATGCGGCAGGAGGGTGCGCAATGAGTGGCTTTGACCTCTGGGAATACATCGAGGCGCGACGCAATCCGCTTAGGCTCAGCCGTCGTGCGTTTCTGAAGGTGGGCGTGGCCGCCACAGGCGGGCTGCTTGTCGGTGGACTGGTCCCGCATATTGGGAGTGGAAAGGCAGACGAGACTCCGGTCGAACTGAATCCGTACGTCCAGATTGATCCGGATGGAACGGTGCGCATCTATGTGCCCAAGTCGGATATGGGCCAGGGCGTGCGTACCTCACTGGCCATGCTGGTGGCCGAAGAGCTGGACGCCGACTGGGAGCAGGTGCGCGTGGAGCAGGCCCCGCTCGATCCGAAATATGGCAGCCAGGGGACAGGCGGCAGCAGCAGCGTGCGCACGCGTTGGCGGGAGCTGCGCGAGGCTGGGGCTATGGCCCGAGAACTGCTCGTCGAGGCGGCCGCCCGGCGCTGGGGGGTCGATCCGGCACGCTGCCGCACAGAGCAAGGGCAGGTGTTGCACCCGAACGGTCGCGAAGCGCTACGCTACGGCGAATTGGCCGCCGAAGCGGCCCGTCTGGAGCCGCCGGACTCGGTGCGTCTGAAAGACCCAGCCAGCTTTCGGCTGATTGGCCGGCCTCAAAGCGGCGTGGACATTCCTGACATTATCACGGGACGGGCCACCTACGGCATCGATGTACGCGTGCCGGGCATGTTTGTGGCCAGCATCGAACACTGCCCGTACATTGGCGGACGGCTGCTGCGCTACGACGACGCAGCTGCCCGTCAGGTACCGGGCGTGCGCGCCGTTGTCGAGCTTCCGGCGCTTGGATCGGGCATCTATCGGGTGCGGCCGGGCGTAGCCGTGATCGCCGAAAATACCTGGGCAGCCTTCCGGGGGCGGCAAGCGCTGCGCATCGAATGGGATCCGGGCGATGCCGAGCGGCACAGCGCTGCGGCCTACCTTGAGCAGATGCAGGCGATGGCGGCCGAACCCGGTTTGGTCGTGGGTGAGCGCGGATCGGTCGAAACGGCCCTGTCGCAGGGAAGTCGCCGCCTCGAAGCGACCTACGTGCTGCCCTTCCTGGCACATGCTCCCATGGAGCCGATCAATGCCGTGGCGCATGTGGAAGGCGACCGGTGCACGGTCTGGGCATCAACGCAGACGCCCGGAGGGGCAGCGCAAGGCATTGCCGACGTGCTGGGCATCCCCGAACGCAACGTGCGCGTGTTTATCACGCTGCTGGGTGGCGGTTTTGGCCGGCGGCTCATGGATGACTATGCCGTCGAAGCGGCCTACCTCTCGAAAGCCATGGGTGCACCTGTGCAGGTGGTCTGGACCCGCGAGGACGATCTGCAATGCGACTTCTACCGGCCTATGGCCGTCCACCGCATTGAGGCCGCCCTTGATGCCGCGGGTAGGCCACTGGCCTGGTACCACCGACTGGTGTCCACATCGATCCGGGCAGCGCTGGAGGGGCCCGATGCGCCCGACCAACACCGCTCGGAGGTCGGCGGGGCGGACCTGTTGCCCTATCGCGTGCCAAATTGGCGCCTGGAGTACCGTCCGTTCCAGAGCCCAATCTTTCGCGGCTGGTGGCGGTCGGTCGAGCACACGCACACGGCCTTTGCCGTCGAAAGCTTTATCGACGAGCTGGCGGTGGCCGCTGGGCGCGATCCGCTCGCCTATCGTCTGGAGTTGTTCGACATGGAGGCACGGAGCGAAGGGGGCGGCTGGGCGCCGCCTTACGAGCCGGCTCGTCTGCGGCGCGTGTTGGAACTAGCGGCTGAGAAGGCCGGCTGGGGACGCACGTTGCCCGAAGGCCATGGGCTGGGCATTGCCTGCCACTGGGCATTCGCCAGCTATGCGGCCGAAGTGGTCCAAGCGTCCGTGGACGACACCGGCCAGGTGCACGTGCACCGCGTCGTGGCGGTGTTAGACTGCGGCCGCGTCGTCAACCCAAGCGGTGCCGAGGCCCAGGTGATCGGCGGCGTGCTCGATGGCTTGTGGGCAGCCCTTAAGGCCGAGGTTGTGCTGGAGGGCGGTCGGGTCGTTTCGTCCAACTTCGACAATTACCCGCTGCTGCGTCAGAGCGAGGTGCCGCCGGTGATTGAAGTCCACTTTGTCGATAGCGAGGCGGACCCGACCGGGTTGGGCGAACCGCCTGTGCCACCTGTAGCCCCTGCGCTGACCAACGCAATTTTTGCGGCAACAGGGCGCCGCGTCCGACGACTGCCCATACGGCCCGAAATGCTGCAAGGCTGATTCAAAAGTCGCCTTCACGCGCATACGGATAGCTCCAAAGCACCACCTGCAGCGTGATGGCCTTGAACCAGGCTTGATGCATCTTCTCTACGTCTGCGGGCGCATGCCCCTTGCGCGCCAGAAAGTCCCGTATGGTAAGCGTAATGGGAACAATAAAAGCAATCAGGTAGCGCAGCGGAATATGCGGCGGTGCCGAAACCCCGTCGGTCTGGTTTTTCTTCGTCCGATGGTGGCGCAACCCGATTTCCATCTGATAGTTCAGCCAGTCCTGATCGTAAGGACGCCGGCAGGTATCTAAAATCCATTGCCCGAAGCGGACCCGTACACGCTCCAGGTATTCCGCAATAGGTTGACCGTCCGGCCCCTGAAAGTAGTAAATCAAGTGCGGATGACTCCCCACAAATCCGTACCACAGGTCCAGCACCGCATCAATCTGATCTTCGAGCACATCACCGGCCATGCGTAGGTAGCGCACATCTTCGTCGGTGAACAGCACCGTTTTTTTAAGCAACGCGAACGCTTCCATCGAAAGGGGCGAACGTGCTACGTCGGGCTGTCCGTAGGTGTAACCAGGAAGAATTGGGGTTGTCATGGCGCTCAGTAGTTTGGGGTTGCTTGACAGGAGCAAAGCTAAATTGGTATCTTCGATAAGTAAAATATTTTATTTTTCTCAAAATGATAAGCATTGCTTATGGAATTGCGATCGTTGCGCTACCTGCTGGCGGTAGCTGAAGAGGGGCATTTTACGCGAGCAGCTGAGCGCTGCTTTGTCTCGCAGCCGGCACTTTCGCAGCAGATCCGGAAGCTGGAGGAGGAGTTGGGGGAGGTGCTGTTGGACCGAGCGACCACGCCGGTACGCCTTACGGCTGCAGGCGAAGTGGTTGTCGCGCACGCCCGGCGCATGTTGGCCGAGCTCGAGGCTATGCGGGTAGCCCTTGACGAGTTGCAAGGGCTTCGGCGTGGCAGCCTGGTGGTAGGAGCCGTCCAGACCGTGCAGGCCTATCTGATTCCGTATGCCGTGACGGCGTTTATCCGAAGGTATCCTGGTGTGCGGTTGCATGTGCTGGAGCTGCCGGCTGACGAAGTGGAAGCCGGGGTGCTGGAGGGCCGGTTTCATCTGGGACTCAGTTTCGTGCCGGCAGGGCCGGAAGGATTGGAATCGATCCCCTTGTTTGACGAAGAGCTTGTATTAGTCGTATCGTCGGAGCATCCTCTGGCTGGGCGGCGGGTGGCTTCGTTGGAAATGCTTGCGCAGACGCCGCTTGCACTACTGCCGACCTTGTATTGTACCCGGCGCCTCTGGGATCGATGGGCCCAGGCCATGGGGCTTAAACCCCAGGTAGCGCTGGAGCTGAACACGATCGAGGGATTACTGCAACTGGCGCGCACCCTAAGAATGGCCACTGTATTGCCAGGGCTGACGCTACGCCTGGAAGCGGCCCGCGGGCTTCAGGCTGTTCTATTGCCAGAGCCATCTCCGAGACGAACGGTAGGGATTATTCGGCGGAAGGGGGCCTATGTATGCCGAGCGGCTCAGGCTTTCGAGAAAGTATTGCGGAGGTGGCCTAAAAACATCTGGAACGGGGAGGCGGCTGCGGCGTGAAGGAGGCTGTCTGCGCGGACCACTTCGTAAAGATCCATGCCAGACGGATTCGGTTCGACGGCCTCGGCACCGGCGCTGCCGCGCTGGCGCATCTGGGTGCTGGCAGCCCGCCCCAAGACGCTGGCGGCGGCCATCGCACCTGTGTTCATAGGTACGGCAATGGCCTGGGCAGACGGTGGCTTTCATCTGCTTTCGGCCCTTTTTGCACTCATCGGTGCGCTGCTGATCCAGATCGGGACGAATTTCGCCAACGACTATGCGGACTACCTGAAGGGTGCTGACACGGCCACCCGCAAAGGACCGCTGCGGGTGACGGCCGCGGGGCTGGTCACGCCCGAGGCCATGCGACGCGCCACTGCGTTGACGTTTGCGCTGGCCGTTGTGGCCGGCCTTTACCTGATCTGGCGGGGCGGCTGGCCTGTGCTGGCAATCGGATTGCTTTCGATTCTATTTGGCATGCTGTATACAAATGGCCGGTATGCGCTGGCCTATCTGGGTCTGGGGGAGCTTTTTGTGCTTATCTTCTTCGGGCCGGTGGCCGTGGGTGGTACCTATTACGTACAGACGCTTGCCATCACACGGGAAGTGCTGCTGATGGGGTTGGCGCCCGGACTAATCGCGACGGGCATCCTGCTGGTGAACAACGTGCGGGACATGGAGGAAGACCGCCAGGCAGGTAAGCGGACGCCTGTGGTGCGCTTCGGGCGGGCGTTTGGCGTGGGACTCTACGCCTGCTGCCTGCAGGGCGCATTGCTGCTGCCGGTTGTCTGGTATCTGCTGACTTATCGGCACGGTGGAGCGATTGCGGTGCTGGCGCTGCTGCCGGCCTGCGTGCGCGCCATCCAGACGCTGGCGCTTGAGCGGGACGGTGCCGTGCTGAACGCACTGCTGGCCGCCACCGGGCGCCTGCTGCTGCTCTATAGCCTGCTGTTCTCGATGGGGTGGATCCTGACGTGAGCGGCCATGCCTAAATGCAGCTGGCATCTGTTTCGCTTCAGCGTGCCGCTTGAAGTGCCGCTACCGTCCGGTGCCTTCGTGCGTCAGGGTTGGTTGTTGCAGGTCCAGGGAAGCGGTGCGATCGGCTGGGGCGAAGTGGCGCCGCTGCCGGGCTTCAGTCGCGAAACGCCAGAGGCGGCATTTCAGGCGCTGCGGCATTTGCTCCCGCGCCTGACGGCTGTGCCGGAAGCGTTCACGTTTTCAGAATGGGCCGAAACCGTGGCGTCTTTGCTGGCCGGCGTGCCTGCTTCGGTGCAGTGGGGATGGGAGCTGGCGCTTGTAAGCTGGCAGGCCGCCCGCGCAGGAAGGCGGCTAGACACCTGGTTGGCATCCGATCCGTTGCCCGTAATTTCGATCAACGCGTTGGTACCGACGAACTGGCATGAGCGTCCCGAATGCCTGGCGGCGATCCGGGCCGCCGGATACCGGACGGCCAAAGTCAAGGTGGGTGGATATGCGCCAGAGGAAGCGGGGTGGCGCGTGCAGCAACTCCGAGACATACTGGGAAAAGAAATAACGCTGCGGGTGGACGCAAATCGGGCTTGGACGTTGTGCGAAGCGCTGGCGTTTGCCGAAGCAGTGGCGGATCTGGAGATTGAATACATCGAAGAGCCGCTGCGCAACCCGGAAAAGCTTCAGGAATTTGTGCGGCGGAGCCCGGTGCCGGTGGCGCTCGACGAAACACTGGTCGAGCAGCCAGAGATGCCGCTGAACCACTGGGAGGGTGTCGTTGCTGTAGTGCTAAAGCCGGCGCTGCTGGGAGGCCTGCTGCGTGCCTGGCACCGTGCAGAAGAAGCGGAAGCGTTAGGGCTGAAGGTGGTCTGGAGCGCAGCCTTTGAAGCCGGGGTTGGCACGCGTGGGTTGCTGGCGCTGGCTGCCGCTTCTCGGAGTACGGCGGCGGCTGGGCTGGATCCTTACCGCTGGCTGGCCGACGACGTGGTGCATCCCCGACTGGCATTGCAACCGGAAATGCCGATAGCTGAAGCGTTGGCTGGCCCCTGGCATCCCAACCCGGCTGTACTGGAGGCGATCGATGTCGTGGCGTGAGATAATCTGCCCGTTGTTTCAGAGGAGTCGGGAGGCGTCGGACCGTCCGCTGGTGCGGCTACCGTCCGGTACAATTACGGCGGCCGCGTTGGAGGAAGGGGTCCGGCGTGCCGTCACGCGTCTGCAGCGTGAAGGGGTAGGACCAGGGGATCGGATTGGGCTCTGGCTGGACGATCCGGTTGCCACGCTGGCGATCCTGCTGGCGCTTTGGCGACTTCGGGCCGTGGCCTGTCTGCTCAGCACGCGTTTGCCGGCAGCCAGCCTTGATGTCCTGATTCGTCAGGTTGGCATCCAGGCCCTGATCTCCGATCGGTCGGGCGAGGCGATGCGGCCCTGCTGGCACCCGGAGATGTTGTGGGATGCTCCCCCAGAGGCGCCGGAAGTGCCGCCGCGGCTGACTATGGAGCAGTACGCCACGGTTTTTTTTACCTCGGGCAGTACTGGAACCCCTAAAGGGGTACTACACACGGTTGCCAATCACTTCTACAGCGCGCGTGGAGTGGCGGAACATCTGGAGTTGCTACCAGAGGATCGGTGGCTGTTGGTGCTGCCGCTCTACCATGTGGGCGGCATGGGGGTAGTTATCCGTTGCCTGCTGACCGGTGCCGAGATCGTAATCCCGGAACGGCGAGAGCCGCTTGGCCGGGCGCTGGTGCACTATGCACCCACGCATGTCTCGCTGGTGCACACGCAACTCTGGCGGCTGCTGCACGAAACCGAAGGGCCGTCTCCCCGGACGCTCCGGGCGGTATTGCTGGGCGGCAGCGCCATCCCGGAGGAAGTGCTGCAGGAGGGGGCGGCGCGGGGCTGGCCACTGCATACCAGCTACGGCCTGACCGAAATGGCTTCGACCGTCACGGCCACGCCGCCCGGTGCTGCGCTGGAGTTGCTGCGAACCTCCGGACGCGTGCTGACCTATCGGGAGCTGAAGATCGGACCGGACGGGGCCATCCTGGCACGTGGCCTGGTGCGGTTTGTTGGCTATCTGGAAAACGGTCGGCTGCGCCAACCCTTCGACGAGGCCGGCTGGTTCGACACGGGCGATCTGGGGTGGCTGGACGAGGCGGGCTATCTGCACGTTGAGGGGCGGCGTGACAACCGGTTCATTTCGGGCGGCGAGAACATTCAACCGGAGGCGATCGAACGGGCCCTGTTGCGCCTTCCTGGCATTGCCGAGGCCGTCGTCGTACCTGTGCCCGACCCTGAGTTCGGTGAGCGTCCGGCCGCTTTTGTGCGGCTGGATGAGGGTGGACATTGGGCGCCTGACCGCTGGCAAGTAGAACTGCGCCGGGAACTACCGGGCTTCATGATACCGGTAGTGTTCTGGCCCTGGCCTGAATTGCCAAGCGGTGGCATCAAAGCTGCTCGACGGCTGCTAAAAGAGGAGGCGCGGCGACGCTGGCCTCCGGATGAGCAGGAAGACAGGTAAGGCTACCAGCAACCGCTTAGCTTAGACGCTCCATCCAGAAAAAGAGGATGTCATCGTCGAACGTGTCGGTGTTGCAGCGGCTCAAAATGCCTTCCAGTAGTGTCTTGACGGGGTCTTCTGCGCCGATCATTTTGGGAGCCAGCTCACACAGTCCTTTTTCGCCAATCATTTCCCCCGAAGCCGTGCGTTGCTCCATCAGGCCGTCCGTATAGAGTAGTAGACCACCACCCGGAGGAATCGTCAGCGTGGTGTCCTGAAATGTAGCATTAGGATCGAGACCCAGGATCAGATCGCCGTATTCGACCACTTCGGCCGTTTGATGGTCTTTGACCAGAATGGGACGGCAGTGGCCTGCATTGGCATAGGTGATTGTATGGGAGGTGGAATCCCAGCGGAGGATCAGAAGCGAGGCAAATGTCTCCTCCATAACTGTATCCTGCATCAGCACGTGGTTGACCCGTTGGAGGAGTTCGGCGGGCGACTGCGAGGTCTGGAGCATAGCATAGAGCGTACCCCGGATGTAGCTGAGAAAGCTGAACGCGTAGAACTTGGCCTGCAAGCCCTTGCCCATCACGTCGCCGATCGTGATGAAAAACGAGCCGCTTGGGTGCTGCGTCCAGTCGAAAAAGTCGCCGCCGCCGTATTCCTTGGGGCTGTTGTGGAAATAGAGTCGGTAGCCCGGAACAGACGGGAGCTGTTTGGGCATGAGCTTTTTGGAGAAGTCCTGTCCAATGCGGGCATCGAGCTGCGTCTGAAAGTATTTGGTACGTTCCAGCAGGCGTTCGATGCGGGTCAGCAGCTGGTCGATGTCGAAGGGTTTGGTGATGTAGTCGTCGACGCCCATGCGCATGCCGCGTATGCGGCTGTGCTCGTCGGTTTTGGCCGTCAGGAAGATGAACGGGATGGCACGTGTGTCTTTGCGGCTCTGCAATGTCTGTTGGAGGGCAAACCCGTCCATCTTTGGCATCATGATGTCCGAGATGATTAGATCAGGGATCTCCTCCAGCACAAGCTGAAGGGCATCCTCGCCGTTGGCGGCCGAGCGCACCCGATAGTATTTGCTCAGCCGGTACTCGAGCAGACGGCGGAGCGTGTGCTCGTCCTCGACCACTAAAATGGAATATCGAGCCATGGATCTTCGTCTTTGGCCAGTGTAAAGACCAGACGGTGTCTTCCGTCCTTCAGGCGAATGTAGTTAAGTTTTTGTGTGCAGGCGCGAATAAAGTGCAGGCCCATCCCTCGCTCGGGAAAGGCTTTTTGAATCGACGGATTGGCTTCCAATCGTCCATTTAAGTCAAATCCTTCTGAATTGTCCTCAATAAAACACTCAACAACGTGGCCATTGCTGCGGATCATTAGCTCGATGGACGGCACGCGGTTGCCAAAATGCGCATGTTGAATTAAATTAGCCAACCATTCATGAATGGTTAGCTGCACCCGATAACGCAGATCTTCATTTTCCGGAGGCAGTGGAAGGCCCGCATCTGGCTTCGAGAAAAGGGCGTGCACCTGGTCGATTAAGCCCTCCAGGCTGTTAAACTGGTAACGCACTTCTTTCATCATGGATTTGGGACACGTCCAGACCAGGAGGCCAAATCAACCCTGCAGCCGGATCCTGTTGTGCCGTCAGGGTTGCTGCAAAGCCTCCTGGGCTGCCTCAACCGAGGGAAACTGGCGGAAAACCTTATACGTTCGCGTCAGCTGCACGACCACCTGGACAGGCCGTGAGACCGACGCAAAGAAAACCTGGCCGTTGCGTGGCGAAACCTGCCGGTACAGGGAAAAAATGGCGCCCAGTCCCGTGGAGTCCAGAATGCCCGTTTCAGAAAAATCCAGGATAAAATTGCGGACGCCCTGCTGCACCTGTTCCTGGCAGATGGCCTTGAATTCCGCTGCGTTGCGAAAGTCCAGCGCCTTGCCGACGCGAATGACGACGGTTTCAGCGCTCAGCGGTTCGACCGAAAAATTCATGACCGACGGGTTGTGCATCACACGTTTGGGGCTGGTTCCTGGTGATTAAAAGTATCGTCTGGTCCAGGCGTAGCTAAAACGCACGTTTCTGGACTGGATGGTTAGGGCCTCAAACACTATACCACCTGGGGCACTATATAGTACAACCTTTGCACGCAAAAGGAAAGTCCAGCTTCCATGCAGATTCACGTTGAAAACAAAATTCCGCGAAGCGATGCGTTGCTCGGCCTGGTGCGGGCAGAAGGTCTGATCGTTATGGCCGAGCCAGAAGGTTTTACCGAAGCGCTGCAGCAGTTGCTTGTTGCGCGGCAACAATTGCCGCCCGAGCTGGAGGCGCGCCGGCAGGCCGTACGCGATCTGCTGCGCAACGGCCGCTATAAACCCACCGGCCGCGCCAAGCCGGCCAGCGAATACCTGCTTCGGGAGGCACAGGCCGGTAACTTCCCTCATATTAACGGCCCTGTAGACGTGGCCAATTATATCAGCCTGCTGCACATGCTGCCGGTGTCGCTCTGGGACCTGGACCGAGCCGCCAGCACGCGCTTTCGCTTTCGACTGGGACGTGCAGGCGAGGTCTATGTCTTCAACACAGCCGGGCAGCAGATTGATCTGACGGATCTGATCGTCGGTTGTCGCGTGGATCCGGAAACTGGCGTGGACGTGCCCATCGTCAATCCGGTGAAGGATAGCCTGGTCACCAAGACGGACGAGGCGACCACGCGCGTCATGGCGTGCGTGTATGCACCCGCTGCCGTGGTATCCGCGACTGCGCTGGAAGCCATCTGTCGGGACTTTGCGGACTGGCTGACCCGCTGTGGGGAGTTGGTGGAAACAGCCTGGACGGTATTGCCGCCGGAGCAGACCGTAACGGTATGAGAGGCCTGCTACATGGCACCCTGCTGGCAGGTTGTCTGCTGGTGGTCGCCTGCCGCCAACCTCCTACGCCCGAGGTAGTGGCGGCCGTGCAGGCCGAGCAGGAGCCCAAGCAGGAGGGCTGGCAGGTGGACTATCGGCTTTCGATTGAGGGGCGACTCCGGGCACGCTTGCTGGCTGCACACCTGATCCGGCAAGAATTTCCCGAAAGCACCTACGTGGTGCTCGAAGGAACAGCCGGCGAGCCGGTTCGGGGATGGCTTTTTACATCGGAGGGGGACTCGAGCGCAACGCTGCGGGCCCAAAGGGTAATCTACTACGAAAACACCCGCCGCTTTGAGGCCGAAGGCGACGTAGAGGTGTTCACCCGCGAGGGAAAGCGGTTGCTGACCGATCGGCTGCGCTGGCTCGAAGATCAGCAGCAGCTTTATGCACCGGGTTTCGTACGCCTGCTGGCCCCTGATGAACAGGTGGCGGGATTTGAGCTGGAGGCTGATGAGCAACTCCGTTCCTATCGGCTGCACCGCGTAACCGGTCGTGTTATGATCGAAGAGACGGGGTCCGAATGAATGCACGTCTGCTCCTGCTACTGCTGATAGGATGGGGATGGGCCCCTGCGCTCCGGGCGCAGCCGGCCGACACAAGCCGTCGTCCGGTAGTCCTGCAGGCCGACTCGCTGGTCGGAGGCGTGGATGTGGCCGGCCGACGTTTCCGCGAACTGATCGGACATGTTTTTCTACAACAGGATTCAACCCGACTCTGGGCCCAACGCGCCACGCAATGGCCCGAGGAGCGGCGCATTCGCTTTGTGGGGGACGTCCGCATTGTGGAGCGCGGCGACTCGCTCGAAGCCGATACAATCTACTACGACAGCCGCCAGAAGGTCGGGCGTGCCATCGGACACGTGCGGCTCTGGGACGGCACGGTAACGGTGGAAGCGCCGCTGGGCTGGTACTACACGCAAGAAAAGCGAGCGGTCTTTGAAGCGGGTGTGCGCTTGGCCGACAGTACCGCCGTCCTCACGAGCCAGCGCGGCGTGTACTGGTCCGACGAAAAGCGGGCAGAATTTTATGGGAACGTGAGGCTTGCGGGTAAAAACAGCTATCTGGAGGCCGATACGGTCATCTACTTTCGCGATACCGAAGTGGCGCTGGCCCGGGGACGCGTCTTTATCGAACAGCAGGACACGTCCGAAGACGGTACGGTTACGCGCACCCTGCTTTTTGGCCGTCAGGCCTTCAACAACGAGCAGACCGGCTACAGTTGGGTGACGGGCTGGCCGCTACTGGTGCTGTTGCGTCCCGACTCCACAGGCCGGCTTGATACGCTTCTGGTGCGGGCCGGCCAGCTGCACTTCACTCGGCAGGATTCGCTGCGGCGGCTGGTGGCCGTCGACTCCGTGCAGCTTTGGCAGCGACGACTGGCCACCCGCGCCGACTCGCTGGTGTACGACCGGATCGTTCGGGACGGTGAGGTGGCATGGGAAGAAGTGCGGTTGTTTGGCAAGCCGATCGCCTGGTTTGAAGAGACCCAGGTTTTCGGCGATACGCTCTGGTTGCGCGGCAGCGGCGACCGCGACACGCTCCGGGTGTTTCCGAACGCCTTTGTCGTGCAGCGCGACACGGTGCTCGAGCGCCTTCAACAGCTCAAGGGACGACGGCTGGTAGGCTTCTTCGACCAGGATTCACTTCGTCAGCTTGTGGTCGGTCCCAACGCCGAGGCGATCTATTATCTACGCGATCGAAACGACACGCTCCAGGGCGCTGTGCGCGTCTCCGGCGATGAGATTACCTTCTGGTTTGCCGGCGATCGGGTGCGACGCGTGCGGGTGCAGGGGGGCGTGCAGGGCGTGCAGTACGACCGCGACCGGATCCCGGAGCCTTTTCAGCTTGAAGGCTTTCGATGGGTGCCGGAACTTCGGCCCAATCCGGCCGATTTGCTGCAGGAAACCTGGATCCAGCAGCGGTTGCGCACCGCGCCAGTGTGGCATCGGCCTTTGCCACCAGTGATGCCGGCCTCGAACCCTACCGCCTATGAACGCGCCGGAAACCACTGAATTGCGAGCCGAAGGGCTCTTCAAACGCTATCGCAAGCGCTTTGTCGTGCAGGACGTCAGCCTGCGGGTCCGCCAAGGCGAAATTGTGGGGCTGCTTGGCCCGAACGGAGCCGGCAAAACGACCACGTTCTACATGATCGTGGGCATGGTGCGGCCTAATGCCGGCAAGATTTTCCTGAGCGATCGGGAGATCACGCACCTGCCTATGTACCAACGGGCACGACTGGGTGTGGGCTATCTGGCCCAGGAGGCTTCGATCTTCCGTCAGCTGACCGTTGAAGAAAATCTGAAGGCCGTGCTGGAATTTCAGCCGCTGAGTCGCGCCGAACGCCGGGCTCGGGTAGAGCAGCTGCTGCAGGAATTCGGACTGGAGCGTGTACGTCGCTCGAAGGGCTACATGCTCTCGGGCGGGGAGCGGCGACGGACGGAAATCGCCCGGGCGCTGGCCACACGCCCTCGCTTTCTGCTGCTGGATGAGCCTTTCGCCGGGATCGATCCAATCGCCGTCGAAGAACTTATGGCGCTGGTAGCCGAGCTGCGGGCCCGCGGCATCGGCGTGCTCATCACCGATCACAACGTGCACGAAACGCTGGCCATCACCGACCGTGCCTATCTGCTCTACGAAGGACGCATCTTTCAGCATGGAACCGCCGAAGAACTGGCGGCCGATCCTGAAGTACGCCGCCGTTATCTGGGTGAAAAATTCACGCTCGAACGCTACCGCTAAATGCGCGCGGCCTGCCGCGCCGTTTGCTGGTGCCTGCGTGGCTTATCTGTCAGCAGAGGCGCTGTAAAGCTCAGGCACCTCGATGCCCTGCGCCCGGGCATAGGCCTTGAGAGCTGGCACGCCGCCCTTGAACGAGTAGGCTTCGTAGCCGGCCCGCTGCATGACCTCGGCCACGTAGGCCGATTGTAATCCGCGGGGACAATAAAGCACGTAAAGGTGATCGCGGTCCAGATGCCGGAACTGCCGCAAGAGTTGCCAGGGATCCATGTGGCGGGCGCCCGGATAGTGCCAGTGCTCATAGAGCGCCTCACTTTGGCAATCGATGACCACGGCACCTGCCGGAATTTCTTCGATGAACAGATAAGGCGTTACCAGCGCCGAGGCCGACAGCGCTCGCAGATCGTACACGTCGGCTGAGGCAACGGCCTGCTCGAGCACCGATAGATCGAGCTTGGCGATTTCGGCATCGATCGCTTCGGGGCGTGTAGCCGTCACGGGCCGATCGGGCGTCAGCGCACAGTATTCGCGCACACGCTCCGAGAGCGTAGCCGTGCCGATCTGCCGGGCCAGGTTGATAATCTCTTCCTTGTCGTAGGTCAGCAGCGGCCGTAGTACAGGCAGCGACGTGCTCGCCTCGATGGCCTGCAGGTTTTTGAGCGTCTGCGAGGAGACCTGGCCGAGCGACTCGCCGGTGATAAGTGCCAGCGCTTGGGTCTGATGGGCCACGGCTTCGCCGGCCCGGTACATCAAGCGTTTGAGCACCACCTGCCAGTAGGCCGGTCGCACGTGGCGGCGCATTTCATCGACGACCGGTCCAAAATCCACTGAGTAGAAGCGGGGCCGCGTGCCGAAGCTCCAGGCGTCGGCCAGCACTTTGGCGACCTGTAGTACGGCACGTTCGTACGCCTTGCCCCCCAGGTTGCAAAACAGGTAATCGACGGCCACACCGCGCCGCATGGCCAGCCAGGCCGCTACGGCCGAGTCGAAACCACCGGAGATAAGCACCAGCGCCTGCCCCTGGCTTCCTATCGGAAGGCCGCCTAATCCCTTGATGAGGGTGGTGTAGAAGTAAGCGCGCTCTTCTCGCACCTCTACGTGCACCGTCACTTCTGGGTTGGTCAGATCGACCCGTTCCGCAAAGGGACGTAGTGCTGCGCCGAGTTCGACTTCGATATCCCGTGAGCGGTAGGGATGGTCCCCTCGCCGTCGGGCGCGCACAGCAAAGCGACGGCCGCGCACGCGCTCGGCAAACGCCTCGGCCCCGCGCTCCACGATTTCTGCCAGCGAAGTGCCGGTAACCAGCTCGATCGGCATGATCGGTCCGATGCCCGGCACATGGCGCAGCGCCTCGATCGCCTGGAGCGGCGCCTCTGTCTCGATCAGAAACCAGCTCCAGTAACCCTGAAAGCGAAACGGAATCGCCTGGCTTCGCAGCGCGTCTTTCAGGTTGCGCACCAGCAGCTGCTGAAAGCGCCGGCGCGTCCGGCTCGACTTGAGCGTGAGCTCCGAGGCCGGCCGCAGAAACAACAGCGCCTGAGAACGTCCTCCGGTTGTTTGCGCGACCATGCGTTTTTGCGTTCGTTAGAAACAAAATAAATGGCCAAGACAGCTTCAGGTTCAGCAAAAAACGCGCGTAGATTTTTGAAGCGTCCGGAACTTTCGTATCTTTGCGCATGAAATTCCTGTTTCACAACGAGCAACGGCAAGGGGGTATGGTTGTCGTGATGCAGCCCGGGGCCACCGAGGCCCAGATCCAGGCCGTGATCGAACGGCTGAACGCTTACGGCTTCGACGTGCACCGTTCGACCGGGGTCAATCAGACCGTGCTGGGAGCGATCGGCGTCAAGCCAGATTTCGATATTCGTCACATCAAAGTGCTCGATGGGGTGGCGGACGTTTACCGGGTAACTGAACCGTACAAGTTTGCCAGCCGCGTCTGGAAAAAAGAAGACACCCAGATCGAAGTCAAGGGCGTGGTGATTGGCGGACCTGAGGTGGTGGTGATGGCAGGCCCATGCTCTGTCGAGAGCGAGGAGCAGATCATGGCGACGGCAGCGCATGTGGCGGCGCAGGGCGCGACCTTCCTCCGAGGCGGCGCCTTCAAGCCGCGCACCTCGCCCTATTCCTTCCAGGGGCTTGGCGAAGTGGGGCTCAAGCTGCTGCGCGAGGCGGCCGACCACTACGGACTCCGGGTTATCACGGAAGTAATGGAGGTCAACCAGATTGAGCTGATCTATCCGTACACCGACATCTTCCAGGTGGGCGCCCGCAACATGCAGAATTTTGCTCTGCTCAAGGAGCTGGGCAAGGTGGATAAGCCGGTTTTTCTGAAGCGGGGACCGGCCGCCACTATCGAAGAGTGGTTAATGAGTGCCGAATATGTGATCGCGCACGGCAACCCGCAGGTGATTCTCTGCGAGCGTGGCATTCGTACGTTTGAGACGCAGACGCGCAACACACTTGATCTTTCGGCCATTCCGGTGGTCAAGCAGAAAAGCCATCTGCCGGTTGTGGCTGATCCCAGTCATGGGACAGGCCTGCGCGATAAGGTGATCCCAATGGCACGGGCGGCTGTGGCGGCAGGCGCTGACGGCATTATGGTGGAGGTTCATCCGGATCCGCCTGCAGCCAAAAGCGACGGACCCCAGTCGCTTTACTTCGATCAATTTACCGAGATGATGCGTCAACTCCGGCTCATCGCCCAGGTGATTGGCCGGACAGTCCGCGAGCCGCTCTCGGAAACCGTCTGACGCGTTTGCGGTTGCCTTTCGCACGTGCCGGTCCGGTGGCGAAGGGATTGCTTCACTGCCGGGCCGGCAAGCATTTTGCAAAAGGGGCCTTGCAGCACCCAACCTGGTTTTCGAAACGCAAGCCTTTCTTTGCCTATGTGTGGAATTGTTGGATATATCGGCCACCGTCCGGCCGCCGAACTCTTACTCAACGGTCTCAAGCGTCTGGAATATCGCGGCTACGATTCGGCCGGAATTGCCGTGGTGGGCGATGGCCGGCTTCAGGTGTACAAGCAGAAAGGCAAGGTGCATGAGCTGGCGGCTGCGCTGCAGGAGCGACTGCCGGAAGGCACCTTGGGCATCGGCCACACCCGCTGGGCTACGCACGGCGCGCCCAACGACATCAACGCGCATCCGCACGTCAGCAGCGATGGTGACTTTGCGCTGGTGCACAACGGCATCATCGAAAACTACGCAGCGCTTCGCAAGCGCCTCCAGCAGAAGGGCTACGTGTTTCGGAGCGAGACGGACACGGAGGCGCTCGTGCACCTGATCGACGACGTGCGCCGTGCCACAGGACTGCCGCTGCCAGAAGCCGTTCGCCAGGCGCTGACACAGGTGGTGGGGACCTACGGGCTGGCCATCGTGTCGGCTTTGGACCCGGACCTGCTGATCGCCGCCCGGAAGGGGAGTCCGCTGATTCTGGGCATTGGCGAGGGCGAGTACTTCCTGGCCTCGGATGCTGCGCCTATCGTGGAGCACACGCGCCAGGTGGTTTACCTGAACGATGGCGAGGTGGTGATTGTGCGTCGCAGCGGCTACGAGGTACGCACGATCGACAACGTGCTGCTCGAAAAAGAAGTCCACGAACTGGAGTGGGATCTGGAGCAAATCGAAAAGGGCGGCTATCCCCACTTCATGCTCAAAGAAATCATGGAGCAGCCCGAAGCCCTGGAAAACTGCATGCGCGGGCGGCTCGACCTGCAGCACAACACGGTGAAGCTGGGGGGGCTGATCGATGTGATGGATCGCATCCGGGCCGCTGACCGCATGATCATCTGCGCCTGCGGCACTTCGTGGCATGCCGGACTGGTGGGCGAGTATCTGATCGAAGAATTTGCCCGCATTCCCGTCGAAGTGGAGTATGCCAGCGAGTTTCGCTATCGCAATCCCGTGCTGCGGCCCAACGACGTGGTGATCGCCATCTCACAAAGCGGTGAGACGGCCGACACGCTGGCCGCTGTGCGTGAGGCCAAACGGCAGGGCGTGCTGACGCTGGGTATCTGTAACGTTGTCGGATCGACGATCGCCCGCGAAACGGACGCCGGCGTCTACCTGCACGTCGGTCCCGAAATCGGCGTGGCCTCGACCAAGGCGTTCACGGCACAGGTGACCGTGCTGACTATGCTGGCGCTCAAGCTGGCCGAAGGGCGCACGCTCTCGGAAGCCGAAATGGCCCAGGCGCTGCGGGCGCTGGCCGAAATTCCGAAAAAGGTGCGCCAGGTGCTCACACTCGACGAGGAGATCCGGCGTATTGCCCACGTCTACCGCTACGCATCCAACTTCCTGTATCTCGGCCGTGGCTACAACTTCCCAGTGGCACTCGAAGGCGCCTTAAAGCTCAAGGAAATCTCCTACATTCACGCCGAGGGCTATCCGGCCGCCGAGATGAAGCATGGGCCGATCGCACTCATCGATCGCTTTATGCCCGTGGTCTTTATCGCTATGAAAGATCGCACCTACGACAAAGTGGTCTCGAACATCGAAGAGGTAGTGGCCCGGCAGGGTTCGGTCATTGCCATTACCGACGAGGGTAACGGCGAGCTGGACAAGCTCTGCGAGTACGTCATCCGCATTCCACCGGCGCCGGACTTTCTAACGCCGCTGCTGACGGTGATTCCGTTGCAATTGCTGGCTTATCACATTGCCGTCATGCGGGGGTGCAACGTGGACCAGCCGCGCAATCTGGCCAAAAGCGTGACGGTGGAGTAGGCACCTACGGTGCTGTTGTAGCGTTAGCAGCGGAAAAGTCGTGCTGCATCTATGATCCCGAAAGAGCCGCTGGAGGAAATCAAACGCCGCTACGAGGAGATCAAGCAAGCGCTATCGGATCCGGAACTTGCTACCGACCCAAAGCGGTTGGCCGAGCTGGGACGCGAACATGCCAGCCTGCATACCGTCGTCGAAGCCATCGAATCCTATGAACGCCTGCTGGCCGAGCAGGAGAGCCTGCGCGAACTGATCCGCACCGAATCGGACCCGGAGTTGATTCGTATGGCTCGGCATGAGCTGGAGGCGCTGGAAGCGCGCTTGCCGGCCGTCGAGGAAGACCTGCGGTTGCGCCTGATTCCCCAGGACGAAATAGACCGGCGCAACGCCATCGTGGAAATCCGGGCCGGTACGGGTGGGGACGAGGCAGCGCTGTTTGCCGGCGATCTATTTCGGATGTATAGCCGCTTTGCCGAGCAAAAGGGCTGGAAGCTGGAAGTGCTCGATGCTTCGCCAGGTACGGTGGGCGGCTTTAAGGAAATTATCTTCAGCCTAAAGGGACTGGATGTCTACGGTACCCTGAAATATGAAAGCGGCGTGCATCGCGTGCAGCGCGTGCCCGCCACCGAATCACAGGGACGCATTCATACCTCGGCTGCCAGCGTGGTGGTGCTGCCCGAGGCCGAAGAAGTAGATATAACAATCCGACCCGAAGACCTACGCATCGACGTGTTCCGGGCCAGCGGACCCGGCGGCCAGCACGTCAACCGCACCGAGTCGGCTGTCCGTATCACGCATATCCCGACCGGCATCGTAGTTTCCTGCCAAGACGAGAAAAGCCAGCATCAGAACAGGGAGAAGGCGCTGCGCATTTTGCGCGCCCGCCTGTACGAGTTGGAACAGGAGCGCCAGCGGGCCGAGCGCGACGCATTGCGACGGGCTTCTATTAAAACCGGCGACCGCTCGGCCAAAATCCGCACATACAATTTCCCGCAGGATCGGGTAACCGATCACCGCCTCGAAGGCGATCAGAAGAACTGGCCGCTTCACCGCATCATCGAAGGCGAGCTGGACGCACTGATCAACGCGCTGCGTACGGCCGAACACGCCGAACGCCTGGCGCAGCTCAAGGCCTAATTTTCCGCAAAGAAGAACCGCCCCTTTGCCTCCGGCGTTGAAACGCCGTACCTTAACATACCTCCCTGCTCCCGCCTTCGGACGGGGGCATGAACCAAACCGGTAATCATTCCACAGGGAAGGAATCATGTCGGAAGTGAAGAACTTCTACGAGCTAACTTACATCATCAACGCGGCGCTCGGCGACGACCAAATCAAGGAAGTCATTCGCCGTGTCAATCAGTACATTCAAGAGCACGGTGGCGAGATCGTTGAAGTCAATGAGTGGGGCACGCGACGCCTGGCCTATCCGATCCAAAAGCGACGGAATGGCTACTATGTCAACATGTACTTCCGGGCACCCAGCTCACTAATCGCCGCACTGGAGCGTTTTCTGGAGATCGACGAACAGGTGCTTCGGTATCTGACGCTGCGCATGGACGCAAAAATGCTGCGGCACTACGAGCGGCGCAAGCAGCAGGCCATTGAGGCGGTGCAGCCGCGTCCAAAGGTCAAAGTAGAAGAGGAGGAAATCGAGGAGGAAGAGGAGGAAGAGTAATCGTCGATCTTTACCAAACTGAAGCGAAGTCGAGCTATGGCACGCAAACGCGATCTGGAATACGTCGATTACAAGGACGTCGAGTTTTTGAAGCAGTTTATCAACGAGCAGGGTAAGATCCTGCCGCGCCGGATTACCGGCGTATCGGCCAAGACGCAGCGGCAGATTGCCCGGGCTATCAAACGGGCGCGCCACCTGGCGCTACTGCCCTTTGTGGCCGAGGCTGTCAAGTAAGCTGCTGCCGAGTTGGACGCATTATCCATAACTGCGATTTTGCCATGAAAGTACTTCTGTTGCAGGACGTAGATAAGCTGGGCCTGGAAGGGGAGGTGGTTGCGGTCAAAGATGGGTATGGACGGAACTATCTGATCCCGAAAGGTCTGGCCATTGAGGCAACGCCGAGTTTGCTTAAGGACCTGGAAGAGCGGCGCCGCCAGCAGGCGCGCAAGCTGGCCCGTCAGCGCGAAGAAGCCGAGCGCATGGCTGAGGAGCTGGCGAAGACCGAAGTGGTCATCCACGCCAAAGTTGGCGAGGAGAACCGCATCTTCGGTACGGTTACCTCAACGCAGGTGGCCGACTATCTGACCCAAAAAGGCTTCAAGATTGACCGGCGTCGTATCGAGATGCCCGAAGACATCCGCATGCTGGGTGTCTACACGGCCCGCATCAGGCTCCATCCTGAAGTGGTGGCGCAGATCAAGATCCGTGTCGAGCCGGAGCCAGCCGAAAGTTGAGACGTTTGTTGTCGGCAACAATTGCCCAAGGCGTTCGTTTTCCTGACGAACGCCTTTTTTGTTGGCTTTCAATCGGCCATGAAGTGCAGTAGACGGTTGCGATATACCGGACTTATGATATGCCTTGTGCTGCTGGTGCTGCCGGCACGGGCGCAGCGGGCAACCGAGATCGTGCAGTGGCATGCTCGCCCGCAACCCGAGCAGGTAGCGCCAGGCGATTCGCTCTGGCTCCGACTGGAGGCCACAATCGCCGAAGGGTGGAAGGTCTACGCGCTCGACTCACCGCCCCCCACGCGGGGCGTTCAGGTGCGCCTCGATACGCTAACGGCCGACCTCCGGCAGGCCGGTCCGCCGCACCAGCAGACCCCGCTGGAAGGCTACGATCCCTTCTTCCAGAAAGTTGTCCGCTACTTTCTAAATCAGGCCGTCCTGGCAGTACCCTTGGCGGTGGCACCGGACGCCACGCCCGGTTTGCGCACATTGGCTGCCCGCGTAGAATTTACAACCTGTAACGATCGGATCTGTCTGCCGCCCACCGTAGTGTCTGTCGAAGCGACTGTGCAGATCGATCCGCAGGCCACCACGAAAGCAACCCCTCCGCGTTTTGAGCCGGCCGTACCGCCCATCGAGCCGGAGGTTGCACCACTGGCACCCGAAAAGACCCCGGCGCTGACGGACGCCGCCGCGCAAGACTTAGTGCGGGCGCGTTCAGGCGGCCTCTGGGGCTTTCTGCTGCTGGCTGTGGGCGCCGGTCTGGCCGCCTTGCTCACGCCCTGCGTCTTTCCCATGATTCCACTGACGGTCTCGTTTTTCACGCGGCAGAGTGGCAGCCGCGTGCAGGCCGTCCGTATGGCGCTCGTCTATGGCCTGGCCATTGTCGCGACCTTCACAGGGCTGGGCGTGCTGACGGCCCTGCTTGTGGGCGCTTCCGGCGCGCAGACCATCGCAGCCAACCCCTGGGTTAACCTGTTTATTGGGCTGGTTTTCATTCTGTTTGCATTGTCACTGCTCGGACTCTACGAGCTGCGCCTGCCCTCTGGCCTTATTAACTACTTTAACCGCCAGAGCCAGACGCACGGCGGCTACCTGGGCGTGCTCTTCATGGGGCTGACGCTCACGCTCGTATCGTTTTCCTGCACAGCGCCCTTCGTCGGTGGGCTGCTGGCTGCCACGGCGCTGGGCGAGTGGGGCTATCCCGTGCTGGGCATGGTGGCCTTCAGCCTGACGTTTGCAACACCGTTCGTGCTGTTCGCGCTGTTTCCGCGGGCGCTCGAAGCGCTGCCGCGTTCGGGCGCTTGGATGCAGACGATCAAGGTGGTGCTGGGCTTTGCGGAGCTGGCTGCCGCGCTGAAATTTCTCTCGAACGCCGATCTGGTCTGGGGCTGGGGGCTGCTTTCCCGACCGCTGGTGATTGCACTGGTGTCGGTGCTGTTTTTCCTGACCGGGCTGTACCTGCTCGGCAAGCTCCGCTTGCCCCATGAGCCGCCAGTCGAGACGGTGGGCGTCGGACGCCTGCTGGTGGCTGTGCTGTTCTTTGGTCTGTCGCTTTACATGCTACCCGGACTGCTGGGCGCGCCGCTGGGCAATCTGGACGCCTACCTGCCGCCGCGTCGTGCCACCGACGTGGGGCTGGTGGCGCTGCTTCAAGGAGGCGGAAACGGCGAGCAGACGACAGAGATGCGCTGGTATGAAGATCCAGACGCTGCCTTTGCCGAAGCCCAGGCGACGGGCCGCCCTGTGTTTATCGACTTTACGGGCTACACCTGCACGAATTGTCGCCAGATGGAGGCCACCGTCTTCCCGCATCCGGAGGTTGCCAGGCGGCTGCAGAACGCCTTCGTGCGCCTCCGGCTCTATACCGACGACGCCTCGGTGGGTCCGGAGTGGCAACGTTATCAGTTGCAGCTAACCGGTACGGTGGCACTGCCAACCTATGCGATCGTAGCGCCAGAAGGCAAGCCGCTGCTGGCTCGGCATACGGGACTGGCTTCGGTAGCGGAGTTTCTGGCGTTTCTGGAAGAAGGAAGCCGGGCCTTTCAGCAACGATTGGCGCAGCAGCAACGCACGCGGGCTGCTGAACCCACCGCCGCCCTGCGTTGACCTAGGTCATGGCACGCTACGCCGCTTCGCCGACCGCGCGACGGGCCCTCTGGATGATCGTGCTGTTCGGGCTCGTCAGCCTGCTGGCCGATCTCACCTACGAAAGCGCCCGGAGTCTGATCGGACCCTACCTGGGCTGGTTGGGCGCTTCGGCTACGGCGGTGGGCGTGGTAGCAGGGGCAGGTGAGCTCGTAGGCTACGGATTACGCCTTGTCAGCGGCTACCTGAGCGACCTAACGCGCCGCTACTGGACGCTGACCCTGCTGGGCTACGCAATGAACCTGTTGGCCGTGCCGGCGCTGGCGCTGGCCGGCCGCTGGGAAGTGGCTGCTGCCCTAATCATTGCCGAACGCGCCGGCAAGGCGCTGCGCACCCCAGCGCGCGACGTGCTGCTCTCGCACGCCACGGCCCAGATAGGTCATGGCCAGGGATTCGGACTGCATGAGGCGCTTGACCAGATCGGGGCCGTAGCTGGACCCCTTCTGATGGCTGGTGTGTTGCTGCAGAGCGGCGACTACCGGACGGCCTTCACGCTGCTGCTGGTGCCGGCACTGCTGGCACTGGGGCTGCTCGGCGTGGCCCGGCTTCGTTACCCGCAGCCCCAGGAGTTGGAAACAGCCCGCACGACGGCACCGGTAGATCGTGCATTTCCGCGCCCGTTCTGGATCTATCTGATCGGTTCCGGACTACTGGCCGCCGGATACGCAGACTTTCCCCTGATTGCCTTTCACTTCCGAGAAGCCGGCGTACTGCCCGAAACCTGGATTCCCCTGAGCTACGCGCTGGCAATGGGCGTCGATGCAGGGGCAGCGCTGCTGCTGGGACGCTGGTTCGATCGCTTCGGCCCGATCACGCTGGCCCTGGCCGTGATGCTGACGTCAGCCTTTGCGCCGCTGACGTTCCTGGGCGGTCCGACAGCCGCCTGGACGGGAATGGCGCTCTGGGGCATGGGCATGGGGGCGCAGGAATCCATTCTGAGGGCCACGCTGGCTCGGATGATTGCACCAGACCGACGGGGCACCGCCTTCGGACTGTTCCATGCAGTCTTTGGCGTGTGCTGGTTTGCGGGCAGCGCGCTGCTGGGTGTGCTCTACGACACATCAATCCCGGCAATGGTTTGGGTAGCCATGACGCTGCAGGTGCTGGCCGCGCTGGTGCTGGGTTGGATAAGTCATCAACCGAAGCGGTAGTGGCTGCGGCGCAGCAACATCAGAAAAAACGGCACCCCACAGAGGGCGGTGACGACGCCCACCGGTAGTTCAGTGCCAGGAAGCAGCAAGCGAGCGACCAGATCGGCCCAGATCAGGAAGGCGGCGCCCAGCAGGAAGCTCAGCGGCACTACCCGTCGGTGAGGTACGCCCGTCAGAGCGCGGACGGCATGCGGAATGATCAACCCCACGAAGCCGATCGTTCCGGAGAACGCCACGAGCGTACCAGTTACCAGCGCCGAGATCAGGATCAGCAACCGCTTGGCCAGTTCGACGGGAATGCCGAGTTGGGCAGCCGGTTCTTCGCCCAACAGTAGCAAGTCCATGGGGCGCGTAAGTATCAGCATGCCAAGCAAGCCCAGCAGCGTGGCGAGGGCGGGCAGCGGCAGCAGGGACCAGTGGGCACCGCTGAACGAACCCAGCAGCCAGAACAGCACGGCGCGGAGCTTGTCGGGACTGGGCGAGGCGAACGTGACAAACGAGGTGAGGGAGGCCATAAGTGCCGAGATCGCTACGCCGCCAAGTAGCAGCCGCGTGATCGAAAGCACGCCGTTTTGCCGCGCCACCAGGTAAACGAGTGTCAGCGCCAGCAGGGCACCCAAAAAAGCTGCCAGCGGCATCGAGAGCGTGCGCGACAGCAGCGGTGGAAGAAAACCTAGGTAGAACAGCGAAGCACCGGCGCTGGCCCCGCTCGAAAGTCCAAGGATGTAGGGCTCGGCCAGTGGGTTGCGAACCAGTGTCTGCATGGCCACGCCCACGATGGCCAGCCCGCCGCCGGTCAGCATTGCCATCAGCACGCGGGGCAGGCGGAGCTGCCAGATGATCCGTTCGGCTACCGGATCGACCGTCGCGCCGGTGACCCGCCCGAGCAGCACACGCACCACTAGGTCCGGCGCCAGCGAGACGCTTCCAAGTGCGACCCCGGCTACCACCGAAGCGAGCAGCAGTCCGAGCAGCCAACAGCTCAGCGTGAGCGGGCGCATGCTTATAGCGAAAGCTTAAGGGATAGCTCCGGGTGCAGACAGTGTAACATGGCCTCTAGGCCGGCCACCAGGCGCGGACCAGGCCGCAGAATCAGCGACGGCTCGACGCCGCAGATGCGGCGGTTGCGAACGGCTGGCAATAGATCCCAGGATGGATGATATCGCAGCAGTCGGGTTGAATCGTAGTCAGCACCGGCCGTCACAACGATTACCTCGGGCTGCAGCTGCAGGACGAGTTCGTCGCTCAGCACTGGAGCCGGATTGGACAGGGTATCCGTCAGGCTTTTGCCCCCGGCCCGCGTCACCAGATCGTGCACGTAACTACCCCGACCGAATGCGTAAAGCGTTTCGTCGCTGATCAGCACCAGCACGGTAGGACGGTGGCGCAGCGTATCGACGGCCGCCGCCAGCTGTGTCAGACGCATCCGCAGCGAATCGACAGTGCGCTGGGCAGCCACCTCGGTGCCCAGCAGCTTCCCGGTGGTCAAAATAGCTTCCAGTACGTCCTCAAGCGACCGGTACGAAAAGAAATACACAGGCAGGCCGAGTGCTTCGAACGTGGCCGCATCCCGCGGATTGTTCACTTGATCAGTGGCCAGTACCAGGTCCGGTTGCAGGGCGACGATCGCCTCGAAGTTGACCGGCAGCGCACTGAAACGGGGGAGCGTGTCGACCGCCGGCGGATAATCGTCGGCCGTGGTAACGCCCACCAGCTTACGCCCGGCACCGGCAGCAAAAACAAGCTCGGTCAGGCTGGGCGCCAGCGTCACGACCCGTTCCGGCACGCGCGGCAGCGTGACTGTTCGACCCAGATCGTCAGTAACCGTCAGCGCATTGCCGGTGGGATCGGACGCCTGCTGGCAGGCGCCGAGCATTAGCAACAGCAGAAGCAACAGGTGCAACTGGGCAGGCTTCATGTTTTTGAAGGCTGGCGTGCAGGTCGTCTAAAATGAGATCGCTGATTTACCGATGCATGATGCGCAACACCATGTGTGCCGGACACAATCCGGCGGGTATGATAGGGCAGACACAGTGGTCCGCCCCTACATGAAAGAAACGTTGTCGTTTTTCCGGTAGGGGCGCACCGCAGTGTGCGCCCGTGCTTCCACCCGGGGAAAAGAAGACAGGGGATGGCACGCGCATGCACCATGATGTTTCGGGAATTGTATAAAATAGAGACGGCTCGTAAAAACAACCCGAATTTCCGGAGAGTTTCGTTTTTACTCTGCATCGAGAAAGCACTCGCTGAATACCTCTTCTTTTTACGAAACGAAGCAAAATCTGAAGAAAAGGCGCAAAGGCCCGTATGAAATGCGGCCACAACTTTTCTGATCGGAAACGCTTGAGTTCAAAACTACTCAGCCGATACTAAAGGAGCGTCCGGTAAAAGTAGGTGATGCGGCCAAGTTTACCAATCTACACCCCCCCCGCACTATGTCGAAGGCTTGTGTGTTTGTGGTGGATGACGAGCCTAAGCTGGGCGAGCTGTTTGCCAGCGTGCTCCGGCGGGACGGCTACGAGGTGTACGCGTTCGTGCATCCTCAGGCGATGCTGGAGGCCATTGAAGAGGGGCGATATCCCGATGTGGTGCTGGCCGACCTGATGATGCCGGAGATCAATGGCATCGAGCTGCTGGAGCGGCTGCGCAAACGTCGGCTTCATGTGCCGGTCATTATCATGACAGCCCATTCGTCGGTGCAGACGGCTGTCGAGGCCATGCGCCGGGGAGCCTTTCACTATCTTCAGAAGCCGGTCAATCTGGAGGAGATGCGCATGCTGCTCAAGAAGGCCCTCGGTCGCAACAAGCAGCTCTCGGTTCCGCAATCCTCGCCGCAAGGACCGGCCGCTTATCCGATTGAGGGTATTCTGGGTGATAGCGAGCCGATTCGTCGGGTTCGGCAGACCATCGAGATGCTGCGGGAGGTGCCGGGCACGATTGTACTGATCCGGGGCGAAACCGGCACCGGCAAGAACCTGGTAGCCCGTACCATTCACGCCAACTCTTATTGCAGCAGCGGGCGTTTTGTCGAAATCAACTGTGCGGCGCTGCCCGACAACCTGTTAGAGGCCGAACTGTTTGGCTACGAAAAGGGTGCCTTCACCGATGCGCGCGCCTCCAAGCCGGGATTGCTCGAAGTGGCCGACGGCGGAACCGTCTTTCTGGACGAGATCGACTCGATGAGTCTGGCGCTGCAGGCCAAGCTGCTTTCGTTTCTGGAGAGTCGAACGTTCCGGCGCCTGGGCGGCATCGACGACATCCAGGTAAGCGTGCGCATTCTGTGCGCCACCAACGTTAACCTGGAACAACTGGTGGCCGAGCAGAAATTCCGTCAGGACCTCTTTTATCGCATCAACGTGGTCAATATTTATCTGCCGGCGCTGCGGGAGATGGGCCGTGACGTGGTGCTGATCGCCCAGCATTTCGTCCAACAGTTCAATAGCGAACTGGGTCGGCAGGTGAAGGGCCTGACGCCCGAAGCGGAAAAGAAACTGCTGGACTACCACTGGCCCGGCAATGTGCGCGAGTTGCGTAACGTGCTCGAACGGGCCATGATTTTCAATAAAAAGGAGTGGATCGACGCCGACGATCTGCACCTGCTGCCTGCTACGTCGCCTCCGGGTGGGGCACTCCTGCCGCCTGGTAACGGCGTGTTCTACTTTCCAAGCGGAAGCACGCTGGAAGAGCTAGAAAAAGCCTACATCTTGCATACGCTTAAGCACTACAAAGCCAGCTTTACCGAGGTAGCTCAGATGTTAGGCATCTCCAAAAAGACCCTCTGGGAAAAGCGTAAGCGCTACAACCTGGATCGCGAACTGGCGCAATCGTGAGGCACAAACTCGGAGCAGCGGCGTTGGCGACGCAAAACGTTCGGGCATGTATTGATGAGCGACGCTTTGCTCTGGATGGCACTGGGCTTGGGCGGGCTCTATTTCGGGGCAGAAGGGCTGGTGCGGGGAAGTGCGGCACTGGCCCTTCGGCTGGGCGTCTCGCCGCTGGTTATCGGGCTGACAATTGTGGCCTGGGGGACCAGCAGTCCGGAGATTGTCGTGAGCGTGCAGGCCGCGCTACGAGGCAGTGCAGACGTGGCCGTGGGCAATGTGGTGGGCTCTAACATCTGTAACATTGCACTGATTCTCGGCCTGGCCTCGATCTTGCAGCCGCTCAGGGTACAGGTGCGTCTGCTGCGGCTGGACGTACCGCTGCTGATCGGCATTTCGCTATTGAGCGGAGGGCTACTGTGGGATGGACAACTGGGATGGCAGGGCGGTGTGCTATTGCTGGGACTGCTGGGCTTCTACACGGGGCTCAATTTCTACCTGAGTCGTAAAGAAAGCCCTGAACTGTTGCAGGAAGGGACCGCCACCCTGCCCCATCCGTTGCGTCATCCGTGGATCGAAGGCGCCATGGTTGTGCTCGGATTGGGATTGTTGGTAGTGGGTGGGCACTGGTTTCTGGAAGGGGCAGTAGCGCTTGCACGCTGGCTGGGATTGTCGGAGGCATTTATTGGGTTGAGTGTGGTGGCGGTGGGCACGAGTCTGCCGGAGCTGGCCACTTCTGTAGTGGCCGCACTTCGCCGCGAGGCCGACATTGCCGTGGGCAATGTAGTAGGTTCTAATCTGTTCAATCTCCTGGCCATTCTGGGGCTTTCGGCCGTGGTGCGTCCGCTGCAGACCACCGACGTACAGCATCTGGACCTGCTGGTCATGAACGCGCTGACCTGGGTTTTGCTACCGCTCATGTGGAGCAGCTATCGCATTCATCGAGGCGAAGGGCTGTTGCTGCTGGGTCTGTACGGTGCTTATCTGTTTGGACGGGCTGCGCTTTAAGCCACTTTTAATCTATCCAAGCCTTACTTTTAATCGCACTTAGAAAGAAGTAGCAGCCTACCTGGCGTATAAAGCGCCGCGTTTTGATGATGGCGGTTGGCGTCATCGTCGGCGTAAGGCTCACCCAATAAACCAACCAGGAGGCAGTGTATGAAGATGCGCTGGACATGTGGTGGACTGTTGGCAATTGCCCTGTTATGGGCGGGCTGTGCCAGTGCCCCAAACGAACAACTTGAAGCAGCGCAGCGTGCACTTCAGGCCGCAGACAGTGCTGAAGCGGACGTCTATGTGGCCGATCTCTATCGGGCTGCTCAGGACTCGCTGGCTGCGGCGCAGGCTGAAATTGAGGCGCAAAATGCCCGCTTCGCGTTGACCCGTGACTACAAGCGGGCCGAGCAACTCCTGCAGTTTGTAACGGAGACGGCGCAGCAGGCGACCCTGCAGGTTGCCGAACGCAAGGAGGCGCTCCGTGCAGAGACCGAGGCGCTCATTGCTGAGGCGCGTCAAGCGCTGACGCAGACACAGGAGTTGCTGGGACGGGCGCCACGCGGCAAGGAAGGGGCCATCGCGCTGGTGTCGATCCAGGAGGATGCCACCAACGTTGAAGGCCTGCTGAACGAAGCTTCGGCGGCGCTGGAGCGTGGCGACATTTTCCAGGCGCATCAGCTGGCACAGCAAGCCCGCGATCGTGCCACCGGCTTGGTCAACGAACTGAATGAGGCTATTGCCAAGACGCGTCCGGGACAGGGAAGCTGACGTGTCGGATCGCCGGTTATGGTGGAAGGCCTCCGGTACTTCCCGGCTAACGGGGAGACCGGAGGCCTTCCGCACATCTGGACGTTACAGGCGCTGGGGGTATCGACTGGGCTTGCTCGGTCTGCTACTGATGCCGCTGGTCGGGCTGACTTATGGCTACCTTGCTCTGCGCCAGAGTCCCCGAACAGCGGTTGAAGCTGCGCGGAAAGCGCTGGCACAGGCGCGCGCGGCAGCTGCCGAGCAGTATGCGCCTGCACACTGGCAAAAGGCCATGCAGGTCTGGGAGGAGGTACTCTGGCAGTGGCGGCTTGCCAATCAGCGCTGGTGGAGCCTTCCTGACGACTATGCGCACATAGCTGCCCTGGCTCGGCAGGCTGAGCATGCGGCGACAAGGGCTGCCGAGCGGGCCACGCAGGTGCGCGACTCGCTCCACCGGGAAAGTCGGCAGATGTTGGCGACCATTGCACCGCGCCTGGATTCGCTGCAGCGATGGCTACGGCTGCTGCCGTATCGTCCGGGCTGGCTGCAACAACTACAGGGAGCGCAACAGCAATATCAGGCGGCGCGGTATGCCCTCGAGCAACAGGCGCTCTGGGAGGCAGCCCGAAAGGCCCAGCAAGCTCACCTGCAAACGCTGACCCTGACGCAACAGGTGAGCGATTATGTGCGCGACTACCTGGCTTGGCTACCTCGCTGGCAGCAATGGGTGGCCGAGGCCCGCGCCGAAGCCCAACGCCAGAACCAATGGCTCCTTATTGTGGACAAAATGGCGCGGCAATGCCTGGTCTACCGGGGCAACCGTCAGGTGGCTGTCTTTCCTATAGAGCTTGGGCCCAACTGGATGGGTCCCAAGCTCTATGCAGGCGATCGGGCCACGCCTGAAGGACGTTATCGCGTGGTGCGTAAGCTGGGCCCAGGCGAAACCCAATACTACCGAGCCCTCCTTTTGGACTATCCCAATGCCGAAGATTGGGCACGTTTTACCCAGGCCCGGCAGGAAGGGCTGCTGCCACCGAATGCAAAAATCGGTGGCCTGATTGAAATCCATGGCGAAGGGGGACGTGGGGCCGACTGGACGGAAGGTTGCGTGGCCCTGCACAATCAAGACATGCGTCGCCTTTACGAAATGATACCGACAGGTACACCGGTCGTAATTGTAGGCACGCTGGATCCGCCGCCATGGGTCCAACAGATGATCAAAGGGCATGTGCGATGAACATTGCGCGGATGACAAGATGGAGCGGGTGGATGGTTGGCCTCTTGCTGGCGCTGGGATGCGTCGGCATGGCGCCGATGCTACGCAGCGCCTTGCTGACTTTTGAGCCAGCACCAGCCTATGCCGAGGCGGCTTCGATCGATGAGGCTACGCTCCGGCGCAGCGTGGCGCGCCTGGAACGACGACTGAGGGCCCGGCGTCCCGCGAGCGCCTATCTGGTCGTAAGTACTACGCAAAACCACTTCTGGCTCTACGTGGGTGGTCGGCTGATTCGGGAAGGCCGCTGCTCGACCGGTAGCTATGTCTACCTGAAAGGAAGTGGTGGGCGCAGCTGGCTTTTTCAAACGCCCCGTGGTCAGTTTTTCATTCAGTCCAAAATTGTCAATCCCGTCTGGCATAAGCCGGACTGGGCCTTTGTCGAAGAAGGCAAACCGATTCCGCCGCCCGGCTCCCCCGAGCGGTATGAGTACGGGGTGCTGGGGCGGTATGCACTGGCCATTGGCAACGGATATCTCATTCACGGTACCCTGTATCAGCGTTTGCTGGGACTCCCGGTAACCCACGGATGTGTGCGTCTGGGAGATGCCGATCTAGAGGTTGTTTATCGAACGCTTCCCTTGGGCGCAGCTGTGTACATTTACTAAGTAGCCAATGATGACGCAAGTTGCTGAAAGATTGCGGGGACTCTGGAGGCTGAGCAGGCAGGTGTTGGCCCAACGCAGCTTCTGGATACGGGCGCTGCTGCTTCCGGGATTGGTTTTGTTCCTGCTGGTTGTGCTACCCGTGCTGCTTGCGCAGACGCCTGTACCGTCGCGCAGCACGGGAGATCAAACCATCGATTCTCTGCAGCTGCTGCAGGCTTTTTTGCAGCAACGGCTCGAAATGGCCCGCTCCCGACAGGTAGGACTGGTTGTCGATTTGCCGGCCCGACGTCTGACGTTGGAGATTGCCGGCTTGCCGGTACGTGAAGTATCCATTCAGCGACTGAGCGTACCGGCAACGCTTCGGAAAATGGAAGCAACGGCTCATCCGTTTGTGTGGCAGGGCTATCGTGCTTCAATTCCACGTTATCCCATTACCGAAGTAGAAGCACCTGACGATACGCTCGAAGCGCAGCAGCGGCCGCCAATTCTGCCACCCCGGGAAGATTCCGGGGGGGTGTGGGTCTACCTGTCATTTGATCGGGGGCTGGAACTCTGGCTGCTGTCGCCCCCGGCCAGCCTGATCGAACGGTTGGAACGCTGGTTCTTTGTGGGGCGCACGCACCTGTGGCGTGAAGCCCGACTTGTCGCCGCGTTGATGCGAGGCGAGGCGACGATCCCCGTACCCGTCATGTTGGAACTGCCGCCCGGTGATATTCGGGCGGTTTTCCGGGCCCTTCCGGACAGCGCCCGGTTGGCATTGCGTTACTGAGGGGGCTCCGGTGTACGAGCCACCGGCGTGCGCCGCAGATGCAGGCGGCGTCCCAGCGCTTCTGCTTTGCGCCGCATGTGCGCAAAGGAAGGCACCAGTACCGGGATGGGATGGAGCAGAAAGAGCCCCAGTCGCAACAGCCAGAAAGGCCAGAGTAGCAGATAGTTCAGCAATCCAAACACCTGCAGAAAAGTGAAGCCGATGGTGGCGCCTAGGGCTATGCAGGCCATAGCCGCTCCTAACACCAGACCACTCTGAGTTAGGCTGATGGGCCAGACAGGTAGGCGATGCGCGATCCAGCTTACCACAAAAATCCACAGTCCGATCCCAGCCGTCTCCAACCAGCCCCGAGGCATACGTTCCAGCAGAAGCTGTAACCAACCGCTCCAGCCGTTCTGTAGCAGCCCCAGCGATCCGGAAGTCTCGGAGGCGGCTTCTCGCCACAGGCTGGTTTCATAGTCAGCTTGCCAGAGGCTTACAATAGCTGTCAGCGCAAAACCTACCTGTGCGACGCCGCCACTCCAGGTTAGGAGGGGAGAACTGATTTGCAGGCGTTGATGAACCGCCGGGATCAGCGCCAGTCCCAGCAGCGCCATCAGGGCAAACAAGTAATCAAACAGTACGTGTGGCCAGAAAGGGAGCGAAGGTTGCTCACTTAGGGGAGGCATCCAGGCTGTCAGGGAAACACTGGCCACAAACAGAACAGCCATAAGCAAAGCACTGTACCCGCCCCACCGTTCCATACGCGCCGCGTACGTCATAGAAGTGTACACCTCCTGCATTACGTTGAATGCCTTCCGGCCGGGCCGTCCCTTGGTCCGCCTTACAGAACGGACGCCGCACGTTGCCGCCCGGCGGGCCATATTACAGGCCGGGATCAGCCAGCCGGAATTCTGCGGCAAACACTGCAGACGGTGAAACGCGCACCCTCGGTGAAAGTTGAGGCGGTATAGCGCTGTTACGCGTTTTTTTCCGACGGTTCAGTGGGCAAATCCAACCGATAGCCATATCCGCGAATGGTGCGAATCACATTTTTCAGGCCATGCGCTTCCAGTTTCCGTCGGAGAAAATACATGTAGACGTCCACCATGTTGGTGCCGGTGTCGAACGTAATGCCCCAGACGTGGGCCAGAATCTCGTGGCGAGAGCAGGCAATGCCAGGGCGTGAGAGCAAAAAGTCCAGCAGGGCAAATTCTCGGGGCGTTACCTCTACTTCCTGATCGTCGATAAAAAAACGATGGGCGGTGCGGTCAAGCCGCAGGCGCCCTACCTGTCGCACATCGTGGGGAAGGGTGGCGACTGTAGCCTCCAGGCTGAGGTCACGAACCAGCCGTTGGTAGGCTACCTGGTGCGCCTGGATTAAAGCAGGTTGGAGTGGAAAAGACAGGGCTGCATCGGCACCGGCTACCAGGGCTGCAATCTGGGCTTCTGGACCGGTCCGGCACAGGGCAATAAGTGGAGCAGTAGCTTGCCGACGCAGGTAAAAGCCCAGCGTGTTGATGAGCGGCGCCTGCGCCAGTTGCCAGTCCACCAGCACCGCACTGGCCTGTCGGGCGGCTTCCAGCAGATGCTGGCCCTGCTGCGAAAGAGCATGTTGCGGGCTGCCCAGTGCCTGCCATCCGAACACCTGCAGTTCATGCGGAGGTGGGCAGCTCAACTGGACCGCTGTTACCAGCAGCGGATCATCGGTGATCAAACACAGCCGCAGGGGGTCTGCAGGCGGGAGGGTCGTGGACCCGGTGGCATCACTTGGCATAGGCGACCGAGCGCACCTCGCGGATGACCGTTACCTTGATCTGGCCCGGATACTGCATTTCGCTCTGGATCTTCTTCGAAATGTCCAGTGCCAGCTGTTCGGCCTGGGCGTCGGAGACCAGGCTGTGGTTGACGATCACGCGCACTTCGCGCCCGGCCTGGATCGCGTAGACGCGCTCGACGCCTGGGAACGAAGCAGCCAAGGCTTCGAGCTTTTCCAGCCGCTTGATGTAGGCCTCCAGCGCCTCGCGACGGGCCCCCGGACGCGCACCTGAAATCGCATCGGCTGCCTGCACGATGGGCGCGATCAGCGTGGTCATCTCGATCTCGTCGTGGTGAGCGCCCACCGCGTTGCATACCTCCGGATCCTCTTTGTATTTGCGGCAGAGTTCCATGCCCACCAGCGCGTGCGGCCGGTCGATCTCTTCCTCGACGACCTTGCCGATGTCGTGCAGTAGCCCGGCACGGCGGGCCTTGTCGGCATCCAGACCCAGCTCGGCGGCAATTAGCGAGGCAATGCGAGCCGTCTCGATGGAGTGGGCCAGCAGGTTCTGGCCATAGCTTGTGCGGTAGCGCATCCGGCCGATCAACCGGATTAACTCCGGATGCATTCCGTGCAGGTTCAGATCGATGACGGTCCGCTCGCCTGTCTCCATGATCTCTTCTTCGATCTCGGCCGTAGCCTTTTCGACCACCTCCTCAATGCGGGCTGGGTGGATGCGGCCGTCCTGGATCAGTTTCGTCAGTGCCAGGCGGGCGATCTCACGACGGATTGGGTTGAAGGCCGAAAGGATCACCGCCTCGGGCGTGTCGTCGACGATCACCTCAACCCCGGTGGCCGCTTCGAAGGCGCGGATGTTACGGCCCTCGCGCCCAATGATGCGGCCTTTCATCTCGTCAGACTGGATGTTGACCACCGAGACGGTGTTTTCGATGGCATGGCTGGCGGCCGTCCGCTGGATGGCGGTCAGGATGATCTTGCGGGCCTCGCGGTTGGCTTTCATGCGGGCCTCGTCGCGAATCTCTTTGATCATAGAAGCTGCTTCCAGCTTGGCCTCTTCGATCATCTGCGCCATGAGCGCTTCCTTCGCTTCCTGGCGCGACATGCCCGCGATCTGCTCCAACCGCCGCAACTGCTCCTCAAGCGTCTGGTCCAGCTCCGCCTGCCTGGTCGTCAGTGCTTCCTGCAGGCGATTGACTTCAGCTTCCCGCTGCGCGAGCGCTGCCTGCTGGCGATGCAGCGCCTCAAACAGCGCCTGCGCCTGTTGGTGCAGTGCTTCGGCCTGACGGAAATTGGCATCGGCCTCGCGGCGCAGTGCTTCGATGGCTTCAGCGGCCTTGGCCAGCGTTTTCTCACGCTCGTTGACGCGAAACGTACGGCGGTTCAGCGCCTCCTGGCGTTCAGCCAGGCGCTCCTGCGCCTGCTGCAGCGCTTTGCGGGCTTCGGCCTGTTCCTGCTCGAACGCCTGACGTTCCCGCTGAAGGGCCGCCCGGGCTTTTTCCAGATGTTCCTGTTGATAAGCCTGCGCTTGGGCCTCTGCCTCGGCCAGAATTTTTTTGGCCTGCGCCTGGGCCGAACGAAGAGAACGGGTCAGCAGCCATCTATCTAGTGCAATGCCGGCACCTACGGCTAAAAGCACCAGGCCGGCAATCCATAGCAGTTCCATAGTCGTCGGGATTAGGCGTGAAGACGTCTGATAACGGTTAAGGAAGATTAAAAAAAGACGCCCCGGCAGGTTCCGTAACCCTACCGGGGCGTGGAAAAAAATCCGGCCACAAACCTGCAGCCCGGGTTCAAGGAACCCCCTTATCGACACAGTGGGTGCCGCTCCAACCGTTCCGACTTCCTCGGCCCCTTCGGAAGCAGAAGGAGATCCCGACGGTGTCGGGACTGAGGCCTGTCGTCCGGGTCGGAAGGAAGGCTCCCTCGCGTACAGGTGTTAGGTCCCTTTATTACGCGTGACTGCAGGCTTGCGCCGGCCTGCCTGATGCAGGCAGCGCCTTTATATTGCATCGCTGGCAGGCTGTTCCGGCAGGGTTACCGAAAATTCCGGGTGTTCCAGCAGCTCCAGCAGCTCCTGGATCGTTTCGTAGAGCGTTTCGTCCAGCTCCTGGAGCGCCTTTTGCGCTTCATGTAGCGCTTCGGCCAGCGAAAGCGCCACGATCACGGCGGCGGTCAGCTCGGATTGCTCTGGATGCTTTTCCCGAAACGCCCGCATTCTCTCCTCGACCATAGCGGCCAGGCGGTACATCAACGCCTCGTCCTCTGCACGCACCCGTAGGGGATACTTACGTCCTAGAATGGAGATCTGGATGGATCTTTCCGCCGCCATGGTCGCACGCTGGATTAGGAAGCTGCAGGCGGTGGGGTGCCGGCCGCGCCGAGATCCTGCTCCAGGTAGTAATCGACGGCCTCGATGAAGGCCTGCACTTTCTGCCGGAGCACTTCCGGATCTTCAGGAAAGACAATACGGACCCCGCTGCCGCCCGGTGGCAAGGCCGGCATTTCGGCGGCCAGTGTGCCGAGCTGTGCACGTAGCGCCTGCTGTGCTTCGCGCAGACGGGCCAGCTCCCGGGCCGTCTCGACCACGCGGTCGCGCAGCTGTTCTAGCGCTTCCAGACTTCGCAGGTGAACCGGCCCGCTACGGTGGGGCCGCCGATATCGCCGAGATTTTTTGTTTTTGCGATTACCCATCGTTATGGCCTGTTTCGATGCACCCAATATACGATCTCAACGGCGCAGTTGTGCACCGAAGCGGCGTTCGAGTTGCCGGACGATCGCTTCGACGCGGGCATCTACCTCTTCGTCGGTCAACGTCCGATCGGCGCCAAAGCGCAGCGAGAAAGCCACGCTCTTTTGGCCGGCCGGGATGCGCTCGCCTTCGTACAGGTCGAAAACGCCCACATGGCGAAGCAATTCGCCTCCAGCTTCTCGGATGGTTTCGAGCAGAGGACCGACCGGCTGGTCGCAATCGACGAGTACGGCCAGATCACGGTCCACTTCGGGGAAGCGGCTGAAGGGCCGATAGCGTCGCTGTTGGGCCGGGTGAGCAATTTCGGCAAAGACGTCCCAGTTCAGTTCGGCGTAGTAAAGCGGAGCGCGTAGCTCGTAGGCTTCCTGGAGCGTATCGGAAAGACGGGCCAGTGTGCCCAGCAGGCGTCCGTCGGCGAATAGGTTCACCTGATAGGCAGCCGTTGGATCTGGCGATTCGGTTGGGATCAGCGCGATCCGGTCGCTCAGGTGCAGCGTGTCCAGCAGCGTTTCGACAAGACCTTTGAGGTCGAAGAAGTCCGTCAGGCGAGGCTGCACGTCCCATCCTTCGGGGGCGTAGGGACCGCTTAGTCCGATGATGAGCGCTTCGTGTTCTGAAAAGCCGGCTACAGGGGTGTCGGTGCGATCCGTGCGGGCAAAGACGCGGCCAAATTCAAAGAAACGAAGCACCTGTTGTCCTCGGTTCTGATTGTAGACAACGGTCTGGACCAGACCGGGCAGCAGCGATGGCCGCAGTACGGCCATTTCGGCTGAGATGGGATTGAGCGTTTCGACCAGGTGCGGTGCGTCAGTCTGGTGGTTAGGGCCTAAGGCGGGCACGAAGCGACGCACGACTTCGCGGGGAAGCAGGCTGTTCGTATAGATTTCCCGCAGGCCGAAGCCGGCCAGCAACGTGCGCACGCGGCGACGCAGCGCCTGGGTGGGGGGCTCGTCGGGCACACGTGCCGGTACGGTAAACGCCTCGGGTATGGGCAGCCGATCGTAGCCGTACACGCGCGCAACTTCTTCAATCAGATCGATCTCCTCGCTTACGTCCGGACGATAGGGCGGCACCGTGCAGCGGATGGCCTCGCCTTCCAGCTTTGGCGCAAAGCCCAGGCGATCCAGAATGCGCCGCACCTTGTCGAACGAGATCTCGGTGCCCAGCACTTGGGCCAGACGGGGCAGGCGCAGCGTCACGATATGCGGCGCGAACGTACGCATTTGCACGTCCACCACCCCGGGCACGATCTCGCCGCCAGCCACTTCCACGATGAGCTGAGCTGCACGAGCCGCTGCCCAGCGCTGCAGGCTGGCGTCAACACCACGCTCAAAGCGATAGGATGAGTCTGTCTGCAAGCCCAGCGCTTTCGAGGTGCGTCGGATGGTGGACGGATCGAAGTAGGCACTCTCGATGAGGATGTTCGTGGTGGTGTCGGTTACTTCGGAGTTCTCGCCGCCCATGATGCCGGCCAGCGCCACCGGTCGCTCGGCGTCGCAGATCAGCAGGGCGCCTTCCGGAAGCCGGCGGGTCTTACCATCGAGCGTGGTGAACAGCTCATCGGCGTGGGCGAGCCTTACGCGGATTTGTCCGCCGATCAGTTGGTCGAAGTCGAAGGCGTGCAGCGGCTGGCCGCATTCGTGCAGCACGTAGTTGGTGACGTCCACCACGTTGTTGATCGAGCGCAGGCCGATGGCGGCCAGGCGCTGGCGCAGCCAGAGCGGCGAGGGACCGATGCGCACGTTGCGTACCAATAGCGCCACGTAGCGCGGACAGGCCTCCGGTGCATCGATGGTCACCCGTACCTGATGGGCAGCCTCGCCACCGGGTTCAGGCACGGCCACTTTGGGACGACGCAGCGGCCGGTCGAGCAGCGCCGAAAGATCGCGGGCCACGCCAAGGTGGCTGGCCGCATCGGCCCGGTTGGGTGTCAGGCTGACTTCGAGCCGGTGATCCGGCACCGCGATCCCCAGGCGTTGCAGGTATTCGGCAAAGGGTTGGCCGATAGGGGCATCGTCGGGCAGCACCAGGATGCCGCTGTGGTCGTCTGAGAGACCGAGTTCGTCCTCAGCGCAGATCATGCCCTCGGACACTTCGCCCCGGATCTTCGTTTTTCGGATCGTAACGGGCTGGCGATTGCCTTCGCGGTCGGTCAGGAGCAGCGTGGTGCCCGGGGTGGCGACGGCTACCTTCTGTCCGGCTGCCACGTTGGGAGCCCCGCAGACGATCGGGACCGGCTCACCGCTACCCAGATCAACGCGACAGCAACTGAGACGATTGGCATTAGGATGGGGGCGTACCTCCAGTACGCGGCCGATCACTACGCCGCTAAGGTCGGTGCCCAGGGGTTCGATCGCTTCGACTTCCAGACCCAGACCGATCAGTGCCTCGGCCAGTTCCGAAGGGGACAAGTCCAGGTCAATGTATTGCTGCAGCCAGCGGTAGGAAAGCTTCATCGCTTAAAATTGCTCCAGGAAACGCAGGTCGTTTTCGTAAAACAGCCGAATGTCGTCGATGCCGTAGCGCAGCATGGCGATGCGTTCGACACCCATGCCAAACGCATAGCCGGTGTACTGCTCGGGATCGATACCCACGGCGCGGAATACGTTGGGATGAACCATGCCGCAGCCAAGGATTTCCATCCACTGGCCACCCTCGGGGTGGTCGGGTAGCGGCCACCAGATATCTACCTCCGCGCTTGGCTCGGTGAACGGGAAGAAACTGGGGCGGAAACGCATGCGCACGTCTTCGCCGAAGAGCGCCCGTGCGAACAGGTAGAGCACCTGCTTCAGATCGCCCATCGACACGTTGCGATCCACGTAAAGCCCTTCAACCTGGTGAAACAGGCAGAAAGATTTGTAGGAGATGGCCTCGTTTCGATAGACGCGACCCGGGGCGATTATGCGGATGGGTGGGGCCATCCGCTCCATCACGCGAATCTGCACGGGCGAAGTGTGCGTGCGAAGCACGACGGCCTCCCGATAGGAAGCGCCTTGATGCAGGAAGAACGTATCCTGCATGTCGCGGGCTGGATGGTCCGGAGGGAAATTCAGTGCCGTGAAGTTGTGCCAGTCGTCCTCGATTTCCGGACCTTCGGCCACTGAGAAACCGAGCTGTTCGAAGACGCGGACGATGGCTTCAAGCGTCTGGGTCAGCGGATGGAGCGATCCGGTGAACGTGCGCCGGCCTGGCAGCGTCAGATCAGGAATTTCGGTGCGAGGACGGGCTGCCCGGTGCAGGTGGGCACGGGCTTCCTCCAAGCGCTGTTCGGCCAGCTGCTTCAGGGCATTCAACTGCTGGCCGATCCGGGGACGCTCTTCGGGTGCGACCTCCCGGATGCGCTTGAACAGGTGCGTGATCTGCCCGCTTCGCTGTCCCAGAAAGCGAATGCGGAAGGCTTCGGCCTCCTTCTCCGAGTTGATGGGCGTGGTCTCGATGGCGTGGCGCAGCGCCTCGAGTTCTTCCTGCAAGGAAAGCGTAGCCATGGCGTGTCTGGAAATAAGAAAGCCCGCCGGCCTGTAACAGGGGCGGGCTGGGGATTACCTGCAGAACGTTCGGCGCCCCGGTTACAGGCCAGCGGCGCGAACGCGGAAAAATCGGATGGATCCCGAGCGCTTCATGCCGAAACGGCGCGTACGATCTGGCTGAAGGTGTTCGGATCGTTAACGGCCAGATCGGCCAGCACCTTGCGGTTCAACTGGATGTCCGCTTTGCGGACTGCGCCCATGAAGCGGGAGTAGGTGGTGCCGTTCTGGCGCGTGGCCGCGTTGATGCGGATGATCCACAGCCGCCGGAACTGGCGTTTGCGCTGACGCCGATCGCGGTAGGAATACTGGAGCGCTTTTCCGACGGCATGTTTGGCAATCGTGTAAATCTTGCTCCGCCGGCCCCAGTAGCCCTTCGCCATGTTCAGGATCTTTTTACGCCGGCGGCGTGCTGCGACTTTATTCGTTGCGCGTGGCATGGCTTGCGTTCCCTCCTGACTTATCCCTTAAGACCGATGTGCAGCAGGCGCCGGATGCGGCCCACGTCCGTGGCGTCAACCAGCGTAGGCTGGCGCAGGTGACGTTTCCGCTTTTTGGACTTTTTGGTCAGCAGGTGGCTGTGAAACGCCCGCCGCCGCTTGATCTTACCAGTCGCGGTCACCTTGAAACGCTTTTTGGCGCCGCTGTTTGTTTTGACTTTTGGCATGGCTTCCCTGCGTGCTGCACACTTTCGACAGAACCAAACAGAGTCGACTATTATACGATCCAGCCCCTTGCTTCGGCAAGCCGTGAGGCCGAACCTCCCGTGGATGGCCGGGGAATTTTGGATGAAACCTTTACTTTTTCTTTGTGGGCGAAAGAATCACCGTCATGCGCCGGCCCTCCATTTGTGGGGGCTGGTCAATTTTGGCAATGTCCTGGAGGGCCTCGATAAACCGGCGCAGCAGATCCAGCCCAGCGTCCTGATAGATAATGTCACGTCCGCGGAACTGCACCCACGCCTTTACTTTGTGCCCGTCTTCGAGAAACTGGCGGGCATGACGCGTCTTGAACTCGAAGTCGTGGGTGTCGGTGTGCGGACGAAAACGAATTTCTTTGATCTGCTGAGCCAGCTGTTTTCGGCGCGCCTCTTTTTCCTTTTTCTGCTGCTCGTAGCGAAACTTTCCATAGTCGATGATCTTGCAGACCGGTGGATTTGCGTTGGGGGCAATCTCCACCAAGTCGAGCCCGCGCTGACGGGCCATCGCCAGCGCTGTTTTCAGATCGTAGACGCCGTGATTCCCTTCAGGGTCAACAACGCGAACACGAGGCGCGCGAATCTCCTCGTTGACCCGAAATTTGTCTGCCTTAACGATAGCTCGTATCCTGGTTAGGTTAACGGTTGAACATTGCCGATCGGGGCGGACTCACGCACAGCATGTCCGTGAGTTCCGCCCGTGACCAGGCAAATTTATGCGTTTTCTGAGACAGTTGCACGTCGGGGGGTCGCTTCGATTTCGGTGCGGAGCCGCTCGATGAATTCGTCCAGCGTGGCGGGGCCCCGGTCGCCCTCACCGTGTTTGCGCACGGCTATTGTGCCAGTCTCCCGCTCGCGACGGCCGACGATCAGCATGTAGGGAATCTTCTGCACTTCAGCCTGGCGGATTTTGTAGCCGATCGTTTCGCTACGGGTGTCTACTTCTACCCGGAAGCCGGCCTCCAATAGCCGGCGGCCCACCGCCTCGGCGTAGTCGTTCAGGTCGTCGCTTAGCGGGAGCACGGCCACCTGCACGGGCGCCAGCCAGAGCGGAAAGTTTCCGGCGCAATGCTCGATAAGTACGCCGATGAACCGTTCCAGCGAACCGAACGGCGCCCGGTGGATCATGACGGGCCGGTGTTTCTGGTTGTCGGCGCCTATGTAATACAGATCGAAGCGCTCTGGCAGGATATAGTCGAGCTGGACCGTGCCGAGCTGCCAGCGACGTCCCAGGGCATCGCGCACCATAAAGTCGAGCTTGGGCCCGTAGAAGGCCGCCTCGCCCAACTCCTCGGTGGCCTGCAGGCCCATCTCGGCAGCCGCCTCGCGGATGGCCTGCTCAGCCTGCTCCCAGAGTTCGTCGTCGCCCACGTACTTCTCGCGGTTGTTCGGGTCACGAAGCGAGATTTGGGCTTCGAATTCGTCAAAGCCCAGCGACCGGAAGACGTAAAGCGTCAGATCGATGACGTTTTTGAATTCGTCCTTGACCTGATCCGGGCGGCAGAAGATGTGGGCATCGTCGATGGTAAAGCCGCGCACGCGCGTCAGGCCGCTCAGTTCGCCTGTCTGCTCGTAGCGATAGACCTGTCCGAACTCGGCCAACCGGAGCGGTAGCTCTCGGTAGGAGCGGGGCCGATCGGCGTAGATCATGATGTGATGCGGGCAGTTCATCGGCTTAAGCAGATAACCCTCGCCCGTCTCCGGGTTTTCGATCATGGGCGGGAACTGGCTATCCTTGTAGTATGGATAGTGCCCGCTCGTCTTGTACAGCGCTAGCCGGGCAATATGGGGCGTGACCACGGGCTGATAGCCCCGCCGGATCTGCTCCTCGCGCAGGAAGTTGATCAGCGTCTCGCGCAGGGTAGCGCCGCGGGGTAGCCAGAGCGGCAGGCCCGGTCCCACCTTCTGGCTGAAGGTGAACAGCTCCAGCTCGCGCCCAAGGCGGCGGTGGTCCCGCTTCCGGGCCTCTTCGAGCCGATACAGGTATTCGTCGAGTTCCTTCTTTTTGGGGAAACTAATGCCGTAGATGCGGGTGAGCTGAGGCCGGTGCTCGTCGCCGCGCCAGTAGGCGCCCGCGACGTTTAGCAGCTTCATGTGCTTGATGTAGCCCGTCGATGGCACATGGGGCCCCCGGCACAGGTCGGTAAAGTTGCCCTGGCGGTAGAAGGTGATTGTGCCGTCTTCGAGCTCTTCAATCAGCTCGACCTTGTAGGGGTCGCCTTTTTTCTTGAAGTATGCCAGGGCCTCCTGTTTAGAAACCGGAATGCGCTCATAGGGCACGTCGCGGCGCGCCAGCTCCCGCATTTTTTCCTCGATGCGGGCCAGGTCTTCGGCCGAGAGCTTGCGGCCGCCCAGGTCCACGTCGTAGTAGAAGCCCTGTTCGATAGGCGGACCAACGCCGAACTTGACGCCTGGATACAGCGCCTCCAGCGCCTCGGCCATCAGATGGGCTGTCGAGTGCCAGTAGACGGCCTTGCCTGCCGGATCTTCCCAGGTCAGGATGCGCACACGGGCGTCTTCTTCAATAGGGCGGCTCAGGTCGCGCACCTCGCCGTTGACCTCGATGGCCAGCGCCTCGCGGGCCAGACGCGACGAAATCTGCTCGGCCAGCTCGCGGCCGGTGATGCCTTTCGAGAAGGTACGTTCCGATCCGTCCGGAAACGTGATGCGAATAAGCTCGCGCTGTTGTCCGTTGCCTGCCATTGCCACTCCGGTTTGCATGGCCTTTTCTACCCGCAACCTTGGAGGGATGCTCCCGGCAGCAATCAGCTTGTAACTCAGCGGGCAATGCTTCCGTAGACCGGGCTGTTTCTGCTAATGCCTTCCTGTTTGTGCCCACCACAAACCTGCCCTCCTTTGCGATGAAGTCCTGCCGCATGCTGATTGTGGGGCTGTGCCTGGGGCTCGTGGGAATGTTGCAGGCGCAGCCGCATCAAGCGCCGACGCTCCGCACCGTTCGCCTGATAGGCTCCCTGGAGTTAGATGGTCGTGTCGAGGAGGTGGCCTGGCAGCAGGCACCGGCCGCCACAGAGTTCTGGCAGCGCGAGCCGCACGATGGCCGGCCGGCCACTGAGCGCACCGAAGTGCGCGTGCTCTACGACGATGCCGCGCTGTATGTGGCGTTTGTTTGCTACGATCGCGAACCCGATCGCATCCTGCGGCGGCTGGCCCGCCGCGATCGCGTCGTGCATGCCGATTGGGTCGGCGTGCTGATCGACAGCTATCGGGATCATCAAACCGCCTTTGCCTTCCTGGTCAACGCGGCCGGCACAAAAGCCGATTTTCTCATCCTCAACGACGGCAACGATGAGGATTTCAACTGGGACGCGCTCTGGGATGCCCGTGTGGCCATGAGGCCCGACGGTTGGAGTGCGGAGTTTCGGATTCCGTTTACCGCTTTGCGCTTCAGTCGGTCCGACACGCTGCGCTGGGGAGTCAACTTTGGCCGCATCCTTGGAAGAAAGAACGAACAGAGTTTCTGGGCCTACGTATCTCGTACGTCGGGGGGCTTTGTGTCTCAATTCGGCACGCTCGAGGGGCTCGAAGGCATCCGGCCACCCCGCGCCCTGCTGCTGACGCCGTACATGGTGGCTGGTGGCACGCGCTGGAGCCGCGACCTGACGCCGCGCTATCTGGATGCATTCAGCCCAACAGTTCAGCTGGGTGGCGACGCGCAATACAATCTGGCCAACAACACCGTACTGAACCTGACGGTAAATCCAGACTTCGGCCAGGTCGAGCTGGATGAAGTGGTGCTCAATCTGACGGCTTTTGAGACCTTCTATCCTGAAAAACGGCCGTTCTTCCTCGAAGGGACTTCAATCTTCCAGACAGTAGGAGCAGGCGGGGATGGCAATCTGCAAACCTACCTTTTCTACTCACGACGGATCGGTCGGCAGCCTCAGGGCTATTACAGTCTGCCCGATACCGGCGATGTCGGGGACTGGCGGGTGGCGGAGAATCCGGCCGCTGTACCCATTCTGGGTGCGGTCAAATTGAGTGGAAAAACGCGCGACGGATGGGCCTTTGGCCTGCTGGATGCGCTCACGCAACGCACATACGCTACGTTTGCACATGTCAACGGTAAACAGCAGCGCATTCGCACCGAGCCGTTGACAAACTACACGGTAGCGCGCATTCAGCGTGAGCTGCCTACGCCCGCATCTTATGTGGGACTCATCGGCACGGCCATCTGGCGTGAGGCTGGCGCAGTACGCCAGGCCTATACGGGCGGGCTTGACTGGCGCTGGAATCCTTGGGACTACGGCCTGATCACCGAGGGACTCCTTTCCTTCAGCCGTCGCCAGCGCCCAGGCGCATCGCCCCAGGTGGGGTATCAGGGACAGGCGCGCGTCGGATCGCTTCGCCACCCCTATATCGTGGGCATGGTAGGGGGCAACTTCGCCACCCGGGATTACAACCCCAACGACGTGGGCTTCCACACGATGACCAATTTTGCCATCACCTACATCTGGGCGCAGTTTCGCTACCTGCAGCCATGGGGGCCATTTTTGCAGGTTCGCCTAAATCAGAACTACTGGTGGGTGTACCGGCTCGATCCATGGCTGCACTTGAGCCGGGGCGTCAGCCCGAACCTGCACCTGCAATGGCAGAATTTCTGGTGGACCCGGCTCGGGATGAATCTGGAGTCCGAAGGATGGGATCTGTACGAGGCGCGCGGGGCTGGGCTGTTTCGGCGAGCATTGAGTTGGAATCTCTGGATGGGAGTTTCGACAGACGAACGTCGACCAGTGGTACTATATGCGAACAGTAACTACCGCGCCGATCGGTATGGCGGACGTGCCTGGGGCATCGGACTGGAGGCCATCGTACGACTAAGTGAACGCACGGACCTGGCTGTGAATCCCAGTCTGAGCTTCCGGCGCCAGGAAGTGGCCTGGGCGCAAAACATTGAGGGGATGGAAACCCCCAACGCGATCACCAGCGTGTTCGGCCGCCGCGACGTGGACCGCTTCAACCTGATGCTTCGGGGCGCGCATACGTTCACGCGCGACCTGACGCTGCAGGGGTATCTACAGTGGTTCTGGGTGCGTGGACACTACTGGGACTTTCAAAAATTGGGCAACGAAGGCCGTCTGGAGCCGCTGGCGGTACCGTACGACCGTGAACGCTATGGCAATCCAGACTTTCAGCAGGGTACACTGAACATCAATCTGATCCTGCGCTACGAGTACCGGCCGGGATCGACGCTGTACGTGGTCTGGACCTGGGGGCAGCAGGACTGGAGCGCGCAGGGTACGATGGATGTCCGGGATGCCGCGCAGCGGCTGCTGGAGCGCTCACCCACCAGCGTGTTGCTGGTGAAATGGACCTACACCTGGGGCACCTGAACACAAAAAGGGCGGACGCTTTAGGCGTCCGCCCTTCCATGTGGGTCCTAGTGGATTCGAACCACTGACCTCCACGATGTCAACGTGGCGCTCTAACCAACTGAGCTAAGGACCCGTGGCGCACTGGAAAAATAGCGGGCCCAGTGTAGGCAATTCAAGCCACAAGTCGGTCATGAGGTTCCCGGATCGCCTGCTTTCACAAAAAGCCTACGCGCGCCTTTGTATCTTGTCGGAGGGGGAGCAAACCGAACCGTATGAGACTGACGCCGCGCATCACGCATCCCTGGAGCCTGTCGTTACCAGAGGCGCAGGTACTGCAGCAAGAGTTGGCCTCCCTGGTCCGCTTCGAGATACCGGAACGAATGGAGACAGTGGCCGGGCTGGACGTAAGCGTGCGGGGCGAACAGGGACGGGCAGCCGTTGTTGTCTGGCATGTGACCGAGCAGCAGGTATGGGAGCGCGTCGTCGTCGAAGGTATGGTTTCTTTCCCCTATGTGCCCGGACTGCTCAGCTTCCGGGAGGTACCGCTACTGTTGCAGGCATTAGCACAACTCCGCACCACGCCGGACGTGCTCATGGTAGATGGACAGGGGGTGGCCCACCCCCGTCGATGCGGACTGGCTACCCACCTGGGTGTACTGTTCGATCATCCGGCCGTGGGTGTGGCCAAATCGCGTCTGTTCGGACGCCACGATGAACCCGGCCTGGAAAAGGGAAGCTGGACGCCCCTTTACGACGACGGCGAGGTGATCGGAGCCGTGGTACGCACGCGCACGGGCATGCGGCCCGTCTACGTGAGCGTGGGACACCGCATGACGCTGGAGGCCGCCGTGGCGCTGACCCTCCGCTGCACGACAAGCTACCGCCTGCCCGAACCCACCCGTCTGGCCGACCAGCTCAGCAGAGCTTAATACGATTGCCCGAACCTCATGGTGCATGTGCGAGGCATCTCCGGGCCACACCTCATTCCTCGGGCCAAAAGCACACGGCGGCGCGCCTCTACCAGATCATTGTCATTTTCCCTATCCCGTAGGGACGGACCACTGTGTCCGTCCCATCATACTATCATGCACCGGTAAAGCAGCGATCCCAAAACACTAAAACACGAAAAGCCGCGTCGTTTTGACGCGGCTTTTTTGGAGTCGGGGCGGCCGGATTTGAACCGGCGACCTCTTCGTCCCGAACGAAGCGCGCTACCGGGCTGCGCTACGCCCCGACAGGTAAGGTCCAAATATACGCTAGAATTGACACGCGTTCCAGTTCTACGTTCGTTGAGGGCGGGAGTTCAAGGTTAATTAATCGCTGCTCCTGCTGCCGAACTCGGTGTACATCGTCTCGATGAGGTCTGCATAATACGTTTCGATCTGGCGGCGGCGCGGCTTGAGCGTGGGCGTGAGCAAACCGTTTTCGATAGTGAACGGCTCGCTGAGTAGCCGGAAGGCCCGGATGCGTTCATGGGCCGGCGCATGTCGGTTGTAGCGATGCAGGCTCTGCTCGAAAAGCGCCTGGATTTCAGGAAGCGCCAGCAGTGCTTCGTCGGACGCGGCCTGCAGATGATGCGCCTGCGCGTACTGGCGGAGTGCCTCAAAGTCGGGCACGATGAGTGCTGTCAGAAATTCCCGCCCCTCGCCAATGACCACGATCTGGTCAATCCAAGACTCCTGTTTTAGCTGATCCTCAATGGGGCCCGGGTAGATGTTCTTACCGCCCCGAGAGACAATCATGTGTTTGATCCGATCGGTGATAACCAGGTAGCCTTGATCGAAGCGGCCCACGTCGCCTGTGTGGAACCAGCCGTCTGCATCAAACACCTCACGCGTGGCCTCCTCGTTATTCCAGTAGCCTTTCATCACGTTCGGACCCTTAACCAGGATTTCGCCTTCTTCGGTAGTAAGGTCACTTGGGTAATCGTCACCGGAGAGTTGGCCAACAATCTTGCCGTCGCTTAGGCGTTGGATGGCGATCGTTACGCCCGGCAGTACCCAACCAACAGTGCCAAAGCGTGGTCGCTCCGGCGGGTTGACAGTCAGTACCGGAGCCGTTTCGGTCAGACCATAGCCTTCGATGATTTTCAGACCAATGGCCAGGAAAAATTCGCCGATGTGTCGAGGGAGCGCGGCGCCGCCCGAGACGGCAAAACGCAGATTGCCGCCCAATCGGGCATGGAGTTTCTGAAAAACGAGTTGATGAGCCAGGCGGTATTGCGTCTGAAGCAGGGGCCCCGGCATGCGACCTTCCAGCTGCAATGCGGCTACCCGACGGCCTACAGAGACGGCCCAGTGAAAGATCTTCCGGCGCAGCGGGGGACCTTCTTCGACGGATTTGTGGATGGCGTTGTAGACGCGCTCGAACAGGCGCGGCACTGAGATCATTACAGTCGGCCGCACCTCTACAAGGTTCTGGCTCAGCGCCTCGATGCTTTCGGCATAGGAGATGCGGGCGCCGCAGGCGAGTACCGCTGTATAACCTGCCGTGCGCTCAAACGAGTGGCACAGGGGCAAAAACGAAAGATGGTGGTCGTCAGGACCAAAGTCAACCCGCTGAAGGGCTGCCAGCACATTGGTGCAGAAGTTTCTGTGCGTGAGCATGACGCCTTTGGGCAGGCCGGTAGTGCCGCTGGTATAAATCAAGGCGCTCAGGTCGTCGGGCTGCACTGCATCGGCTAAAGCGGCCAGTTCGGCCTCGTGGGCCTTCCAATACGTAGTGCCTTCGGCCAGCACGTCGTCCCAGGCTCGCACATACGGCGGGTGGTCTTTGCGCATTTCACTCAGCGTGACGATCTCCTGCAGCGCGGGGCACTCGTCGAAGATCGTCTCTGCTTTGCGGAGCTGCACGGCCGACGAGACCACCAGGATGCGCGCACCGGAGTCCTTGACGATATAGCCTACCTGGGAGGCCGGGAGCGACGTGTAAAGCGCCACGTTAATGCCGCCCAGGATCTGCGTGGCCAGGTCGGTGATCGCCCATTCTGGTCGGTTTTCCGAAAGAATGGCTACGCGATCGCCGGGCCGAACGCCCTGTTTGTGCAGGTAGCCGGCCAGTGCGTGCACGCGCTGTTCGAGCTCCTCCCAGGTGATGTCTACCCAGGTTTTCGTGCGCCGGTCCTTGTAGCGTAGCGCAGGCCGATGCTGGCCACGGTAGTGCGCTACCAGTCGGTTGAAAAGCTGTGGGATGGTGTCAAAGGCAACGATGGCAGGCATAGCGCTTCTGTAGTCATTACGTCATTAAGTCACAAACTAGATGCTGGCGGGCGAAAAAACAATTTGGGACAACACGTAATCGGCTGTCAGGCGTCAACACCGATGGCTGCCTGTAGCGAGTCGAAGCCGTCCCGTTCGAGTTGTCGAACCAATCCCTGTTTGATGCGGCGCACCAGACCGGGGCCTTCGTAGATGAGTCCTGTGTAGAGCTGCAGGAGCGAAGCGCCGGCGCGAATGCGGCTGTAGGCCTCCTCGGCCGATTCGATCCCACCTACGCTGATCAGGGGTAGCTTCCCTTCTGTCAGGCGATACAGGTAAAAAAGCAGGCTCCGAGCGCGGTTGGCCAGGGGACGGCCACTCAGCCCGCCAGGGCCGATGCGCGTCAGCACCTCCGGATCGGTGCGCAACCCCTCGCGATCAGAGGCTGTGTTCGCAGCCACAAGGCCTGCAATGCCATGCGTGCAGGCTACTTCGACGATTTCTTCGAGCTGGCTGTCGAAAACGGTGCGGCTGGAGGGCGGCGGTGAGAGCTTGAGCAGTATGGGCACCGACAGGTTCAACGCCCGACGCACGGCAAAAATGGCCCGCAGCAGCGCATCGAGCGCTTCCGGATCTTCGAACGTCTTACCTTCGGCCGTATTTGGACACGAGATGTTTAGCGTCACATAATCGGCCAGCGGGGCCAGCAGCCGGAAGCTCTCGCAGAAGTCGGCTACGGCGGCTTCGCCGAGAATGTTCGGATCATGCGTTTTGGCCAGATTGATGCCCAGCGGGCGTCGGCGGCGGAGGCGTTGCAGCCGCTGTGCTATCCGTTCGGCGCCGTCGTTGTTCAGACCCATGCGGTTAATGAGGGCCCGATCTTCAGGTAGGCGAAACAACCGTGGGCGAGGATTGCCTTGGCTTGGACGCGCACTGACCGATCCCACTTCGGCAAACCCAAAGCCCAGCGCTTCCCAGAGTCGTACCAGACGCGCGTTTTTGTCCAGACCGGCCGCCAGCCCCACCGGATTTGGAAACGTAAGGCCCCAGCATTGCACAGCGAGCGCGGGATGCTCCTCTTTGAAAAACGGGGCCACCAGCCACGGCGCCAGTGGCTGAACCAGGCGCGCGGCGGCGAGCGTCAGTTGGTGGGCGCGCTCGGCGTCCAGACGAAACAACAGTGGACGGAACAAGCGGTACATGGCGAACGTGGGCAGGGTCAGCTTTCAAGGAGCAAAAGCGCCCCCGGGATCCGGTCGGTGAAAGCGTTGGTCCCAGCGCTCAAAATAGGAAGAACCTATTCATTGCAAAGCCGGGGAATATATGAAGCTTCCACTTTTTCTCGTTGATGCCTTTGCCGAGCGGCCTTTTACGGGCAATCCGGCCGCTGTGTGCCTGCTCGATCGGCCGCGGTCGGAAGGCTGGATGCAGAACGTGGCGGCCGAGATGAACCATTCGGAAACAGCTTTTCTGCTCCCGGAAGGTGAGGGGTTTACGCTCCGATGGTTTACGCCGGTGCAGGAAGTGGATTTGTGCGGACACGCTACGCTGGCCAGTGCGCACGTACTCTGGGAGATTGAATGTCTGCAACCCGAAGAACCGGCCGTTTTCTTCACACAAAGCGGGCGGCTGACGGCCTGGCGTTCAGACAACGGTAAGGTTTGGATGGACTTTCCAGCCGAACCGCCTGTGCCCTGCGAGCCGCCCACTGAGCTGCTGCAGGTGATAGGCTTGGCGCCAATCCGCTACGTGGGACGTAACCGTATGGACTATTTGGTGCTGCTCGATCGGGAAGCCACGGTACGCACGCTCAAACCGGATCTGCGGCGGCTGCAGGAGCTGGACATCCGGGGACTGATCGTGACGGCACCGGCCGAAGACGTACCCGCCGACTTCGTCTCGCGCTTTTTTGCCCCACGCGTGGGCGTTCCGGAAGATCCGGTTACTGGTTCGGCCCATTGCTGCCTGGGACCCTTCTGGGCCGAGCGACTGGGTCGTATGCGGCTGAGTGGCTATCAAGTGTCGGCACGCGGCGGCCGCGTCGAGGTGGAAGTGCACGGCGAACGCGTGCACCTGGGTGGCCGGGCTGTCACGGTGCTGCAGGGCAAGCTGCTTGCTGACTAGTAGGCTACCATCCCGGCACGAGCTGGGCGCCCAGATGCCAGCCTTTGTAAGGACGCTGGAATGGATAGACATAGAACAGTTCCAGCACCATGGCGCCCAGAATGTTGAACCGCGTCGAAATACCCGTACTGAAGACGGGCACCCGATCGCCCGTGTGACGCACGAACTTCCATTTGGGCAGGTCGCCCTTCGACCAGGCCACGCCTGCATCGGCAAAAAGCGACAGCTCAGTGGGCAGATAAGGGAAATTGAACAGCCCGAAGCGCTCGGTGCCAAGCAGCGGAATGCGCAGCTCCGCGCTGGCTACGGCCACGTGCGTACCCACCAGGCGGGCCACTTCGGCGCATAGGTTCGGCGTTGAAGTCGAAGGCGTACATTCGTCCGGCTCCATCGAATAGAAACCGTAGCCGCGCACGAACGTCAGCGTGCTTCCAAAACCCAGATATTCCTGGGCAAAAGAGAGCTGATTAGCATCCTGGGGTTGGGCGCCGTAGTTGCCTACGTGCGTCAGGCGTAGGGCAAACGTCAGCGGACGGAAGAAGAAATACTTGCGGCCGTCAACCAGCACCTGCACGAAACGTTCGGTACCGATCAGCGGGCTTGCCTGCAGCCGATAGCGCGAGCCGCGTACTGGCGAGGTGAAGCCGAAGAACGAAAAGTCGCCTACGAACGCCCCCAAAGCCTGAAAGAAGTAGATCGGATCCGGGGCAGGTAGATTCTGCGTGGATCGTCGGTAGCCGGCACCGTAGAGGTAGTAAATTTCGGCGTCGTAGTCGAAGCCGTAACGCTGGAAGCCTACCATCAGCTCGAAGCGTTGGGTGGTATTGAGCGGATAGTAGCCCAACACGCCGGCTTCATCGATGTAGATGCGCTGCAGGAGCTGGATGTAGCAATAGACCTGCAGCCCGGTGGCCGGATCCGTACACACGTCCAGGTAGGCATAGCCGTAGAGCAGCGGAATATGGCTGGCCAGTGCACCGTAGTTAAGCCGGCGGCCCTGGTTGACATAGAGCACCTGTCCGCCGATATCCTTGAAGGTGCCGTTGGCTTGGGCAGCCACGGCCAGTTGCTGATCGCCCAGCATATCGCTGAAGAAAAATGCCACGCCGCCAGCAATCATTGTCCCGAACGGCCCTCCAACGCTGGCGCCAAAGCTGGGCGGTGCCACGTAGTCCAGCTGGAGCCGCCGGCGATAGGGCTGTGGCCGAAGTCCTAGTTCATTTGGCAGGCCTGTCAGTGGATCGCTCAGGTAGCTACTGACCAATCCCTGCGTGGGTGGTTGCAGGGGGGGCAACACCCCGGCGCTGGCAATGCCCGAGTCGCTACCCGGATCAATCGGTTCGCCCTGCAATTGGTCGGGTTCCAGTGAAAAGACCAGGTACTTGTTGTCCGTAAAAACCGAAAACATCATGCGGCCATTTTGAGCAGCTACGCTCATGGCTGGCGAGATGCTTGTGATGCCGCTGACGCCGGTCTGCAGTTTGGTGATGCGATAGACGGCTCCTGTGTTCAGGTCCATCCGGTAAATGTCCTTGAAGCCGTCGTGGTTGGAGATGAAATACAAGCTGCGGCCGTCTGGTGAGAACTGCGGGTTGATCTGTTGGCCGTTCTGGAAGGGGCGAAGCACACGCAACTTGCCGGTTTCGAGGTCAAGCAGCGCCAGTCGCTCGTGCCCGTAGCGCAGGATCTCGAAGTCGGTGCCGTCTGGACCTCGATCCGACACAAAAGCGATGGTGCGGCCGTCGGGCGACCAGGCCGGCTGCAGGTCAGCGTAGCGATCGTCGGTGAGCTTACGAACCCGGTTTGTTTCCAGGTCCAGCAGGTACAGATCGCTGATGCCGCCCGAAAGTCCCGAAAAGGCGATGGTTCGGCCGTCGGGCGACCAGGCCAGGTTGTGAATAGCGCCCACTTCTTTGATGGCAATGCGGCGTTCCAGTTCGCTTTTCCGCAGGTTCCAGATGGCAATCTCGTTGTTACCACGGGCGAACGTGATGAAGGCAAAGCGCTGGCCATCAGGCGACCAGGAACCCGAAGAGTTGATGAAGCGGATGGCATCGAAGTGGGGATTGCTGGCGCTGCTACTCAGGCGGCCCAGTACCTTTCCGGTTTCAGCGTCGGCCACGAAAAGGTCGATCGTGAACAGGTCGCGCTCCGAGAGGAAGGCCACGTAACGTCCGTCGGGACTGAGCGCCGGAGCCAAGTTGATCTCACCTGCGTCGATGTCGGGCGCCAGCACCTTTCGTCCAGCCTGCTCGGGGGGCGTGCGCCCTTCCAGCAGCGGCAGGTAAGTATTCTTGACCGCCTGAATCCATTCCCTGGAAAGCGAGTCGGGCGTGATGCCCAGCGTGATTACGATGGCCGTATCGACGCCTACGATCCCACCCAGTTTGTACAATTTGGTGACGGCCTGGTCCCCATACTTGCCGCCAATGTAGGCCAGATAGGCCTGACCGTAGCGGTAGGGGAAGTAACGCAGGTCGCGTGTGAGTTGCCGGATGGTGGGCAGGTCATCACGCAGTGCCGCATCGCGCAGCCACATGGCCGTGTGCGGATCGTTGCGCCCGAGCGACAGGTACTCAGCCATGCCCTCGACGAGCCACAACGGCAGCAAGGCCAGGTTGAAGCGGGCCAGGCTGTCGGAGCGATTTAGGGCAATGTCGTACTGGAACGAGTGCACCAGCTCGTGGCCAAGCACGTGATCGTTCTCCCGATAGATGCCTGTAAACGGCATGATCACGCGCTCCTTAAGGGCTTCGGTCACACCGCCGGTCCCCTCGCCAATTTCGCCGCTGATGGCGTTTGTCTGATGAAAATCGGCGTCGTCCGCATAAAAAATGATCGGTTTGCGCTCACCGAATTCATGCAGAAACGTGCGACTGTGGCGCTGGTACCAGCGTTCGGCCATCCGGGCCGCGTCGCGCACGGCGATCTCCTCTTCAGGGTAGTAGTAGATTTCGAAGTGCGGCGTGCGCAGCACGCGCCAGTTGAAGGATTCGTACTGGACCTTGTTGCGGCCGAAGTATTGGGCCCATGCCGAGAGGCTCCAGCTCGTTACCATGAGCAGCAGGCCAGCGATGCGAAAAGCACGCATGATTTCCTGTTCGGTCTGGCAAGGAGGCAACCCCGCATCAAACGAAAATCAATCGAGACTTCTTGTGTCCAAACGTAGCAGATTCCGATTGGTTCTGCAAGATGCTCGACTGCTGTTGTAACAGGCAAACGATGCGCCATGTAGCGTGCAGGCGCGCAAAGGCGGCGGTTGCCATCCGAGGTGTACGCGAAATGTCGCGTAAATGGAACAGGAACGCGTATAAGACCTTGAAGTAACCGGTCAGCTCGCTTGGCAGATGATCGACTATCGGGTTCGGGCGCAGATTTTTGTCGGGGTTATCGCCCTGCTGCTGGGGCTGCTGGTGCTGCGGCTGGCGCAGATGCAGCTCTGGCAGACCGATCTGTATGTAGGCGAGTCGCGCAGCAATGCGGTGCGCGAGCAGCGCGTGATGCCAGCTCGCGGCGCTATTTATGACCGCAACGGCGTGTTGCTGGTGGATAACGCGCCGGCCTATTCGCTGTTGATCACGCCCCGATATTTCGACCTGAAGAATATCCCGCTGCTGGCTCGGTTGCTGGAGGTGCCCGACTCGGTGGTGGCCAATCGGCTGGCGCAGGCACGGGCCTGGAGTGCCTATCGCCCCAGTCGGGTCTTTATGGACCTGCCGTTCGAGACGTTCAGCCGCGTTGCCGAAAACCTATACCGTCTGCCCGGGGTCCAGTACGAAATCGACCAGCGCCGCCGCTATCATACGCCGGCCCGTGCGGCCCATGCGCTGGGTTATGTGCGTGAGATCAGCCGGACCGAGTTGGAACAGCTCCGGGACGATGGCTATGCGATGGGCGATCGGATCGGCAAAGCCGGGATCGAAAAGTTCTACGAGAAGGCCCTGCGTGGTGTGCCGGGGCGCGCCTTCAAGCTGGTCAATATTCATGGCCAGGAGATCAAACCTTACCGCGACGGCGCTGAAGACGTGCCGCCCATCAGCGGCTACGACCTGCGCCTCGGAATTGACTATCGCGTGCAGGCGCTGGCCGAATCGCTCTTCGTGGGTAAACGCGGGGCAGCCGTGGCGCTTGATCCAACCAACGGCGAGATCATCGCTCTGGTAAGCATGCCCGACTTCGATCCGGAGGTGCTCTCTGGACCGATCGATCCCGAGACCTGGCGCTATCTGACTATCAGTCCTGAAAAGCCGCTCTTCAACCGAGCCACAATGAGCGGTGTGCCACCGGGTTCGACCTGGAAACCGTTCATGGCACTGGTTGGGTTGCAGGAAGGCGTTATCACGGCACGCAGCACGATCTACTGCCCGGGTGGCTATCTGCTGGGTAGCCGGCTTTTCCGATGCCACGGGGGGGCGCATGGATCGCTCGAGGTGCGCGAAGCGATTCAACTTTCCTGCAATACGTTCTTTTTCACTGTGATGATGCGCCTCGACGTGAACACGCTCCGCCGATGGGCCAACCGCTTCGGATTTGGCGTGCCGGCGCCTATGGACATCGCCGAGCAGAATCCGGGCCTGATCCCCGACTCGTCCTACTACAACCGACGCTACCCCAACGGCTGGACGGCTGGCTACACGATCAATTTGGGCATCGGGCAGGGCGACATGACCGTCACACCCATGCAACTGGCCCGTTATGTGGCAGCTATCGCTAACGGCGGTACGCTCTATTCGCCCCACCTGGTGCGTGAGTTGGTCCACCCGGAAACCGGCGAGGTGCTCAAGCCCCAGTTGCCTCCGCCCGAGCACATCCCCATTAAGTCGGAATACTTTCAGATCGTGCGTGAAGGCATGCGGCGTGTGATGGAGGCGGGCACTGGCCGGTGGGTGCAGATCCCGGGCATTCCGAGCGGCGGCAAAACGGGTACAGCGCAGGCTCCCGGCGGCCGCAAGGATCATTCGCTTTTTATCATGTTTGCGCCCTACGATGCGCCCAAAATTGCCATTGCCGTCCTGGTGGAAAACGCAGGCTTCGGTGCGACAGTCGCTGCGCCCATCGCCAGCCTGATGGCCGAGCTATACCTGACCGGCGAGGTCGCCACCACGCCGCAACGGCGCTATATGCTCGAGCACGTACTCCGCCAGCGGAGCCAGCCGCTGGATGAACCCACGGTGATCCAGGCCGCTTCCCGATAAAGCCTATGGCACGCCTTGCACGTAGACCGGACCTGCTGCTCTTGCTGCTCTGGACCGCGCTGGTGACGGCAGGGCTGGTGGCGCTCTACAGCACGACGCACGGTCCGGCTGCCGAATTTCTGCCGCCGAGCGTGCGCGACAACTTCGCACGCCAGCTCTTCTGGGCTGGGCTTTCGCTGGTGGCAATGGGTAGCGTGCTGCTGCTGCCCGTCCGTTTCTTCCAGAGCATGGCCTATGCGATCTATGGCGCCACGGTAGTGCTGCTGCTGCTCACGCTCGCCGTCGGCCGTGAGATCAACGGAGCGAAAGCCTGGCTTTACATTGGATCGATCGGGTTTCAGACGTCCGAGTTGGCCAAGGTGGGGACGGTGCTGGCCGTCGCCCGTCTGCTTTCGACACGCCAGGCCCGCATTGATACGGTTCGCTATGCGCTGGGCGCTGTGGTGCTCATCCTGGTGCCGGCTGCCATCATTATTCTGCAAAACGACATGGGCACGGCGCTGGTCTTCCTGGCGCTGGTGCCCATCATGCTCTACTGGAGCGGTCTGCCGGTGGCGACCGTGCTGCTGGTGATCTCACCTGCACTGGCCGGTTACCTGACGATTGTCTACTGGCCGGCCGCCATAGCCTTTGTGGTGCTTTTCACGACAGGGATCTACTGGCGCACACGCGAGGCCTACATGGGCGCGCTGGCCGCACTCTTTACTGGCGGAACAGCAGCTGTGGCTTCGTTTGCGCTGGCCTATGTGCTTAAGCCCTACCAGCTTGCCCGCGTGCTCTCGTTCACGAACCCCGAAGCCGAAGCCTACCGCAAGACCTACGGCTTCCACCTGGTGCAGTCGAAGGCAGCCATCGGCTCGGGTGGCCTTTTCGGCAAAGGATTCATGCAAGGCACGCAGACGCAGGGCGCCTACGTGCCGGAACAGTCCACGGACTTCATCTTCAGCGTCATTGGCGAGGAGTTCGGCTTCGTAGGGGCGGCCCTTGTGCTGCTGCTCTTCGCGCTACTGCTGGTGCGACTGATCCGGATGGGGACGGAGTGCCGCCATCCCTTCGGACTCATGGTGGCGGCCGGTGTGGCCGGCGTAATTCTGGTGCACGTATTCATCAACATCGGCATGGCTACGGGTCTACTTCCTGTGATCGGGATTCCGCTGCCTTTTCTGTCCTACGGCGGTTCGTCGCTGCTGGCCAATACGCTGATGCTGGCGGTGGTGCTCAATCTGCACATGCGCCGTGATGACTTTTCCATCTTCGTCTGAACACGCGGGGCGGCTTTTTTGTAGAAGCGCGCCGGTGTCTGTCGAGACAAACATTCGACCCCGATGAAAGCATATATCGAAGAAGCCCTCTACCGGGTATTGCGCACAATCGACGGAGTGCCGGAGGACTTCCAGCTGGAGCTGGAGAAACCTAATAATCCCGAGCATGGCGATCTGGCCACAAATGCAGCCATGCAATTGGCTCGCTATCTGAGGCGGCCGCCGCGTCAGATTGCCGAGGAGATCGCCGAGCGGCTCCGGGCGCTGCCACTCGATCCGCGACGTGTCGCTTCGGTCGAAGTGGCCGGACCCGGCTTTCTGAACTTTCGCTTTGCCCCAGACTACCTGGCCCAGGTACTGGCCGACATCCTGGCCGCCGGCGAACGCTATGGTCGTAGCAATTTAGGACAGGGTCAGCCGGCCATTGTCGAGTACGTTAGCGCTAATCCCACCGGACCGCTCACCGTGGGGCACGGTCGCAACGCTGTGCTGGGCGATACGATTGCTAACCTGCTCGACTGGATCGGCTACCGCGTCACGCGCGAGTACTACTACAACGACGCGGGCCGCCAGATGCGCGTACTGGGTGAATCAGTGCGGGCCCGCTACCTGGCGCTTGTCGATCCGAACCTGCCGACTAAGAAGCTCCAGGTGGCTGAAGGCGAATGGGTGGAAGTGCCCGAACCATTCCCTGAGGATGGCTACCTGGGCGATTATATCGTCGACATTGCCCACATGCTCTACGAGCAGCACGGCGACGCCCTGCGCAACGCGACAGACATTACGCCTTTCAAAGAAGCCGCCGAAAAAGTCATCTTTGAAGACATCCGGCGGACGCTTGTCCGCCTGGGCATTCGCATGGACAGCTATTTCAACGAGCATACGCTCTACGAGAACAACAAAATCTGGGAAGTCGTCGAGGCACTGCGCGAAAAAGGCTACATCTACGAAAAAGACGGTGCTGTGTGGTTTCGCACCAGCGCGCTGGGTAAAGATCAGGATACGGTACTGGTCAAACGCACGGGCGAGCCAACCTACCGCCTACCTGACATCGCCTACCATATCACAAAGTTCGAGCGGGGCTTCGAGCGGATCGTGGACATCTTCGGGGCCGACCACATCGCCACCTATCCAGACGTGCTCCGAGCGCTTGAGGTGCTCGGCTACGACGTGAAAAAAGTCGATGTGGTGATCTATCAGTTCGTAACCCTGGTACGGGGCGGAGAGCCCGTCAAGATGTCCACCCGAAAGGCCACCTACGTGACGCTCGACGAATTGATCGACGAAGTGGGCGAAGACGTCACGCGTTTTTTCTTCCTGATGCGTTCGCCCAACACGCACCTGGAGTTCGACCTGGACTTGGCCCGTGAGGCCAGCGAGAAAAACCCGGTCTTTTACCTGCAGTATGCGCACGCCCGCATCTGCTCGATCATGCGCAAGGCGGACGAGGTGGGGTTGAAGGAAAGGTCGAACCCGGATCTGACGCGGCTGCAGCATGAAGCCGAGCAGGACCTGATCAAAGAGCTGATGCGCTTTCCGGAAGTGATTCAGGAAGCGGCCCAGACCTACGAGCCGCACCGCGTGGCCAACTACCTGCGTGAGGTGGCCGTGGCCTTTACGAAGTTCTACGACCAGTGCCGTATCATCGGCGAACCTGAGCCGTTGGCGCAGGCCCGTCTGGCACTGGCGCGGGCGACGCGACTGGTGCTGGCTAACGGTTTGCGCGTGCTGGGCATTGCTGCACCGGAGCGGATGTAACCATGCGCGAGAAGTACACGGTAGCCTTTCAGGGCGAGCTGGGCGCCTTCAGCGAGGAAGCGATCCTGGCCTACTTCGGTGCGGAGCAGGCCGAACCGGTGCCGCTGCCCAACTTCGAGCTGGTCTTCGAAGCGCTTGAGCGCAGTCAGGTGGACCGGGCCATGATCCCGATCGAAAACTCACTGTTCGGTAGCGTGCACGTCAACTACGACCTGCTGCGTGCACACGAAGTAAGCATCGTCGGTGAGCTGGAGCTACGTATCCGACACCACCTGCTGGGGCTGCCCGGTAGTCGCATCGAGCAGATTCGCCGCGTCTACTCGCACCCACAGGCGCTCGGGCAATGCCGAACCTACCTGCGCACGCACCTGCAGCACGCCGAAGCCATTCCAGCCTACGACACGGCCGGTGCCGCTCGCATGGTGGCCGAAATGGGCGATCCAGAGGCGGCCGCCATTGCCGGCATACGCGCGGCCGCCAAGTACGGGCTGGACGTACTAGCTTCCGGGATCGAAAGCCACCCGCAGAACTACACCCGCTTTTTGGTGCTGGCCCGCCCCGAGGTCACGCCGCCCGAAGGGCCGCCAGGAACGATGAAAACGTCGATCGTGTTTGCCCTGCGTGAGAACGTTCCGGGTGCCCTCTTCAAAAGCCTGGCCGTGTTTGCATTGCGCGACCTGGACCTGTACAAGATCGAAAGCCGTCCGCTTGTGGGGGTACCAGGCAGCTACCTGTTTTATCTGGACGTGGCAGGCTCTCTGCATGAGGAGGCCGTGCAGCGGGCAATGGATCATCTGGCCGAAGTGGCAGCGTTTGTGCGGGTGTTGGGTTCGTATCCGCGCGGCAGACGCGTCGATTGAGCGAAAACCATGTCACTGACCTACAGCATTCGGGAGGGACTGGCTGGCCTGCGCCGGGCCCGCTTTGCCACAGTGGCCGCCACAAGCGCCATGACCGTGGCGCTCGTGCTGATGGGCGTGTTCGCGGCTGCGGGCTACCACGCCCATCAGGTGACGAACTGGCTCCGTCAGCGTGTGGGAGAGGTCGAAATCTTCCTGGAAGACGACGTGGACGAAAACATCGCCCGGGCACTTTATGCCCGCGTGCGGGCCATTCCAGGCGTAGCGGAAGCACGCTACATCTCGCGTGAGGAGGCGCGACAGATCTTTCTGGAAGAGTTCGGTAGCGAAGGGGAGGTGTTTCTGGACGAACCCTTTCTGCCCGCTTCGATTCGGGTGCGCTTCGAACCGTCGATGGCTGCGCCTGACACGCTGGCCCGCATGGTCCAGTGGCTCTCAACCTGGAATCACGTCGATGAGGTGGTCTTTAACCAGCCGCTGCTGATAAAGGTGCAGCAGAACCTCCGGTTGATCACGCTGATTGGACTGGCGCTGGGGCTGCTGGTGGTACTGGCGGCCGTCTTTCTGGTGGCCAATACGATCCGACTGACGGTCTACGCACGGCGGCTACTCATCCGCACCATGAAGCTGGTGGGCGCCACCGACAGCTTCATCCGTCGACCGTTTGTGATTGAGGGCATGGCGCAGGGACTCATCGCGGGCCTGCTGGCAGCCGGCATCGTGGCGTTGGGCTACCAGATGGTGGCGGGCTACCTGCCGCAGCTCGACGACCGCCAGGGGCTGTTTCTGCTCGGCCTGCTTGGTGGCCTTGTGATGGCCGGCGTCGTGTTAGGCTGGCTCGGTGCTGCCTGGGCCGCCCGTCGCTTCATCCGGCAGGTGCCTTTGCACTGAAGCTCAGCGCGGCCGCGAAAAGTGGCGGTAGAGCCCCACGGCCACCAGAAACGAAACGAGCAGCACGGCCGCCGGAATGACAATGCCCCAGATGGTCAGCTCGCGTCCGGCCGGCGGCTGTTGTTGCAGCAGAAGCAGCAGGTCAGGCATGGCGAGGGGTGTCGGCGGTGGAAGATTCCTTCGGTTGCCGGTGGTGACGACGGTAGGCACGCCAGGCCAGCAACAGGCCTAGGAGCGACGCCGTGTAGGCGATCGTCATCCCGATGGCAGTAGCCAGTCCCTGATCCATTTCAGGCCTCCCAGCGGACGGTTTTTTCCAGTTGCTTCAGGTATTCCTTCTGCCTGCGTTCGTACTCCTCGGAGATCGCTTTCAGCTTTGGATCGATGATCCAGTGCAGCAGCGCTGTCAGCACGATCCCGAGGCCCAGCGTGACGAATCCTTCCCAGCGCAGGAGCAGGCTCAGGGCGATGCCCACCGTGAGCGCCACGTAGGCCAGTGGCGAGATGATGATGGCCAGTACGTCTTCTTTCGTCCACTCGTCGGCCTCGGCGGCCGTCCAGGTGCGTCGAATCCAGCCCATGCTTTCACGAAGGTCTGTTCTGATTTGGATCGACGAAAGCCGGTTGGCCCTTCGGGGTGAGCAACCCGCGGCGTTCGGCCTCCCGGCGCACGGGGCCCCACCAGCCGATCGGTCGGGCCATCATGTAGTATTTCACCAGGTGGTCCATGTCTTCCGGCGGCGTCAGCAGCGTCACCGGAATGTACACGAGCGCGCCCAGCACCATCAGCAGCCAGAACTGCTCGTAGTCGGCCAGGGGCGGTAGCACACCGAAGGCCGGCAGCACCCACACGACGAGCCAGCTGAAGCCCAGATTGGCAATCCAGGCCGAGAGATAGCCCCAGGCATTGAAGCGCCACCAGACCACCTGCAGGATGTTGGGCAGCCACACGCCCGCGGCCATGATCCACAGCGCAAAGATCAGCCACGAGGTGATCTCTTCCATCATCAGCCCGTAGATGAGCGAGCCGAAGAGCAGAATCAACGTGGCGATGCGGCCCACCCACACCAGCTCGCGCTCGGAAGCGTGCGGTTTGACGTAGTGCTGGTAGATGTCGCGCGTGGCGTAGAGCGCGCCCAAGTTCAGGTGTGTGGAGATCGTCGAAAGATGAATGGCCACAATGGCGGCAAAGAAAAAGCCCATCAGTCCGGCCGGTAGAAAGTCGAAGCCCAGCCGGAACCAGCCCAGCTCGTACTCGGCCGTGTTTTCGATGTCCGGGAACATCACGTAGAAAGCCAGGATGGCGACGGTCCAGAGTGCATTGCGCATGAGCACCAGCGCGCTGCCCCACCAGATGCTGTAGCTGGCGTCTCGTACGGTGCGCGCCGACTGAATGCGCTGGGCTTCGGCGAACCAGTCGATCGTGGTACCCATGCCAAAACCGCCCAGCAGCGCAATGAACAGCATGGTCAGAAACCAGGCCACGGGAAAGTCGCCCGAGAACCAGCCCGTAAAGGCGAAGGGATCAAGCCGGTGCGCCTCGCCCATCTCGGTGAGCTTCTGCACAATGGCCGACGGTCCCCCCGCCTCGGCGATGCCCCAGATCGAGACGAGCAAGATCACGAAAAACGCGATGATCCCCTGCTGAAAGTCCGCCACCACCACGCCCCAGTAGCCGGCCGCCAGCACGTAGAGGGCACAGGCGCCCGAAAAGGCGACCAGCCCCACCCAGGGCGCCCAGCCGAAGAGAAAGTTGCAGACCTTCCCCATCGCGATGCCCACCCAGCCCAGGATGAACATGTTCATGAAGACCTGCCAGCCGGCCATCCAGCCGCGGATCAGCTCGGCGCCCAGGCCGCCGAAGCGCAGCACGCTCCACTCGGCCTGGGTGTAGGCAAGCGAGCGCCGGAAAATCCGCGTGGAGACGAACGCGCTAATGGCGCACCAGGCCGAAAAGAACGTGTACCAGATGCCGGCCAGACCGTAACGATAGATGACCCCCGTCACCCACATGGGCGTGTCGGTGGCCGTGTGCGTGGCATAGACCGAGGCGGCCGGTAACCACCAGGGCAGACCGCGCCCGGCCAGAAAGAAGTCCGACTGGGAACGCTTGCCCAGCCGGTAGAAGAAAAACCCGCTGCCGATCATCAGCAGCAGGTACAGCGCCACCCACAGCCAGTCGATCCAGGTAAAGACAACCATCCGTACAACCGTTGTGTGCTGGTGGTGTGAAGGTGGGTTGAATGCTAAAGCATATGGATGAAATTGTCAATGCAAAAATGAATTGGGGGCATTGTCTCGCTGCCGGCCGCGGTCTATCTTGCCATAGCGTCGTATCGGTCAGGGGGCAAATCGCAGGACGATCCATGGTGATCGCCTGAAACGTGCGGGGAAGTACGACGGGGCGGACACGGTGGTCCGCCCCTACGGGATAAGGAAAACGTCAATAATCTGGTAGGGTCGCACCGCAGTGTGCGCCCGTGCTTTCTCACATGCACAATGATTTCCCGGAAATCGTATGATCCTCATGCTTCCTTCGAAGTGAAACCGGCAACGACAGAGATTCTCATGCGCAAGGCGCGTTTACTTTTCTGCATACAGGCGGTCCTGCTCGTGCTGCTGCTGGGGCTTGGAGCTTGCCGGCAATCGCCGGGAGTGGGCCAGACGGAAGAGGGCACATTGCTGCCCGGTGCGGTTGAGGCATCCGACACGCTGCAGCGTGGCGTCCTGCTGGCCGGCCGCACGCTGGTGCTGGAAGGATTAAGCGGCCGGGTATCGCTGGAGGGCACCGACGTAGACGTGGCGCGCCTGACGTTCGTCCGGACAGGACGCGGTGCCGACGCGGCGGCTGCCCGTCGGACGCTCCGCGAAATCCTGCTCCGCGAGGAAGGCGCGGCGCATAGCTTCCGGTATCACATGGAAGCCCGGCAATCGAGGCTTGCACAGGTGCATGTGCAGGGCTCCGTCCCACGTAGTACTCGTCTGGATATCACGCGCACGGGTGGCAACGTCGATCTGGTGGGCATCGAAGGGCCAGTCCGGGTGCAACTGGCCGCGGGCGAGGTGCACGTCCGCGAGGCTGCCGACAGCCTGGAGATCCGGCTCCAGAACGGATCGGCCTCGGTGCATCTTCGCCGCCTGCCGACCGATGCCATCGTGACGATCCAGACGGAAAACGGCGATCTGTGGCTGACGCTTCCACCAGAGGCTGATGCGCAGCTTCAGGCCGAGACGGTAGCCGGTGAAGTGCGGGTTGAGGAGCTGCGCTTTACCGAACGCGACCTGCAGCCCCGGGAGGCGTCCGGCGTGCGCTTCGTTGGAAAGCTCGGGCAGGGGCGCGCTCACATTATGCTGCGTACCGCCCACGGCGACATCGTGCTCCGCAGTGGCAGCCCAAGCGGCTCGGTTCCACCCGATACGCTGTTGCCGCCGCTGCCGCCGGACACGACCCTTCAGGGACCAGGCGTCCCGTAGCGCAATACCGCCGCATAGTGGAAGGCACTGCCCACCAGCACGAACAGGTGCCAGATCGCATGGTGGAAGGGCAGGCGCTCCCAGCGATAGAACAGCACACCACCCGTATAAGCCAGGCCGCCTGCCACGATCAGCACCAGCGCTCCTGTGGGCAGTTAGTGCCACAGGACTGGCAACATCAGTACGGCCAGCCAGCCGGTGGCGACGTAGAGCGCCGTGGAGAGCCTGGGAAAACGTCCGGTAAAGAGCCCCTCGAACACCATTCCGGCCAGCGCCACGCTCCAGATCAGCCCGGGCAGCAGCACCCGCCAGGGTTGCGGCACGTAGGCCACCAGAAACGGCGTGTAGGTGCCGGCAATAAGCAGGTAGATCGCCACGTGATCGACGACGCGCAGCCGCCGCTTGCACTCTGGCCGGCGCACGCTATGGTAGAGCGTGGAAGCCAGATACAGGACGATCAGGCTGAGGCCAAAGATCAGACAGGCGATTTGTTGCCCTGTCGTGCCGTCGCGACCCGAGAACCACAGCCAGCCGGTTCCGACCAGACTCAACAGCACGCCGAGACCATGTGTCCATGCATTGGCGCGTTCTTCCACGGGATGGAATCTTTTGAAAAATAGCAACGGCGTCTTGGGTGATTGGAGCGGCCCACTCAGACCGCCTCAGCAAACGCTTAAAAAGATAACAGTGCCCGGCAACGCTTTGCCTGAACAAAACGAAAAAATGTGAAAGGGGGGCGAACTTTTTACGAGGCAATCCGTTGTGTTAACAAAATGTCCAACAATCACCCGCAAATCAGGAGCGTACACCGTGGCACAGGCAAAAGCAGGCGACCATGTCAAGGTCCATTACACCGGTCGCCTTCAGGACGGTACCATTTTCGATTCGTCTCGGGATCGCGAGCCGCTCGAATTCACGCTGGGCGAAGGCGAGGTCATCCCTGGCTTCGAGCAGGCGGTTATGGGTATGGAGCCTGGCGAGACCAAGACGCTCACCATCACAGCCGAAGAGGCCTACGGTCCTCGGCGTGACGACCTGCTCATTGAGGTCGGGCGCGATCAGGTGGCTCCCGGACTTGAGCTGGCTGTCGGACAGCAGTTGCAGCTTCGGCTGCAGGACGGCCGGATCATCCCGGTAACCGTGGCGGCCCTGACCGAGGAGACCGTGACCATCGACGCCAACCATCCACTGGCTGGTGAAGACCTGACCTTCGAAATCGAGCTGGTTGCCATCGACTGACCCGCGTTGGAACCGACCAAAAGCCGTCCCGATTTGGGGCGGCTTTTTTTGTTTTGCGTGGAAGCGCCTCTTCGGCAGAACCCATGAAATCTTCACGATGCTCCGACACTTTGGGCGCCTAAAGTGTGTTAATTTAGACAGCGTCTAAAAATGCAGATAGGTTGCATGTACGAGAAGCTGAAGGAGTTCTGGAAGGCCGCGCCGGAGGGCTTCACTTTCCATCTGTTACCCGGCAAGGGTTCCTACAAGTACTTCTTGGAGGGTAAGGGTTGCCGGCTGGGTGTGCTTTTCGAGGACACGTTGAACGTGTACTACGAGTGGCTGACGGAGGATGGCGAGCCGGTGCCCTACGGACCCGAACTGCGCTACAAGTGGATGGCTAAGCGAGAACTGGCGCGGCTGATTTTGCAGGGCGTATGGGAAGTCACGGAGGCTCGTCCGGAGGCTGTACCCCTCTGATTAGCGTCCGGCCAGCTCGGCTGCTTCTTCAAGACGTACGCTGACCAGCGTTGAGACGCCTGGCTCTTGCATTGTGACGCCGTAGAGGCGGTCCGAAAGCTCCATCGTGCGCAGGTTGTGGGTGATCAAGATGAACTGGGTGTTTTCGGAAAAGCTGCGCAACAGGCGCATGAACCGCTCGATGTTGGCTTCGTCCAGCGGGGCGTCCACCTCGTCGAGGATGCAGAACGGGCTGGGTTTGGTCAGATAAAGCGCAAAAAGCAGGGCAATGGCCGTCAGGGCCTTTTCGCCACCGGAGAGTTGCGCGAGCGTGCTGGGACGCTTGCCGCGGGGACGCGCCAGAATCTCGAGGGGGGACTCCAGCGGGTCGTTCGGATCGGTCAGCACGAGATCGGCCTGGGCATCGCCGCCGAACAGTTCACGGAACAGCTCCTGAAAGTTGCGTCGGATCGTCTCGAAGGTTTCCAGAAAGCGCGTGGCGGCTGTCTGGTTGATCTCTTGAATGGTGGTTTCCAGTGTCGCTTCGGCCGATTCCAGATCTTGCTGCTGGGCCAGCAGAAAGTCGAGCCGTTCCTTTTCTTCTCGGTACTGCTCGAGCGCCAGTTCGTTGACGGTACCAAGGCCGACCAGCCGGCGCCGTAGCGTTTCGATCTGCTCCCGTGCTTGCTGCACATTGAAGTCGGCCGGCGGTTTGGGCAGGCAGGACGGATCGGCCACGTTTAGGTGCTCGCGGGCTTGCTCGGCCAGACTGGCCAGACGCGTGCGCGTTTCAGCGAGTTGAACCTGGTACTGGCGTTCTTGCTGCTGTTCCTGTTCGTAGGCGCGGCGGAGTTCGCGCAGCTGGCGCTCGACACGCTCGAAGGCTGTGCGGAGCGCGACGAGCTGCTGGCGAAGCCGCTGCACTTCGGCCTCGGCGGGGGGTAGTTGGGCGCTGTGGGCGTTTCGCTCTTCCGCAAGGGCACGGCGTCGCTCTTGGTCTTGCGTCAGGCGTGTTGCCAGCTCCTCCCGCTGCTGCGTGCGTTCCTGCTGGCGACGCTGGAGGCCTTCCAGCCGCTGGCGGAGTTGCTGTTGCTCCCGTTGGAGGTTTTCCAGCTGGTTACGTGTTTCGGCCACCTGTAATTGTGCCTGGTTCAACTGCTCCATAGCGGCGCGGTAGGCGGCTTCTGCCTCCTGAAGCGCCGTCTCGGCGTTTTGCAGGTTGCGCTGGTGTTCAGTCACCGTTTGTTCGGCCTCCGTCAGCGTTTGCTGAAGTGTAAGCAGCTCGGTCTCAAGGGTTGCCTGCGCTTCGTCCAGTTGGGTCCGGCGGGTTTGCAGGGCTTCAAGGTGCTGGCGAAGCGACTCACGTGTAGCCTCATGGCGGGCGGCTTGCTGCTCCAGCGTATGCAGTGTCTGTTCGGCCTCGCGCAGGGCCTGCTGTCGGTTGTCGAAGGGAAGCGCCTGCAGCTGCTGTTTCAGCGTAGCGCGCGCTTCGCGCAGCCGAGCAATTGAAGCTTCCAGCGAGGCGGCCTCGGCCTGGAGGGCGTTCAGGCGCTCGCGACGGTCAAGGCGGCCGCTGAGGGGTGATCGCGGCGCCTGCATGCTGCCGCCGTGCCACCAGTTCCGGCTGTCGATCCACTCGCCCTGAGGCGTGAAGAAACGGGCCGGCGCTGAGGTGCTCCGGGCCAGACGGCGGGCTGTCTCCAGATCGTCGACCAGATAGGCGTCGTGCAGTAGTGAGGCGGCCAGCGGCCGCAGTTTGGGATGGGCCAGCCGTACATGATCGAGAAGGGGCTGGGCGCCTGGAATCTCAGGGGGATCGGCTGGAGACGTCAGCCCTTCCAGCACGATGAAGGTGGCCCGGCCTTTTTCCGCCTCGCGGAGCAACCGGAGTGCCTGTCGGACTTCCTCTTCGGTAGCCACGACGATCCAGGCGGCCCGCTCATCGAGTGCCGCGTCGAGGGCCGGTTGCAGCTCGGGCGCAATGCCGAGCAGGTCGGCAACGGTCTGCAGCGGCGCTTCCGTCCAGCCCGTGGTGCGGGCCAGGAAGGGGACGGCTTCTGGAAAGTCCTCGTAGGCCGTGAGCACCTGTTCCAATAGGCGCGCTTCGGCCCGCACGGCCTCCAGGCGTCGCTCCAGCCGGTGCAGTGCTTCGTCACGGGCGGCGGTCTCCTGACGCAATGCCTGTCGGTGGGCCTCCAGCGCTTCGATTTCCTTCCGAAGCTGTTCGCACGTCTGGCGCGCGGTCTCGCGTTTCCGGAGGGTTTCTTCCTGCTCGGTTTCGAGCGTCTGCAGCTGCGCGTCGAGCGTTTTCTGCTCGGCGTCGAGGCGTTCGCGCTCCTGCTCCAGCAGTTCGCGCCGGTTGCTCTGGCGGTCGAGCTGGCGGCGTGCTTCGTGCAGGGTTTGCTCTGCCTTTTGTAACAAACGGCGGGCTTTCTGGACGCGCTCTCGCTGCTGTTCCAATGTCTGCTGGGCGGCGTCTCGGGCTTCCAGCGCTTGGCCTAGCCGAGCCTCAGCCGCTTCGTGCCGGGGCATGGCTTCATGGATGGCCGCTGTGGCAGCCTCCAGGGCCTGTTGCAGGCGCTGCTTCTGGAGCTCGGCCTCTTTCGCTTCGCGTTGCAACCGCTCCTGTTCGTTCCAGGCGGCCCGCAGGCGTTCTTCCAACAGGCGGCTTTCGCTTTCGAGCGCCTGCAGGTGATTTTGCAGCGCATGCAGGCGTTCCTGAGCCGCTTCCAGCGCCGCTTCGGTCTGGGTGAGCTGCTGTTGGAGTTCGGTCCGTTCTGCTTCGAGCGCTTCATAGCGGGCACGCGCTTCGCGCAGGCGCGCCTGCACCTCTTCCAGCAGAGTTTCGAGCGCGTCGGCTTGTTCGCGCAGCAGGTCGTAGTCGTGGCGCAGGAGTGCCTGTTCGAGCGCGCGCAGTTCGTCGCGGTAGCAGCGATAGCGTTCGGCCCGGTCGGCCTGGCGTTTGAGCGTTTCGACCTGTCGCCGGACCTCTTCGATCAGGTCGCGCAGGCGGGTCAGGTCGCCGCGCGTGGCGTCGAGCTTACGGAGCGTCTGCGTGCGGCGCAGCTTGTAGCGGGTGATTCCAGCCGCTTCCTCAAAAAGGTGGCGTTGATCCTGGGCGTTGTCCGAGAGGATGTCCTCGATCATCTTTAGCTCGATGACCGAGTAGGCGCCGGCCCCCATGCCCGTATCCATGAACAGCTCCTGGATGTCGCGCAGGCGGCAGGGGGTGCCGTTGAGCAGGTACTCGGACTCGCCGGAGCGGTAGAGGCGGCGGCCGATGGTAACCTCGCTGTAGTGGAGCGGCAGGATGCCGCGTGTGTTTTCGATGGTCAGTAGCACCTCGGCCATGCCGACGGGGCGGCGACGGGCCGTTCCGTTGAAGATCACGTGCTCCATGCGTTCGGAGCGGAGCACGCGGGCGCGCTGCTCACCAATGACCCAGCGGATGGCATCGACCAGGTTCGACTTGCCGCAGCCGTTGGGACCAACGATAGCTGTAATGCCCTCATCAAAGTGCAGGACCGTCCGGTCCGCGAAACTCTTGAAACCTTGCAGTTCGAGCTTGCTCAGGTACATGGCCGTCCCCACTTTCGGGCTGCCCAAAATAAGACGGTTCAGGGAGGGGAGCAAGCCAATTGCCGGAAAGCATTTGAGCGTCCGCTTGTCTTTTTTGCAAAAACAATAATACCTTTCATGCGAAAGATTGGTGGCTATTCGTTACTCTGTAGGGTAAACACGGGCTTTTCTGATGCGTCCAGGTTTTAGAAAGGGCAGGCACGTGTCTCTGGGTGGATTAAGTTGGGCGCGCACGACCTTTGGGCAGGAACGTCAAGTGCAAGGGAAGGCCGCGGGACTTGATGCCACTGCCGGCGAAGGCGGAAGGGGTGGCTGTGTCTGGCGCACGTCTGGCAGCGCTGGATCCAGGCGATCAGGCAGTGGCTGTAGGTGAACGCTTAAATTTGTGTTGCGATGCATCGGATCGTTTCATAGGCAGTGCCCGTATCCAGGCAGCGGGTGCGGAGCTGGCATGTGGCGGCGCTGGTGCTCGTGCTGGCCGTCGGGGGTCTGCTGCTTTATGCCTTCTGGCCGACTTTGACTGGACATGAGGAGGCTACGCGCCCTGAGGACGTGCACGTCTCGGCACCGCCGGTAGCCGTCGAGACCGTGGTGGTGCACCCTGTGGACTTTCCGCTACGGGCCGAGGCGACCGGCACGCTTGCGCCTTGGCGTCAGACCGAAATCAGCGCTGAGATGAGCGGGCGTGTCGTGGAACGCCGTGTGGAAGAAGGCGAGTGGGTGGAGGCTGGCCAGGTGCTCGTGATGCTCGACGATGAGGAAGCGCGGCTGGCCCTGGCTGAAGCGGAAGCCGCGCTACTGAAAGCCCGCAGCGAGTACGCTGTCCAACTCAGTCAGAGCGGGGCGGACGGGATCGACTCGACGCGCCTGGGCGAAGCGCGACGTATCTGGCAAGCCACACAGGAAGCCTATGCGCGCGGAGAGATCGATGAGGCAGCATTGGACGAGGCGCGACAGCGGTACGAGGCGCTGTTGTTGCTCTCCGGCGTGCAGCGGGAGGCTGTGCGCCGCGTGGTGACCGGCCTGGCCGAAGCCGAACAGCGTGTGGCGCGGGCCCGGTTGCAACTGAACCGCACGCGCATCCGGGCGCCGTTTGCCGGGCGCATAGCAGACCTGCAGGTGGAGGTCGGCCAGCACGTGAGCCCCGGCCAGGTGCTGATGCGACTTCTAGAAGACCGCCGCATGAAGGTGGAAGTCGATGTGCTGGAAGCCGATCTGGTACATATCCGGCCAGGCGCTTTGGCCTGGGTGCGGCTCCCGGCCCTCGACGATGCGTTGGTGGCGGGCGTCGTACACACGATCAATCCCCGCATTGACCCGAAGACCGGAGCCGGACGCGTGACCGTGGCCGTGCCCAATCCAGAAGGGCACCTGCTGGCCGGCATGTTCGCCTACGTGGCGCTGGAGACGCGCACGCTGCCCGACCAGCTGGTCGTGCCGGCCGAGGCCTTGCTCGTGCGTCAGGGGCGTGATCTGGTCTTTGTGATTCGCAACGGACGGGCACAGTGGACCTATGTGACGACCGGGCCGCGCTCGGGCGATCACGTGGTGCTGCTCGATGGCGTGGCGCCGGGCGACACGGTGGCCGTCGGTGGTCATCATGCGCTGGCGCACGATGCGTCCGTCGAGGTGACGGCCGTCCGCCCGGCCTTTCTGATCAGGGACTGACAGCCGAAGCAGACTCATGCGCGCGCTGGTTGGCTGGTGTCTGCGGCGTCCGGTGGCCGTCACGGCCTGGAGCCTGCTTGCGCTCGGGCTGGCCGTGATTGCCTACGTGCGGCTGCCGGTGGCGCTTTTGCCCGAGCTGCGCTACCCGGCGCTAGCGGTCTGGACGACCTATCCCGACGTGCCGCCCGAACGTGTGGAGCGGGCCGTGACCGAACGCGTGGAGGCGGCAGTGGCCGGGGGGAAGGGGTCGTGGAGGTAACGGGCCGTAGCCTGCTGGGCGGCAGCCTGGTTGTGCTCCGCTTCGGGTGGAACACAGATCTGAACCTGGCCCTGCTGAACGTCCGCGAGCAGCTCGACCAGCTCGGTGAGGCGCTGCCCGACGAGGCCGGTGGTGCTCCGACTCGATCCGAGCGACCGGCCTATCATGCTGCTGGCACTTCGCCAGGCCGCGTCACGCGATACCGTTCGTCGCGTGGCGGCGGACGAGAGCTTTCAGGATCTGGTCGCGCTCAAGCGACTGGCCCGTGACGTAGTGGCGCGCCGTCTGGAGCAGCTCGAAGGCGTGGCCCGCGTGCGCGTCACTGGCGGTTACGAGCCCGAAGTCCAGGTGCGGCTCGATCCGGAGCGGCTCATCCGATATGGGCTTACCGTGGCGCAGATCGAGCAGCGCCTGCGGGCGGCCAACGTCACGCTGCCGGGTGGCCTGATCCGTCGGGGGCCGTTCCGCTACGCCGTCGAGGTCAGCGGCGCCTTTACCGAGCCGGCCGACGTAGCCGAAACAATCGTGGGCTATGCAGGACGTACCCCGCTGCGGCTGGCCGATGTGGCCGAGGTACGGCTGGGCGTGGCCGAACGCCGTGGACTGGTGCGCTTTGACGGTGAGGAGGCGCTGCTTCTATTGGTGGAACGAGCGGCCGATGCCAACACGGTAGTTGCGGCGCGCCAGGTGCACCGCACGCTGCGCGAGCTGGAAGCCGAGGTGCCTGGCGTTCGGCTCGACGTGGTCGTGGACGAGAGTCTGTTCATCCGGCATGCGATCGCCGGCGTGCGGCAAGCCGTGCTGCTGGCCGTGGCGGTGGCCGTGCCGCTGTCGCTGGCGCTGACGCTGCTCGCGTTCGAGGTGGCCGACATCACGCTGAATCTGCTCTCGCTGAGTGGACTGGCGCTGGGCCTGGGCATGCTCGTGGACAACGCGATCGTGGTCACCGAAAACATCGCCCGATTGCGGGAGCAGGGGTACGCGTCGCTGGAGGCCGCTCGTGAGGGCACTGTCGAGGTAGCTGCTGCCATCACAGCCAGCACCCTGACGACCATCGCGGTTTTCGGGCCGTTGGCATTCGTCGAGGGGCTGGCCGGACGACTCTTTCGGGATCAGGCGCTGGCTGTGGTCTTTTCGCTGCTGGCCTCGCTGCTGGTGGCGCTGACCGTGGTGCCCGTGCTGGCCTCACGTGACCGCCAGCCAGGGCGCCTGGAGCCCTTCGGTACGCGCTGGCTGCTCGTTCATTACGAGGCGCTACTCCGGCGAGCACTTCGCCGCCCTGGAATGGTCCTGCTGCTGACGCTCGGCGCATTGGCCGGAGCAGCCGTGCTCGCCTGGCGCCTGCCCCAAGAGGTCATGCCACATGCTGATCTGAAGCGTCTGACGGTACACCTGAGCGCCCCACCCGGTACCGATCTGCCGCAACTTAGCCGTTGGGTAGCGCAAATCGAAACCGAATCGCTCCGACTGCCTGCTGTGCGACATGTACTGGCCGACCTGGGTGAGCGCGACGAAGCGCGGCTCGACCTGGATCCGCGTCCACCCTACAAGGGCACGTTGACGCTCCTGCTTGACGAAACGGCCCGCTCGGAAACAATCGCCGAGCAGCTCCGCCGGATGCCAATGCCGCCGGCGCTGGTCGTCGAGATTCTGCCTGAGCGCACGCAACTAGAAGTGCTGCTGGCTCGTGGCGAGGCCGATTTATGGCTGGATCTTCAGGCAGACTTGCGCACCGAAGCCGAGGCAGCGGCCGATCGGCTGTTGTCTCGGCTTCGCCAGGAGCCGGCGCTGGTCAATGTGCGGCGGGCCTTTGCCGAAGAGGTGCCGGGTTACGCACTGCACTTTCGGCGCGATGTGATGGCCCGGTTCGGCGTAGATGCCCGACAGCTGGCCGACTGGCTGGCAGCTGCCGCCCGGGGACTGGAAGCGACGGCGCTGCAGACTGTCAACGAGGCCATTCCCATCCGACTTCGCCTGCCCGAGGCGCAGGCGTTGCAACGCCTGCTGCAGACGGAAATTCCTACAGCGCGGGGACTCAAGCCGATCGGTCTGTTCGTTGAGGTGCAAACGGTTTCGCTACCGGCCTCGCTGCTACGGGCAGGACAGGCTCCTGTGGTACGCCTGCTGGCCGATGTGGCGCCAGAGGCCGATCTGGCCGCCGCCCGCGCGGCGCTGACGCGGGCCCTGGAGGCACTCCCGCCGGGCGTGCGTGGCACCATCGGCGGGGCTACCGATGCCTTTCAGGAAGGACTGCGCGGCGCCGCCTGGAGCCTGTTGCTGAGTCTGCTGCTGGTGTTTCCGATCCTGGCGGCCCAGTTCGAAAGCCTGCGTCAGCCGCTCATCATTCTTTTTACCGTGCCGCTGGCCACGATCGGTGTCGTGTTCACGCTGACGCTGACCGGCCAGTCGGTCAACCTGATAAGCCTGACCGGCCTGGTGGTGCTCGTCGGGATCGTCGTGAACGACGCGATCATCAAGGTGGACTTCATCAACCGGCGTCGGGCCGAGGGTATGCCGCTGCTTGAGGCAATCGAAGCGGCCGGACGCGACCGACTGCGCCCGATTCTGATGACCACGGTCACGACCGTGCTGGGTCTGCTGCCGCTGGCGCTCGGGCTGGGGGCCGGAGCTGCGTTGCAGCAGCCGCTGGCCATTACGATCGTTGGCGGACTCACCAGCGCCACGCTATTGACGCTGATCGTGGTGCCGGTGCTCTACGTGCTCGTGGCCGGAAACGAACGGCGAACACTATGAACACGCGGCCGACATCCGGCGGGTGGGCGGGATGGCTGCGGCGCCCCGTGGCGATCCTGTCGTGGGCGACGGCCCTGCTGCTGGCCGGGTTATGGGTGGGGCGTCAGATTCCGATCGAGTGGGTGCCACGTGTGGAGCTGGCCGAGGTGCACGTTGCCGCGTACTGGCCGGGCGCAGCTCCCCGGCAGGTCGAGCAGTACGTGACGGCACCCATTGAGCGGGCCGTGCAGCGCGTGCCCGGCACTGTGCATGTCGAGAGCCTCTCGGAGGAAGGGCAGGCAACCATCATTCTGCAGGTGGCCCCAGACGTTCCCCTGGGACCCTATGTGGCCCAGGTACGCGAAGAACTGGCCCGACTGCGGGATGTGCTGCCTGATCGGGTTGTGCCCCAGCTCACGCGGGCCGTGCCCGAGCAGCTCCGCGAGCAGCAGGGCTTTTTGACGTTGCAGCTTGCGGGGCCACTTGCGCCCGAGGCGCTGTGTCGGCTGGCCGACGAGCTGGTGGCGCCCCGCCTGCGGAGTGTGCCGGGCGTGGCGTTTGTGCACGTGGCCGGTGGACGTGAACGGGAGCTGCGCATTACGCTGGACCCAGACCGGTTGGCAACCTATGGACTGGCACCGGAACGGGTGCACCAGCAATTGTTCGATGCCCTGCGCGATCGAAGCTACGGCCGCTGGCAGACCGGCCGCAGTTCCTGGCTGCTCTTTACCCCGCCCGAAACCGATCTGGAGGCGATCCGCAATCTGGTGCTGCATCAGCCCGCATCCGACGCCGCACCGGTTCGGCTGCGCGACGTGGCGACCGTCGTGCTGGGCCCCGCTCCGGTCCGCTCGGTCAGCCGTGTGGACGGCCAGCCCGTTGTGACGCTCTCAATCGACCGGAAGCCAGGTAGCCACCTGCTGACGGTGGCCGAGACCGTGCATGCGACCGTCGAACGCCTTCGAGCCGAGCTGCCCGAAGGCGTACGGCTACTGGTCGTGCTTGACCGCAGCGAGGACGTACGTAAACAACTGCGTGACCTGAGGCTCCGGGTCGGATTAGGTTTTGCGCTGCTCGTGCTGGTGCTGCTGGCGTTGCTGCAGAGTGTGCGGGCCTGCGTGGCCGTGCTCTTCAGCGTGGGGGTGGCAGTGGCCGTGGCACTGCTGCTGTTCCGGCCTCTGGGGCTGACGCTCAACCTGATCACGCTGGCAGGCATGGCGCTGGTGGCCGGACTGCTGGTGGACAACAGCGTGGTCGTAGTCGAACAGCTTCTGGTGCAACGGCGACGGCTGCGTGCCCGGGGGCTCCAGGGACTGGCGCTCGATGCCGAGGCCACGCGCCGCGCGTTGCAGACCGTCTGGCTGCCGCTGCTGGGCGGCACGTTCACGACCATGATCGTGGCATTGCCACTCGTGTACCTGAGCGGCGAGCTGCGCGCGCTGTTTTTGCCCTTCGGCGTGCTGGTGGCCTTCACGTTGGGTGCCTCGCTGGCCAGCGCCGTGCTGATCGTGCCCGTGCTGGGACGCTTTCTTCCCACACCGCCACCTGTACCGGTACGCCAGCAACGTCATCTGCGCCAGTTCATCGCACTGCCTTATCGGTTGGCTGCCCGATGGCCGCGCCTGACGCTACTTGTGCTGTTTCTGGCCGTGGGCGTCCCGCTCTGGATGCTGCCCGATTCGTGGTAACTGCCAGACAGGGAAAGCCTGCAGACCATCGAAAATAACGCCTGGCGCCTTGCGAAAGAGCGGCTGGCCCGGCTGTACAACGCCACGCTGGGAAACGAACGCGTCCTGGAAGTGCGCCAGCTGTTGGAACCGTTGCTGGACGGTGTGCTGCTGCCTTTCTTCCAAAAAACTACGTTCGGCTGGCGCTGGCGCTTCGAGGTCCGGCCCGAGGTATACGTCTACATGGCCTTTCCGCCAGGTACGCCTATTGGACGAGCCGACACGCTGATGCGGCGTTTCGAGGCCGTGGCGCTTGCCTCGCCGTCGGTGGCCCGCACTGTGGCCCAGATCACCGAGCAGGTGGCCTACCTGCGCGTGCGCTTCGCGGAGGCGTCGCTATGCACCATTGACCCCTACCTGGTAGCAGGCCATTCAGCTGGCCGGGCTCCGCTATCTGTCCGTAAGTGGCTTGCTGGAACAGGGCTACTACAGCGGCAGTGGTGTGAGTATTTCCGAATTTCGAATCGCCGCCTACGAACCCAGCTACGAAGACCTGGAGGCGCTCTGCGAGCGGCTGGCGCAGCGGCTGAAAGCGGCCACGCCTCGCGTGGCCGCCGTCAACTATACCGCTATGGTCGGCCCGATGCCCGCGAGGTGCTGCAATTTCGCTGGGCGCCCGAAGCAGAATTGCGCACCGGACTGACGGCGGGCGATCTGGCCGCCGCGCTGCGGCCCCTCTTCAACACGCGCTTTCCGTTCTTTTGGGCACCTGTGGCCGACGCACCCCATCTGCCCGTGCGGATCGAAGTGGCCGGCGCCGAGCAGATCGACGTGGCCCGCCTGATTACCCGGCCGCTTCCCGTGGTCGACAGCGTGCAGGTGCAACTGGCCACATTGGCCCTACCGGAGATTGTGCCCACGCCCTCAGCCATCGAGCGCTTCGACCAGCAGTACCGGCGTTACATCAGCGTGGATTTTCGGGGACCGTGGCAGCTGGGCGACCGCGTCATCCGCCAAGTGGTCGAATCCATGCCGCTGCCGCCGGGATACCGCCTGCAGTACCCCACCTACTACGTCTTTGGCGAACAAGAGCTCAAACGCACGGCCGGCTAGATGCTGCCCATCACGATCGTGCTGGTATTTCTGATTGCGGCCATGGTGTTCGAGTCGTGGCGGCTACCTTTCGTCATGCTGCTGAGCCTGCCCATGGCCGCATTCGGTGTGGCCATTGGCTTTCTCTGGAGCGGAGCGAACTTTGCGGAGGGCGCGTTCATCGGCCTCGTACTGCTGGCTGGTGTCGCCGTCAACGACAGTTTGCTGCTACTCGACCGTTACCGCTAGCTTCGGATGCAGCGCCCACACGGTCGTCCCGATCTGCTGATCCGCCTGGCCGTGCGCGAGCGATTGCGTCCCATGGGGACCACGACGCTATCGGTCTGTGGTAGCCCTGCTGCCGCTTTTGCTCTTTCCCGACAAAGAGGGCTTCTGGCTGGGGCTGGCCGTGACCGTCATCGGCGGCCTGCTCGCCTCGACGCTGCTGGCGCCGTTGGCCACCGTCGCCCTAATCAGCTGGCGTAGGGCCTGAAAAACTGGCGCATACACGAATGCGCCGGAAACGCAAGGTAAAAAGGCCATTTCGTCCATACATCGGCGCGACCGATCGTGCAGGTTTCATTCGCTCAACTCCCCCTAACCATTTTTACCAGGCCGATCATGTGGAAAGAATTCAAGGCGTTCGCCCTGCGCGGTAATATGATCGGCATGGCGATCGGCATCATCATCGGGCTGGCTTTTGGTGCCGTGGTGCAGTCGCTGGTGAACGACGTGTTGATGCCACCCATTGGGTTGCTGATAGGCGGTGTGGACTTCTCTGACCTGTTCATCGTGTTGCGCGAGGGAACGATTCCCGGCCCCTATCCCACGCTGGAAGCCACGCGTGAGGTAGGTGCGGTTACGCTCAACATCGGACTGTTTCTAAACAGTGTGATGAACCTTCTGATCGTGGCCTTCAGCTTGTTTCTGGTGGTGAAAGGGTTCAACCAGTTGCAGCGTAAACAGGAAGCGGCGCCGGCTGCACCGCCAAAGCCCTCATCGCAGGAGCAACTGTTGATGGAAATCCGGGACCTGCTGAAAGCGCAGCGCTTATAGTTGCGTCCAATTTAGGTTTTTACGTAACATTACGTAGTCTCTTGTTCTCCGGCGCGGTCAGCTGGCGGTTGGCTCCTCGGCCATGCAGCAGTCGGTTCATTCACACAGCGATCGGAGCGGCATCAGCGCTTTCGCGACGATGCGCGGCAATAAAGGCGCTTCCTTGCAATCGTTTCGTTCATGAAACACCAAGGAGCCATGAAGCACGGCTGCGTCATCTTTTGGATGCTGCTATTGGGCAGACGGGTCGGATACAGTTACATGCATGCAGCCCGGTACCTGCGATCCGCGTTTGGCGCCTGTGGTGGCCCTTCTGCAGATCTACGCACTGGGAAACGATTCTGTACGGCGCCGCGCTGTTTTTAACACCCGTATTGCTGCGTTGCTTAAAAGACCCAGTTGAATGCCGTGCTGTGGCGCATGCGGTGGGGAGTCTGTACAGCCGCCAGGTTACACCGCGATGTGAGCCCTGAAAAAAGTGCCCGGGGAGGGACTCGAACCCCCACGGCCCCGAGGGCCACGTGATTTTGAGTCACGTGCGTCTACCAGTTCCGCCACCCGGGCAGGTGTGCTCCAGTGAACCCCGCGCTTGGGCTTTCGGTTTCGTAAACTGGCAATGAAACGTGGAAGTTCGACGCTGGACGTGTTGGTGGTGGGCTACGAGGAGGAATCCGGTGCGTCAGGGGATGGCGTGGTGTCGGGTGCGCTCCAGTGGCGGGCGTCCTCAAGTAGGGCGATCACTTCTTCGTCGCTTACAGGCCGGAAATCGTCGTACCACTGACCAACGGCCACAAAGTCTTCGGGCATGGCTACGCACACCAGATTGTCCACTTCAGGCTCCAGCGCTGCGGCCGTCTCTGGGGCACACACGCCGGCCGCCAGCACAATCCGGCGGGGGTGTTGGCGACGCAAGGCCCGGACGGCCGCCAGGGCTGTGGCGCCAGTTGCCAACCCGTCGTCCACCACAATTACGGTGCGCCCTGTTACGTCCGGCATGGGCTGGTCGCCTCGGTAGCGGCGAATGCGGCGCTCGAGTTCCTGCTGCGCGCGCCCGGCCAACTGGTGGGCCATCTCCGGCGTGATGCCCAGCGCCCGCAGCGCGTAAGGATAGAAGAAGGCGACGCCGCCGGGCGCCACGGCCCCGATGGCCAGTTCGGGCTGTTGTGGTGCGCCAATCTTACGGGCGACGATGACGTCAAGCGGTGCCTGCAAGGCACGGGCGATCTCGTAGGCAACGACGACGCCGCCTCGCGGCAAACCCAGCACCAGCGGATGCTCGGTCCGGTAGGGCATCAGCAGGCGGGCCAGTTGTCGTCCGGCATCGCGTCGGTCGCGGAAGCGAACAAAAGCAGTCATCTTAGGCGTATGAATCCGACGGTTTTCGGACAATGTATGATCATTGTGCTATGGAGCAAAGTGCGCCGACCTGGTTTCGTGAGCTCGATCACACGGCCGACACGGGCATCGAAGTATGGGCCGAATCCCTGCCGGAGCTTTTCGAGCGGGCCGCCTGGGGGCTTTTTGCCATTCTCACCGATCCTGAAACCGTAACGCCCCGCCAGGCGATTTCCTTCGAGCTAGAAGCACCCGACGTGCAAGCCCTCCTGGTACGCTGGCTTTCAGAGCTGAACTACTACCATATCACGAAACGGTGGATCTTTTCGCGTTTTGAGGTGCAGCAACTCAGTGAGCGACACCTTCTGGCGCAGGCCTGGGGCGAACCAATCGATCCGATGCGCCACCCCATCTATACGGAGGTTAAGGCCATTACCTACCATGGGCTCACGCTGGAGCGGCGCGACAGGCAGTGGTACGCTCGCATCATCTTTGACCTCTGAGGGAACCGGAAAGGCCCTGTGCAGATTTCGGCGCGGGCAGTAGATGGATCGAGTAAGATGGACGTGAAGATTTTTACCACGGGCGGTACCATCGACAAAGTGTACTTCGATGCAAAGAGCGCCTACGAGGTGGGCGATCCACAGATTGTGGATATTCTTCGCGAGGCCAATGTTACGATCAACTGGGAGCTGGAGACACTTTTCCGAAAGGACAGCCTGGATCTGACCGAAGAAGATCGGGCGGTTATTGTTGAAAAAGTGCAGCAGGAGCCCTGCCCGCGCGTTCTGATTACGCACGGCACCGACACGATGATCGAAACGGCGAAAGCGTTGCAGGGCATTCCAGGTAAAACCATCGTACTGGTGGGGTCGCTCAGTCCGGCGCGCTTCAAAAGCAGCGACGCCGAATTCAATATCGGCTTTGCGCTGGCGGCCGTGCAGACACTACCGCCGGGCGTGTATATCGCCATGAACGGCCGTATCTTTCACCCGGATCGGGTGCGGAAAAATCGGGAGGCCAACCGCTTTGAACCGATCTGACGATCGCGTGCGGTCAGATGGTAACGCTCAGGAGGCATCGCAATGGCCCGTGCGCCGAACATTTCGGACCGGCTAGTTGCCCGGGCGCGGCAGGGAGAATCCGAGGCGCAGAATCTGTTGCTGCGTCGGCTGGAGCCGGTGCTGCGTGCCTTTTTCTTTAAGCGACTGGGCAACGTGCCGGAAATTGACGATCTGGTGCAGAATACGCTGCTCCGGGTGCATACGGGACTTCCGGACCTGAAAGACGACGCCCGGCTCAAGGCGTTTGCCATGAAAGCGGCGCTGTTCGAGTTACAAGATTTCTATCGGGGTCGGTATCATGGGCGGGAGCAACTTTTCGATCCGGAGCAGCCGCCGTCGGTGGCCGATCATCCTGAAGACAGTGAACCCCGGCTAGATTTGGAGCAGGCGCTGCAGGCGCTCACACCGCATGCCCGGCGCATTCTGGAACTCCGAGCCTATGGCTATCGCTATCAGGAAATTGCCCGAATGCTCAGCTCCACCGAAGCCGCTGTCAAGATGCAGGTTAAGCGCGCCTTTGAAAAGATGCGCCAGTTGCTGCCCGGTTGGTCAGAAAAGTCCTAAGTAATCATGGGCGCCGTTACCTGTGAAACGCATGTAGCGGCTTTATAAGAGGTGCCACGAGATTTTAAGAAGTTAGCCAAAACGTTCATGGCCGCCGATTTTGATGCGTTGCCTTTTGGGGAAGCGTTGTCGCCGGAAGAGCGGGAAGCGCTGCTGGCATTGCTGCAGCGGGAACCGACGCTGGCTCTGGTGCTCCGACACTGGGAGACGCTGCAGGCCCTTTTGCGTGCGCGTGTGGAGGCCGTTGTGCCGGATCGGCGGTTGCTCGTGTTCTACGCACTGGTTCGAAGCGGGCGTGAGGCGCTCCTGACGCCGGAAGAACGGGCCGAGCTGGAGGCGGCCCGACCCGCGTTGGAGCGGGCGCTGCAGGCGCTACCGGGGCTGGAAACCGTCACTGAAGATATTGCAGCAGCCTGTGCCGATTTTGAAGAGGCCTGGGCTGTGCATTTTTCGGGGGCGTCGCGACCGCGTCCGGCGGCCGAACGGCGTCCGCGTCCGTTGCACCGTCGGCCCACCTATCGTTGGGTGGTGCGCGTGGTGCTGAGCGGAGTTGTGTTGGCGCTGGCCGGCATTCTCTGGTGGCAGCAGACGGGGCAGCAGGTTGCATGGACGGTGGCCGATGGCGCGGTCGCGGTGCGCACGCTGGCCGATGGTTCTACGGTACGGCTGGTGGGACCGGCCGTGTTGCGTTATACCGTCCACTTTGATCGGCGGGTGCAGCTCGAAGGACAGGCCTTTCTGGAAGTGCAACCCGGCATGCGGCCGTTCCGCGTGGAAACATCAGAGGCAGTTGTCACCGTGCTGGGTACGCGCTTTGGCGTGCGAAGCATCGGCGGCCAGACTGAGGTGGTGCTCGTGGAAGGCCGGGTGGCACTCAACGGACGGGGACGTGCCGAAGCGCCGGTCGTGCTGACGGCGGGGCAACGAAGTCTGGTGGCAGCCGGACAGGCCCCCGAACCGCCCACGCCGGTACAAGTGTCCGAAGCGCTTCGGTGGACTGGCCTGCATGTCTTCTCCGACATGCCGCTGGGCGAAATTGTCCGCTATCTCTCGGACTTTTATGGCGTTTCGATCTCCGTAGACCCACTGCTGGCCGATGAGCCCATCGTGGGAACGTTCGCGCAGGATCAGCCTCTTTCCGAAATCCTGCAGGCATTAGCCGCTACGCTGGGCGCCCGCGTGGAGCAACTTTCGGACGGTTACCGTCTGACGCCGCTGGGTTGAAAGACAACTCCGAACCCTTCCGGGCGTAAGATAGGCGGGTTCCTCCACGATGCCCTGAAGGGTCCTGCGCATGTCGCGATCAGTCTGGCAACACATCCGATTTTGCTGGAGGTATGGCCTGCTGGCCCTGCTGCTTGGGGTCGGTGGCGCACTGAGTGCCCGTGCCCAGCGTGCTCCGGTCGTGCTTGACGTGCAGGACGTGCCGCTGGCAGAGGCGCTCCAGAGGTTGGAGGCGCAGACGGGCATTCGGTTGATCTATGCGCAACGGTTGGTTACACACCAGCGCAGCACCTGCCGCTATCAGGGTGACCAGGTGGAGGAGGCGCTGGCGTGTATTCTTCAGGGCACGAGCCTGCGGGCCCGCCGCATTCGTGAGGGCCAGTATGTGCTGGTGGCCACGCAGTCTTCCCGGCGAAGCTGGGGACCTTCGACCGGGCTGCTCTCCGGCTTTGTGCTCGATGCGCAGACCGGCGAGGTGTTGCCCGGGACGCACGTATACCTGCCGGACCTTCGGCGTGGAGCCATCACGAACGCGGCCGGTTATTTCGCTCTGCCGGCGCTGGCCCGAGCTTTCTACCGGGTGCGCATTTCCTACTTGGGCTACGCGACGGTCGATACAGTGCTCTGGGCTGGTGGCGAGCCGCTGACAATTCGACTCCAGCCGGTTACATTGGGCATCGGCGTGGTGCGCATTGATGCCAGCCGACTCCCTCTGGAAGAGCAGGCGACGACGGCCGGGACGTTTTCGCTATCGGTTGGTTATCTGGAACGCCTGCCGTCGTTTCCGGGCGAGCAGGATCTGTTTCAGGTGCTGCAGTGGCTGCCAGGCGTGCAGCGTTCGGGCGAGGTCAGTGGCGGACTGCTCGTGCAGGGCGGCGCGCCCGATCAGAACCTGTACCTGCTCGACGGCGCGCCGGTCTACCACCCCTGGCACGCCTTCAGCCTGATTTCGACGTTTCAGACCGAGACGTTCAAGGGCATTCGCTTCTATCAAGGTGCATTTCCAGCCGGACACGGGGGACGACTCAGTGCTGTACTGGAGGCCGAAATGCGCGACGGCAACCTGGAGCATCCGCGCGCGCTGCTGGGGCTCAGTCCGCTTAGCGCCCGTTTTGTCGTCGAAAGCCCGATTACATCCACCAGCTCGTTCATGCTTTCCGGGAGGCGTTCCTATCTGGACCAGATCATTGGGCGCGAACATCCAGTCGAGGATAAAAGCGGCCGACGCGATACGCTTCGGACCGGCTACTATTTCTATGATATGAGCGCCAAATTGGCCTATCGGCCCGGCGTACGTCATCGACTTTCGCTCAGTTACTACGAAGGCGGCGACGATCTGGACCTGCGCCTGCCGTTCGACTTTTCGTTAGATTTTTCGTCGTGGCTGCGGCCGGCCGATCTGTTTTTTGAAGTGGATCAGCGCTGGGGCAACCGGCTGCTCAGCCTGCGTTACCAATACCTGCCCACGCGGCAGTTTTTCGTGAGCGCGGTGGCCTACATGTCGGGCTACCGGGCCCAGGAAGCTTTTTTTGTAAAACCTACCGGAAGTGCGGCGGTGGCTTCAAACTACATGGTGCGGTTGGAGGACACGGGCGTTCGGGTGGAGGCCAGCCACTATGCCACGCTGGCACACGAAACGCAACTGGGCGTGCAACTCGTGCGCCGCACGTTTCGCAGCACGCTGGATGCGTGGGTGCAGCGGGCGCCTACGGCCGTCGATACGCTGGTGCAACAAAGCCATCAGCAGGCGCTCGAAGGGGCACTCTATGCGCAGCACGTATGGCGTCCTACAACGCGCTGGGAAGGACAGGCAGGGGTGCGGATTAGCCGCTTCGACGCCTTGCCGGTGGAGCTGGAGCCCCGGCTGTCCATGCGCTACAGCCTGAGTCTAGATCAGGTGGTGCTCCGTGTGAGTGGAGGCCGGTACGTGCAGTACCTGCACCAGCTCCGGGATCGGTTCTCCTACCTTTACGATGTGGTTTCGACGCGCTGGATTCCGGCTGATCGCGGCGTGCAGCCGGCTGTGGCCTGGCAGGGTTCGACAGAGTTGGAGGTTAGACCTCGTCCCTGGCTGACGGTACGCACGCAGCTTTATTACCGCTGGTTGCATGCGACGCTATTGCCACGGGACGCGTATCAGACCAAAGATGGGTTGGAAGGGCCGGGCATCGAGACTGGAGTACTGCTGGGGCAGTATGCCCCGGCGCAGGCGCGGGCCTACGGGATCGAGGCATTGATGCGGATGGACCGCGATCCCTGGCAGATCTGGGTGAGCTATCGGGGCGGTCGTTCCCTAAACCGGGCGCCGGCCCTCGGAGAGCAGTCCGACCGACCAGCCCGCTTCGATGTGCCCCGGGCGCTGAACGCCTTCGTGCGCTATACACGCCCTCGATGGGAAGTGATGGTGGCCGGGGAGCTGCGCAGCGGCTACCCGACTACCGTACCCGTAGCGCGCTACGAACTAGGCGATCCGCTTGAGCCCGAGCCGATCGTCTATCTCTACCGACCGGAAATCAACAATGGCCGGTTGCCGCCCTACTGGCGCGTCGATGCCCGTCTGGCCTATCGCTTCGGCTGGATGGGTGCCCGCTGGCAGGTGGAACTGTACGCATACAACCTGTTCAATCACCGCAACGTGATCGATCGGCGCTACGAGCCGACGCCTGCAGGCGTGCGTGTTATCGACCGGCGGGGGGTGCCGCTGCTACCGTTGCTGGAACTGCAGATGGAGTTATGAAGAGGCACATCGGGCTGCTACTGCTGGCGATAGGGCTGGCAGGCTGCGATACTGTGGTGCCTGGTTCGGAGCCTGTCCTGGTGGTGGAGGCGTTTCTGCAGACCGATGCGCCGCCACCGACGATCCGGCTACGCCAGACCGGTCCGCTGGCCGGACCCTACGATCCCAGCGGCGCCCAGGCAGTCACAGACGCATCGGTAACCTTGTATTTAGATACCCTGATCATTCCGTACCGGGCCGATCCGTCCGCACCCGGCTATTACCGTCCGGTACGTTCCGATCTGCTGCTATTACCGGAAGCGACGTTTACACTAGAGATCATCTGGCATGGCCGCCTGATCCGAGCACATGATGCCCTTCCACCACCGATTCGGATCGACAGCCTGCAGGTGTCGTTTCCGGACACGCCTGTGCCGGCTGTATTGCTCGACTCGCTGGTGTTCAACGATTCGCTGGCCATCGGTGCGCGCCAGGGGTATCTGTACCCTGTGGAAGTGACACTATGGTGGCGATCGCCAGACGATCCGGACAGCACCTACTGGGTGCGGCCGCATCTGAAACCAGACGTGCCGTTCTCGTCGGTGGTGGTAGATCTGTTTCTACGGACCGAGCAGGTGCTGTTGGAACGGCAGTGCGCAACGGACAGCAACGGGCGGCGACGCTGGACCGGCGTCTATGCCGTGCCGGTCGATTCGGCCCGGGCGCCGCTGCCCGCGCACACCTTACGGGTGGCGCTGCTGCGTAGTGGCCGGGCCTATGCCCGGTTTGCCGCCACGCGTGAATTCCCGGAACGCCGGGAGCCTGTCTCCAACGTAGAAGGAGGGTTGGGCATCGTGGCCGGCATCGCGCTGGATTCCCTCCGACTGACAGTGCGCCCATGAGTCGATCACCCACGTGGCAAGCCCCTGAACCACCTGTGTTTCGCGAAGGGGTTGTAACCCATCTTGAGCCGCAGACGTACGATCCGGAGCGCGTGTCGATCTTCATCGACGGCGCATTCTGGATGGGGGTGCATCGCGACGTGCTGCGCGAGCATCCAGTGGAGAGAGGACAGGTGCTGCCGGTGGCCTTGCAACAGGCGCTTTACCGGGCCGAACTGGTACGCAAAGCGCAATCTGTTGCCTTGCGCTATCTGGAACATCGGCCGCGGACGGTTCGAGAAGTGCGGCGACGGCTGGAGCGGGCAGGTTTCCCAGAGGAAGTGATCCATCAGGTGGTCGCCCAGCTGAAAACACGGGGCTACCTAGACGATTGGGCCTACACGCGGGCGTATGTACAGGGACGGCTGGCCGGACGAGGCTATGGACCGCGGCGCCTGCAGGCCGAATTGTACCGACGCGGCGTGCCACCGAACGTGGTAAATGCCGTGCTGACCTCGGTACTGGCCGAGACCGATCCGCTGGAAATCGCCCGTCCACTGGCGCAGCAATGCTGGAAATTGCTCTGTCAGAACGAACCCAATCGCAGAAAGCGACGACAAAAACTGATTGCTTTTTTGCAACGACGAGGATTTTCTCCCGAAATTGCCTACACGTTACTGGGCGAACTGGACTGACCGATGCTGCGACCCGAACCGGAAACGCCATTCGAACAGGCAGCGCCCATCTCGGCCTGGCAATTCCTAACCCGTCACTGGGCTGGGCGATTGGTAATTGGATTGCTATTGCTGGGTGGGTTGATCTGGGTGGTCGGCTATTTTACCAACCTGGTGGTCTATCTGATCGTTGGCTTATTGCTGGCCTATCTGTTGCGGCCGGTGGTGGATCGCGCTCAACAATTAGGAGTGGGACGGGTACCCGCAATTCTACTGACGATGTCACTGCTGGCCGGACTGATCAGCCTGATTTTCACCTCGCTGGTGCCTTTTCTGGCGCGTCAACTGGCCGAGCTGTCGCGGTTGATTTCGCTCGAATCGCTGCAGGGAGCTGTGGCTCAATTTGAGCAATGGTTGATGCGTTTTTTCCCCATCCAACCAGGCACGCTGGTGGACACGTTGCAGCAAGGCTTCGAAACATTGATCCGGGAGCGCCAGCTGGCCAGCACGATCGGCTCGATGCTGGATCTGTTTGCTAATCTGTTCTATGCGGTCCTCGTCATTCCATTTGTGACTTTTTTTGCGCTCAAAGACGGTACGCGGCTGCGGCGTTCGTTGCTTCGGCTGGTTCCCAATCGCTACTTCGAACTGACGCTGGCCGTGCTGGACAAGCTGGGGGCGAACGTGGGCCGCTATTTTCGAGCCCTGCTGCTACAAAGCCTTTCGGTCGCCACGCTGGCCAGCGTACTGCTGGCCCTGGTAGGACTGCGCTTTGCCGTGGCCGTAGGGCTTTTCACCGGAATTGCCAACACGATCCCATATTTCGGCCCGCTGATGGGCTTTCTGGCGGGTACGCTGGTGGGCATTGCGCAGACCGGGGATTTTTCCATGGTGCCGGAGGTGCTGATTGCAATGGGGCTGACTCAGATTGCAGATAACGTGCTGTTTCAGCCATTGATTTTTGCACGGGCAGCGCGGGCGCATCCGCTCATTATCCTGTTTGCCGTGTTGGTGGGGGCGCAACTGGCTGGCATCGTGGGCATGCTGCTGGCGATTCCTATGCTGACCATCATCCGGGTGGCAGCCGAGCAGGTTCGCTGGGGGGTACGTAACTATCGCATTCTGAACGCATCGGCCCGATGAGCAGGCGTCGTTTGGCAACGTCAGATGTTTTGCTGGCGCTGGCCGGGTTGATCGGGCTGATGCTGGGCCTGTGGCTATTGCCACGTCAGCATCCCGACGCGGTACTGCAGCACATGCTGTCGGCCGAGGCCGCCAGGCATCGGGCGCTCACCTTTCTGGCGCAGCAGGGCTATCGGGTTGATACCACGCACGTGATCGTGGTGCTGCAGCGCGCGCCTGAGCTGCTGCGTCGCTGGCAGATGCAGTGGGGCCGGCCGGAGCTGGTGCGGCGACTGAAGGACCTGCTCTGGCTGCCTGGTTACCGATGGGTGGTGTCCCGTCTTTCTGGCGAGATGAACGGCCAGCGCTGGCAGGTGGTGCTGGCCGGAGACGGAACGATCTGGGGCTTTCGTGGACCGGAGATGCCGGGCGAAGATCCGGCTGCCCGGGCGGCTGCCGGGATTGCGGCTGAAGCCTTCGATTCTCTGGCATCGTGGGGGAAGCTGTCCGGCGTGCCGGATCTGTCGGAAACCCCAAAGCGGCCCGGTCCGAAAGCGGCCATTGCGCTGGCCCATTATCACCTGCAGCGGACGATCGGCTCCGTGCTGTCGTTGCGGCCTGATTCGGTCGGGTTGTTGGCGGCAACGGGAAGTACGCAGCAGGCGGTGGTACGATTCCGGGGCCCGTCACCCATGGGTGACTCGGTAACGGTGCAGGTGGTGGTGGCGGCCAGTGGGCAATTGCGCTCCCTGGAAGCGAGGTGGGGGACGCTGCGACTGCCAGAGCCATCACCGCTCGAAGAAGGGCCATTCCGGCAGGGTCAGGACGGATTCACGGTGCACGAAGTGCAGGATCTGCTGTCCGTGCTCCTTTTTATAGGGGTGGGCATCTGGCTGCTGACGGTATTTCTGCGGCGGCTGCATCGTCGCTTGCTCGACACGCAGGCGCCGCTGCGGGATGCCATGCTGGGTGGGTTGGTCTTTGCCGTGGCGACGCTGGGCGGTGCATTGCCCGGGATGCTACAGGTGTCGGACCTCTGGTTGCGCGTCTTGATTCTGTTGGTTTCGACGCTGGTCCTGGGCGTTTTTGGGGCAGCCAGCGTCTTCCTGCTGGCCGGTACGTCCGATGCGCTGGCGCGGGATCGCTGGCCGGATAAGCTGGCTGTGCTGACGCTGTTACGCAACGGGCAGGTTCGAAATGTGGTGGTGGGGGGCTCGCTGCTACGGGGCATGGCGCTGGGTGGGCTGCTACTGGGCATGACGGCCAGCTTGCTCTGGCTATGGCCCCGCGTAGCCCTGCGACTGGATGCGGACGCATGGACCATTCCGTGGCCCGGTATGCAGCTGGCCGTATGGCTGGGTCTCTCTGTGTGGGTGGGTATGCTACTGGTCTATCTATTGCTGGCGGTCATGGTCCGGCTGCCCTGGCGCGATGGCGGGCGCGCAGTGGGCGCGCTGACTTTGCTACTGTTGCTGGTTGGGGTCAGCGCGATCGATCTGGAGCAGGTTGGCTTCGAATTGATCGCGCATGCATGTTGGGGGGTGGTGCTGGCATGGGCCTGCTGGCGCTACGAGCCGGTCTGCAGCGGGGTGGGTGCCGTAACTGCCTGGCTGCTGTGGCGAAGTGTCCCGGGCTGGATGGCAGTGGATGGACCGTTTGGACTGGACGGATGGATTGTGCTGGGCATACTGGGGGCCGGGTTGGTGATTGGCTTTGTGGGCATTCAAAGCCGGCGTTCGGCAGCAGAGCTGCCTCGCTACGTACCCGCCTACCTGCAGGAACTGGCCCGGCAGGAACGCCTGGAGCGGGAGCTAGAAATTGCCCGTCAAGCACAGGCTTCGCTGCTGCCCCGTACGCTTCCGGAGGTTCCAGGCATTGCCATGGCGGCCCTCTGCCAACCGGCCTACGAGGTGGGCGGCGACTATTATGACATCTTTAGCCTGCCGGACGGGCGACTGGCCGTCGTCGTGGGTGATGTGAGTGGCAAAGGCATTCAAGCTGCCTTCTTCATGACGCTCATCAAAGGGCACGTGCGGGCACTGAGCCTCTCGGTGCGTGATCCCGCCGACGTACTGCGCCACCTGAACCGACTCTTTCGGGAACAGGCGCCCCGCGGTCTTTTCGTGACCATGATTTATGGAGTGCTGGATCCTGAGGCCCGTACGCTTACGCTGGCACGGGCCGGCCATCCACCCGTACTGCACTACCAGGCCTGTGTGCAACAGGTGCAGTGTCTGCGACCGTCCGGCATGGGCATCGGCCTGGCCGACGCCGAACTATTCAACAACGCACTGGAAAACTGTGTGCTTCGTTTGCGGGCAGGCGATCGCATCCTGCTCTACACGGACGGCCTTACCGAAATAGCAGGAGCGGCCGGAGCGCGCTGGGGTACTGAACGCCTACAGCAGTGGCTGCTGGAAAACAGCTTCCGAGGAGACGCGCCCGAACAGGCCCTGGACGCACTAAAGGAGCAGTTGCGCGCGTTTGCCGGGACAACTGAGCCGGCTGACGACCTGACGGCCATTCTGGTGGAAGTAAAATAGGCCAGCTATGCGAATTGAGGCGTCTTTACAGGCGGCGCTGGACTGGCTAAAGCCGAAGCTCCAGGAAGCGCCCGAGATGGCGCTGATTCTGGGCTCCGGGTTGGGTGCGCTGGCCGCTTCGGTAACCAAGGCGGTCGAAGTACCGGTTCAGGAAATTCCGGGCTACCCGGCCCCGACCGTGTCAGGGCACGCCGGCCGGCTGGTGTTTGGACGACTGGAGGGGTGTCGGGTCGTTGTGATCCAGGGGCGTCTGCACTGCTACGAAGGCTATCCGCCGCACATGGTGGCCTTGCCGGTACGGCTGGTGCATGCGCTGGGCGCCCGGCGTCTGATTGTGACGAATGCGGCTGGCGGACTGAATCCCCATTTGCGCCCCGGCACGCTCATGTTTATTGTCGATCACATCAACGCTGCGTTCCGTAATCCCCTGCTGGGTCAGCTTGCCGACCCTCGGCCGCTGATACGCGGAACGCCAGACATGAGCCGGGCCTATGATCCGGATTGGCTGGCCGAAGCTGAAGCCGTGGCGCTGCGCCTGGGCATTCCCACGCAGCGGGGCGTCTATCTCTGGACGCTGGGGCCCAGCTACGAGACAAAGGCTGAAATCCGCATGTACCGCCGCATGGGGGCCGATGCCGTCGGCATGAGCACGGTGCCCGAAGTGTTGCAAGCGCGTCTGCTGGGCATGAAGGTGCTGGGCATTTCCACGATCACCAACATGGCGGCCGGCCTGCATACAGGGCCACTGACGCACGAAGAGGTGCTTCAGGTGGGGCTTCAGGTACGAGATCGTCTGGAACGGCTGATCGGTGGCATTCTTTATCAACAATCTGCGAAGAAATTTTAGAATCGACGCGTTTGTAAACAAAAAATTAGACGGGGCATTGAGTTTTCAAGGATTTCTTTGCATATTTAGAGCTGTCATAAGAAGCATGTATGTTTCGTGAAGCAGCGAAGGGACGTTCATGAGCTACGAACCGCACACTGACTACGGGTACAAGGGAGCGCCTTCGGATGGGTACAACATGCAGGATCGGCGCGCTCCGCGGGAGGACCGGCATTACCGGGAAGAGGTGTATTCCAAGCGCGTACCGGCCGGTAAGCGCACCTACTTTTTCGATGTAAAGCCAACACGCTCCGGTGACGACTATTTTATCACGATCACCGAGAGCAAGCGCCTCGACGATGGTCAGTACGAAAAGCATAAGATCTTTCTGTACAAGGAAGACTTTGGCAAATTCATTGCCGCGATTCACGAAGTCGTGCAGTATATCCGCGAAGAATACCTTCCGGACTACGACTTCAAAGATCTGCCCGAATTGCCGCTGGCGCCGCAGCGTTCGCAGGATGGTAAAGCGGCTGGTTGAGCAAACAGCAGGCAGCATATAGAGGCAAAAAGCCGGCAACGCCGGCTTTTTGTTTTTTGATACTTTTTGAAGAAAGAGTCATGGAACTGCTTCCCATCGTTCCTTACGAGAAACGCGCCGAACGGCTGGCGAAGCTCTGGAGGCGTGGTGGCACGTTCGATCCGGAGGTGGCGCAGGCCGTGCAGGAGATCCTGCAGCAGGTGCAGCAGCAGGGCGATGCGGCGCTGCTGGCGCTGACCGAACGGTTCGACGGGGTGCGTCCGCCCTCGCTCCGGGTGCCGGAATCGGAGCTGGCGGCGGCCTACGAGGCCATGGATCCCGAACTAAAGGCCATCATTGCCGAGGCGGCCGACAACATCCGGCGCTTTCACGAGCACCAGCGGCGCACGTCGTGGTTTGTCGAAGACGGCGACGGGGTTGTTCTGGGCCAGCGCATCGTGCCGCTGGAGCGGGTGGGGCTCTACGTGCCGGGCGGCCGTGCGTTCTATCCGTCCAGCCTGCTGATGAATGCGATTCCGGCGCAAGTGGCTGGCGTGCTGGAGCTGCACCTGGTATCGCCGCCGGGGCCTTCCGGATGGCCGCACCCGCTGGTGCTGGCCACGGCCTACTTTCTGGGCATTTGGCACGTGTATGCCGTGGGTGGGGCACAGGCAGTGGCAGCGCTGGCCTTCGGCACGGAGAGCATTCCGCGTGTGGATAAAATCGTGGGGCCGGGCAATGCCTACGTGGCGCTGGCCAAAAAGATGGTTTTTGGACAGGTGGACATCGACGCGGTGGCTGGTCCCAGCGAGATTGTCGTGCTCGCCGACGATACGGCCGATCCAGAGTTCGTGGCGGCCGACCTGCTTTCGCAGGCTGAGCACGACGAGCGAGCTTCGGCCGTACTGGTTACGCCGCACGAACTGCTGGCCGAAGCGGTACGGGCCCGCGTGCAGCGCATGGTGGCCGAGGCGCCCCGCCGCGCCATTCTGGAGGTGTCGCTGGCGCACTACGGCGCCTGCATTGTGACGCCATCGATCACTGAGGCGTACGCGGTAGTTAACGAGCTGGCCCCCGAGCACCTGGAACTGATCGTGCGGGACCCCTGGGCGGCGTTGCCCCATATCCGCCACGCCGGCGCCATCTTTCTGGGGCCGTTTTCGACAGAACCAGTGGGCGATTATTTTGCCGGACCCAACCATGTGCTACCCACCGGTGGCACGGCCCGCTATGCTTCGGCGCTGAGCGTCGACGACTTTGTGCGGAGTCAGTCGATCATCGCCTATACGGCCGAACGGCTGCGCCGGACCGGTCCGCGCATCATGCGCTTTGCCGAGGCCGAGGCATTGCCTGCGCACGCCCAGGCGGTGGCCGTTCGGCTAGCCCGACTGGCGGAACAAGCGCCGGACTCCGCCGTGCGTTCGTCTGCCTGAAACGAAACCGACCGTAATGATACCTGTGGCCGATACGCTGGAGCAGGCCCTGGCGGCCATCCGGCCTGCCGTACGCCAGGGCAAGCCGTATGTGGTGGGAGCGCCACCGGAGGCGCCCATCAAGCTGAACCAGAACGAAAATCCCTGGGATCTGCCTGAGTCGCTCAAACGTGAGCTGCTGGAGGCGTTCTTTGCGCTGCCATTCAACCGCTATCCAGCCGAACATCCGGAACGATTGCGTCGGGCGCTGGCCGAGTACCTGGACTGGACCCCAGAAGGCGTCGTCGTGGGCAACGGCTCGAACGAGCTTGCCTTTACGGTGGGATTGGCCGTGGTAGGTGAGGGTACACCCGTGGTGCTGCCCCGGCCCATGTTTTCGCTATACGAAATGATTGTGCGTCTACACGGCGGCCGCATCCATGCCGTGGGGCCTTGCCCAGACCTGCAGTTCGACGTCCAAGGATTACTGAAGGCTATACATCGACACCGGCCGCCTCTGGTGGTGCTCACCACGCCAAACAATCCGACAGGGCTGGCCATGGCGGCGGAAGACGTCGAAGCAGTGGTGGCGGCGGCGCCTGGTCTGGTGCTGATCGACGAGGCGTATGTTGAATTTGCCGACGGAATAGGGGCCCGGCCGCTATTGGACCGCTACCCGCACGTGCTGCTGCTGCGGACATTCTCGAAAGCTTTCGGGCTGGCCGGGCTGCGGTTGGGCTATCTGGTCGGACATCCGGACGTGGTATGCGAACTCTACAAGGCGCGCATTCCCTTTATGGTGGATCGGCTGGCCGAGACGGTGGCCCTCACGCTGCTCCGGCATCTGAATCTGGTGCGAGAGCGGCTAAGCGAGATCAAGGCCGGCGTGCAATGGCTCTACCAGGAACTGGCTGCGTTGCCGGAAGTCGAGCCGGTGCCTTCACAGGCCAATTTTGTAATCTTTCGGACACGGCTGGAACCCGACGTGCTGCTTGCTCGTCTGGCGAAAGACGGGATCCTGATCCGCAACATGAGCGGTTACCCTGAGCTGCGTGGGTATGTGCGGGTGAACGCGGGGCGGGCTGAAGAGAACCGGGCTTTTATGGTCGCGTTGAAGAAGGCGCTCGCCGGCGACGAGACCCCCTCAAGCCAGGTCGCGCAGCCGGAGGCCTGATCCAGAGGTTGTTTAATCGTTTGCGCGTGCGCGATGGAATTGATTCAGGTTGACATTGTTGGGCTTTCGACCAGTCCTACCAGTGGGGGCGCGTATGCGCTGGTCCTTGGTGAGATCCAGGGAAATCGTCGATTACCCATCATCATCGGTGCGTTCGAGGCGCAGGCCATTGCCCTGGAGCTGGAAAAGATTCAGCCGCCGCGTCCGATGACGCACGACCTGTTGCGCGACCTGTTCGAAGCCGTCGGTGCCGAGGTGCTCAGCGTGGTGATCGATGAGCTACGCGACGGCACCTTCTATGCCAAGATTCGCTTTGTGCACAACGGCCGGGAGCGGCAACTGGATGCGCGCCCAAGCGATGCGGTGGCACTGGCCGTGCGGGTGGACGCCCCGATTTTTGTAGCGCCAGCCGTGATGGAAGAGGCTGGCATTCCCACGGAAGAGGGGGCCGGGTTTCCGGTCGGCAGTGAAGCGCGTCCGGAAGAAGAAGCCGAACCGCCCATGTCGCGCCTGGAGCGCCTGCAGCGCATGCTGGAGAAGGCCATTGAGGAGGAGGATTACGAGCGGGCTGCTCAATTGCGTGACGAGATTGCCCGCCTGAAAAAAGAACAAGGTCAGAACTGATACGCGCCCGCCCGTGTTTCTGCTACATAGAAGCGAAGCCTTCCGGTCTTTGCCGTGAAGCTTCGCTTTTTGTGTTTCTGCTGACCGAAACTGCATGCCCATGGAAGCCAACCTGCAGGTCCTGCCGCACGAGCGTGTGTCGCTGACCGCCCTGCGGGATTTTTCCACGCTGTTCGTAACCTATGCCACCGAATACGAGCCGCTGGCCACGTTTTATGCCGGTGATTACCGCGATCCAACCATGCGTCGCGAGCTGGCCGTCCAGGTGGCCGCCTACCCGCGCGATCGGGCGACGCTCGTCGAGGTGCTTCAGGAACAGCATGCTCGGTGGGGCCTGGATGCTGCCACCCGGAAGCATATTGAGGCGCTCCGTGATCCGGCAAGCGTGGCCCTTGTGACCGGTCAGCAGGTGGGGTTGCTGGGAGGTCCCCTTTTTACGCTCTACAAGGCGCTGACAGTGGGCAAACTGGCCCGCGAGTTGGCCGAAGAACTGGAGCGTCCTGTAGTGCCCGTCTTCTGGCTGGCCGGCGAAGACCACGATTACGAAGAGGTTGCCTCCGTGACGGTGCTCCAGGGAGCCGAGCCGGTGGCGCTTCGACTGGAACGCACCGACCCGGACTATGCAGGACCGGTGGGCCGACTGCCGCTTCCAGAAACAATCCATACCTTATTGGATGAATTAGCCGATCTGCTCCCTCCCACGGAATTCCAGGAGCCGCTACTGGCACTACTGCATGAGATCTACCGACCAGGTGTCTCGTTTCAGGATGCGTTTGCCCGCTTGCTCAAACGGCTGGTGCCCGAGGACGTCGGCCTGGTGCTGATCGACCCGAACGATGCCCGCCTGAAAGCGCTGGCCCGCCCGCTCTTCGAGCGGGAGCTGACCGACTGGGAGACCGCGCACGCCCGGCTCGAAGTGGTGAGTCGGGAGCTGGCGGCCCGCTATCATGTGCAGGTGCAGACTCGTCCGCTTAACCTGTTTCTGCTGGAGGATCATCGGCGCATTCCGCTGGACGCTGAACCGGATGGATTCCACCTGCGCGGCGAAGGGCGTGTGCTTTCGCAGATCGAAGCCCTGCGTTTGCTGCAGAAGGCGCCCGAACGCTTCAGTCCGAACGCCCTGTTGCGGCCGCTCTATCAGGACTGGCTGCTGCCTACGCTTGCCTACGTGGCGGGTCCGTCCGAAATCGCCTACTGGGCCCAGCTCAAACCGCTATACGAATGGGCCGGACTACCGATGCCGCTTGTCTATCCGCGGGCGCTGATGCTGCTGGTGGAACCCCGGATCGCCCGCTGGCTGGAACGTTATCATTTGCGCCCCGAAGCCTTGCAGGAAGAACCGGATCGGTTGTTTCATCGCCTGGTGAAGGAGCAGCTCGACGGCGAGCTGGAGGCTGCTTTCGAGGTAGCCCGGCGGCAACTCCGCGAACTGGGCGCCCGGCTGCGGCCGCTTGTCGAACGCGTGGATCCGTCGCTGGGGCCGGTCACTGAAGCCTGGGCGACCGGGCTGGAGCATGAGCTGGATCGCTTCTGGGCCCGTGTGCTGAAGGCCGGCAAACGTCGCGAAGAAACGCTGCGAAACCAACTCGTGCGGGCGCGGAACAGCCTGTTTCCCAATGGCGTGCTGCAAGAACGCGTGCTCTCGCCTGTGTATTTCCTGAGCAAATACGGGCTGGAGCTGCCACGCCGACTGCAACAGGTGCTCTCGACCGACACGGCAGCGCTGCAGGTGGTGTATCTGCAATGATGGAGGGCCGTAAAAACGAACGTGCGCTGTTCAGTCCACTGGTAGAGCAGGCCATCGAGCTGGCCGCCCGCTGGCACGACGGCACCTATCGCAAAAGCCAGTGGCGGCCGCCGTTGATGCCGTCGCCAGACCCTGAAGACCTGGTGCCCGTGCCGGTCATGGCGCATCTGACCACGGTGGCGCTGCTGGTAGATCGGGCCGGCTGGGACGACGTGACCGTGGCGGCCGCCTTTCTGCACGATGCGCTGGAAGACACAAACCGTCACGGCCAGCAGCTCCGCTACGAGGTGCTGCGCGAACGCATGGGCGAGGCGGTGGCCCGCCTGGTGCGCGACGTAACCGAGCAGAAGTACGACGAGCAGGGGCGACGTCGAAGCTGGGAGGAGCGTAAGGCCGACTACCTGACCCATCTGCGCACGGCTACACCGGCCGCCGTCGCTATCAGTCTGGCCGACAAGCTACACAACCTGTGGACCATCAACCAGAGCCTGCAGGCCGGCGTCGACGTGTTTGCGGACGGCCCCGACCGACGGGCACTCAGTGCCGGACCCGAAGCCCAGCTGCGCTTTCATCGCGCTTTGCTAGAGCTGGCCGCCCGGCACGACGATCCCCGGCTGGAACCGCTGCGGGTCCGCCTGGCCCACGAAGTCGAGCGCTTCACCCGCTGGGTGGCGTCGGAGGCAGATAGGTAGGAGCAACGACCCATCGCCCTTGCGATTTGGTACTTCTGCACACTTTTCCGACAAACAATCTCTCGATCCGCGGCGTATATTGCCCCTGCTTTTAACAAACGGGCGCAAGCGAGCACAGACTATGGCCGGGTATCCGTTCAAGGAGATTGAAAAAAAGTGGCAACGCTACTGGGACGCGCACAAGACCTTCCGGACGGCCGGTCCCGGTGAGCCGGGTTTTGACCTGAGCAAGCCCAAGTACTATGTGCTCGACATGTTTCCCTATCCCAGCGGGGCTGGCTTGCACGTGGGACACCCTGAGGGCTACACGGCCACCGACATCATGGCCCGCTACCGGCGCATGCAGGGCTATAACGTGCTCCATCCGATGGGATGGGACGCCTTCGGATTGCCGGCCGAGCAGTACGCAATCGAGACGAACACGCATCCGCGTATCACCACCGAGCGCAACATCGCCCGCTTTCGGGCTCAGCTCAAAAGCCTGGGCTTTTCGTACGACTGGGACCGCGAGGTCAACACGACCGACCCGCGCTACTATAAGTGGACCCAGTGGATCTTTCTGCAGCTCTACAAAATGGGGCTGGCTTACGAGGCCGAAGTGCCTGTCAACTGGTGTCCGGCGCTTGGGACCGTGCTGGCCAACGAGGAGGTGATCGACGGCAAGTCGGAGCGCGGCGGCTACCCTGTCTATCGCCGGCCCATGCGCCAGTGGATGCTGCGCATCACGGCCTATGCCGACCGGCTGCTTGAAGACCTGGAATTGCTCGACTGGCCCGAAAACATCAAGGAGATGCAGCGCAACTGGATCGGGCGGTCAGAAGGGGCCGAGATCGAATTTCCTGTGGTGGGACTGGATGCGCGTATTCGTGTGTTCACAACCCGGCCCGATACGCTCTTTGGCGCTACCTACATGGTGCTGGCGCCCGAACACCCGCTGGTAGACCAGATCACGATGCCGGAATACCGAGCTGAAGTGGAAGAATACCGGCGTCAGGCCCAGCAGAAGTCGGATCTGGAGCGCACCGAGTTGGCCCGTGAGAAGACTGGTGTCTTCACTGGCGGCTACGCCATGAATCCGGCCACTGGCCAGCAGATTCCCATCTGGATTGCCGACTATGTGCTTGGCCACTATGGCACAGGCGCCATTATGGCCGTGCCCGGCCACGACCAGCGCGACTGGGAGTTCGCCCGTAAATATAACCTGCCAATCGTCGAGGTAGTGCAGGGCGGTAACCTGGAGGCAGGCGCCTTTGAGGGCGACGGCCCGCACGTCAACTCGGCCAACGACGAGGTCTCGCTTAACGGTCTGCATAACGAAGCGGCCAAGCGTGTGATCGTCGAATGGCTCGAGCGAAAAAGATGGGGCAAGCACTCTGTCCAGTACCGACTGCGCGACTGGCTCTTCAGCCGTCAGCGCTACTGGGGCGAGCCGTTCCCGATCGTGCACGAGGTGGACGAAGAGGGGCGCCGCACTGGCCGTACCTATCCGTTGGACGAATCGGAGCTGCCCGTCGAGCTACCCGACCTGGAGGATTTCCGGCCGCAGCCGGCCCCCGACACCGACGCCGAGCCCCAACCACCGCTGGCTCGCGCCGTCGACTGGGTGCGCGTCAAAGGCTGGGTGACGCCTGAAGGGACTGTCCGGCTACTCAAGCCCGGGGTGAAGCCGCCACCCGATATCGAGATCAAAAACTTCCATCGTGAAACAAACACGATGCCCCAGTGGGCGGGGTCCTGCTGGTACTATCTGCGCTATATTGACCCGCACAACGACGAGCACTTCGTCGATCCAGAAAAAGAACGCTACTGGATGCCCATCGATCTCTACGTGGGGGGAGCCGAGCATGCCGTACTGCACCTGCTTTATGCCCGTTTCTGGCACAAGGTGCTCTATGATCTGGGGTTGGTCTCTACGCCCGAGCCTTTCATGAAGCTGGTCAACCAAGGGCTGATTCTGGGCGAGATGGAGTACACGGCCTTCCGTGATGCCGGAGGGCGCTGGGTGTCGGCCGAATTTGTGGACGATGGCACCGACGTACGCACCGGTCAGAAATTGGAAGCTGTTAAGCTCAAAGAAGATGAAATCGAGAAACAGGGCGACTTCTTTGTGCTGAAGGCGCATCCTGAGATTCGTGTGGAGGCCCGCGCTTACAAGATGAGCAAGAGCCGGGGCAATGTAGTTAACCCCGATGACGTGGTCGCGCAGTACGGGGCCGACTCACTTCGGCTCTACGAGATGTTCATGGGACCGCTGGAGCAGGTCAAGCCCTGGAGCATGCGCGGCGTTGAAGGCGTCCACCGCTTCTTGAACCGGGTCTGGCGCCTTTACGTGAACGACGCGGACGGCTTGCTGCGCGTGATCGACACCGAACCGACGCGGGAGCAGCTTCGGGCGCTGCATCAGACGCTGCGCCGGGTAACGGACGATATCGAAGCCATGCGCTTCAACACGGCCATTGCCGCCATGATGGAGTTCGTCAACGAGGCCAACCGCTGGGATACGTTCCCGCGTGCGGTGGCCGAGCCGTTTGTGCTCATGCTTAGCCCGTTTGCACCGCACATTGCTGAAGAACTCTGGGAGCGCCTGGGCCACACGGAATCGCTGGCCTACGAGCCATGGCCGGAAGTGCACGAGGAATACCTGAAGGTGGACGCGGTGGAGATCGCCGTGCAGGTCAATGGCAAGGTTCGGGCAACCGTCCGGATCCCGGCCGAAGCCGACCAGGAGACGGCGCTGGCCATTGCCCGTCAGCATGAAAACGTAGCCCGCTACATCGACGGCAAGCCGATTCGGCGGGCCATCTACGTGCCGGGTCGCATCATCAACTTCGTGGTGGGCTAACCGGCAGCGTGCGCATGGAAGATCGGCGTGTGGTACTCATCGAAGATGTCGAGCCCGGCCGCCCGCTCGATGTGCTGGCGCTGGCGGCACATCCCGACGACGTGGAGCTGTGCGCGGGTGGCACGGTCTGCCTGCTGGCTCGGCAGGGCTACCGGGTGGGCATTGTGGACTTCACGCGGGGCGAGCTGGGCTCGCGTGGCACACCGGAGGGCCGCCTGCAGGAAGCTGCCGAGGCTGGCCGCATTATCGGACTGGCTGTGCGCGAAAACCTGGGTCTACCCGATGGACGCCTGGAGGATACTTGGGAGCAGCGACTGGCCGTTGTGCAGAGCGTCCGGCGCTACCGGCCCCACATTGTGCTGATCAATGCGCCAGCGTGTCGCCATCCCGATCACGGCGCGGCTGCCCGGCTGGCTGCTTCGGCACTGTTTATGGCCGGGCTGCGTCGCATCAAAACCTTCGAGTCCGACGGCACCCCTCAGGAACCCTGGCGCCCACACCACGTGCTCCACTACATGCAGGCCGTACCCTTCGAACCCACCTTCGTCGTGGACGTCTCCGAGGTATGGGACCAGCGCATCAAAGCACTGCTTGCTTTCCGCTCCCAGTTCTACAATCCCGAATACGAACCGACTGAGGACGAACCGGAGACGTTCGTTTCCAATCCCGAGTTTTTCCGCTGGATCGAAGCGCGCGCTCGGAGCTACGGCTACATGATCGGGGTCACCTACGGCGAGCCCTTCCTCTACCGACATGGACCAGTGGGCGTCAAAGACCTGATGGCCGTGCTTCGCCATGAAAAACCGTACCGTTGACAGAACGGAGCGTCGGCCGCTCTTCGTGAAATCTCTGTGATTCGGGAGACGAAGGCCTTCCTTGAAGGTTTGCTCGGCGCCCGTTGCGCCTGCGAGGCAATTTCGTTGACAGCTGCGTAACGGGCGGCCTATATTGATCTTTCGCGCGTTGTATTTTATAGCAAACGAAACCCGTTGACCGATGGCGGATACGAGCGATTTCCGAAATGGACTGGTCATTGTCTGGAAAGGCGATCTCTGGCAGATCGTCGAATTCCTTCACGTAAAGCCCGGTAAAGGCGGGGCCTTCGTGCGCACGAAGCTGAAGAACGTGCGTACCGGACAGGTGGTGGACAACACCTTCCGGGCGGGCGAGCGCGTCGAAACGGCACGCATCGAGCGCCGGCCGCATCAGTTCCTGTACGAAGATGAGCTGGGGCTGCACTTCATGAACCTGGAGACCTACGAGCAGACTACGATTCCGCCCGATCTTGTGCCCCGGCGGGAATTTCTGAAGGAAGGCGGTGAGGCCGATGTGCTCGTGCATGCCGAGACAGAAACGCCCGTTACCGTCGAGATTCCCAAGCATGTAGAGCTACGCGTGGTCGAGACCGAGCCTGGCGTGCGGGGCGACACGGCCACGGGTGGCTCAAAGCCGGCCAAGCTGGAAAGCGGCGCGATCATTCAGGTGCCGCTTTTCATCAGCGAGGGTGACGTGGTGCGCGTGAACACCGAGACGGGTGAATACATCACGCGCGTGGCTACAGCCGAGGCCGGCTGATCTCCCAACCATCCCTGCCCTACCATGGACCTGGAACGCATCCGCGAACTGCTGAAAATCGTCGCCGAAAGTGGCGTGGCGGAGGTGGAGATCGAGGAGGAGGATTTTAAGCTGGTCATTCGCAAAAATGCGCCCACGATCGTAATGCAGTCGGCGCCCGTGCCGACCTATACCATGCCCTACGGCATGCCCCAGATGATACCGACGCCGGCACCGGTGCCAATGCCGGCCGTTCAGCCGGTGGCCGCTCCAGCCGGCGCCGGATCCAATCCGGGCCCGGCGGCTGAAACCCCAGCGGCTCAGACCGACCGGAGCGCCGACGGCACCTCAGCGGCCTTCAAAGAGAAGGAAAAAACCCACATTGTACGGGCGCCGATCGTGGGCACCTTCTACCGCGCACCGGCCCCCGATGCCAATCCGTTCGTCGAGGTGGGCGACCGCGTCAAACCTGGCGACGTGCTCTGCATCATCGAGGCGATGAAGCTCATGAACGAAATCGAAAGCGAGGTGGCCGGTGTGGTCAAAGAGATTTTGGTCGAAAATGGCCAGCCGGTAGAGTACGACCGGCCCCTCTTCGTCATCGCGCTCGACTAAGCCAGCCGTGATTCGCAAGGTTCTGATCGCCAACCGGGGAGAGATTGCGTTGCGGGTGATCCGCACCTGCCGCGAACTGGGCATTAAGACCGTCGTGGTCTACTCAACGGCCGACCGCGACGCGCTCCCCGTGCGCTTTGCCGACGAGGCCGTCTGCATTGGGCCGCCGCCTTCCTCCGAAAGCTACCTGCGCATTGACCGCATTATCGCGGCCGCCGAGGTGACCGGCGCCGACGCCATCCATCCGGGCTACGGCTTCCTGTCGGAAAACGCCGACTTCAGTGCCATCTGCGCCGATCACGGGCTGAAGTTCATCGGGCCCTCGCCCGAGGCCATCCGGCTCATGGGCGACAAAAGCCTGGCCAAAGAGACAATGCGGAAGGCTGGTGTGCCCGTGGTGCCCGGCTCCGACGGCGTGATCGAGAACGTGAAGGAAGGACTGCGCGTGGCGGCCGAACTCGGCTATCCCGTCATGATCAAAGCAGCGGCCGGAGGCGGCGGACGCGGCATGCGCGTGGTGCAGCGCGAGGAAGACTTCGAACGCCAGTTCAATGCGGCGCGCCGCGAGGCCGAGGCAGCGTTCGGGCGGCCCGATGTCTATTTAGAGAAGTTCATCGTCCAGCCTCGTCACGTGGAGATTCAGGTGCTGGGCGACGGCAAGGGCAACGTTATCCATTTGGGTGAACGCGAGTGTTCTATCCAGCGGCGTCATCAGAAGCTGCTGGAAGAGGCGCCTTCGCCTATCGTGGATGAAGACTTGCGGCGACGCATGGGCGAGGCGGCCGTGCGCGGCGCCCAGGCCGTCAACTACGAGGGGGCCGGCACGATCGAGTTTCTGGTCGATGCCGACCGCAACTTCTACTTCATGGAAATGAACACGCGCATTCAGGTCGAGCACCCCGTGACTGAGGAGGTAACGGGATTCGACCTGATCGCGCAACAATTGCGGATTGCAATGGGCGAGCCGCTACCGCCCCAGGAGGCTGTCCGAATTGAAGGGCATGCGATCGAGTGTCGCATCAACGCGGAAGATCCGTTCAAAAACTTCAGCCCCTCGCCGGGCAAGATCACCGTGTTTCATCCGCCAGGCGGACTCGGCGTGCGGCTCGACACGCACGTGTACGCAGGCTACGTGATTCCGCCCCATTACGACTCCATGATTGCCAAGCTGATCGTGCGGGCCCCCACGCGCCCGCAGGCTATCCGTCGCATGCTACGGGCGCTCGAGGAGTTTGTCATCGAAGGGGTACGCACAACGATTCCTTTCCATAGACAGCTGTTGGAACACCCGGACTTTCAAGCAGGGCGCTTCGATACCCGCTTTCTGGAATCTTTCCGGCTAGAACCTGAACCGGCAACCTGACGAATCGGCAACCCGAGTGACACTATGGAATTCCCCAGCGAACTTCGTTATACGAAAGAGCACGAGTGGCTGCGACTGGAAGCCGACGGAAAGGAAGCTACGGTCGGCATCACGGACTTCGCCCAGCACGAGCTGGGCGACATTGTTTACGTCGAACTGCAGCCCGTCGGAACCGAACTGGCCAAAGACGAGGTTTTTGGGACAGTCGAGGCGGTTAAAACCGTCTCAGAACTGTTCATGCCGATCTCAGGCACCATCATTGCCGTCAACGAGGCACTCAAAGATCATCCGGAATTGGTTAACCAGTCGCCTTACGGCGAGGGGTGGATGATTCGCATCGCGGTGAAAGATCCTTCGGAGGTGAAGACGCTACTTACGGCCGAGGAGTATGCGGCTATGGTGGGGTAAGCCGGAAGGGAACGAGCGGCAATGCACGAAAAGATTGTCATTCTTGACTACGGTTCGCAGTACACGCAATTGATTGCCCGGCGCGTACGGGAGGCGGGTGTCTATTCGGAGATCCACCCCTGCACGCTTACGCCAGAGGAGGTGGCGGCGCTGCGTCCCAAGGGATTGATCCTATCGGGCGGCCCCTGCTCGGTCTACGATCCGGGCGCGCCGCAACTACCCCGCGAGATGCTGGAGCTGGGGCGCGAAGACGGCTCGCCGCTGCCCGTGCTGGGTATTTGTTATGGGTTGCAGGCCATGGCCCAAACGCTGGGCGGGACCGTCGAACGGGCTGAACGGCGCGAGTTCGGCCGGGCACATCTGCAGATCGACGATGCTTCGGACCTGTTTGCGGGCGTGCCCTCGGGCACCACGGTCTGGATGAGCCACGGCGACCACCTGACGCGTCTTCCCGAGGGCTTTGAGGTCATCGCCCATACCGAAAACGCACCGATCGCGGCTGTGCGGGCCATCGATAGCCCACTCTACGGCGTGCAGTTTCACCCCGAGGTGGTGCATACCGACTACGGACGCCAGATCCTTCAGAACTTTGCGCTGCGGATCTGCGGCTGCCGGGGTGACTGGACGCCGGCCTCGTTCATCGAAGAAAAGATCACGGAGATGCGCGAGCGGGTGGGCGACGAGCACGTGATTTTGGGGCTGTCAGGCGGCGTCGATTCGTCTGTGGCGGCCGTACTACTGCACCGGGCGCTGGGCGATCAGCTCACCTGCATTTTTGTGGATAACGGCCTGCTTCGCAAAGGAGAGGCGGCACAGGTGGTGACCACGTTCCGGGATCACTTCCACATCCGGTTGAAGGTCATCGATGCTGGGGCGCTATTTCTCTCGCGTCTGGATGGCGTGGTCGATCCCGAGCAGAAACGCAAGGCCATCGGGGCCACGTTCATCGAGGTCTTCGAACAAGCCACGGAGGAACTAACACGCGAACTGGGACGCCGGCCACGCTTTCTGGCGCAGGGCACGCTCTACCCTGATGTGATCGAAAGCGTGTCGTTCCGGGGGCCTTCGGCTACGATCAAAACGCATCACAACGTAGGCGGCCTGCCCGAAAAGCTCAATTTTGAGATCATCGAGCCGTTTCGGGAGCTTTTCAAAGACGAAGTGCGAGCCATTGGCCGTTTACTTCAGGTACCCGAGGTGATCCTGCACCGCCATCCGTTCCCCGGACCGGGCCTGGCCGTCCGGGTGATCGGCCCGGTAACGAAGGAGCGGCTGGATCTGCTGCGCGAGGCCGATGCGATCTTTATCGAAGAGCTGCAGCGGCATGGCCTCTACGATCAGGTATGGCAGGCGTTTGCCGTGTTGCTACCCGTGCAGACGGTGGGCGTGATGGGCGATGAGCGCACCTACGAGTACGTATGTGCGTTGCGGGCTGTAACGAGCGTTGACGGAATGACGGCCGACTGGGCCCGCCTGCCGCACGAATTTCTGGCGCACGTGTCCAATCGCATCGTTAACGAGGTGCGGGGTATCAACCGGGCCGTTTACGACATCAGCTCAAAGCCTCCGGCTACAATCGAATGGGAATGAGCCGCCGTGGAATACAGGTGCTTCTGGTAGGATGGCTGCTGGGCCTGGTAGGGCTCGGCGCATGGGCCCAGCCGACCGAGGTCCCGCGCATTGAAGCGGCTGAAACCGAATTCGGACAGGCGCTGCAGGCCTTCGAGCGAGGCGACTACGGGCTGGCTTATCGGCAATTCCGGCGGGTGATCGATGCCTATCCGGCGCATCGGCGCACGACGGCTGCTTGGATCATGGCTGCCAAAGCGCTCTACCGCATGGGGGAGTACGACCATGTGGTTCGTTGGACCGACGAATTTGTCGCGCGATACCCGACCAGTCGCTACCGATCCGAAGCCGAGCGGCTGCGGCATCTGGCCGAGGTAGCGCTGCTTCAGCGTCAGCGAGCAGCTCGTCTGATTACGCTGGGTATTCTGCTGCCCATGGATGCTGAAAACGCAACGCTGACGCAAGCGCTGTTCGACGGCATCCGGCTGGCCGTCGAGACGCACAATGCCGATAGCCTGGCCGCACCGGTGCGTATGGTGTTTCGGGACGCCGGGGCAGCGCCGGCTCGCGTGCAGGCGGCGCTTCGGGCGCTTATCGACGAACAGCGAGCCGATCTGGTGATCGGTCCACTCTACAGCGAACAGGCGCAGGCGGCTGCTGAAGTGGCCGAGCAGCGGGGCGTGGTGCTCATGACACCGCTGGCAACCGACGAACAGGTTTCCGAAGGCCGCCGCTTTGTGTTTCAGGCCAACCCGACGCTGACCGTGCGCGGCGCGCTCATGGCTCAAATGGCTGTCTATGGCCTCCGGCTCAACAGCATCGGTGTGGTGGCTCAGTTTGGCGATCCAACTGCCGAGCGCATGGCCGAGGCGTTTGAGGCCGAAGCACTCCGCCTGGAAGCCGCCGTCCCGTTCTACAAATTGCTGCCCAATGCGCAGGCCTGGGCACAGCTGGTGCAGCACATCGGCCGCGATACCCTGGCACGGGTGCAGGCGCTCTACCTGCCGCTTTCGGGCGCGAACGCGCCTGTGCTGGCCCGTGCGGCACTGAGCAGCCTGGATCGCTCCGGCCTGACGCCGCGCGTGCTGGGCAACGCCGCCTGGCGCGACCTGCAGGCGGCCCCGCAGGCCAGCCGCTACCTGCTAACTTTCAGCAACGACTTTTACGTCGACACCAGCCGGGCCGAGGTGAAAGACTTTATCCGGCGTTATCAGGCCCTGGGCCGCACGAAGGCGCCTGATCGACTGGTCTACACCGGCTACGATGTGACGCGTTTTTTGCTGGCGCGCCTTCCGGATCGCTCGGTGCTGGCGGATCTACCCAACCGCATCCAAACGGCGCCGTTCTACCAGGGGCTGGGCATCCGGCTACACTTTGACGGCGGCCAGGTTAATCGCGCCCTGTATTTCCACCGCTACCGTGACGGACGGCTTGAGTTGCTGCGCTGAGTGGAACAGGCCTTGAGGCACTTCGTACCAGTCGCGGCATTTTGAAAACAGAAGCTTATGCTGAAAAGCTTTCGACAGATTAGAGCCGGGTGGCTGTTGATGATCGGCCTGCTGGTGGCCGGTTGTTCGGGAAGCGGGCGTCTGCGGCACACCTCGCCGCAGGAAGCCTTCGAACGCGCCATGGCCTTCTACAATCAGGGGAAATACGACCGCGCCATCGAATACTTCAAGGCGGTCTTTAACTACGGGCGCGCCCACGAATGGGCCGCCGACGCGCAGTTCTATCTGGCCCGTGCCTACTATCAGAACAAGGAGTACCTGTTGGCCGCCAGCGAATACGAACGCTTTATGCAGATCTACCAGATCGATCCCCGCGTGCCGCAGGCTGAGTACGAGCGGGCCATGTGCTACTACAACCTTTCGCCGCCCTACGAACTGGACCAGACCGACACGCGCAAGGCCATCGAGGCGTTTCAACTCTTCATCGACCGCTATCCCAATCACGAGCTGGTGGACGACGCCACGCAGAAAATCCGCGAACTCCGCGCGAAGCTGGCCCGCAAACAGTACGAAGCAGCCCGGCTCTACGAGCGCCGTGAACTCTATGAGGCTGCTGCCGTCACCTACGAAGCCGTCTTCGATGCCTATCCTGATACGCCCTGGGCCGACGACGCCCTGGTTGGTGCCATGCGCGCTTACATTGCCTATGCCGAGCAGAGCGTACGTGCCCGCCAGCCGGAGCGTTATCGGCAGGCCATTGAACTCTACGAACGTCTGCTTCAGATCTTTCCCGAAAGTCCGCTGCTGCGCACGGCCGAGGAGCTTTATACCCAGGCCCGACAGCGACTGACGGAGCTGGAAGGGGATGCTTCGCTAGCCCAGGGACAACGCCAAAACTGACGCATGGCACGGCAGCGCGTCGGGCTCTTCGGCGGTTCATTCAACCCACCGCATCTGGCCCATCTGATTGTGGCCGAGCAGGTGCGCGAGCAGGCCAGGTTGGACCGGGTGCTCTGGGTACCCTGTCACACACCGCCCCACAAAGACGAACATGAACTGGCCGCACCACACCATCGGCTGGCTATGGTACGGCTGGCCGTCGAGGGTAATCCATTTTTCGAAGTTTCTGATGTAGAAATTCGTCGGGGCGGCCGCTCCTATACAATCGACACGATCCAAACGTTGCAGACCCAGCACCCTGACTGGGAGTTGATATTGATCCTGGGCGAAGACAGCCTCCGCACCTTCCACACCTGGCGCGCTCCGGAAGAGATTGTTGCGCGCGTGCCGCTTGTCGTTTATCGCCGGCCTGATGCGTCCGACCATCCGGTCGATCCCCGTTTTCTGGCCCGTACTACGTTCGTCGAAGCGCCGCTGCTGGAGATTTCAGCCTCCGAGATCCGTCGACGCTGCCATCTGGGCCACTCCATTCGCTACCTCGTGCCCGAGCCGGTCCGACAATACATCATCAAAAACCACCTGTACAGCGATTCGATGCGCTAAAAGCGCATCATTGGATGTGCCATAGGCGATATTTTGGGGCATGAAAAATCCATTTTTTGGGCCGTGTGCGTGTGCATCGTTCAGATATGAACGAAGAGGGGTTCGGCATGGTCATTCTTGCAGTAACCTGGACGTTGTATGCCGAACGCTCATTCTGGCACGATCGAGCAGCTACTGCAACGTGTCCTCGAACTCGGGCTCATCGATTGTTATGAGCGCCGTGGCGATCGCATCTACATCGAAGCGGCTTCCCTGCAGCTTGAACTCACCGAAACGCAGGCGCTACGCTGGCTCGAAGCGGCGCTGAACGCCTTTCAACGCATGCAGGGAGGATTGCGTGATGACCGCCCCGATTCCGAAAGCGCCGGACGCTGAAAATGTGCGTTTGGGGACGTTGTGCTTGGGTAGGTTCAAACCCATCGTCAGGCAGACCTCGAGGGCATCAGCTTGCTTGACCGGATGGTGGCTGGCGCTTTGTGCCCGAGCATTGAAACGCTCCCGATGATGGATCGTTTGTGCGCTCAGGTTCCAGCATCGATGAATCCATGAGCGAGGCACCTACGCAACGAGAGGTCAAAAGCCAGACGCTGCTGCAGCGGGCGCGTGCGGCGCATGCAAGGAGTCAGTTTGCCGAAGCGGTCCGCCTGTATCTGGCAGCGGCGCGTCTGCTGGGCAATCACCCCAATCAACGCGCCGAGGCCTGGCTGGAGGCTGCCCATGCACTACGGCTGGTGGGCTATTTTCGTCAGGCCCTTCAGCTCTATGAGCGGGTGCAGGCGCTGGCGCAGGAACTGGGCGACGAGGCGCTCTGGATGGACGCCCGCGTCGGTGAAGGGATGGCTCGTCGCGCCATGGGCGACCTTGAAACGGCGATTGTCTGCTTCCGGGAAGCACTGGCCTACTATCAGGAACAGGAAGATTCTGAAGGAATCGGCTATACGCTCTGGTGCCTGGGCGGCGCGCTGCGTCTGACTGGTGACTTTGACGAAGCGCTCGACTGTCTGCTGGAGGCGCTGGACATCTTCGAAGACGAGGAGCCTTCGACGGCCGAGGGGTACGTCCGCTGCGCACTGGGTGGTCTGAGCCGCATGCGGGGCGAATACAATGCTTCGCTGGCCTACTACCAGGCGGCCGAGCGCATCCTGACGGCCTGCGACGACCTATTTGGCCGCGCCTATGCCGCCTGCGGTATTGCCAACGCCCAGCGCATGCTGGGCAACATCGAGGCCGCGCATCACTACTTTGCCCAGGCCCAGCAGCGCTACCACCAGATTGGCGATCGGGTCAGCTATGCCTATACACTCTGGGGCGAAGGAACACTTTTCAAGGTGACCCACCGGCTCGAGCAGGCCCGTGAGCGTTTCCGGCAGGCGCTTGCCCTCTTTCGCGCGACGGGGGACGACCGGGGCATCGCCTATGCTTACACGGGCCTGGCCGAGCTGCTATTGCTCGAAGACCGGGCGTCTAAGCAGGTCCGACACTACTTGGAAGCGGCCCGCGAACGGGCCACCCGACACGGCTACACCTTCGAACGACTGCACGCCGAGTTGCTGTTGCATCTGTCAGGAATGCAACCGGCCGAAGGGGGACTGGAGGCGTTGCGCGAAGCCTATCGGCGTTGCGGTTCGCAATGGCTCGAAGGTGAAGTCGCCCTTCCGCTCAACATCCCGTAGCCAATGCTGCGTAACTACTGGCCCCGTCCGCTGTTGCACTTCGCCCCGCCGCAGGGTTTCATGAACGACCCGAACGGGCTGGTTTACCACCGCGGCCGCTTTCATCTTTTCTATCAGCACAACCCTTATGCGCCGGTCTGGGGTCACATGAGCTGGGGGCATGCCGTCGGGCCCTCGCTGCTGGACTGGGAAGACCGACCCGTGGCGCTGCTGGAACAGTCCGATCACATGATTTTTTCGGGCTCGGCCGTCGTCGATTTTGAAAATACGGCTGGCTTTGGTACCGACGCGTTGGTGGCCGTTTACACGGCGCACTACCGGGACGATCGGGAGGCGCAATGCCTGGCCTACAGCACGGACGATGGAGAGCACTGGACGTTCTTTGAGGGAAACCCTGTGCTGATGGATCCAGAGCGACCGCACGTACGCGATCCACAGGTTTTTTGGTACGAACCGGGGGCTTACTGGGTGATGGCCGTGGCCCGGGCCGACGACCGGCAGGTGGCTTTTTATGCCTCGGACGATCTGAAACGCTGGGAGCTGCTAAGCGCGTTCGGACCGGTCGGCTGCTGGCGGGAAGCGCCCCACTGGGAATGCCCGACCCTGCTGGAATTACCCGTGGTTGGCACCAACCGCACGCACTGGCTGCTGAAGGTGGACGTGGACGGCGGGGCGCTCACGGGCGGCTCGGGCGCACAGTATTTCACCGGGCACTTCGACGGCGTGCGCTTCGTCCCAGACGACCCTACCGAAACAGTGCGCTGGGTAGATGCTGGCCCCGACTTTTACGCGGCGCAAGCCTTCAACCACATGCCTGACGGCCGTAGCGTGTGGCTGGGTTGGATGAATAACTGGCGCTACGCGAACGCGTTGCCTACTTCCCTTTGGCGAGGGATGCTGACGATCCCGCGCGAACTGGCGCTGGTGGAAGTCGATGGCCGCTACCATCTGGCGCAGCACCTCTGTCGGGAATGCTACGTGCGGATGCAGCCTGTGGAGGCGCCACCGATCGGGCGATCGTTTCCGTTGTCCGAAGCCGGGCTGCTGCGACTTCGGCTGCGCACTGACGGCCAATGGCACGCCAGGCTTTTCGCAGGCACCACACAAGGCGTAGTCGTCGGCCACGACGCCCAAAACCACTGCTTTTTTCTGGATCGCCGTGCAGCCGGTCAGACAGACTTTTCACCCGATTTTCCCGCTCGTTTTGAAGCGCCGCTACCGCCCGACGTGCCAGAGGAGCTTGTCCTGGAGATTCTTTTCGACCGTTACAGCGTCGAAGTATTCGCCCCGCAGGCCCGACTTGTCTTGAGTGCCCTGGTCTTCCCAGGGCCCGGGGATCGTGCAGGTGTGATTCAGGACGAAGGTGAAACGATCCGAGAGGTGCTACTTTGTTGCTATGCGGACGCCTCGGCCTCTGCCGGCTAAGCCAACGGAGTAGCTGCATCAACCAAAGCCTTGCAGCGGCTTGGGACTATGCCCCCAAATTTTTCATCGAAGTCCTCCGGTCCAAACCCTTGGGCGTTGTATTTTTCAACAAAAACGCCGGGGCGTTGCGCCCCTGAGTTTTGTGGGAGCCTATGAAAATGAAAGCACTGGCCAAAATGCGCCCGGGGCCCGGGCTGGAGCTTATTGAGACCGAAGTGCCGCAGCCCGGCCCAGGGGATGTTCTAATTCGTGTAAAAGCCACGTCGATCTGTGGCACCGACGTGCACATCTACCGGTGGGATGGCTGGAGTCAGCAGCGCATCCGGCCTCCCCTGATTCTGGGCCATGAATTTGCCGGCGAGATTGTAGCGGTGGGCGAAGAGGTCGACGGGTTGGAAGTGGGCCAGTCGGTTTCGGCCGAAGGGCACATTGTGGATCATACCTGTGCGGCCTGTCGGGCAGGTCAGCCGCACCTGTGCCGCAACGCGCGTGTGATCGGGATCGACCGTCCTGGTGCCTTTGCCGAGTACGTGTGCGTGCCGGCCGAAAACGTCTGGGTCAATGCGCCTGACGTACCGCCGGAGATTGCCTCGCTACAGGATCCGTTTGGCAACGCGGTGCACGCCACCTACGTGTTCGACTTGGCCGGACGCTCGGTGCTGGTGAGCGGGTGCGGGCCGATTGGGCTTATGGCTATTCCGGTGGCACGCGTAGCGGGTGCCCGGCTGATCATTGCCACCGACCCTAACGAGCAGCGGCTGATACTGGCTCGGCGTATGGGCGCCGACGTGGTGCTCAATCCCCGACGCGACGGGGTGGTCGCGAAGGTGCGGGAGATGACCGGCGGCGACGGGGTGGATGTCGTGCTGGAGATGAGCGGTGCGCCCGCAGCCATTCAGGCCGCGTTGGAAGCGCTTCGACCTGGCGGACAGGTGGCTGCGCTCGGTCTGACGGCTGAACCGATCACGCTTGATTGGAACGAGCTTGTGGTCATCAAAGGCGCCACCGTCCAGGGCATTTACGGCCGCAAGATCTGGGACACCTGGCACCGGATGCGGGCACTTCTGCAGACCGGCGCCGTCGATCTCAGTCCGCTCATCACGCACCGCCTGCCTCTGGAGGCCTATGAGGAAGCGTTTCGGCTGCTCATGAACCCTGGTGACGAAGTGGTTGCCAAAATTATCCTCTATCCCAACGGCATGGACTGAAGCCCGCAAACCGGCTATCTTTGAAAAAATGTGAACCTAAACGGAGCCTGCCATGAGCCATCCGTTGAGCTGGATTGATGAGGAACTGGCCGCGCTGAAAGAGTCCGGCCTGTACACCTACATCCGCACGATCGAGTCACCCCAGGGCGCCTGGCTAACCGTCGACGGCAAGCGGGTTCTGAATTTCTGCTCGAACAACTACCTGGGACTGGCCAATCACCCGCGCTTGGTAGAGGCGGCCCGCAGCGCAATGGAACAATACGGCGTGGGGCCCGGCGCCGTGCGCACCATTGCGGGCACGATGGCGCTGCACGTGGAGCTTGAACGGCGACTGGCCGAGTTTAAGGGCGTCGAAGCTGCGATCACGTTCCAGAGTGGTTTTGCAGCCAACCTGGCGACGATCCCGGCCATCGTGGGCCGCGAAGACGTGATCTTCAGCGACCAGCTCAACCACGCCAGCATTATCGATGGCTGCCGCCTCAGCCGTGCGACTATTGTGGCTTATCCTCACAATGAGGTGGAGGCGCTGGAAGATCTGATTAAGGAACACGGCCCGAAGTACCGCCGCAAACTGATCGTGACGGATGGTGTTTTCAGCATGGACGGAGATATTGCGCCGCTACCGCGTCTGGCCGAATTGGCCAAGCGCTACGGCTGCATCCTGATGGTAGACGACGCGCACGGCGAAGGCGTGCTGGGCCGGGGTGGCCGGGGCATCGTCGATCACTTTGATCTGCACGGCGTGGTGGACATCGAGGTGGGCACCATGTCGAAAGCCTTCGGTGTGATGGGGGGCGTGGTGGCCGGTAGCCGCCGGCTTGTCGAATGGCTCCGTCAGCGCGGCCGACCGTTCCTGTTCTCCAGTGCAATGACGGTACCCGATGTGGCTGCATGCCTGGCCGCCATCGACCTGCTGGAGGAAAGCACTGAGCTGGTTGATCGCCTCTGGGACAACGCGCGCTACTTCAAAGCGAAAATGCAAGCGCTTGGCTTCGATACAGGCAAAAGTGAAACCCCGATCACGCCGATCATGCTGGGTGAGGCGCCACTGGCGCAGGAGTTCAGCCGCCGCCTGTTCGAAGAAGGCGTCTTCGCTATGGCAATCGGCTATCCGACCGTTCCGAAAGGGGCCGCTCGCATTCGCGTGATGCCAAGCGCTGCACACTCCCGCGAAGATCTGGACTTTGCCATCCAGGCCTTTGAAAAAGTCGGTCGCGAGCTGGGCGTACTTGTGGCTTGAGTTAGCGGCGGGCGCGTTGCGTGGAAGTGCGCTTTCGGAGGCGGCATAGAAAGAAGCCTTCCATTTCGGTGGTGGGTAAAATGCGCCGGGCATGGCGAAGCTCGGGATGAAACGAGCGGCCGTCCCAGCTTGTAAGGCCGGGTATCTGGTTGGAGAGGGGCAGCTCCAGCGGGTCAACGGTCAGGGCTCCGTCGAAGGTGCGAAGTAGGCGGTCGAGCACGGCCTCGTTTTCTTCCGGAGCCATCGTGCAGGTGGCATAGACGAGCACGCCACCCGGACGCAGGCTCTGGACGGCCGAGACCAGTAGTCGATACTGTTTGCGGGCCATCTCGTGGATCTTGCGCAGGCTCCAGTAGGCGAACGTTTCAGGATCGCTCAGGTGAAAGCGTCCTTCTGAAGAACAGGGGGCATCGACCAGCACGTAGTCGAAATGTTCAGGCCGGTATCGGCCCATGCGCGTGCCATCCTGCAGAAACAGCCGCACGTTGGGCGCGCCGTAAGCCTGCACATTGGCCTTTAGGCGGTAAAAGCGCGGACGCACGACCTCGACCGCGACAATCTCACCCCGGCCCTGCATCAGACAGGCCAGTTGCAGCGTCTTGCTGCCTGGTGCTGCGCACAGATCCAGCACACGTGCGTCCGGTTCAGGTGCCAGCACCAGGGGCGGCAGCATGCTGGCCAGGTCCTGCATGTAGATCCACCGCTCGCAGTAAGGTCTGCTTTTGAGCAGCGCCGCACGTGTTTCTGGTGGCATCTGGAAGGCATCGGGGTACCAGTCCACCGGTTGTGGATGAAGACCTTCGGCTTCCAGCGCGGCCTGTACGGCGTCGCGATCGGCCTTCAGCGTATTGACCCGAAAAGCCGTGATGCGCGGTTCCCGGAAGGCGGCTTCGACCGCCGGCAGCCGCTCCGGTGGCACCAGCTGCAGCAGTCGCGCCATGAATGTTTCGGGCAGGGTGGGCGTCATCCCTTTCAGGCGAACTAAAGGATGGCAAAAGAGTTACGGCTGATTGCAAAGCATGGTCCTTAACGCACCGCGCGACCGGTGGTTTTTGCTCCGGCGATTGAAGAGGTTGCATAAAGGTACCGATATTTTTACCATAGCAGACAGGGCGTCAGGTCTTCGATTAGGTAACCGGAAAACGTAATGCGTCGAAGTGACGACACGATTCGCTGCTCGTTCTGTGGGCGGACGACCCATGAAGTCCTTTCGATGGTGGCCGGTCCGAACGATGTGTACATCTGTGACCGATGCATTCACGACGCAGCCGGCATCGTACGCAACGACCTGATGGCCCACGCGGCCGCCCGTCGGCGTCCACAGGCGCATCGACGTCGCCTGACACCTCCAGAGATCAAGGCTGCGCTTGACGAATACGTGATCGGCCAGGAACGGGCCAAAAAGACGCTGGCCGTAGCGGTTTACAATCATTACAAGCGGATCGACAACCAGCACTATCTGCCCAATTATGACGATGTCGAGCTGGAAAAATCCAACATCCTGCTGATCGGTCCAACCGGTACCGGAAAGACGCTGCTGGCGCGCACGCTGGCCCGCATTCTTGACGTGCCATTTTCGATTTCCGACGCCACGGCGTTGACCGAGGCAGGCTATGTGGGGGAGGACGTCGAAAGCATCCTGGCGCACCTGCTGCACGCGGCCGATTTCAACGTGGAGCGAGCCGAGCAGGGGATCGTGTATATCGACGAAATCGACAAAATCGCCCGCAAAGGCGACAGCCCCTCGATTACGCGCGACGTTTCGGGCGAAGGCGTGCAGCAGGCGCTGCTGAAAATCCTGGAAGGCACGATTGCGGGGGTGCCGCCAAAGGGCGGTCGCAAACACCCGGAGCAGAACCTGATTAACATCGATACGCGCAACATCCTGTTTATCTGTGGCGGGGCGTTCGAGGGACTGGAGGAGATCATTGCCCGACGCCTTTCGACCTCGTCGATCGGATTTTTCGCTGCGGGAGGCAAACGCGTCGATCCAAAAGATCCGCGCATTTTCTACCATGTCGAGCCCGACGATCTACTGAAGTTTGGGCTCATTCCCGAATTCATCGGACGTCTTCCTGTAATCACGCCGCTGGAGGCGCTTTCGGACAAAGCGCTCCGGAGCATCCTGACCGAGCCGAAGAATGCATTGGTGCGCCAGTACCAGAAGCTGTTCGCTATGGACGGCATCGAGCTGATCTTCGAGGAGGCAGCGCTCGATGCTATCGTCGAGCGGGCCAAAGAGCTGGGCACCGGTGCGCGTGGACTGCGGGCCGTCATGGAAGAGGTGATGCTTGACATCATGTTCAATATCCATACAATGCCTGACGTAGGCGTATGCCGGATTACAGCTGCGACGGTTCGCTACGGCGAGGCCCCGATCTATGAAGAGCGCCGCGCCAGCGCGTAATGCCTGGATTAAGGGCGGAACTCCCGGTAGCCGGCGGATTTAGCCCTGGCGTTGCGCAGTCCCTTCAGAACACGGCCTGCTTCCGGCATGCAGCTTCGATGGAAGGTTCTTGGTGAGGCATTACGGCGCGTCTGGCGGACGCTCCGTTACTATTTGGTGGGACTCTACCATCTGCTCAATCACAAGCCAGTCTTTCTCTGGGCCCAGGCCATTGCCTTTAAAGTGCTGGTGACCATCGTGCCCGTACTTGTGCTGGCAACTGGCGTGCTGGGCCATATTTTGCGCCAGGAGCGCCCCTTTCAGACCGTGGCCCGTTTTATCCGAGACTTTTTGCCGACCTATCAAAGCGACCAGCTCATTCAGTTCTTGGAGCAACTGCAGCAGGCTAGCGGCACCTTCACTGTGATCGGTATGCTGGGTCTGCTCTACGCCTCGATGACCCTGTTTACCACATTGCGCGGCGTGCTAAGCCAGGTGTTCGATGAGCCCTGGCATCAGGGACGCTCCATTCTACGCGGGTATCTTTTCGATCTACGCATGATGGTGCAGGTTGGCGGACTGTTTCTGCTGACCTTTAGCGTCTCGCTGGCTATTCAAACGATTAATGTGGCCGGCTTAGAATGGCTCAAGCGATTGCACCTGGACTACGTATGGGTGAAAGAAGGGTGGCGACGCCTCATCCAGGTGCTGGGGTTGATCATCCCCTATCTGCTCAGTCTGGCCATGTTTTTTCAACTTTACTACTTTACGCCGAAGCCTCGGCCACCCGTACGGGGCGCATGGCTGGGGGCCGTGGTGGCAGCGCTGCTTTGGGAAGCGGCCAAGACCGCCTTCGCTTTTTATGCGGCCCGCTCTACTTTTTTTGAACGATTCACGAATAGCGGTATTTCAGCGATCGGGCATGTCTTTGGCCTGATCCTGGCCTTCGGTTTCTGGGTGTATTATTCAGGCGTGGTGTTTATTCTGGGAGCGCTGCTGGTGCTGCTCTACGAAAAGCACCGGCGCGATCAAAAGAAAACGCCGGCCCCTGCCGCAACCTCTGAAGCACGCGCATGAAGCACGGACGCTGCCGAATTGGGATCGTTGTGGCCTTGCTGATGGGACTGGGCCAGCCGCTCATGGCACAGGCGCCGCTGTGGCTGATCAACGAACGCACCACGATCCAGGCCATTTCGTTTCGATTTGTGGACACAAAGAGCTTCGAGGAGAATCAGCTTCGGGAGCAGATGGTGCTGCAGGCGCCCTCCCGGTGGGATCGCATTAAAGGCTGGCTGCCGTTTGTCTCACCAGCCCGTTACCCCTTCGGTCCGATCGAACTAGCTCGCGACGTGGTACGACTCCGCCGCTTCTATGCCCGCAACGGCTTCCTGCACACAGAGATTACCTATGCTGCCTCGCAACTCGACACCGCGCGCAATCAGATCCACATTGTGCTGAGCATCCGCGAGGGACCACCGCTCATCATTCAGGACGTAGGCTTTTACGATCCAGAAGGGCGTTACCTGGTGACCACGCTCGATCCAGGACTTCGGGAGCGCTGGCGTCGATTCCAAGACCAGATTGCCTTTCGGGTGGGCGATCGCTACACTGAAGCCCGGCGCGTGGAGATCCAGGATGCGGTGCTGAACTGGTTCCGCGACCGAGGCTATGCCTTCGCGCGCGTGTATTCGGACGCCCGCATCGATTCAACCTTCAATACAGTGGACCTGCGTTTTGTGGTAGATACCGGCCCGCTCGGGTATTTTTCGGAGATTCAGATCGAAGGCAATCGGCGCGTGAGCGACCAGGCAATACGCCGGGAGCTCCCATTCCGGGAAGGCGATGTGTTCTCGCAACGTAAAGTGGTGGAAGGACAGCGCCAGCTTTTTGGATTGGAGATCTTCCGCGTGGCGCTGGCCGATATTCCGCCCCAGCCGCGCGATAGCTCGGTCGCTGTACGTTACCGGGTGGCCGAGTCAGCGCTGCGTTTTCTGGTGTTGCAGGGAGGCTTTGGACGTAGCGAGGGACTGGGGGCCGAGGTACGCTGGACACACCGCAACTTTCTGGGCGATGCCCGCACGCTTACGTTGAACCTCGTGGCGCAGACCGGCCTGCTGGCCCGTCGTGGCCCAGGTACGCCGCCCCCCCGCCTGTTTCGCTTCAGCGCGCTGTTTCGCCAACCCTATCTGTTTTCGCGGCGGATGGAGTTGCTGCTTTCGCCATTCCTGGAATATCAGCGCGACCCACTGCTGGAAGACAGCGACGAGCCGCTGCAGATCAACACACGCGAATTCGGTCTGAACACCACACTCCTTTACGAAATCTATCCATTCCGCACCGTCACGGTGCAGCATACCTTCAGCCGGGCGCTTCAGCTCACGTCGCAGCAGCGCGAAACGACGAGCGCGCGCGATCTGTTCGACAAAAGCATCCTGTCGCTGACAGCTACCTTCGGGCGGACGAACAACTACTTCAATCCACGGCGCGGCTATCTCATTCGACCGTTTGCCGAACTGGGTGGCGGGCTCATTGGCTCGGAGATCGAATACTACCGGCTGGGAGCCGAGCTGACAGGCTACCTGCCGCTTACGCGCCGGAGCGTGCTGGCCAGCCACCTGCTGATCGGACGTCTGGAGCCGCTGGGACGCAGTCGCGATGCGCTGGCCGGTCGCCTGGGGCGTGCCGACAGCCTGCGCTACGAGAATCGCTTCGATCCGATCCTTTTCTATGCGGGCGGTAGTAGTGACGTACGTGGCTGGGGGTTGCAACAGCTCGGGCCCAAGATAACCCGCCTGCAGGTCAGCGACGGCGATACGACCATTTACTACGAGCCGATCGGCGGCAACCGCAAGCTGGTGCTGAACCTGGAATTGCGTTTTGGTCTGCCGAGGCTCGGCAACGACTGGCAGGGTGCCGCCTTTCTCGACGGTGGCCAGCTCGGACAGGATCGACTAACGCTGCGCCCGACGGCCTTCCGGTGGGCGGCCGGTCTGGGCGTGCGCTACCAGACACCCGCCGGTTTCATTCGGCTTGATCTGGCCTACAAGCTCAATCCAAGCTATGAGGACCTGCGCGATCCGGCCGACGTGTACCGCTATCGCCAGGGATTGACAGACCGCCCTCCGAAAGCCCACTGGCAACGTCGCCTGCGGCTGCACCTGAGCATCGGCCAGACGTTCTAAGCACGCCTGCATATGGAGACCACCCCGTCCATATCACCTGCCCGTCGATGGCTGCGCCGCATCGGATGGACGCTATTGGGCCTGCTTGGCGCGCCGATCGTGCTGGTTGGATTGCTTTTGCTGGTGCTGCAAACGTCTTGGGGTGCCGAGCAGGTGCGCCGGCTGATCGAAAGCCAGGTGAATGCGCAACTACAGGGGGGGCGACTGGAGATCGGCGCGCTGCGGGGTAACTTCGTGCGCACGCTGGCGCTCTACGAGATTGCCGTGCGAGACACGTCCGGGCGCGTGCTGCTGGCGCTGGATTCGCTTGAAATAGCCTATGTGCCCGAGGCGTTGCTTTTCAACCGACGCGTACACCTGCGGCAGCTGCGCCTGATTCGTCCGCATCTGGAACTGACGCAGCAGCCCGACAGCACCTGGGACCTGCTTCGCCTGTTCGCCACCGCGCCCGACACAACCGCGAAGGAAGCGGAGGCCGGCGTCGCCCCGGACATCTGGATTGACCACCTGGCGCTGCGCGATGGGGCAGCAGCTCTGCACTTCTACGCGCCCCGTGCTGACTCGACCTGGCATCTGCACCGGCTTGACGTGCAGCTCGACACGCTGCGACTGCCGCCGGAAAGCTGGCCCACGTTTTCAATACGCGCCCTGGAGGCCGTTCTTCAGCCGCCTGGAGCAACCGACTCGGTGCACGTCACCACGCAGCTGGCGCTGCACAAGCGACGACTCCGACTTGACACGCTGCGCATATGGTCCACCCGAAGTCGGGTAACCGGTGGCGGTACCCTGATGCTTCCGGCCGATACAGGACAGATCGAAGCCGTGCAGTTTCGGCTGGAAGCGCAGCCGCTGGCCCTCTACGACCTGACGCCGTTTGTGGCGGTCCCGGATCCGAGCCGAACGATCGAGGGCTTCGTGACTGTGCAGGGCAGCGGCCGCCTGCTGCAGGCGCAGGCTGCGCTGCGTACCGGCACGGGTGGCGAACTGGCGCTGAAGGCTACCTTTACGCCGCTCCTGGCCGATTCGGTGTACTACCGGGCCGAGGCACAAGTGCAGCGGCTGGATCCGGCTTTCTTCGGCGGACCGGCGGGCCGTCTGGATCTGCAATTCCAGGCCGATCTGCAGGGTTCATCGCTCCAGGCGCTGGATGGCACGGCCATGCTCGACATCTCAGCGGCGCGGCTGGGCGCCTACCAACTGGACCCCACCCGGATTGCAGTGCGCTTTGTGGCGGGCGAGGGCCAATTAACGGCGCAGGCCGGACTGTACGGTGCACGGTTGCAACTGGATGGTCGGGGACGCCCGTTCGACCCGACGCCTACCTACCGCCTGGATGGGCTGATCCAGAAGCTGAACCTGGCCCACGTTCTGTCCGACACGAGTTGGACGGGACAGTTGAACCTGGCTTTTTTGTTGGAGGGCGAGGGGGCGGACCAGATGGATGGACGCCTTATGCTTCAGCCTTCGCAGCTGAACCGGGCGGCTATCGAGGAAGGACAGCTGGCCGTGCACCTGCGGGGTGATACGCTGCGTTTTGCCCTCGAGGCGGCGTTGGCCGGTGGCCATCTGCACGCGCGCGGGCAATTTGCCAGTGCCTCGGTGCCTTCCTACGAAGTGCAGCCTTTCGTGCTGGAACGGATCGACGTGGCAGCCCTGCTGGGCGATACGCTGCGCAGTACGGTCAGCGGCCGACTCCGGCTGCGCGGGAGCGGGACCACGCCCGAGGCGCTTCGCCTGGAGGTCGCGCTTGAGCTGGACAGCCTGGTCTATGGAACCTACCGGCTGGCGCCCGTGCGCGTGCCTGTCCGGATGGACCGGGGCCTGCTCACGGCCACGCCCGAAATCGGACTGGGCGAGGGCCGCGTGGCCTTCCGCTTGCAGGGACGGCCGATGGCCCGAAGGCCTCGCTGGCAGATCGACCGTGGCCGCCTGGAGCGGGTGGATCTGGCGGCCGTGATGCCGGGCTGGTCCTCGCGGCTGAACGGCTCGTTCGAAGGATTTTATCGGGGCGCGACGCCGGCCGAGGCGGAAGCCAAGCTGACGCTGCAGCTGGTGGACTCCCGGCTCAACGCCCAGCCACTGGAAGCGGTCACGCTGAACGCCGCGCTGCGGCGCGGGCTGCTGACGCTGGCAACCCGGGCCACCTGGCCCAACGGCTCGCTGCAGCTGGAGGCGCAGGCCGACTCGCTGACGATCACGCCGGTTTACACGATCGAGCGGCTGGTCTTCCGCGGTGTGGATCTGGCGGCCTGGACCAGACAGGGACAGCCCCGAACCCGACTGAACGGCGTGCTGACGCTGCACGGTCGGGACACGGAACCGCGAACGATGCAACTTGCGGCAAGACTTCGCCTTGATGCCTCGCAGATAAACGACCGGTCCGTTTCCGGACAGTTTCGCCTAACATCTGTGGCCGGACGCTGGCAGTTCGGTGGACAGGTGGGCGTAGCCGATGGACAGGCCCGCTTCGACGCCCAACTGCTGCTGGATGGACCGACGCCCCGCTACGCGCTGACGTTTACGGCCGATCAGCTTGACCCAATGCCCCTGCTGGGGATCGATACGATTTCGGCTCGGCTCTCGCTCGATGCCGAACTGGAAGGCGAGGGATTCGACCCAGCCACCATGCAGGCGCGCGGCCGCCTGCAAAGCGATGGGGCGCACCTCGACGCGCTGACGCTCGACCAACTGGATGCCCGCTTTTCGATGGCCGAAGGGCTGCTGCGCCTGGACACACTCCGACTTGAAAGCAACGTGGCGACAGCATGGGGCGGCGGCCAGGTGGCCCTCGTAGATCCCGAAGGCGTGCGCATGTCCGAGCTGACGCTACAGGTAGAGCTTCACCGGTTGCAACCGCTGCGGCGGCTTGTCGGGGCGCGGCTGCTGGCGCTCGACGAGGGCCGGGTCGAAGCCCGGGCTTATGGGCGACCCGGTCAGCTTCGATTCGAAGGGAGCTGGGCGCTGCAAAACCTGATCTACGACGAACTACGTCTGGTGGAACTCGAAGGCCGCATGGCCGGCGAATTGGACCAACAGCGTCGTCTATCGAAAGCCGAAATTCGATCACAGGTGCATCTGTTGACGCTGAGCACCTTCCAGATCGAAAATGCCCGGGCGGAGCTGCGCTATGACGGACAACAGGCCAACTACGAGCTGCGCCTTGACGTAGATCGCCAACATACAGCCCGCCTCGAAGGCCAGGTGCTTCCGGCGCAGCAGGAGATTCGGCTGACGCGACTGGACATGCGGCTGCACGACGCCCGCTGGCGCCTGCTGCAACCGGCCACGTTTTCTTACGGCGAGGCCTATCGCATTCAAGGGCTGCTGCTCTACACCGAAGCGCAAGACCAGCAGCTCGCAGCCGACGGGTTGATCGACCCGAACGGCTCGCAGAGCTTCGTACTGACGCTCGAGCGCTTCCGGCTGGAGACCGTCACCGATCTATTCGAGCTGGGTGGACTGGGCGGTGCGCTCAGCGGAACCGTAGACCTAACCGGTCCGGCTACCGCACCGCTACTTAGCGGGCAACTTCTGCTTGAGCTAACCTCGGAAGGGCGGCCTGTAGGCGAACTGCACCTGAATCTGCAATATGACAGCTTGCGGCTGCAGGTGGACGCCCGCTTGCAACATCAGGCCGATGCCAGCACGATGACGCTGCACGGCAGAATTCCGATGGACCTGCGGCTGCAGGTACCACCCGAGGCGCCGCCGTTCGATCCAAACCAGGCACCGCTCGATTTGACGCTGGCCGCCGATACATTTGCCATTGCCTGGATCCAGCCGTTTCTGGATCCCGAAATCCTGCGCAATGTGGGGGGCCGGCTGGTTGGACGCGTGCACATTGGCGGCACACTGGCCGCCCCACTGCTCGATGGGCAGGCACGGCTCTTCGATGGAGCCGTCTATCTCCCCGAACTGGGCGTCACCTACCGCGACATCCAGGCCGAGGCCCGAATGGAGGGGCGCCGAATCATCCTGAATTCCTTCGAACTGCATGCTGGGGGCCGCCTTACCGGCAGGGGCACCGTCGAGCTGGAGGCGCTCACGCTGGCTGCGCTCGACCTGCGCATGCAGGCCCGCTCGTTTTTGGCCGCCGACAACCGCGCTTACCGTACCGTTCTTTCCGGAACGCTCCGGCTGACCGGCACCACCGAACGGCCTGAAATCGAAGGCGACGTGCAAGTGGTCAGCGCCGACATTTACCTAATCGAGCAGACCACGGTGGCCGATCTGGAACCTGTCCAGCTCACCGAAGCCGACCTGCAGATGCTGCGCCAGTATTTTGGCGTGCGCATTACCGAAAAAGACACGACGACCTTCGACTTTTACGAAGCCGCACGCATGCGCCTGAATCTGCGCATGGAACGCGATGTTTGGCTGCGCTCGAGTGCCAATCCTGAGATGAATGTGCAGTTTACAGGTACGCTGACCGTTCAGAAAGAACCCTATCAAGACCTGCAGCTCTTTGGGACGATCGAGGTGATCCCCGAGCGAAGCTACATCGTGCAGTTTGGCAAGCGATTCGAAATCACAGAAGGGACGCTTGCCTTTAACGGGCCGGCTGACGATCCAGAGCTCAACCTGAAAGCCCGCTACGTGGTGCCCTCGCGTGGGGATCAATCCAGCCAGGTTACGATTCTGCTTGCGGTCAGCGGGCGGCTGGATCGGCTTAACCTAGAGTTTTCGTCCGAGAACCCTGCAGGCCTCGAATTACCGGACATCATCTCGTACATTGTCTTCGGGCGTCCGGCCGGGCAGGCGCTTGCCTCACTGGCACCCGGCAGCAACGGGTCCGGCGGCGGGTTACTGGGGCGCGGGGCTGGGTTGGCGCTTGGACAGCTGGCCGGTGTCGTGGAGGGACTTGCCGGCGAAGAGTTCGGGCTCGACGTTGTCGAGATCGAACCCGACGGCCTGCAGGGTGCCAAGCTGACCGTTGGCAAGTATGTATCGCCTCGGCTGTTTGCTGCCGTTAGCCGACCGATCGCTTTTGGCGACAATACGGCCACGCAACGAACCACAGCCTACACGGAGTTCACCGTCGAATACACGATCTTCGACGCAATGGTCGTGCGCGTGACCAGCCAGGGAACGACCATGCGGATCAACTTGCTGTGGCGCTATGCCTACTGAGTCGAAAACGCTCGACATTCCGAAGCGTCCGTCTGGGCGCATCGGCCGCGCGTTTTTCGAGAAAGCCGGCGGGCTGGTGCTGTTCATGGCGCGGTTCTTCCGGGATGTGTGGCGGCCGCCTTATGAGGTGCGCGAGCTAATCAACCAGATGGACGAGGCCGGTTCAAAAAGCTTCGTCCTGACGGCCGTCACGGGCATTGCCATCGGCGTGGTGCTGGCCATGCAGAGCCGAGGGACGCTTGCCCGTTTCGGGGCTGAGGCGGTGCTGCCCAACATGCTGGCCCTGTCGGTTTTTAAGGAGATCGGGCCGGTCATCACGTCGCTGGTGCTGGCCGGTCGTCTCGGGGCGGGAATGGCCGCGGAGATTGGCTCGATGCGCGTGACCGAGCAGATTGACGCGCTGGAGGTGGCCGCCCTCAAGCCCTTTCACTACCTGGTGATCACGCGCGTGCTGGCCTGCATCGTGATGTTTCCGGTACTGACAACCTGGACAAACATGATTGCACTGGCCGGGGGCTACGTCGAGTCGGTCATTTCGGCCGACATGGACTACCGACTGTTCTGGAATAGCGCCTTTTCAAGCCTGCGCTTTTCAGACCTGATCGTCGATACGCTCAAAACCAGCGTGTTCGGTTTTCTGGTGGGGATTGTAAGTTGCTATCTGGGCTACACGGTGCGGGGGGGCACGCGGGAAGTCGGCCAGGCGGCCATGCAGGCGGTGGTGATCTCGTCGCTGTTGATTCTACTGGCCGACGTGGTCGTTGTGCGTATTTCGCTGTTCCTTTTTGGGGCGCTGTGATGAAAAGCCGTTTGCGGCTTTTGGGTGATATTTCGGGCGGGGCCATATGCAAGGATTTCAGTCTTCCGTTGAAGGTATCGAAACGCCGCCTCCATCGGGAGTCGTGGTGGCGCTGCTTGGTGTGCATAAGCGCTTTGGCGAGCGGGAGGTGCTGCGTGGGGTGTCGCTCGACGTGGAGGAAGGCACCTCGGTCGTAGTGATGGGAGGATCGGGTACAGGCAAAAGCGTGCTGCTCAAACATATCGTGCGGCTACTTGTGCCCGACGAAGGCGCCGTGTGGGTGTTTGGTCAGCGCGTCGATCAGCTTGAAGGCGAGGCACTTGACCACCTGCGGCTTTCAATCGGCTATCTGTTCCAGAGTGGGGCATTGTTCGACTCGATGACCGTCTATGAGAACCTGGATTTCCTGCTGGAGCGGCACACCCGGCTCAGCCGGGCTGAGCGCCGCGACCGTATTCTGGAGACGCTCGACTGGGTAGGCCTGCGCCACACGGCTACGCAGTATCCAGCCGAACTGTCCGGCGGTCAGCGCAAGCGCATTGCGCTGGCACGGGCTATCATCCTGGAGCCCAAACTGCTGCTTTACGACGAACCGACGACCGGGCTCGATCCAGTCTCGGTGCGCGCCGTCTCGGAGCTGATCGTACGGCTGCGTAACGAGCGCGGCATCACGTCGATCGCCATCACACATGATCTGCTCTGCGCGGAAATTATTGCCGACCGGGCGCATTTTCTGCATGAAGGCCGCATCCTGATGGGTGGGACGCTCGACGAGCTGCGACGCTCCGATCATCCCGTGCTGCGCAACTTCTTTGGAACCTGAAGAATTCAAACCCCTGCGGCACGGCTTTTTCGGCTTCATTGTTCACCAACCGGTTCCTGTCATGTCGCGCGAAGCACGGGTTGGATTGCTGGCGCTGGCGGGCGTTGGGCTGTTTATCGTCGCCCTGTTTGCGATTGCGAATCGCTCATTTCTGCTGAGCGATACGTTTCTGCTGCGCGCCCGCTTCAACCGGGTGGCTGGGTTGGTGCCCGGGGCGCCCGTGCAGTTTCAGGGCGTGAACGTAGGGCGCGTCGAATCGGTGCAGTTGCCGCTGGAGCCGGGCGGACAGATTGAGGTGACCATGGCGATCAAAGACGAAGCCCGGCGTGTGATTCACACGCGCACGCAGGCGCAGATCAAAAGCGAGGGGTTGGTGGGCCAGCAGATCGTCGTGCTGGTCAATCCGCCGGGTGCTCAGGGTGAGCCGGTTTCAGAGGGCGACCTGATCGCAGGCATTGATCCGTTCGATCTGTTCGAGATCACGGACCGGACATTGGCGTCGGTGCAGCGCTTCGAGGACGCGGCCAATGCGTTCCGGCAGATCATGCTCGACGTGCAGGCCGGCGAGGGTACGCTGGGCAAACTGATCTACGATCCAACGCTCTACAATGAGTTCGTCGCCACGACGAACCAGACGCGGCGTGTACTGAACAGCCTGGCAGACAATGCCGAGGCGCTGGTGGCGCTGGCCGAGGAGGCTACGCAGGGTGTGCAGTCGATCCTGGATAAGATCAACCGGGGCGAGGGCACGATGGCCCGGATGCTGAACGACCCGGCGCTCTACGAGCAGCTGCTGGCTACGGCCGATACGCTTCGGCTGGTGGCTTCCGAGCTGCGGGCCATCACGGGCGCGGCGGAGAACGCAGCCAACTGGGGCGCTCTGGGAGCCTACCGATTTGCCGAACTGATGGAGGCGGCCAAGCATAACTGGCTCTTCCGGCGTTACTTTGAGGAGCGCGGCTACATGGAACGAGCTCCTTTCGAGGTGCGGGAGCGGGCTATCGAACAGGCCTATCGGCAACTCCAGACCCGCATGCGCGAGCTGGACGCTTGGGAACGGCAATTGCAGGAACGCGAAGCCCGGCTGAAGGCGCTGGAGACGCGCCTGTCGGCCCTGGCCGACTCGCTGGCCGGCACCGATGGACGCTGAGCACCGCAACATGACGCCACCGAAGTTCACGCCGAACGACCTGGAAGAACCGCGGCTGGGGCCGTTCGAGGCGCTCCTGCTGGGGGGCGGGCTGGCGCTATTTCTGGCGCTGCTCTACGAGATGCGGGCATTTCTGAACCCGCCGTTGATTGCGATCGCCGCCACAATCCTGCTCTGGCCGCTGCGGCGAAACCGCTCGGTGCGGACCCTGCTGCTTTCCGGAGGCTTTCTGCTGCTGTTCTGGCTGCTGAGCCAGCTCCGGGTCGTGCTCATTCCGTTCGTGGTCGCCTACCTGCTGGCCTATCTCACCAATCCGCTGGTCGATCTGCTGGAACGACGACTGAACGTACCGCGCTGGGTGCCGGCGCTGACCGTTACTGGGCTGGTGGTAGGTGCACTTTTCGCTATCCTGCTGCTCCTGGTCCCGACCATTGTCGGGCAGCTCATCGAACTCATCCGCCAGCTGCTCGGTAGCGTGGGCGAGCTACGCCGCTGGCTCTATGAGAGCCCTTTACTGGATCGGCTGGAAGAAGTACTGCCCTTCGACCGGCAGGCGTTGATCCAGCAGCTTACCACGTTCCTGCAGACTCAGCTCAATGCACTTACCGGCAAGCTCCCCGATACGCTGGCGATTGTCGCGCAATCGATTGGCTCGCTGTTGGGCGCACTGACTGTGCTGGCCATTCTGCCTATGCTGATCTTCTACACGCTCAAGGACTACCCGAAGCTGCGGGATGCGCTGATCAGCCTGTTTCCGAAGCACAACGGCCGCCGCGACTACCTGATGTACGCAGGCACCGTGGTGGGCAATTACCTGCGGGGTCAGCTCCTGATCAGCCTGATCGCGGCCTTCAACGTGTCGGTGGCGCTGCTGATTTTCGATGTACCGTTCGGGTTGCTGATTGGCCTGCTGGCCGGCATCCTGAACCTGATCCCCAACCTGGGTGCCGTGCTGACGAACATCATTGCGTTGTTGATTGCCCTGCTGTTCGGCGATCCGCCGCTGTTGGATGCGGTGATCGTAACCGGGGTGCTGCTGGGGCAGGGATTGCTGGAGGCCAGTGTGCTTTCGCCGCATATTCTAAGCCACCAGGTGGGCCTGCACCCGGTGCTGATTCTACTGTCGCTGTTCGTGTTTGGATACTTCCTGGGTGCGTTCGGGCTGCTCATTGCCGTGCCCACGACGGCTATCCTGGTGGGCTTTTATCAGAGCTACCGAGAAGCCCGCGAGAAGCTTGCCGTTACCACGACGCCCGAATCGACCGTACCGGAATAGCGTCATGTCGAAAAAGCACGTCCCCATTCGCTCCTGTGTAGTCTGCCGCAGGCGACGGCCTAAGCACGAGTTGGTGCGCATTGTGCGGCGGCCGGATGGCCGGGTTGAGCTGGATCCAGATCAGAAAAGACCCGGTCGGGGCGTCTATCTGTGCCCGAACCCGTCCTGCTGGAAGCTGAAAGCTGCTTTTCCCCGGCTGCAACGTGCGCTGCGAACCGAACTCGATGCCGAGGCGCGTGCTGCTCTGGCCGCCTGGGCCGAACGCATGCAACAGGCGACCACGGCCGACGCAGAAACGTGAAGCTAAAAGGGGGATGGAACCTCCTCTCAGCATTATCCCACCCAAGGATCTTCTAGCAGTAGGCTGCGTGGAAGGGCGCCGCAGACGCGTGAAAAACCATGCGGTTTACCCTGGAATACGTTGATTCGGAAACGCGGGCGCGGGCTGGACGGCTCGAAACCCCGCACGGCCCTGTCGAAACACCTATGTTCATGCCGGTGGGGACTGTCGGCAGCGTGAAAGCCGTCGGTCCCCGCGAACTGCGCCAGGACGTGGGCGCGCAGATCATCCTGGGCAACACCTATCACCTCTACCTGCGGCCCGGGTTAGAAGTGCTCCGCCAGGCGGGCGGATTGCATCGATTCATGGGATGGAACGGCCCTATTCTGACAGATTCAGGCGGCTTTCAGGTTTTTTCGCTGGCCGCATTGCGCAAACTTTCAGAAGAAGGAGTTTGGTTCCAGAGCCATCTGGACGGCTCCCGCCACCTGTTTACACCGGAAAACGTCATCGATTATCAGCGTGTGATTGGGGCCGACATCATGATGGTGCTGGACGAGTGCCCGCCGGGCGATGCATCGCTGGAAGCTGCTCGCCGGGCGCATGAGCTAACCTTGCGCTGGGCCGAGCGCAGCAAACGCCGCTTTGAGGAGACCACTCCACTTTACGGCTACGAGCAGGCGCTGTTTGCCATTGTACAAGGCGGCGTTTTCCCGGAGCTGCGACGCGCATCGGCTCGGGCACTGGTGGCAATGGATTTTCCCGGCTATGCCATTGGCGGGCTCTCGGTGGGCGAACCGACCGAACGCATGTACGAGATGGTAGAGGTGGTGACGGAGCTGCTTCCCACCGACCGGCCCCGCTACCTGATGGGCGTAGGTACCCCTGCCAATCTGCTGGAAAATATCGCGCGCGGTGTGGATCTGTTCGATTGCGTCATGCCCACGCGCAACGGCCGCAACGGCACAATCTTTACCACCGAAGGCATCCTGAACATTCGTAACCGGAAGTGGCAGAGCGACTTTTCACCGCTTGATCCGGGACTGGACGGGTACGTTTCGCAGGCCTTCACAAAAGCCTACGTGCGCCATCTCTTTCAGGCTGGGGAAATTCTCGGCCTGCAGATCGCCACGCTCCAGAACTTGAGCTTCTACCTGTGGCTGATGCGGGAGGCCCGCCAGGCCATTCTGGAAGGCCGCTACCGGAGCTGGATGCAGGCGATGCTGCCGCGCATCAGCCGCCGCCTCTGAAATCGAACCGGCCTCTCGGCCGGGGCGTTAGAACAAAACATCCGCAGCAGACAATTCGCAACAGTCATGCCCCGGCAGTTTGACATTCCGGTTTTTTATCGCAGCCAGATTATCTCGCGCGTCAAGGAGGCCCGCCGCCGCCAGGATCCGCGTAAGAAGGATTTTTCGCCGACGGTGCTGGACTTTGGACCGGTACGCTTTAAACTGGCGCGGCACTTTGGATTCTGCTATGGGGTGGAGCAGGCCGTTGAGATTGCCTACCGGGCACTGGAAGAAAACCCGGGCCGTCGGATTTTCCTGCTCTCGGAGATGATCCACAATCCGCACGTCAACCGCGACCTAGAGCAGCGGGGCGTGCGTTTTCTGCGGACCACGCGCGGCGAGCAGCTTATCCCGTTTGACGTGCTCCGACCCGACGACATTGTTATCATCCCTGCTTTTGGCACGACGCCCGAAATCGAAGCCGAGTTGGCTGCTCGGGGTGTGGATGTGCGCCGCTACGACACGACCTGCCCGTTTGTCGAAAAAGTCTGGAAGCGCAGCAGCCAGCTCGGCCAGCGTGGTTACACGATTGTCATTCACGGCAAACGCTACCACGAGGAGACCCGAGCGACGTTCGCACGGGCGGCCCGCGAAGCCCCCGTCGTTGTGGTGCGCGATCTGGAAGAGGCGGCCGACCTGGCCCGCGTTATCCGCGGCGAGGCCGACGCCGCGTTCTTTTACGAGCGATTCCACGACCGCTATTCGGCAGGCTTCGATCCAGCGCAGGATCTGGTGCGCATCGGCGTGGTGAATCAGACCACTATGCTGGCCACTGAAACACAGGCGATTGCCGAGCTGCTGCGCCAGGCCATGATTGACCGCTACGGGCTGGAGCATCTGCACGAACACTTTGCCGACACGAGCGACACGCTCTGCTACGCCACCCATGAAAACCAGCAGGCCACGCAGGCACTGATCGACGCGGGAGGCGACCTGGCGCTGGTGGTAGGTGGCTACAACTCGTCGAATACGAGCCATCTGGTGGAGCTGTGCGCCGAGCGCATGCCTACCTACTTCGTGAAAGGACCGGAAGAACTGCTGTCGCCCACGCGGATCCGGCATTACGATCTGGAACTCGGGGCCGTCCGAGAAACCGAGAACTGGTTGCCTGTGCACCGACCTGTTGACATCGTCCTAACGGCGGGTGCTTCGTGTCCGGATGCGCTGCTGGAAGCCGTGCTGCAACGCGTATTGCGCTGGTTTGAGCCGGTGCGGCCTGTTGAAGCGGTGCTGGCCCCGTACCTGGAAGCCATCGCCTGAACATACATGGCCTGGTATCAGGAGTGGTTTGACCGCGACGAATACGAGCTGGTCTATCACCAACGCGACGAACGCGAAGCCGAGCAGGTGGTGGACCTAATCGAGCGACTGGTGCGACCGGCTCCGGGTAGTGAGATTCTGGATGTGGGCTGTGGGCGCGGGCGCCATACGAGGGTGCTGGCCCGACGAGGCTACCGGGTAACCGGCATCGACGTGGCCGAACGCGCGCTTCGGATCGCCCGAGAACGGGCCGAGGCCGAGGGGTTGCACCACGTGCGTTTTCTGCGGCACGACATGCGCGAACCGCTCTGCCGGGAATGCTTCGACGGCGTTGTGAATCTGTTTACGGCCTTTGGTTTTTTTGAAAACGACACGGATCACCTGCTTGCGCTTCAGGCCATGGCGATGGCATTGCGCCCGGGTGGCTGGCTTGTACAGGATTTTTTGAATGCAGCTTACGTGCAGCGGCACCTGGTTCCACGAGATCGGTTCCAACTGGACGGCGTTGAGGTGGTGCAGGAACGCTGGATTGAAGACGGGCGCGTCAACAAACGCATCCGCCTGCGGCGGGCCAATACGGAGCAGGTGTTCTACGAATCGGTCCGATTGCTTTGTCTACAAGATTTCCAAAGGCTGTATCGAGCGGTTGGCCTGAAGCTGCAGGCCATGCTTGGCGACTATGACGGGCGGCCGTTTACACCCGAAAGTCCCCGTCTGATTCTCTATGCGCGGAAGGCTACGGTATAGCTGGTTGCTGCTGGTGGTGGGGCTGGTCGGATGCGATCTGTTCGCAACGCGCAAGCCCGAGGCACCTGTTACCGAAAAGGGCACGTTTCTGCAACCCGATACACCTGAACGCGTGGTGGAAAACCTGCGGGCGGCCATTGCTGAACGCAATGTGGGTAACTATGTGCGCTCGCTGGCCGAGGACTTTGCATTTGCGCCGACCGCTTCGGCGCAGAGCCGCGATCCGGCGCTTTGGGCTGGATGGGATCGGGCGCGGGAAGAACAGTACTGCACAGCTATGATGGCGGCCGTAACGCCGTCGGCCACGCCCCAACTGCAACTGAGCGACCAGACAGCCCGCTTTGAAAGCGAAAGCCGCTACGTGCTGGAAGCTACCTATCGGCTCACCGTTCCCCACACACGTCCGGATGCGCCGACCATTGTCGAAGGGCGGCTGATCTGGGAAATCACCCAGCAGCCCAATGGACTTTGGGCGTTGGCACGCTGGACCGATCGCCAGCAGGACCAAACCCCTTCGTGGAGCGACCTAAAACGCGCTTTTGTGAACTGAGGGGCCCGTGTTTAAGGCAGACAGGGAGCCACTCCTACCCGGGAGCAAAACCTATTCGTAGCGGTGGATGTAGCGTAGAGGAGGCCGTTCGGCCGGAACCACCTCAAACGGGATTCGCCCCAGCAGACGACCTGTTTCTGTGCGCACCTCGACGCGCCAGCGACCAGGTCGCACGTGCCGCTTGAACGTGTAGCCCCGATACCCGTTGTTGCGGCCGCCCACCACCGCGTAGGCAATAGCATCCTGCGTGATCCATGCGCGGCGGGTCGGATCGTACCACTGCCAGACGTGCTGCACGCCCGTGCGTAATTGCGTTGGCGCAAAAATCGCCGCAAAGCAGAAAACCGTGTCGCCTTCAATGTAATGAAAGCGCGGGCTTACCCGCTGCCGGAATCGATACCAGGGAGCCGGCTCGTAATGGAGGATGTACGCATCCCCTTCGCGGCGTACATGGTGATAAACGCCGCCTTCGCGAAGAGCCAGTGGTACCGGCGGAATCCAGTTCAGCACGTAGAGTCCGTTCAGCACAAGCACAAGCGCCAGCGCACTTCCCAGCAGCAGGGCAGTCTGGCGCCTATGCACCACGCCGCAGCGCCGGAAAAGGTAGATCAGCAATCCAATTGGCGCCAGACTGAGCAGGCCAGATAGCGCAAAGACCAGATCGTTCATGCGTCGGAGCACCACTGGTACAAAAAAGACAAAAAACGTGAAGCTGGCCAGCGTGTAGAGGAGCAGCAGCACGTACAGGTTGAGCAGGCGACGGTGGATGAACTCGTTGGCTACCAGCAATGCGACCAGACCGGCGAAAAACAGCCAGTGTGCAGGTAGCGTGGTACTCTGGAAATAGAAGACCACGTAGGCACTGAAAAGTGCGCCAAGGAAGAATTGCAGTACGGACGGAAAGTAAGGCCGGAGGCGCTTCAGGCGGGGGGCAGCCAGGCGCCCGTGCTCGACCAGAATGGCCAGGGCGAGCACGGTTCCCAGGATGAGCAGATAACCGAGCAGAATCAGATTGTCGAGCCAGGCGTCGATGCGCCGTAGCGTAAGCGCATCCCAGGTAACTCCACCCAGAAAAAAAACGGCCGGAAGCAGGTGTCGGTAGCGGCCCAGCCGTGTGTCCAGCCGCTGCGAAAGCGTCTGCACGCGCTGCGTCAGTCCCATGTTATTTACGTTCCGGGAGAACCGGGCGGGCCTGCGCCTGCGGCTGGGGCCGCGCTTCCGGCTGGCGCCAGAGCGGGACCGACGAGCAGGGCTCGCCGTACATTACCTTGCGGGCTACCTCCTGCAACCGAAGCACGGCCTGCACGTAGGCATCAACAGGCACAATCTTGCTGGCACATCCCTTCACCACCACAATGCGGTCCTGGTACTTCGACCAGTCTTCCTGCTCCAGCGCCTGTAGAAAATAGTTGCGTAGCAGGTCGTCCTGCCGACCAAACGCTACGGAGCGGGCAATGCCGTGCAGCTTCGTGGCTACAAGCATGTAGGCCCAAATGGGGATGATGGCGTCCGTCGAGCAGTAGATAGCCACGTGCTGATCGGCGTACTGCGACCAGTTGTGCGCCTGCACCTGCTGGCGGAACGGCTTTTCGCGCAGGATCAACCCTTCCTCCAGAAACGGCGCCAGGTCCAGCTCAACGATCGGATGCGCATCCCAGAGCGCCTCCAGGTTATAGACGACGATGTCGCTCTGCGCGACGCGGTTGACGATCGGTTCCATGGCCGAAAACTGCTCAGGTGGTTTGCGTGAAGAGGGCACGCTGGCGGAGCCGGTGGACGGCCGCTGTCAATTGTTCAAGGGCGTAATCGATGTCAGCTTCGGTGGTGAAGCGACCCAGGCTGATGCGAACGGTAGCCTGCGCCTCGGCCTCGCTGAGGCCCATGGCGCGGAGCACGTGGCTGGGTTTGCCCCGACCCGACCCGCAGGCACTGCCGGCCGAAAGCGCCAGCATGCGCACGGCGGCCAGCAGGCGATCGGCCCGAACGCCCCGGATCGTGACGCTGCTCGTCTGGGGTAGCCGCAGCGCCTGCGCTCCGTTGATGCGGACCTCAGGCAGGGCAGCCTGCAGTTCCCGCTCCAGCCGATCGCGTAGGTGTTGCAGACGGCGGCTTTCATCGGCCATTTCCCGAACGGCCAGTTCGGCGGCAGCGCCCATGCCGACAATGGCCGGGACGTTCAGTGTCCCGCTGCGTAGCCCTTGTTCATGTCCGCCACCGTCCAACAGCGGCACCAGGCGTAGCGGCGGATGGCGGCGGACGTAGAGTACGCCAACTCCCTTGGGACCGTAGAACTTGTGCGCCGAGCAGACCAGTAGATCGATGTCTTCGACCGAAACTGGGATCTTTCCTACGGCCTGCGTGGCATCGACCAGGAGCGGTATCTCGTGGGCCCGCGTGCGCCGGGCTACCTCTTTGATAGGATGCAGCACGCCGGTTTCGTTATTGGCCCACATGACGGCTGCCAGGACAGTCTGCGGCGTTAGCGCGGCCTCCAGCGCGTCTGGATCCAGCCGTCCCTGCGTATCGACGGGCAAGTAGGTCACCTGCCAGCCCCGGCGCTCTAAGGCCCGGCAGGCTTCAAGTACGGCCGCATGTTCGGTCTGAACGGTCACAAGATGCCGACCCCGATGGCGGGACGCCTCGGCCACGCCCTTGATGGCCAGATTCAGCGCTTCGGTGGCACCGCTGGTAAAAAGCAAACCTTCCGGCTCGGCTCCCAGCAGGGCCGCCACCTGCTCGCGGGCCACTTCGACAGCCGCCTCGGCCTCCAGGCCATAGGTGTGGCCCTTGCTGGCCGGGTTGCCAAAGCGCTCTGTAAAATACGGCAACATGCGCTCCAGCACCCGCGGATCGACGGGCGTGGTGGCGTTGTAGTCCAGATAAACCGGCCGGCGCATGGGAATTTCATCAGGAATGAAACCAAAGTTGAAACGGAAGGGCCTAGCGGGAGTTTCGCAGCAAAAACAAAGACGGCGGCGCTTTTCTGAAAAGACGCCGCCATCTGTCCGTTCAACCGACCCGGCTGCCATCAGGTTGGTTGCTATAATAATTTAGACCGTATCTAAACAGTATGTTGTGTAGATTTGGTGAAAACAGGAAGCTGTGTCCGGTGGGCGGCGTGTTGCTGCTGGTGCTGCTACTGGCGGCCTGCGGGGAAGTATCGACCGACCTGCAGATCGAAACTGAGCGCATCGTGGCTGGGGTGGATCTCAACCAGCTTTTTGCGCCACCCACGACGCAGGAACGGCAGCAGGTGCTCAGCGATTGGGCAGCCCGCAACGTGGCCGCCCACCATGTGCAAGAAGTAGCCCGGGCTTCGCTTACGCTTGGTGAGGCGTCTGTAACGCTACAGATCCTGCACCATACAGTGCAGGGGCAGCGGCACGTGGGCGCTGTGGTGCTTCCTAATGGATTGCAGAGGCCGGCGCCTGTGCTGGTATGGTTGCATGGGGGTGACGATGGTGTGCGGTTGGAGACCGACGTCTGGCCACTGGTTGATAGCCTGAACTTGCATCGCTTCGTGTTGGTGATCCCGGCTTTCCGGGGCGAAGCGCTTGCCTATCAGAGCCTTTCTTTTCCGACAGAAGGCGTGCGCAATCCCTGGGATGGGGATGTGGACGACGCGCTGGCGCTGCTCAACGTCGCGCTGGCACGGATGCCGACAGCCGATTCTGGGCCGATTGTAGCCTTTGGTGTGGATCGTGGAGCCACGGTGGCGCTGCTAATGGCTGTGCGGGATCAGCGTATTCAGACGGTGATCGGCGTGGCCGGTCTGACGGATTTCTTTGGGGCGTTCATGCAGCAGGTTGTCGAGGAAGCCCTGCTGGGGACGATACGCCCTGTGTCGGGACTGGCTGCCTTCAACGAGCAGGTGCTTGTGCCGCTTCGCGATGGCACGCTATCAATGGCCGAGGCACGGCTGGCCCTGCTGCGGCGCTCGCCTGCCTGGTTTACCGAACGACTACCGGCGGGCCAGTGGCACCACAGCCGCCAGGATCCCATCATTCCGATCTCCGAAGCCGAACGTCTTGCTTCGGTTCGTCCGGACCGGCTTCGGGTGTACCTGTATGAAACGGGAGGGCACGCGTTGACGACGCTCCCCGGTAGTCTGGAGCGCATCCGAACGTTACTGGATGCATTGGCAGGAGCGGGTTCATGAATGCGTCGACTTTCTACATTCACCCGGTCCGCAACGAAGCAGAATGGGCACAGGCCCGAACCATTCGGACGCGTGTGTTTATCGAAGAGCAGGGCTGTTTGCCCGAAGAGGAGTGGGATGGCTACGACGAAGTGAGCCGCCACTTTCTGGGATGGGTTGGCGAGGTGCCGGTGGCAACGGCACGCTGGCGCGTGGTGCCCTTCAATGAGCGTTTGGTAGCCAAGCTGGAGCGGTTTGCCGTGCTGCCGGAATACCGCGGGCGGGGCTACGGCCGTGCGCTTGTGCAGTACGTGATGGAAGACGCGCAGCGGGCCGGCTTCTCTACGTTGCTGATCCACGCACAGGCTCATCTGGAGCGTTTCTACGAAGGGCTGGGCTTCCGGAGTACCAGCCACCGCTTTATGGAGGCCGGTATTCCGCACGTGCAGATGATCTGGGAGCAATAAAAAAGCGCCGACCAGCTGAAGCCGCTCGGCGCCTGAGGTGCCGTCATGAAGGAATTATAGCTGGGCCTGCACAAGCGCCGGGTTGATCCGGACGGTCGCTTTGGCCAGCAGTTCTTCGAGCAGATTCTGGACGGCTTCCTGCTTGCGTTCCTGCAGAAGTTGCTCCCGGGCCTCGGCCGCGTCCATCGGCGTGCCCTGACGGCGCTCCAGCAGGCGGATCAGGTGGTAGCCGAAGCGAGTGCGTACCGGCTCAGGCGTCATGTCGCCAGCGTCCTGCAGGGCAAAGGCCGCTTCCTCGAAAGGCTCGACGGTCTCGCCGCGCCGGATAAAGCCCAAATCCCCGCCTTCCTGAGCGCTGCCATCCTCGCTGTGACGGCGTGCCATCTCGGCAAAGTCGGCGCCGGCCCGGATGCTGTCGAGCACGGCCTGCGCTCGTGCCTTCACGGCGGCAACTTCCGCTTCGGAGGCGTTCGGCGCCAGGCGGAACAGGATGTGCTGCACGTGCACCTCCTCGGCCTGCTTCTGGCGGAATTGCTCGACCTCGTCGTCGGTGGGCTGTTTGGCGCGAGATTCAATCTGCTCCTGGAATGTTCGCTGCCGGACCATCTGCGCAATCATGCCGCGTAGTGAGTCTTCGGTCAGCCCGTCCTGCGCGAGCGCTGCCTGAAAGGCTTCAGGGTTAGGGAAGCGGGCGCGGATCTGCTCCAACTCCTGCTCGACGGTAACCGGATCGGCCTGAATACCCTGCCGCGCGATCTCACCGTCGACTACATGGCGCACGATGAAGTCCTCGATGATGCTCTTGTGCACTTCCGGCATGAGAGCCGGGTTCATCTGGATTTGTGGATAGCGCTGCAGAATGAAGCTAAGCTGCTGGCGAAATTCCTCGGCGGTCAGTGTGTCGGAGCCGTATTCCGAGGTAACGATGGCGGCCACCGTCGAGTCGGAAACCGGGGCGCCCACCTGGTAGGAGCGATCATCGTCGCTGTCGGTGGCATTCGCTTCAGTATCCTGGGCGCGGCAACCCAGAAAAAGCAGCAGCGTCAGACTTAGCAGGGCTGGCAGGCGAAACAAACGGCCTGCGTTCAGCAACAGTGCGAAAAACATAAAAGCAACCTATTGTGATGAAGGTGCAGGTAAAGCCAACTGCAGTGCAACGGAGCGTACGCCAATTAGATCCGGCCAGCAGCACCTTTCCGCAAAAAAACGTTCAAGTGAAACCCGAAAGTGGCTTTGTGCGTTTGCAGCAACGGTTTTTTGCTACGTGCCGCGTTCGTCTAGGGGTCTAGGACGCCAGCCTCTCACGCTGGTAACACGGGTTCGAATCCCGTACGCGGTACTACGCCCGCCGATCGACTAATCGGCGGGCTTTTTTTGTGCGAACAAGGGGATGGAAAAGCAGCGCGTGAAGTAGCCAGCCAAGAAAGCGCAGATCTTTTCGCTCTCCAGATCCGGTATGCAAACCGTGGAGGAGCTGGCGTTGCTGATGGGAAGCCGACCAGCTACGTTGGAGTTGTGCTGCGCGAGGCCGGTCTGGCACCGGGCTACGTGGCCGTACGGAGCAGCCGGAAAACGCCTCAGCCGTCTGAAAACGACGAAGCCCGGCCGCAGGAGCCGGGCTTCGGAGGGGTGGTGGTTCGGGGGACGCGGCTATCGCATCAGCACCATGGAGCGTGTCTGCACCTGGTTGCCTACGCGCAGGCGGTAGAGGTACAGGCCGCTGGCCGCCGGACGACCGGCCTCGTCCGTGGCATCCCAGATCACCTCGTGCTGTCCAGGCGACAGCATGCCTTGCACCAGCGTACGTACCCGCTGTCCGAGTACGTTATAGATCTCCAGCGTAACGGGTTGTGGTGTTGTGCTGCCGAGCGTGAAGCGGATGGTAGTCTGCTGGCGGAACGGATTCGGGTAGCTGGGCCCGAGTTCAAAGGTTCCGGGCATTTCCGGTGTCTCGGCGCTGGTGGTCGAGGGCGTGCCCAGCACTGTCACGTAGTCGGCCGTGTAGGTGGTGCTGCTGATGCCCTCGCCCGTTTTTCCGGCTGCTGCCGGCCGTCGCCCGTACACCACGACCTGCTGTCCGGCCTGCACGTCGCTCCAGGCAATGGGGCGCTGCTGCGCGTCCACTACCACGGTCTGCGCGTCAACCAGGAACGTCACCTGCTGTACGATCACGGCGTCGGCACGCACACTATCGGCTTGGCCGGTTACGGCCACGAAGTCCTCTATCCTGATTTCCAGCGCCACCAGTCCCATCCCAGGCTGGATCGCCGCTGTTACCGCAATGATCTGTCCCGTTTGCAGGTCAGCCAAGGTGATAGGCGTCCCGTCAGGAGCGAAAACCTGCGTGCTGGCATCCACGAACACGGTCACACCGGCCACAATTAGGCTGTCAGGACCCAACGCCTCAATCGTACCCTTAAATGCTACTTTCTGTGCGTCCGCGTCGCTCGACACCCGGATGAGCATGGCCCAGTAAGTACCATCAGGGTGCAGCACACCCCGCACGCGCACCACCATGCCAACTTCCAGGTCGCTCAGGCTGCCGGGCTGGCCTTCGTCGCCGATTCCGTAGAAGAAGAAGCCCCGTCGCCAGCGGAAGACGATCCCCCCTACCGTTACTGTGCTGTCGGTCAGCGCCTCGATGGGCCCCTGAACGTCCACAACCGGATGAAACGCCTTGCGCACCTTGATCTTTGTGGCCAGCAAGGTGCCGTCGGGCTGAACCTGTGCTTCGACCTTGACCAGCATGCCCACTTGCAGGTCAGCCAGCGTGATGGGCCGGCCCCAGGCATCCTCGATGGTTGTAGCGTGATCCACCCGGAAGGTCAGGCCGCTCACGACGAGGGTGTCGCCGCCAACTGCTTCGATGCGACCCACCAGCTCAAATTCCTGATCGTCCAGGTCTTCTATCTTGATAACCAGTACAAAAAACTGGCGATGCCGCAGATCGAAGTACCCCTCTACCTCGACGAACTGGCCTACTTGGAGGTTGCTTAGGCTGACCGGCTGGCCTTCGTCGTCGATTACGTAAAGAAAAAAGCCTGAGGCCCAGCGGAAGACGATGCCTCCCACTGTCACCGAGCTGTCGGTCAGCGCCTGGATGAAGCCCTTGATTTCAATTTTCTGGCGAGATACTTCCACATACGCTTCGTTTTTGACCTCGATTTCCGTAGCCAGGAGCTGGCCGTCGCGCCCGATGCGGACCTTGACCTCGACGAGCTGGCCTACCTCCAGGTCAACCAGGGAGAGCGGCTGATCGTCTTCACCCTCAATAGTTGTGTGGGCGGTTACGCGAATGCTGAAGCTCCGCTGGAAGCCTTGCACAACCAAGGTAGAATCCCGGATTTCAAGGATGGGGCCGGTGATCTCGATCTCCGGCAGATCCCCGCCCGCTTCAAATCCTGGTTCGCCTGCTTCGATCTCAAGGGCCACAAACTGTTCGTTCTGAACTTCGCCCTTCACCTCTACGAAGCTACCTACGGCCAGCTCCCCTTCGATCTCGGTTTGCGTGGTCAGCCAGAAGGTGAAGCCCTGCACGACCAAGCTGTCGTCACTCAGCGCGCTGATGTGTCCGCGAGCCTCCACACGGTCTGGCCCATCCTCGGGCTGCTCCAGCTCGATCTTGCGCGCATAGTAAAGGCCGTCTGAGCCCAGGTGCCCTTCAACTTCCACACGCTGCCCCACGGAGAGCCGCCCAAACGGAAGGGGCCGTTCTGCCAGGTCGTAGATGCGCGTCAGTGCGGTAACGCGAAACGTGACGCCATGCAGCGTCACATCGGCCTCACCGATCGCCTCAATGGTCCCTTCCAGTAAAACACCGGGACGATCGTCGGCGCGGGTAGCACCTGCCAGCAGTCCAAGCAGCAGGACTACCGCCAGAGTTGTAGCGATGCGTTGCATGATTACCTCCGGTTGGTTTGGTAAAACATAACCCACGACGCTGCATTGCTGTCACAACAACGATGCCAGTAACAGATCTGCACAAAATGAAAGAAGAAGCGATTGAACGATGCGAAAATAAGCAATGATGGCTGTGCAACATGTGCGCATTTCGGTTCAACAAGGATTAAAGGTTGCGCGCGCTTTTCTGTGCTATCTTTCGGAATAGTGCTGCCGGAACTCCCCGCAGCGCCTCAGGTTGAGAGAAAACGCTGAGTAGATGTGCGTCTGAAACGGCCGAGGTCATGGCAGGAGAGCCGCTGCTGAAGACCGAGCGGGTGCGCAAGGTCTACGACCCGCAGGAAATCGAACCCCGCTGGTATGCTTTCTGGGAGGCGAACAACTTTTTCCGGGCGGAAATCCGTCCCGACAAAACGCCATTTGTCATCATGATGCCGCCGCCCAACGTAACCGGGCGGCTTCACATGGGCCATGCGCTGCAGGACACGATCCAGGACGCGCTGACGCGCATCCGGCGCATGCAGGGCTACGAGGCGCTCTGGTTGCCGGGCATCGACCACGCGGGCATTGCCACGCAGAACGTGGTTGAGCGCGAGCTGCGCGAAAAAGAGGGCAAGACGCGGCACGATCTGGGGCGCACGGCCTTCCTGCAGCGCGTTTGGCAGTGGAAAGAAGAGTACGGCGACATTATCCTGCAGCAAAAGCGCCGGCTGGGCGACTCCTGCGACTGGTCGCGCACGCGCTTCACGATGGACGAGGGCTTCACGCGGGCCGTGCAGGAGGCCTTCATCCGGCTTTACAATGAGGGACTCATCTACCGGGGCGACTATCTGGTCAATTGGTGTCCGGTGGATCAGACCGCGCTCTCGGATGAGGAGGTGGACAACGTCGAGCAAGACGGTCACCTCTGGTACATTCGCTACCCGCTGGTGGACGGCAGCGGCTATATTACGATCGCTACGACGCGTCCCGAGACGATGCTGGGCGACACGGCCGTGGCCGTGCATCCCGAAGACGAGCGTTACCGCCATCTGATCGGCAAGAAGGTGCGGTTGCCGCTCATCGGACGTGAAATCCCGATCATTGCCGATGAACATGTCAAGCGGGACTTCGGCGCTGGTGCGCTCAAGATTACGCCCGGCCACGACAAGAACGACTTCGAGATCGGCCAGCGCCACGGCCTGCCGATCGTTAACATCATGAACCCGGACGGGACCCTCAACGAAAACGGTGGGCCGTATGCCGGGTTGGATCGTTTTGAGGCGCGCAAGCGCATCGTTGAAGACCTTCGGGCGCAGGGGCTGCTTGAAAAGGTGGAGCCCTATCGCCACACGGTGCCCATCTCTAGCCGCTCGAAGGCGATCATCGAGCCGATGCTTTCGCGCCAGTGGTTTGTGCGGATGAAGCCGCTGGCCGAGCCCGCTCTTGAGGCTGTGCGCCGGGGTGAGATTCGCTTCCATCCAGAGCGGTGGGCTAACGAATACTTCCGCTGGATGGAAAACATCCGCGACTGGTGCATCAGCCGACAGATCTGGTGGGGGCACCGCATTCCGGTCTGGTACTACACGGACGAAAACGGCCAGATCGACGCGTCGAAAGGCTTCGTAGTATCGATCGAGCAGCCCGGGCCCGGTATGGTGCAGGACGAAGACGTGCTCGACACGTGGTTTTCGTCCTGGCTCTGGCCGTTCGCCACGCTGGGCTGGCCTGATCAAACACCCGAGCTGGAATACTTCTACCCGACCACGGTGCTCGTTTCGGGCTACGACATCCTGTTTTTCTGGATCGCCCGCATGATCATGGCGGGTATTCACTTCACCGGAAAGATTCCCTTCCGGGATGTGTTCATCACCGGCATGGTCAAGGACAAGTACGGCCGGTGGATGTCGAAAAGCCTGGGCAATGGCATCGACCCCCTGGAGATGATTGAACAGTACGGGGCCGATGCCGTGCGCTATTCGCTGACAGTGCTCTGCACGCAGGGGCAGGACATCAAGCTCGACCCCTCCAAGTTCGAGATGGGGCGCAACTTCGCCAACAAGATTTGGAACGCCTTCAACGTCTTCGGCCAGTTCATGGAAGCCGATGACGAGGGGCGGCCCCTCCGGGACTATCGCCGCCAGCGACGCTTCGAGGAGCTTTCGCTTGTGGAGCGCTGGATGGTGACGCGCCTGAACCAGACGATCGCCACGGTCAACGAAGCGATCGATCGCTACCGGCTCAACGAGGCGCTGCTGACCATCTACGATCTCTTTTGGGGCGACTATTGCGACTGGTACCTGGAGCTGATCAAGCCACCGCGCGGCCAGGCTATGAACGACGAGACGATCGCACTGGCCGTCGAACTCTACGAAAAGATGATTCAGCTTCTGCATCCGTTCATGCCGTTCATCACCGAGGCGCTCTGGTGGCGGCTGCGACCGCGGGGTGAGCGGGAGGCTTGCATCGCCTCGCGCTGGCCCGAGCAGAACCCAGACGAAATCGACGAGACAGCGCTGGTTCGTTTCGGCCGCATTCAGGAGATGATCTCGGGCATCCGAAACGTGCGGAGCACCTATGACGTGCCGCCTGGTCGGGAGATTCGGGTGTTGATCTCCGTCCCAGAGACGGAGCCGGAGGAGGTGGCCTACCTGGAAGCGCATCGCGACTACTTTGCACGGCTGGCCCGCGTGGGCGAGCTGACCGTCGGCGTCGGTTTGGCGCGGCCAAAGGCCAGCGCGACCGTAGTGGTGGGCCGCTACGAGGTGTACGTGCCGCTGGCCGAGGTGATCGATCTGGAGCAGGAGCGGGCGCGGTTGGAAAAAGAAATCGCTCAGAAAGAGCGCTTCCTGGAAAGCGTGCGCAAAAAGCTCCAGAATCCACAATTTCTGGAAAAGGCACCAGCCGAGGTGGTGGCCCGTGAGCGTCAGAAGGAGCAGGACGCCCGGGCCGAGCTGGAGCGCCTGCAGGCCAACCTGGCCGCCCTGAGCTGAACCTGCGCGCAATCGCATATGAGTACGTCAAGCGAGACGCCGCTTCAAGGCCGGCTCCGGCATCGACACCTGCTGGGGCTGGCCACCTATTCCGCCGAGGAGATTCAGCTCATTTTGCAGACGGCCCGCCAGTTCCGCGAAGTGCTCGAACGTCCCATCCGGCGCGTGCCTACGCTTCGGGGCGTGACCGTAGTCAACCTATTTTTTGAACCGTCCACGCGCACGCGCATCTCATTCGAGCTGGCCGAAAAGCGCCTGTCGGCCGATGTGGTCAACTTCTCAGCGGCAGGCTCTTCGGTGGTCAAGGGCGAGACGCTCAAAGACACAGCGCGCAACCTGGAGGCGATGAAGATCGACATGGTCGTTATCCGGCATCGCTCGCCAGGGGCGGCCCACTTTCTCACGCGCTGCATCGACGCCGTTGTTATCAATGCGGGCGACGGCGCCCACGAGCACCCGACGCAGGCGTTGTTGGATCTGCTGACCATCTCGGATCACTTTCCGTCGTTTGAAGGGCTGAACGTCTCGATCATTGGCGACATCGCACATAGCCGGGTGGCCCGCTCCAATATTTACGGCCTGAAGGCGCTGGGGGCAAATGTGACGCTCTGCGGCCCGCGCACGCTCATGCCGGTGGGTATCGAGGAGCTGGGTGTGCGTGTAACCTACCGGCTGGAGGAGGCATTGGAAGGCTGTGATGTAGCCATGGCGCTGCGTCTACAGCTCGAGCGCCAGACGGCCGGCCTGTTCCCCAGCTTGCGGGAATACCACGAACGCTACGGCATTAAGCTGGAACACCTGGAGCGCTACCCGGGCCTGCTGGTCATGCATCCGGGACCCGTCAACCGGGGCGTTGAGCTGGCCAGCGAAGTCGTTGATCACGAGCGGGCCATTATTCTGAATCAGGTCACCAACGGCGTGGCCGTGCGCATGGCCGTGCTCTATCTGCTGGCCGGCATGCCCGAAGCAGTCGCCGCCTAACTTAAGGCTGTGGGCGGCCGACCCGTGCGCAGCCCCGTCTCTACGTAGGTACGAATGGTCTGAGCGATGTAGGTCTGCTGCTCCGGCGTCAGCTCGGTGTGCATGGGCAGCGAGAGTACTTCGTGGGCGGCTTTTTCTGCTTCTGGGAGCGTATCGTGCGGACCGAAGTCCGCAAAGGGCGGCAGTCGGTGAAGGGGAACTGGGTAGTAGATGGCCGTGGGAATGCCACGTTGCGCCAGATAGCGCTGGAGTCCGTCGCGGCCGCCGGGCACCTCTGGGTGGACGCGGATCGTGTACTGGTGGAAAACGTGCGTGCGTTCCGGAGCACGGTAGGGAAGCGTCAGGCCCGGGCAGTCGGCCAGCAGCGCGTCGTACCGGGCGGCGGCCTCCTGGCGCGCCTGCGTGTAGGCGTCCAGATACCGTAGCTTGACGCGCAGGATGGCTGCCTGCAGCGCATCGAGTCGGCTATTGACGCCGATCAGTTCGTGGTAATACTTGTGCCGGGCGCCATGGTTGGCCAGCATCGACAGCCGCTCGTGCAGCGTCGGATCGTTGGTGAGCACAGCCCCGCCGTCGCCGTAGGCTCCCAGGTTCTTGGACGGGAAGAACGACAGACAGCCGATATGGCCAAAGGTGCCGGTCTTTCGGTCCTGGTAGGTGGCGCCAATGGCTTGAGCGTTGTCTTCGATGACGAACAGCCGGTAGCGCTCGGCCAGCTCCAGCAACGGGGTCAGCTCGGCCGCCTGGCCAAACAGGTGCACGGGCACGATGGCACGGGTGCGGGGGGAAATCCGGGCTTCGACGCTGGCCGGGTCCAGGTTGAACGTCCGGGGATCGATGTCGGCGAAGACCGGTCGCACGCCCAGCAGGGCCGCCGCCTCAGCCGTGGCCACAAACGTAAAAGCCGGCACGATCACCTCGTCGCCCGACTTCAGGCCCAGCGACATGTAGGCCAGTTGTAGTGCGTCGGTGCCGTTGCCCACTCCCAGCACGAAGCGGCAGTCCAGATAGGACGCCAGTTCCTCTTCGAAGCGGGCCACGACCGGCCCTCGGATGAACTGACCGCTTTCCAATACTTCTTCAATGGCCGCAAGGATTTCTTTGCGGATAGCCCGGTACTGGCTCACCAGATCGACCATCTGCAACGTAGGGGGTGCTTCCGCCATGTCGTTTGGGAAGGCTGATGATAACGGCGGCAAGATACAAAACGGAAGAACCCAGCACGTGGAAGTTTCGTAGGGAAAGCAATCCTGAACACCAGCCGAGTTATGCCATGATAAACCTGTTGCAGGTACAAGGGCCGGTCTCCATGCCGACCGGGCTGGAGTGGCTTCCGATTGCCAGCGTGCTGGTTCCGACGGTGCTTCTGATTGTGTTGATCTACCTGGCCCGCCGGGCCACCTGAAAAAGCGAAAGGCCCGCTACCATGGCGGGCCTTTCAGTCTGCATACCGGCAATGCTTATCGCGACGAAGAAAGCTGCGACAGGTAATGTTCGGCCGGCGCCTTGTAGCTACCGTAGAGCGCATTGCTGAAAGCCTCGCGGGCTTTTTCCTTGTCGCCCATCAGCATATAGGCCTCGCCCATCACAAAGTAGATCTTGGCCTTGTCCGTGCGGCTGCCCCGGTGCAGCTCGAGCGCCTTCTGAGCCATTTCTACAGACTTCTGGTATTCGCCCAGTGTCTTCAATGCCTCGGCGTAATAGTAGTACACGTCGGCATCCGGCGAGACCTCCTGGATCTGCAGCAGTTCGTCCAGGTAGCCAATCGCTTCGCGCGCATCCGAGAGGGTCGGGTTGCCGCTGTTGCGGGCTAGCGTGCTGGAGGCTAGGTAGAGGTAGTGATCCCGAATGGCCTTTTCGGCAGCCTGGAGCGACTCGCGATCCTGAGCTTGCTTGCTAACGGCCAACGCCTGTCTCAGGTTTTTGAGCCCCTCGTCCGTGCGGTTGAGCTTAAGCAGTGCCAGCCCTTTGCCCAGGTAGTTTTTGGGATAAGAGGGATCGTGCTCGACGCCTTTGGTGTAGTGCTCCAGCGCCTTATCGTACTGCTCGTTACGATAGGCCCGCAGACCAAAGTTGTAGTCGAGTTGGGCGGCAATCCGCAGCGCTTTCTGGGCGACTTCTTGATCTTTGGCCTGTTTGGCCATCTGAGCCGCCTTCAGAAAGCCATCGTACGCCTTCTGATACTGCTTAGCCTTGGCGTCTTCCAGCGCCTGATTGAAAACTTTCTTGTATTCTTCCGACTGCTGGGCGCGGATGGTCAAAGGGGTCAACACGACGGCCAGCAGGGCCATGCCCAGCAGGAAAAGCCCAGAACGAATCGCGCGCATGCTTCCTTTCTGCATCATTGTTCCCTCGTTGGAGTGTTTTGAAATTGCAGCACTTGGGGCCAAGTCGCTTTTGAAGACAAGGCTTAAAGATACAAGTTCCAACGGTAAAAAGAAAGATAATCGGTTTTTCACAAAAACTACACAGTGTTAAAAGTTAGGTCCAAGTGCACGTTCCCGGTAGAAGGTTTCGATAATCTCGGCTGCTTCTTCTGGCGCATCTGTAAGCATGAACAGTTCCAGGTCTTCGGGTGAGATATTACCTGCGGCCAGCATTCCGTTGCGAAGCCAGTCGATGAGGCCGCTCCAGTAGTCGGTGCCCATCAGGATGACCGGAAAACGGGAGGCTTTGCCGGTCTGAATGAGCGTCAGTGCTTCGAACAGCTCGTCCATCGTGCCGAATCCGCCGGGTAGCACGATGAAGCCCTGCGCGTATTTGACGAACATCACCTTTCGCACGAAGAAGAAGTCGAAGTTGATCAGCTTATCGCGATCGATGTAGGGATTGCTCTCCTGTTCGTGCGGGATGACGATATTCAGACCCACCGATACGCCCCCGGCTTCTTTGGCTCCTTTGTTGGCTGCTTCCATAATGCCGGGGCCGCCGCCGGTGATCACTCCGAAGCCGTGCTCGACCAGACAGCGACCTACGGCCTCGGCCATTTGGTAGTAGCGATGGCCGCGGGGCGTGCGCGCCGAACCAAAGATCGACACGCACGGGCCGATACGCGAGAGGGTCTCAAAGCCCTCAACGAACTCCGACATGATTCGGAAAATGCGCCAGAGGTCTTTAATCTGACGCTGTTGCCAGGCTAGTGCTTCGGCTTCCGAGAGCTTGCTGAGCGGATGGCGGGCGTGTCCGTCGGTTCGTGACAGCGGAAACGGCTTATCCATGGCGCCTCAGTGCGACTGTTGCACTTCTTTCCGGTAGGCCTCACTGGCAAAAATCGCGATTTCAACGCGGCGGTTAAGCCGGCGGCCTTCTTCAGTATCATTGGAAGCGATGGGTTCGCTTTCGCCCCGCCCCATCGTGCGGATGCGGCTGGGTCGAATGCCCTGCTGCATCAGGAAAGCGGCGGCCGACTCGGCGCGTCGCTCCGAAAGGCGCTGGTTGTATGCTTCGGGACCGGTGCTGTCGGTATGGCCCACGATGAGCACTTCAGTTTCGGGGTATTTCTTCAGACTTTCGGCCAGGCGTCGCAGGTTCTCACGGGCTTCCGGACGCAGCGTGGCCGAATCGAAATCAAACAGAATGCCCGATTCAAAGGTAACCAGAATGCCTTCGCCAACGCGTTCGATGCGGGCTTCCGGCAGCTCCTGCTGCATCTCGGCAGCCTGGCGGTCCATGCGCTGACCAATAATCGCCCCTGCCGTACCACCCACAATGGCCCCCAGAATGGCGCCGCGAGCTGTGTTGCCTGTCGCCTTGCCAATGGCACCGCCGACTACGGCCCCGGCTCCGGCACCGATGGCAGCACCTTTCTCCGTATTGCTCAGCCGGGCACATCCGGCCAGCAGCATCAACATGCACAGAAGGTAACTCGTGAAGCGCATAGGTTGGACGTAACGTCTGGTTTTGGGGAAAGTCTCAAACAATCGGTTGGTCAATCAACTTCGGTGCCGGAATCTTGCCTTTTATCGAAAAACGAAGGAAGGAATGCGCCGAAGCATACGCATTCCTGAAGCCGGTGTCCTATCTTTGAGGCCAGGTTTGCGCATCAACGAAGGCAAAGATACCATGAAGCTGATCATTCCCATGGCCGGACGGGGGACCCGGGTGCGTCCCCACTCGCATGTGACCCCTAAGCCGCTCCTTCCTGTCAAAGGCAAAAGCATGGTGGAGCGTATTGTGGACACGTTCAATCGGGTGTTGCCACGCCATCTGGACGCTGGGGTTTTTGTGCTCGGGCCGGACTTCGGCGAGGAGATTCGCACGCAGCTCCGGGACATCTGCGCCCGTCACCACATGAAGGCACACTTTGTCGTGCAACCCGTGGCCGAGGGCACCGCGCATGCCGTCTACTGCGCAGGCGACCACCTGGAGGGTGAGGGCATCGTTGTGTTTGCCGACACGCTCTTCGAAATGGAGCCCGGCGTCGATCTGGAAGCGGCCGACGTGGTCATGTGGGTCAAAGAAGTAGACGATCCGCGACGCTTCGGGGTGGCCGTGCGCGAGGGCGATCGGGTGGTGGCCCTCGTCGAGAAGCCTTCCGAACCGATTTCGCACGAAGCGCTGATTGGGATCTACTACGTGCGGGATCTGGCCGTGCTGCGTCGCTACATTCAACAACTCATTGAGGAGAACATCCGTGGCCATGGCGGCGAATTTCAGCTCACGGATGCCTTCGATCACATGCTGAAGCAAGGCTATGTGTTCAAGACAGCCACTGTCACCGAATGGCTGGACTGCGGCACGATCGAAGCACTCATGGAAACGACACGCTACTTCCTGCACAAAGAGCGCGACTCGCTGCGGCAGGGCACCGTGGAAAACAGCATCGTGCACGAGCCAGTGTACGTAGGGCCCGGCGCGCGCGTAGTCGATTCCGTCCTAGCTCACAATGTGTCGATCGAGGCTGGAGCTGAGGTGCGTGGTGCGGTGGTGCGCAACAGCATCCTGTTTGCCCATGCGCGCGTTGAAAGCGCCGTGTTGGCCGACTCGCTGGTGGGCCAGCATGCCGAGGTGCGCGGCCAGCCGCAATGCCTCAACATTGGCGATCACTCGACGGTCCAATGACACCCGCCGACGCTACGCTGCATGGCTATCCCGACACGCTGGAGACGCGGCTGGGCTTCGACGTCGTCCGCGAAGCGCTGAAAGCCCAGACGATCAGCCCGTTGGGCGCCGAGGCTGTCACGCAACTCTGCCCCCTGCGAGATCTGACAGCCGTTAAAGCCGAGCTGGCTCGTGTCGAAGAACTGCAGCAGGCGTTGCGTTTCGACGATCCCGTTCCGCTCGACAATCTGATCGATCTGCGGCCCTTGCTGGTCCAGGCCGCGCCTGCGGGAGCTCGGCTCGAAGGCGAGGCGCTGGAGGCCGTGCGACGCGTGCTGGGGACGGTGCGCCTCTTGGCTCGCTATTTTCGTGAGCGACGGAGTAAATATCCGGCGCTGGCTGCACTGGCCGACCGTCTGAGGCCGCTTCCGGAGCTGGAGCAGCAGCTGGCCGCCATGGTGGACGAAGATGGACAGGTGCGCGACGATGCCTCGGCGGAGCTGCGACGCCTCCGCCGCCAGCTGGCCCTTGAGCGCCAGCGCCTGCGTGAAGCGCTGCTCCAGGCGCTCCGCGACGCCATCCGGCAGGGCTATGCGACGGAAGATCAGCCCACCATCCGAAACGGCCGCATGGTCATACCCGTGCGGGCTGAGGCCCGCCGCAAGGTGCCAGGCTTTGTGCACGACACGTCGGCCTCCGGGCAGACGGTCTACATCGAGCCGGCCTCCTGTTTGGAACTGAACAACGCGGTGCGCGAGCTGGAGCTGGCCGAGCTGCGCGAAATCGACCGCATCCTGCGCGAGGCCACCGGCTGGATCCGCCCACATCTTCCTGCCCTGAAGGCCTCGCTCGAAGTGCTAGGCCACTTCGATCTGCTGCAGGCCAAGGTACGGCTGGCCAACTTGTTAGACGCACACGTGCCCGAGGTGGCCGACGATGGCATCATCGAACTGAAACAAGCCCGCAGCCCAGTGTTGGTGCTGCATTTCCGACGCCTGCAGGAAACAACCGGCGAGGCGCGTGAAGTAGTGCCGCTCGACCTGACATTGGGCCGCACCTTCCACACGCTGATCATTACCGGACCGAACGCGGGGGGCAAGACCGTCGCCATGAAAACCGTCGGGCTGCTCGTGCTGATGGTGGCTTGTGGGCTTCCTATTCCTGCCGATCCGGCCTCGCACGTGTCGCTATTCGATCGGCTACTGATCGACATCGGCGACGAGCAGTCGGTCGAAGCTGACCTGTCCACTTTCAGTGCGCACATGACGCACCTGGCCTATATGCTGGCCCATGCCGATGCGCGCACGCTCATTCTAATCGATGAGGCGGGAACAGGGACCGACCCCGACGAAGGGGCAGCGTTGGCACAAGCCATCCTGGAAGAACTGACGCGACGCGGTGCGCGCACAATTGCCACGACCCACCACGGCGCGCTCAAGGTCTTTGCCTACGAGACCGAAGGTGTCGAGAACGGCTCCATGCAGTTCGATCAGGCCACCCTTAGCCCAACCTATCGCTTTCAGCTCGGGGTGCCCGGTTCGTCTTATGCTTTCGAGATTGCTCGCCGCATGGGCATTCCCGATCCGGTGCTGGCGCGGGTACAGGCACTCGTGGGACGACAGCAGGTGACGCTGGAGGCGCTTGTGCGGACGCTGGAAGCACGTAACCAGGAGCTGGAGGCCCGGCTGGCGGCCCTGGCCGAAGAGCAGGCGCGGCTGGAACAACTCCGGCGCGATTACGAAGCGCGCCGGTCGCAACTTAAGGCCGAGACAGAAGCTATCCGGCAACGTGCCCTCGAGGAAGCCGAGCAGTTACTGCAGGAGGCCAACGCACGGATCGAGCGCACCATCCGGGAGATCAAAGAGTCGCAGGCCGAACGAGAAGCCACACGAACGGCGCGAGAGGCGCTGGAACGTTTCCGCCACCGACTGCACGAGCAGCGACGCCGGGCACGTCCGAAGCCGCCGGCCGCCGAGGAGGTGCGTCCGACGCTGGCCGTGGGCGATCAGGTGGTGCTCGATGAAGGGGGCACGCCGGCCGAGGTACTGGCACTGGAGGACGATGAGGCGCTGATCGCCGTGGGCTCCCTGAAAATGCGCGTGCCGGTAAGCCGGCTGCGGCGGTTGAACCGAGCAGTACGGCGTGCGCAGACACGTTCGGCGACAGGCGCGACGCTTCCGACCCTTGAGGCGCGCACACACATCGACGTACGTGGCTACCGGGTGGACGAGGCATTGCAGGCAGTCGAGCGGCTGATCGACGAAGCAGTGGCCAGCGGCGCGCGCGAAGTAGAGGTGCTGCACGGTAAAGGTACCGGCGCGCTGCGCCAGGCGATCCGCGCCTACCTGCAGGGCCGCCCCGAAGTGGAACGCTTCGAAGATGCGCCGTGGGAGCAGGGCGGTCCCGGCGTAACCCGTATCTGGCTGAAGTAACCCATCATCGAACCCAGAAAGCCTATGGCACGCATTGTCGTTACACGACCTGTCATAAAAGAAGGACTGCGCCCGCTGTTTGAAAACGGCTATCAGGTCGAGATACTCGACCCAGATCCGGAGCTTGACGAAGACGCGCTCATCGAAGTGGCCCGGGAGGCCGACGCCTTGATCACCATGCCCTCGGATCCGGTCACAGCGCGCGTGCTGGAAAGTTGTCCGAAGCTACGCATTGTGGCCCAGCACGCCGTTGGCTACGAAAACATCGACCTGGAAGCTGCCCGCCGGCGTGGCATTGTCGTCTCACACACGCCCGGAGTGCTGACCGACGCCACGGCCGACTTCACGTTCGCGTTACTGCTGGCGCTGGTGCGTCGGGTGCGCGAGGCGGACCGCTACGTGCGCGCGGGCCATTTCAAGCGCTGGGAAACGCAGCTGCTCCTGGGATACGATCTGCGCGACAAGGTGCTGGGTATCGTGGGACTGGGCCGCATCGGAAGCGCCGTCGCCCGGCGGGCGCTCGGCTTTGGCATGCGTGTTGTCTATCATAACCGCCGTCCGGCTAACCCGACCGTCGAGCGCCAGAGCTGCGCCCGCTACGTGTCGTTCGATGAATTGCTTCGCACCAGTGACGTGATTTCCATACACTGTCCCCTCAATAACGAGAGCTATCACCTGTTTGACCGCGCCGCTTTTGCGAAGATGAAACCGACGGCTGTGCTGGTGAATACCGCGCGGGGACCGATAGTGGACGAAGCAGCCCTGGTCGAGGCCCTGGAACAGGGACAGATTGCGGGAGCAGCGCTCGATGTGTTCGAGTACGAACCCCGGGTGCATCCGGCTCTGCTGCAGAGTGATCGGGTCGTGCTGGCACCACACCTGGGGAGCGCAACGGTCGAGGCGCGGACGGCCATGGCGCGCGCCTGCGCCGAAGCGGTGCTGGCCGTGCTAAACGGTGCGGAGAAGATTCCTTACCGACTGGTTTAAACAAATGCGGGCAGGCCATTTGGTGGCATTCGATAGCATGATGCGATGGTTTCGCATCGGGTTCGGCGTGCTGGCATTGTGGCTGGTGGGTGCGGTTTGGGGTCAGGCACAGCCGGCTGATTCGCTGCGTCAGGTGTTGCTCGACGCCCTGGCGCGAGGCGATGCCACCCGGCTGCTGGATCAGGCGCCGATGCAGGTGGAACTGGCACTTCTGGGCAAAGGGCAGCTTTACAGCCGCATGCAGGCGCGCTATGTGCTCATGGACTTTTTCCAGGCTTACCCGCCGCTTCATGTCGAACTGGACGAAGACCGGCTGCTGGAGCCGCATTGGTTTTTGATTGGACGTTACTGGTATGCGCAAGCGGCTGTGCCTTTTCAGGTCTACATGCGGCTGCATCACGAGTCAGGTACGTGGAGATTGCACGAGCTGCGGGTGACGGCCGGCCGCCCGCGGCGATAGCGGGGCAGGTGGCACTATGGTTGCCCGACATGTCCATCGATGGGCTCATCGCTACTGGCAGGTTGGCCTGCTGCTGCTGGGATTGCTGTTGGGCACTGGCGTGTTTCGCGTGTTGCGGCTGGCCTGGCTCGAACAACACGTAGTGTCGGCTCGGCAGGCGCAACTGGACCGTATTGCTGCCCGCATCGAGGCAGAGTTGCGGGCCCGACAACAGCGCCTGCTAACCGAGGCCCGTCGGCTGGCGCAGCACGAGACAGTCCGAAGTGCGCTGCAGACGCTTCGCCGGGAAGACCATGTGTCCTGTCCTGAAGCACTGGTGGCGCTGCTGGCCAAGCGGCAGTTACCCGAGCGCCAGGGTATCGAAATCTATGACGTAGTGCCCCGGCGCGTAGCCTGGGTCGGACGGAGCATGCCGGTGGGGACCATTCCCAACACGGAAGCCTTTTTGCGGCAGGTGCAGGTGGAGCTGGTAGAGGATTCTCCCTGGCGGCTGGCGCTCAGCCTCTGGCATCCGGTGGTCGATGCGGAAGGGCACCCCCTTGGAACCATTCGGGTGCTGGAGCTGCTTCGCTGGCAGATGCCCGTCGAGAATGTCTACCTTGACACGTACAATCAGCTTCGCCTGTGGGAGCGCGAACTCGGAGTCACGGTGCAGATTCTGCTACCGGGCCAGCCGGTGCCCGGCGATGGCCAGGCTGCGTACCCGCTGCAGGGCCTGAGTGGCCGACTGGGTACGCTACTGCTGGGTATCCCTGCGCCCTCAAACGTGCTCCGGGATGCAGTGCGGCGCATAGATCATATTCTGGCGCTGTGGGCCACGGCCCTGCTTGTCTGGGCACTGATCGGTCTGGCTGGGTGGATGGGGGCCGCACATGATAGCCCGCAACGCCTGCTGAAACGCGCCGCAATGGTGGGACTGGCCTGGTGGGGAGGACGTTTCCTGCTTCTAATGCTGGATGTGCCCAGCCGCTGGCAACGTGGCCGCACGCCGCTGGCACCGCTCTTTGATCCGGCCCATCTGGCCTCTGCCTTTGGTGGCGGGTTGATGCGGTCGATCGGCGATCTATTGCTGACCGCGCTTTTTGCGCTGGGATTTGCGCTAGGGGCGCGGCGGGTTGTGGCCGAGTGTCTGCGCAACACGTCCGCCCTATCTGGTCACACGCTGCGCGCGGTGGGCGTTCGGCTGGTGGCAGCCTTGCTCATGCTGGGACTGGTGCTGTTGCTGGGGCTGCTGGTGCGGCACAGCGTGCTCGACAGCACGCTCGACTATCTGGCACGGACCGGCCTGTTTCCGCCCCGACTGGTACTGCTGGTGTGGGCCGGGCTGTTTGTGCTGCTGCTGGCGCTGCTGGTGTTGCTGGAGGTGCTTGGCCGGGGAGCAAGGTGGCTTGGCGGTCTTGGACCCGAAGTGTTGCACGCTCGGCTGGGACTGATTGCAGGGCTGGCGCTTGCCGTCGTAAGCATTGCTTACGTGCTGATGCCGCTCGATCGGGTGGTGCCGTGGCCGGTTGCACTGGTACTGGTGGGGGCTGGGTTGGCTGCCTCGTGTTGGGAAGTGCAGTGGCCACAGATCGGACGCTGGCTTACGCTTCGCGCGTTGCTCCCTGTGCCTTTCGTGCTCAGCCTGCTGCTGTATCCGATGCTACAGACAGCACTGGACGCACAACGTCGCCTGCAGGTAGAGCGGGCCCTGGATCAGTTCGGGCAGGGACAGGACCCGCGGCTTGTCTTCGCCATGGAGCAGGTGCTGCAGGAGCTGGCCGCCGATAGCCTGCTGGGCGTGCTGTTGACCACCGATCCGAACCCGGTCCGGCTGGATTCGCTGACCGACGCGTTGCTGCGGGGCTCGCTGCTGTCATCACTGACGGGGACCTATGAGGTACACCTGACCTTTTTCGATCGAGAGCGCCGGCCGGTTGGCCGCTACGAAGGCAGTTCCTCAGCTTTCGAGGCAGAAGCGCTGGCAGCAGATGCAGCCGTGTTTTCGGTGCTCTGGCGGGCATTTCGCCGTGCTGAGGGCCGACTGCCATTTCTCACACAGTTGAGCGGGGGGCGTGAGCTGGGCCGGCTACCCTATGCCGGTTTTACCATGGTGCGCGGCAACGAGGGCCGCGTGGCTGGGTGGGTCGTGGTTCAGGCTGAGCCGATCAGTCCGCTCTACGGCGCCGAAACCCCGTTTCCACGTGCGCTGGTGCCAGCCGGCGTGGCCGGAATGCTACACGAAGGGTTGTCGTTGGCGGAGTTCCACGACGGGGTGCTGGTGCGCAGCCAGGGACAGGCGTTCGTGCGCTACCGACTCGATCCGGCGGTGACGCATCGGCTCCGACAGCAGCCGATCCTGTGGCGCTTCGAAACCGAAAACGCCCAAACCTACCTGATCTGCTACCGACGCGTGGACAATGCGGCCCAGACCGTACATGCCGCCCGTCTCCCCGCGCTATCACTTTTCGACCACCTGTACTACCTGCTCCGTCTGACGCTGACCGGTCTGCTTCTGATGCTGGTGGTGTATGTGGGCGGGTTGATCTATCGCTGGCACAAGGGGTGGCTTCCGCTTCCCGAGGCTCGCTTTCAGGATCGTGTGCTCAACGCACTGGTCGGGGTGGGATTTGTGGCGGTGGTCGTTGTTGGCATGTTCGGTGTGCGCGTGCTGGAGGCTGAAAACCAGCGGGCCGTGCAGGCCTGGCTACGCCAGTATCTAGACCGCGTCGAAAGTACGCTGACGCAGGCAGTCTTTCCAGGCGAATTGCCCTACCAGGTGCTAGAACGCATTCCGCTGGATTCGATCGCGCGGCGCGTTGGGTTGGATCTGCAGCTCTACCGAGGCGGGCAGCTTATCGCCACCACGCGTCCGCGTCTGGTACGCGAGCGGCTGCTCGAGCCCTTGATGCCCGTTGCCGCCTACGAAGCACTCTACTGTCAGGCGCAGCGGTCGGCCTTCGTGCCCGAACGACTCGGGGCATTTGCCTACTGGACAGGCTACCGGGCGTTGCTCGACGAGGCAGGCCGCCCGCGCTACGTGGTGGCCGTCCCGGCGCTGCCCGAGCAGGAGCGGCTGGGGGAGGAACGGGCCCGCACCATGGCCTACCTGTTCGGGGCATTGCTGGTATTGATGTTTCTGGTGCTGCTGACGGCCTGGCTGGTGGCCCGCGCGCTGGTGCGTCCGCTGGCTCGGCTCCGCGAGGGACTGCAGGCGGTGGCCCGAGGCGAACTGGACCAACCGCTTCCCGTCGAGTCGCGCGACGAACTGGGCGTGCTGGCCCGCACCTTCAACTGGATGCTCCAGCAACTGGCCGAAAGCCGCGAGCAACTGGCCCGTCAAGAACGCGAGCTGGCCTGGCGTGAAATGGCCCGGCAGGTGGCGCATGAGATTAAAAATCCACTCACGCCCATGAAACTGTCGGTCCAGCACCTGCGCCGCGCCTTTGCCCGACGCGATGATCCCAGTCGGTTTGCCGAGCTGTTCGAACGGGTCACCACGACACTTATCGAACAGATTGACACCCTGTCGCACATTGCTGCCGACTTTTCAACACTAGCCCGCATGCCCACGCGCCGACTGGAACGAGTAGACCTGAACGAAGTCATCCGCGAGGCGGCTCGTCTGATGGAAGCCGAAGCCGGCCGACCCATCGAGTTGGCACTGCATCCGGAGCCGCTCATCGTGCAGGCCGATCGCGAAGAGCTGCGGCGCGCCTACATCAACCTGATCAAAAATGCGCTGCAGGCGCTAGTGCCAGAACGGCCGGGGTGGGTGCGGGTTACCACACGCCTGGAAGTAGACGAAGGCACAGGCTGCTGGGCCTACAGCACCGTGGAAGACAACGGGCGCGGCATCCCCGAGGCGCTGCGTCCGAAAATTTTTGAACCGAATTTTTCCACCAAAACCGGCGGCAGCGGACTGGGGCTGGCTATTGTGCGGCAGTGCGTACTGGATCTGCAGGGTGCCCTTGGCTTTGAATCGGAAGAAGGCGTTGGAACGACGTTCTGGCTCCGATTACCGCTGGTTTCCGATGAGCAGCCCCCGGAAACTCCCAAGATAACCGGTTGAACAAACGCCATGCGGGTGGTGATCATCGGGTACAGTCGATCGATACCGACCCGGTCGTGCTGGAACGGGTGGCGCAGCGGCTCGAGGTGCTGACGGTGCAGGGCAATGGCATGTCGATCTATGCGCCGGAGGCGGCTGGCATCCGCGAGGCCGACATGCTGATCGCCGTGACTGCTATTGACCGAAGTAAACCTGATTGCTTGCATGATCGCCGACCGCCTGGGCGTGTCAACCAGGGTAGCGCGTGCGCTCTGATGTGCTGGGACGGGTGGCGTCGGAGTTGCAGGCCAAGGATCTGGGCATCGACCTGCTCCTCCATCCCAAAGAGCGCACCGCTGCCGAAATCATGCGCCTAATCCGCTGGGCCGCAGCTACCGATGGGTTGAACTTCTGGGATGGCCATCTCCAACTGGTGGGCATGCGGCTGGACCCCCGGCACGCCTGTTCTGGGCCGATCGTTCCGTGAGCTGGCCGCCGAACTATCCCCCTTAAGCTTCCGCGTGATGGCCATCAGCCGGGGCGATGCTTTCCTGGCTGGGGAATATCGACCCGGCCGAGCATTATGCCCACCTGCCAGCGCTGGCTAAGTGGATGCTGGCGCTGCTGATGATGACCGGCCGGCTGGAGATCTTTACCGTGTGGATTTTGCTGAAGCGCGTCTTCTGGAGACATTAAATTTTATGAAAAATAAGCGAAGAGCATCGATCCTTTCTTTTGAAGATGATCAGTCCATGTTGTCCGTATTTTAATAGGAAAGCGCATCCATATTCAAAAAAATATTTAGATAAGCATAGCATTTCTTTATTTAATAAAACAAAAAGCGCTACCATTCCTGTTAAATGGGTGTGTAGTAGATGATTGACTTTGATTTAGGGAAACTGTTGACATCCGAGTCGCTTGCGCGTTAATTAGGCCAAACATTGCACGCAAAGGTTGAAAGGTTTTTATGTCACACGGACGTCACCGGATGGAAGTTGGTGCTGCGTGCGGTCAGGCGACCGCAGTGGTGACGTCATGGGCCCATCCCTTTGATCAGGGGATGACCGCGCGGGTACAGCAGGTTGTTGCCGGGAACAGCCTCCGACTTTGGGTGCTGCCGCTGCTCCTTATTGACCTGCTTGTACGCCTTATTAGCCTTATTGGCTAATGCGCACGGCGGTCAATCCCCTTGGCACTTCACAGGTAGGGCGGTTCCAGAAGAGCTTGAGGCCGGGGGATTGACCCCAGGAGCCAGACCGATTGAACCAGAAAACCAGACCATTTTTCACCGTCCAAGCCTGTGAGGTAGCCATGCGTACCGACACGATCCCGCTGGTCCGATCTGCTCGTCCAGCACTCAGTACCAAAGGCGAGCCTGTGGCCGCATCCACCGAACCTGTGACCGGCGCTGAAATCTTCGTCCGGTCGCTGGAGGCCGAGGGCGTCGAGATCGTCTTTGGGCATCCCGGCGGCGCCGTTATTCACATCTACGACGAAATCGCTCGCCTCAAGCCGCGCTTTCAGCACATCCTCGTACGCCACGAACAGGGGGGCACGCACATGGCCGAGGGCTATGCCAAGGCTACGGGGCGTGTGGGTACGGTACTGGTCACCAGTGGACCCGGAGCCACCAACACGGTAACGGGGATCGCCGACGCTTACATGGACTCGGTGCCTATCGTAGTTTTCACGGGTCAGGTGCCCACCAAACTGATTGGCAACGACGCGTTTCAGGAAACCGATACGATTGGCATTACGCGCTCGATTACAAAGCACAGCTTTCTGGTGCGCGACGTGCGTGATCTGGCCTGGACGATCAAGGCCGCCTACCACATCGCGCGCACAGGACGTCCAGGCCCTGTCGTGGTAGACCTGCCCAAGGATGTGTTGCTGGCGAAGGCGCCTTTCGTCTATCCGGAGGAGGTCCATCTGCGGGGCTACAGGCTGCCGGGACCACCGGATCCGCAGCGCATCCGCGAGGCGGCAGAGTTGATTGCTGCTGCGCGGCGGCCGTTGCTATATGTGGGGGGTGGTACGATCAACGCGAATGCGGCCGATTTGCTGACGCAGCTGGCCCGTAAGGCGCGCATCCCCGTCACCACGACGCTGCACGGGCTGGGCGCCTTCCCGGAAGACGATCCGCTCTCGCTGGGCATGCTGGGGATGCACGGTACCTGGTATGCCAATCAGGCCGTGCAGCACGCTGACCTGATCATCGCCGTGGGCGCGCGCTTCGACGATCGGGTGACCGGCCGCGTCGACTCCTGGGCGCCCTATGCGAAGGTGATTCACATCGACATCGACCCATCCTGCATCTCCAAGAACGTCCCGGTCGACTGCGCCATCGTGGGCAACGTGCGCGAAGTACTGGAGCAACTGCTTCCCCTGGTGGAGCCCAAGGACACAAAAGAGTGGCTGGCTAAGATCGAGTACTGGCGCGCCGAGTGCCCGCTCACCTATGAGCAAGGAGATGGCAAATTGCGGGCGCAATACGTCATCGAGCGCATCCGTGCGAAAACGAATGGCCACGCTGTGGTGGTCTCCGACGTAGGGCAGCATCAGATGTGGACGGCTCAGTACTTCCGCTTCCTGCATCCGCGCACGCATATCACCTCGGGCGGGCTGGGCACGATGGGTTTTGCCTTGCCAGCTGCTATCGGTGCCGCTTTTGGGCTGCGTGGGCGGAGCAACTGGCCGGTGGTCTGCATCAGCGGCGATGGCGGGTTTGTGATGAACGCCCAGGAGTTGGGCGTGGCTTCGGCGCATCGCCTGCCCATCAAAGTAGCCGTCATCAACAACAACTTCCTGGGCATGGTCCGGCAGTGGCAGGAGCTGTTCCACGAAAATCGGTTTAGCCACACGGATCTGTCCGATACGAACCCAGACTTCGTCAAGCTGGCCGAAGCGTTCCACTGTGTGGGCCTGCGGGCCACACGCCCCGAAGAGGTCGACGCCGTGCTGGACGAAGCCTGGAAGGTAAATGATCGGCCTGTGGTGATCGACTTCCAGGTAGTAAAAGAAGAGCTGGTCTTCCCAATGGTGCCGGCCGGCGCTTCTACCAGCGAAATGATCACCAAGCGTCTCACCCCTAATGCTTTTGTCTGAGGTGCACCATGCCAACGGAAATGGACATGCCAACCCTGACGCCCCAGCAGATCCTACGTAAACGTAAAGCGGGCGAGCCGCTCCTGCCGGACGAACCGGAACAGGTGCACCGGCACACGATTGCCGTGCTGCTCGAAAACACCATCGGTGCGTTAATCCGGGTAGTCAATCTGTTTTCTGCTAGGGGTTTTAACCTGGAGAGCGTCACCGTCGGCGAGACGGACGATCCCACTGTCTCTCGCATGACGATCGTCACCACGGGCAACGACCGGATCATCGGGCAGGTGTTGCGCCAGCTCGACCGGCTGATCGACACGCTGCACGTGGAAGACCTGACCGGCGGCTCGTTCGTCGAGCGCGAGCTGTGCCTGCTTAAGGTGCGCTACACAAACGAAAACCGGGCGACCATCATGGACACAGCCGAAATCTTCCGTGGCAAAGTGGTGGACATCACGCCCGACACGATGACCTTTGAGCTAACTGGCCCAACCTCGAAAATCGAGGCTTTCATCAAACTGATGAAGCCGCACGGCATCCTGGAGGTAGCCCGTAGCGGCCGCGTGGCCATGCGCCGTTCTTCCGGAAGCTGGCTCACGCATGAAGATCCTACGCTGAATCTATCTTCCGAACGTTAAAAACTGACGGGCCCATGAACGTCATCTATGAGGCGGATCTGTCGCTGATTCAGAGCAAGAAGGTAGCTGTTATTGGTTTTGGTAGCCAGGGGCATGCACATGCCCTGAACCTGCGCGACAGCGGGGTGGACGTGGTAGTGGGGCTGCGGCCTGGTTCCGCCTCGGCCGCGCAGGCATCGGCCCAGGGGCTGACCGTCCGGGCGATCGCTGAAGCAGCCGACTGGGCCGATGTGATCATGATCCTTATCCCGGATCAGCATCAAAAGCGAGTCTACGAGGCCGATATTGCCCCGCACCTGAAGGCCGGTAAGGCACTGGCCTTTGCGCACGGCTTCAACATCCATTACGGCCAGATCAAGCCGCCAGCCGAGATCGACGTATTCATGGTGGCGCCCAAATCGCCGGGGCATCTGGTGCGCCGCACCTTCCAGGAAGGCAACGGCGTGCCCTGTCTGGTGGCCGTCGCCCAGAATGCGACAGGGCAGGCCCGCGAACTGGCGCTCAGCTATGCGGCGGCCATCGGCGGCACGCGCGCTGGCGTGATCGAGACGACCTTCAAGGACGAAACGGAAACCGACCTGTTTGGCGAACAGGCGGTGCTCTGTGGCGGTTCGGCCGAGCTGATCAAGGCCGGTTTCGAGACGCTCGTCGAGGCCGGTTACCCGCCGGAACTGGCCTATTTCGAATGCCTCCATGAACTAAAGCTGATCGTCGACCTCTACTACGAGGGCGGTATCTCCTACATGTACTACTCGGTCAGCGATACGGCCGAGTACGGCGGCTACACGCGCGGTCCCCGCGTGATCGGGCCTCAGGTGAAGGAGGAAATGAAAAAGATCCTGCAGGAGATTCAGTCCGGTCAGTTCGCGCGGGAATGGATTGCCGAGTACGAGTCGGGCGAGAAGAAGCTGCGGGAAACGCGGGCCAAAACGCGCCAGCATCCGATCGAAGTGATCGGCCGCAAGTTGCGCCAGATGATGAGCTGGCTCAAAGCGAAGGAAGTCCCCGAAGAGACGACGGCTGCCTGAGGAGAACATGATGGAGACGCCCCACTACCATATCATCGTATTGCCCGGTGACGGCATCGGGCCGGAGGTGACGCGTGAGGCCGTGCGCGTGCTGGAGGCGGCCGCTGAGGCTTTTGGCTTTCGGCTCACGACCGAAACGCATCCGGTAGGTGGCGCAGCCATTGACGCGGCGGGTGATCCGCTGCCCGAGCCGGTGCTGCAGGCCTGCCTGCAAGCCAATGCTGTGCTGTTGGGCGCTGTCGGTGGTCCGAAATGGGACCATCTGGATCGGGCGCAACGGCCCGAGGCCGGGCTGCTGCGGCTGCGCAAGGCGCTCGAAGCCTATGCCAACCTGCGGCCGGTGCAGGTCCCTGAAGCGCTGGCCGACACTTCACCGCTGAAGCGCGAGGTGGTGGCCGGCACCGACCTGCTCATCGTGCGCGAGCTAACCGGCGGCATCTACTTCGGCGAGCCACGCGGCCGCAATGGCCAGATGGCCTGGAACACGATGCGCTACACGCGCGAGGAGGTGACCCGCATCGCCCGTGTGGCCTTCGAATGGGCAAAGCGTCGGCGCGGCCGCGTCGCCTCGGTGGACAAGGCCAACGTGCTCGAAGTGTCCCAGCTCTGGCGCGAAGTGGTCGCGCAGGTGCATCGGGAGGAATTCCCTGAGCTGGAGCTGGAGCATTTCTACGTGGACAATGCAGCCATGCAGCTCGTGCGTGACCCCCGGCGGTTCGACGTGGTGGTCACCAGCAACCTGTTTGGCGATATCCTGTCGGACCTGGCCGCCACGCTGCCGGGATCGCTGGGCATGCTGCCTTCGGCCAGCATCGGCGGACGGGTGGGATTGTTCGAGCCAGTGCATGGCAGCGCGCCGGACATTGCCGGCCGGGGCAAAGCCAATCCGCTGGCTGCGATCCTGTCGGCCGCCATGCTGCTAGAGACGATTGGCCAAGAGTTTGCCGCGCGAGCCATCCGACAGGGCGTGGAGGCCGCGCTGGCCGAAGGCATCAAGACGGCCGACTTGTGCCGAGCCGGCGAAACACCCGCCTCGACCGAAGCTGTCGGTCAGTTCATTGCCACCTACGTGCGACAGCAAACGCCGGTAGCCTCATAAAAACCAATCCGAAAGGAGACATGGACGAAGGGGTTGTAGCGGTACGACGCGGCAGGGTGGGACGGCGACTTAGCCAGCGCCCGGCCACCGAGTAGGTCCAGCAACCAGGTGCCGCGGGTTGCCGGCAGGCCGGGCGCGCTACGCGACCGAGGCGGCAGCATCCGAACCTTCTGTTCCAAACCCTGCCAGAAGCCATGAGCAATCGCATCATTATCTTCGACACCACCCTGCGCGACGGCGAGCAGGCGCCGGGCGCTTCCATGACGATTGATGAAAAACTGCGCATTGCGCATCAACTGGCCCGGCTGAACGTGGATGTCATTGAGGCTGGCTTCCCGATCTCGTCGCCCGCTCAGTTCGAAGCCGTCCAGCGCATCGCCACCGAGGTAGAAGGACCCGTCATCTGCGCGCTGGCGCGGGCGCGCGAAGAAGACATCCAGGCAGCTGCCGAGGCGCTTAAGCCCGGTCGCCGCACGCGCATCCACACGTTCATTGCCACCAGCGACATCCACATCGACGCAAAGTTTGGCGATGATCGCTACGGGCGTACGCTGGCTGAAAAACGCCAGACGATCCTGCGTCTGGCCGAAGAGGCCGTCCGGCTGGCCCGTACCTTCACCGACGACGTGGAGTTTAGTGCCGAGGACGCCGGCCGCACCGACGTGGGCTACCTGGCCGAAGTCGTACAGGTGGCCATCGAAGCCGGCGCCACCACGATCAACCTGCCGGACACGACCGGCTACTGCACGCCCGACGAGTACGCGGCCATGTTCCGGGAGGTGATCCGGCGGGTACAGCCGCCCCCGCACGTCATCTTCTCGGCGCACTGCCACGACGACCTGGGGCTGGCCGTGGCCAACTCGCTGGCAGCCGTGCAGGCTGGCGTGCGCCAGATCGAGTGCACGATCAATGGCATCGGCGAGCGGGCTGGCAATGCCGCGCTCGAAGAGATCGTCATGGCCCTGAAGGTGCGCGGCGAGCGGTTTGGCCGCCTACAGGTAAATATCGTCACGCAATACCTAACGGAAACCAGCCGCATGGTGTCGATGGCCACCGGCTTCCCAGTGCCGCCCAACAAGGCCATTGTCGGCCGGAACGCCTTCAGCCATGAGGCCGGTATTCACCAGCACGGTGTGCTGCGGCGGCGCGACACCTACGAGATCATGCGCGCCGAGGATGTAGGCCAGCAGCCCGAGCAGATCCGGCTGGGACGCCACTCGGGGCGGCACGGCCTCTTCAGCCGCCTGGCCAAACTGGGCATCGAGGTTCCGGAAGCGCGCAAGGAGGAAATCTACCGGCGCTTCCTGGCGCTGGCCGACCTGAAAAAAGAAATCTACGACGAGGATCTGCGTCGACTGGTAGCGGAGCAGCCGGATGAAAACCCGGAGGCGCCCTACCAGCTTATGGAAATGCATGTCGCCACGGGTACGCACCGGGCACCGGAGGCCGAGGTGCAGCTCCTCAACCGAGCGACCAACACCTTACGCGTCGAACGGGCTACCGGTGACGGCCCGGTCAACGCCATCTATAAGGCGATCGATCGGGCTGTGGGGGCGGCACACGAGCTTGTCAGCTACGAACTGCGTTCGGTCACCGAAGGAGCCGACGCTGTAGGTGAAGTAACCGTTGTCATCGACTTTAACGGCACGCGCTTTAAAGGGGTGGCCCGGCATACCGACGTGCTGCGTGCGTCGGCCGACGCCTACCTGGAAGCCATCAACCAGCTCGAGCAGTACCGGGCCGACCGGGAAAGTGAGACGTTTGTGCGTGCCGGCATCATGCAATCCTTTGGCGGCGCGGCTGCCTGAACCATAAACCCACAGGGGAACACCTATGGGCATGACCATCACCGAAAAGATCCTGGCCCGCCATGCCGGGCGCGACCGGGTAACCCCGGGCGAAAACATCTGGATCACTGTCGACATCCTGATGACGCACGACGTGTGCGGGCCGCCAACGATCGAAATCTTCAAGCGCGAGTTCGGACCGAATGCCCGCGTGTGGGATCGCGAAAAAGTCGTGATCCTGCCTGACCACTACATCTTTACGGCCGATCCGCATGCGCGGCGCAATATCGAGATCCTGCGTGCGTTTGCCCGTGAGCAGGACCTGCCTTATTACTATGACGTGGGGACGTCTCGCTATAAGGGCGTCTGTCATGTGGCGCTGGCCGAAGAGGGTTTCAACCGTCCCGGTATTGTGCTGATCGGCACCGACAGCCACACCTGTACGTCGGGCGCCTTCGGCCTTTTTTCGACGGGTGTAGGCAATACAGACGCGGCCTTCATCATGGGTACTGGCAAGATCTGGGTCAAGGTGCCCGAAACCATGCGCTTTATTTTTGAAGGCAGTCTGCCACCCTACCTGATGGCCAAGGATCTTATCCTGGCTATCATTGGCGACATTGGGATCGATGGGGCAACATATCGGGCCATGGAATTCGATGGAGAGGCTGTCTATGACCTTTCGATCGAAGAGCGCATGACCCTCACGAACATGGCGATCGAAGCGGGCGGCAAGAGCGGCATCATTGCGCCCGATGAGAAGACGATCGCCTACGTGCGGGAGCGGACCGATGCCCCCTTTGAAATCTATCATAGCGATCCCGATGCACGCTACCACTCGGAGTACGTCTACGACGTTTCCAAGCTGGAACCCGTCGTAGCCAAACCGCACCGGCCTGACAACCGGGCGACCGTCACCGAGGTGGCCGGTACGAAACTCGACCGTGCCTACATCGGAAGCTGTACAGGTGGCAAGCTGGAAGACTTCATCGCGGCCGCTCGCATCCTCAAGGGACAGGAAGTGCGGATCGATACCTACGTGGTCCCGGCTTCCACCTACGTAGAACAGCAACTGCACCATTACAAGATCGATGGCGTCTCGCTCTACGACATCTTCGTGAATGCGGGCTGCAAGATCGGCCATGCCAGCTGCGGCGCATGCTTGGGCGGCCCGCCCGACACGTTCGGCCGCACGCACGGCACTGAGGTGGTGATCTCAACCACCAACCGCAACTTCCCGGGCCGCATGGGCTCCAAGCAGGCCTCCATTTATCTGGCCTCGCCGCTGACGGTGGCTGCTTCGGCCCTGACGGGCGTCATCACTGACCCGCGCGAAGTGCTGGTGTAATCCTGAAAAACACGGGGTGGCGCAGCCATCGGGTTGCGCCACCCCGCTTTCCAACCCGATACGGCTATGAAAGACATTATCCGTGGGCTGGCTTACGTTGTAGGCGATTCGATCGACACCGACCAGATCATTCCGGCGCAACACCTGGTCTACAGCCTGACGCGTCCCGAGGAGCGGCGGCTCTACGGTCGCTACGCGCTTAGTGGCGTGCCGGCCGAAGGCCAGGGCCTTCCGTATGGCAATATCCCGTTTACCGAGCCAAACGCCTACAAAAGCCGCTTCAAGATTGTGGTGGCTGGCAAGAACTTTGGCTGCGGTTCCTCGCGCGAGCATGCACCGTTCGCCCTGCAGGAAGCCGGCTGCGAGGCCGTCGTCGCCGAAAGCTATGCACGCATCTTCTACCGCAACGCCATCGACGGCGGCTTTCTCGTGCCGTTCGAAACGTCGGTTCGCCTCATCGACAAAATCCGCACGGGCGATGAGCTGGAGATCGACACGCGCCTGGCCAAACTGACGAACTTGACCACCGGCGAAGAATTTCTGCTCCATCCACTGGGCGAAGTGGCGGAAATCCTGCGGGCAGGCAACCTGTTCGAGTATGCCCGTAAGGCTGGCCTGATCCTCACAAACACCTGATTGCTATGAAAATCGAACTCTTCGACACGACGCTGCGCGACGGTACCCAGGGTGAACACGTTACGCTGACCGTCGACGATAAAATCCGGATCGCCCGCCGACTCGATGACTTTGGCATCGACGTGATCGAAGGGGGATGGCCGGGCTCGAATCCAAAGGACAAGGAGTTTTTCGAACGAGCCCGGGATATCACGTGGAAGCATGCCCAGATCTGTGCGTTCGGGTCCACCCGCCGGGCCGGGCTGGCGCCCGAAGATGATCCTAACCTGCGGGCGCTTCTGGAAGCCGGGACGCCCACGGTGGCCATCTTCGGCAAAAGCTGGACGCTGCATGCTCGCGTCGCGCTGGGCGTCTCGCTCGAAGAGAACCTGGAGCTGATCGCTTCGTCGGTGGCCTACCTGAAGGCGCACGGCCGCCGCGTCATCTACGACGCCGAGCATTTTTTTGACGGCTATCAGGAAGATCCGGTCTATGCGCTGGAGACGCTCCGCGCGGCGGCTGAAGCCGGCGCCGACGTGCTGGTGCTCTGCGACACGAACGGCGGCATGCTCCCCAGTGACATCTACCGAATTGTAGGGGAGGTGCGGCGTCAGTTTGACGTGCCGCTGGGCATCCACACACATAACGACACCGGTTGTGCCGTGGCCAATACGATCATGGCTGTGGCAGCTGGCGTCCGGCACGTGCAGGGCACGATCAACGGCATCGGCGAACGTTGCGGGAACGCGGACCTGTGCGTGGTCATCCCGAACCTGCAGCTCAAGATGGGCTTTACGTGCGTGCCTGAAGAAAAGCTGGCCCAGTTGACAGATCTTTCTCGCTTCGTCAACGAAGTGGCCAACCTGACGCCGATCGATCGGGCACCGTACGTGGGACGGAGCGCCTTCGCGCACAAAGGCGGTGTGCACGTCTCGGCCGTTATGAAAGACCCCCGGGCCTACGAACATATCCCGCCCGAGAAGGTGGGTAATCGCCGCCGGGTGCTGGTCTCGGACCTGTCGGGCAAGAGCAACATCCAGTACAAGGCCGCCGAGCTGGGCATCGAACTCAAGGAAGGCGAGCAGGCCCGGCAGGCCGTGCAGCGCATCAAGGAGCTGGAGCACCTGGGCTATGAATTCCAAGGGGCTGAAGCCTCCTTCGAACTGTTGCTGCGCACGGTCCAGGGCGAAGACACGCGTTTTTTCACCCTGGAACGGCTGCGCGTGCGAACCGAAATCGACGAAGATGGCGGCGTCTGCAATTCGGAAGCTACGCTTGCCATCCGCGTACAGGGGGCGCGCGAATTGGTCGTAGCCGAGGGCAACGGGCCGGTCGATGCGCTCTCGAATGCGCTACGTAAAGCCCTGCGCTGTTTCTACCCGGACCTCGACCAGGTGCACCTGAGCGATTACAAGGTGCGCGTGCTCAACTCCGACGACGGAACTGCTGCGGCCGTACGTGTGCTCGTGGAGCACCGGGATGGTGAACGCCGCTGGCACACCGTGGGCGTATCGACGAACATCCTGGAGGCAAGCTGGCAGGCACTGGCCGACGGCACTCGCTACTACCTGCTCAAAAAACGACAGGGCAAGCTGGCCGCCTTGGCACTGACTTCGGCTCAGCGCACATAAACAAACGGGCGCGTCTCAGCCTTACTGCCGATTTCCAAGCGGACGAAGTACAGGCCCGAGGCTACCTCGATGCCTGCATCGCTGCGGCCGTTCCAGAGGATCTTGTGGCGGCCGGTACCAGGCACATCATCCACCAACTGGCGCACCCGGCGCCCCAGCAGATCGTAGATTGCCAGGCGTACACGTTCAGGATCGGGCACATCGTACACGATCTGGATGGCACCGCCACTGGTAGGTAGGTAGACCTGTACGCCGGTTTGGGCAGGAATCACTTCCAAATGAATACGTGGGGTTTCGATCGTGAATGTGCCGTCGCTAACGGCCACGACCACCGTGTACTGGCCAATTTCCTGGGGCGTAAAGACGAACTGACCGCTCTGCGGATCGATGGTGGCGCCAGTCGGCGCTTCGATCAGCGTGTAGGTTAGCGGATCGCCTTCGGGATCTTCGGCCTGGAACCGATAACGAAACGTACGGCCCATCACGAGTACTGTGTCGGGGAGGACAGCCGTAAAGATTGGCCGGTTATTAATATCCTCCACCACGAGCACTGTCTGCGCTGTGTCGGTGGCCAGACCGTCCGTAACCAGCAGGCGTACCGTGTAGATGCCGGCCTGATTAAAGCCGGGCACGAACTGGACCTGGGCGGTCGACGGATCTACCGAGAAGCCATCCGGTCCTTCTAATACCTGAAAGCTGAGCGAGGCGCAGGCGTCCGGATCGGTGGCTGTGACCTGCCAATTGAGCGCCGCGCCTTCACGAACCACCAGCGTGTCGGGTACAGAAGCAAATACTGGCGGTTCGTTGGGAATGGATGGCCGGATGATTTCGTCCCAGAACCGCTGCGCTTCATCGGCGGCCTGTGTAAGCCCGTCGGTGCCGTCAGCCGCCAAGATGGCAAAGGCGATCGGAATGCGGCAACCCGGCCCAAGCCGGAAGGGTCCTGCTGCCATGAGTTGCGACGCATCGGTATTGCTGAGTTGGGTCTGCTGCAAGCCACCCGAGAGGGCGTTCCACTTTTCACCCTGTGTGAAGCCATCGTAAAGTTCCGTCGGATTGTCGATCGCCCGATAAGAGAAGGGGGCCGGCGTTAGCAGGCGAATAGCCGCCAGCGTGTCGGGATTGGTGCTTTTATTTTGCACGATGCCCAGGCGACGCGTTGCATCATAGCGGGCAAAATCCTGAGCGTCCGGATTCAGATCCCAGTCCAGAAAGATTCCGGCATATAGCGGAAAAAGCGTTGTGGTGCGGGTATTTTCGATGGTGTAGTGGACGATCACAAAGAGCTGGCGGCCTGGAACCGTATCGGCGTAGGTTTCCTGTAGCACGTTGATGTGCAGTGGGAAGGAGGCTGCCCGGTCGGTCAGTTCAATGGTGCCCTGCTGGGCTGTAAAGCGTCCGGGCGTGATGACGTCCAGGCTGCTGCCTTCGGCCGGTTGGAAGTCGCGGTGTTGGGTAGCACCGTCTTCACCCCGGACGGCGTCGGAGACGAACTGGGCCGAGATGCCGGCCAGTAAGCCCCCTTCAAAGAGCAGGTTGTGCCCGTCCAACGCAAAACCCACGCCACTTGACTCTCCAGCAAAGCCTGTCCATCCAAGGTTGCCGGTGGTGGTGATGGCCGTCTGGATGCGCCCGGTAGCCAGCAGTGCCACCTGTTCCGGGTTGATAACCAGACGAAATAAGTCACGATCGGCATAGCCGCCATTGGCCTGAATATTGGTCAGAAAAACTGCCGTGCGATTTGTGGGGGCACTGGAGGCAATGCTGAACGAGAACGTTACCGCCACAGTATCCCCTGGATTCAGCTGTGGCACCTGCGCATTGCCCTGCAGGATGGTGAGATAGTTTGCGTCCGAGTTCAGTTGAAACTGTACGTTGGTGGCTGGTGTCAGATGATTCGTGAAGCGGGCAGTGAGCTGGACGGTCTCGCCGCTTTCGAGGTAGCCATCGGCGTCGCTGTCGGTCACGTCGAGCGCAACCAACCGGATGGCGGGAAAGCCCGTTTCTGTGACGGCACGGAAAGCGTTGATGCGACCACGACCCAATCGTCCAGCAAAGGCCGGATTGACAGCGTCGATCGGATCGGCAGTCAGGCGGATCTGTTCGCGGGTCTGATCGGGTGTGTATTCTGAAAAGCGCGTGCGTACCAGCGCAGCGATGCCGGCAACCAGTGGCGAGGCAAAGGAAGTACCGCTGGCCGAGGCCGTATAGCGGCCATTAGGTAGCGTGCTGTTCAGGTTGACGCCCGGTGCAAAGACGTTCACGCTGCGTCCATAGTTCGAGAAGCTGGCCTTGCCGTCGTTGTCTTTGTTGGTAGCGCCCACCGAAAGTACGCGCGGATGGCTGGCTGGACCGAACGGCACGCGGTCGTTGTCGCTGCTTTCATTGCCGGCAGCCGCCACGATGAGGCTGCCCAGGTCCGTGGCAAATTCGACCACGTCAGCTTCCAGTCTGGAAAGGCCGGGGCCTCCCCAGCTTGCGTTGATCACCTGGGCACCATTCAGGGCAGCATACACGATTCCCGCGTATCCAAAGCAAATGCTTCGATCCTGGGCAGGACAGGCCGCATTGATCGGCATGAAGCGGGCATTCCAGCTGCTACCGGCCACGCCCCTGTTGTTGTTCGCGACCGCAGCGGCCACACCGGCTACTTGCGTGCCATGCGCCGCATTGAGTGGCGTGGCCGAAAGGCCAGAAGGATCCGGTGTGTTGTTGGCAAAATTCCAGCCGTGCACGTCGTCGACAAAGCCATTGCCGTCGTCATCTATGCCATTGCCGGGGATTTCGCCCGGATTGGTCCATACGTTGTCGATCAGGTCAGGGTGACGCCAGTCGGTGCCTCCGTCCACGATGGCGATGACCACGTCCCCCTGTTCGCCCTTGACCACATCCCAGGCTTCCGGCGCCTGAATGCGTGACAGGTGGGTCATCTGGGTATAGAGCGAGTCGTTTGGAACGTCTACGAGCTGCCGGACTGGAAGTGGTTCGGCATACACGACGCCCGGGAGTCGGCTCAACTGGGCCGCCACGCGCCAGGGCGAAATCGGACGGCTGTAGCGCAACAGGTAAATGGTGCGCAGACGCGCCAGGGCGGGATGCGGGCGCTTTTGAGCTGCCTGCTCCAGAAAGGGAAAAGCCGGCTCCAGCGCAACGGTCCCAAAGCGCGCCAGCGTACGATCCAGCAGGGGACGTCCCGTTTTGCCGGCCTGCAGCGTGATCGGCGTCTCAAACTTGACCACCACGACGCCGGGCTGTACCGGCGTTGGGGAAGTGCGGTCGGCTCGGGCTGACCGGACAAACGCGCCCGTGAGCATCAGGATGAAAAGCACAGATCGCAGCGCAAGACGCATGGCTTGTGTCGGTTCATGAAGTGCTTTTAAAATAACGACCGCGCCGATATGAATCCAGACAGACACAACGATGCATCCAGCAGGAGTTTCAAGCAGGCCGAAAGCAGCGTACTACGACACGCCCCAGCACTTCCAAACGCCAACGTTGCAAAAACCAGGGAGCACCCTCCCCCTGACCCCTCCCTAAAAGGGAGGGGGAAGTGTGTTGGCAGAAAGCACCCGCGCTGAAATACGCGTAGTTGCCTGCATCCACAAACAACCACAGCCATAGACAGCGCTCCCCCTTTTAGGGGGAGCTGCCGCGAAGCGGCTGAGGGGGTGTTAGACCCAAGGGCCTGGGAGGGCCAGCCGCATCCAACGCCGGCACTTTGGCATCTGAGGACGGTTTTTGCAGTTTTGTCGTTCAGGAGTCTGCTTTATGCCGATCCAGCGATTTAGCCTCCTCCCAGTAGCGATCCATTTCGTCCAGATCGGCATCGTGCGGAGTGCGACCTTGCTCGGCCAACCGCGTTTCGATATGCCGAAAGCGACGAATGAACTTGTTGTTGGTGCGTTGCAGGGCGTTTTCGGGATTGAGTCCCAGCCGCCGGGCATAGTTCACAAGGGCAAACAGCACGTCGCCCAATTCGTCTTCCAGTTTTTCCGGGGCAGCTTCGGTCTGCGCCAGCTGATGGAATTCCTGCAGCTCCTCTTCCACTTTCTGCCAGGCATGCTCCCGTTCCGGAAAGTCAAAACCCACGCCAGCTGCTTTTTCCTGAATCCGGTAAGCCCGCAGTAGGGCCGGTAGGTGACGAGGCACGCCCTCAAGCGCCGAAACCTGCTCCTTGCGGGTGGCGGCCTTTTCTCTGAGCTTGATTTGCTCCCAGTTGCTCAGCACCTCCTGCACGCTCTCCACCTGCACGTCGCCGAAGACGTGCGGATGGCGTCGGATGAGCTTTTCGGTTTCGGCTTCGATCACGTCCTTCAGCGTGAAGCGTCCGGCCTGCTCGGCCATGACGCTGTGGAAGACGACGTGCAACAACAGATCGCCCAGCTCGCGCTTGAGTTCTTCCCAGTCTTTTTCTTCGATGGCCGAAACGACCTCGTAGGCTTCCTCGATGAGGAGATGCTTAACCGACTCATGTGTCTGTTCCCGATCCCAGGGGCAATCGCGGCGAAGCTGACGCACGATCGCCACAAAGTCGGCATAAGCCTCCAGCCGTTCTTTCGGCTCACGAAACGACGGATCGTAAGGCTTCTTCGCTGCTTCCGCCATGATCCCAAAGCTCGTTTCCTCTCAGTGCAACGGACGGCACCATAACCATCCGAGCTGCGATTTGTTTTGAGCGGCGAAGTGGGCGGGTCGCGAAAAAAATTTTTGGTCCCGGATCAAACATTGTGACATACTGTTGTCACCAATAGTAGATAGCTTGATCGCGGCATCTCCTGGCGGGCTCGTGTGCGCACCGTAGGGAGGGCCGGCCTTGGGCCGGTGGACTCGTGTGCCAGCCGCCAGGACTCATGTAAACGATCAACCAAAAACCAGGAGGTGCATCATGGCACGCAGCATCAACAAAGTCATTCTCGTCGGCAACCTGGGGCAGGACCCCGAGCTTCGCTACACGCCCAGCGGCACGGCCGTCTGCAACATGCGCCTAGCCACCAATGAAGTCTATCGGGATGCCGATGGCAATGTGGTGGAGCGTACGGAGTGGCACAACTTGGTGGCCTGGGGGCGACTGGCGGAAATCTGCAATCAGTACCTCCGAAAGGGGTCCAAGGTATATGTTGAGGGCTCGCTGCAGACGCGCTCGTGGGAGGATCGAGATGGGAATACCCGGTACACGACGGAGATCAAGATCCGGGAGATGGTGATGCTGGACTCGCGGAGTGATGCTGCGTCCGGAGCGGAGGCAGCCGCTGCGACTTCGCCGCAGCGCCAGGCAGCCGCGTCGCGCCAGACATTTGCGCCGGAGCCCGAACCAGAAGCCTTCGATGAGGACGCCTACACGCTGTCGCCGGACGACGACCTGCCGTTCTGAGTGCGTACCAAATGTAAAAAGCGGGGCGCCTGTAATGGGCGCCCCGCTTCGTTATGAAGGCGTATCGCTCAGGAGCCGGGTTTCTTCAAGGCGGTGATCAGTGTGCCGCCGGATTGCGGGTCATATAGTCGCAGCAGGAAGGTTGCGCCTGGCTTAATGGCTTGATAGGCCTTATTAAATTCCTGCACGTTGCCTACAGGTTTACGATCCACTTCTGTGATAATCAGACCGCGGCGCAGGTTTGCCTCGCGATAGGCTTCGCTGTTGGGGGCCACGTCCGTGATCAGCACGCCTTCCACGTTGGTGTTTTCCAGGTTGAAGCGGCGAGCCAGCTCCGGCGTGAGGTCAGCGATCGAGAGGCCCAGCTCTTCCATCAGATTCGATGCTTCACCACGGCCGCTTTGTGTGGGACGGCGCGACGCCGTCGTCTCTTCCGTCGGTGCGGCGCCCAACTTCACCGTCACCGTGCGTGTTTCGCCCTCTCGGTTGATTGTGATCTTGACCTCGTCGCCCGGCCGGTGGGTGCTAATGATTTTCGAAAGTTCCAGGTGGTTTGTCAGCTGGCGGCCGTCGATCGCTACGATAATGTCGCCTGGTTTGATACCCGCCTTGCTGGCCGCCGAACCCTCTTCGACGGTAACGACCTGGGCCGCTCCTCGTGGCAGGTTAAGCGCTCTGATCACCGAAGGGGCGGCGGCCGTGTACTGCACCCCTAAGCGGGCGCGCTCGACGTAGCCGGTTTTGATAAGCTGGGGCACCACGTACTGGACGATGTCCACCGGGATGGCAAAGCCAATGCCCTGGTAGCCGCCCGTTCGGGTATAGATGGCCGTGTTGATGCCGATCAGTTCGCCGCGCAGGTTGACCAGCGGTCCGCCCGAGTTACCCGGATTGATTGCTGCATCGGTCTGGATGAAGTTCTGTACGGCCGGCCCTTCGCTGTAATAGCGGTTCAGGGCGCTGATGATGCCGGCCGTCACGGTGTTACTGAGCTGGGGCGACAGGGGCGAACCGAAGGCCAGCACCCATTGTCCGACCCGCAGCGAACTGGCGTCGCCCATGGAGATGTAAGGGAGGTTCTCGGCGTTGATCTTCAGCACGGCCAGATCGCTTTGCGGGTCGGTGCCTACGACTGTTGCATCGTAGGTGGTGCCATCGTGCAGCACCACCTGCAACTCATCAGCGCCTTCCACCACATGTTTATTCGTCACGATATAGCCGTCGGCACGGATGATCACACCCGAGCCCAACCCTTGCGAGCGGAATTCCTCGGGCATGTCTGGGATGCGAAAGTTGAAGAACTCCTCAAAGGGAGTTCCTTCGAAGGGATTCCAAAGGAATGGTTGCCGCCGGATGACCTTTTCGGAACGGATCTGCACCACGGTGGGATTAACACGCTCGGCTACAGCTATGAATGCTTCCTCCAGCGAGTTGATATCGGTCCCTTCAATTCGGGTACCGCCGTGCTCTTCGCGGGCCAGCGTGGGCATTGTGGCCCGTTCGCTCAAGCCGAGCAAGTTGGCTCCGGCCGTGGTAAAGAATACGCCGGCTAAAAAGGCAATCGCCAACAGCGCAATAATCGAGAGCGTTCGCGTCCGTCGCATGGCACCTCGAGGTTTGATGCAATGGAGCTTTATTGTACTACTTAACGGCAAGACTTTCCGAAGGATCTCGTCGAAGCGCTACCTTATCGTAATAGATGCTTCTTGGCTGAAGTCGAAAGAAAAACGCGGCGGTGCGGGCTTTTCGTATTTTTGGTGCCAAAGAAAAAAGCGCGGAGCCGCGGGATTTTGCGCCTGCCAGTATATAAGCGCATGGCCTGGGACAGGCACCCCCTCAGGCACTTCGGGCCAGCTCCCCTGGGAAGGGGGAGCGTGTTTTGGGAGGCAGGCTGGTGGTGGCCTTGGGCGCTGGCGCTTATTACTGCGCCGAAGCCTGTTGCTAACACACTTCCCCCTCCCTTTTAGGGAGGGGGTCAGGGGGAGGTCAGCTGATCAGCCCCCTCGGCCGCTTTGCGGCAGCTCCCCCTAAAAAGGGGAGCGGTGTCTATGGCTGTGATTGTTGGTCGAGGCAGACAACTACGCGTATCCGTAAGCGGCGGAAGGAAGGGGCTTGTTTTAAGCCAGGAAGCAAATGCAACGCGGGGTCAATGCCGGGCAATGCCCGGCTCGGTCATTTCCCGGACGTTCAGCACGCGATCGAGTTCTTCGTCCGAAAGCAGCCCCATTTCTTTGACAACCGCACGGACCGACTTGCGTTCGGTGGCGGCCTTTTTGGCCACCTCGGCCGCCTTGTCGTAGCCGATGATGGGGTTCAGGGCGGTTGCGATGGCTGGGTTCAGCTCCAGCAGCTGACGGCAGCGTTCCCGGTCGGCCTCGATGCCGTCGACACAGCGGGTACGGAACGTCTCGCAGCCGTTGGTCAGGATCTGGATGCTTTCGAGCATGGCGTAGGCCATGACGGGCATCATCGTGTTGAGCTCGAAATTGCCATGTTGGCCGCCGACGGTGATTGTCAGATGATTTCCCATCACGCGGGCGCAGATCATCATCAGCATCTCACAGTGTACAGGGTTGACCTTGCCCGGCATAATCGACGAGCCCGGCTGCACGGCAGGCAGTCGGATCTCGGCCAGGCCGCTGGTTGGGCCACTGGCCAGCCAGCGAATGTCGTTGGCGATCTTCATCAGGGCGACGGCCAACGTGTTAAGCGCACCAGATACCGACACATAGGCATCCTTGCTGCCCTGGGCCTCAAAGTGGTTTTCAGCTTCGCGGAAGGGCAGACCCGTCAGGTCGCTGATGTGCTCGATGGCGCGAGCAGGGAATTCTGGATGGCGGTTAATGCCTGTGCCGGTGGCGGTACCTCCCAGGGCCAGCTCCGACAGCTCATGCGAGACGGTTCGCAGTCGTCGGATGGCGTGGTCGATCTGGGAAGCATAGCCGCTGAACTCCTGCCCGAGCCGTACAGGCGTGGCATCCATCAGGTGCGTGCGGCCACTTTTGATCACATCGTCAAACTGTGCAGCCTTTTCCTGCAGGCTGGTGCGCAGTCGTAGCAGGGCCGGGATCAGCTCGTTTTCCAGGGCCACCCGGGCGGCAATATGCATGGCCGTAGGGATCACGTCGTTCGACGATTGGGACATGTTGACGTCGTCGTTCGGATGTACGAGCTTGCTACCCCGCTTGCCGCCCAGCATCTCGGTGGCCAGGTTGGCGATCACCTCGTTGGCATTCATGTTGGTCGAGGTGCCGCTACCAGTCTGGAAGATGTCCACAACGAACTGGTCGTCCAACTCGCCAGTAATTACCCGTTGGGCAGCTTTTTCGATAGCTTCAGCTTTTTCGGGTGGTAGCAGACCCAGCTCCCGGTTGGCGCGTGCGGCCGCCAGTTTGACGATGCCCAGTGCCTCGATAAAGCGACGCGGAAAGCGCAATCCGCTGACCGGAAAGTTTTCGACGGCGCGTTGCGTCTGAGCGCCGTAGAGCGCGTCGGCCGGGACGCGCACCTCTCCGAGTGAGTCGCGTTCAATGCGATAAGCCTGTGTCATGGCGGGTTTCCTGTTGGTGGAATGCCGCGAAAACTTTTTCCGCTTCTAAACTTACGACGCCTGGTGTAGAAAAAATGACTTTCGCGCATTTTTTCGTGGTTTTTCAGTAGATTGCTGCTCTTAAAACAGAAGTGCGCAATGGAAGTCATCCGAACAGTCAGGGAGATGCAGGCGCATGCCGACGCGCGGCGCCGGGAAGGTCGTCGGCTGGCGCTGGTGCCGACCATGGGGGCGTTGCATGAGGGACATCTGGCGCTGGTGCGTACGGCCCGTGCGCATGCTGATCACGTGACCGTTTCCATCTTTGTTAATCCTACGCAGTTCGGTCCCAGCGAAGACTACGCCCGCTATCCCCGTCAGCTCGAAAAGGATATAGCGGCACTGGAAGCGCTTGAAGTAGACGTGGTATTTGCACCGACGGTCGAAGAAATGTATCCAGGTGGGCCGGAGGCCAACTTGACCTGGGTCTATGTGGAGCAACTGGATGCGCACCTGTGTGGCCGTCACCGGCCCGGACACTTTCGGGGTGTAACCACAATCGTCGCAAAGTTATTCAACATCTGCAAGCCTCATGTGGCGGTTTTCGGGTTGAAAGATGCCCAGCAGTTTCAGATCATCCGGCGCATGGCGCATGACTTGCACTATGACGTCGAGCTGATCGGGGTGCCGACGGTGCGAGAGCCCGACGGTCTGGCGCTTTCTTCGCGCAACACGTACCTGAGTCCGGAGGAGCGGAAGCAGGCCGTGGTGCTTGCGCAGGCTGTGGAGGCGGCCCGGCAGGCGATCGAGGCGGGGGAACAGCGCCCGGAGGCCATTGTTGAAGCGATGCGCCAGATTTTGGCCCGGGCGCCGCTGGCGCGGGTGCAGTATGCGGAAGTTGTCGATGCCGAGACGTTGCAGCCGGTTACGCGCATTCGTCCGGGACAGCGCGTGCTGGCCGGTGTGGCCGTCTTTTTTGGAGACACCCGCCTGATCGATAGTGTCTTTGTGACAGCCCCTGGCGCTTGAAGTCTGCATAGCGTATGACGATCACCATGTTTCGAGCGAAGCTGCACGGGCTTCGCGTCACAGAAGCGGATCTCTACTACGAGGGGTCGATTACCATCGATCAAGAGCTACTCGAACTGGCTGGTATCCTACCCTATGAAAAGGTCCAGGTGGTCAACGTTAACAACGGCGCCCGGCTGGAAACCTACACGTTGCCCGGTGAGCGCGGGAGCCGGGTCGTGTGCCTGAACGGACCAGCCGCCCGTATGGCGGCGCGGGGCGATCAGGTGCTGGTGATCGCCTATGCACAGATGACGCCGGAAGAAGCCCGTAAGCATCGGGCGCGTGTGGTGCTTTTCGACGAGCACAACGAACCTAAACAGACGCTAGAGCTTTCTGTCGAGAAGGCGCTGGCCGTTTCGTCTGAAGCCAGCACAGTATGATGCGGATTGCTTTCGCTTTTCTGACGCTCTGCCTTGTAGCCGAAGCGGCTTGGGCGCAAAGTGTGGCACTTCTTCCGGTGGCCACCCCTGCTGGCTACGGTTTTGTCACGTCGGATGGCGAAACGGCCATTGCCCCTCGGTTCGAACGGGTGCTGGCGTTTTCGGAGCAAAGGGCGGCCGCTCGACTCGATGGCCAGTGGGGCTTCATTGATACGACTGGGAGCTGGGTCGTTCCTCCACAGTACGAACAAGTCTTTCCGTACCAGAACGGTTATGCCCGCGTGCGTAAAGACGGCCACTGGGGGTTTGTCAATTGGGAGGGGCTTGAGGTGGTACCGCCCACCTACGAGGCCGCACAGGATTTTGGTCAGGGTCTGGCCCCGGTGGCAGTGATCCAGAAGATGCTTGGTGTGATGCATCGCACGCGCTGGGGATTTATTAATGCGCGCGGCGAGATGGTCATCCCACCACAGTTCACACATGCGCTGGCCTTCAGTGAAGGACTGGCCGCCGTTGAGGTGGGTGCGCAGAAGCTGATGGTGACTACCGGCCGTAAATGGGGCTTCATTGATACGACCGGCCAGTGGATTATTCCGCCGCGGTTCTCATCGGCACGGAATTTCTCGGAAGGGTTGGCACTGGTGCGCGAAGGGAATCGTACGTGGTTTATCAACCACGCAGGCAAGCCGGTCTTTGAAGTGCCTTACCGGCAAGTTTACAGCTTTGCGGAAGGACGTGCCCGCGTATCGGACGGTACCGTCTGGGGCTTCATCGATCGCACCGGTAACCTGGTCATTCCGCTACGCTTTGAGCAGGCACTGGACTTCTCCGAAGGACTGGCGGCCGTGCGTGTGGAGGGACGCTGGGGATACATCGACCGTGAAGGCAACCTGATCATCCCGCCGCGCTACGACCAGGCCCATGCTTTTCAGTATGGTGTGGCGCTGGTCGTCGAAAAAGGTCGGCTCCTGTATATCGACCAGGGCGGGCGCATACGCTGGCAGAACCCTACCCCTTGAGACTGCGCACAGCATTTCGTACGTTTCGCTTCTGTGTGATGTAGGATCAGTCTGTGGGATCCTATGGAAATTTCGACTCTTGCCGTAATTGGTGCTGGTACAATGGGGCAGGGCATTGCCCATGTGGCAGCCCTGCATGGGCGCTCGGTGCGGCTGGTAGATGTCTCCGAAGAAGTGCTGCAGCGTGCGCTTCAGACAATCGCACATAACCTGGAGCGGCAGCTCAAGAAGGAACGCATCACGGCAACGCAGAAAGAAGAAGCGCTCGCGCGCATCACGCCCGCAACCGATCTGGAGGCTGCCGTTTCCGACGTGCAACTGGTGATCGAGGCGATTCCGGAAAATCCGGAGCTAAAGGCACAGGTATTCGAACGACTGGATCGGGCAGCACCGCCGAAGGCTATCCTGGCTTCCAATACCTCGTCGATCTCCATCACTTGGCTGGCAGCTTGTACGCAACGCCCAGCCCAGGTGATTGGCATGCACTTTTTCAACCCGGTGCCGGTCATGCAACTGGTAGAAATCGTCCGAGGGCTGGGAACGAGCGACGCGACCTGCAAGACGATCTACCACCTGGCTGAAGCCTTGGGCAAAACTCCGGTGACGGTCAACGATGCGCCTGGGTTTGTCTCGAACCGCGTGCTCATGCCCATGATTAACGAGGCGATCTACTGTGTAATGGAGGGTGTGGCCTCGCCTGAAGCGGTGGACCAGGTCATGAAGCTGGGCATGAACCACCCGATGGGACCGCTGGCGCTGGCTGACCTGATTGGGCTGGACGTGTGCCTGGGTATCATGGAAGTGCTGCACCGGGAGTTAGGGGAAGACAAATACCGCCCCTGCCCGCTGCTTCGAAAGATGGTCGCAGCCGGACGGCTGGGACGTAAGACCGGCCGCGGCTTTTACGAGTATCCGTCCAACTGAATGCTGTTCGTTTACAATGGAGATGGTGCCCACCAACCCGCAGCAAAGATGATGGAAAGTTCGACGATCTCCTATCGAAGGCGCAGCGTGCCTTTTTATCGACGTCCCAGCGTGGCCGCCTGGGCCGTGATCATCGCGATGGGTATTTTACTCACGCTGTACTTTCTCAATTTGTCTTAGCCGAAGCGCCACCGTTCTGCTCGCGCTGGGCAAACCGCTCGTAGGCTTCGATGATGTCTTTGACCAGGCGATGACGCACGACGTCCTCGCGGTCGAAGTAGACAAAAGCAATGCCTTCGACGCCTTCGAGCACGTGCCGCACCTCGACCAAGCCGCTACGTTCCGGGCTGGGTAGGTCGGTTTGGGTAATATCACCGGTGATGATGGCCCGGCTATTGGTGCCTAGGCGCGTCAGAAACATCTTCATTTGCTGGGTGGTAGCGTTCTGGGCTTCGTCCAGAATGACGAAGGCTGAGTTGAGCGTGCGGCCGCGCATGTAAGCCAGCGGCACAATCTCAATCACGTTCTGCTCCATGAGGGCGCGCAGGCGCTCGCGTGGTAACATGTCTTCCAACGCGTCGTAGAGCGGCCGCAGATAAGGATCGACCTTCTCGCGAAAGTCACCGGGCAGGAATCCCAGTCGCTCGCCCGCCTCGACGGCTGGCCGCGACAGCACGATGCGTTTGACCTGGCGGGCTTTCAGTGCCGCCACCGCAAGGGCCACAGCCGTGTAGGTTTTGCCGGTACCGGCGGGGCCGATAGCGAAGACAATGTCGTTTGCGCGGGCCGTCTCGACCAACCGGCGTTGATTGGGTGTCTTGGCCCGTACCGGCACCCCAGAGGTGGTAAACAGAATCACGTCGTCAACAGGGGTCGGCGCAGCGCCGGCGCCATCGCCCGTGTTGAAAAGCGCCAGCACGGTATCGACATCCTGCTCCGTGAGGTGCCCGTGTCGGTTGAGCAGGGCAATCAATTCACGAACGGCCCGTTCAGTGCGATCCAGCGCCTCCACTTCGCCCCGTAGAATCAACTGGTTGCCGCGTGCAACGAACTGAACTTCTGGAAATGCTGCCTCCAGCTTACGCAGATGAACGTCGCCCAACCCGAAGAGCAGTACCGGGTTGGCGTGTTCGATCGTCAGTCGCTTTTCGGCCAATGCAGGCTGTCTGTCGTTTGGTGATAGAATTCGCTTAACCTTCTTGGACGCAAACCGTTTAACGGCAGGTCACGCACTTGGTGCCCGAAGCCTGCTGCCATGATGCAGAAAACACTGGTGCTCGAATTTACCAAAATGAACGGCGCTGGGAACGACTTTATCGTCCTGGACAATCGCTTCTATGCCTTTTCGGACGAAGAGCTGGCTGCGTTAGCCCGGCGTTACTGTCGCCGTCGTTTTGGCATCGGCGCCGACGGATTGCTGGCGCTGGCACCACCCCGGCTGCCGGAGACGCACTACCGGATGCGCTACTTCAACGCGGACGGCAGTCTGGGTACCATGTGTGGCAACGGGGCCCGGTGCCTGGCCCGTTTTGCACGCATGGCTGGCCTACGTGGTAACCCGCTTCGATTCGAAACAGACGCCGGCATCTACCAGGCTGCGGTGCCCGACAACCCGCAGGCCCCCGTGCGACTCTACCTGCCACCGGTCGGTGCCTACGAGCCAAATCTTCGGCTGGCCACTCCGTTGGATGCTCAGTTTGAGTCGGTGGCGTTTATCTGGACGGGTACCGAACACCTGGTCTGCTTTGTGCCCGCGGTGGAGGCCACCCCGGTAGCCGAGTGGGGACCGAGACTTCGGCATGACCCAGCCCTGCAGCCCCGGGGAGCGAACGTGGATTTTGTCGAGGTAGTAGGCGAGGCAAAAGGGCAGAGCGTTTTGCGAGCGCGCACCTATGAAAAAGGCGTTGAAGCCGAGACACTGGCCTGTGGCACAGGGGCTGTGGCTGCTGCGCTTGTGGCCTGGCGACAGGGACGGGTGCGCCGACTTCCGATCGCGGTGCAGATGCCGGGTGGGGTGCTGACCGTTGGCTTTCGGCCAGGAGACGAGGGAGAGACCGAACTGTTTCTGGAAGGACCGGCAGAGGTTGTGTTTCGGGGCACCGTCGAGGTCCCAATGCCACTCGCGAATTCGGATTGATATAGCCGGCAACGTCTCAGGCCGCCATGGTCGAAGCAAGGGGCGTCTGGAGGACACCCCTCCGTTATCGCTTCATGCTACAAGCAGGCAAATGTCCCCTGAAAATCTTCGTTGCATTGCCTGAATGCATATAAAAAACGAAAGGCGCCTTCTATCTTACAGGAAAGGCGCCTTTCGTCGGGTTGTGGTTCAGCGGGTGGCGTTAGAGTTCAAAACGGCGTCGATAGTCCTTGATGTCGGCCTGTTCTCGCAGCGCGGCCAGCCACTGGGTGAGCACCTGCTGACGCCGCTGATTGAGTAGCTGTTGCCGGATCTGCTCCCGCATCTGTTCGCTCAGTGGCGGTGGCTCGTACAGTTGCGTGAGCTGTACGACAAAGGCCGCATTTTCGCCTTCGACGACGTCGGATGTTTCGCCTTCTTGCAAACCAAACACGGTACCGACAAACCGGGGCTCGCGGCCCAACCCAGGGATCAGCGTCTGGTTGTAGCTAAGCTGGGTGATGGTCTGTACTGTGGTGCCAAGTGCTTCGGCCAGGCCGTCGAAACCGTATTGCTGGAGAGCCCGGCGCATACGCGCCACCTGCACCGCTTTCTTTTTCTCGAGCAATACGCGTGGGCGAATCTCCTCGCGCACTTCCTCGAAGGAACGATATCCTTCGGGAATTACCTCGACGAGCTGAAGCACAATGAAACGGTCGTCGAGCTCAATCACCTGGCTGATGTCGCCCGCATTGGCCTCTGCCAGGAAATTCAGGATAGCCCGATTTTGGCCGATGCCGGGCAGAAATTGTTGGCCTTCTTCGATGCGCATTTCCTGCACCTGCAATCCCATGCGCTGCGCCTCACCCTCGAAGTTGCCAGACTCTTCGGCATAGTAGGCCAGGTCTTCCATGCGTTCCTGGATGCGGTTGAGCGTGGCCAGTGAGGGCGCCAGACGCATGGCCAGGTCGGCAATCTGCACCTCCACACTGGAGCGGCCGGTTACTTCGATCAGGTGATAGCCGAAGCGGGTTTCGACCGGTCCCACCACACGGCCTATCGGTGCCGAAAAAGCCGCCTTTTCGAAGGGTTCGACCATGCGTCCGCGTCCGAACCATCCCAGGTCGCCGCCTTGCCGGGCGCTGCCGGGGTCGTCAGAGTGCTCACGAGCCAGTGTGGCGAAGTCAGCGCCTTGTTCTAACTGGCGCTTCAGTTCCAGCGCTTCCTGGTATGCTTGGCGGTGGGCTTCTGCGTCGTCTTCAGGCGCTCGGATCAGGATGTGCCGCGCGCGGATGACGGTCTCCTCCGAAGGCCGCACTGCCCGGATCTTGACCAGATGGGCCAGACCACCAGCTACAACCGGCCCTACGACTTTCCCTGGCTGCGGGTTGTCAAAGACGAGGTCGCCGAGGGCCGGATCCAGCTCATCCTGGCGGAAGAAGGCATCTGTGAAGGGGCGCTCCGACGCATAGCGAGCCAGAAAGAGCGAATCGTTCTCGGCCTGAGCAAAGCGCTCCTTGAGGCGGTTCAGTTCTTCCAATACTTGAGAGGTATCTTCAGCAGTAGGATTCTTGGGCAGCGTGACGTAAGCGACCCGGTAGGTGCGCTTGCGCTTGAAGTCGTCCCGGTGTGCGTTGTAGTAGCGGCGCAGGTCGCTATCAGTAACCGTAACCGAGTCGTCCGGCACTTCGGCATAGCGGAGGACAACGTAGCGCGCATCGGCCCGCAGCGTGCGCTGTCGGTACGCTTCCTCTACCTCCTGATCGGAGACGCGAACAGTGGCCAGCAGAAGTTGCTCCAGCTTCTGACGGGCACGCTCTGCCCGGAGATATTCTTCAAGCCGGATCCAGTCTTCGCGGGCGGCCGGGTTATCGATGAAGTTCTGCAACAGGGCCCGGTTGACGTTGCCGTTTTCGTCGCCGAAATAGGCTTTGATGATAGGGTGGGGGGCATCGCCTAGGACCATTTGCACGACCTCATCGTCGGTCACGGTAATCCCCAGGCGTGCCATGGCCTGCTGGCGCAGACGCTCCTCGACAAGCGCGTTGAAGACCTGCTCCCGGATTAGGTCGCTCATCTGGGGGGTTGGGGCCTCGCCCGTCTGCTGCTGATAGGCCTGCATTTGGGCCTCGACAGCCCGGACGTACTCCTGGTACGAAATGGGATCACCGTTGACCCTGGCAATGGTATCACCGGTGCGCCCGACCACGTCGAACGCTCCCGAATCCTGGAGCACCCAGATGATGCCAAAGGAGATCACCAGAATCCACAGAATGACCCCGGTGTTCTCCCGGAGTTTGTTCATGACACCCATGCACGCAACTTGGTTTGGTTGGCTCCCTCGCGGAAAAAAACAAGCAAAAATTAACAAAAAGACAGGCACAGCCCAAACGAAAAAAGCGGCCGCACCCTTGCGATGAAACGGCACCCGGGATGATTTGTTCGACGACTCAGGCCACGCGGGAGCGGGCGCGCTGCAGTTCGGTGCGCAGCGTCAGCAACGTTTTGCCTAAGATCTGAGAAATGCGGGCTTCGGTCAGGCCAAGGAGTTGCGCTATTTCACGAAGCGTCAGGTTTTCGTAGTAGTACAGGGCCAGGATGTTCTGCTCGCGTTCAGGAAGGCGTTGGATGAGCTTCGTAACGTATTCGATTAGCGAAGCGCGGTCGATCTCCTCGAACTGCTTTTCGGCCTCTTCGTTGGGGATTGTCTCCAGTACGCTTTGGTCGCCGTCTTCACCGACGGTTTCCTGGAGGGAAAGTGCAAATCGTCGCTGGGCGTCGCTCAGCAGGGTATAGTATTCCTGCAGGGAGATGCCGAGGTAGTCGGCCACATCCTGATCGTCGGGTTCGCCACCGAGCGTCTGTCGAAGCGTTTCGATGGCCTGTTGCAGTTCGGCAAGTTTGCGGCGGCGCTCGCGGGGTAGGGCATCGATCGAGCGCAGGTAATCGACCAGGGCGCCGCGGATGCGGCCGAAGGCATAGGAAATGAAAGGGGTGCCGCGCTCCGGATCGTAGCTATCGAGCGCCTGAAGCAGACCCATGAGGCCCACGTTTTCCAGGTCCTCACGGGTGGCGAGCGGGTGGTCGGGTATGCTTAGGCGTCCGACCATGGAGCGTACCAGTGGGACAGCTGCCAGCACGACGGCCTCGCGGTTGGCCGATGAAGGATCGGCCACATACTGCTCAACGAGGCGTTGCAAGTCGTAGCCCATGGCTCAGCTACGCTTGGAGGAGGAACATTACGCAGCAGCCGGTTCGGTCATCCGAGAGGCAGGCTTAAGGGTGTCTGTCTCGGCTCGCTCGGATGTGTTTTCTTCGTGCTGCTGATTCGCTTTGTCTCGGGGGGGGGCCAGCGTCAGAATCCATTGGATCACCCAATAGCCAAGATGCAACACCAAAAAAGCGCCCAGCCCCGTCAGGGCCGCCGTTAGCAGCGCGCGGTCCAGCGGGGCAAACTGCCACAGCTGCAGAAACAGCACAAACACGCCCACAAGACCGCTGAGGTAGGTAAGCAGGCTCTGCATGACTTCCGACGATTACTTCGGCAATGCATGAACCCATCGAACAAGATGCATGCCATGCAGGGTCAAGCGGTGGGGCAGGAGGCAGGTTGTTCGATAGCGCCGCGTGTAAGTGCCTCGGCCAGCTGCTGAAAGGCGCTGCGTACGGGGCCGGGCGTCTGCACAGCTGGTTGCTGGCGGCGTACACTTTGCCGTACCTGAGCGGAAAAAGGTACCCAGCCCAGGTACATTGGCCGATGATGTAGAAAGTGCCCGGTGAGTTCGGCAAAGCGATCGGCCACACTTCGGGCTTCGGCCTCGGTGTCAGCAAAGTTTACCACGCAACCCAGCGGATAGTGAGGAGCGCGTTGCCAGAGCAATTTGCAGAGGCGGTAGGCATCGGCAATGGCTGTGGGTTCACCCACAATGACCAGTAGGCCCAGGTGGGCGCGGTCGAGTGCCCAGCGTACTGGCCCTTCGGTGCCAGCTGGCGCATCGATCAACACGAACGAGTGGGTGTGGCGCAGCTCTTTCAGCAGCCAGTCGAGCGTCTGGTACAACGCTTCATGATGGCCGTCGGCCTGGCCAGGTTCGACTACAGCCTGCACCAGCGTAAAGCCCGAGCGGGTTGGATGCAGCACTTCGTCCAGTTCGACCCGTCCGAGGGCTAAGTCCAGCACGCTGGCTGAGGGTGATTCGTTGAGCAGGATGCCACAGGCCCCCTGGCCGAAGTCGGCGTCGAGCAGCGCCACGCGCTCGCCCAACGTGGCCAGCGTTTCGGCCAGGTTGACGGCGGTGACGCTTTTGCCCACCCCGCCTTTCCCACTGACGATGGCAACAACGGTAGAACGACGTTTCATAGGCCTTATGCGTCAGAGCCGAAGCAGGTGTTCGATGAAGGCGGCTGGAGTGAACGCTTCGAGGCTGTCGGGCACGCGCGCACCACGCGAGATGCAGACGACCGGGCAGGCCATCGTCACCAGCCAGTCGTAAAGGCGTCCCAGCCGACGTATTTCATCCAGGTGGGTCAACACTAATGCGTCGGGCGCCAATGGCAGCCGTCGGATCCAGTCTGGCGGGACGTCTTCGAGGTTGTAGGTGGCATTCAGGCAGAAGAGTACCTGCAGTGGCAGAACAGGCGTCAACAACTGGCGCAGGTGCAATAGCAGCCGCCGCGCTGGGGCTTCCTGCAACGGAAGCGAGGGCGTGTCGATTAGAATCTGGTCGAAGCCCTGCACGCGCCGGAGTGCGACCGTCATGTCCTGTGGAGTGGCGACTGTCTGCACCGGCAATCCGAAGCGACGGTACAGCTCGACAGGACTGAGGTAGGGCTGGTTTTCGGCATCCTCGGGCAGGAGCACGAGCACGGCCGTCGTGCGCCGCCCAAAGAAGCCGGCATGTCGAGCCAGCTTAAGCAAGAGCGTGGTCTTGCCGGCTCCGGCCGGACCGATGACGACCTGCGTTCCCTGAAGCGGGCGCGGCGTGGTTGGGGCCAGTTGGCGGCGCATTTCGCGGGCCAGGGCCCATCGCAACTGTTCGTCGGGTTGGTCGGGATCGAAGCCCTGGGCAGCCAGTCGGTCGAACAGTCGGATGACAGTCGGAGACTGCAGACCCTGGCGCAGCAGTTCGCCAGCCAGTGGGTGCCCCAGCCAACGATGCGAGGCGCCTACCAGGGCCCCACCCAGTTGCCTTTCAAGCCGGGCCAGCCGCCGATGCAGGCGTTCGAGCTGATCGGCCAGATGGGTTGGAACGGGCGGTGTCGGGGCAGAATTGGCAGACGTTTCTGCCGGAAAAAGTTGCCCACGCCGGTCTAGGTGGGCGCGGGTCCCGGATGGGGCCGGCGGGCCGCCGTTGCCACGCTCGGCTGTGAGAACAGCGGTATCGGTTGGGGGTGTCGAGGCGCTGGTGGCATGGGCTGCCTTGCGGGTCAGCCGACTGGCACTGGCATAGCCGAAGGGCAGCCGCTCCGTTTCCTGTTGTGGCTGATCGACCATGACGGTGATGCGGGCCGGCTGGTCGCCTTGGGCCGGCACGGACTCCAGCAGCACCACGTCGTCGCCAAAGCGGCGCCGCGCCTCCAGCAACGCGGCCTGAATGCTCGGAGCGGTCAGCGTATGCAGTTTCATGGCGTGCAGCGACTATGACTCATGGAAGCCGCAGTTGATCGACCACTTCCACGCGCGTGTCCGGTAGCAGGTCGTTGTAGGAAAGTACGTTCAGGTCTGGGGTCGAGGGTGCCAGGAAGTTGTAGAGCACGGGGCGCAGTACCGGCGAGGTGAGCAGTACCGGCGGCTGCCCTTCGCTCAGCAGCCGCTTGGTCAGTCGCTCCGCTTCCTTCAGGAAGCGCTCACTCTGCTGCGGCTCCAATCCCAGCGTACCCGGATGCAACTCCCCAGCTTCTGCCTGGTGCAGCAAGTGGCGTTCCAAAACGGGGTCCAGTACAAAGGCATAGATGGCTCCGTCCGGTGACAGAAACTGTCGGGTGATCGTGGGGGCCAGTGCATGGCGCACATATTCGGTCAGGACGTCGATGTTTTTGGTGCTGGTGGCGTGATCGGCCAGTGCCTCCAGGATCGAGACCAAATCGCGGATCGGAATGCGCTCGCGCAGCAAGCGCTTGAGCACTTTCTGAATGGCGCCAATGCTGAGCAGGTTGGGCGTGAGCTCCTCGATCAGCGCCGGATGGGTTTCTTTGACTTTATCAAGCAGTTTTTTGACTTCTTGCCGATCCAGCAACAGGTGGGCGTTTTTGCGGAGCACTTCGAGCAGGTGCGTGGTGATGACGGCTGGCGCTTCGACAACGGTTAGCCCTGTGCGTTCGGCATCGGGCAGGTTACGCTCGGCCACCCAGAGTGCCGGCAGGCCGAAGGTGGGGTCTGTTGTGCGCAGCCCCGGTGGTAGGTCTTCCAGCCCTTCGGGCAACAGGGCCAGATAGTAACCGGGCAACACCTCGCCCTCAGCCACCGGGTTGCCCCGGATTTTGATAACATACCGGTTGGCGCCCAACGCCATGTTGTCGCGGATGCGTACTGGCGGGATGACAATGCCCAATTCCAGCGCCAACTGCTGACGCAACACTTTAATGCGATCCAGCAGATCGCCGTGTTGGTTGGGATCGACCAGCGGGATCAGTCCGTAGCCGATTTCCAGCTCCAGCGGATCGACCATGAGGAGCTGGCCAGGATCTTCACTCGGCTTTGGCTCGGACTCCTGGGCTTCAGACGGGGCGGGTTTTTGCTGCGCGCGCCGCTCAAGCTGGCGGCGCTGGTAGCCCAGCAGTAGCGTGGTACCGGCCAGCAGCCAAAACGGCACAAGGGGCAGGCCGGGCACCAGTCCCAACAGTACCAGAAAGCTTCCGGTGATCAACAGCGGATAAGAGCGGCCAAAGAGCTGGCCCTTGAACTCCTCGGCCAGGTTAGCTTCGCCGCTGGCGCGCGAGACAATGATACCGGCGGCGGTCGAGATGAGCAGCGCTGGAATCTGGGAGACCAGCCCATCGCCAATCGAGAGCAAGACAAAGTTCTGGGCGGCCTCGCTGGCCGACATGCCATGCTGGAACACGCCGATCAGGAATCCGCCGATGATGTTGACCGCTGTGATGACCAGGCCGGCAATGGCATCGCCTCGCACGAACTTGCTGGCGCCGTCCATAGCGCCGTAGAAGTCAGCTTCTCGGGCGATTTCTTCGCGTCGCCGGCGGGCTTCATCTTCGTCGATCAGGCCCGCGTTCAGGTCGGCGTCGATGGCCATTTGCTTGCCAGGTAGCGCGTCCAGCGTGAAGCGGGCGGCCACCTCGGCAATACGTCCGGAGCCTTTGGTGATTACGACGAAGTTGATCACCACCAGCACGATGAAGATAATTGCGCCCACCACGTAATTGCCGGCCACCACGAACTGGCCGAAGGCGCTGATCAGCGCACCGGCCTTGCCTTCGCTCAGGATCAGCCGCGTGGAGGCTACGTTGAGGGAGAGGCGAAACAGCGTGGTCAGCAGCAGCAGGCCCGGAAAGATGGCAAATTCGAGCGGTCGTGCTGCGTAGAAAGCAGTAAGCAGAATGGCCAGGCTGATCGTGATGTTGGTAGCCAGCAGCACGTCCAGCAGAAACGGCGGCAGCGGTACCAGCATCACGAACAGAATGAGCACGATGCTGCTGGCCATCAACGCTTCGGTGTTGAGGCGCCGCGTCAGACCGCCAGCCAGGTTGGGGGTGAGGGTTGCTGGCAATGGGTTGGCCATTGGGGCACGTCAGGGGATTAACGACTACCGGCACCTGGAGGCTGCTGGCCGCGCTGGCGGTAGATCTCGGCCAGAATGGTGGCAACGGCCAGATACAGTTCCTCCGGAATTTCCTGTTCTTCGGCTACGTTGTGATACAAAGCCCTTGCAAGCGGCGGATCTTCGACGACGGGAATGCCGTGCTCCAGCGCCAGCGCCCGGATGCGCAACGCCCGCTTGCGGATGCCTTTGGCCAGGACGCGTGGCGCTGGCGCTTCGGACGGATCGTAGCGCAACGCGACGGCATAGTGCGTCGGGTTGGTCACCACCACGTCGGAGCGTAGCACGGCATGATCGAGCCGGCGTCGGCGGGCCAGCTCGCGGGCTTTCCGCAGTCGCCGACTCTTGACCATCGGATCGCCTTCGGTCTCCCGGTGTTCGTCCTTCACCTCCTGCGCTGTCATCTTTAGGTCCTGCCGGTACCTCCATTTCTCGTAGGCGAAGTCGGCGGCCGACAGTAGCAAAAGCGCCCCCAACGTGTAAGCCGCCAGTTGCAGCATCCACAGACCTGTTGCCTGCAGAATTGCCTCCAGCGAATGGGTGTGCAGCTCAAGAATCTCGGGCAAATGCCGATAGATGACCAGAAAGGCGATCGGGCCAACGATGGCAATCTTCAGTAGGGCCTTAAGCACGTTGAACAGGCCACGTGATGAAAACAGACGTTGCAGACCACGCAGCGGGCTGATGCGCTCTGGCTTCGGAAGCAGCGGTTTGAGCGTGGGATGCCAGCCGGTCTGCCACACGTTGACGCCAAAGGCGATCACCAGCAACAGGGCAAAGAATGGCACCAGCAGGCGGCCCAGCACCATGAGCGCTTCCTGGAGGGCGATGATGACGGAGCCGGAGGTGAGCGGATAGAACGGGGCGCTCATCAGCGTGCGCGCCGTGAACTGACGCATCAGGCCGTAGGCGTAGGGCAGGCTCAGCGCCAGCGTAAGTAGCCCTCCCAACAGGAGCAGGACTGCGCTCGTCTCCTGCGAGCGAAAAACATTGCCTTCTTCCCGCGCTTTCTGGATGCGACGCGGGGTGGGATCGAACTGCTTCTGATCGCGATCCGGCATACGGCATTTCGGGGTGGCTACCCGTGCCTGTCGAAAAAGCGTGCCGGAATGCTAAATGCAAGGCTTCGAGATAAGGCGGGCAGGTTTCGGCGGAAATCCTTTCCGTTAGGGCGGCAGGATGGCGCCCAGCAGCCGGAGCAACTCATCGTCGATATTGCTGATCAGCGTGGCCATCAGCGGGAAAAAGGCTTGCATGTAGAACAGCGCTAAGGCCAGGCCGACGAGCAGTTTGAGCGGCAGCGCAATGGAAAATAGATCGGCCTGGGGGACGATGCGCGCAAAGATGCCCAGGGCCACGTCGATCAGCAGGAGCGTCACCATGAACGGCGCGGCCAGGCGCAGCGCCAGTACCAGAAAATCCCAGACCCATTGAACCAGCAGCGGATGGCTGGCCGCGAGATTGGCTCCTGCTAAGGGTACCACGCGGAACGACTCGACCAGCGCGCGCAGCACCACATGATGGCCATCCAGCAACACAAAAATCATCAGCGCAGTCAGCGAAAGCAGGCGTCCCAATGGGTTGGCAGCGTGCCCCTCCAGTGGGTTGAAGACCTGGGCTATATGGAGCCCGATCTGGAAGCCGATCAGGTCGCCGGCCATTTCGACCGCCCAGAAGATCATGTAGGCGGCAAAGCCCAACAGCAAGCCGGTCAGCGCCTCGAGGGCCACGGCCACGATGAATCCGAGCGCCTGATCAGCATGAGGCGGTAGCGGACCCGGTACCAAGCCCGACAGGCTGTAGGCCAGCAGCACGGCCAGCAGCACGCGCACACGCACCGGGATCGAGAGCTGGCCAAAAAACGGAGCCGCCAGCAACACGCCGCTGATCCGCACGAACACCAGCAGCACGCGCAGCAGGTATTCCGGATTCAGCAGGGGCATGGCTTCAGTGCGACACGTTCGGGATGAACTGCAGCACCTGTACGGCAAAGTCTGTCAGCATTTGCAGCATCCAGGGTGCCAGCAACAGCAGTACGAGCCCTACAGCCAGAATCTTGGGGATGTAGCTGAGCGTCATCTCCTGCACCGACGTGATGGCCTGCAGCAAGCTCACGATCAGACCCACGATAAGGGCTACCCCCAGTAGCGGTCCTACCAACAGTAAGGCCGTTTTAAGCGATTCCTGAACCCAGTACAGAGCAACTTCGCTAGTCATAGCCGTCAGGGATTTAACCGCCGAGATAACCACGAACTACCGATTCCACCACGAGATACCAGCCGTCGGCCAGTACGAACAGCAGCAGCTTGAGTGGAAGCGAGATCATAACCGGCGGCAGCATCATCATGCCCATGCTCATCAGCACGCTGGCAACGATCAGGTCCACCAGCAGAAAAGGCAGAAAGATCATAAAGCCGATCTGGAAGGCGATGCGCAGCTCACTGATTACAAAGGCCGGGACCAGAATGTAAAAGGGCACGTCTTCGGGTCGGTCGAAGGCTTCGACGCGAGCCAGATCCATGAACAGCATCAGGTCTTTTTCGCGGGTCTGGCGCAGCATGAAGGCCCGCAGCGGTGCAGCCGCCCGCTCGAGCGCCACCTGCTGGGTGATCTCGCCGTCCAGATACGGACGTAGCGCCTCGTCGTGAATCTGAGTGAACACCGGGTACATAATGAACAGCGTCAGAAAAAGAGCCAGCCCGATCAGCACCTGGGTAGGCGGGGATTGTTGCAGGCCGAGCGCCGTTCGCAGAATGCTGAAGATGACGACCAGACGGGTAAAGCTGGTGGTCAGAATGATGATGGCCGGGGCCAGCGACAGGATGGTAAGCAGCAGCAAAAGCTGCAGCGGTAGCGCAAAGTCTTCGTTTTCGCCCAGTTGGATGCGGGGAAGCGGACCCAGCAACGTGCTGCCGCCGGAGGTGGGCGGCGTTTGCGGGGTGGTTTGCTGGATCTGCGTCTGCTGGGCGAGGGCCAATAGGGCAGGCCCTGGGAACTGGATGCCCAGCAACAGGACCAGAAACAACAGCTTACGACGCATGGTCGGTCTGCTAGGCTCGTGCGGACAGCGTGGTGAGCATCCGGGCGAAGGCCGAGGCCGGAGGGGCTTCAGCGTTATCGTCCCGGAGTTCAGGCGGCAGGGGTAGGCTTTTGAGCAGCGTGATCTGCTGGGAGGTGACGCCCAGAATCAACAGTTCGTCGCCACAGGCGACCAGGCGGATCTGCTGACCGGGGCCCAGCGACAACTGGCCGATCGGACGCAGCAGCGTAGGTCCAGGCAGCGTACGCGTGCGGCGGTGCAGGTAGCGTGCTAGTCCGGCCCCGAAGATCAGGATGAGCAGCACCAGCACGTAGCGAACGCTCAGATAGGGTGGGGCCGACTCAGAGCGGGCAGACAGGGCAGGTGTAGCATCTACTACCACCGGCGCAGGCGGTGCGGCAGGAGTAGCGGCCCATTGCAGGGCCAGCCAGAGTAAAACAAGCCCGCCACCCAGCAGAAGCAGGCGGCGGAGCGGCAAGCCGCTGGCGGAGCGCATGTGGAAAGTCATGGCACGGTGTGGATGGGGTGCATCACGCTATTGCCACCGATAGGCCAACACCGTGCCAGTGCCTAGAACAGCGTCTTCTCGCGCTGGCGATTTCCAGTGACCAGGCTGGTAATACGCACGCCAAACTGCTCGTCAATCACAACAGCCTCGCCTTCGGCGATGAGCCGGCCGTTGGCATAAATTTCCAGCGGTTCGCCGACCAGTTTTTCCAGTTCGATGATGCTGCCGGTGGTCAGCCGCAGCACATCGGCCAGCGACAGGCGGCGCCGGCCCAATTCGACGACGATCTCCAGCTCGACATCGGCCAGCAACTCCAGATTGCCTTTGGTGCCCCCGTCACCGATGCGCTCGGGGCCCAGTTCGCCAAAGGAAGCCGGACGCACTTCGACGGGCGGTTGCTCGCCCGCTCTTGCAGAAGGCGCCTTTTTTGTGTGAGCGGTCTGTTGCTGCGTCACACTCGGAGGCAGCAGAATAAACCCTTCGTGCCGGGTGTCGCCCACCTGAAGTGTGAAGGGAAGCTGCAGCAACGAATCGGGCAACGCTACCGGAAGCTGCACCTTTTCGGCGCCTGGTTGCCGGATGACAAAGGTTACCTCAGGCAGGCGCACACCTTCGGCGGCCAGCGCATTACGCAGCGTGCCATAGCCCTGGGCGGCCACTTCACCCAGCAGGTCATCAGTGCCCTCGGCACCGGGGTTGAGCGCCTCGCCGAGCATGGCCTGGGATAGCAGCGGGATCCAGTCAAGACTCAGCCCGATGGCGAACGGCTCGCTGCTGGCCCAGATCAACACCCGGTCCCCGGCCAGCTCATCCACCTGATTGCTTGTAATTGAAACAGGCATGCCTAGCTCCAGGGTGAGCTCCTGGTTCAGCAGCGTCTGCAGAAACTGTTGCAGGGCTTTGCGGGCGGCCTCAAGCCGTGGAAGCGTCGGATTCGCGCTCATCTTCCTCAAGTGGTAGTTCCGGGGGAACGACTTCCAGAATGCGCAGGGCGCGATGTTTACCGGAGCGGCCAGGGATTGCCTTGAATTTTTCGCGTTCGCCAATGTATACCTGGACGGGCTGGTTCACCCGGCGTTCCAGCACGATCACATCGCCCACTTCGAGCGTCATCAGTTCGCTAAGCTTGATCCAGGTGCGTCCCATCACGGCGCGCAGCTCTACCTCGATTTTTTCCAGTTGCGCTTCGTAGCGCTGTCGAACGGCTGGGGGCACCTCGGTCGTGGAACTGGAGCGCCACTGCTTCATGGCGCTATGGCCCAGCATCCGCTCCAGCAGGATGTATGGATAGCAGATGTTGATAAAAGAGCGCTGCTCGTAAATCGAAACTTCGAATGTGGCTACCAGCGCCGGTTCGACTCCCGGCAGGATTTGGACGAACTCGGCATTCGACTCGAAGCCGACTTCTTCCAGGCGGATTTCGTGAATCTGCTTCCAGGCCTTTTCCAACTCTCGAAAAGCCCGCATCATGACCTTGTCCATGATGCGGCGTTCAATGTGGGAAAGTTCGCGCGGCTTGCGTAGAAAGGCACCTGGCCCACCAAAGAGCTTTTCTACCGTAAAGATGGCCAGACGCGGGTCGATCTCAAAGACGGTTTTCTGATGTAGCGGATGCACATCGACCACGTAGAGGGCCGATGGCGGCGCGCTGGACATGACAAACTCGGAGTAAAGTACCTGATCGATAGCCGACAAGCTAATGTCGACCAGGGTGCGGAGCTGGGCGGAGAGATAGACCGAAAGATCCCGGGCAAACGCTTCGTGGACGTAATGCAGGACCCGCATCTGGTCCTGCGAAAACAGCCGAGGCCGTTTGAAGTTATAGGGCAGAATCTTCTTCTCTGCCTCGGCTGTCATCATCGACTCGAGGGCCTCGAGGTCGTAGTCGCCCTGTTCGCCGATTTGGCTACGAACCTCAAGGAGTATGTCGATTTCTTCCTGGCTAAGTGGCTTAGCCATGGCCCTCCTTACTGCAGAACGTATTGGGTGAAGTAGACGCGGTCAATTTTTCCTTTGCGGAGGACAGCATTGACCGCCTCACGCAGCTCCTGCTTAAGCTGCGTGCGCAGGCTGATGTCGGCCAGTTCCTCGACGGTGCGTTGGCCAAGCAGTTTGAGTATGGTGTCGCGTACGACCACCTCTTTCCCTTTCAGCTCTTCCAGCACGCCACTATTGGCGCTTTCCAGGCCGAGGTTTACCATTAGGTAGCGCGTCCCGTTGGTACCGGCCGGATTGATGATGAGGCCCTGTAGCTCCATAAACTGGCCATATTCGATGGGTTTTGCTGCTGTTGTATCACGATTTGTGCCAGAAAACTGCTCAGTGGCCTGGGCCAGTGTAGGATAATAGAAATAGGCCAGCCAGGCTCCGGCAGCCGTAGGGCCCAGCGTCAGCGCAATCAGTAGCAGGCGGGTCAGCAGGCGACCGCCGCCCGAGGATTGGGCTTCCTGCGTTACTGCTTCACCGGGGGTATCAGGCGTTTTAGGTACGGATTGCTGTGCTCGTTCTGCCATGGCTCCCAGTTGAATAGGATTTCGACGCGGCGGTTACAGGCCTGCCCTTCCGGGGTCGCGTTGGTATCTCGTGGATGGAATTCGCCGTACCCTACCGCCAAATACCGTGAAGGGGGCAGGGCATCGGTCTGCTCCAGCAGAAAGCGAACGACCGCAGCAGCTCGTGCCGCCGACAGCTCCCAGTTGGAGGGAAAGCGGGGGGTTTGGATGGGTCGGTTGTCGGTGTGGCCCTCAACGACGACCGACTCGATCCGATTATCGATGATGCCGGCCAGAATGCGCAGGATGGTACGGGACGGTTCGATGAGTTCGGCCTCGCCAGAACGAAACATGACAGAGTCCGTGATGATCAGGTGCAGGCCCCTATCCGTCAGGTTTACCTGCACCTTACCTTCCAGATGGTGCTCCTGCAGGTACTGTATCAGTTCTTCATACTTTTGAAGCTGTTCTTGGGTAAGCCGCTGGGTCACTACTTGGTTTTTGATGGAGGGAATGACCATTTCGCTCTGCAGCAAGCCAGTTCGCCCCTGGAAGAAGCTGAGCGCTTCTTTGAACTTTTTAACCTCGACCTCCGACATGGCCACGATCATCACAAAGAACGTCAGCAGCAGGGTGGCCATATCGCTGAAGGTGGTCATCCAGAATGGAGCCGAAGGCTCCTCGTCTTCTTCTTCCTGGAGCTGTTGGATTTCTTTCGGCATGGCTTCAGCGGTAGGTTATTATGCAGCTTTGGCCAGGTGCGGTGTTTCTTCATTAGCGCCTGCTTTCTGGTTGCCGGCCAACATCTGCAGGCGTCGCTCGATCATGCTGGGGCTGTCGCCCCGAACAATGGAAAGAATGCCAACACGGGTCATCTCGCGAGCCTTCTGCAGCAGGGATAGCTGTACTTTGGATTTGTTGGCAAGTGGCAGAAAAACCAGGTTGGCCAGAACCGCTCCGTAGAGGGTGGTGAGCATGGCCACGGCCATGCCAGCGCCGATTTGCGTCGGATCGTTCAGGTTCTGCATCATCTGCACGAGCCCAATCAGCGTCCCGATCATGCCGAACGAGGGGGCGAAGGTGCCCGCCGAGTTCATAATCTTGAAAAAGAGTTGCCTTGAGCGAAATTCCTCCACCATGCGAGTCTGGAGTATCTCAGCGATTTCCTGCTCCTCAATACCATCGACCGCCATCTCCAGTCCGACGCGAATGAACTCGTCCTCCACCTCGGGAATGCGTCGGTCCAGGGCCAGCAGGCCCTCGCGGCGGGCTGTTCGGGACAGGTCCACGAACAGGTGTACGTACTGATCCAGATCTGGCGGATTGAATTTCAGCAGACCCTGCAGACCGGGGACGACAACTTTTAGTTCGTCGAAAGAATAGGCAACGAGCAGGGCGGCTGTGGTGCCGCCGATGACGATCAAAACAGAAGGTATGTCTATGAAGGTGAGCCAGTTGCCCCCCAGGAAAATGGCGGCAAAGATCAGCGCAAAACCCAGTCCTAAGCCGATCGGCGTGGATTTCTCCATGGCGACACCGTCCCTTGCTGCAAGGTGGCCGAAGTCTCGGGACGTACTGCGCGCTTAAAAAGGGCAGACGCCCGGGGAAAGTATCGGCTGTTCAGGAGGCAGCTTAAGGGGAGACAGGCTGGGCGACCGGCGTGCAACCTAGGCTCCGGGCCAGGAACGGACCGATCTGTTCCAGCGGCAGTACGGCGTCGCTCAGCCCGGCCTCGGCCACGGCGCGGGGCATGCCGTAGACCACGCAGGAGGCTTCATCTTGGGTGATTAATTTACCGCCCTGCTGTTTGATCAGACGGGCACCTTCTAAGCCATCGCGGCCCATGCCGGTCATGACAACGGCCACCACCTTGCCGTTGAAAGTTTGGCAGACGCTCTGAAACATGACGTCCACCGAAGGGCGGTGCAGTGTGGCAGGCTCGATGGGTGTGCGGATCACCGGCACATGGCCGTTGCGGCGCTCGAGTACCAGATGGCGCCCACCGGGGGCCAGAAAGACGTGTCCCGCTTCCAGGGGCATGCCTTCTTCTGCTTCGACCACCGTCAGTGGACTGAGGCTGTTCAGCCGCTCGGCGAGCGAACGGGTAAAGTGTGGGGGCATATGCTGGACGATCAGCACCGGCACGGGCAGGTTGGCCGGAAGCGTCGGAATAACCTGCTGGAGGGCGCGGGGACCTCCGGTGGAAACGCCGATGGCAATGGCGCGGGCTTCGCGAAAGCGAAACGTCGGTAGCTTCTCGGTGTCTGTGGTGGCAGTCCTGCGACGCGTCAGGAGCGGACGCGTGCGGGCAATCGTCTTGATTTTTTCCAGCAGTTCGGCGCGAATGCGCGAGATTTCGATGGAGACGTAGGAGTGCTGCTTGGGGATGAAATCGATGGCACCGGCCTCCAGCGCCTCGATCGTCGCCTGCGCCCCCTCCTGCGTCAGCGAACTGACCATGATGACGGGCACAGGGTGCTCGCGCATGATGCGTCGCAGTGCCGTCAGCCCGTCCATGCGCGGCATCTCGACATCGAGCGTAACGATATCGGGCTTGAGTTCCTGTACCTTCTCAATGGCTTCCAGCCCATCACGGGCCGTACCTACAACTTCGATTTCTGGATCGCCCTCCAGCATAATGGAGAGCGCCTTGCGCATGAAAGCCGAATCGTCGACGATGAGTACGCGAATCATAGGGTTTCCTTGCAGATAGCGGCTCAGGCTGCAACCAGCGCAACCCGAAGGGCATCGCTGCCACGAAGGCGTTGCGTTTCCATGCGCACCAGTTCACCCACGTCCAGAATCATAATCACGCGGCCGTCGCCGAGGATTGTGGAACCGGCCACGCCAGGCACCTTCTTGAGGTAGTTGCCCAGCGGCTTGATCACGATTTCCTTCTGGCCGATCAGATTGTCCACGATCAGACCTAGCCGATGGTGGGCGATGCCCACAATGACAGCATAGGCCCGTTCGCGACAGTAGGTCCAGTCGGGTACCTGCAGCATTTCGCCCACGCGCAGCAATGGAATGACCGTGTCGCGCAAACGGATGACTTCGCGGCCTTTGATGGTGTACACTGTGGCGGGTTCAAGTCCGACCACTTCGATGACTGAATGCAGCGGGATGGCGAAGGCTTCTTCGCCCACGCGGACCAGCAGGCTCTGAATGATGGCCAGCGTCAGCGGAAGCTTAAGGGTAAAGCGCGTACCCTGACCAGGCACAGAGTGGACGCTGATGGTACCGTTCAGCTTGGTGATGTTGGTCTTGACCACGTCCATGCCGACACCCCGGCCTGAGACCTTGCTGACGCGCTGCGCCGTACTAAAGCCGGCCCGAAAGATGAGCTCCAACGCTTCGCGATCGCTCATTTCGGCAGCTTCCTTCTCGGTGATAAGCCCTTTCTCCAGCGCTTTGGCCCTGAGTTTCTGGGGATCAATACCGGCCCCGTCGTCCTCAATTTCAATGACGATATGGTTGCCTTCCTGTGCGGCAGCCAGCCGAATGCGACCGATGGGCGACTTACCCTGGGCGCGGCGCGTTTCGGGATCCTCGATCCCGTGATCAGCAGCATTCCGGATCAGATGGACCAGAGGATCGCTGATCTCTTCGATGAGCGACTTGTCCAGCTCGGTCTCTTCGCCCTCAATGATCAGTTCGATCTGTTTGTTGAATTCGCGGGCCAGATCGCGCACCAAGCGCGGAAACTTATTGAACACGCGGCCGATCTGCACCATGCGTGTGTGCATGACGGCCGATTGCAGTTCGGTGGTGATAAAGTCGATCTGCGTGGTCGTGTCGGCCAGCTCGCGGAGCAATTCGGCGTTGTTGCCATCGGTGCCCAGTTCACTGAGAAGCTGCAGTAACCGGTTGCGGCCCAGCACCAGTTCGCCCACCAGATCCATGAGGTTGTCGAGACGGCGTATCTCGACGCGGATCGTCTCGGTGCTCTGATCCCGGCGCGCAGCCTGCCCGTTGCCCGAAGGTGCAGAAGCCGCCTGGGCCGATCGGGTCGAATCGGCCGCCTCCGAAGAAGGCCTCATGGCTGATGGTGTGGGCGCGACTTCCGGGGTGGTCGCTGCGGGTGCAGATCGGCCTTCGGCAATGGCCTGTAGTCTTGTAAGAGCGGTGGTGATGGGCAACGGTTGCAGTTTTCGTGTTTCGACCTGATGGAGGAGTTGTTTCATCAAGTCGAAGGCTTCAAAGAGGACGTCCATCATGGCGGGATCGAAATCGAGCGTACCTTTGCGGAGGCGGTTGAGGACGTCCTCGAAGTGGTGGGCCAGGAGGCTGAGCTGTTCGAGGCTGAGGAAGCCGGAGGTGCCTTTGACGGTATGGACGGCGCGGAAGATTTTGTCGACGAGCTGTCGGTCGTCGGGGTTTTTTTCGAGCTGGAGCAGGTCGTGCTCCAGGTCTTCGAAGATTTCGCGGGTCTCGACAATGAAGCTCTCAACAATCTCCCGCATCTCCTCCGAAAAAATCGGATGCTCGCTCATGGCACCGCTCCTTGGTATTGGTAGGGACGTCAGTTATCCGCGTTCTTCTGTTTCGGATTGAATAGGGCATCGATTTCATCCTGGGAGGTTGGGGTGCCACCTCCAAACAGGGCATCGATTTCATCCTGGGAGGCCGGCGTGCTGCTTCCGTTAAAGAGCGCATCGATTTCGTCCTGCGAAGCCGGTCCAGCGGTTTCTTCGTCTTGAGGTAGCGGTGCGTTATTTTGCAAGGCATGGAGGAGGGCATCGACGCGCTGCTGGCGGCTTCTATCCCGATCGTAGCGTGCATGGGGATCGAATGTCCCTTCGGCAAAGAGCTGCTGGGGTAATTCCAGATCGTCGAGCACTTCACTGCCCAGTCGCCGAATGAGCTGGGCCATGCGATTACGCACCGACTCAATCAGATGGTTGACGGCGGCCAGCTGCTGGGCAGTGATATCCTGCACCTGCAGGGCCATCATAATGCGGTTCATGCGCTCGCGCAGCGAGTCGATCAGTTGCTGCTGGTTTTCCAGCATGGCCTGCAGCGTGGCGTAATGCTGCCGTCGCTCTTCCTGCAGCGTCTGGAGTTGATTTTGCCAATGCTCGGGCAGGGGATGCCACAGTTGTGCCTCCTGCTGTTGAAGTGCCTGGAGGGCTTTGGGCGCTGCAGCCCAGGACTTTTTGAAAGCATCCAGATCGTTCAGCACCACGTCGATCAGGTCGAGGATCTCCGTGGTGGCCATTTCAGTGGCCTGTGTGACGCTTTTGAGCTGCGAGCTTGCTCGCGGCATTTTGCGGGTGCTTTCGGCCAGCGACTCGTTGACTTCCGAAAGTAACGGCGAGATCTCTCGAAGGAAATAGACCACCTCTTCGATAAATGGGATGGCCCGCTGGCCAAGGATAAAAACGGCCCGCAGCTCGTTCAGCTTGGAGAGCAGCTCCTGTATGTGATGGGTCGTCATGGTGCCTCCTCAGGCGGTTTTCAGGATTAGGTTGATCTTTTCGCGGAGCACTTCGGGCGTAAAGGGTTTGACGATGTAGTTATTGACGCGGGCCTGCATTGCGGCGATTACGTCCTCTTTCATTCCGCGCGTGGTAACCATCAGGATCGGCAGGTTACCGAAACGGGCGTGGCTGCGAATGGCTTTTGTCAGCTCCAGCCCGTTCATGTTGGGCATATTCCAGTCGGTGATGACAAAGTCAATGGCGCTCTGCTCCAGTTTTTCCAGTGCGTCGACGCCGTCGGTGGCCTCGATCACGTCAGTGTAGCCGATCTCACGCAGCGCGTTGCAGACGATGCGCCGCATTGTGGGGGAATCATCGACTACGAGGAACGTCATGGCTTCACTCATGACTATTTTGGTTCGGTTCAGGAGATAAACTTGGACACTTCGTACTGCAGTCGTTGCGCGTCAAAGGGTTTGGTCAGATAGGCCTGCACGCCCAGTTGCTGGCTCTGGCTGACCAATTCGGCATCTTCGAGCGAAGACAATACCAGGATCGGGATGTGGGCATACTCCGGGTCGGAGCGTAATGCCTGCACCAGACCGATCCCGTCCAGTTTGGGCATGTTCAAATCGGTAATGACCAGATCGACCGGCGTCTGGGCAATTTTTTCCAGCGCTTCTAGGCCGTCGCAGGCCGTCAGTACCGTAAAGCCTTGCGCCCGCAACGCAAAAGTGACAAATTTGCGGGCCGTGCTGGAGTCGTCGACGACCAGAACCGTCTTAGCCATGGCGATGCGCGTTGCTTTCGGAAGCTTCAGCTTCTTTTCGATAAACAATGGCCTTGCCAAAACGCACTGGCTGGAAGGCCTGGCTGATGCCGTAGAGGGTTTCCGAGAACCCGACAAACAGGTAACCGCCCGGGACCAGACTGCGATAGAAAGACTGGACCACGCGGCGCTTCATATTATCGTCGAAATAGATGAGAACATTAGCGCAGATGATTAAATCGAAATGGTGCATGGCATTCATGGCGACCGCATCGGCCAGGTTCAAAACCTGGAATTTTACCATCTGGCGAATCTCATCGCGTATCTGGTAGCGATCGCCCTTTCGAACGAAATAGCGTTGGAGATATTCGGGGGGTAGATTGCGGATGGCATAGTCGCCGTAGATCCCCTGCTGGGCCTGCTGGAGTACATTCGTGTTGATGTCGGTGCCGATGATTTCGAAGTGGGCATAGGGATAGCGAGGCAGAATGCGGTCACGCAGAAAAATAGCCAGTGTGTAGGGTTCTTCACCGCTAGAGCATCCCGCACTCCAGATGCGGATCTGGCGTTTGGTGCGCAGCCACTCGGGCAAAATATGCTGCTCGAGTACTTCCAGATGGGCCGGAGCACGAAAAAAGTAGGTTTCGTTGATGGTGATGGCGTTGACCAGCTGGTGGAATTCTCCTTGTCCCTGGCCGTTTAGAAGCATATGAAGGTAGGCCTTGCCGTTCGGCAATCGGAGTTCACTTAGGCGTCGTCCGACCCGGCTTTCCAACAGATAGCGCTTGTTGTCCTGAAAGTAGATGCCGGTTTTTTCGTAAATCAGCTGGCGCAATTGCTGGAATTCGGTATCCGAAAGGACGCCCTGCTGCGGCGTCAGGGGTAGGCGTGCCAGCAAACTCATAGTGGTACAGGGTTTCAGGGCTGGTAGGCAGAACTACGGCGGGCTGTGCAGAGCGCATCGTCGGCATAATGGCGCACAGCCGGATCAGGGTCGTGCAATCCCTGCTGGACCAGACCGAAAAAGGCAGGATGCTGCAGTTGCAGACCCAGCGTGATGGCTGCCATTTTGGTTTCGGCATCCAGGCTTTCAAAGTGAGCCTGCAGGAACTGTGCAGCCTGTGGCAACTGGAAGTCGTCCAGGCAGCCGTGTGTCAAAAGCGCGATGGCAAAGCCCGCAGCCGCATCAAGCGACATGCGGCCTGTTTCGGCGCAGCGGGCTACACAGGCAAATGCCTTGGGGTGGGTGGAGATGGCTTCAAACAGGGCCAGGTCCAGCTCGTCGTGCTGCCCTGCATGCTCCAGCATAGCCTCGATGGTCGCCTCGTTGAGCATATGGCGCAGACCGCGCACAGCCGCTTTTTTGAAACTTAGATCAGGCTCCTGAAGCATTTCCAGCAGGTAGGGCCTAAGCCGTTCCGGAAGCGGCGGCACCGGCCCAGTGGCCGACTCGTAGGCCTCGATCAGGTCGTAGAGCGCCAGCGGACGGGTCTCAGGTGTGGCCCGCTCGACCTGACGCAGCAGCAGGTGTAGCACTTCAGGAAGCGGGTAACGCGAGAGTGCTTCAGCAGCGGCGTACTGGACAACCGGATCCGGGTCGTTGAGGGCAGCCTCGATGATCTGGAGGCTTTGGATGTCGCGAAATGCTCCCAGCGCCGCCAGGATGTGCGGCCGCTCGGCTGGATAAAACCGATAGCGCTCGCGCAGCACCGATGCATACTCGGTAGCGCCCAGGGCAGCCAGGGCATCGATCGCAGCCAACCGGACGTTCGTGTCCGGATCATCTAACCGGGCTGCAATGCGATCGACGGCATCGTAGGCTGGAAGCTGGGCCAGTACGTCGATGGCAAACTTGCGCGCGTCTGCATCGTCGCTGTCCACGTAGGGTAAAAGCGCTTGAATGGACGGGTGGCCGATGCGGACAAGTACCTCACCGGCCAGGTTGCGTACGGGTAGCTCGTGATGCTGAATGAGTGGGACAACGGCCCGGGCTGCTTCCTCAGTGCCGACGGCCACCAGGTGTTCGGCAGCGGCTTCGCGAATGCCTGGATCGGGATCCTGCAGGCAATGCACGGCTACGGGAATTGTCTCAACCGATGCGTGCGCGGCCAGCAACGCATTCAGTGCATCCAGACGAACCGATGGATCCGGATGCTGCAGACCTTTAGGCAGCATCAGCGACATGGCCTTGGGCTAAAATGGTTGTGCGATCAAGAAGCTTCGGCTTCGGTGGTTTCCTGAAGCGGCTGGAGGCGATGCTTTTCTTCGTCGGTCAGGATGCCCTCCAGATCCAGCAGGATGAGTAGTCGATCATCGAGCTTGGCCACGCCCGTAATGTAATGGGCATCGATGCCGATGGCCAGCTGTGGTGGTGGCTCGATCACACTGGCGTCGACGCGCAAGACCTCGCGCACGGCATCGACCATGAAGCCAACGATCTTGTCACCCAGCTCCACCACAATAATGCGCGAGTTCTTGTCGCGCTCGCGCCGCGGCAGATTGAATCGCTTGCGCAGGTCCACAACGGGTACGATCCGCCCGCGCAGGTTGATGACACCTTCGACGAACGCGGGTGCATTCGGCACGCGCGTAATGTCGACGGGCCGAATAATTTCCTGGACATTTAGAATGTCGACGCCAAACTCTTCGTTTTCGATCAAAAAACTAACCAATTGAAGAATCTGCGAACGAGACGTCTGCTGCTGCATGGCTAGCGATTGGGCTAAATACAACAGAATACCTTCCGGCTACCATATCGGCCAGAAAGGGCGCTTCTTTAGAGAAACATGAAGCCATTACGTAAAAAAGCGTACCCCGGCCTGTGGCCGGGGTACGCTGGGAGGTTCACCGTACGTTTATCGTTTGAGTTGGACGAGTTCTTGGAGCATTTCGTCAGAGGTTGTGATGATGCGGGCCGAAGCCTGGTAGCCACGCTGCGTGACGATCATGTCGGTAAATTCGGTGGCCAGGTCGACATTGCTCATTTCGAGCGTACCGGCCACGATCACCGTGCGGTTGAGTTCAATGCCGGCGCGGCCCAGGGCCAGGTCGCCCGAGGAGCTGGTCAGGCTCCAGAGGTTGTCGCCGACCTGTTGGAGGCCGTTGACGTTGTTAACGGATCCGAGGGCCAGTTGATAGATTGGTTGTTGGTAGCCGTTGGAGAAGTTGAGTTCGACGATGCCTTCCTGGTTGATGCTGAAGCCGATGAGGGAGCCTGGAGGTCGGCCGTCCTGGTCGCGTACGGTGGCGGTGGTGGAGCCAGCGTACTGGGTGAGCGCATCGTCAGCCCCCGCCAGGTTCAACGTAAAGCTCTCCTGCGTACCATCGTTGTCAATATCCCAGTCGAATGTCTGGATTGCTTCGGCAGGATCCAGGTTGCCCTGAGTGTCGAAGGTGATCAGGTCATCGCCACTGGTAATTGTAACGCCCAGTGGATTCCCATTTTCGTCCAGCAGATTCCATTGCCATTCATTGGGGTTGGAGGTTTTTGTAAATTCAAGAATAATGGTTCTGGCTTTTCCCTGGGGGTCGTACACGACGGTAGAGACCGTCACGGTTTCTCCAGTTGCCAGTTCCGCATTGAGGTTGCCGCGGACGTAGATGTTTTCGGTTTGTTTGGGAGGTGCGGTGGCACTGAAGGGGATGCGCACATCTTCGAGGGCTGCCGAGCGCAACTGGCCGTTTTGGTCGAAGGCCCAGCCCTGCACCTGCAACCCGCTGTTGGTAACCAGCTCACCAAAACGGTTGATGGTGAAGTTTCCGGCCCGGGTGAGGTAGATGCGGTCGCCCCCTCGAACGACAAAGAAGCCGTCGCCGTTGATGCCCAGGTCGGTGGCCACCCCGGTGTTTTCGAGGGCGCCCTGGGCGAAGTTGACATCGATGGAGCCTACCGAGACGCCCAGGCCGACGTAGGCGGGGTTGATGCCCCGGCCGCCGGCGGTGCGGCCTACGCCCAGCAGCGTCTGGCCAAGTAGTTCGTTGAAGGCGGCGCGGCCGCGTTTGAAGGCAGTGGTGTTGACGTTGGCGATGTTGTTGGAGATGACGTCCATGCGGACCTGATGGCTTTTGAGTCCGGAGACGCCGGTGCGTAGGGAACGAATCATGGCGGTAGCTCGGGTTTGGTTGTGCAGGATGCTTAGGACAAGGGCTGCAGCGTCGGTCGGTCGGCTGCAGCAACCGGCATCCCAGATGGGGCCTGCCGGTAGCGCAAGACAGTCCTACAAGAGGTAGGCGCTGTCAATCTGGGTAAATATCCGCTGTTGCATTTCCTGGCGGTCAAGTGCTGTTACTACGGTGCGATTGGTGACGCTGACGATAAAGGCGACCTCTGGGTGCAGCACCAGCGCTTCGCGCGCGCCTTTGGCCGACAGTTCCTGCACGGCCTCGGTGAGCTGTCGGACCAGCAGATCGTCGAAGACGATGCCGCGCTGGGCGATGCGCTGGCGTGCATGGGCCGAGAGACGCACGCCTTCATCGGACGTTTGCACCCGGTGTAGTACGTCGGCAAACGATGTCTTCGGCGGATCGTGCGTGCGCGGCGCCTGCGCGGGCGACGGTGCTGAGCCCGGCATAGGCTGCACGCGCGCTGCCAGTTCCTGTACCTTCATGGCGTTTCGTTTTAGGGGATGGTTTAGTCGGATTCCACACCGCGAACGGACTGCATGGGTACCGAGTGGTTGCCGATCCAGAGCAGGATGCCTTCGGGACCGAACGTCACGCGGGTGACGCGTCCGCGCATGAAGGATCGGGCCGTTACTGGATCGCCATCGGCATCGGTAGCAAGCACTTCGATTGTGTAGGTGCCGATCGGAAGCGCCTCGCCCGCGTCGTTGCGTCCGTCCCACGCTACGGCATGTTCACCGGCGATCTTAGGCCCCAGATAGATCGTCCGTACCACCTCGCCAGCCTTGTTACGAATCTGGATACTGACCTGACGGGCGGCGTCGGCCAGCTCGACGCGGAAGGGGACGGGTGCTTTCCCGTCCCAAGTAAGCTGAGATCCTTCGGCCTCGATGACCTTGCCTACCAGACCAGCCGCCACGCTATTGTGGATACCCTGGGCCAGCGCAGCGTAGGCATCGGACTGAGCCGCAAGCGTTTTGTTGATACCGATGAGCTGCTCAACGGTGGAAAACTGAGCCAGCTGCGCGGCAAATTCGCGGCTGTCCATCGGGTTGATGGGATCCTGATAGCGCAGTTGGGTCACCAGCAGCCGAAGGAAGGCTTCTTTATCCAGCTCCTGCGAAGGTGGGGCCGGCATGCTGGGCGTGCTTTGCAGCACCTGCTGGCGGATTTCGTCGATAGGAGCGATCAGGGAAGGCATGGCTCTCTGGGTTTAACCAATCCATTCATGTTGGCTACCGGGATGCAGCACCCGGATGCGAGCAGATTCGGCCGGCACAGGACCGGACGTATCCGAGCCAGAAGCAAGCGGTGTACCATGGGTAGTGGCCTGCGCGAAAGGCTGTTGTTGCCTGGCGTTCTGATCGCCGCCACCGGAAAGTGAGAACTGCACGGCAGTCTGGTACTGCGCCTGCAACGCTTCCTGAATACGGTCGGCATGGGCGGCCACCAGGGCTCGGAGCTGGGGATCGCTGAGCTGGACCGACACGACTACGTGATCAGGATGGCGGCGCGTCTCGATGCGCAACGTTCCTTCTCCGTCAGACAATTCCACTTCCAGCATCTGTCCGTCGACGTGCTGGCGGACGCGTTCGGCAAAAGCCATGGCTATCTGGAACCAGGCGGCCGTTCGAATCACCCGAGGCAGGACTGTAGCCGGAGGAGGGGGGGACGTTGCAGGGGAGGAAGCATTCAGGAGACGATCAATCCCCTCAGAAGTCGGTTGCTCGTCCTGGGAGGTATCTGTTTGGGAGGTTTGCCTGAAGGCGTGGTTGGTTTCGAGTCTGGCTGTATCGGGTTCGGGTGTGGGCGGTTTTGCCGGTCTATAGTCCGATGTGGTTAAGGCATCGGAACGATCTGTAGGCTGGGGGAGAGGTTGCCTGTGTGACGTTTCAGAGGAAACTCTCAGGAAATGAGAAGATGGCGGAGTAGGATGGCTCTGTTGTAAGGGGGTGCTGGCTGCCGAAGGATCATCGTGGAAGGTGCCAGGAAGGGGCTGATTTTGCGAAGCATGGTTTTTCTGATGGACAGCCGTCGCCGGCGCAGCTGCAGCATCTGCTGGCGTCTGGGCGGAGACGTTAACAGGTTCATGAGCTTCAAGCGTGATTGAGAGAACGGGGTGGGGCTCCTGTGCAGACTTCCTTTGCGGTGCAGTTTCAGCGTGCATCCAGGGTGCAGGCGGGGACTCTGGGAACTTTGTCGTTGCAGTTTTCTGATGATCAGTGTCTAAGTTGGTTTGCAGGTGAACAATCCGTATCCCAAGAGCGGCGTCTAGGTTTACGGTTCTGGTCGATGTGGCGGAGCCATTTCCAACGGATTGATGGGTAGGCACTTGATTACGGTCTGGCAAGACGCTGGGCTGTTGCGACCCATGGCCTGCAGATTCGGTGGCAACGGGCGCAGGTGAGCGCCTTGCTTGCGCCGACCCTAAAGCATTTTCTGGCGTCATGGCCGGCGGGCGCTGCATTGCAACTTGATCGAGCTGTTGAGGCGCAATCTTGTGCTGGGTCTGTGTAGCGGTAGCCTGTGTAAAGCGAGCGCCATCGGAAGGCGCTGGGGCTTCCGGAGCGGCTTTAGCCCCAATCTTTTGCGATTCCCGAAGCGTAGCGACGCGCACGTCGAGAATCTCTGGGGTCGTTTCGTCCAGCGCCCTTTCAGACAAGGCCGGTTCATCTGACGCGATAGAAGAAACGGCTGGCAGTGAAGGAACGCTTATGTTCGTTTTGTCCCGGGAGGTAATAGCGGCCTCGATAGCGCCATCAGATGCTGTTGTTTGAACCGATGGGGCGGAATAAGACGAAGGAGGCGACGTGTCTGGCAGGGATGTCGTTGCTCCGCCTGCAGGTACCGATGCAACTTCGGGTGTGAGCGAGACCGGCCGGGTGCTCTTCTGATCATGATTTAAGCGCGGCTTTTCCCCGTTCGGCGAAGGTGACGGTGCGGGTTCCTCAGGTGTTTTCAGTAGTGGTTCACACCCGGAGCACGTGCTGTTTTCGGATGAAGCGTTGGTCGTAGTGGGTTCGCCTGCAGGGAAAAACAGCGTCAGGGCCGTTTCCAGCAGACGGGCAAAACGACGCGGTCGGCTTTCCGTCTGAGACGTGGCAGGGGTGCCTACCTGGGGCGTATCGGGGGGCGCGGAGGGTAATGGCAACAGATTCATGGTCAGGGAAGGATTTAGCTTACTGGCTTTCAAACGAGGTTACCATAGGCTCCTGATCACTGGATTTCTGAATCAGGCGGTTTACCAGGCGAGCCGCCTGCTCGGGAGGAAGCGATTGGAGCAAGAGGGTGCGACCGCGTCCCTGGGTTTCCAGATAGAGCATATCTAAAATTTCGGGAGGAAGCTGGCTTAGCAGGGCGCGTCGCTGATCGTCTTCCAGGCGTGTGATGGTGGTAGCCAGCTCCTGAGCCTGTATGCGTCGGCGTTCTAAAACAGCCAGCTGCTGTTGCGTTTGTTGCAGGCGCATTTGCGTTTGGGTAAGCTCCTGCTGAAGTGTGTTCATCTGTTGGTGTAGGCTAAGAAGCGTATGGCGCAGTTGCTGCAGGCTATCTCGGATAGCCGCGAGCGAGTCGGCCAGCAGGGCCAGTGTATCTGGTGCCAGAGAATCGGTCAGCAAAGAATCGGCCAGCGCTCTGTCGAGTTGGCGCAGGCTGTCGAGTTGTTTATGTACCTGCTGGACGCGCTGTGGGGCGATGTAGGGCATGCTGAAGTACATCCCTACCATACCAATGAGAAAGAAAATGATTGCCAGCCCGATGCGAAGCAGGAGCTTCATGACGCACGCTGCTGTAGCTTACGGACGTAGGCTCCGGTGGCCTGCTCGTCGATCCAGGCGCGTTCGGCGGCGGCTTCAGCTTCTAAGTAGCGGGCGTACTGCCGCTCGCGCAGGCGTTCGAGCGACGCTTCCGCCTGGCGGCGTTCCAGTACCAGCGCGCGGGCTTCGGCTTCCTGCTGCTGGAGCTGGGCCAGTTGTCGTTCCAGCTGGCGAAGCCGACGCCGAGCCTTCAGCCAGTAGGCCTCCTGGCGGCGAAGTTGAGCCGGATCGATGGCCGATTGCCGCGCCGAAAGTTCCTCTTGCAGTTGCTCCAGCTTCTGACGTGCCGCTTCAATTTCTTCTTCCAGCCTGAGCCGCTCCTGCTGGAGGCGAACGAGCGCTTCGACGGCCTGTTCGGTCTGGTGCTGCCGCAGACGCAGCACACTTTGCAGTGAAAAGCGGAATTTCTTGCCTTGCATAGCCGTTACGGGGTACTACACGGCGGTTGTGGGGGTGTCTTTAGTCAAAGCAAAAGGTTGGCCAATTCACGAGGTACGGCCGGGCAGACTGCGCAGGACAGCAGCCAATTGCTCGACCGGATTGTCGGCAACTTCATCGACCCTCTGTCGCAGGAAGGCCATGAGTGCTTCGTGGGCCAGAATGGCCCGGTCGATCTCTGGCCGCGTGCCCATTTTGTAGGCGCCGACGCGGATCAGATCTTCTGCTTCCTGGTAGGTGGCCAGCAGACGGCGGGCTTCTTCGACCAGGGCGCGGTGCTCGGCCGTCGTTACACGGGGCATGACGCGGCTGACGCTCTGCAGCACGTCGATCGCCGGAAAGTGGTTGGCATGGGCTAAGCGCCGGGAAAGCACGATGTGGCCGTCGAGAATGCCGCGTACGGCGTCGCCGATCGGGTCGTTCATGTCGTCGGCATCGACGAGCACTGTAAAAATGCCCGTGATTGTACCGCGCGCGCCAGGGCCGGCCCGCTCCAGCAGCCGGGGCAGCATGGCAAAGACGCTAGGCGTGTAGCCGCGTGTGGTGGGCGGTTCGCCGACAGCCAGGCCGATCTCGCGCTGGGCCATGGCCACGCGCGTGATCGAGTCCATCATCAGCAGCACGTCCAGGCCGCGATCTCGGAAATACTCTGCGATGGCCATGGCCACACTGGCGCCTTTGACGCGGCTCATGGCAGCCTGGTCGCCAGTGACGGCTACGACGACCGAGCGTTTGAGGCCTTCTGGGCCCAGGTTGTCGGCAATAAATTCCTGCACCTCGCGGCCGCGCTCGCCGATCAGAGCGATAACGTTCACGTCGGCCCGGGCGCGACGGGCGATCATGCCCAGCAGCGTACTTTTGCCGACGCCGGAGCCTGCGAATATGCCGATGCGCTGGCCGCGTCCGAGCGTCAGGAACGTATCGATGGCACGAATGCCGGTAAACAACGGGGTGTTGATCATGCCCCGCGACAGGGGTGGGGGCGGATCGTTGCGAACCGGCTGTTCGTCGGTGACCGTCAGGGGCCCTTTGCCGTCGATAGGGCGACCGTTGGCATCCACCACGCGGCCCAGCATGGCCTCGCCGACGCGAATCGTCAGGGGCAGGGCGGAAGGTTCCACCAGATAGCCAGCACGCAGACCGCGGGTCTCTTCGAGCGGCATCAGGATCGTGGTGTTGCCGCGCAGACCTACCACCTCGGCCTTGATGCGCCGCGCACCAGGCGTCTGTCCTTCGTGGATGTAGCACAGTTCGCCAACGGCCGCCGGTAGTTCGGAGACCTCGATGAGCAGACCAACGACACCCTGCACCTTGCCAAAGTGGAGCGGGCGTGGCGGATGACGGCGCACCTCCTCCAGACAGTGGGCGACAAACGATTCGGCGGGGGATCTATCAGGCATCGTCGGAAACGGGTTTCTATTCAGGCGGTCTCGGTGTATCGGAGGACGGGGTAAGGCCCAGGCGCTGGCGCAGCCGCTCCAGCATTTCCTGGCGAATGCGTCGTTGCATGGCTGTAGGCGTCTGAACGATCCAGTCGCCTTCGCTCAGGCTGGGGTTGAGATCCCAGTGCAGGGCGGGGTGGCGACTTTCGAGCTGAGCAATTACGCCCTGTTCCTGCAAGCGCAGAAAGTCGACCGGATGCATCGAGATTTCCAGCGGAGCCGAGCGGGCCAGTTGCTCGACGGCTTCGGTGAGCATGCGTGCCGAAATGCCCTTAATGCTTTCGGGGAGCGGAGCGTCCAGCAATGTTTCGGCCACTTCCAGGGCCAGCTCGACGAGCATGGGCTCCAGCTGGCGGGTGTAGTTGGCCCAGGCCCGACGCAACCGTTCCAGTTCATGGGCCAGTTGCTCCTGAAGCGACTGCAGGCGTGGAGCCCATTCTGCTTCGGCCGCGGCACGGCCAGCGGCTTCTCCTTCGGCTCGGGCCCGGGCCACGGCTTCTTCCATGCGCGTTTGCCACTCAGCCTCGATGGCAGCCCGAAGCCTCCCTGTGTCAAGAGCAGAGGCAGCTTCCTGCTCGGCGTTCTGTTCCGTTGCGGAGCCGCTTTCTATGCGCCATACGTCGTCTTCTGAGGTCCAGACTTCCTGGGAGAGTTCGACAGGCTGTGCCTGGATTGCCTGGTTCCGTCGCAGCAGTCCACGATAGCGAAAGGCTGTGGCCTCCTCGGCTTCAGCCTGGGCGGCTGGTTGCATCTGGCTACAATGCAGGCGGGGCGGTGGACGCCGGGCCGGCTCCGCTGAAGTCATTGAAAAGGGGCGGGGGATAGACTGATCGGCCAGAAAGTCGGCCAGCGACAGGATGCGACGTCGGGTAGCCATGACGTGTTAGATGACCATTTCCTGGCTGTTGCGCGAAAGCGTGATTTCTTCCTGCTCTTCGAGGCGCTGAGCGGTTTCGAGGATGCGGCGCTGCGCCTCGTCGACGTCGCGCACGCGTACTGGTCCCATCAGCTCCAGCTCCTCCTGAATCATCTGGGCGGCGCGTTCGCTGACGTTGCGCAGGATCTTTTCTTTCAGTTCGCCGGAGGCTGCCTTGAGCGCCAGCGCAATATCTTTCTGATCGACCTCGGTCAGCAGTCGCTGCATGTCGCGGTCGCTGATGTGCACCAGGTCGTCGAAGGTGAACATGAGTGCCTTGACCGAAGTGGCCAGCTCCGGGTCGCGCTCGCGCAACGCCTCCAGCACGGCCCGCTCGACGGTGCGGCTGCTGCTGTTGAGAATTTCAGCCACTTTCTCGACGCCACCCGAGGCGCTGAGTTCAGCCCCAAAGACCGAACTGATATGCTGGCGAATCACGTCTTCAATGTCGCGTAGCAGCTCCGGCGACGTTTTTCCCATGGTGGCCAGCCGATACATAATCTCGGCGCGTAATTCTTCCGGGAGATTGGAGATGATGTCAGCGGCCTTGCGGGCGTTCAGGTGGGCCAGAATCAGCGCAGCCGTCTGTGGATGTTCATTCTGAATGAAGTTGACCAGCTGGGCGGTTTCGACCGTTTGCAGCAGGTGGAAGGCCGATACTTCCATGGCCGCTTCGACGCGCATGAGAATCTCTTCGGCGCGACGCGGACCCAGCGCTGCCTCCAGGGCTTCGCGGGCAAACTGAAGGCCCCCCTGCGCAATGTAGTCGTGCGCCATGGCTGAGTCGCGATAGTCCAGCAGGACGGCCTCAACCACGTCGCCGCTGACGTTGCGCATGCGCGCGATTTCTATAGAAATCTTTTCGACCTCGTCATCACGCAGGTGCTTGAGCACCTTGCTGGCAGCCTGCGTCCCCATAGCGATGAGCAGCACCGCCGCCTTCTGAGCGCCGGTCATGTTGTGCTGCGTCAGTTCGGGGGCTCCCTGCACCTGCTGTTTGGTGGCTTTTGCCATGGCTCCCCGTCTGTTTTAATTCTGCATGTCGGCTACCAGCCAGCTCCGAATGATTTCGGCAGCCTCTTCTGGCTTTTCGTTGACCTGTTTTTGAACCTCTTCAAACAGGATATGCTTGGCCTTCAGGCGGGCCTTGGCTTCGGATGACAGACGGCTGGTGTAGATGTCGTCGATCAAGACCAGCTCCTCGTCGGATTCACCGGATTCCAGCCTAGGCATCCCTTTGCCCTGCAATGCACCCAAAACGCCTTCAGGTGCATCAAGCGCTCTATGTTTTCCGTCGATGCGGCCAATGAGCACCTGTGTCTCGCCGGTCAATTCGCCCATGCGACGGACCAGCGCGCGCAGCAGCCAAACGGCCAGGCCCAGCGCCAGCACCATAAGGCCATAGCGCAGGTAGAGGTTAAGCTGCTCCTGACGGCGCTGCTCGCGCAGCTCCTGTGCAATCTGGTCGTCGATCTGGGTGTCGAAGCGTGTCTGATGAATGGCAAAGCGGTCACCCCGCTCCGGTCGAAAGCCGACCGCATTTTTGACCAGCTCCTCAATCTCCCGGAGTTCGTCTGTGGTGTAGGGGCGCGGTTGCGGCGCACCGTCCGGGCCTGGCTCGAAGCGCTGATTGAGAATGACAGAAACGGTCAGGTATTCGATATCGCCTCCATTTTGCTGGATGCGCTCGACGGTCCGGCTCAGCTCATAGTTACGCACCATGGAACTGGCCGAAGATCCTTCGCCAGCGGTGCCGGTCTCTTCCAGGCGCTCCTCGCTGATAACGGTGGCGCTTTCGGGGTCGATGAGCTGTCGTTCGGTGACAGATTGATTGAAGTTCAGCGTGGCTGAAACGCGCACGATGGCGTTGCCGGGGCCCAGCACGCGATCGAGCATAGACTGTCCCTTTTCGGTCAGATGGGTCTCGAGGGCCTGACGCAGCTTGAGCTGGGTACTGCTGAGGGCGAGCTCGGCATTGCCAGCGTCCGGATTGGAGAGGAGGTTGCCGCGAGCATCCAGTACGGTCACATTGGCCGGATCGAGTCCTTCGACGGCACCAGCCACCAGGGCCGTGATGCCATCGATCTGCTCTTCGGTCAGGCGCGCGCCGCTTTTGAGTGAAAGCAGCACCGAAGCACTGGGAGCCACCTGGGTTTCGCGGAACGGACTCCGCTCGGGCAACACCAGATGCACCTTGGCCAGCTCGACCTGCTGCAGGCTCATAATCGTGCGGGCCAGCTCACCTTCCAGGGCCCGTTTGTAATTTAGCCGCTGCATGAAGTCGGTCATGCCAAGCGTGTTCTTGTCGAAGAGCTCGTAGCCGACCGGGCCGTCGCTGACAAGCCCTTCTCCGGCAAACCGAAGGCGCAATTCGTAGACGCGATCGCGCGGTACCCAGATAGCCGTGCCGTCTTCTTTGAGCTGATAGGGGACGCTTTCTTCTCGAAGCGTTTCGACGATCCGATTGGCATCCGAGGGAGAGAGCCCGCCAAAAAGCAGCGCGTATTCCGGGCGTCCGGCCCAGTAGGCAATGCCCAGTAGCAACAGAATGCTGCCGATCGTAACGGCACCCAGCGCCAGCCGCTGCCCAAGGGAAAGCCGGCTCAGAAACTGCTTGAGTTGTTCAAACATCGCTGTACTACAAACTCCAGCCTGGGGATTGTGGGGCAACTATGGGGTTCGATAAACAGAGGCCGGCGTGGGCCTTTCTACCTTTAAATCTGCGTGCGCATCAATTCCTGGTAGGTTTCCAATAGGCGATTGCGGACTTCTGTCATGAGCTGGAAGTAGAGCCGCGCCTGATTCATGGAGATCATTACCTCGTGCAGGTTTTCCTGCTCGCCGGCAATGAAGGCCTCAACCTGCTCGTTGGCTTCCTTCTGAGCGCGGTCCACTTCCTGAATGGCCTGAGCCAGCGTGTCGGCAAAACCGCCATCGACCGATTCGCGCCCGCGTGGCGTGGGCAGTCGCCACGTGTCGTCGCCGCTTAGCTGTTGCAGACGTTGGAGCTCAGCCACGTTCATGGCGAGGGCAGTAGTTAGCCTTTCACGTCCAGTCGGGTCCCCAGTCCGCCGGGGTGCAGGGTTTGCAGCGTGCGATTGGGGCCGTAAAGGCGTAGCGTCATTTTCTCGGAAGGCGGAAAATGACGCTGGATCCACGTCCATTCCTCCTGCGTCACGCCCTCAGGACGCGTGTGCTGTGTGGTCGGTGTTGCCAAAGGCGTTTGCGGAGCGGACGAGGTTGGCGCCGGATCGGGCTGCCGCGTCGCACCTGGTTCTGGCGTGTTTAGGAAGGAAGGCCAGTTGTGAATGCGCAGGTCCATCTCATTAGGCAGCAATGAATGGGGAGGTCGAACACCCAATCAGTTGGGGGAAGGCATGTAGGTCGTAGTCCTGCACGAAACGGGCCAGTTCGGGCGGAAAGTAGACGAGGTAGCGTCCGGCCCGGGGCTCGTAGGCCGTGCCCCAGACCCGTGCTACGCGCCTGGCGTCCTCATGCGACGCATAGGCTACGCCATACCGACCGACGAGCCCCTCCAGCGCCTGTGCCAGCGGGCAGCGCCGCATGTGGCCGGGCTGACCGGTCGGTAACTGCTTCAAGGGCGTCTTGCCCAGGGCACGGCGGGCCAGGTTCACCTGACGAAGCACAACACGTTCGCGCGGACGCAGCCAGCGCAAAAGCCAGAAACGGAGGCGGTTGTGAGACCAATACGACATGGCCTCAGATTTCCAGGGTTCGTTTGATGATCTCCTTGGCAGCCTGAATGGTGGAGAGGTTGGCCTCGTAGATCCGGTTGGCCGAAATCAGATGGGCCATTTCTTCCACCACGTTCACGTCAGGGTAGGCTACATAGCCGTTGGCGTCGGCGTGCGGATGGGTAGGATCGTATTCGTAGCGCAGCCGTAGCGTCTCAGCGATCGTAGTTTCCGGACCCAGCTCGGCTTCCGGCAGGCGCGTCAGCAGCGATGGGTAGGAACTGTGGCGGGGATCCTGTGTGCGCGGGGCCGTACGCAGCCGGCTAAGCAACTCATAAAAGCGCTGGTTGCGAACTTCTGGGGTGGTATGCACTGCCCGTTTGATGGCATACGGCGTGCCTTCATCGGTGCGGGTGGTGGCCGCGTTGGCGATGTTCTCGGTGGCCGCGCTCATAGCCATGCGCTGGGCCTCCAGGCCACGGGCGGCCGTCCGGAAAAACGAAAAGATGCGGTTGGGCAACAGCATGGCGGATTTAAGGGGTTATCAGCCGGTGCGTCCGGTAATGGCCGTGCGCATCAGGTCGAAGTGCTCACGCAGGGCCCGGGTGGTTAGCTGCGTGCGCATCTGCGTGTCGGCCAGCTCCATGAGCTCATCTTCCAGCACAGGCGGCGTGTTTCCCATCTGCATGCGCGGCTCGACTTCCTCCGGCCGACGAAGGCCAGGAATCTGATAACGCGCCTGTTGCAACGCTTCTTCGAAGGAAACGCTGACCCGTCGATAGCCCGGCGTGTCTAGGTTGGCGATGTTGGCCGCCAGCGCCTTCAGACGCCAGGTGTAGGCCTGCATGGCGTGGCGGAGCAACTGGAGTTTGGCAGGTTCCATCTTCGACCGATTGTTTCCAAACCGGAATGCAATGGGCGAAAAAATCAATCGCCATGCCAGGCGCGACCAAAGTGCTTAAGAATCCTTATGGGACGTCGATATGACCGGATTAAGCCGGTAGATGATTGCCCCACCTGAAAGGAAGCGGTAGGAAACGGGGAAAAACTTGCCGTTGGCCAGCAGAGGAAGCGCTGTGTCGGGTATGTGGTAGGACGGCATGTGATTTGTCAACCTAACGGACGTTTGGTTTTGGTGTAGACGTAATAAGGGCAGAGGTAGCCGGTCTTGAAACCGGACCGGAGCGTTCAACCTGAAGTTGCCCACATTGCTTATGGCTTCTCTGACCGAAAAACCTGCCAGGCTGCAGGAGACCTCGGACGCGTTGCTGGCAAACCTGACCCAGGTACTGGCTCATCGGCTGCGGGGTCTGATCACCAGCATCGAAGGATTTACGGATCTGCTGGCCGATACGCTGGCCACTCCAGAGCAACGCGAACTGGCGCTGCGCGTCTTTGAGAGCACGGCGTCCATCGAGCGCATTCTGTCCGAGTTGCAGTGGTACAGTCGCCCGCTGCATCCGATGCCCGGCAGACGTCCGCTCCGTACGCTTTTGCAGGAACTTCTGGTGATGCTCGAAGAAAACGAAGCGGCTCGTGTGGCGCTTGAGCTGCGACTGTCCGGGCGGTATCTGGTCCGGGCCGACGCCATGCTGCTCCGCCAGGCGCTTTTCATGCTGTTAAAGAATGCCCTGGAAGCCAGTGGCCCGGCCGGTGTTGTACAACTCCGGGTGCTGGGCGAGCCGCGTTCCCTACGCTTTGAAGTCTGGAATGCAGGGTGGATGCCCCCTGAGGTGGCCGAGCAGATCTTCGTGCCGTTTTTCACCACAAAGGCACAGAATCTCGGGATCGGACTACCTATTGCCCGGCGCATTGCCGAAGCCCATGGCGGCACAGTTTATCTGGCCACAAATGATCCGGACACTGGCATCTGTATGGCCCTGATCCTGCCGCAGGACGATGAGCCAGCCACCGATGAGGCTTACTCCTTGGCTTAGAATCCTGGAAGCCTTATCTTTGGTTAACCGCCCAAACCGTAACGCTCACCCAACTAACCGTGTACCCACCATGGCGGCGCCTCAGCGCGACGTTCCGCATATCCTACTGGTCGATGACGAACACCTGTTGCACACGCTCTTTGAACGGCTGTTTACCCGGCACGGCCTGCGTCTGACGAGCTGTTACCATGCGCTGCAGGCTATAGAGGTGCTCAAGAAGGAGGCCGACGCGTTCGATCTGGTTATTACCGATTTCAAGATGCCGGATATGGATGGGCTGGAGCTGCTCGCCTATATCCGGCAGGAGCACCCGGACCTGCAGGTGATCATGATTACGGCGCATGCGAACGTGCAGCATGCCGTGCGGGCCATGCAGAACGGAGCGATCGACTACATTCCCAAGCCCTTTTCAACGGAAGAGCTGGTCGAGCGTGTGCAGGCTGCGCTGGCCCGCCGTCGGGAGCAGCAGGAAACCCAGGCAAAGCAACTGGCCCGTACATCACAGCGCCGCTCTCGGTCAGCGATCGCGTACGTGGGCGAGCATCCTACGATTCGCCGGCTGAAAGAAATGTTGCCGCGCGTAGCCGCCAACAAGGCGCCGGTCTTTATCCAGGGCGAAAGCGGTACCGGCAAGGAAATCCTTGCCCGACTGATTCACCAGATGAGTGACCGAGCCGAAGGGCCGTTTGTGGCAATCAACTGCGCCAACCTGCCGCGCGAGCTGGTCGAAAGCCACCTGTTCGGACACCGAAAGGGTGCCTTCACCGGAGCCATCGAAGACATGACCGGTGCTTTTGAGCGGGCCGAAGGAGGAACGCTCCTGCTGGACGAGATCACCGAGGTCGATCTGGCTATTCAGGCTAAGCTGTTGCGCGTGCTGCAAGAGCAGGAAATCCAGAAGGTGGGGTCCACCGAGCCGCGCAAAATCGACGTGCGGGTCATTGCTACCAGCAACCGCAACCTGAGCGAGGCCATTGCCAAGGGAGAATTTCGGGAGGATCTGTACCACCGGTTGAGCGTGTTTCCACTGAATGTACCGCCGCTGCGAGAGCGCATGTCAGACGTGCCGCTGCTGGTGGCGCACTTCGTCAAGAAATACTGTGAACTGTACGGCCTGCCCTCCAAGAAGGTGTCGCCCGCGTTGATGGAGCGCTTCATGCAGCACCACTGGCCCGGCAACGTGCGTCAACTGGAAAACTACGTGCAGCGTGGCGTGCTGCTTTCGGCCGAGCGGGAAGTGATCGAGGTAACGGATGTTTTCAACGACTTCTTTGCGGATGCCGAACCGGCGAAACAGAACGCCTCGGCCCAAAAAGAAGAACTTCTTGCCCGCGTGCAGACCATCGAGGAAATGGAGCGGGAAATGATTCTGCGTGCGCTCAAGGAAGCCAATAACAACCAGCAACTGGCCGCCCAGAAACTCGGTATCAGCGCCCGCACAATTCGTAACAAGCTGAAACGCTATCGCGAGCAGGGCCTGATTCCTTAGACCGACACGCTGCTACTGCTGCGGAGGCGGCAGGCTCTTGGCCAGCATCTGCTCTACGATGCGCTCGGCGATTTCTTTAAGGATGGCAGGCTGCTGATAGGCGCCCGATTGCAGGTGGCGCAGGATGGCTGCCACCCGTTCCGGGCTGATGGAGGGGACGCTACGCAAGGCCTGGCGGGCAAATTCCAAATCCGGGCTGGCTTCCGCCTGCTGAGCAGCCGTGCGGGCAGCGTCCGAAAGATCGATGCGGTCCTCGGAAGCCGGCTTTTCCGGCATATGTTTCACTGTTCGCTTGCCCACTTCACGCGCGCCGCTCAGCGCTTCGCGCTGCAGCGGGTCAAGCCGCTGCGATCCACCCGACTGAATATCCCGAACGTCCATACCTATCAGGTCGCTATCTGGTGACCCCCTCCCTACGAATATATCGGCGTTTTATTTAAAAAGTTAAACGATATTGCTCAGCCCTGCAAGCCGACACGTAGCACGCTTCGCTTAGGGGTCGTTTCTTCCTGATAGTGCTGGCGGGCCTGCTTGTACTGTTCCAGTTCTAACAACGAACGAGTCAGGCGTTGCTCTGTCTGATTTAAGAGTTCCTGTAGCCGTCGATGCTGAGCCGTCAGTGCCACGCGCAGCACTTCCCATTCGGGGTCGAAGCCGTTTGGCGGTTCGTGGTTGCGAAGCTTTTCAACAAGGGTGCTGCGCCGTGCAACCAGCTCGTGGAGTTTTTCAAACTCCTGGCTGATCAGTACCTGCTCAACCGCTTCGCCAAGCTCCAGGATCTCGCGAAGTAGCGCCAGCGTGTCGTGACCAGACATGGCGTCTCGAATGATTGGTTGTGGTTAAGGTCTACGTGGACTGGATAGGTTTACCTAAAAAAACATGCCACCTCCATAAAGGAAGCTGCCAAGAAACTGTTGCTGGCCCCGGAAGAGGGCAATCGTTTCCTGCACGCGGGCAAACTGTGCCCGGAGCTGTTCTTCGCGCCGGGCCAGTTGCTCTTCGAAATCGGCAATCCGATCCTTCAGACGTTGAATCGTACTTTCGATAGCATCGGCTCGCCGATCGATGATGCCGCCCGTTTTGACAAACATTTCTACATGGGCAAGCAGGCGCGTGGCGATGCCGTCGCTACCGGAAAACAGGTGCTCTACGGCCTGCGGATCGCGTTCAACGGCCTGGATAAGCTTATCGGCATCGCTCAGCGTGAGCGTGCCGTCGTTGTTGATGGTAATGCCCAGATCCGTGATGTAATGGGGACCTTCGGGGGGCTGGCCGGTTACCTTACGCACCACTTCGTTCCGCAGCGTAAACCGCAGGCCAGAGAAGACCGGATCGCCGGCAAAGTCGCCGCGGGTTGCTGTCTGGCCATCAACGCTGCTTTTGCCTGCCAGGTAGAGCAGTATGTCATTGTACTTCTTGATAAAATCCTCTACCTTGGCTTTGATACGATTGCTGTCAGGCGTGATGGTAAATTCGGCCGGCGACGTGCTGATCTGTTTGAACTCCAGCGTTACGCCCGCCAGTGCATCGGTCACCCGGTTGGTGTCTCGGTAAAGCGTCAGACCATCCAGCACGAACTGGCTGTTGAGTTCGGAGTCGGTCTCGCTGGTCCCCACATATTTGACCTGGCCGCCGCTGGTGCCCGAGGCGACCACGTTGTTGCTTAGTTCCAGTTCGGACAACAATCCGGCAGCCGAGTCTGCGAACTCCAGCCGGTAGGTAAAGCCCGTCTTCCCGCTGCGCAGCGAGAGCCGAGCGGTGTTGGACGTTTCGTTGATGACCGAGGCGTAGGCGCGTTCGTCGGACTTGATGGTTCCGGCATCGACAGCCGCCTGGAAGGCGTTGTTAATGGCCGTGGCAATCTCGTTCAGGATTTCCTTGTCCGTCGTGCCGGTGGGATTAACGGTAACCTGAAGGTCGACGCGGTTGTTGGGATCGGTATCGGTAGGGCTGGCCACGCGGATGGTGAACGTCTGCGCCCCGTTTGCGTCGAAAAAGCTGCGCAGGCTCGATCCGCTGCTGGTATACTGCTTCGAGATCCGCGTGTCGGCTAAGGCCAGGCGCTTGACCTCCAGCGTATGGGTCCCCGGTGAAGCCGCGTCGCTGGCCGATACGGTAAATGCGGTGGCCGACGTGGTGGCGCTTTTGCCCTGAAACGGACGCGCCAGCGGATCGGTCAGCGTTTTTAACAGGCTGTGCAGCGCCGACAGCTTACTGTCGAAGTCTTTGACAACCCCTTTGAGCCGCTCCTGTTCGGCTTTCTTTGCCTGCAACTCCAGCTTGGGCTGGCTTTCAATTGAAATAATCGCGCTGATGAGCTGCTCATAGGGGTCGTTGGCGCGATAGACCGACAGCAGCGGATTGACAGCCATGGTGCTTTAATGCAGGCAGGCGGATTACATCAGATTCAAGCGGCGCGAGCCATGACGACGCCCTCGTGCCAGGCTTCACGCAGTCCTTCTAAAATGCGCTGGACAACGGCAATGTCGCCGATGGCGCTTTCGCGCAGGCAGAACTCATAGAGGGCGTGCAGCCGTTCGGCCAGTTCCCCACCAGCCTCAAAGTTCAGAGCCGACATGAGTTCGACCAGCACGGCGCGTACCTTTGGCCGATCGTTGCGCTTGCAGGCCGAGATGCCCAGGTCGTAGAGTTTGAGCACCAACTGTTCAGGGGACGCACTCAGGACGGCCTGCTCCTGGTATTTCCGCATGAGATGTACAGTGCTCATGGCAATGCGCTGGTTTGAAGGTTGACGGAAGCTTTTTCCTGCCGAAAGGCAGGTTTTCCCTTGCAGAAGCAGCGGCCGCCTTGCTTCTGGGGCAAGTATCGGCCAACGCGGGCATGGCTTAAGTGGCCGGGCTAATTGGCACGCTTTCTTCTACGTCGTGCTGTGAATCCTGGATGTAACGCCCGACCACCATGGCCCAAGACAAGACGCGACCGCTACTGTCGCTGTGCATGATTGTCAAAAACGAAGCCGAACATCTCGAAACCTGTCTCAGGCTGGCTCGGCCGCATGTGGACGAGATTGTCATTATTGATACAGGCTCGACCGACGGTACGCAGGACATTGCCCGGCGCTATGCCGACGTGTTCGAAGAAATCGAATGGCCTAACTCTTTCGCCGCCGCCCGCAACTACAGCCTAGACCGCGCCCACGGGAAGTATATCTTGATTTTGGATGGGGATGAATATATCGCGGATCCCAGGGACTGGCACGATTTGCGTAGCGTTATAGAAACAACTCCGATTGCAGGAATACGACTTCGAATTCGCAATTTACTCCCTTCCTACGGGCTCATGGAGGCAGATGTGTGCTATCAAGAGCGTATTTTCCCTAACGACCCAACCATACGATATAGTGGGCGCGTTCATAATCAAATTTGGAGCGCTCTAGTAACCTATCACCAAAAAACAGGATATCCAATCCTGGACGTACCCATTGAAGTAATCCATGTAGGCTACACATATAATCCAGAAAAGATGAAACAAAAATATCGACCACGTTTACCTTTATTAGAACAAGAATATAAAGAAGCAAATACCTCGAGAGAACGCGCCTATTATGGATATCAACTTGCCGCTGTATATTATGTACTTCAAGATTATGAGAAAGCTTTGAATTTATTTAATGAGTTGGACTATAAAGCGTTGGCGCAAGGGAATATAAATAATGCATTCTATGCCCAACTTCTTGCTGTACAGGCTGCACTAAAGCTCAATCGTGGAGATGAAGCCTTATTTTTCAGCAATGGAATGCTTTCCATTACGCGTAATGAACCGATTGCTTATTTTTTGGCTGGCACTGCCTTTTTATTAAAGGGTCAAATTGAAAACGGCATCCTTTTTATTTCAGAATCTATTGAAATCAACGAAAAGAATAAAGATGCTCGATTCCCGTTGAATATGCGAATGGCATTTAAGTTTTTAGGTCACTTACTAAGGCAAATAAATCTGGTAGATCTGGCTCAAGAGTTGGACGCACTACAGGACAAGCATTATAACAAAGTTGATGTGCAGCGTTTATTGCAACGTTTGAAAACATTGATGGTTTTATCCGAACGTAAGAAAGCGGCTGCTTAAAAGCAACCCGCCATCCCCAAAAGTGTCTTTGGAGATGGCGGTTGCTTGTCACTGCCGGCACCGGGCCGTGCGTGTATGCCTGAACCGTCTCAACCCGGAAACCGGAAGGACAATGAAGGACGCAGAAAAAACGCTACGCCCAAAGCACGGGTGTTTCCTTAAGGGAGACGGTCAGGTGCCTGCGTTAGAAAAGTTGCAGGATGGCCTGTGGTGCGACGTTAGCCTGTGCCAGAGCGGCCACGCCAGTCTGCTGCAAGATCTGCAGGCGGGCCAGTTGCATTTGCTCAAGCGCGAAGTCGGCATCGGCGATGCGGCTCCGAGCGGCCTCGTAGTTGTTCTTGGCCGTGGCCAGGTTATCCATCTTGAACGAAAGCCGCTTCTGGTAGTCACCAATGCGGCCCAATCGCGTGGCCACGTCCTGAATGGCCGCCTCAATGGCCTGCAGCGCATGCGTGGCCTGCGCGACCGTGTCCAGCCCCCAACTTCCATTAGAGAAAACCGAGACACTCGAGATGCTCGCGAACAGCCCTCCCGTTGCAGCACTGGTGTTCGAAATCGCCTCAATCCCTACCTCAAAGTTGTCCTGGGTATCTGTAGAATCACCCACCTGGAAGCGGAGGGAGACGGTTGCGGAGGCACTGAAGAGTGCACGGCCGTTGAACTTGGTGGCGTCGAGGATGTCACCGATTTCGGCGGTGAGTTGGTTGAGCTGGTTTTCGATGGCATCGCGTTCTTCGCTTCCCATTGTGTCGTTGGCAGCCTGGACGACTTTTTCCTTCATGGTTTGGAGGATGTCCATGATGGAGTTGAGGCTGCCTTCGACGACGGTGAGGAGCGATTTGGCGTCGCCGATGTTGGCCAGAGCTTGTTCTTGGCCGCGGATTTTGGCTTTGAGTTTGGAGGCGATGGAGTAGCCGGCCGAGTCGTCTTCGGCGCGGTTGATGCGGCTGCCGGTGGCCAGGCGCAGTTGGCGCAGGCCGAGTTCGCTGTTGGTGCGCTGCAGGTAGGTGTAGGCTTGCAGCGCCTGCAGGTTCGTGTTAATGCGGGTCAGGTCTCCAAAACCCATGGCTCCTTTCAGGTCTGGTTGGACGGTTCAGGCAAACGATTTTCAGAATCTACCGCCTGTATCGGCGCACACCCGCGGCGACTTAAATCCCGCCGGCCATAACAACTGTGCCAGAAGCAAAAAAGGCCCCAGATGGGCCTTTTTGAAGGATTCACAGAATGAGCGACAGGGGATGAAAGCTACCGCCTGCCGAGCTCGCGACTGAAATCCCGGTGGCCGAAGTAGTGCAGCACGTAGGGGAGCTTGCGGAGCTTGTCTTCACCAAAGCCCGGCAGTTTACGCACACGCTGACGGATTTCCGCCAGCGAAGCGCCATCGGCCCACAGCCGCGCGGCCTGGCCGTCGTAATGCATGCAGAGATGGCGTGCGATGGCCTGTGTTAGCTCGGCCATGCGGTTGGTGAACCGGTGCACGGCTGGTTTTTGGGCGAACAGCTGCTGCAGCTCGGTCAGCGGCATCTGCGCGATGCGACCCAGGTCCAGATGGCCCAGCCGGTCGCGCAGCCGGATCGGCCCGGTAAAGGCAAACTCGGCACGCACGCGCTGATCGTAGAGCAACCCCAGCAGCACAGCGTTCGCGTCGCGTCGGAGATAGGCGTCGGCTTCGGGATTGCCGGTGAGCGTCCCGGACAGGTGAAATCGCCCCATCATCCGCACAAAGCCACCTTCCAGATCGCCGGGGTCGAGCGGCGTGATAGCTGGTACGCTTACGCCTGCAGCCATTGCGCTAGCTGTTTCGCGAAGTAGGTGAGGATGACATCGGCACCGGCACGACAGATGGCCGTGAGTGCTTCGAGCACCGCAGCCTTTTCGTCGAGCCAGCCGTTCAGCGCAGCCGCCTTGAGCATGGCATACTCGCCGCTGACATGGTAGGCGGCTACCGGCACGTCAGCGACCTGCTTGATGCGGTAGATGACATCCAGATAGGGGAGCGCCGGCTTGACCATGACCATGTCGGCGCCTTCTTCCAAATCCAGCCGCAGCTCCCGAAGCGCTTCGCGGGCGTTGGCCGGGTCCATCTGATAGGTTTTTTTGTCGGGCGGTACCCCGGGGCGATGGCGTGGGGCCGAGTCGAGCGCATCCCGGAAAGGCCCGTAAAAGGCCGAGGCGTATTTGGCCGTGTAGGACAGGATCGCCACCTCGGTGAAGCCGGCTTCGTCGAGGGCCTGGCGGATGGCCCCTACGCGGCCGTCCATCATGTCTGAAGGAGCCACGATGTCGGCGCCGGCTTGTGCCTGCAAGACAGCCATGCGGGCCAGGATTTCCACCGTCTCATCGTTGAGGATGCGGCCGGCGCGTACGATTCCGTCGTGTCCGTCCGACGAGTAGGGATCCAGGGCCACGTCGGTTATGACCAGGAGCTCAGGCACGGCTTCTTTGACCGCCTGGATGGCCCGGGGATAAAGGCCGTCCGGGTTGAGCGCCTCACGGCCGTCGGGCTTCTTGAGCGATGCGTCCAGCGCTGGAAACAGCGCCACGGCCGGGATGCCCAGGGCATGCAGCTCCCGTGCCTCGCGCACCAGCTCGTCAATGCTGAGCCGATACTGTCCCGGCATCGAGGGCACTTCCTGACGCACGCCGTGACCATCAACGACAAACAGCGGCGCTACGAGCTGGTCTATCGACAGGCGCGTTTCGCGTACCATGCGCCGGATGGCTTCGGTTCGGCGCAACCGCCGGGGACGCTCGACCAGCGAAAGCGCCACACGAGTAGTCTGCATTTCCATGGCCATTTACAGGTTAGTCAGACAAGCACTTTGCGACGCCAGCGGGTGCCTTCGGGTGTGTCCATTACTTCAATGCCCATCTGCAAGAGTTGCTCACGGATAGCATCGGCGCGGGCAAAGTCACGGATACGGCGGGCGGCGTCGCGCTCGGCCAGCAGGCGCTCGACTTTTTCCACAAGCGGGTCTTTTTCGCGTCGCGTGGACGCGCAGGGGCGCTCTGGCGGATAGACAAAGCCCAAGAGTGCGTCGATCTGTTCCAGCCAACGCCGGGCACTTTCGGCCGAGGCCTGGTTGAGCTGGTCGCCAAAGCCCAGGATCAGTTTAACGCCTTCGAGCGCTGTGGCAAGCGCCACCGGTGTGTTCAGGTCGTCGCAGAGGGCTTCGAGCGTCTTATCGTAAATCGCAGAAAGACGATCGCCAAGTCGATCCGGCCCGGAGCGGTCGCTTTCTAGGGCGGCTTTGACGTGCCGAGCGGCTTCCTGATAGCGCTGTACGATCCGGATGCTGTCGTGCAAGTGCTTGCGTGTGAAGTTGAGCGGCTCGCGATACTTACCGGAAATCAACGCGTAGCGTAGCGCCATAGGATCGATGCCGTGGCCACCAGACTCGGGCGGGAAGATCAGCTCGCGCACGGTGAAGAAATTGCCCTTCGACTTGGACATTTTCTCGCCTTCGACGAGCAGAAAACGGGTGTGCACCCAGTAGCGGGCCAATGGTTTGCCGGTGAGGCTTTCGGCCTGGGCTATTTCGCATTCGTGATGCGGAAAGATCAGATCTTCGCCACCCAGGTGCAGGTCGAACGTCGCGCCCAGGTATTCCATCGACATGACCGAGCATTCGATATGCCAGCCTGGAAAGCCCCAACCCCAAGGACTGTACCACTGCATCAGGTGTTTGGGGTCTTTTTTCCACAGAGCAAAATCGCGGGGGTCGCGCTTTTCCGGGTCCTGGACCACGTCGCGTACAGCCTGAGCGAGTTGTTCCGGGTCGCGGTTACCCGAGAGCTTACCGTAGTCGGGAAAACTGGGCACGTGGAAATAGACGCCTTGACGTGTTTCGTAGGCGTGGCCGGTTTTGATCAGTTGTTCGATGGCCAGAATCTGCTGGCGAATGTGCTCAGTAGCCCGGGGACGTACCTCAGGTTCGATCACCTTGAGTGCCTGCCAGTCTTCCAGGAAAGCCTGCGTGTAGTAGCGGGCCAGGTCCCAGATGTTGGGAAAGCGGCGGCCCTCTGCGGATCGCAGGGCGCGCTCCAGCTTGTCTTCGCCGCCGGCGTCGGCGTAGTCGTCGACGGTCAGGTGGCCGACGTCTGTAATGTTACAGACGTAGACCGTTTGCCAGCCCAAGGCCTGCGCCAGGCGTACGATCAGATCGGCCGTCAGAAAGCTACGAAAGTTGCCGATGTGAGCGTACGTGTAGACGGTGGGCCCGCAGGCATACAGCCGGAGGCGATTGTGCTCCAGGGGGTAGATCGGCTCGATCGAGCGCGTGAGCGTGTTGTACAGACGCAGTGTTCTGGAAGGACCCTCCATGCGGTGCAAACGACAATTACTGGCTTCCGGCGCACTCTAACGGTCCGAAGTCCGTCGGGTTGCACGGTCATGAGGTGGTCTGGTGGCGCCGGATTTCCCAGACCAGATGGCGCAGTTCAGGCAGGATCAGTCGGTCAAGGGCCAGCTTGACGGCGTTGAGTGCGCCGGGCATGGAAAAGATCAGCGTGTTTCGGTAAACGCCCCCGATGGCCCGTGAGAGCATGGCACCACTGCCGATTTCTTGGAAAGAGAGCATGCGGAATAGCTCCCCAAAGCCAGGCAGGGTTTTTTCCAGGCGGGCGGCCACCACTTCGTACGTAGTATCCCGGCCACTGATGCCCGTACCCCCGTTGGTCAGGATCACATCGACCCTTCCCGCCAGCTCGTCTAAAAGTGCGCCAATCATCTCAGGTTCATCAGGCACGATGGCATAGTGAGCCACTTGGTGACCGTGCTCCATAAGCCGCTTGCGGATGAGCGTGCCGCTTCGGTCGGTCTCTTCCGTGCGCGTGTCGCTGATTGTGACGACGGCGCAGTGGACGGTAAGTCCGCCTGCTGATTCCTGATGGAGCTGGTAGCTCATGGATGTACTGGGTTGGAGGATTCCGAAGGGGGTTCGCCAAACCAACGGGGTGGATCGTAGCCGTAGCCGCCCCAGGGATGGCAGCGGGCCAGTCGCCAGAGCGTCAGGATCAGCCCCCGGACGGCCCCGTATTTGCGAAACGCCTCGATGGCGTAGGTGGAGCAGCTTGGAGTGTAGCGACAGGTGGCGGGTAGGTGGGGGCTGAGAATCAACTGATACCCCTGCACCAGCCCGATCAGCAGCCGCCGGGGCAGCGTCCAGAGAAAACGGCCAATGGCTCGAAGCACCTTCATGACAGGACCCAAACGCCGCGCCGGTCAATGGGTTCACCGGTGGCCAGCACGGTGTGGGGGGATTGGTCGGGCCGGACGGGGTACGCGGCCGGAAGGAGGTAGCCGATCCCACAGGCGCGACAGGCGGGTTGGCCGGGCAGTTGGTATGGATGTACGCGCCGGTGGCTCCGGATCGAGCTGGGCATCGATTCCATCGAAAAACCGGAACCGCGCCGGGTCGATCTGAGCCACGGCCGGTCCCCGATAGGGACGACCGGCGCTTGCCCACGGTGGTGGATCGTCGGTGGGCATGGAGATAGGGCTGTAAAAATGGCGCACGGTGATCGGAAAGGGCCGGGCCGAGGAGGGCGCCTGAAAAACTTCGAGCGCAATGCGCAGGGCCTGTTGCCAACCGGGTACGGTCGAACGTGGCGTCAGGCTCAGAATTAGATCGCGACGGGGCGTAGGGCGGTTGAAGGCGCTGAACTGCCGTGGCTCCAGTACTACTTCGCGATACGTGTCGCCCCGGTAGCGCGTTTCTACCCGGTTGCGTACGACCCAGGCTACTAACCGCTGCTCCTCGGGACGGTTGCTTTCAGAGTAGATGCACCGGGCCAGCCAGAGCACTTCGTCCTGCTCCAGGGGCGACAGGCGCCGGAAGGCCGCCAGAAAATCGCGGTGGCTGAGTGAATCAGGCGGACTGGATGCGCCAGCTCCTGGGAGCGCCAGTAAAATCAGCCAGTAGATTGCCAGACCGCGCAGCATGGGTTTCGGGGTGTGAACTAACCAGGCAAAGTGACGTCAAAACACATACCGGGGTGCCGATCGGGCATTTCAGGTTAAAAGTTCGTAGAGAGCGGACGATTGGTGCGAAAGGCCGGGTATTTTTGCCAGAAAAGTTTGCCACAAACCTCGCGAAAGTCATGGATGCACAGGCACTTTTGGAAGCTGTTCGCTTCAATGAGCAAGGGCTGGTGCCTGCCATCGCGCAGGATGCTGAGACAGGCGAAGTTCTGATGGTGGCCTACATGAACGAAGCGACGCTGCGCCAGACGCTGGAGACCGGATTGATGACCTACTGGAGCCGATCGCGCCAGGAGGTCTGGGTCAAGGGCGCTACCAGCGGCCACACCCAGGAGGTGCGCGAGGTGCGCATCGACTGCGATGGTGACGTGCTGCTGTTCAAGGTGAAGCAAAACGGCGGGGCGGCCTGCCATACCGGCCACCGTTCCTGCTTCTACCGGAAGCTGGAAAACAACCGGCTTGTCGAAACCGATGCTCCGGTATTTGACCCAGAGCAGGTATATCGGAAATAAATTGTTTACCTTTCTTTCCCTGGAGCACAGACTTGTTGAGATCTAAGCCAGGGGTCTGGAGGGACGGTACAGAGCTTGCTACAGCTCGGGGCGGACCCAGCCGGTATGAACTATGCGAGCGGCACTGCTACTGTTGCTGATCGGGTGCTTCTGGGAGAGCGCATGGGCGCGGGCGCTACCTCAGGTAACGCGTGTGTCGTTTGCGCCGCGCTCCGATCAAAGCGGTTACGTGATTCGGATTCACACGACCGATCACGTGGGAGCCTACCAGGAGCCGGAGTGGCTGGACGCCCATCGCCTGCAGCTTGTGTTGTATTACACCGAGCCGGCGCCCGATTTGCAGCACGATCCACCGCGGGGACCGATCCAGGCCTATACGATCGAACCACGTAATGGACATCTGATTTTTCAGTTTAAACTGGACGAACACGTTACAGCCGAGGCAGCAGCTTACCGAGACCGCTTCTCGACGGACATTCTCATTGGTCTGACCATTATGCAGCGCAATCGGCCGGTAGCCGAGGCAGAAGTCCTGCCCCAACCGGTCACGAATGAATCGGCGCCGGCACGGACGGTGGCACTGGAGCGCCAAACCACCACAACGCCCCGGGTGGCCGATCGCTGGCACCTGGATACTGTCGTGATCGATCCCGGGCACGGCGGAAAGGATCCAGGCGCGGTGGCCAACGGCGTGCAGGAAAAAGACATTACACTGGCTGTGGCGCTAAAGTTGGGCGAGTACCTGGAGCGCTTACTGGGCGTGCGGGTTGTCTACACGCGTAAGGACGATCGGTTTGTTGGACTGCGGGAGCGTGGCCGCATCGCCAACGAAGCAGGTGGCAAGCTCTTCATCTCGCTGCATTGCAATGCGCAGCCTGGCAATCCCCGGGTGTACGGTGCTGAAACGTACTTTCTCGGTTTACATAAGACCGAGGCAGCCCGCCGCGTGATGGAGCGGGAAAACAGCGTTGTGCGCCTGGAAGACGATCCGTCCCAGTACGAGCACTTCACCGAGCAGGAGCTGATCCTGATGACGCTGGCGCAAAGCGCCTACCTGCGCAAAAGCGAGAAGCTGGCCATGCTCGTGCAAGCGCAGTTTGCTGAGCATGTGGGACGGGTTAACCGGGGTGTCAAACAGGCCGGCTTCTACGTGCTCTGGAGCGCTTCGATGCCGGCTATCCTGGTGGAACTGGGCTTTCTGACCAGTCCCCAGGAGGCGGCTTTTCTCAAAAGCGAGGAAGGCCAGGCCTACATGGCTAGCGCCATCTTCCGGGCAGTGCGCACCTTTAAGGAACACTACGAGCGGGAGCTGGCGTTTCCAGCCGCGCGATGACCTCGGGCTCGAACTTATCTGATGGAAGATATGAACGCAACGGCGCTGGAAACGCTCAAGCAAGCCATTCGCACGGTGCCCGATTTTCCCGAACCGGGCATTCAGTTCAAGGACATTACCCCGGTACTGGGGCATCCCGATCTGCTCCGCCTGGCCATCGAAGCACTGCTGGAGCCATTTCAGGAGCGGGAAATTACAAAGGTGGTGGGGATCGAATCGCGGGGCTTTATTCTGGGCGGCATGCTGGCGCATCATCTGGACGCCGGATTTGTGCCGGTGCGCAAGAAGGGCAAGTTGCCCTACCAAACCCTTGCGGAAAACTATCAACTGGAATACGGCACCGATACGATCGAAATGCACATCGACGCCATTGAACCTGGCGATCGCGTGTTGATCCACGACGATGTGATCGCTACGGGCGGGACAGCCGAGGCTACGATTCGCCTGGTCGAGCGGGCCGGCGGCAAAGTGATCGGTTGTGCATTTTTGATTGAACTGATGGCGTTGCAAGGACGCAAGCGCCTGCCGGCTCACGTGCCGGTTCATGCGGTACTCCAGCTCTGAAAAGCCATGCACAGAAATAGCGGATGGCTTGCGCTGGCATTGCTGGCGTTTACGCTAGTGCTGGCCGGTTGTGAGGCAGCGGCCAGCGAGCGGCTGACACTGCCGGAGATTGAGGTGTCGTTTCGCTTTGAGGTGAGGGGTGAGGCCTTGACCGACGGGCAGCCCTATACGGCTACCGCAACCAATACAGTCGATCTAACAGCGGCCCTCCAACAGCGAGGGGGCTATACCAAAAATGAAGTAGTAGCCGCTACGGTAACGGCCGCCGAAATCGAGCGCATTCAGCCCGCGTTGACCGATCTATCGGAATTGCTCAGCGAAGCGCGGGTGTTGCTGACGGCCTCCGGGCTGAGCGATCTGGAGGTGGCGTCGCGTACTGGATTTCCGGACGACGAGACGGCTTCACTGGCACCTCGAAACAGTACGGACGTCGCCGCCTTCGTGAAAAAGCCTGCCTTCGGGGCGAAACTACGGTTAGTGCCTCTGCAACCGGATGCTAGCGAAACCTACATCTATGAAGTGCGCCTGACGCTGCGCGTTCAGGTCGAAGGTGTCTGACGGACGGCAATGCAGGAGATCTCGACGCGGGCGCCCCGGGGCAGGGCAGCTACCTGCACCGCTTCGCGCGCAGGTAGCGACTCGTTGAAGTAGCGGGCGTACACTTCGTTGATCTGCGCGTAATCGTTGATATTGGTCATGTACACCGTGCAGCGCACCACATCTCTGTAATCCATACCGGCGGCACGTAGTACTGCGCCCAGATTTTCCAGCACCTGCTCAGTCTCTCGCTCGATGCTGTCAGTGATCAGGCTTCCGGTCTTCGGGTCGATGGCGATCTGGCCGGAGCAGTAGAGCGTGTCGCCCACCAGCACGGCCTGGCTGTACGGACCAATGGCCGCCGGCGCACGTGGCGTCTTGATGATCGTTCGCTCTGGCACGGTGAAGATTCCGTCGATGGTCTACAGATCTCGTTGGCCATTATTAACTTGCAAAACACCATTACTGAACAGCAAGCGAAGAATCCGCTAAAGACGTCATGGAACTGGGATTGCAGGATCGCATCGCACTGGTTACCGGTGCCAGTAGCGGGTTGGGATGGGCGGCAGCCCTGGAACTGGCTCGCGAAGGGTGTCGCGTGGCCATCTGTTCGCGCTCAGCGACGCGCATTCAGGCAGCGGCCCGCCGCATTGTTGAAACGCTTGGCCTTGCTGAAGACCGGGTGCTGCCAATGGTCTGCGACGTGACCGAGGAGGCGCAGATCATTCGGATGATCGAACAGGTGGTGGATCACTGGAACGGCCTAAACATCCTGGTAACGAACGCCGGGGGACCTCCAGCCGGCTACATTGGCGACTTTACGGCCGACGACTGGCGAACCGCCCTGGAGCTGAATCTACTCAGCACGATCAACCTTTGCCGGCATGCGCTGCCGCATCTGCGCCGCGCAGCCCGCGAGCCGAATGGCCTGGCCCGCATTCTGATGATCACGTCGATTTCAGCCAAACAGCCGATTCCGAACCTTTATCTATCGAACGCCGCGCGAGCGGGTGTGCAGGGCTTTGCGAAGAGTCTGGCCGAAGAACTGGGGCCTGAAGGCATCACCGTCAACACGCTGCTGCCGGGCTACACGCGCACCGAACGGTTGCAGGAACTGGCCCGGGTGCAGCAGCAGCGCACCGGCCGCTCCATGGAAGAAATTGAAGCAAGCTGGGCCGAGCAAGCCGCGCTGAAGCGGATCGGTGAACCCCATGAATTTGCGGCGGCCGTGGCCTTTCTGGCCAGTGCGCGGGCCAGCTACATCACGGGCGTGGCCTTCCCGGTCGATGGCGGACGCTCGAAGCACCTGCTCTGAGGCGCCGGAACGGGCAGCCGACCTTACCGTACAACCGCCGCGCATGCCCTAAGCAAAAAAAACGAGCGTAGGCGGAGATGAGTCGGCATGGTCGGGTACTGGTTGCGATGAGTGGTGGGGTGGATTCGTCCGTAACGGCCGCCCTTCTGCACGAGCAGGGCTACGAGGTCGTGGGCATCACGATGAAGACGTGGGATTACACCTCCAGCGGCGTACGTACGGGCAAGGAAGTGGGGTGTTGCTCGCTGGAGTCCATGAACGATGCCCGCGCCGTGGCCGTACGGCTGGGCTTCCCGCATTTCATCGTGGACATCCGCGAGGAGTTCGGTGACTGGGTGATCGAACGCTTCACCGAGGAGTACCTGGCCGGCCGAACGCCCAATCCCTGCATTCTCTGCAACACGCATATCAAGTGGGCGGCGCTGCTGCGACGGGCCGATCGGCTCGGCTGCGACTACATTGCCACCGGGCATTACGCTCGCATTCGCTACGACGAGTCGCTGGGGCGCTACGTTATCTCGCGCGGGCGGGACCTGAATAAGGATCAGAGCTACGTGCTCTGGGGCATTGCCCAAGAGCACCTGGCCCGTACGCTCCTACCACTGGGCGACTACACCAAGCCCGAAATCCGACGTATGGCCGCCGAGATGGGCTTCGAGCGGCTGGCCCAGAAGCCAGATTCCTACGAGATCTGCTTCATTCCAGACAACGATTATCGACGCTTTCTGCGCCAGCGCGTGCCCAATCTGGACCAGAAGGTCGGTCCGGGCAAGTTTGTGCTGCAGGACGGCACCGTGGTGGGCACGCACCAGGGCTATCCGTTCTACACGATTGGTCAGCGACACGGCCTTGGGCTGGCGCTCGGCTATCCCGTCTACGTCACCCACATCGATCCAGAGACGAACACGATCACCGTCGGACCGCGCGAAGCGTTGCTTCGTCAGCACCTGGTAGCCCGTCAGATCAATCTGGTCAAGTACCCCAACCTGTACGAGGAACGTCCGGCCATTGGCAAGATTCGGTACAAGGACGAAGGCGCGCCCTGCCTGGTCTGGCAGGAGGGGGACGCGCTGCACGTGGCCTTTGCCGAGCCCCGTCCGGCCATCACGCCGGGACAGGCCGTCGTGCTTTACGAAGGCGATGACGTGCTGGCCGGGGGTTGGATCCACGAGGTGCTGGCCACCGAAGACGCGCCGGCCACGGCCGCATTGAAAAGCTTGCCGTAGCTCGCTTCTGGTCGTAGATTCTGGATAAAAAGCGGGAGCATGGGCAAAGCACGGCTGCTGCTCATCGAAGACGAGGCAGAAGTACGCGAAGCACTGACGCTGTGCCTGGAGGCAGCGGGCTACGAAGTGGACGCCGTCGCTACCGGCGAAGCAGGGCGCGAGAAGGCCATCAGGGTGCCCGGTTACGATCTGATCATCCTGGATGCGCGGCTTCCGGGACGTGATGGCTTTGAAGTGCTTCGGGAGTTGCGCGAGGAGGACGGGGTGATGACGCCGGTCCTGATGCTTACCGGGCTGAGCGATCGGGAGCACCGCCTAAAGGGTTTGGGGCTGGGCGCCGACGATTATGTGACCAAGCCTTTTGTCCCCGAGGAACTACTGGCCCGCGTAGAGGCCGTGCTGCGACGTGCGCAGCGACAGCCCCATCCCGAAAAGCGTCGCTTCCGAGTGGGGGGCATCGAGGTCGATCTGGTGGACGAAACGGTGACGCGCAATGGCCAACCGGTGGCGCTGACCGAAATGGAATTCCGGCTGCTCCGCTATCTGATCCTGCACCGCGGCCGCACCGTCACCCGTGAGCAGTTACTTCGGGAAGTCTGGCAGCTTCCACCTACTGTGCAGACCCGCACCATCGATCGCCACATCAACGCCCTTCGCAAAATTATGGATGGCGAGAACGAAGCAAGCTGGCCGATTCAGAGTGTCTATGGGATCGGCTACCGGCTGGTGGGCGGAGAGTTTGTTGATTGATCCTCCATGCGAAGGCGATAGCCCTTCCCGTACACGGTTTCGATGTAACGAGGCTGGCGCAGGTCGGGTTCGATTTTTTTGCGAATCGAAGCAATATGCCGATCGATCGTCCGCGTCTCAACATCGCCGATGATGTGCCACACGTCGCGCAGGAGTTGTTCGCGCGTAACGACCTCGCCCCGATGGTGAATCAGGTAGCGGAGTACGTTCAGCTCCATGGCCGTGAAGTTAATACGCTCGGCGCCCCGATAAGCTTCGTGTGTGCTGAAGTTGATTTCCACATTGCCGATCCGGTAGATCTGCATGGGCGCCCGATCGGGCGGTTGTGTCCGCTGCAGGATGGCCCGTACGCGGGCGGCTACTTCGTCTGGGTCGAAGGGTTTGACGATGTAGTCGTCGGCTCCCAGACCGAAGCCTTGCAAGACCTGCTCGCGCTCGCCGCGGCCGGTGAGGACCAGTACAGGTGTCTCCAACCCGCGTCGGCGCATTTGCTGCAATACTTCGAAGCCGCTTTGATCGGGCAGCATCACGTCGAGCAAGACGACGTCAAACTGATGGGCGTTCGTGAGCAGTTCGAGCGCGGCACGCGCTTCCGGGACATGGGTAACGCGATAGCCCTGCAGCTCAAAAAAATCCTCAAGGGCCTGGGCAACGTCGGCGTCGTCTTCAACGATCAGCATGTGATAGGTCGGCGTCGACTCGGCCATGGGGCTGCTTATGCGCTGATTGAACGGGAACGCTTTCCAGAGATTAGTAACGGAAAGAGCCACTGTCAACTTTCTGCATCCGTTAAAAAGCATTGGAAGCCATGGATGAAGCTTTTCTGCTGAAACTTCTGGAAACCCCCAGTCCGTCGGGGTTTGAGCAACCCCTGCAGCGCACCTGGGTGCAGCACGTGAAGCCGTGGGCCGACGCCGTCGAGCAGGACAGCTACGGCACGGTCTGGGCCGTAAAGCGTGGACGGGCCGATAGGCCGCGGCTGATGCTGGAGGCCCATGCCGATGAGGTGGGCTTCATTGTGCAGCACATTTCAGACGAAGGGTTTCTGTACATTGCACCCATTGGTGGGGCCGATCGGGTGCTGGCCCGTGCGCGCCGCGTGCAGGTGCTGGGCAGTAACGGACCAGTAGACGGCGTGCTTGGACATACGGCCATTCACCTGCGTGATCCCAAAGATGAGAAGGTGCCTGAGTGGCATGAACTGTTCGTGGACGTAGGTGCCCGCAACCGGGAGGAAGTGGCGGCGCTGGGCATCCGCGTGGGGCATCCGGTGGTGCTGGCTGAGGGGCCGTTTCGGCTCCAGGGACGGCGGTTGGTGGGACGCGCGCTCGACAACCGGCTGGGTGGCTTCATTCTGGCACAGGTGCTGGCCGCGCTGGCCCAAACACCCGCAGCGGCAACCGTCTATGCGGTCAATGCGGTGCAGGAAGAGACAGGGGGTTACGGCGCGCGCATGGTGGCTTACCGATTGCACCCCGATCTGGCCCTTGTGCTGGAGGTAACGCACGCCACCGATACGCCCGGTATCGACGCCCGGCGACATGGATTCGTCCGGTTGGGAGGCGGACCTGTTTTGACGCACGGCACAGCCAACCATCCACTCCTGGTTGAGCGCCTACTGGCTGTGGCCGAAGCCGAAGGGGTTCCCGTGCAGCACGAGGCGTCGTCCCGACGCACCGGAACCGACGCTGACGACATCTTTCCGACACGCGGAGGCATCCCCTGTGCACTGGTTTCGGTGCCGCTTCGCTACATGCACTCCCCCGTCGAGGTGGTCGATTTGGACGACGTAGCCCACACGGTACGGCTGCTGGTAGCCTTCGTGCGCAGTCTGCAGCCGAACGAGCGCTTTCTTCCGGAACTGACGGCGTGAGCTTAGAAGAACGGCAGGAAGCGATCGATCAGGTGTTGCGCTTGCTCGCCGTAAGGCGGATAGAGTCGGCGAAGCAGCGGAAAGTCAAACCGCCGGTAGACCACGGGCCGTTCGTTGGAGAAAGCCAGAAAGCCGTGGTAGCGGTAAGCCTTGCCGATTCCGCTGGGGCCGACGCCGCCGAACGGTAGGTCGGGGTGGTTGAAGTGCAGCAGCGTATCGTTCACGCAACCACCACCGGCCGAGGTGTGATGCAGCACGTGCTGCACGCGCCGGTCGTCCCGGGCAAACACGTAGAGCGCCAGCGGTTTGGGGCGGTGGTTGATGGCCTCCAGTGCTTCGTCCAGATGATCGAAGGACTGAACGGGCAGGAGCGGACCGAAGATTTCTTCCTGCATGATGGCGGCCTCGTCGGGCACGTGCGTCAGTACAGTGGGCGGCACAAAGCGTTCTTTCGCATCCCAGGGGCCACCTATTGCCTCGCGGGCACCACGGGCCCGTGCATCTTCGTACAGATGGCGCAGGCGCTCAAAGTGCCGGTCGTTGACGATCCGGGCGTAACTATCGCTCCGGCGCCAGGCTTCAGGGTTCGGTCCGTAAAACGTTTCGATCTGCGCTCGGAGCGCTGCCACCAGTTCATTGTGCAGGCTGCGGTGTACCAACACGTAGTCGGGCGCAATGCAGGTCTGGCCTGCGTTGGTAAATTTGCCCCAGGCAATCTTTTCGGCGGCCTGCTCGACGTCGGCCGTTTCATCGACAAGGGTGGGCGACTTGCCTCCCAGTTCAAGGGTGACGGAGGCCAGATGGCGGGCAGCGGCCTCCATAACCAGGCATCCTACCCGTGGACTTCCTGTGAAGAAGATGTGGTCGAAGGGCAGCTCCAGCAGCGCTTCGGCTACCGTATGATCGCCTTCGAAAACAGCCACCTCTTCTGGATCGAACACCTCTTCGATGATGCGTCGAATGGTACGGGCGCTGTTGGGAGCAAACTCTGAGGGCTTGACGATGGCGCAGTTGCCTGCAGCGATGGCCGTCACGAGCGGGGCAAGCGTCAGCGTGAAGGGGTAGTTCCAGGGCGAAAGGATGAGCACCACGCCTTTGGGTTCGTAGCGGATCTCGGCACGTGTGCCCAGGTGCGTCAGTGCCGTGCCCACGCGTTTGGGGCGCATCCAGTGGGCCAGATGGCGGGCTACGTAGCGGGCTTCGGTAACGACAGGTGCGATTTCAGTCAGGTCCACTTCCAGGGGCGGTTTCCGGAAATCGGCCCAGAGCGCTGCTCGGATGGTTTCGCGATGATCCAATACGGCTTCGCGCAGGCGGATGAGCTGGCGTCGCCGCGCGCGTGCGGTGCGGTTACGGATTGCGGTATGGTGCTGCCGCTGGCGTTCGAAGACTTCGGCCATGGTGCGCGCCAGCTCCGGCGTGCAGGGCATGGCGGACGGGTGGGGCGTCATGGTTTTACTGCGGGGGAGGTTGGACATTCTGATTTACTGATTTAATAGTATACGTTTTTGAAACATACGTCAAGGCTTCGGAACAATTCTCCGGCTTGCTTCGCTTCTTTACGGAGGCGGAACCGTTCACCAGACATTTGGGGGAGCCATGAAGGCGCTGCTGGTTGTGGACGTGCAGAACGACTTCTGCCCTGGGGGCGCCCTACCGGTACCCGAAGGCGATGCGGTCGTTCCGGTGATCAACCGATTGATTCCGTATTTTGAGAACATTATCCTGACGCAGGACTGGCATCCAGCGGGTCACCACTCGTTTGCCTCGGCGCATCCCGGCAAAAAGCCGTTCGAGACGATCCAGCTCAGCTACGGCGAACAGGTGCTCTGGCCGGATCACTGTGTGCAGGGCCTGCCAGGCGCTGATTTTCACCCGGAGCTGGACACCACGCGCGCACAGCTTATCATCCGGAAAGGATTCCGAAAGGAGATTGACTCCTATTCGGCTTTTTACGAGAACGATAAACAGACCACGACGGGCCTGGCTGGTTATCTGAAAGAGCGAGGCATTAGGACGCTGTACGTAGTCGGTCTGGCAGCCGACTTTTGCGTAAAGTGGTCGGCGCTCGATGGGCGTCGGCTGGGCTTTGACGTGTACGTGGTGACCGATGCCACGCGCGGCATCGACACGAACGGCTCGCTGGCGCGCGCCTGGGAAGAGATGAAGGCAGCCGGCGTGCACCTGATTCCTTCCGATGAAGTGATCCGCCATGTCGAGCCGGTAGCCTGAGCCAAGGAGTTTGATTCATGAAAGGCGGGGCGTTTGAGGCAACCACCAGACGCCCCGCTTTTTTTGAGAACTTCTGCTGGTGATTTAACGTTGGGCTGCACGTCTTTCAGCGGCTCTGCGCTTAGGTTCGGCTGAATGGTCCTGCGGTATAGTCTGCATTACTTGATTGCCCGAGGAATTCCGGCACTGATAAATTTTCTGGCAATCGCCGTCTATACACGGTTGCTGTCTCCGGATGCGTATGGGCGCTACATTCTCATACTGGCCGGCGTCAACATAGCAAATCTTACTGTTTTTCAATGGCTTCGATTGTCGCTGGTACGTTACCTGCCGGCGTATCAGGAGCAGGAAAGCGCATTGCTGGGCACTATTGGCTGGATTTACCTGATGCTGATGGGCGGAGTGGGTGTGCTGGGAGGGGTAGCGGTTGGGTTGGTTGGCGCGGGGGACTGGCAGCGTCTGGTGTTGGTGGCGGTGCTGTTGTTGTGGATGCAGGCTTGGTTTGAACTCAATGTGGAATTGTTGCGGGCCCGATTGCGGACGTGCGCGTATGGTTGGGCGATGGGCGTGCGAAGTGTAGGAGCGCTGGGCTTGGGCACGCTGTTCATTCTGAGCGGGTTGGGGGCTTTCGGGCCCCTGTGGGGGTTGGTATTAAGTATGGCAGGAGTTGGCCTTGTTTTTGCGTATTGGCACTGGCGCGCTGTTAAGCTGCGACTGGATAGCGAGTATTTGCGTTCTCTGCTACGTTACGGTTTGCCGCTGGCTGGGACGTTGGCTTTGAGCTACATCGTCAGTGCTTCCGATCGCTTCCTCATCTCCTGGTTTCTGGATGAAGCACAGGCTGGCATTTATGCAGCAGGTTACGATCTGGCCAATCAGCCCGTAATTCTGTTAATGAGCATTGTTAATCTGGCTGCCTATCCCTTGATCGTGCAGGCGTGGGAGCGTGAAGGGGAGAGGTCGGCACAGGCTTATTTAGTCCGTAACCTACGTCTGTTGTTGATGGTGGGTGTGCCTTCAACCGTGGGACTGGCTATGCTGGCCCGGCCTTTTGGAGAGTTGGTGCTGGGTGCCTCTTTTCACTCGGCCCGGGCAGTGATTCCTCTGATCGCCTTGGGCACGCTGCTGGACGGACTGCGAGTGTATCATGCTGATTTGGCGTTTCATCTGGGGAAGCGTACCTCCAGGCAGCTTCAAATTATTCTGTGGGTGTTTTTAATCAATCTGGGGCTCAACTTGCTCTGGATTCCACGCATGGGAATTATGGGAGCTGCCTGGGCTACGGTTGTTGCCTATGGTATCGCGCTGGTTTTGAGTATCTGGAAGGGAAGAACTATTCAGCCGGTTTCGCTTGGCTTTCAGGAATTGTTGCGTACAGGAGGGGCTGGGATTGGAATGGGATTGGGACTCTGGATACTCATGCCCCAGATCGGATGGGTGGGAGCCGGGATAGTAGGGGTGGTTGTTTATGGAGTGCTACTGTGGGTATTATATGCTCGACACAAAATTGCGGTCTAAATGCGTCGTCAGCCCCTGGTAACCATAGGATTGCCCTTCAGAAATCCGGGACGCTGGCTTGAAGAGGCGATTCGCTCGATTTTTGTCCAGACCTATCAGGAGTGGGAGCTACTCCTGGTCGACGATGGGTCAGATGATGGTTCGATCGAGCGGACGGCCCGCATTAAGGATTCGAGGGTACGGCTCCTTTACGATGGGATGCATCGCGGCCTGGTAGCCCGGCTGAACCAGATCACACAGCTTGCTTCAGGAGAGTATCTGGCCCGTATGGATGCAGACGATCTGATGCACCCAGAGCGGCTGCAACGACAAGTTGCTATTCTTGAGCAGCAACCAGAGGTAGATGTTGTGGCAACTGCAGCAATTGTGCTGGATATTACAGGCGAACCGGTGGGCTACTTGGATTTTGCGCAGCACGCAACCGGTCCTAAGGGGTTGCTGGGTACGTTCAAGTGGGGAGCTGTCATTCATCCGACCATTACAGGGCGGCGCCACTGGTTTCTGGCGCATCCTTACGATCAACGGTATCCACGGGCTGAAGACAGGGAGCTGTTCGTACGTACTTGGGAGCAAGTCTGTATTCGACATGTAAGTGACCCCCTGTATTTTTACCGTTTTGTGGGTGGAGTTCGCCTACAGGCCTTTCTGGAAAGCTATCGATCAGAACGAAAAATCCTGCTCCGCTACGCACCAGATCGGCTTGGGTGGAGGTCTACGCTGGGCCTGTACCTTCGTTCTCTGGGCAAAAGTGTGGTGTTGCGGGGGTTGGCGGTCTTGCGGCAACATCAGCGCCCGTTTGTACGCAAAGGAGTATCTCTGACCATTGAGCAACGATCAGCAGTCTCTCAGATTCTGGCGCAGATCCGGAATACCTCCGTGCCAGGATGGTCGGACTGAGCTTACCAGCGCTTTCTACCTTTTTTAGCGCAACGCTGACTTTTGTGAGCCTTCGTTTTCGCCCTATTTTAAGCTGAAAAGCGCTGATCTAGATGAAGGTGGTACACCCCGTGCTTCATACACCTGGCCTTTTACATATTGCCTTCCTGATTACGCGCACAGACGAAATCGGGGGGGCTCAGATGCATGTGTTTGAACTGGCCCGCTGTCTGTTTACTCACGGCGTCCGGGTTACGGTCTTGGGAGGAGGAATGGGAACGTTTGCGGAAATGCTCCGGCGTGCTGGCATTCCCTATCAGAACGTTCCACGACTGGTACGTCCGATCCGTCCCGGGACGGATTGGCGCTGTTTCTGGGAATTGCGTGCAGTCTTGAAGCGGCTCCGACCTAACCTGCTAACGGTGCACTCGTCCAAGGCAGGATGGCTTGGACGCCTGGCTGCACGTAGCCTGAGACTACCTGTCATTTTTACGGTCCATGGCTGGGCATTTACTGAAGGGGTTCCACCTATTCGACGGACACTATATGCGCTTGCCGAACGCATGGCAGCGCCTTGTGCTGACCGAATTATTACCGTCTCGGAATATGATCGCCAACTGGCTCTGCGTCATCACATTGCTTCGGCAAACCGGTTGGTGACGGTACACAATGGCATTCCCGATATTGCTCCCTTCCAGAGAGCCAGACCCGGTGAGGGGGAACGGGTTCGTCTGGTTATGGTTGCGCGTTTCAGTCCGCCAAAAGATCAGGCATTGCTAATTCGTGCACTGGCAGGTCTGTCAGCATTGCCTTGGGAATTAGAGTTGATCGGTGATGGCCCACTGCGGGTTGCTAGTGAACGATTGGTCCACCAACTACAACTGAACGACCGGGTACATTTTCTGGGCGAGCGTCAGGACGTGGCCGACCGGCTCTCGAAAGCACACATTTTTGTGCTGGTCTCCAACTACGAAGGGCTTCCACTCAGTATTTTGGAAGGAATGCGTGCCGGCCTTCCGGTAGTGGCCTCGGATGTCGGTGGGGTTCATGAGGCCGTTTTGCAGGAAGAAACCGGATTGTTGTTTCCAAGGGGAGATGTTGAAGCTTTGCGCAGTGTGCTACGTCGGCTGATTGAACAGCCGGAGTTACGCGTGCGGCTGGGATGTGCTGGTCGTCGACGCTATGAGCAGGCCTTTACCCTGGATCACATGGTAGCCAGAACATGGGCGGTCTACGAAGCTGTGCTTCAACAGAAAGCACTACGTGAGCCATGATTTACTTGGTCGGTTGGCTTCTGGTCTATTACTACTTGGCTGTTCGTTTGCTGGTGCGGCATCGCGCCCGTCTGCTCGCCCTTGCCGTACTGCTGTTGCTTGGAGGGTTGGCAGTCTTTCGGGGGCAAGTAGGAACCGACACCTTTGCCTATGAAAAAGCTGTCTTTGATCCAGAACGTATGACCGGTATTGAACCTGGTTTCCAATTGATTATCTTCTTATTGAAAAGCTTGGTTGCAGATCCTGTCTTTGTTATTCGAGCTATTACAGCTATTTTTACTCTCTTGATGTGCTGGTTTGTCTGGCAGGCAGATGACGATGAGTTGTTTTTTGTTATGTCTTTTATCATTCCTATATTTTTTTATTCTTTCAGTATGAATGTTTTGCGCATGGGATTAGCTTCTGCTGTTTTTCTAATCGCCTTGCAATTTGATCGAAAAAAACAGATTCATAGGGCTGTTTTGCTTGCATTTATGTCATTCTTGTTTCATTATTCCATGATTTTTGCTATTCTTTACCTATGGCTTGTTGATGAGAAAATTAGCGGAAAATATAGAGTAATTGGAACATTTTCTTTAATAGTAGCAGTATTACTACTTGTTATTATGAATGAGGCATATTTTGCAACAAAATTTCAGAATTATGCTCTCATAGAACCGCCCGGAATGCTTTCAGGACTGTCACGGGTGATCTTATGCGTAATTCTGTTGGGCGGGGTCTGGCTTTCATCGTTACCTCGCCCGGAAATTCACCGGTTGGTTCTTTGGACCCTGCTTTTTATGGGAGTATTCTGGGGAGTCACGCGTATTTCGTATGCCGGACTGCGCATGTTGGACCTTCTGGTTTTTGTCCTTGCGGTAGCTATTATGCGTGCCTATGGCCGCATGGCCCAACCGGTTGATCGTAGTGTGCGGGCAAGCTGGTTGCTGGCAGGAGTTGTGGGAGCGGCGGGCGTCTATCGAAACATGCTCCAGGAAAGTTTCTGGTCTAATAGTCCCTGGCTACCCTACCACACGGTTTTCGACCGTTAAGGTGTCTGGAGCTCGGCAGCGACGGCTTCGACGGTCTCCCAGACGCGCAGCAGATTGCCCCCCAGAATTTTTTCAAGATCTTCTTCGCTGTAGCCGCGGCGTAGCAGTTCAGCTACCAGGTTAGGGTACATCGATACGTCCTGCAGCCCTTTTGGTAAGGCAAAGACGCCGTCGAAGTCGGAACCCAGGCCCACGTGATCGATGCCCACCAGCTGCACTACGTGGTCGATGTGATCGGCTACATTAGCCACCGTGCCAATAGGATAGCGCTTGCGCTGCAGCGCCAACCAGCGCCGTCCCGCCTGCGAATCCGGATCGATGCCTTGCGCTTCTAGCTCGGCCCGCAGTTGCCGACGGAGTGAGTCGCCTATAGCCTGGTATTCGCCACGCAGGAACGAAGAGCCGAAGTTGATCATGATGACGCCGCCGTTGGCGGCCAGCGCCCGGATCATCTCATCGCTCATGTTGCGCTCCCAGCCGGGCGTGAAATGTCGCGCCGACGAGTGCGAAGCGATCACCGGCGCCTTCGTGCGGCGCAGCACGTCATAAAAGGCGCTGTCGGATACATGCGAGACGTCGATGAGCATGCCGAGCCGGTTCATTTCGTCAACGACCTGCTCTCCAAACGGACTCAATCCGTTCCAAACGCGCGTCGTGTCGTAGGAACTGTCACAGATCTGGTTGCTGCGGGCATGGGTAAGCGTGACGTACCGGATGCCGCGCTCGTAGAAGTAAGCGACGTTGCGCAGGTCGCCCTCCAGACCGGATCCGTTCTCCATGCCCATAAGCAGGGCAAGTCGTCCTTCCTGATGGGCACGGCGCACATCTTCTGGCGAGCGTGCCAGCATGAACTTGTCAGGGGCTTGGCGGGCCAGCGCTTCGACCAGGTCGATCAGCGAATCAGCCAGCGCTTGGGAGGCCCCGGGCGTGTCCTGCAGCTCGGCCGGTAGGTAGATGGAGAAAAACGGGGCGTCCAGACCACCCGCGCGGGCGCGCTCGTAGTCGAAATCGCCCAGCTCGGTGCGCCGGGAGACGTCTTCCGGAAACTGACGCAGCCGATAGGGCACGTCGATGTGGCCGTCGATCAGGATGAACCGTTGCGTGAGCGCTCGGGCATGTTCCAGCAGCCGCTGCTCCTCAGAGCGGCAGGCGGCCAGCATTCCGGCCAGCAACCCTGCGAAAATAACCGCACGCATTGAAACCATCGGACAGGTTGGCGATCACCAAAGAATACCAAACAACAGTTACCATGGCAACCGGACGGCCTGTTGTGTCTGGATCAGATAGGCGGGCGTCTCCAGAAGTCGGGCGCCGTACCAGGAGAATGGCTGGCCGTCGACCAGCAGGAAGGTGGCTGCAGGACACAGCGGCCGTAGCTCCTCGATGTGTTTTTCCTTGAACGGATACGGTTCGCTGCTGAGCAGCACAACTTCGGGGTGCTGTACGCGGATTTCCTCAGGCGTCAGCACGGGGTAGCGCGTCCGGTCGGCGCACATGTTCGCGAAGCCTCCGCGCTGGAGTATGTCGTGGATGAATGTGTCGTGGCCGACGCTCATGTAGGGGGCACGCCAGATCAGGTAGAGCGTGCGCCTGGGGCGATAGGCCGGCAGGGCCGCAAAGCGTTCGGCAATAGCAGTGGCCAGCGCTTCAGAAGCTGCTTCGGTGCCGGTCAGATAGCCAACCTGGCGGATCATCTGCAGCGCCTCCTCCAGCGTGCGCACGTGGGTGACGAAGACGGGCACGTGCGGATCCAGCGTCTCGACGATCTCGCGGGTGTTCTCTTCCAGGTTGGCCAGGACCAGATCGGGTTGCAGACCCAACAGGCGGTCGTAGTTGACCTGTTTGGTGCCGCCTACGATCGTTTTACGGCGCTTCCAACCAGGCGGACGTACGCAGAAGCGGGTTAGCCCTACGACGGCCTTCTCCAGCCCAAGCGCCGCCAGCAGCTCGGTCAGGCTGGGCACGAGTGAGACGATGCGGCGGGGTGGATGGGCAAGACGGATCGTGCGACCGCGGATGTCGGTCAGCTCACGCATGGGCCGTTCGCGAAGTAGCCGGTTCTGCTTGTTGCTGTAGCGCGCGCAGCAGGCGTTCGTGTAGGTTACCGAAGGCGCCGTTACTCATGATCAGGGCGATGTCGCCGGTTCGAAGCGCTTCCATTAGAAGCGGGAGCAACGCGTCGGCCCCCTCGGCTACATGCGCCGGAATACCCCGGGCTCGGATGCCAGCAGCCACCGCTTCGGGATTGAAAAAGTCCTCAGGTCGGTCGTTGTGTCGAAACGGTGGCATGCTCAGCCATACCTCGTCGGCATCGTCGAAGGCTTCTGTGTAGGCCTGCTCGAAGCGTTTGCGGCGGCTCGAATTCGAGCGTGGTTCAAAGATGGCCACCAGGCGACGATCCGGCCAGCGCTGACGGGCAGCACGGAGCGTCTCGCGAACGGCTGTCGGGTGGTGTGCAAAGTCGTCCACCACGAGCACACCGCCAGCTTCGCCCCGGACCTCCAGCCGACGTTTCATGCCGGGAAAACCGGCCAGTCCTTCACGTAACTGCTCGGGTGACAGACCGATCTCCAGTCCGAACGCACACACGGCCAGTGCGTTGCGCAGGTTGTGGCGGCCGCTCAGCGGCAGAAAGAAGCGACCTCGTTCGCGTCCATCTACGATCAGCGTGAAGTGCTGGCCTTCGAACGTCGGATATACCTGTCCGACTGTTACATCGCAGGGCGTGTGGAGTCCATAGGTGCGCACCTGAGCGCGGCAGGCGCGAGCGACCTGACGGACCGTTGGGTCGTCGCCATGCGCCACCAGCAGCCCTTCAGGAGGCAGCAGGGCGACCAGCTGCTCGAAGGCCTCCCGGTAATCGTCCAGATCGTCATACAGATCGGCATGATCAAACTCGATCGACGTCAGCAGAACCGCCTGGGGGCGATAGTGCAGAAATTTGGGTCGTTTGTCGAAGTAGGCGCTGTCGTACTCGTCGCCCTCAACGACGAACCAGGGGCCGGAGCCAACGCGGCCGCTCGTTTCGGAGCTAATCATGACGCCGCCAATAAAGAAGCCCGGATCCAGGTCGGCCCGATCCAGCACGTGGGCCAGCAGACCCGCTGTGGTGGTTTTGCCATGCGTGCCGGCTACGACGACCGGCTGGCGGTATTGCAGGAAGAAGTGGGCGAGCGCTTCAGGCAGGGAGCATTGCGGCAGTCGGCGTTCGCGGGCTGCCACCGCCTCGGGATGCGTGGGCGTGCAGGCGTTGCCCACGACGACCAAATCCGGCGCAGGCTCCAGATGGGCCGGATCGAAGCCTTCGTAGAACCGGATGCCGCGTTGGCGTAGCAGCATACTCATGGGGGGATAGGCAGCTGTATCGCTGCCGCGCACCTGATAGCCGGCTTCCTGGAACAGCAGGGCTAGCGTACCCATGCCCGTGCCACAGATGCCGATCAGATACACATCACGTACAGTCTCTAGAGAAGGCAAGGGTGGCCGCTCGAAACGGCGCAGGTGCGCGTCGGGATAATCTTCCAGCCGTTTCATGGTCAGCGATTCGGGTGGGGAGGACCACCGGTTAGACCCAAGCGCACGGCGGCCTCGCGTTCCTTGGAAACGAAGGACTCAGCCACTGCTTCCGATTCCGGAAGCAGTCCCAGCCGGACCGCACGGCGTCGCCACTGCTGGCGAGCCAGCTCCTGCATGTCGCGCGTCGAATCAGCTTCATCTACGATTTCCAGCCCCAGCAGTGTTTCCACGACGTCCTCGAGTGTTACAATACCCGCCGTGCCACCGTACTCGTCGATCACCAGCGCTATGTGTTCCAGCCGGTTTAGCATGCGCTCGAACAACTCAGGCAGCGGCAGGTTCTCCGGTACCACCAAGATCTCGCGTCGCAGCTGGTGGAGCGGAATGTTGCCTTCGTCGCGGGCGGCGCGAAGCAGCAGCTCGTCTTTCAGCACGTAGCCTGTGATATGGTCTTTCGTTTTCTGGTAGATGGGAATGCGCGAGAAGCGCAGTTCGGGATGGCGGCGCAGCACCTCGGCAATGGTCAGTTCTTCAGGCAGGGCAAAAACAACCGTGCGCGGCGTCATGATGTCTTTAGCCCGGAGCGCATGGAAGCGTAGCAGGTTTTTTAGAATACGCAATTCTTCCTGCTCGAAGACGCCCTGTTGGCGTCCTATCTCGGCCAGAGCAGCCAGCTCTTCGCGGCTGACCGAAGGTGTCCGGTGCTCCCGCGCCAGTAAGCGTGTGATGCCTTTGGAAAGCAATACGAATGGATAAAGGAGCCAGATCATGGGCGGGAGTAGGCGGGCAACAGCCGGAGCCAATGCACGCCAGTATAGGGCGCCCACGGTTTTGGGGATAATTTCCGAAAGGACAAGAATCAGCAAGGTCAATATACCCGAGATGATTCCTATATAGGCCTCCCCAAAGATTTTTACAGCCTGGGCACCCACTCCGGCGGCACCGGCGGTGTGCGCAATGGTGTTTAGGCTCAGGATGGCCGCCAGCGGCCGATCGATGTCGCGCTTGAGGCGCTGCAGCAGCCGCCCAGTCGTTGTGTGCTGGTGCGCGACCACGTACGATGGCGTGACGCTGAGCAGCACCGCCTCCATAATGGAACACAGAAACGAAAAGCCCAGCGCCAGCGCCAGGTAAAAGATCAATAGGCCCATCGCATGACCTTTCCGGATGCACGTCCGGAATCGGTGAGTACACAGAACAAGAAAGAATGCTGTCAGGGTCAGGGTAGTTTCAAAAACAAAAGGTCCGGGCTGCTGAGGCCCGGACCTTTCACGCGGCTATCGATGTGGTTCGGAGTTCAGTGGGCCACAACGATGGGCAACGTCTGCACGCTGTCGGCGCCTTGCAACTGCACCAGGTACAGTCCGGCTGGCAGGGCACTTACTGACCAGCGCAGCTGATGTTCGCCAGCAGCAATTGGGCCATCGATCAGCCGCGCCACCTCCTGACCCAGCAGGTTATAAACAACTAAGCGGATGCGTTCGGGCTGGGGTACCTGCACCACGATTATGGCCGTACGAGTGGCCGGGTTCGGATAAATGCTTTGGAGGGCAAGCTGGGTACGCTCCGGCAACACTTCGCGGGCTGTGGGGACAAGCGGGAGCACCTCGCCGGTCTGCATATCGACCAACACCACCAGCGAATCTTCCTGAGCCAGTGTGGTAGCACGCTTACCCGGGAAATATGGCCGGAAAATAATCTCCCAAATAAAGTGCCCTTCCAGGTGGGGGTAGCGATCCGGCATGGCCCGGCCCTCCATAGTGATGCTCCATTGGGGGTGTGTCTGCAGAAATTCACTACCACCGTTAGCCATGGCCGTGGCCATTGCCTCGTTCGAGTCGATGAACGGCTCGGGTAGCGTGGGCCAGTCGGCTACCGAATCAATCGGCGGCGTGAAGGGATCAAGTGCGAAGACAAGCTGGCCTTCAGAGGCCGACACGACGACCTGAACCTGCGTGTTTGTATCGTGCTGATAAGCATCATAGGTCCACTGCCCGGCCGTACCATCCCAATTAACCGCACGCGCGAAGATGCGCTTGAGCTGCGCATCCGAGTAACGCGCGTTCAGGGAATCCCGAACAGCCTGCAGCGGCATCCGCGCCGTAAATGGCCCGATAAACAGCCGTGCTTCGACAAAGGCTCCGGTTGTCATGTTGACGAAATAGGTAGCAGAGGCCCACTGCGTAGTGTTTTGGCGCTCGTCACGTTTGCCAGTATATGTGGGATAAGCATTGAGCGTCAGGGCATAGAGCGGCGTGTTGGGATCAACCTGTAGTTCGTACTGCTCGGCCAGAAAGCCCCCCTCAAGCTGGGAAAAGACTATCTGGTTGGCATGTGTATTTAGAAAATCAGCCGCGTTATGCACCAGCGCCGTATCGGCCGCTTGATCGGAATCAATAATGTTTGGGAAGGGAATCTTAGGGTCATCCGCCCAGTCGGCCCAACTCAGCGTGTCGATACGGAGCACCAGCGTGTTGATGAGCGAAAGTTGCAATGCCTGACCACCAGCGACGAGTTTGACCGTCCACCAGGAAGCTTTGCCATTGAATGGATTGAACGGAGCAGCCCCAAAACCAGCAATGCCGTCGCTCTGCAGGATGCGCTTGCCAGGCGCCACCTGCTGCCAGGCGGCCTGCAGTGCTTCGATGGCTGTGACGGGCTCGTAGGCAATGAGCTCGTCGCCGTTCAGGTCATAGACAACAGTATACTCTACCCTGTCCTCGAGAGGCGGCGGTAGCGAACGAAATTCCCAAACGCGCCAGATGGACTGGGCTGGATCCAGCGGATACAATGTGATCGGCAATATGTCCAGTCCATCAAAGTAATAGGCAAGCTGGCCTGCCTGAAGCAGGAGTAGCGTCGTATTGCCAGCGCTTGGGAATCGGTTGCGATAGGTTGCTACGATAACATCCGAATCCACCATGTTGTTCAAAGGCAGCGGGGCCATCTGGTTAAAGGGCTCTGGTGAAGGCAGTGCCTCCGGCGGCGCTGCTGGCATCGAGCCCCACGTGGCAAGGCCATAGGCTGTTTGCTGCGAGGGCGAATAAGCTGTAAAGCCCCAGCTCAACGCCCGGCCGTTTTCGTCCGGCTGACCTTCGATAAAGACAAGCTGGGCGTCCGGAGCTACACTTGCCAGCGCCATCTGAGCCACCTGTGCCGCCTGAAGCGCTGTGAGCGGTTCGATAAGCATAACCGGGATCGTCAGCCCGGAAAGATCCCCAGATATCTGCAGCGGATCGGGGTCTCCATCGCCGTTCGGATCGTAAGCGCCAAAACCCAGGAGGTTTTCAAACCCGAGAAAGAAGGCCCCCAGATAGTACGTGCCTGGACGCACGTACTCGATGGAGAACGATCCGTCCGAATGAGATACAGCCACGCGTTCCGGATTTTCCATTTCCTGGGTGGAAAAGAGCGCTACGTACCAGTTACCCAGGTGATTGGCCTGAAGCTGCGCGTAGGTAGCTATGGGACGGTATTTCCAGGCCCCATGAAAAGCATGCTGCGCGTTAAAAGTCGAGGGTTGGGCGGAAGCCTCTGAATCAAATCGGAAGGAGAACTGGCGAGGTATCCGCAGCGATGGCTTTTTGCTCGGTCCGCCCTGCATTGGAACCAGTTGCCCGCCGACGGTATAAGGACCCGCCGTCGCCGCCGTTGTATAGTGGAATACATACCGCTGAGCCAACCGACTCCCGTCAACCCCCTTGGCATAATGCACCACCCAGGTGTAGTCGCGATCGGGCTGATGGGTGACGTTGAACGTCAAGGTCTTGCCGTCTTCGCTGAGCGCAATGCGTGATACATCGCGCAGCTGGTCTTCAAGGGTGGGGTCTATCGGGAGGATGCGGAGGCTGTCGGCCAGATTGATGGGCTTGTTAAACGTAATAGACACTGCTGCGGTGGGATCGACGCCAGCACTGCCGTGGGCAGGTGTGGTGGAGACAACAACGAGATCCTGGGCCCGTGCGGTAGCGGCCAACGTAAGGCTCAGAAGTAGTATCAAGCGTTTCATGGCGCACCTTCCTTGGGTGGGTTTGGTTCTGAGACTGGCATGTCGAGAGGGGGGGATCGTACCTTAACAAGTTAAGAAATTCTCTAGGCAATTCTTTTAAACAAAAATGTAACTTTTTGTTGTTTAAACAGGGTTATCTGACTGGCTAAGATACTGTCACACAAGCTCAGGAAGCCCGAGATGTTTTTTTGGGCATTCATGGCTATCTTCCAGGAGAAGCACAAGCCTGGGCGTTGGGTTTGCATGGGACATGAAAGTAACGCCTAAAGAGAAACGCAAATGAAAGGTGCCCTGCGCATTGGCCTGATAGCTGGTATTGACATTTACCTGCACTGGACGTTCGGACTTCTGGTTGCTGGCATTTTTGCTTTCTACCTGTTGCACGGGGTGGGGGTGCCGGCGGCGTTGGCGGGTGTGCTGCTGGTCTTGGTGGTCTTCGGGTGCGTGGTCCTGCACGAGCTGGGCCATGCGCTCATGGCACGACGCTTTGGCGTGCCCACACGCGACATTACGCTGTACCCGATCGGAGGAGTGGCGCGGCTGCAGCGCATCCCGGAAGAGCCTGTCCAGGAGTTCTGGATTGCTGTGGCAGGGCCAGCCGTCAACCTGGTGATTGCCACGGTGCTGGTGCTGGTACTCTGGGGGATCGGCGGCAGCTTCGATCCTAATGCCCTGGTGCAACCCCGGTTGCATTTTCTGACGTCGCTGATGTGGATCAACCTGCTGCTGGTTGGCTTCAACATGCTGCCAGCTTTTCCCATGGACGGTGGCCGCGTGCTTCGGGCACTGCTGGCGCTGCGCATGAACTATGTGCGAGCCACCCAGATTGCTGCCAGTATCGGACAGGGCATGGCCGTGCTTTTCGGGCTGTTCGGCCTGATCAGCTTCAATCCCATTTTGCTGTTTATTGCGCTGTTTGTGTACGTGGGAGCCCAGCAGGAAGCACAGCAGGCCATGTTCCGTGCGCTTACGCAGGGCATTCCGGTGCGGCAGGCCATGATGACGCGCTTTCAGATGCTCCGCCCAGACGACACGCTAGGGCAGGCGGTCGAGGCCCTGCTGGCCGGGGCCGAACACGATTTCCCGGTGGTCGAGAACGGGCAGGTGGTGGGGGTACTGACCCGGAAGGCATTGCTGCACGCACTGGCCCGCGAGGGGCAGGGGGGCCGGGTGCGCGACGCGATGCAATCGAGTTGCCAGCCTATCGAGGACACAGCCATGCTCGAAGAAGCCTTTCTGCGCATGCAGGAGTCTGGCTGCGAGGTGCTTCCGGTTGTGCATAACGGGCAGCTCGTCGGGCTGCTGACGCTGGAAAACGTCGGGGAACTTATGATGATCGCCTCGGCACTTCGGCAGGCTGGAGCCCTGCGGGCCCATGTGTCCCAGCTTTGAATTTGCCGGGAAGGTTGCTGCCGTAAGCGCTTTAGGACAGGGCGTTCTGTTTGAACCCGTCCGGCTTTTTATCGTAGCTTTGCCGGATCCCGAACAGGTCTGCTAATCCCATGACGCGCCGCACGAAGATTGTCTGTACGCTGGGACCGGCCTCGTCAGATCGCGAAACCATCCGGAAGCTTATTGAGGCCGGCATGGACGTAGCCCGGTTGAATTTTTCACACGGCACCCACGAAGAGCATCGCCGCCGCATCGAAATTGTCCGAGAAGAGGCCCACAGGCTCGGACGCAACGTAGCCATTCTGCAGGATCTGCAGGGCCCTAAGATCCGTCTCGGCGAAGTGGCTGACGGTGGCATCCTGATCCATGAAGGGCAACGGCTGATCCTGACGGCCCATCCTGAGCGGGCCGACGGCCAGAGCCGCATCTTTGTAAACTATCCTACGCTGGCGCAAGACGTGGAGCCCGGCGGCCGCATTTTGCTTGACGATGGGTTGATCGAATTGAAAATTGTCGGCGTGGAAGGAGCGGACGTGATCACCGAAGTGGTGGTCGGCGGGCCGCTTCGCTCACGCAAGGGCGTCAACCTGCCGCATCTGCGCAACTCCACACCGTCGCTTACCGAAAAGGATCTGCGCGATCTGGAGTTCGGCTTGCAGATGGAAGTGGACCTGATTGCGCTTTCGTTCGTGCGAAGCGAAACAGACGTGGCCGATCTGATGCGCCGCGTGCGAGACTCTGGCAAAGAAGTGCGGGTCATTGCCAAAATCGAAAAGCCAGAGGCAGTGGCCAAGATCGACCAGATTCTGGCGCAGGCCGACGGGATCATGGTAGCGCGGGGCGATCTGGGTATCGAGATGCCGCTGGCAGAAGTGCCGGCTGTTCAGAAACGCATCATTCGGAAATGCCTGGCAGCGGCCAAACCGGTCATCACGGCCACGCAGATGCTCGAAAGCATGATCGAGAACCCACGGCCCACGCGTGCCGAGGCCAGTGACGTGGCCAATGCGGTGCTGGACGGCAGCGACGCGCTGATGCTTTCGGGCGAGACGGCCACCGGTAAATATCCGGTGCGTGTGGTGCAGGTGATGGACGAGATTATCCGGCAGGCCGAACGCTTCCGGCGCGAGATTCGCGAAAGTCGGGGCCACTGGCTGCACATCCCGAAGGGCGCCGACGAGGCTGAGTCGGTCACCGAAGCCATCGGCTATACGGCCTGCCAGCTTGCCGAGCAGGTGGGCGCTGTGGCCATCGCCTGTCTAACGGCCACAGGCAGTACGGCGCGCATGATTGCCCGCCACCGGCCGCCTGTTCCGGTCTATGCCTTCACCGACAACCCCCGCATTGTCCCCCAGCTCAGCCTGCTCTGGGGCACGCACGCCTTTTCGGTTCCCTTTCAACGCGATACGGACCAGGGCGTGCAACTGGTACACCGAATTCTGAAGGAACAGGGATTGGTCCGTTCGGGTGATCTGGTGGTTATCACAGCTGGAATGCCGCTGCCGGCTAAAGGACGCACCAACATGGTGCACGTCAGCCGGATCACGTAAGGCGCCGAACTTCCCAGGCACGCCAGCCAAGCAGCAGACCGCTCCAGAGCAGATACGGCCCCAGAAAAACCTGCGGCAGCCGACCGGCCTGACCGAAAAACAGCAATGCGGCAGCCACCGTCAGTTGCAGACCCAACCCCAGGGTGGACAGCGCCGTCATAAACGTGGGCGAAGGAAGCGGTGGCGTTTGGGTGCCAGTCAGCCAGGCGTCCAGGCGGGCAACGAGTCGATCTTGCCAGCCGTACAGCACAAGATAAACGCGTTGGAGCAGCCGCGTAAGCCTGGGTGGATCCCAGGGATAGGGTCGAGCCTGGCGCTCGTCCGTCAGGCTGGTGCGCTCCCCAGCAAGATGGTGGCGATAGCGCACATAGTAGAAGTTGTACAGTGACCCCTGCAGGAGCATGGCCAGCAGGCCCGTGGCTGAAAGCAATCGGTCGCGGAGCCGTCCACCCCGCCGATTGGCCATGGCCGCAAAGAGGGCCACATTGACCACAAAGTCTGCTATTGAATCGAAATAACGCCCCAGCCGGGAGGGACGCTGCTGGCGAGCCAGCGCCCCATCGAGCCCGTCCAGCAGGTGTTTCCCGATAAGCAGCAGTGCGGCCAGGCGATCGGCAGATCGTTGCCTGCGACGAACCAACCATGCGGCCAGCAACCCGTCCAACAGAAAAAGCCAGGTGATATGCATCGGACGAATGCGGGTGGGGGCCAGCCGTCGAGCTACCTGTTGCATTAGGCCCAGACCAAACGCGCTGAAGTCACGAAAAATGCGGTCGGGTAACTTGGTGGGTGAGGGCATAGGACAGACACCGGCTTGCTGGCTCGCTGAACGTTGCCGTTAGGGTGAGCGTTCCGGCCTCGAACCATTGCCCGAAGTGTGCGTTCGCTTTCTGCTGCTGCCGGCTGGATTGATAACGCGCGATCGAGACCTCTGCTATGTGCCGCTCAGGGCCAGACCTGTGGTTCCCCTCCGCTGGTATGCTACTGGGCCTGCTGCTTGTGGGAAGCGTGCTGGCCGGCTGCAGCTCCAGCTCGTTTGTGGGACGCCAGTTCGACAACTTCCGTGCCTACTACAACACCTTCTACAATGCCCGGAAATCCTTTGACGAAGGGGTGCGGGGCCTGCGCGCCCAGCAAGAGCAGCCGATCGATCTGACCACCTACCTGACCCTGTTTGGGCCGCCGGCGCCTACGGCGAACGCGAACGCCTTTAACAAAGCCATTGAAAAAAGCGCTGAGGTGGTACGACGGTATCCCCTCTCAAAATGGGCCGACGATGCCCTCATGCTGATCGGCCAGTCTTATTTCTACCTGGGCAACTACGCCGGTGCCGCACAGAAATTCCGTGAGCTGGTTGCACTGGGCGGGGCAAAAGAGCTGGAGGCACGTTTCTGGCTGGCACGTTCACTGGTGGCCGCCCGCTCCTTCGACGAGGCGCAGACCGTGCTGCAGGAAACGCTGGCCCGTGAAGCACTGCCCACTGACTGGCGGTCGCGCTTTTTGCTGCTGCAAGCCGATCTCTACGTGCAACAGGAACGCTGGGAGGAGACCCGTCAGGCGCTGGAGGCCGGATTGCCGCGCGTGCCTGAGCGGTCGCTTGGCGCAAAAGGGTATTTTTTGCTGGGTCAGATCTGCGAAGCGCTTCAGGATTACGCCTGCGCTTACGCCGCCTTCGATCGCGTCCGTCGCTATCGGCCCGATTATGAACTGGCCTATGCCGCCGAGTGGCAGGCCGTCCGCATTCAGGGTCTGTATCTGGATCCAGAAACTGCGCTGGAGCGACTTCGCCGCATGGAGCGCGACGACAAGCATTTTGTCCGTCGGGCCGAACTCACCTACCTGCGCGCCCGCATCTATCAGGCCATGGGAGCGGTCGAAGCGGCCCAGACCCTTTACCATCAGTTACTCTACGAAAGCGATGCCGACATTAACCGGGTTCGCGGCCGGATTCATTACGCACTGGGCGAACTCTACCGCGACGTCTTTCAAGATTATCTGGCCGCTGCGGCCCACTTCGATACGGCTGCCACCACACTGAGTGGTCGGACAGGATCGCGCACGGAAACCGCCTCGGGGCCGCTAACGCCGCTGGCCTTGAGCGACGCCCGCGAACAGGCACGCGTGTTCGGCCAGTTCGCCCGGGTCCGACAGGAAATAACCCGACTGGATTCACTGCTCTATCTGGGATCGCTGGATGATGAGGCGTTCGCGGCTTTTGTACTGGAACTGCGCCGTCGGCGGGCACGCGAGCTAGAAGCGCAGCGCCGAAGGGCGGGGGAGCGGGCAGCCGAACAGCGCTTTCTGCAGAGCCGCCTCGAGCAGCCCACGCGTAGCGCTGAGACTGCGGCCGCCACGGCCGGTGGCGACGCTGGTTTTCTGTTTCACCGTGATCCTGTCCGCGTCCAGGAAAACCGCGCGCGCTTTTTTGAGCGATGGGGACGTCGTCCACTGGTACCTAACTGGCGCCGCCGGGCAGCCGTACAGGGTGCAACGGTTGCCGATCGGGCCGCAAACGGAGAGGCGATGGGCCTGGTTGGAGAGGAGGGGACCTTAGAGGAGCTACCTCCAGTGGACGTCTCGGAAGTCCCCCGCGATTCGGTGCGACAGGCCCAAATGCGGGCCGAGCGCGCGCGGCTGCGCTATGAACTGGGCAATGTGCTGTTTCTGTCTATGCAGCGGCCGGATTCGGCCGCCTACTGGTATCGGCTCGTGATTCTGGAAGATACCGACCAGCCGGTGGCACCGCGCGCCTACTACGCACTCGCCGAGGTGCAGCGGGCGCTGGGCGATACGGCAGCTGCTTCGGCGCTACTGAAGACCCTGCTGGAACGATACTCCGATACCCCGCTGGCCAGCCGGATCCAGGTGCTTCAGGGAACGACTCCTCCGTCACCGCAGCTAACTGCCTCAGACACGCTGGCCCGCGCCGAAATGGCCTATGCGCAGGCTTTGGATGCCTGGCGCCGGGGAAGTTATCAGGAGGCGCTCCGGCAATTGCTGGAAACGGCTGCGCACTACCCAGAAACGCCGGTAGCGCCGCGCGCGCTGCTGGCCGTCGGCTACGTGTGGCGCGACATGCTGGACCGAGGATTGCTGGCCGATAGCGTCCATTTACCCGCTTCCGTATGGGCGCCATTGCGTTCGGCCCTGATGCCTGAGCCTCTGGCCGTGGAGACGGCTGCCGATACGAGTTGGAAGCGCTCTGCTCCCGACACGTCGCAGACGATCGCTGGACCGGCTCTGCAGGACTCCGTGCAGGTTGATCCAACCCTTCCCGATGCTTCTCCGAAGATTGCCTTGGCAGCCAGACCGGACACTGCGTTCAGCCTGGTTCGGCTTTACGCCTACCTGACTGAGCGCTACCCGCAGGCGCCGGAGACGCAACGGGCCCGCCAGATTCTGGCCGCATTGACGGCACCGCCTGAAGCAGCTCCTGATTCGGCTGGGCGCGACTCGGCGCAGGCGCACCCGCCCCGAGGCCGTTCCGAACCGGAGCGGCTGCGGGAGCCGGAGCGCGTTCAGGCAGTCTGGACCATCCTGCTGCTGGAAACCGAGAAAGCCGAGGAGGTGGGACAGGTGCTGCAGCAGTATCGCACGCTCGCGCAAGGACAGCTGATCGACGTACGTCCCTATCGCACCGAAGGAAGGCTGTACTACCGGCTTCTTTTGGGCCGCTATCGAAGCGAAGAAGAAGCCCGCGCCGCCATCCAGCAACTCCATCCGGTACTGCAGGGTGGGGCACGCCCCTTGCTGCTGGAGCCCACAGGCCGCGAAAACAGGAACTAAAGCCTTTTCTTGGCGGTTTGGCCTTGGAACGCGGAGCCGACAGCGGCCCCGCCCCGAAGTGACCCCGAGGACGATCGTGTAGCAGAAATCCCATGTCGCAGAACGAGCGCGACAGCTTGGAGCTGAGACGGACAAATACGCCCCCCGACGGTCCCCGCCTGCCTGAGCGGCGGCCGCGTTTTTCCGTCTGGATTTACCTGGCTATCTTTTTGGCGCTGCTGGTGCACTTTTTCCTGTTCTGGGCCGGCACCGATACCAGCACGATCGAATACAGCCAGTTTCTTGAATATGTTGACAAAGGCTATGTGGAGCGTGTCGAGATTATCAACGACACGAAGGTGCAAGGACGCTTCACGGAAGCTGCCGTACGCGAAGGCCTGGTGTCGGTACCGGTGCGCCAGACTGACCTGCTGCGCGGCAAGCAGGCGCCTGAATTGATCCGCTACTTTACGACCACCAAACCGGCAGATCATGATCTGACCGCCTTCCTGCTGGCCTATAACGAACGAGCCCGCGCCGAAGGACGTCCTACGGTGCAGTTCACTGCGCGCATCGAGGAGAACTGGTTCGGTGGGCTGCTCACCTGGATCTTTCCGCTTGTCCTCATTATAGCGCTCTGGGTGTTTTTGCTGCGTCGCATGAGCCCCAGTTCCCAGGTGCTCAATATCGGAAAGAACTGGGCCATTCTCTACGATGCAATGGGCGATCACCGGGTCACGTTCAAAGACGTGGCCGGGTTGGACGAAGCCAAAGAAGAAGTGGCAGAAATCGTTGAGTTTCTGAAAAACCCCAAGAAATTTACCCGCCTGGGAGGCAAGCTGCCCAAAGGCGTTCTGCTGGTGGGACCGCCGGGCACAGGAAAAACACTGCTGGCCAAGGCGGTGGCCGGTGAGGCGGGCGTGCCGTTTTTTTCCATTTCAGGGAGTGATTTTGTCGAAATGTTCGTGGGCGTGGGGGCCGCGCGCGTGCGCGATCTGTTCCGACAGGCCAAGGAAAAAGCACCCTGCATCATTTTCATCGATGAGATCGACGCGATCGGCCGCTCTCGTGGCCGCGGCATCATGATGGGCGCTAACGACGAGCGCGAAAACACCCTGAACCAGCTGCTCGTCGAGATGGACGGCTTCAATACGGACAAAGGCGTGATCATCATGGCGGCCACGAACCGTCCTGACGTGCTCGACCCGGCCTTGCTGCGACCTGGACGCTTCGATCGCCAGATTCTTATCGACAAGCCCGACCGCCGCGAGCGCCTGGAAATCTTCAAAGTGCACACGCGCGACCTGATCCTGGCCGACAACGTGGACCTGGAAGTGCTGGCCGGCCAGACACCCGGCTTCGCCGGCGCCGAAATCGCCAACGTCTGCAACGAGGCAGCCCTGCTGGCGGCTCGGAAGGGCAAGGAAGCTGTCGAGATGGAGGACTTCGAGCAGGCAATCGACCGTGTAATCGCTGGCCTGGAAAAGAAAAACAAGATCATTTCGCCCGAGGAGCGCGAAATTGTCGCCTACCACGAAGCCGGCCATGCCATCGTCGGCTGGTTCCTGCGCTACACGGACCCGGTTGTCAAGGTCTCTATCGTCCCGCGCGGGCTGGCTGCGCTGGGCTATGCGCAGTACCTGCCCGAAGAACGTTACCTCTATACAAAAGAGGCGCTGCTTGACCGCATGACCATGGCCATCGGTGGGCGCGTGGCCGAAGAACTGGTCTTCGGGCGCATCTCGACCGGCGCGCAAAACGATCTGGAACGCATCACACGAATGGCCTACGCTATGGTGGTGGACTACGGCATGAGCGAGCGTGTCGGATACGTCAGCTTCAACCTGTCGGGCCAGTATGGCGAGCAGGCCTTCTTTGACAAGCCATACTCCGAGGAAACAGCGCGTCTGATCGATGAAGAAGTGCGCCGGATCATCAATGAAGTACGGGAACGTGCCCGCCAGATCCTTGAAGAAAAGCGGGACAAACTGGAAGCCCTGGCCCAACGGTTGCTTGAAAAAGAAGTGCTGGGACCGCGCGATCTGGTGGAGATTCTCGGTCCACGTCCCTATGGCGAATATCCTTCGCCCAATGGTAAGGACGCAGAAGAATTGAAAGATCTGCAAAAAGGCGAACCTACTTCGTCTTCTGCCGTTTAAACATCTGCTTCACAGACGGAGCGACCAGAGCACCCCTCTGCCACCTTAGGACATAGTCTACACCCATTGCCGGTGCTTCTGAATCGGTAGCGTCTTTAATACTGATATAGACCGCTATATCAGAAAAGGACGCTCCAAGAAGAGAAAGTTGGTGTAGACTCTGCTAAGAAAAAGGCTGGGTGGGTGTGCTTTTAGCGTGATGGCGTTTTGTTTTTGTAGATTACTTAACTACTGCTACGGCGCAACGTGTAACAACCAGACGGTATAGGAAGCCGTGCCTACGATTCAACAATTGATTCGGTTAGGGCGCAAGCCCAAGATCAAGAAAAGTAAGTCGGTGGCCCTGCACGGCTGCCCGCAGCGTCGTGGGGTATGCACGCGCGTGTATACCACCACGCCCAAGAAGCCGAACTCGGCGTTGCGTAAGGTGGCCAAGGTGCGACTGACCAACGGCGAAGAAGTCATTGCCTACATCCCGGGCGAAGGCCACAACCTACAGGAGCACTCCATCGTACTGGTGCGCGGTGGGCGTGTGAAGGACCTGCCAGGCGTGAAGTACCATATTGTGCGCGGGGCGCTGGACGCAGCCGGCGTGACCGACCGGCGTAAATCGCGCTCCAAGTACGGTACGAAGCGGCCGAAAAAGTAAAAACTTTGGAAGGCGTTGTCTTAAAGGCAACGCAGTGTGAAGCTGTCGCCTGACTACCATGCGTAGAAAACGAGCAGAAAGAAGACCTGTAGCGCCTGATCCGGTTTACAACGACGAACTGGTGGCGCGCTTTATCAACTACGTCATGCGCAATGGCAAAAAGAGCATTGCGCAGAAGATCGTCTATGAGGCCTTTGCGATCATTGAAGAACGCACGGGCGAGCCGGGCATCGACGTATTCAAGCGGGCGGTGAACAACGCTGCGCCGCTACTGGAGGTGCGCAGCCGCCGTGTGGGCGGTGCTACCTACCAGGTGCCCATGGAGGTGCGTCCCGAGCGGCGCATGTCGCTGGCCTTCCGCTGGATCATCCATAGCGCCCGTGCGCGCAAAGATAAAAGCATGGCCATCCGACTGGCCAACGAACTGATGGCGGCCGCTCAGGGCGAAGGCGGCGCTATCAAGAAGAAGGACGACATGCATCGCATGGCAGAAGCGAACCGGGCCTTTGCCCACTTCCGCTTCTGATGGAGGCTGGGGGTTGTTAAACAGACCATAGGAACACAATGGAAATCAAATATCACGACATTCCGCTGGAACGGATCCGCAACATCGGCATCATGGCCCACATTGATGCCGGTAAGACCACGACAACTGAGCGGATCCTGTTTTACACCGGGCGTGTGCACCGCATTGGTGAGGTGCATGAAGGGGCGGCCACGATGGACTGGATGGAGCAGGAAAAGGAGCGGGGTATCACGATTACGGCCGCGGCAACCACCTGCTTTTGGTCCGGCTCCAAAAAAGACCGGCCGGTGCATCGGATCAATATCATCGACACGCCTGGTCACGTGGACTTTACCGTCGAGGTGGAGCGTTCGCTTCGCGTACTCGACGGGGCCGTGGCGCTCTTCTGTGCGGTAGGGGGCGTCGAGCCACAGTCTGAAACCGTCTGGCGCCAGGCCAACAAGTACCGCGTACCCCGCATCGCGTTTGTCAACAAGATGGACCGCACAGGGGCTAACTTTGAGGGGACGATTGAGCAGATGAAGCAGCGCCTGAAGGCCAACCCGGTCCCTGTGCAGATCCCGATCGGAAGCGGGGAGATGTTCCGCGGAGTGATCGACCTGGTGCTCAACAAGGCGATTATTTGGCACGACGAGACCCAGGGTGCTACGTGGGACGAAATCGACATTCCTGAAGATCTGAAGAAAGAAGCACGGCACTGGCGCCTTCTGATGCTCGAGGCCATCGCCGAGCATAATGATGAACTCCTCATGAAGTATCTGGAAGGGGAGCCCATCACCCCGGAGGAAATCAGGGAAACGATCCGCAAGGCGACGCTGAGCCTCGACATCACGCCGGTCTTCTGTGGCAGTGCCTTTAGGAATAAGGGCATTCAGCGTCTGCTGGACGGCGTTCTGGATTATCTACCCTCGCCGGTCGACATTCAGGCCATCAAGGGGCACCATCCCGAAACGCACGAGGAACTGGAGCGCCATCCGAGCCCAGAGGAGCCCTTCTGCGCGTTGGCCTTCAAGATCATGACCGACCCATACGTTGGCAAGCTGACTTTCTTCCGCGTTTACAGCGGTCGGTTGACCAAGGGTCAGCAGGTGCTCAACACCACCACCGGCAAGAAGGAGCGCATTGGTCGCCTGCTCTTCATGCATGCCAACCACCGCGAAGATGTGGATGAGGTGATGGCAGGCGACATTGCGGCGGCCGTCGGGCTCAAGGAGGTGCGTACAGGTGACACGCTCTGCGATCCGGATCATCCGATCCAGCTCGAAAAGATGGACTTCCCCGAGCCGGTGATCCGAATCGCTATTGAGCCCAAGACGAAGGCCGACAGCGACAAGCTGTCGACCGGCCTGCAGAAGCTGGCCGAAGAAGACCCCACCTTCCAGGTGTTGGTCGATCCGGAAACCGGCCAGACGATCATCGCTGGCATGGGCGAGCTGCACCTGGAAATCATTGTCGACCGGCTGCGACGCGAGTTTAAAGTTGAAGCGAACGTCGGGCGGCCGCAGGTTGCCTATCGCGAGGCCATTCGGGCTACGGTTAATGAACACTATGTGCACAAGAAGCAGACGGGTGGCCGTGGCCAGTTCGCCGAGGTGTACATTGAATTCGGACCGAACGAGTCGGGTACCGGTCTGGAGTTTATCAACGACATTCACGGGGGCGTCATTCCGCGTGAGTTCATTCCGGCTGTTGAAAAAGGTATCCGGGAGGCTATGAACCGGGGACCGCTGGCTGGCTATCCAGTCGAAGGCGTCCGGGCACGGCTCTACGACGGGAAGACACACCCGGTCGACTCCGATACGATTTCGTTCGAGATCGCTGGGCGCATGGCCTTCCGCAATGCGGCGCGCCGGGCCAACCCGGTGCTGATGGAGCCGATTATGCGCGTGGAAGTGGTCACACCTGAGGAGTACCTCGGCGAGGTGATCGGTGACCTGAACAGTCGGCGCGGTCGCATCCTGAGCATGGAGCAGCGTCAGGAGGCTCAGGTAGTGCGGGCGCTGGTCCCACTGGCTGAGTTGTTCGGCTACTCGACCGACCTGCGCTCGCTCACGCAGGGTCGGGCCATCTACACCATGCAGTTTGAGACCTACGAAGAGGTGCCCAAGAACATCGCCGACGAAATCATCGCGGCGGCCACGGGTGCCACAACTGCCTGAAGATTCTGCGACGAACCATTAGACTCGATAGAACCATGGCGAAGGAGGTATTTCAGCGGACGAAGCCGCACGTGAACATAGGGACGATTGGTCACGTGGATCACGGGAAGACGACGTTGACG